>Ga0070741_10000031_pt1 | contig 513048 bp, 437 predicted proteins | sample Coa_R1_4_FD_66440 | JGI IMG/M metagenome (GOLD analysis project Ga0070741, IMG submission 66440) | Surface soil microbial communities from Centralia Pennsylvania, which are recovering from an underground coalmine fire - Coalmine... | ecosystem: Environmental > Terrestrial > Soil >...
TGGCGATCTGCACTTCGCTCCCAGCCGCCTCGGCATGGAACGTTTGAAAGGCGCGTACGCGTGGAACAGCTTTCTGAAATCGGGCGTGATCATTCCCGGCGGTTCGGACGCGCCGGTCGAACGCGGCGAGCCGATGATCGAGTTTTACGCCGCGGTCGCGCGCAAAGATATTCGCGGATTTTCCGGCGAGGGCTGGCACCCTGAAGAAAAAGTCACGCGTGAACAGGCCCTGAAGATGTTTACGATTTGGCCGGCGTACGTGGCGTTCGAAGAAAATGTGCGTGGCTCGATCGAAGTCGGAAAGCTTGCTGACTTGACGATCCTCTCTGCCGACATCATGAAGATTCCTGAGATGGAAATTCTGAAGACGCGCTGCCGGATGACGGTGATCGGCGGCGAGATTGTGTTCGAAGCAAAATAGATTGACAGGTCCTCACATTTAACCTAGATTGCAGACCTCTTAATTAACCAAGCCTTCCCGCATTATCCCAAGTATGGCTTCAGACAGCGGGCTTCCCGTACTCCGTTGATCGAGCCCCCGACCCTCGTACGGGCAAGGAGAACCTCTATGAAAAAGAAAAGAATCGTATTTGGTGTGATCGCGGCGGCAGTCCTCATCGCCAGCGTCTCAGTCTATGCGCAAATGAATCGTCCTTATCACAACGGCACGGTTTGGACAGTTGCGTTCATCAGAATCAAGCCCGGCATGGATGTCGCCTACATGAACTATCTGGCCAGCAGTTGGAAAGCCGAGCAGGAGGCACAAAAGAAAGAGGGCAACATTATTTCTTACAAAGTGTTGTCGGTCGAAGGCCACAGTCCCGCCGACTTCAATTTGATGCTGATGACTGAGTACAAGAGCTTGACCGCGATGGAAGCCAATGAAGACAAGGCCGAAGCCGTCGCGCAAAAAGTCGTGGGCAACGACGAAGCCCAGATGAAGGGCTACAACGATCGGCTGGCGATTCGCGAAATCATCGGCGATCGACTCGCGCGCGAAATTATTCTGGAACCAAAGAAATAACAGCGAATCAAAATCGCATTTTTATGCGCCGCTCTCGTTTGCCGGGAGCGGCGCTTTTGTTAACATCGAACTCCCGTGCTGAACATGACGTTTTACGAATCAAGGCGGTGACACCATCAATCCAATTACGTTCAAACTTCTGATTAGCCTGGCGATCATTATCATCGCGACGGTGCACGGGTATGGCGCGGCGTGGCTGGCGATCTGGATGCTGTTTCATCCCTACAAGCCGGTCAAGATTTTTGGAATCACGATCTGGCCGCAGGGAATGATCCCGCGCCATCGCGCGCGGCTGGCGCAATCAATCGGCAACGCGGTTGGAAATGAACTCGTATCACAGGACACAGTTTTCGACGCTCTGTTCGAAACGGGATTTTTCGGAAACAAAGTCGAAGGCTTTGTTAGCTCGTACACGAATGAACTTTTGTCCACCGTCTATCCTTCGCTGATCGAAGCGCTACCGACCGGAGCGCGCGCGCCGGTGCTCGACACGATTTCCGCTCTGCAATATCGGTTGGCCGAACACATCGCGTCGGTTCTGAAAAGCGATCAGACGGCCCAGGCGATTGAAACGTTTGTCGATCGTCAGATCGACAAATTGTTGGAACGACGCCTGAATGAAACGATCAGCGAAGACACGCTCGCGGTGCTCCGCAGTTTCGCTCAAGATCGTTACGAAGCGTTCGTTAGCGCGGAACAGTTCGAAGCAAAGGTGTATTCCTTTGTCAGCGATCGCATCGACGATCTGGCGCGCACGGATGCGACGCTTGCGGAGATGCTCTCGCCGGAAACGATTTCCCTCATCAAAGAACGAATTGATCGGCAAGTGCCGCCCATCGCGCACACGCTTGCTGACATAGCAACGGCGAGGAACACCCGGCTGCGAATCGGGTCGCTTATCAAGCGCGAAGTTGACGAGTATTACGAGCGCCTCTCCTTTTTCAAAAAGATTTTCATCTCGCGCGAACGGATTTACTACGAAGTTGACGATCTGGTTAACGACGCTTTGCCCCGGCGAGTCGATGAATATTTGCGCGGCGAGGCGTTTGCCGAGCAGGCAACGCTCTTATTGAACACGACGGTCGATGCCTTCATGGCGCGTCCGATCAAAGAAGTGATCGGCGAAGTTTCGTCTGAAAATTTCGAGCGGATTAAGCATCAAGCTGCCGATCGGTTTGTCGCGATGTTGCGCAGCCCGGAACTGACCGCTTCGCTGAATTCTTATCTGGATGACGCGCTCGAGCGCCTCGGTCCGCGCACCCTCGGCGAGTTACTTGAGAACCTGAATCCTGACTCCGCGCCGCGATTGAAGGGCTTTATCACCCACAGTTTGCTGGCGGTGCTGGCGCGCGACGACACGGCGCAGCGCATCAACGGGATTCTGAGTTCGCAAATCGAAAAGTTTTTGATTACGCCAATTGGCCGCTTGGGCGATCACATGCCGGAAGGCGCGATCGACAAAGCTTCATCAGCGCTCACCGAAAAAATCGTGACGGCGGCGAGAGAGAGATTGCCTGCGGCGATTGCGGAATTCGATGTGGGTGGTCTCGTGCGGCAAAAAGTTTCCGACTATCCGATCGAGAAATTGGAAACGCTCGTTTTGTCAGTCGCGCAGCATCATCTAAAAACGATCGAACTGTTCGGGGCGATCATCGGATTTTGGATCGGCATCGGCCAGGCAATCTATTTTTGGTTTACCTACGTGCCGAAGTAAGGTGTCAGTACCGCGAGCGATAGCGAGCGGATCAATCATGCGCATCACGGAGAAGCTAATCGCTTGATCACATCGCTACCTAACCAGATACTGACAAACGTGATGATCCGCTCGCTATCGCTCGCGGTACTGACGGATGCGAAAAATTTCCAGTTGACTTTCCGCGCAAGAGATACTAAACATTTCAGTCTTTGAAAGGAGTCATTAACGAATGACGTACGTTGTTACCGAACCTTGTTTTGATTGCAAGTACACCGATTGCGCTGCGGTTTGTCCGGTCGAAGCTTTCCACGAATTGCCCGATCGTCTTTATATCAACGCCGACACCTGCATCGATTGCGACGCCTGCGTGCCCGAGTGCCCGGTCGAAGCAATCTTCGCCGATAACAACGTGCCCGAAGATCAACAGCAATGGACGCAGGTCAATATCGACGAAGCGCCGAAGTATCCGGTCATCAGTCAAAAGATTCCCGCGCTGTTCGGGCCAAACTGCAAGGGCCAACCCGAAGGCTGATCGTTATTCGCAGCAGCCGCTTCCACGGCTGCTGACAATCTTCAATTTTAGGGTTATTGATTTGAGACAGTGGTGAAGACTGTCTCGCGATCATTTTCAGAACTCGTCTATTCCGAATTCGTCGAACTCTCTCAAGATTCGTTGCGCGTCGGCGGAGCCAAACTCGTAAGCCTGTCGCTCCAAAGCCTGCCGCGCCACCACGCTATCAACGGGATCGCGTAACAACGCCGCCAGAATTTTTGTAGGCATCTGTGTCAGAGCCTCATGGGCCAACGCCCGCACAATAACGTTGTTGGCGCGCGCCAGATCGCATAGTTCGCTGGGTGCCAGCCGCTCGGGCAGCAACGCCGCCAGCGCGTCAACTTGTTTGTAGTCTTTACGGCGATGGGCGCGTTCGATCAATCTCGCGAAGACTTCGGCTGATTGAGTTTGCTGGCTCAGCAGATCGGCGCACGCATCCGCCAAACGTTGGGCGCGTTTCGCTGCTTCCTGATTCGACTTGTCGGCCTGGCCCACGGAATCATCGAGCGCAGAAAGCAACTGCGTCAGCTCCTGATCCGCGCGGGGATCGTAAGGCGCCGCTTGCGAAATTCGCGCGGCCGCGCTCGCACCGGATGACTGCCAGGCTTTCTCCACCAGGTTCCGCGTCGCCATGCGCAGGTGGTTCCAAACGCTTGCTACCTGGGGCCCAAACTCTTCAATAATCATCATTAACTATGGCTCTCGTTTTTCCCGAAGCTCGCAAAATCTTCGACGCCACGGATTGTACTACAGGCGCTACGCGAAATGTGTTAATGCTGCTAAGCTTATTCGCAATCCGCGCCCCTGGGCGCATCATTAAGTGAGGAAGATCCGAATGCCTGTTAGCGAACAGCTACTCGAGATTTTGGTTTGCCCGGCGTGCCACGCCAAGGTGGAATTGAAGCCCGACGGCAGCGGTCTGAAATGCGTCGAGTGCAAACGCGTCTATCCGATTCGCGACGATATTCCAGTGATGCTGATCGACGAAGCCAAAATCGAGGATGAACAGCCTGCGGCAAATAATTGAGTCGTCGCCGAGTGCGCGTCACCTCGGTTTCGCTGGCAACCTGCGGAACGACGAACCGCAATCACTCGCGCCAGCCCGTTGGGATTGGTCCGGCGTGCACAACGTGCTCGTCGTCCGTATGCGCTCGATTGGCGATTCGGTTCTGATGACGCCTTCGCTGTTGGCGCTGAAAAGGTTCGCGCCGCACGCCAGGATTCATGTGCTGCTGGAAGATTGGGTCGCGCCGTTGTTTGAAGGATCGGAGTTGATCGATCGAGTAATTTCGATACCGCGCCACAGCAATTCCGCGCGAGCACGAATTGCCCGCGAGCTTCATCGATCGAAGTATGATGTCGTTTACAATCTGCATGGCGGAACCACGGCTACGTTTCTCACGCGCGCGACTGGCGCGACTCACCGCGTTGGATTCAGAAATTATCAATACGCGCGCCTGCACAACCATGTAGCACCTCCCGCGACCGAAATTTGGCAGAGGGCAATGCTGCATTCGGTTGAGCAGCAGTTGGCATTAATTGGCTGGACCGGCGTACCCGTAACAGATCGTCCCGCCACACAATTGCCGGTAACCGATAAAGCTGCCGCGTTGGTCGCAGCGAAGCTGTCATCAGCGAATGTCGCCGATGAGCCGTTCGCGCTGATTCATCCGGCCGCGGCGCTGGCTACGAAGCAATGGGCGACGCAAAATTTTGCGCGAGTCGCGGAAGAACTCTCGGCGCGCGGACTGAAGCCTCTTGCGATCGTGTCGGGGACTGAAAGGCAGGTGCTCGATTCGCTCGTCAAAGAATCAAACGCGCCCGTCGTAGGTTTGGATGATCTGACTTTGCCGGAAGTGACTGCTCTGGCGGCGCGCGCTCAACTCTTCGTCGGCAACGACAGCGGCATCGCGCACATCGCGGCGGCTGCGGGGGCGCGCTGCGTTGTCATTTTCGGTTCATCGAACGTTGCGCACTGGCGTCCATGGACCACCAATCCTAACGAAGTTGTGCGCGAAGAAATGCCTTGCCAGCCTTGTCATGGTTATTTTTGCGCGCAATTCGAACGCCCGGAGTGCATCATGCGCGTTCCCGTAGAACGCGTTGTCGCTGCAATTGATCGAATATTAACGTGACTACCATTTCGAAAAGCCGAGCCGAAGAGATTCTCAAGCGCGCGCGCGATCGTCGCGTGGTGGTGCTGGGCGATGTCATGCTGGACGAGTTCATCTGGGGCGACGTCAGTCGCATCTCGCCGGAAGCTCCGGTTCCGGTCGTCAACATCAAACGCGAATCGATGCGACTCGGCGGCGCAGCGAACGTGCTGGCGAACGTGGCGGCCCTCGGCGCTAAGGCTGATGTGATTGGCGTAGTCGGTGAAGATGCCGCCGCGGAAAAGCTTCGCGAAGCGCTGCACGTCAACGGCGGCGTGCAAACTGACCATGGCCTAATCACAGACGAAAAGCGGCCGACGACTATCAAGACGCGCATCATCGCGCACAATCAAATGGTCGTGCGTGCGGATCGCGAACATCGCGGCGCGGTGAACGGCCAAGTGGAAGCAGCGATCATTGAAAGAGTTAGGAACGCGATCGACAACGCTCACGCGCTGGTAATTTCCGATTACGACAAAGGCGTCATCACGCCGCGCATTCTTTCTGAAGTCCTGCCGCTCGCATACAAACGCATGCCGGTCTTGATCGATCCCAAGCCGCGCAACTTTGATGCGTACAACCCCGCGACTTTGGTGACGCCGAATCATCATGAAGCTTTGCGGTTGACAAACCTCGAAGAAGATACTGACGAGGGTTTGCGCGAAGCAGCCGCGATCATCAAGAGTCGTTTAGCTTGCGACGCCGTGCTGATCACACGGGGCGAGCGGGGCATGATGTTGTGCGAAGGCGATGCCGATCCGGTGCTGGTAGAAACTGCCGCGCGCGAAGTTTACGACGTGACCGGCGCCGGTGATACAGTCATCGCCACGCTGGCGGCGGCATTGGCAGCCGGCGCTACGATGACCGAAGCGGCGGTGCTGGCAAATCACGCTGCCGGAATCGTCGTTGGAAAACTTGGTACGGCGACCGCGAGCGCAGAAGAAGTTTTGATCTCAATCGATTAACAGAAATGCTCCAAAGAAAAACTAAAACGGTTGTCCATCTATTGCTGGCGCTTTCGCTATTCGCCGGATTGACCATCCAGCGGAACATTGCATTCGCCCAATCGCCAATCGCGACCACAACGAACGCGCGCGCGACTCAGCCCGCGCGAAATGCGCCGGCAACGCTCGCCGATCTCCGAAGTCGGATCGAAGAGATCGTGAAACAGCCGGCGCTCGAACCCGGTTTCTTTGCGGTAAAGATTGTTTCGCTCGACTCGGGGCAGGTGATCTTCGAACAGGACGCGAACAAGTTTGTGCGGCCGGCTTCGAACATGAAGCTCTATACGGTCGCGACTGCGTTCGATCGATTGACGCCCGACTTTCATTTCATTACTTCGGTGTACGCGAAAGAAAAACCGGACGACGGCAAAGTCAAAGGCGATCTCATCATCTATGGTCGCGGTGATCCGTCGCTTGCCGCGCGCTTCAACAGTGGCGATTACTTCAAAGGCATCAACGACCTCGCAGATCGCATCGTGGCCGCGGGCGTGAAGCGCATCAAAGGCGACCTCGTCGGCGACGAGAGTTATTTCAACGGCGCCCCGCTGGGCAGTGGTTGGGAATGGGAAGATTTGACATGGTCTTACGGCGCGCCAATCAGCGCGCTGTCGATCAATGACAACGCGATCGATTTGAATGTGAAGCCGGGCGAGAAAGTTGGCGCGCCGGTTGTGTTCACGACTGGCCCACCGTCGGCTTCGTTCATGACGATCATCAATCATGCGACGACTTCGCCAAAAGTTTCGAAAAGCGATCTGCGAATCTATCGCGGCCTCGGCGCGAACACTCTGGAACTTTCGGGAACGTTGCCGCTGGGTGACGCGGGTTTTGTGGGTGGCGTGGCGATTCCCGATCCCGCGCTCGCATTCGTTTCAATGTTGAGGGAAGCGCTGATCAAACGCGGCGTGAAGATCGATGGACGCGTGCGCACGGTGACTTCGCGGTCGGGCGACAGTCTGATGCCGCGCACTTCACCAGGCTTCGGCACGGGATCGATGGCGCAGTTCCCAGTCGAGATTGCCAGTTTGCAGTCACCACCATTTTCGGTAATCGCGGCGCACACTTTGAAGCCCAGCCAGAATCAATACACGGAACTTATCCTGCGCACGCTCGGCCGCAACCCACAGGTTTTGGACAGCACGGGCGAATCGCGACCCTTGTCTGGTGACGCGCGCGGAGCGAGAGATGACGAAGACTCCGGTCTTGAAGCGGTAAGAAATTTTCTGCGTCAGGCCGGCATCGGCGACAACGATGTCGCCTTGAACGATGGCTCAGGTTTGTCTCGCAACGACTTGATTTCGGCCAACACGACGGTGCAGTTACTGACGTTCATGTCAAAGCACAAGTACTTCGCGCAGTTTCGCGATTCGCTGCCGATCGCCGGGGTGGACGGCACTTTGCGCACGCGCATGCGCGGCACGCCCGCCGAAGGAAACGTGCGCGCGAAAACCGGCTCGCTCAGTTCAGTCGCATCGTTATCTGGCTATGTTACGACGGCCGGCGGCGAGCACCTGGTGTTCTCGATGATGTTGAATAACTATCCTGACGCGGCGGCCGTGCGACGCGATTCGATCGACGCGATCGCGGTTTTGCTCGCGTCGTTTTCCGGAAAAACACAATAGGAGCGCACGCATCCTTGCGTGCGGTTCGCCGGCATCTCTGCCGGCATTAATCAAACAGGAGACCCCGATGTCCGTCGAAAATATCATCGAAAGTTGGAAAGAAGTTCGAAACGGCTTGATCGATGAAGCGAACCAAATCCCCGAAGATCAATTTGGGTTTCAACCCGCGCCGGACACCCGCTCAGTGCGTCAGCTCCTGCAACATCTCGTTGAGTCGCAGAAGTTCCTCGTCGGCGAAGCCTGTCGCGCCGACACTAACCTGATGCGCGCATCGTTTGCGGACAATGTAAAGACTTACGCGCCGGGCGTGCGAGACGTGAACGACAAAGATGCGCTCTTGAATCTCATGCGAACAGCAATGGACGAGTCGGCTGAGCAGTTGCGCAGCAACGCTGACGAGTTGAAGAACACTATGAAGCGCTTCGACGGCAAAGAGATGAACAAGCTTGCGTTCATGTCGTTTGCCATCGCCCACGAGATGTATCACCGCGGTCAGCTCACGGTTTACGAGCGACTGCTGAACATTCAACCAGCGTTGACGACTCGATTCCGCAAAGCGTTTGGGGAGTCGCCTCCGTAGATCTTGCAGTGTCGGTACCGCGAGCCATAGCGAGCGGATCAATAGTCAGGAGAAGAGAACGGTATTCAATTTGAAGTTGAGGTGTCCCTCGATCCGCTCGCTATGGCTCGCGGTACTGACACTTCGGTTGGTCCGCTCACTACCATTCGCGGTTCTGTAATCGGCGCACCCCAAATATGCGTTTCACAAAATTCCAGGGCTTCGGTAACGACTACATAGTCTTCGAGGCCGCACAACTCGCGGACGTCAAAGATCTCGGGGACTTTGCTCGGCGGATCTGCAATCGGCATTACGGCGCCGGCTCGGACGGCATTGCGATCGCGCAGCGTTCTGACGAGCCCGATTCTGACTTTCGAGTTCGCATCTTCAATCCCGATGGCAGCGAAGCGGGGATGTCGGGCAACGGCACACGCTGCGCCGCGTCTTATCTTTTCTTCCATGAACTTTGGTCAAAGGATGTCGTGCGGTTGCAAACACGCAACGGGATCAAGCGTTATCACCTGCTCGAACGCTCAGGCGGATCGTTTCTATTTCGATCCGAATTGGGCCAGCCGAAGTTCGACAACGGCTCGATTCCGATGACGACACCTGAACCGCTCGATCGTGTGATCGATTATTCGTTGAACGTCGATGGTGGACCTTTGAAAGTCACGGCGATGCTAATGGGAAATCCCAACTGTTGCATTTTCGTCGATGATTTCGATGGAATTGATTGGCGACGGCTCGGTCCACTCATCGAAAATCATTCGCAGTTTCCTGAGCGCACGAACGTCATCTTCATTCGCGTCGTCGATCGCCGGAACATTGAAGAGCGCATCTGGGAACGCGGCGTCGGTGAAACTGAAAGCTCAGGCACCTGCTCCTGTGCCGCCGTCGTCGCTTCGGTCATCAACGGCCACACTGATCGAAAGGTCGAGGTGCACGCGCCCGGTGGTCTGATTCAGATTGAATGGCGCGACGACGACGAGGTGGTCCTCACCGGATCTGCCAGCGCGGTTTACAGCGGCGAATGGCTTGTGGATTAATATAGCCAGTTTCAGTCTCGGCAATTATCAAGAGGTGTCCCTTGCATTACCCGTCATGCCCCCGCGGCGCGCGCCGCTTCTTTCTTTTCATCCTAATAGTCTGCGCAAGTGGTTCGCTGATCGGCTGCACCAGCAAAGCGGTCACTGAGAAGCCACCGGTCGTGGTCGAAAAGCCAAAGCCGCCCAGCGCCGTGCCGATGTGGCTCGGCAACGGCGAGCGAAACTTTTTTGGCACGGGACCGTGGCCAGAGGGCCAGCTAAGAGTTGTCTGGGAAGTCGAAACCGGATTCATGAGCGGCCGGCTGCACAAAGATCCGTGGGGCGGAACGTCATGGCCGGGCCAACCTTCGATCAAAGACGATCGCGTTTACTTTCCTTCGGCCGACGGCAACGTCTATTGCATTAACAAGAATGACGGCACCGTCATTTGGAAATTCAAAGCGAAAGACAGCTTCAAAGCGACTCCCGTGCTGCTCGACGACAAGATTCTGGCGAGCGGCCTCGATCATCATCTCTACTGTATCAACGCAAAAGACGGATCGCTCATCTGGGATTACGAAACTGGTTTCGAGGTTGACGGCTCAACGATCGTTTCCGATGGCAAGATCTATTTCGGCGGCGAGGATCACAACTTCTATTGTTTGAATCTCGCCGACGGGAAATTGATTTACAAGGTTCTGGTCGGATCGGTCGAAGGCAGCATCACGATGAAAGACGGTCGCGTCTATCTCTGCACCGAAGAGGGCGACATGTTCTGCATCAATCCGCCCGACGGCAAGTTCATCTGGAAGGCGCGCATCGGCGCTGATTCAGACTCGACGCCGGCCGTCGTCAGCGGATTCGTTTACACCGCGGCGGAAGATGGCGTCGTGCGCTGCTACAAAGCCGACACCGGCGAGTTGGTTTGGAATTTCGTTACCGAAGGCGGACATCTCAATGTCGCCAGCGAACACATCGGCATCTGGGCCAGTCCGATCGTCGTCAACAATCGCGTTTACATCGGCGCGAGCAATCACTACATGTACTGCCTGAGCGCGGACAAAGGCGAAGTGATCTGGAAGTACAAAGCGCACGGCCCGATTTGGGGAACCGGTCCGGTGGTTGACGGCCGCGTCGTGTTCGGGGACAAAGCCGGCTATATCAACATGGTCTCGGCAGATGACGGCAAGCTGATTTCCGATCTGAAGATCGGCGACAACATCAATTCGACTCCAGCGGTTCTCGACGGACGAATCTACATCGGGGCGTTCAATGGCAAGTTGTACTGCCTTGAGCTGGCGCCGCCTCCGCCGTCGCCGAGTCCGACTGCCACGGTCGCTCCTAAAAGAAGATAACGACCAATCTAGTTACAGACTATGGCCGTAACACTTGAAGGCGGTTGCCGCGTTTCGGAGATGCGCGAAGGCAATCCGTTTGTCAGTGGCACTCTGCGGATTTGGAATCGCATCGGCCGCGCGACGGGAGCACAGGCAATTTCGCTGCGCGTGATGGAGTTCGCGCCGGGCGCGTCACCGACGATCGTCAACGACGACTGTGATCAGATTTTATATATTGTGGATGGAGTCGGAACCGCCTGCGGTAGCGGGCGGGCCAATCTTTTGATTGCTGGTCGAACCTATGAAATCACTCCCAACACCGGCATCTACATCCGCCCCAACCAGACATTCGCGATCGACAATCCCGGTTCCGAATCAATCGTCGTCATCACCGCGCAATGTCCAGATCCCGATCGCCCGCCACAATTCGTTGACGCGCTCGACAAAAAACCAATTGGATCAATCGCGTCGCCAATAGTTCGCCTCGCGGATCAAAGAACCCAGCCAACCGCCGATCGTTGGTATCGCGTGCTTGTCGACAATCGAATTGGCAGCGAACAAGTCACGCAATTCGTCGGCTCGATTCCGCCCGGCCGCGCGCCCGATCACTTTCATCACTACGAAGAAGTGCTCTTCATTTTGAAAGGCGAGGGCCGCATGTGGGCCGGCGAGACGAATACGCCGATCGCCGTCGGCTCGTGCATCTATCTGCCGAAGGGCCAGGTGCATTGTGTTGAGAACACGGGCGAAGGCGAATTGCGTTTGCTGGGAGTTTTTTATCCGGCGGGCAGTCCTAGCGTGAGATACGACGTTTAGATCAACTCAGCCAAAATCTCCATCGCTTCCCGCACCTCTTCATCCGTATTGAAAAAATGCGGTGACATGCGCAAGCCCACTCCGGGACGACAATCGACAAAGACTCCGCGTTCGCTGAGACGCTGAACCATCGTCGGGCCATCTTCGACATAAATCATCACTGAACCACCGCGTTGATTCATTTCGCGCGGACTGTTTACGTACCAGCCACGCTCTAAAGCGAATTCGATCATCGATTCGGTGCGACGTTCCGATTCTGCGCGAATCTTCTGCACGCCCACCTCGTCGATGATTTGCAGGCCCGGCAGCACGGAATAGAGCGCGGGAATGCCGGGTGTGCCTTGCGCGAAGCGACGCACTGAACTGTCGTAACGCATTGGCGGGTTGGCGAAATCAAAGGGCGCGGCGTGCGCCACCCAACCGGTCAAACGTGGCTGAAGTTTGTTTTGCAAATCGGGACGCACGTAAAGATATCCACATGCCGGTCCGCCACACAGCCACTTGATCGTGCCGCCGATCATGAAATCGACTTGCCATTCGCGCGCCTTCAACTCCATCGCTCCGGCGGATTGATAGACATCGAGCAACACCAGCGCGCCGTGCTGTCGCGCCTTTTCGATGATTGGTTCGACCTCGATTCGATATGAACTGCGAAACGAGACGTGCGAGAGCGCGACCAGCGCAGTCGCGTCGTCGATCGCGTCGAGAATTCTTTCCGTTGGAATTGCGATGCCATCATCGGAGGCAACGGTTTCGACGCGCGCGCCCATCGGCGTTTGCGCGTCGAGGATGTACCGCATCGACGGAAAGTCGAGCGCGCTCGCAACGATCTTGCTTCGCTTGGTCGAAGTGAAATCGAAACACGAGAGCACGCTGGAGAGCGCAATCGATGCATTCGGTTGAATCTGAACCGAGCCTGCATCGCCACCGAGAATCTTCGCGACGTGATCGCCGACCTGCGCGGACATCTCCCACCAACTCGTGGCCCAGGCGTCCTCGCTCGTGTGATGTTCCCACGCATCGTAATAGGCCAGCATCGATTCGCGCGCCGCGCGCGGCACGGGACCGAGGCTGTGGCTCAGCAGGTGAATGCCGGAAGCGAGCGTGGGAAAGAGTTCGCGACGGCGGTTGATTTGGGTGGCAGGTTTCATGTTTCAGAAGCGCACTGAAGGTGCGCAATACAATAGCCAGGGGCAACGCCCCTGGTGTCGTTCCATGAAAATCTAAGCGCCGAAGGCGCGAAATAAAATTGCTCCATCCAAAAACCTATTTCGCGCTTTCAGCGCTCCGGCCTTCGTTGCGCGAGTAACCTGGGGCGTTGCCCCAGGCTATTGCATCTCGCGCCTTCTGCGCTCTCAAGCCCTAAACTGACTAAGCATTCTCTCCAATCCGCTCGCATCGATCTTCAATCCCTCCAGCACTCGTTCAGCTTCTTCACCAATCGGCGGATCGATTGATTCTTCTCGAATGTGCCTCAGGATCTCAGCAGCGACAAACGCTTTCGTCATCTTGGGAACGTTCGCGCCCTTGCTCATGTCGCTCTCAAACGTCGTCGGCATAACGGTCATAACGCGGACGCCTTTGTCCGACAGGTATGCCCGCAACGCTTGGCCGAGCGACAGCAGCGCAGCCTTGCTCGCACAGTAAGTTCCGACGATTGGCAAATTGATTTTCGCAAACGCGGTGGCGACGTTCACGATCATTCCTTCGCCGCGTTCAATCATCGCCGGCGCCAGCGCCCGCGTCATCAACAACGCGCCGAAGTAATTCACATTCATTTCGTCAATCGCCGCCGCCAAATCCATCGAGACAGGATCCCCATACCCCGCGACGCCCGCGTTGTTGATAAGGATATCGATTGGGCCCAGGCGGCCCGCGGCTTCGATATCTCTGTGATTAGTTACGTCGAGTTGAATCGGTGTAATCAGAGCGCCAGCCGCGTCAGCATCTCGCTTCAGCATTTCGGCATCTGCGGCCTTGCGCGTGCCGGCGAACACTTCACTCGCTCCCGCTTCGGCGAACGCGAATGCCAAAGTGCGACCGAGACCGCGGCTGGCGCCGGTGATAAGAACTCGTCTGCCCTCGATGTTCAAGTCAACCTCGCTGATTCCCGCTCACGCGGATGGTACTGACTGTTTCGGTCGCATCACGCGCGCCAGCGCATACAGCCCCGCGCCGACCAAACTCCAGGCAATCGCCAACTCAACGCTTGTCAATGAATGTTCGCTTAGACGCTGACTAAAGCTGGTCGCTTGAAGCGTCTTGAGGTCGCGTGAAATCTGCATGGCGATCAAGCCGCCCATCGAAATTACCGATACCCAGGCAGCCACGCGCTGCAGCCATCGCGGCATTGAGATCGTGATTTGAGAATTCAATCCGGGATTCATGCGCGGCAACATCAGAAACGCGACGCTGTGAATGAAGTAAAGTAGCACCAGCGCGAAGACAGCGATGTTCAGCGCCAATGAGAGTTGCTTGCTCACGATCAAGACTAGACAAGCGAGCATGTTGAGTGTCAGCGCGACAATCGGCGTTGCCGTGCGCCGATTTACTGAACCGAGCACCGGTGGCGCCAGACCATCCTCCACAAAGATCAAAGCGAGGCGCGACGGCACTATCAAGGTGGGATTGAGCGACGTTGTGATGGCCATAATCGCGCCAAGCGTGACGAACCTTGCCCCGCCCCACGGCAAATACTTCATCGCGACGTCCGTCATCGGCGCTGCGCTCGATTGAATTTGCGCCAACGGCAGCACACCGAACGCGACTATCGACATTGCTACAAATATCGCGGCGGTGAAAATGATGCCGCGCAAGAACACCAGCGGCAGCTTGCGCGTGCTGTCTTTGGTTTCTCCTGCGGTCTGCGCCAACGATTCAAAGCCCGCATACGAAAAGAACAGCGGCGCGAAGCTCGCCGCCAAACCGCTCCATCCATGCGTGAAGAAGGGCGTGTAGTTGGCGGTGTGAATCGCGAACAATCCGGGAATCACCAGCACCATGATCGCGAGGCCGAGCAGCACACACATCACCACCTGGATTCGTCCAAACCAACGCACACCGACTACGTGAATCAAATAGAAGAAGAGCAAACTGCCCACCGCAAGCGTCTGATGAGCAAACTCACCACTGATACGACGGCCGCTCAGTTCGATTATGTAATCAGCCAGCGCGCTGGCGAGATATGCGCCCGCGCCGACGTACGCAATTATCTTCAGCCATGAGCCAACGTAAGCGATGCCAAAGCCACCGAACGTGCGCGAGATGTGCAGGTATTCCCCGCCGGGCTCGCGGCCAAGCGGCGTCGAGATGTATGCGGCGTAGGGAATCGACGTCGCTAGGATCGCCGGCATCAGCAGGATGTAACAGAGGATGACGCTCGGGCCAGTGATGGCACCGGCGTCGCTGGTGACCTTGAAGATGCCTGCGCCGACAAGAATTCCGATCAGCGCGGCGTACGATTCGACCGTGCCGAGGTCGCGCCGAAGACGCGAGACAACATCATGAGATGAGTTATTTTCTGAAGTCACGCTTGACCCAGCTTGCCCTCCCTGACGGTCGGGCTTCTGACACTCTATCGGTTCATCAATTCATTCGCGGGCAAAATCGGATTCAAAACTTTCTCCGCAGTCTCAACGCCGGCAACTGGCAGATTCGCAGAGTCAATCAATCCAAGCTGTGCCAGCACTGACGCCTGATCCCAATAGATGTGTTCGTGCGCGAGCTTGCCATCGCGAAAATGCACGACCACGATCAGTGGAATCTTCACGTGTTTGCCGGTAGGTTCGACGCCCGGCAGCATCCAATCCATCTTGATCGTGTGCGTAAATTCGAAAACCATCTCATCGACCACGCGATCGACACCGATCGTACGTGACACCGGTGTCATTGAAGTATCGGGCGGCATCTGTGGAATGAACCGCTGGGAATAGAACTCGCGGAGTTGACCGTGACCTACGCCGCCCGTCATCACTGGCACGTGATTGACGTAAGCATCCGGCACCATCGTCTTCAAAGTATCTTCCGTGTCACGCGTGGCGAATTCGTATTTGACGTGCTCGTCCCATTTCTCTGACAGAATCTTCTGCGCATTCGCAAAACCTTCGCCCGCGAGATGCCGAACAAAGAATTCGAGCGTCCGAAGGTTTGCTCGTTCGGCGGCGTCCGTGTCGTAGTGCTCGCCACCAATTCGTCCGAACGCATGATCGTTCTCAGGATAATCGTGAATAGTAACCAGCGGATTCGCATCGAGTGTCGCGTGAATTTGTTGCTGCGCCTCGGGTGGACAGAATTTATCTTGGCCCGCGATGTGCAACATCAAAGGCGTAGACAGATTGCTCGCTTCATTCAGAGCTTTCTCGATGCCCACGCCGTAATAACCAACGGCGCAATCGGGCTTGAATCTGACGGACAGCAGCCACGCGAGTTTGCCCCCCAAACAAAATCCAACCGCGCCGACACGGTCGTTACACGCCGGGTGCTGGCGCAGAAAATCCATCGCCGCCGCTGAATCCTCGACGGCTTTGGCTTCATCGAGACCTTGATAGAGCTGAAACGCTTTCTGCCACTCCGCTTCTGTTTTGTCGGTCATGTCAACACCGCGTTCCTGTCGCCAAAACAGATCGGGACAGATGGCTACGAAGCCATGCGCTGCATACCAGTCGCATACATCGCGCATGAATTGATTCACGCCGAAAATTTCCTGAAGCACGACGATGCCGGGACCATAACCGCTGGCCGGTAAAGCTAGATAAGAGGCGAACTCATCGCCGTCGAACGATTTGATCGTAATCATAGCCATTTCAGATTTTGAAGATTTGAAAGCGGCGCTAGAGTACCGACTTTAGCCGAGTTTTTCTACTATCTTGCGAAAAGATTGAGGAAGCTTGAGCGGCTAGCGGTTGAGGCGCGCCCATTCTTTTCCCGCCGGACACATCTCGCGATAGTTGCACATGCGGCAGTGCGTTGCCGGCAACGGCGGAAAGCGATCAGCGTCAAGCGTGCCATCGACCATGGCGATTGTGGTCATCGCCTCATCGATGGCTTTGGCTGATGCAGCTTGCTCGAGGAGCGAGTCAGACAAGCTGACTTCCTCGTTAGGATCGATGAAGTGCAGGGTCGCGCGCAGCGAATTAATCTCGGCGGAATCTGATCCCAACAACTCGCGCAAGGCCAAAGCATAAGCTTGCATTTGCAACTGGTAATCGTGGGCGGTGGCCTGAATCTGTTCTGCCAGCGACGGCGCGACAACAACTGACTCAACCTCTTCGATGACTTCTTCGACGGCGATAGCTTCGAAATCAAACGCTGCTTGTCCCGGTGAAAGATCGATGTTAGCAGTCTTCCGCGTTGCGCTCGCGGTCGATCGCGATGCCACAGCTTTAACTCGCGATTTGGCATTCCCGGGGGCGGTAAATCGATTGGTTTTGAAGTCGATGATCTCGACATCGACGCCATCGCGGTTTGCCGACGGTGTAATCAGCAGCTTGTCAATTGTGCCGGTCAAGATTCCGAATGGCCTGCGCAGGCGAAAGCGCAATTCGCTCCAAAGCCCTGGCGAACCTTGCGGTAGCATAGACTTCAGTCTGTGTTCGTCATTCAAGCGTGAAGCTTTGTGCGCATCGCTTACTCGCCGGTAAACGTCGCTCTTCAAATAATTTTGCGCCAGCGGCAGCAGCGTGCGCACCGCCTCGGTTCCATCAATATCGAAAGTGCGGCCAGCGAGTTCAGACTGACGCTGCGCCAGGATATCTTCAAAACTCGTCCGCAGGCGCGTCTCCGGATCGTCGCCTTCCGCATAGGTTTCGCAGAAGCGATGGATGACCGCGCCTTTCAAAGTCGCGGTGAGATTTGCCGGCGGCTCGGGCGCTTCGGCATCGTTCCAAACGTTGCGCTCGTCTTTGCCAGGCGTCCGCAACATGCGCTCGAAGTAATACTGCCGCGCGCATCGCTGGAAATTGATCAGTTGCGTGACTGTGAATCGACGCCAACCTGAGCCGAGTTCCGGTTCGATCGGCTGAAGCAGCGGAAATGTTTCTGCGAATGATTTAGCGGAAGCGCTTCCGACACTCTCGTCGGCTGGTGGCTGCAATCGCAGGATCGTTGCCTTTTTCTCAGGCGACTGGCGTTCGATGCTGACGCGAATCTGTGCATCGCCGAATCGCGCGAGGCCACTGGGAGAATGCGCCTCGAGCCCAAGCGCTTGCCAAATCCACGGGAGCCACAGCTCGCTGTCAGTCGTCGAAATATTCTCGAGCTTTCGGTTCTCGACCGCGCCGGAAAAGATCAGGCGATCCTCGGCGCGCGTCGCGGCCACGTAAAGAATGCGCATGCTTTCGAACTCTTCACGCCAACGATTTCGTTGCTGGAGTTCGTTGAAGAGCGCGCCTCTGACCGATCGACCGCGGCCGTCGGGCACGCGCACCGACAGGCCTTTGTGGCGATCAAGAATGAAGGCGACATTCTCTTTGCGGTTCGGCTCGCGCTGAAGATCGGGAACGATCACAACCGGAAATTCCAGGCCCTTAGCCTGGTGGATCGTCATCAGGCGCACCACGTTGGCGGTCTCGTCCATCTGTCCTTCGCCTTCGCGACCGCCGACGGCCTCAAACTCTTCGACAAAGTGAACAAAGTCGCGAATCAATTGGCCGGACTTCTCGAACTGCTCGGCCAAGCGGAAGAGTTTCTCGACGTTGGCGACGCGTTGCGCGCCGTCAAAGTTCGCAGCGATTACCGGCATGAATTCGGACACCATCACCGCGTATCGCAAAAGATCCGCGATGCCATAGCGATTGCGCCGCTCGATCAAATCTTCGAGCAGAGCTTGGATCCGATCCAAGGCTTCATGCTCCGAGGTTTCGATGAATTGAATCTCGCGATGGTGACGCACGGCGCGCCAAAGGTTGCGCCGGTGCAGGCGATTCGCTGAGCTTTCTCGATCAATCCACGGCGCGCAGCGCAACGCGAACAATCCATTGTCGGAGATCCCGCCGAGCGGTGACCGCAGAATCGCGGCAAGCGCGAGTTCGTCAGTCGTGTTATCGAGGAACCGCAGGAGCTGAATCAGATCGGTGATCTCTTCGCGTTGATAAAATCCTTTGCCCTGGACGGTGAGATACGGAATGCTCGCGCGGCGCAACGCGCTTTCGTAAGTCCACACGCCGGTGAAGGCGCGCAGCAGAATGGCGATGTCGCCGTATTTGAAGTCGCCGCCATCGACCAACTCTGCGACGCGCGCGGCCACCTGTTCGGCGTCTCGTTCGTGCGGCGTCAGGACGCGGCCCTCTGACGGGTCGTCTTGCTCATCGCGATCACGAACGGCGCTAACCATGAATTCAACCAACGGCGGCTCGTGTTCGGCATCACGCAGCGGCTCACTCGGTTCGTGCGCAACATAGCCAAGCTGTGACAGCGCATCCGCCGGCACATCCGATCGCGGTTGAAAAATTTTTGCGAACAGGAAATTGAACGCGTCGATCAGCGGTTTCTGGCTGCGGAAATTCAAGTTAAGCGGCTGCTGCATGCCGCCGGCCGCTTCGATCGCGGCGCTCATTTCGCTGAACACATCGACATCCGCGCCGCGAAAGCCATAAACCGACTGTTTGCGATCGCCGACGATGAACAGATTCGCGCCACTGCCGAGCGCGATCTTTCTCAAAATGTCGCGCTGCAGACCGTTTGTGTCCTGAAACTCATCAACAAGAAAATATCGATAACGCTCCGTCACGCGCGCCAGCACTTCCGGTCGATCGAGCAGGCGCAAAGCACGCAATTGCAAGTCATCGAAGTCGAGCACCGAAAGCCTTTGCTTTTCGAGGTCAAGTCGTCGATCGATCTCGCGCAGCAACTTCAACAATGCCAGGGAATATTCCTTCGCCAACAGATCGAATCCAATCGATGACAGCTTGCCGCGCAGGCAATCGCCGCGGCCGGGTTTCTCTCCAAAAAGCAACGGATCGATCTTTTCGATGATGGGATGCGTTCCTTTTTGCGGCCGCGCGTCCCAGAAGTCTTCGATGCCCTGCGTGTAACGAGCAATCGTGTTTTCGGTCGGCGGTTGCGCGAGAATCGCGCGTAGCGCCGGCCAATCTTCGATCGCCTTGGCGCGTTTGCGATCCGCAGCCGGCGACAACCGGACTGAGAAAAATTCGGCCATTGCCGCATCAAGTTCCTTCAGCGCGCGATCGTAATTTGCGCGGGCCGCATGATTCGCGGCAGTCAGCTTTTCGATTGAGTCGATCGACAAGCCTTCACCGCGATATTTCCGATGCAATTCGACCAACGCGTTCGCGAGCGCCGGACGACCGACACCCTGAGTGAAGTTAACGATCGCGTCGTTGCCATGATGAATTGCATCGGCGAGCGCCTCTTCGACCACCGCCTCGAGCAACATCGCCGCCTGATGCTCATCGAGCAGGACGAACTGCGGATCGATGTCGGCTTCGACGGGAAACTCGCGCAGCAGCCGCGAACAGAAACCGTGAATCGTCGTGATGACGCCGCCTTCCAGCGTGCGCTTGTGACGCAACCAGGTCTGGCGTTCTTTCTCGTTTGAGGTGCGCAGCAACGCGTCGATGCGGTCGCGCACGCGCTGCCGCATTTCGTTCGCCGCGCGATTGGTGAAAGTGATCGCGACGATGTTATCGACCGAAACTTTTTTGGAGCGGAGGATTTCCAGATAGCGCTCGACCAGGACAAACGTTTTGCCCGCTCCCGGTCCAGCGGTCACGGACAAGGGCCTATCCAGAGTGTGCGCAGCGATCTTCTGTTCGGGTTTGAGCTCGCGCAGTTGAGTGGTCGAAGTCTGTCGATCCATGACTCATTACATGATTCCGGATTGCAAAATCCTATCGTACTCGTCGTGTGGTCCAATCCAGAACCATTCAACAGTATCGCCTTTCATTAATCCTAGAGCACGATACCGCAGGCCTACGCGCACGGACCAGACTTGACCGATCTTCTTGAAGCGAAGCGAACTATGATGCGGATCTTGCGCCCAAGTCTTATACGTTCTTCGCGCAAGCTGTTTGATATTGGGAGGCAGCCGAGAGTAGCACTCCCAAAACTCACTCGTTGTCGAGGACTTCATCGAGTGGCTTAGTACGTCCCGCCGCAATGTCGGCTTCTGCCTGTGCAATTAGATGATCTAGGCGCCCTGCCTTTATGTCTTCTTCGATCTGCGCATCCCAGGCATCGGCCTGCATTTCCTCTAGCCAGTCAGCCAAACGACGTTGGTCAGCTGCGGAGAGTTTCTCGATCTCGGCTTGAATTTCAGAGACGCTGCTCATGACTGAAGACTACAACGCCGCTCTGATCTTGTCACGTGTGAATTGAACGACTTTATTCGATATCCCAGCCAACACCCTCCATACAAAAAAAGTCGGCCATGTTGTCAGTTGGGAAAATGGTGCGCCCGGCATGATTCGAACATGCGACCTTTGGTTTCGTAGACCAACGCTCTATCCAACTGAGCTACGGGCGCGGGAAAGGAATGAAGGCAGTTTAAGGTTTCAGGTTTGAAGTTTCAAGTTGGGTGTCGCTGGGGTTTAAGTTTTAGGGTGTTGGGTGTAGTGGGGCTGTATTAGACAGTTGTTTCAATTTTGAGTTCCTAACAAATTCCGAAATTCGGCTTCGATTCCGAATCGACGCTCAACCAAACTGCTCGCTGATTTTGGATAGTCACTAACGCCGAACCCTAACCCCTACGCCCTACAACCAACACTCTATCGCGCGTAGTATCCAGGCTTGGTGCTGGCCACCAAATCGCCGCGCGCGATTTCGACACGAATCGTGCGCCACTTGCCGTCGCGCACGCCGGGATTCGGCGGCTGATACACGACCGTGTAGAGCGTGCGCAAATCGGCCGCAACCTCCGCATACAACCTCGAGAGATCGTCGAGGCGGCGAATCTCGTGCAGACGCCCGCCGGTCCGATCGGCCAGCAGTTGTAAGCGCGAGCGCGCCGCGGCATACATGGCGGTAATTGCCGGATCAGGCAGCGGAAGTCTTTTCGGATCACCCGACGGCAGCGCCAACGGAAAAATCGTTACACCTTTTCGATCCGCCTCGTTCAAAACAGCAGCGAGCTGCGAATTAGTTTCAGCCTTGATCGCGGAACCGACATCAGCGCCAGAAGCTTTGCTGACGATCGCCCGATCGCTATTGCGTGCTTCAGTATCCAACCCATCCGTCAGCACGACGATCGCCTTGCGCCGGCGCGGCTCTTCACGGGCCAATTCCTTGAGCGAATATTTCAGCGCGTCATAGAGCGGCGTCTCGCCTTTGCCGGTCTGCAGTGTGATGCCAATGGTGTATGCAATGCGGCGACGATCGGTCGAAAAAGGAAGTTGAAGTTTCGTGCCCTTGCCGTTGAAATCGACTATCGCAACTCGATCGTCCGGTCCCAGCGCGTCGAGAAACCTGAGCGCGGCCTGATTAATCTGTTGTCGAAAAGTGACAGTCGATCCCGAAGTATCCAGCATCATCACCAGACTAAAGGGCGCGTCAGTCGGTTCGAAATGCACGATCGGCCGGCGCACGCCATCTTCAAAAATAGCGAAATCGCCTGCTGAGAGGTTCGTGATCGGGCGGCCCTGCTTATCGACGACGCCGACGCTCAACTGCACCAACGAAGTGTCAGTCTTGATGACATCATCCTGCGCGCGCGCGGCTGGCGCCGCAGCAAAGATGGCAAAAGCTGTCAGAAGCCCGAGCGCTAGCGAAGGCAGTTTGTGGCGGATTACTTGAAAAAGCGACGATTTCATTCGATCTGCAATAAAGGCTTAGACTGCTGGGGTGCGTGAGAGTATGCCTGTGAGTTTGGATTGTTTGCAACTTCGCATGGCAACCAGCAAAGTCAAAATTTTTGTCTGCTTATCCAGGAAATTTTTGTTTGAGTTTCCTCGTAGAGATGCGCATATAATGCGCGCACCTCGCAGGGATCTCCCGCTATGCACGCGGCAAATTTTTGTGCTGAATGTGGCGAACGGCTCGCGCTGAAGGGTTGGCGCGCGCGTCTGGGAAGAAGACTGTGCGACCGCTGCACGCAAAGATTGGGTGCATTCGCGTCGTTTCGATCTTTGATTGGCATTGCCTTGATCAGCATCGCGGCCTTCGCGGTGGGCAGGTATTCGCAGCCGGCGCCACCGCCGTTGATTATTGAACGTGCGGCGAATTCGCCGCTGTACAATCCGTCGAACGAATCGGTCGTCGCGCAACAGAATGTCACGCAATCGAATCGAGGGGCCGCGGTTTCTAACGAAGAGGGTTACATCTGCGGTGCGCGCACAAAGAAAGGCGCGCCTTGTCAGCGCCGCGTTCACGCACCCGGCGAGCGCTGCTTCCAGCACAAAGGCCTGGCGGCGATGGTGCCGTTGGAGAAGCTGACGATTAAGCCAACAACAAAGTAACCATAAAGAAAAGGCCGCACGCTTGAAACGCACGCGGCCTTTTCATGCAAACACAGACTGAAGTCTATGCCACTGAGCGCTACTTCGGTGTCTTCACCGGCGGCGCAGGTCGCGGTGGAATCTTCACCGGCACCTTCAAACGGCTCATCGCTTCCGTGATGCCGCGTTCGAGTTGCGGATCTTTGCCGGCGATCTCTGAAGCTGGATCGTTATCGACTTCGATGTCCGGATCGACGCCGTGGCCTTCGATGATCCATTCGCCTTTCGCATTCGTCAGTGCTGAACCCGGCACGAAAACATTGCCGCCATCGATGAGCGGACCGCGCCCGCTGATGCCGACGACGCCGCCCCAACTACGCTTGCCAATCAATGGCCCCAGTCCCGCTTCGCGGAACATGTAGGGGAAAATGTCGCCGTCAGAAGCCGAGTTCTGATCGAGCAACGCCACCATTGGCCCAAGGAACACGCCGTCGGGATAGGTGTTGCCGAAATCGTCCGTGCGCCCATAGTTCACGCCCAGCAGTTTGCGCCGCAGCCGTTCAATCAGCATGCGCGAAACGTTGCCGCCGCCGTTCGCCCGCACATCGACAATCAGAGCTTCCTTGTCGATCTGCGGGTAGTACCACTTGATGAATTCACGAATGCCGTTGGCGCCCATGTCAGGAATGTGAATGTATCCGACGCGGCCGTTGGTCGCTTCGTCCACGCGCTTGCGGTTCTTGGTGATCCAATCGAGATAGAGCAGGTTCGTCTCGTCAGTAATCGGACGATACGAAACGATGCGCGATCCTTCCATCGACGGCTTGCTGTTGACCGTTAACGAAATCGGATTGTCGGCCTTGTTGCGCAACAGTCGATAAATGTCGTCGTTGCCTTTCAACTCTTCACCATCAACCGCCAGGATGTAGTCGCCGACATTGATGTTGACGCCGATTTCTCGGAGCGGCGAACGATAGATGTCCTCTTCGTTCTGGCCTTCGAAAATCCTCGTCACGCGGTAGCGGCCGGACGCCGGATCGACTTCAAAGCGCGCTCCCGGCAATCCCACGCGCGGACGTGGCGGAATCAAAAAGTCGCCGCCTTCGATGTACGCGTGCTGAATCGTCAGCTCGGAAATCATTTCCTGGATCACATAGTTCAGATCCGATCGATGCTTCACGTACTGAAGCAACGGCTTGTACTGCTCGCGCAAAGCGACCCAGTCGTAACCATGCATGTTCGGCACATAGAACCAATCGCGATAGCGCCGCCAGACTTCGTTGAAGATCTGGTTCCATTCTTCGGCAGGCACGCGATCGACGACGAGCCCCGCCGTCGAAACGGGTTTGCGAGATTTGTCGCCTTGCGGCGTCGCATCCCAAAGACCGAAGCCTTGCGCGGTGCGCGCCAGAATCTTTGAGCCATCGCGCGACAACGCATAGCCGCCCGCGAAGTCGTCGATCAGCGTGGTTTCTTTGCGATCCTTCAAAGAAAAGAGTTTGAGTTGCGCCGGCCGATCGCCTTGGCGACCGTAGTAGAAAGCCGGGCCGGTCGCATAAACTAAGAAGCCTGGTTTGGCCGAGATGCCCCCATAGTTGTCCGCGCCGACGGGTACGCGCGCGACGCGACTCGTGATGCCGTCGAAATCGATCGTCATCGCTTTCGGAGCGGGCGGTGTCGCGGGTTTGCTGTCAGCCGGCTTCTCACCTTCGCCTTCTTTCTTTTCCGCGGGCGCGCCTTCTTCCTTCGGCTTGGTTACCGCGACTTCATCGCTCTCTGCCGGGAACGGATTCTTCACGTCTTTGCGCAAAGCCATCGCGTAGAGATACACATCGCGATTAGTCGCGTAGTTGAACTCGATGTTCGAAATTTGCGGGGCGAACTCGCGCTGGCTGGCGAAGTAAAGATAAGCACCGGTCGGGTCCCACACCGGACTGCCGGCATTGAACATGTCATCGGTCACGCGAGTCACTTTGTTATCAGCAGCGTTCCAGATATAGATCGAAGCGAAGCCGCTGCCTCTAACAGACATACTGAACGCGAGATAGTTGCCGCTCGGCGACCAGGTGTAGTCGCGAATTTGATTGCGCGGTGTCTTGACGATCTCCGTCATTTTCTTGTCGGCGAGCGTGACGACGAAAACTCGGCCATCTTTATCGCCGAAGGCGATGCGCTTACCATCGGCCGACCATTCAGGATGATAACGCATGGCCTGGCCGCCCGTCGTGATTTGCGCCGGCGGCTTCGATCCATCTTGCGGCACGACGTACAACTCTTCTTCGCCGCTGAGGTCAGAGATGAAGGCGACTTGCGATCCGTCAGGAGACCACGCGGGCCACTTGTCGTGCGCGCCGGATGAATGGGTGAGATTGCGAGTCGGACCTTTTTCGATCGGCGCGGTGAAGATGTCGCCGCGCGCGGAAAACAACGCGCGCTCGCCTTTCGGACTCAGGTCGAACGATTCGATGTTGTTCGCGGCGCTGATACGGCTGGGCCGGCGCGCGAGTCCGTCGTCGGGAACCGTGATCGAGATCGCCGAGGATTTGCCGCTGCGAGTATCAAGGACCTGAAGCTCACCGGCCATCTCGTAAACGATCCGATTCTGATGATCCGAGCTGGGCCAACGCACGTCCCATTCTTTGCTGCGCGTGATCTGCGTCGTCTTTCCGTTCGACACGCCGTACGCATACAAATTGAAATGGCCATCGCGATCCGAGTTGTAATAGATAGTGTCGCCAATCCACATCGCGTCGCGCGTGGCCCGTGGGCCATCGGGGATCGGTTTCGCCTCATAACTCTTCAGATCGAAAATGTAGAGACGATTCGCTTCGCCGCCGCTGTAACGCTTCTCAGGACGGAAGTCGCGCGATTGTGGCGAGTAAACCATGCGCGTCGCGTCCGGCGAGTAATCGCCCGAGCCGGCTTCCGGCATCGGCAGCGCTTCCGCCGGCCCACCTTCAACCGGCACCGTATAAAGCCGCGCGATGGGCAGCGTCCAGGAATCACGCTGCGACTTAAAAACGATTCGCTTGCCGTCCTTGGTCCAACCAAAAACCTGATTGTCCCAACCCCAACGCGGCGTGAACGGGCCCTTCGCCGGATAGAAGGTGAGCTGGCGCGGCTCACCGCCACCGGACGGAATCACATAGACCTGTTCGTCGCCATCGTACTGGCCGGTGAACGCGATCCATTTTCCGTCGGGCGAAAACTTCGCGAAGATCTCCATGCCCGGATGCGCAGTCAAGCGAATCGCGGTGCCTCCGCCTACCGGCGCGGTCCAAATGTCGCCCGCGTAAGTGAAAGCGACGCGGTCGCCAGAGATGTCGGGGAAGCGCAGCAGTTTGGTCTGCGCCGCGGCGGTGACTGCCAGCGCGAACATCGCCACGATGACGAAAGTGGCGCGACGCGCGAATCTGGTTTTCATGAACAAGGGACTCTCCTCCTTAAATTGCGAGACTGATACGAAAAATCGGATTGACGTTTGCGCGAAGCGCAATTAATGCAGAGCGGATTGTACGCGTGACGTAGAGTGCGGGTTTCAAAAATTGGGTGCGCTGCGGGTTACCACTTGATCGATCCTTCTTTCGAAGTGTCGATCGTCGCGAGGTCGCTCTCGCCGTAGAAGAAACCCTTCATGTTATCCATGAGAAAGCCCTGCGCATCCGGGTTGGTTAGATCAAGGCCATAGTGATTGATGATGCGGGTCTGGGTTTGCAGCCATTCAGACCAGCACGGCTGGCAAACCTCGGCGCCAATCTTTTGGCCAAGCTCAGTCGGCAACGGTGCATAGCCGAGGGGCGAGCGCTTCTGCCCGCAGCGGGCGCATTTGATTTGATCGGACATGGATGCTCCAGTTTCTAGTTTCTAGTTCCAAGTTTCTAGTTGATCCTTGGAACGCGTGATTGTAGCCGCAACCGTATCGAAGACAAACTCGAAACCCGAAACTCGTAACTCGAAACTTATTTTTGCGCAGCCTTAATTGCCGCGATCGTGTCGTCGTCTTTTGGCTTGAACAACCCGAGCGGCCGCACGTCGCGATAAGTAATCACGCCGTCGGGATTGATCACGAAAACTGAGCGCGCGACCTTGCCGGGAATTATCGAATTCGCTCCGTAAAGATCCGCGACTTTGCGATCGACGTCCGCGAGCAGGCGCAGTGGCAGATTGTGGTGCGCCGCGAAGTTCCTGTGCGATTCGACTGTATTGGTTGAGATGCCGACGACCTCGGCGCCCGTGGCGAGATAATCTTCCCAGCGATCGCGCACTGAACACATCTGGCGCGTGCAGATGGGCGTCTCGTCACCCGGATAAAAAAGCAGCACGACGACTTTGCCGCGATGATGCGACAGGCGCCACGACACGCCGTCGCCGTCCGGCAAAACAAATTCGGGTGCGTTACTGCCTTCCTGGGGATGCGAAGTGTTCGCCAAATTATTTGATCAGTGCTGTCAGATTTGCCGCCGTGACTTGCGTGCGAATTTCCAATTCGTTTCCACGCGCCGTGATTTTCAGATTCGCGAGAGCGTTTTCCGCGAGCGCTTTGCGTGGTTGCGCCATCCGGCCAATGAATAAGCCGCCGAGTTGCTGCAATCCCTGCACCGTGTCGCCAAGGTTCTTCGCTGACTGCTCACCGTCGGTTCTGGCCACCAGCAACACTGAAACATCTGTCGGCGTCGAACCGATCGACCCGTAAACCTGTCGAATCGAACTCACGTCTTTCGCGATCGTATCATTGCCGACGTCGAGCTTGCTTAGCAATTCGGGCGGCACGTTTGCGCCGAAACCAGCCACCGCGTTTGCGTCGCGCGTAGCCAACGCGACGAGATCGGCACTCGCTCGGCCACGTTTGCCGGCATCGATCGCCGCGCGAACGTTGGCGGGCGATCCCAGGGCCAGCGAATTCGGATCGAGAGCGCATATCGCCAGTTCGTTAATCTTCATGTTCCAAACGCCGAGCATCTTCATCTGATCGTCGACATCGATGATCGTGATCGTCGCGCCGCGATATTTCTCTTCCCGCGCCTTTCCGTTCGCCGCGGCCCGCGCCGATGCCGCCAAAGAAGTCGCGTTGAAAGTTCCATGGGCGATTGCGACGGTCTCAAGCCTGGTCGTATTCGCATTTGGATAAGTGAAGTGTACGCCCAAAGCCACGCGATCGAACGAGCGTGGATCGATGCCGGTGCGCTCTTTGAATTTATCGACTTCCGCGTTGGCTTGCGCGAGCTTGGCCGGATCGCTGCCCACGATACTCGGCATGGTTTCGTTGAGCAGGCGCTTCACATCGATGATCGCGACTGCATCGGAAGCCGGCAGGTAACTGGCAACATCCGAAGTTGCCGCGATCGTGGTTCGCTGTCTTTGGCCGAACAGCAGTGACGACGCCAGCACGATTAGCAACCCAGCCAACGCAAATGACGATAATGCAAGTTTCTTCTTCACTATTTGACCTTTCCGGAGAGCGATTGTCCCTCTTGCGATGCGTAAACATGCGCCCGCGGTTGCCGTGTCATACCCCTTCAAGCAACATTGCGATACCCATGCCGCCACTAATGCACAAAGTTGCAAGACCGCGCCTGGCTTCCCGCCTTTTCATTTCATGCAGCAGGGTCGTCGTGATGCGCACGCCGGTGCATCCGATCGGATGACCCAGAGCAATCGAGCCGCCATTCACATTCAGACGCTCCGGATCAAATTCCAGATCCCGATCACAGGCGATCACCTGGGCCGCGAAAGCTTCATTTAGTTCCACGAGATCGATATCGTCCAGTTTCAATTTCTGCCGTTCGAGAAGCGCGCGTGTCGCCGGCACCGGACCAATGCCCATAATCTCAGGCGGCACGCCGACGATTTCGTAATCGACGACGCGAGCGAGCGGTTGGGCGCCGGATTCTTTCAAGGCTGCTTCACTCATCACGACCACCGCGGCAGCACCATCGGTAATGCCTGACGAATTGCCGGCGGTCACAGTTCCATCTTTTGAAAAGACTGGCGCAAGCTTGCGCAAACTCTCGATGGTTGTGTCGGTTCGCACGTGCTCGTCTTTGGCGAACGCGACTGCGTTTCCTTTTCGATCCTTCAACTCTAACGGAACAACTTCATCAGCAAACCTGCCGCCATCGATCGCCGACGCCGCTCGTTGTTGCGATCGCAAAGCGTATTCATCCTGCTCATCGCGCGCGATCTCGTATCGCTTCGCGAGTTCTTCTGCCGTCTCTCCCATGACCATTTTCGAAAGCGGATCGTTGAAGCCGTCGCGGTACATTCCATCCACTAAATCGACGTGACCCATGCGCGCGCCCCAACGCGCGCCTTCCGCAAAATAAGGCACGCGCGACATACTCTCAGTGCCGCCCGCGAGTACGATTTCGGCGCGGCCCAGCATAATCTTTTCGGCGGCGAGAATGATCGCGCGCAGGCCTGAGCCACATGCTTGGTTGACCGTCAGCGAGGGGACGCGATCTGGCACGCCGGCGCGAAACGTAATCTGTCGCGCGACGTTTGGTCCGCCACCGGCCTGACGTGCGCATCCCCAGATCGAATCATCGATCTGATCCGGCCGCACACGCGCACGGCGCAAACTTTCTTGGGCAACTGCGACGCCGAGATCGGCCGCGGTCCAATCCTTGAGCGAGCCTCCGAACCGGCCGATCGGCGTGCGCACCGCACCTGCTAGAAAAACTGATTTCATAAAGGACACGTAGCATAGACTTCAGTCTGTGTTTCTCTGTTCGCGGTCACAGACTAAAATCTATGCTACTTAGTATGCCGATGTTAGCATAGCGCGCGATGTCTCCCGTAAGCCCCACCCAACTCGCTTCAATTGATCACGTTAGGGCAGCCGAGCACGGCATCAACGACATCATCGGCGCGCACAAAGATTGGTTCATGTCGATGGACGGCCGCGCGCCATTGAGCATTAACACAGCCGAATTCGAATTTTCAGTAGCACAGGCGCGGCTGATTTTTTCGTGCTGGACTGAGAAGGGAACGCAAACGTGGCGAGTGAATGCGTGGAGTTGGACCGGCGAGAAACTCATTCTTCAAGCAAGCCGTCGCATGGGCGCCGAGCGCGCCACGATCGAACTGATTCCCCAGGCGTCCGCCAAAGCCATCGTCGCGAGTATCGCCGCCGCGCGCCAGGAACGATGCGACAAACTTGCACAGATTGTCGCTGAACGTTTGTCCGCAAAGATCGAAAAATCCGCGCTCAGCCCCGGCATGCGTCGCGATCAACCCGGGCGCTATGCGCGCATCATCTTGCGTCTTCCGCATGAGCGCATCGCGGTCACATCCATCGCTGCTCGCAGTGACGCGCGCAATGTTGATTCGCTTTTTTCCTCAACGTTGCTCTGGTTCAATCGATTATTGGCGAGTCCGAAAAAGCCGGCGATCCATCGTCTGCTACTGGTTGTCGAGCATGGAATTCTGGAAGCTGCCCGGCAGCGACACGTCCTGCTGCGTGATTCACTGCAGCAACGAATTGAGTTGTTCGAGATCGATGACGATTGGCAGACGATCGAATCAACCAAGTCCTGGGAAACAAAATATCTCTGGCGAAAGCGGCTGAACCGTTTTCCGCCGGTGCATGAAACTGAGCAGAGCAACCTCGTTGATGGAATCATCGCTACACAACCCGACGCGATCGATGTTGTCGCCGCGCGGCATGGTCAGACGCTTCGCTACCACGGCTTGCCGTTCGCGCGCACGCGTCGCGTCATGAACCGCGATCGTGTCTGGTTTGGAATTGAAGGATCGCGCCGGCGTGCTCTTGATGAATACCACCACAGTGACTGGTGGAAACTGTTGAGTGATCTGGAAACCTATCGCAATGCCGAATGTCGCGATCGGCGTCATTGGTTTTATCGCGCTTCGGGCGAGGCGTGGCTTGAGTCGATGCTGCGACGCGACATTTCAAGACTCGATCCCGGGCTGATCATTGCGCCGTTGCATGCCCAGTTTCGCACCTCGCACGGAGGACCAACCGGCGCACGACCCATCGACCTGCTGGCACTGCGACACGATGGGCGTTTAGTCGTCATCGAATTGAAAGTGAATGAGGATCGCGAGCACGTCTTCCAGGGCGTCGATTACTGGCGGCGCGTCGAGGCTCATCGGCGGCGCGGCCACATCGCTTCCGCAAAGCTTTTTGGCGATCGAGAAATCAGCGACGAATCACCGCTGGTCTATCTCGTCGCTCCGGCGCTGCGCTTCCATCCTTCGTTTGCGACACTCGCGCGCACGATTGCTCCTGACATCGAGATTTATCGGTTTGATATCAATGAGGATTGGCGTAACGGCGTCCGGGTGGTGAGACGAGAGCGCGTCAACGCGTAACCGGAGCGCCGATAAGGAGCGCACACATCCTGCGTGCGGTTCACCGGCATCCTGCCGGTACTCTTTGTGCAGATAGCCAGCAAGATGCTGGCTACTCCCAGGCAAGGATGCCTGCGATCCATGCGCTCGAATCACGTGGTCAATCTTCGATAAATTCCCGGCAACCTCTCCGGTAAAGACAGCACATCGTCGATGATGGTGTAGCCGACTTCGCCATAGAGATCGCGCAGCTCGCTTTCCGATTCGCGATCGATCGTGATGCAGAACGGCGTGATGCCGCGCATCTTCGCATCAATCAGGGCTTCGCGCGTGTCTTCCCGCGCGTAACGCGCGTCGCCGTAGTCGTGATCGTACGGACGCCCGTCGGACAGAACGATCAGCAGGCGCGTGCGCGCTTCCTGCTTCTCCAGTTTCGCGGCCGCGTGACGAATCGCCGCGCCCAGCCGGGTGTTGTTCTGATAAGTGATGCCGCCGATGCGCCGCATCACTTCGTCGGAATACTGCTCGTTGAAGTCCTTCATCACATAAAACTTCACGTTGCGCCGGCCTTCGGAAGTGAAGCCATTGATAGCGTAAGCGTCGCCAACGGCTTCGAGCGCTTCGCTCATCAACACCAAGCCTTCCTTTTCGATCTCGATGATGCGGCGGCCGGGATGGGTATAAGGCTGCAGCGGATGACGGCCGATCGTGCGCGCAGTCGAAGAAGATTGATCGAGCAGGAAAGACACCGCCACGTCCCGTCGCCGCCGCACGCGCTGAGTGTAAATTCTTTCCGACTGCTGACCATCAGCGCGACGATCGATAAAGAAATCCACCACCGCATTCAGATCGTAGTCTTCGCCGTCGAGTTCGTTGGTGATCTTGGCGAGGTTCTCCGGCTTCATCAATTGAAACTGATGACGAATCGACGAGACGACGCCTTTGTAACGCTCGCGCGTGTCATCGACAAAGTCGCGGCTGCCCCGCTTCACCTTCTTTTCGATTACGCGGCACCAGCCGACGCGATGATCGATCAGCTCGCGGTCCCATTCGTCGTAATTGAACGCGACTTCGCCGGCTTCCAAATCCTGCTCTAGAGTTTCACCGTCGCTCCAGGCTTCGCTGCCATCCAACTCGTCGAACTCGCCTTCGCTCTCCGAATTCCACGCATTGAATAGTTCGCGCGCGTCGCGGCGCTGAGGCTGGCGATCGGTTTCGCGCTCGGCGAGCATCTGCTCGGCCATCTTGTTGTCGTCTTCCTGATCCTGCTGATCGGGCACTTCGATCTGTTGTTCGGAATCCTCCATCGAGATCGATTGGAAGAGTTCGTAAACCCGGCTAGTCGCCATCAAGGTGTCAGCAACAGTCGCGTCTGGGTTAGTCAAATACTCCGCCACAATCGTTTCGAGTTCGGAAACCACCTGGCGATAGAATTCGCGCGCGTCATCGAGCGCGCCGCCCAGCATCGTGATTTGAAACAGCAGTTCAAAGGAAACGAGCGCCGGCGGCAAGTCGAGGATCTTCGGGCGGCGGTTGCGCAAGTGCGCGCGAATCAGATCGAGATCGCGTGTCAGCCCGCGATACGTGCGTCGCAAGCGTCGGTCGATACGGCCATTCTCCAATGTGCCGAAGATTCGGCGAGCCAGCGCGGGAATCGGAAACAGATTGAGGACGTCGCTGTAGCGCAAATTGTCAATTTGCGGCCCTCTTTCCTCACTAGCTCGCAAATTACCAATTTGCGGGACATAGCCATCGTCGGCAAACGCCGCGCGCTCATCCTGCCTGTTCGGATCGTATAACTCGCGCAGCGACGCATAAGCCGCGCGCAAATCATCGGTGCCTCGCTCATACGTGCCAAACTCGATTTGTCCGGCGGCGTGTGCAGCCAGAACTTTGTAGAGACGGAAGTCGAGTTCTTCGTCTCCGAACTCAGAGACCGCCGACGGCAAATGAATGGTGCGACCATCACCGATGCGCGATTCGACCGGCACGGCCGCGAGCGGCGCGATCTCAACAGCACGCCCCGTCAACCCTTCGACATAAAGCCGCAGCAAAGGCTGAATTGTTTCGAGCGAAACGCCTGCGTCACCCGCCCGCAAAGCTTCGTTGCTGCTGCGAGTCTCGAGCGCGTAATAACTCCGGCGCGCGCGCGTGTCGCCGACGATCAAACCCGCGCGCGCCCAGCTTTCGAATTGCTCGATCGAAACGGAATGCAGAGCTTTGGCGCTCGATCGCAGACAGGCAAGGGCGGCCTCCGCATCGACGCGTCCAACTTCGCTCGCCAGGGAAATCACGCGGTGCGCCAGGGCGGTGGCTGTTTCGCGATCATTTCCGGCGGCGATGTTTTGAAAGAAGCCGGGGCTGGCGCGAACAAAAGCCACGAGGCCGGCATTGCCGTGCGGCGCAACCGCCCAGAGCAGATCGATCCAATCGTCGAAACACTCCGGCAGCGTGCGCAGCACCTCACCGCCGGACAGCAATAGATGAAGCCCCGCGGCGCCGCCACGCTCCAGAAAATTTTTCGATCGTCGCATCAGACGCAGCGACTGATCTGTATCGAGTCGATCAATTGCCGTGGACAGGGACGTCCATGCGTCCGCGGCGATGCCGCCTGCTAATTCAGCAAAGGCTTTGACGAGATCGATGGAGGTGGCGATGAGGTCAGTACCACCTGCGGTAGCGGGTGGGTTTGGGCTGAGCGCGGCCATAACGACGGGCGTCGCGCTCAAAAACTCAGCACTGTGTTTTGCCGACCGGCGCGAGATGGTGGCCGCAACTTCGTAAATCGATCTGAGGATGTCTGGATTCGAAACCTTCTCGGCCAGGCCGGGCGCATCACGAAAAGTCTCCGCCGCGGTGGTCGCGGACAAGATCATCTGCCGGGCGCAAACTTGAAATACGAAGGGACGAACTGACGGCGCCACTGTCGCGAACTCATCGGCGCCGGCTACGAAGAAGCTGACGCCGCTTTCCATGTCGCTCATCGCCAGGCGCCGGCCGAGTTCACCCCAGGCTCGCATTTCAGCGACATCCAAAACTTTCGCGGCCTGCGGCGCGGCCCGCAGGAATTCAATGCTCGCGCGTAAAGAAACTGCCGCGATGGTGGCGCTTGTTTCCAGTGCCGCGCGAGTTTGATCCAGCGGCAACTGACTTATTTCGCGCAGCAGCCGCGCGATGGTGCGACGTTCAGTTGGGCTCTTGACTGAGCGGAGATGCTCATCGATTTCTTCGCTGAGTTGCGATGGAGTGGATTTTGAGGATTCGTCAGACACAACTTAGTTAGATGCAGACTGAGCTCAGGCAAGCATCAACCGTTGGCCCTTGGGTTCCGGAACGGGATCGCCAAATTCCTTAGCGGTGTCGATCCACAATTGGATTGCATCGTTAGCGTTGGCCGCGGCCGATTCGTAGGTATCGCCATGAGCCATGCAGCCAGCCAACTCTGGAACATCGGCGACATACGCCTGATCTTCATCACTCCAATAGATGATGATTTCGTACTTGTGCATCAAAGTTCGCCTCCCAATTTGTATTTCAGAATAATTGTTCGCACTTGCCGCACTTGATAGACCTTGGCTTTGCTGCCTTCTTTCTGCAAATTGATTTTCTCGATAATTCCTGATCGGCGAAACATGTGATGGCTTCCACGAATTCTCTCTTCGAACCCCAATTTCTTCAACAAATGTCGTAATTCGTTGAAAGGAACGTTCGCATCAGCATTACCCCGCAGAATCTGAAATAAGAGTTTATCGTAATCGCTCATTCGCGTGGGAAGTTTTCAAATCACCGTCGTGACAATCTCGCGGATGCTGCGCTGCAGATCGCGATCGTCGGTGATGGGTGAGCACATCGCAACTTCGGCGGCGCGGGTCGGCGCGATCCCGTTAGCGATCAGTTGCCCGGCATAGATCAGCAGGCGCGTCGAAACTCCTTCTTCCAATCCATGGCCGCGCAGATTCCGCACCTTCTGTCCGATCAGAACCAGATCGCGCGCCGTGCCTTCGTCGATGCCGCCTTCGCGCGCGACGATCGCGGCTTCCAAATCGGCGGGCGGATAATCGAAATCGATCGCCACAAAGCGTTGCCGGGTGGACTGCTTCAGATCTTTCAGAATCGATTGGTAGCCCGGGTTGTAAGAAACCACGAGCATGAAATCTGACGGCGCTTCGAGGATCGTTCCGCGCTTTTCAATCGGCAGACGGCGGCGGTGATCGGTGAGCGGATGAATGATAACGACCGTGTCCTTGCGCGCTTCGACCACTTCATCGAGATAACAGATCGCGCCGTGTCGGACCGCGGAAGTCAGCGGACCATCGTGCCAGACTGTTTCCTCGCCTTCGATCAAAAACCGGCCAACGAGATCGGTTGACGAAAGATCTTCGTGACACGCGACGGTGATCAGCGGACGCTCCAGCCGCCAAGCCATGTGCTCGACAAACCGTGTCTTGCCGCAGCCGGTCGGGCCTTTAAGGATCACCGGCAAGTGCGCGGCGTGCGCCGCCTCGAACAAACCGATTTCATTATCGACGGGCAAGTAATACGGCTCTTCAGCGATTCTGTATTCTTCGATGGCGCGTTCGGGCATAAGCGAGTAAATCGTAAATCGTAAATCGCGAATAGTCGAGCAACGGCTTTGCCGCCTCAAACTTGCGGATGCTACCATCAGTTTTCAACGGGCCTCTATTTACGATTTACGATTCAGGATTTACTAAATGAAGATTGCCGTCGCTATGTCAGGTGGCGTGGATTCGTCCGCAGCCGCCGCAATTTTGCAGGAGCAGGGTCACGACCTGGTCGGCTTTACGATGCAGTTGTGGAATCAGCGCCGCGGCATCAGCATGGACGAAAATGGCGAGCCGTTGCCTTCTCGCTGCTGCTCGCTCGATGACGTTTATGACGCACGGCGCGTTGCCGAAGAACTGGGATTTCCTTTTTACGTGCTGAATCTGGAGAAGGAATTCGAGCGCGACGTTGTGCAGCCGTTCATCAACAGCTACCTGGATGGCGAAACGCCGATTCCCTGTGTTGCCTGCAACAGCCGTCTCAAGTTTGCTTCGCTGGACAAGTTGGCGATCAGTCTCGGCTGCGAGAAAGTCGCGACTGGTCACTACGCGCGCGTCGAGTTTGACGAGGCGACGCATCGTTATCGACTGTTGCGTGGTCGAGATCCGAATAAGGATCAGTCGTACTTTCTTTGGGAGCTGACGCGAGAGCAACTTTCGCGGGCGTTGTTCCCGCTGGGCGAGATGTCCAAGCCGGACGCGCGGGAAGCGGCGCGGCGAAACGATCTCGCGGTCGCCGAAAAGAAAGAGTCGCAGGAGATCTGTTTTGTTCCCGATGGCGACTACGCGGGCTTCATCGATCGTTATCTCGCAGCCGAGCAGCAAACTGATCGCTTGCCCGGAGCGGGTGAAATTGTGAACGCCCGTGGCAAAGTGCTCGGCGCCCACACGGGAATTCATCGCTACACGGTGGGCCAGCGTCGCGGCATTGGCATCTCAGACGCGCGGCCGCTGTACGTTTTGAATGTCGACGCTGCGCACAACCAGGTCGTGGTTGGCTACGATGACGAATTGGCGAGCGAGGAATTCACCGCCGCGGGCGTGAACTGGATCGCTTTCGATAACCCACCCGAACCCGTACGCGCTGAGGTGCGCGTGCGCTATCGTCACACCGCCGCGCCGGCGACGATTACTCCGCTACCAAACAATCGCGCCCACGTGAAATTCGACGAGCCACAACGTGCAATCACACCGGGACAAGCCACAGTTTTTTATCGCGGCGAGGAAGTCGTGGGTGGTGGATGGATAGTTAAAAACGGTAAGCCGTAGGCAGGAAGCAGAAGGCAGCAACAACTTGTTGGTTCTGCTCTTTGCCTTCTGCCTACTGCCTTCTGAAGTTCATAAACCTTTTTGGCCTCATACTCGTAGTCACAACCGAGGTAAATCATTATGGCAATGTCAACAGGTCGTAAGGTCGCTATCATCATCTCCGCGATCGTGCTCGGACTAATTCTGATCGTGACCATCGGCGTCGCGCTTATCTTTTCCGCGATTCGCGGCAATCGTCCTTCGATTCAGGACAACAGCGTGCTGGCGCTGAAGATTTCCGGCGCGATGCCGGATTACGTTCCCGACGATCCGGTCCGTCGCTTCCTCGGCGGGCAGCCGCAATCGCTCAGCAGCCTGCTCGCGCAATTTCGCAAAGCCAAGGTCGATAAGCGCATCACCGCGGTGATGCTCGACATCGACATGTCCGAAGCCGGCTGGGCCAAGTCGGAAGAGATTCGCAGCACGATCGAAGATTTCCGCACGTCGGGCAAACCGGTTTACGCCTACATGGAGACGGGCCTGAACAAGGATTACTACATCGCGACGGCATGCGACAAAATCTTTGTGCCGCCGCCGGGTGAGTTGTTCACCATCGGTTTGGCCGCCGACGTGATGTTCTTCCGCGGGTCGCTCGATAAGCTCGGCATCTATCCGGACATGTACCAGATCGGAAAATACAAGAGCGCCGGCGACATGTTTACGCAGAAGCAAATGACCGACGCGCATCGCGAGTACATCAACTCGCTGCTCGACGATCTCTATGGACGTTACATCGAAGGCATTGCCAAGGCGCGGAAAAAATCGGTTGATGACGTAAAGAAGCTGATCGATGATGCGCCCTACACCGCGCCGCAGGCGAAAGAAGTAGGACTAATCGATGGTGCTCTCTATCGCGACGACGTTGAGAAAGAATTGAAGAAGCGACTGGGCTATAAAGACGATGACGAACTGCACATCGCGCGCGGTTCCGACTACAAACAGATTTCGCAGGAGTCGCTCGGCCTGAACAAGGGCGAGAAAATCGCCGTCGTTTATGCTGCCGGCGACATCATCTCGGGCAAGTCATCATTCGGCGGCAACGGTGAAGAGACCATCGGCTCGGATTCGCTGGTCCGGACAATCAACGAAGCGCGCGACGACAAAACGATCAAAGCGATCGTGTTGCGCATCGACAGTCCGGGCGGATCGGGTTTGGCTTCCGATATCATCTGGCGCGCGATCGAAACCGCGAAAGCCAAGAAGCCCATCGTCGTTTCGATGAGCGACGTGGCGGCATCGGGCGGTTACTACATCGCCTGCAACGCGAACAAGATTGTGGCTGAACCTTCGACGATCACCGGATCGATTGGCGTCGTCGGCGGCAAGCCAGTCATCAAGGGTTTCTATGATTGGATCGGCGTTTCGAACGAATACGTGCTGCGCGGCAAGAACGCCGGCATGTTTCGCGAGTCGGAAAAGTTCAGCGATACCGAGCGCGCGAAGTTTGAAGAGTTCATGAAAGCGACTTACGACGACTTCATCAGCAAGGTCGGCAAAGGCCGCAGCAAAGACAAGGCGTACATCGACTCGATCGGCCAGGGCCGCGTCTGGACGGGCAAGCAGGGCAAAGATAACGGCCTGGTCGATGAATACGGCGGCCTCGACAAGGCGATCGAGATCGCCAAGCAGCTCGCCAACATTCCCGCCGACAAAGGCATTCAGCGCATCATCATGCCGAAGCCCCCAAGCTTCTTCGAACAGTTCCTGAGCGGCGATGATGAAGGCGACGACACTGCGCTCGAAGACAAACAAGCGGCGCTGTTGTCGTCCTTGCCTGAAGACATTCGCGCCAGCGTCCGGTACGCGCAGTTGCTGGATCGAGCCAAGAACGGCGAGGCGATTTACCTGATGCCGTTTCGGCTGCGGATAAAATAATCGCGCGCGCTACCTCGCGTTTTTCAATAATCGTAACCACGCGTATATACTGAGCATCTCCATAAAACGAGATGCTCAGTACCGCGAGACCTAATCCAGGTCCCCTCTTGGCGCTGATTGCGCTTTGCTGGTTGGCAACTTCTGCCACCGCACAAACGGCAACTCCATCTCCGACACCACAGCTCGTTACTCCGCCACAATCACAAAATGTAATTCCGCTGACGCTTGAAGAAGCGTTGCGGCTGGCGAATGCGCAAGCGTCCACGTATCAATCGGCGATCATCAACGAACAGATCGCCTCGGAAGACGTGAAGCAGGCGCGTGCTGCGTTCATGCCAAAAGTGAGCGCCCCGCTCAGCTACATTTACACTTCGCCGGCGCTCGGGTTACCGCCGGGCGAGCCGCGCGCGCCGAGTTACATCGCGAATAACGCGGTCAGCGAGTACGAAGCACTCGTTAATGTCGCGGGGGATTTGGATATCGCGGGCAAGTTGCGGGCTACCTTGGCGAAGAATCGCGCGTTGCTCGCCGCCGCGCATGCCGGCTCCGAAGTCGCGCGCCGCGCATTGGCCCAGGCGGTTACTGAAACTTACTACGAACTGGCGCTCGCAACCGCGCAACGCCGCGCGGCAGAGGGCAATCTGTCAGCCGCGGAGGAGTTCGAGAAGATCACTTCGCTGCTTCTGACCGGCGGCGAAGTTGCGCAAGTCGATCTCACGCGCGCGCAATTGCAGACGCTTTCGCGGCGTGACGAGTTAGAGAAAGCGCGCGTCAACGAAGAAGTAGCGGCCGGATCGTTGCGAGTGCTGGTCGGTTATGAGTTCACCCGACCAATTGCAACGACGGATCTCGATCTGGCTTTGCCTAACGATACGGAATACCAGCAGTTCAAAGCCGACGACGTTGCGCGGCGGCCGGAGTTTACGCAGCTCGAGCAGCAGCTACGAGCCGCGCGTCAGGAAATCAAGATCGCGCGCGCCGATCGCTTGCCGGAGTTGGGTTACTCGATTAATGGAGGCTTCGACACGGATTCGTTGAAAGGGCCGCGCTTGAAGGAACACTCGGGAGTCTCCGCAGCGATCACCTTGACGGTGCCGATTTTTGATTGGGGCGCCACGCGCAGCAAAGAGCGACAGGCGCGCTTGCGCGTGCAGCTCGCCGAGAATGAGCGCATCATCGCCACGCGCGGTTTCACGCAACAGTTCTATGCCGCGAAATCGCAAGCGACAATCGCGGCGGCGCGGATTACGCTCGCGCACGAAGGCGTCGCCCGAGCACAGGACAATTTGACGGCGTCGATCGCTCGCTATCGCGCGGGTGAAGCGCAAATCGTGGAAGTGACCGACGCGCAAACAACACTCGTGGCGCAACGCAGCGCGCTGTATCAGGCCCTGTTTGATTATCAGGTGGCCTTAGCGAGATTGAGACAAGCAACGGGACAATAAGACTTGTCCGCAGATTACAGTGATTACGCAAATTGGGAAAAGCACAGAGGGACAAGTTGTCAGGAGATTTTCTTCTTTTCTATCTGTGTAATCTGCGTAATCTGCGGACAACTTCTATATGACCAACAAACGTCAGCTCAACAACATTCTGATCATCGCGGGTGTGGCGATGGTTTTGTTGGCGCTCACGATTCTGATCATTTGGCGCTACCGCAAATCCTCCGGCGAAGCGGAAGAGAAGGTCACGCCTGTTGTCAGCGTCAAAGTCGCCAAAGCCGAAAAAGGATCGATCGCGGCTGAAGTGATCGCGGTCGGCACGATTTGGCCGCGCGAGAAAGCTGACGTGAGCGCGAAAGTCAGCGCGCAGATCAAAAAGATGGCGCTCGTGAAAAATAAGTTCGTGCGCGCCGGTGAGGTGATCGCCGTGCTTGAGTCGCGCGATCTCCAAGCGCAACGGGCCGAAGCCGTCGCGGCTTTGAACGAAGCTAAAGCTAACGAACGCAGCGTGGTCACGGGAACGATTCCGAAAACCAATGCCGAAGATCAGAAGGCCCTGCTCGATGCGCGGGCGAAAGTGAACAACGCGCGCGCCACCTACAACCGACGCCGCACGCTTTACGAGCAGGGCGGCATCTCGAAGAAGGATTTGGAAGCATCGCAGCTCGATCTCACCACGGCCGAGGATGAGTTGCGCTTGCAGGAGCAGACAGTTTCGCTGCGTGGTCGATCACTCAATCCAAACGATCGCGCGCTGGCCGCAGCGAAAACTGCAGAGGCGCAACAACATCTCGCGACGCTCGACGCGCAGTTGAGTTACGCGACCATTCGTTCGCCAATCAGCGGCATCGTTACGGATCAATATCAGTACGAAGGCGAGTTCGCTTCACCTGGCGGCAAGCTGGTAACCATCGCCGACGTCAGTTCAGTGATCGTGAAGGCGCCTTTCTCAGACACGGTCGCCGCGCAAATGAAAGTCGGCGATGCTGTCACCGTCATTCCCACCGACACTTCCGCGGAAGAGATGAAAGGGCAGGTAACGTTGCTAAGTCGCTCCAGCGATCCGACCAATCGCACCGTCGAGGTTTGGGTCACGCTGTCGAACGGCCAGGGCTTGTTGCGCGCGAACGGCGCCGCCGAAGTGAAGGTGTATGCGAATTCCAAGAGTGACGCCATCGTCATTCCGGCGTCGGCGGTCACGCTGGAAGCGAGCAACGCCAACGAAGGAACCGTAATGGTCGTCGATGCGCAAAACGTCGCTCATGAAAAGAAAGTCACGGTCGGCATTCGCACCAAAGACAAGATCGAAATTGTCGAAGGTCTCTCAGGGGGCGAGACCGTGGTGATCGAAGGAAACTTTGCGTTGCCGGATGGAACAAAGATTGAAGTGGCGAAAGATGAAGAGAAGAAGGAAGGCGCTGAAAAGGACAAGGACTAAGCCCAAAACATTGAAAATTAGAAATTGAAAAATGCAAATTGAAAATTCGCGGATTCGATTTGCACTTTTCATTTATTAATTTTCATGCCGCTTGCTCGCATCGTCTCGAACCAATCCCGCGCGATTTTGATAATCGTGGCGTTGCTCTGCGCGGCTGGCTTGTACGCGGCGTGGCAGCTTCCGGTTGCGATCTTTCCGCAAACCGATTTCCCCCGCATCGTCATCATCGTCGATAACGGCGAAGCGCCCGCTTCGCAAACCCTCGTCTCAGTAACTCGACCCATCGAAGAAGCGATGAACGGCGTGCCCGGCATTGCGCGCATCATATCCAAAACTGCGCGCGGCTCGTCTGAAATCAGTCTCTACTTCGATTGGAACGTCAACATCATCCAGACACTGCAACTGGTTCAGGCGCGGCTCTCGCAACTGTCAACATCGCTGCCGCCCACCGCGCAAATTCGTAACGTCGAGCGCCTGACGTTTGCGGTTTTTCCCGTGGTTGGCTACAGCCTGACTTCCGACAAGCGCGATCCCGCCACGCTGAAAGACATTGCCACTTACATCATTCGGCCGCAGTTGGCGCGCTTGCCGGGTGTGGCGATCGTCGGCGTCGCTGGCGGCAAGACGCGCGAATTCCACGTCACGATCGACCCGGAACGGCTGGCGGCGCACAACGTCTCAGTCACGCAAGTCACCGACGCGATCAAAGCCTCGAACATCATCGTCTCGCCCGGTTTGATTGAAGAGAATCATCAGCTTGAACTCGCGCTGGTCAGCGGACAGGCAAGCAAGCCCGACGAACTCAATGGCATCGTTGTCGCGACTGTGAACAACGCGCCGGTCACGGTTGCCGACGTGGCCACGGTTACGGGCGGCGTCGAACCCGAATACACGATGGTGACCGCGGATGGGCACCCGGCGGCGCTCGTCAACGTGAATCGTCAGCCGGACGCGAACACCGTCGCCGTCGTCGATGAAGTGCGCAAGACGCTCACTGCCATTCGCGGCCAAATTCCGGGCGATGTGCGCGTCGCGGCTTATTACGATCAATCTCTGCTGGTGCGCGACTCGATCAATTCCGTGCGCGATTCGATTATCATCGGGTTGCTGCTCTCGGTGGTGATTCTCTACGCGTTTCTGCGGAACTGGGGCACGACCTTCGTTGCGATTCTCGTGATTCCGGTGACGGTGCTGGTCACGTTTCTGGCAATGTGGCTCGCGCATTTGAGTTTCGATCTGATGACGTTAGGAGGAGTCGCGGCCGCGATTGGATTAGTGATCGACGACGCGATCGTGGTCGTAGAAAACATCTACACGCACATGAGCCGCGGCCAGTCGCGCCGCGAAGCTGTGCAAAGCGCCGTGTCGGAAATCACCGTTCCGATCATCGGCTCGACGATCACGCCGGTGGTCGTCTTTCTTCCGCTGACAATTCTCACCGGCGTCACGGGCGTATTCTTTCGTTCGCTGGCGCTGACCATGTCGGTGGCTCTGTTGACGTCGCTGGTGCTCGCATTGGGCTTTACTCCGGTGCTCGCCGAAAAATTTGTCAGACCGAAACGACGCGCCAAGGACGCCGAACCGTCACCGGAATCGGATACGGAACATGAACTGACTTTGGATGAATTGGAAGAAGAGGCTGAGTCAGGCCGCGTCCTCCGCGCCATCGTCACGCGCTACGAATGGGTTTTGTCACACGCGCTCGACAACCGCTGGATCGTCGTCGCGATTATCGCGGCCGTCCTGGTCGGTTCGTATCTTCTTTATCGCGGGCTTGGTTCTGAGTTTCTTCCTGAGTTTGACGAGAGCGCCTTTGTGCTCGATTACTGGGCGCCGCCGGGTGCATCGCTAGCAGAAACCGATCGCATGCTGCGCGATGTCGAAGACAAGTTGATGAAGACGCCGGAGATTGAAAGTTATTCGCGCCGCACGGGTCTCGAGATGGGTTTATTTGTGACCGAGCCGAACCGCGGCGACTATGCAGTGAAGCTGAAGCCGGGCCACAAGCGCGAAACCGACGAAGTCATTTCGGATCTGCGAAAACAAATTGAGGAAGCTGAGCCGGCGCTGGAAATTGAATTCGTCGGCATTGTGCCGGACGTGATCGGCGATTTGCAGGGGAACCCCGAACCGATCGAGATCAAACTCTACAGCGAGGATGCCGCCGCATTGCAGTCGAAAGCTGACGAAGTCGAAGCGTCGATCAAAAAGATTCAGGGCGTCGTTGACACGAAGAACGGTGTCGTCATTAGCGGGCCCGCGCTAACTTTCAAAATCGATCCGCTGCGCGCCGCGCGATTTGGCGTGACGACCGATGACGTCGCCAAGGCTGCCGCCGCGGCAATGACCGGCGACGAAGCTTCGTTCATCCTGCAACAGGACCGTCTGATTCGCGTGCGCGTGCTCTTTCCCGCTGACGTGCGCTCTTCGCTCGACAAAGTGAAGGCCCTGCAAGTGCGTTCGTCATCGGGCCAACTGTTTCGCATCGATCAGGTCGCCGATATTGATTACGACAAAGGTCAGGCCGAAATTGAGCGCGAGAATCTCCGGCAGATGGTGGCCGTCACGGGCCGCCTGGAGGGAAAAGACCTCGGCACCGCAATCAGCGAAATCAGAAACAAGCTGACGAAGGACGTTAAGCTGCCGCCCGGCATGACGATCGAATACGGCGGACTTTATCAGGAACAGCAGTCGAGCTTTCGCGAATTGATGATTTCGTTGATCCTCGCCGTCCTGCTGGTCTTCATAACTTTGCTGATCGAGTTTCGTTCGTTTGCGCATCCCATCGCCATCGTCACCGGCGCGGTCCTGGCGATTGCCGGCGTACTCCTCGCATTGTTCATTACCGGCATGACACTGAATGTAGTCTCGCTGATGGGCATGATCATGATCGTCGGCATCGTCGCAAAGAACGGCATCCTGATGCTCGATGCGGTCGAGGATCACCTTGCCGCCGGAGACACTTTGCGCGAAGCTTTGCTGCGATCGGGTCGCCGGCGATTTCGGCCCGTGCTGATGACTTCGCTGGCGGCAATGCTCGGCATGTTGCCGCTGGCGTTGGCGTTCGGCGCTGGTTCCGAGCTTCTGCAACCATTGGCCATCGGCGTGATTGGCGGATTGACGATGGCGTTGCTGCTTTCGCTCGTCGTAACACCGACGGTTTATGCGTTAGCAAGACGCGCACCTGAGCAAAACTAATTTAGACGGTTGATCGAAAGGAGCAGACGTAATTATGAAAACTGGACTAATTGCCTTAGCGGCAGCACTTATGTTTTTTCAAGGTGGCACTGGATACAAAGTCGAAACACGCTATCCGCTGGCCGGCAACGGCGGCTTTGATTATCTCTTCATTGATAGTGCGGCGCGGCGACTTTATGTTTCGCACGGCACGCAGGTCGATGTGATCGATCCCGATACCGGAAAGTTCGTCGGGACGATCGCCGACACGCCCGGCGTTCACGGCATCGCCATCGCTTCCGAATTCAAGCATGGCTTTACCAGCAACGGCCGCGAAAACAAGGTCTCGATGTTCGATCCCACGACGCTGCAGCTCATCAATAAGATCGACGTCGGCAAAGGTCCGGACGGAATTTATTACGATCCGGTAACCAAGCGCGTCTTCACCAACAATCACGGCACGCATGACATCACGGCGATCGATGCGAAGACCGGTCAAGTCGTCGGCACGGTCAAAGCCGAAGGCGACGGCGAAGAAGCAGTCGTCGCGGATGGTTTGATTTACGTGAATGGCGAAGACACGAATGAGGTGATCGTGTTCGATCCGAAATCGCTCGAAGTGAAACATCGATTTCCGATTGGCGTGGCGAAGACTCCCACGGGACTGGCTTACGACGCCAAGACCAAGCGTCTGTTCATAGGTTGCCGCAACGAACCGAAAATGGTCGTGATGGACGCAACGAACGGCAAAGTCATTACCAGCTTTCCGATCGGCCGTGGCGTTGATTACGCGGGATTCGATCCTTCAGCAAAACTGATTTTCTTTTCGTGCAGCGAAGGGATCTTGAGCGTCTTTCATGAAAAATCCGCCGACGAATACGAAGATGTCGGTCCCGTCAAGACTCAGGCTGGTGCGCGGACGATGGCTTTCGATCCGAAAACGAAAAAGATATTCTTGTCCACGGCCGAATACGTCGAAACCCCGGCGGCAACTCCCGGAGGTCGGCCACAGCGCAGCGTCAAACCGGGGTCATTCGTGGTCCTGGTTGTCAGCAAATAATTCGTCCGACCGCAGCAGTAAAGGAAGCAAGATGAGATTTACCAAACGATTTACCCATTCCTTCGGTATAAGTGTGTTCGCAATCCTGATCTCGACTTCGTCCGCTATCTTTGCACAGAGTCCTTCGGCTACTCCGTCGCCAACAGCGCTTCCATCGGCCACGCCTACTTTGGAAAGTAAGTTCTTCAAAAACATTCTGCGCGATCAGAAAGCGATTTGGACCGCGCCTCTTCATCTGCATTCACATGATGGACGTTGGTTAGCGCCGCTCACCGTGGGGACGGTGGCATTAATAGCGACAGACCAGCGGACCGGCGATGAGATGGCCGAATCGCAAGCGCAGTTGAATGCGAGTCGGATAGTTAGCTATGCGGGATCAACGTACGGCACAGCCGCCATTGCCGGGACTTTCTATCTTTTTGGCAGAGCGAAAGGAAATCAGCGGGCGCGGGAAACCGGAATTCTGGGCGCCGAAGCTTTGATCGATAGCGGCATCGTGGTGACCGCAGTTAAAGAAATCACGCAACGCGTGCGACCTTCGGGCGGAGTGAGCCGCAGCGATTTCTTCGATGGCGGCTCGTCGTTTCCTTCGGGCCACAGCATCGCGGTCTGGTCTCTGGCGACGGTGATCGCCAACGAGTACCACGCTCGGCCTCTAATAAAGTTCGCTGCCTATGGAATCGCCGGCGCCGTGAGCATCTCTCGTTTCACCGGTCAGAAGCACTACCTGTCAGACGTTCTGGTGGGCAGCGCGATGGGTTACGGTATCGGGCGCTATGTTTACAAAGCACATCACGTTAAGTCGTCAGACGCGGCCCGCGACGGACAGGAGTCGCGGTTTTCGAAGCGCTGGCCCATGATTGCTCCTGAATACAATCGACACGCAAAGGAATACGGAGTGGCGTTGGCGTGGAGTTTTTGAAGACAGTAGCGGCGTGCTCAAAACTTTGGCTTTGAAATCCCTCGCGCTTATAATTCGGACAGGAGTTGAAATGGACACGAAGCAACTAATCGAGATTGATCCCGAAAAGATGAGCGGTACTCCCGTGTTCATGGGGACTCGGGTTCCGATCAAGAATCTGTTTGATTGTTTAGAAGGCGGGGAGGACGTTGACGAGTTTCTTGATCAGTTTCCTACTGTGACGCGCGACCAGGTTCTGGGCGTTCTCGAATTATCAAAGGACTCGCTACTCTCCCACCATGAAGTTGCTGCTTGATGAATGTGTAACTCGATATCTGAGGCGCGACCTAAGCGGACACGACGTCTTCACCGTTGACGACGCGGGTTTTAAAGGGCTTAAGAATGGGAGGCTGTTGAGTGCGGCATCAGGCAACTTCGACGTCCTCATCACGGTTGACCGCAAACTTCCTCGTGAACAGAAAATAGTCGCGCACAACATAGCAGTTGTAGTATTAATCGCCCGAACCAATCGCTATGAACACCTGAGGCCTTTACTTCCGCTAGTGTTGGAACAACTGAAATCCATTTCGCCTGGCGAAGTAATAGAAGTCAGAAAGTAACACTCACCGTCCTTGCATCATCCGCAACTGCTCAACAAACTTATCATTCGCAAATTTTGCCGCACTGGCTTTCGTTAACGTCTTTAACTCGGCAAACAATTTCTTATCAACCTCCTTGAAGTTGAAGCATGACTTGCCCTGCATGCGTTTCTTCAGCTCGGGCGACATACCTTTCAGCAAACTGGGCTCGGCGTAAACCGACATGAGATAAAAGCTGACGTAACTCTTGCCGATGCGCACGCCACCGAAACAGAGCGGCTGTTTGTTCCTCATGATGTAACGCGTGTTCAGCATATAGTGCGTGTTCGTGTCGGACGCGACATCCATTTTCTTCAGATGAGGTTTGAAGATTGATTTGAGTTCGGTGAAGACTCGCTGGAATTCTTTGTCGTCAGCCATATCGGGTGTCTCCTATTTGGAATCTTGATTGTCTTTCCAATGGGGCGGCAACAATCGTCTTCGTCCATCCGCCGCCATCGTTATTCCCGCCTCATCGAGTTCCTTTCGATCCCAGAGTTTGCAGGTCACTTGCCGATGCGCTTGATCGAGAGCTTCACAGTAATTCGTGTAAGTGCAGCGCCGCACTTCTTCACCGCGGCCGGATTTGACCTTGCGAAACCAATCAGGATCGGCGAGCGCCTGGCGCGCCATGCCGATGATGTCCGCATCGCCGTCTTCGAGAATTGATTCGGCTTGATCGAAAGTCGTAATACCGCCGGTCGCCACGATGGGAGTTAAGAATCCGGCTGCATTCACCGCCTGCTTGATTTGCCTGACCAATGGCACGGACCGTCCGAACGGGCCGCGCGTGTCCGACAGAGTCGTCGGCATGCACTCGTAACCGCTTTTTCCTGTGTAAGGATACGCGGCTGCGCCGACTTTCGGTTGTTCAGCGTCTTCGAACTTGCCGCCTTTCGAAATAGAAAGATAGTCGAAGCCGGCTTTGGCGAACTCAACGCCGAAATAAACTGCATCGTCGATTCGATTGCCGCCGGAAATAACTTCATCACCGAGGAAACGCACGCCCACCACGTAATCGTCGCCGACGCGCTCGCGTACCGCGCGATAAACTTCCAGCGGCAGACGGCTACGATTCTCGCGCGGCCCGCCGTATCCATCGCTACGATCATTCAGCGCGCTGAGAAACCCCGCCATCGTGTAAGCGTGCGCGTAGTGCAACTCAACGCCATCGAACCCGGCTTCGCGCGCGCGGGCCGCAGCTTCGGCAAAAATTCCAGGGAGAACTTGCGGCAATTCGCGGATGTGATCTAGATGCGTGTCAGTCACGCGTTCGCGATAACCAAAGCGCAGCGATTCGAGCTCGCGCTCATCCAGCACGCGATCGATCACGTCATCCGGTTGCCGCGACAAGAACTCGCGCACTTCTGATTCTGCAGCCGTGATCCAACTAGCGTCACCGGTCACCTCCGCCAAGGCGCGTTGATGTCGATCCGTAGTCTGCAGAAATCGTTGAAAAAATTTTGCAGGATCAGGACGACGCTTGACCGCCAGAAAATCAATGATCTGAATGAAGAGTTTAGTGTCGCCGCCGCTCGCCTCACGGACTGCTTCGACCAATTTCTTCAGTCCGGGAATAAATCGATGGTCGCCGATGCGGAGCAACGGCCCGCTGGGAATATCCCGTACGCCGGTGGCTTCGACGACCAATGCGCCCGGCTGTCCCTCGGCGAATCGCCGATACCAATCAATGTTGTCCTGTGTGACAAAGCCGTCTTCGGTTGCGCGCCACGGCACCATCGCCGGTACCCAGGTACGACTTTCGAGCGCCAGCGGCCCAACCGTAACGGGCTGAAAGAGGAGCGAAAATTCGGCTTCTGCCGCCGTTGGCCAACGCGTCGGCAGCAGCGCGTGTTTGATCGGGTTGGCGAACTTCCACATCCGCCGACACTCTACCATGAGTATTTGAGAACTGATGTTATGAGCAGCGCGCTTTACAGGTAGCTGTCGGCATCGGCAAAATGGAAGCGAGCGCTTTGAAGTTCGCCTTGAAATTCCCCCGCTTTCAGTTTACAAACTGAGGAGAGGTCAGAGATCAGATGTCAGAGGTCAGATTCTATTCTAGCGTCCTGTACTGACTTCTGATCTCTGCCCTCTGACCTCTGCATTTCGGCTCTTCCCTCAAACAAACGTGCAACGATTTTGAGAGCTGCGCATTCTGAATTCGCGCAAGGCTTCTCGGACTTAGTCGATGCCTGAAAAGAACCACAGCGATAAGACAGGGAAGCCGCCCGAAAACACTTCATTGCCGCAGACTGTGCGGCGTCGTCGCCGTTTCATCAACCGCCGCAATGCCATCATCGCCGGAATCGGTTTGATTTGTGCCGTCATCGCGGTGGTGTTCGTCGGGCTGATCGCTTACCGGTTGGGTTTTGTCGATCGCTACGTCGCCAACCAGATAAAAAATACGCTGGCGACGTACGGCATTCGCGCCGAAATCAGAGACTCACATACCTCGCTGTCTCCACAAACGGTCGAGTTGTTGGGCGTCGAACTTTACGACGCCAAGACCGGCGAGAAACTCGGCAAAATCGATCGCATGCTGGCCACCGTCCGCGTCGAGGATCTCTTTGCGCTGCGACTGCGCCGCGACATCTCGCTGAAAGAATTACAAGTTGAAGGGCTGGAAGTGTGGGTGAAATTCGATGCGCAAGGTAATTCGAATTTTCGCAATATCCACATTCCGCCGCCTGAGCCCAACGGCCGAATTCTGTTTGCCTACTCGGCTGCTCACATTGAATTAAAGAACGGATTGATTCATTACGGGGACGCGCTGCACAGCCTGTCCGGCGAAGCGCGAAATCTCCACGCCACGATTCAGCCCGAGGCTCCGAACGCGCCTCCGGGCCAACGCACGGCGCTTGTGGCGTTTGGTTTATCTAACTCGACGCTGAGCTACGACGGCAGACCAATCAACAATATCGACATCGACGGCCGCGGAAAGATCAACGAAACGCGTGCCGAGATTCAGGACCTGACCATTCGTTCGCCGATTGCCGAGTCGCACCTGCAAGGCGTGATGGACGATTGGCGCGATCTGAAATATCGACTCAACATCACTTCAACACTCGATCTCACGCAGGCTTCTGACATTCTGCAGACGAAAACTGCTCTGCGCGGCGCGGGCAACTTCGTCGGCACAGTCACGGGTGACGGCGACAAATACATAGTCGACGGCAGCTTCAAATCTGACGCGCTGGCCGCCGACAACGTGCGCTTGCAGGGCCTGAACGTCAGCGCGAAAGGTTCGGGCCAGGGCAAGTCGTACGACTTCAATGGGCGCGCGGTGGCGCAACTTCTCACCGCTGGAGATTTCCAACTGAACGCGGTGCAAATCACCGGCGGCGTGATGGGCACAGGTTCGGACTTTCGCTGGATCGGCGAGTTGCGCGCGGCTGCGGAGAAGAGTTACGGCACCACGATCACCGGTTTGATTCTGCGCGATGCGCGCGCCGAGTATCGCGACGGCGTGCTAACCGCTTCCGCGCCGCAGTTCAATGGCAGCAGCCTGACCACCTCGACGGCCAAAGTTGAGAACGGAATTCAGGCAAACGATCTGCGCGTCCGCGTCGAAAACGGAAAGACGACAGCGACGATCGCGACAGCCAAAGCCGGAAAGATTCATTCGGGCGACACGACGGTTAACGGCGTCAACGCGAAATCTATCGACATCAAGGGCGACGGCAACACCACCAATGTCACGATTCAGGAAGTGCAGGTCGGCGAAGCTAATGCGTTCGGCGCGCAAACCGGAAGTATCAACATCGCCGGCGTACGCCTCGCGATTCGCAACGGCCGAGTGCAGGGCACGACAAACGACATCAACGCCGGCAATGTAAAGCTGAAAGATGGCAGTGTCGAAAACGTGAAGCTGGCGCGACCAGCTTTCACAGTCGAGCCTTCCGGGCGTTATCGCGCCAGCGCCGATTTGAGTTTAGGCGGCGGCGTGCTGGGCACGATGAAGCTTGGGCCAGCATCTGCATCGGTTATCGCGACCAGCGATCAGATTCAGGTCAACAACTTCATTGCGGAAGCGCTCGACGGACGCGCGAGTGGCAATGCGATCATCTCTCTGCGCAAGAATGGCGCATCTAAAGTTAACGCTGATTTCACGAACTTCGATCTGGGCGGCTTGATCACCGCGTTGTCGGGACGCGCCGTGCCGCTCGCCAGCAAAGCGACCGGCAAAGCGGATCTCACGTTCACGGGAACTGACTTTGGAAATGCAACCGGCAGCGTCAATGCGCAGCTCGTGGGCGCTCCCACAGCCGGCCCTGAAGCTTCGCCGCTATCCGGCGATTTTGCGGTCACCGCCGATCACGGATTGTTTCAGATTCAACGAGCGAACCTGCAAACAGCCGCGACGAAGCTGACCGCGTCCGGTCAGTTCTCGATCGATCAACCCACCTCGAATCTGCGAGTCGATCTCGCTTCAACCGATGCCTCGGAACTCGAGCGCCTGCTCATTACCTCCGGCGCAATTCCTGAACTCGAAGAGGAGTTTCGCACCTATGGAATCGAGATCAATGGGAAGCTCGCTTTCAACGGTACGCTGAATGGCGCGCTGAAAGATCCGATCGTCAGCGGTCACACCGAACTCGGTTCGCTGGTAATGAACGGGCGCGATCTTGGATCGCTGACTGCGAACATCTCATCGGCCGCGGCAGAGACGCGCATCAGCGAAGGCCGTCTGGTCCAGGCCGGCGGAGGCGGCGCGCAATTCTCGGTCGTGCTGCCTCGCACCGGCGAGAACAACGCGTCGGTCGATGCGACGCTCGATCGCATGAATGCGGAAAGCTTGATCGCCGCGCTGCCTTTGAAAGACTGGCGCGCGCAACTCGGCGATACGCATGCCGACGTTTCGGGCACGTTGAAGATTACCGGACTGCCGAAAGCGATGGCCGGCGTGGCTGACTTGCGGTTTGGCCCCGGCAAGCTTGGCGGCGAGCCGTTGCAAAGCCTGACCGCGCACGCCACGTTCGCCGGTTCGACAGTAAACTTTGACAAAGTCGATGCGGCATTCGACGCGGGTCACATCGTCGCGAATGGGACTTATGACACGCAGACAAAAGCCTTCGACCTAACCGCCAGCGGTGATCGTATACAACTGGGACGACTGGAAGCGTTTGCGAATCGGCCCAACCTGCCACAGCTTGCCGGCACTGCCTCACTCAAAGTCACCGCGAAAGGAATTTCGACCGACACCTCGAGTTACGAGATCAGTTTTGACGGCAGCAGCAGCGACGTACAGATCGATGGACGTTCGGCCGGGGCGCTCAAACTTGTCGGTCGCACCGAAAACAAACAGCTCAACGTTACGTTCACGACTACGGGCTTGCTCGGAGAGACGCCGCAGGTCGTGACGGCGCGCGTCGATCTCTCGAACGACAAACTTCCCGCCACGGTGGAATCGACACTCACCAACGCGGACTTGACCGAAGTCTTCAAGATTATTCTGGCGCACGTGCGGGGACCGCAAAACACGCCGGCGACTGAGCCCGAACTCGTCGTCACCGGCCGTGCCAGCGGCACGCTGAAACTGAGCGGCAATTTGATGACTGAAAATGATCAGGGCGAAGAAACGCTCTCGTGGCGAGGTCTGACCGGCACTGCGACCTTCACGCAGTTCAATCTGAATCTTCCCGAATTCGCTTTGGCGTCAGATGGCCCGATGGTCGTCGATCTGAAATCGAATGAGATCGTTTTTCACGACGCGCACCTTAGCGGCACGCAGACGGACGTGCGCCTGGGCGGCGCAATTGCAACTGATGCCGGCGGGCGAAACACGCTGGCGATTAACGGACGAATCAATCTGCGCATCCTGCAGTTACTCTCGCCGGACATTTTCTCCTCGGGCATTGCTGAACTCGCGGTCAACGTCAGCGGACCTTACGAAAATCAACGCGTCACCGGCCGCGCTTCGGTTACCGGCGCATCGATTTCGATTTATCTCGGCGACCAGCGCGTCGCTTTGTCGAATTTGCAAGGCGCGATTCTGTTCAATGCTCACCAGGCGCAGATTGAAAGACTTGAAGGCACGCTGGGCGGCGGAAAATTCACCGCGAGTGGCGGCGCGCAGCTTTCCGGTTTCAACGTGTCGCAGTTCCTCTTCAATATTTATGGCACCAACATGACTTTGAATTACCCGCCGGACTTCCGCTCAACCGTTGACGCCAATCTCGAACTGCGCGGCAATCAGGATATTCAATTCATCCGCGGCGACGTGCACGTGAGGCGAACTGAATACACGAAGGACATCGACCTGGCGGAATTGATCAATCAACGTCCGCCCACATCGATCGAAGAAGGCGGCGAATTTACTTTCGCGAAGACTGCCGTGTTCGACAAACTGCGCGTCGAAGGCCGCAACGCTCTCGTGATGCACAACAATCTTGGCGACGTGGTGGCGTCTGTTTCTCTTCAGCTCGATGGCCCAGTGAAAGATCCGATCATCGAAGGCCGCGTGACGGCGACGCGCGGCACGCTGAACTTCCGCAACAACCCGTACGAGATAACGCGCGGCTTGATTTATTTTCCGGCGCGCTATGGCGCCGATCCGGTTCTGAATATCGAAGCGCAATCTGTAATTCGCGGCTACCGCGTGACGGCCATGATCGAAGGGCCTTTGTCGCATCCGACGACGAATGTCGGATCAGAACCGGCACTGCCGCAGGCCGACGTGGTGTCGTTGATTCTGACCGGAACGTTATCAGCAACCGACACGAGCACCTCGGTGTTGGCCCAGTCGGGATTAGGAACCGCTGCGAGCTTGTTGACTGACGCGCTCATCAACGCGCCGATCTCGCGCGCAACGAACAAACTTTTCGGGTTGAGCCGGTTGGAAATCAGCCCGGTAATTTCCGGCACCAGCTCAACCCCGACGGCGCGTTTGACAGCCGCGCGACGCATTACGAAAGACGTCACTGTGACCTATTCGACGAACATAGCTTCCGATCCGAATCAGATCCTGGCGGTCGAGTATCGCGTTTCGGACCGGCTGTCGTTCGTGGCGCAATACGAGCAGGGTTCAACCAGGAATTTGAGTACGCGCAACAACAACTACAGTTTTGAGATTCGGTTCCGGAAGAGATTCTAGGCGTGGACAGAAGGCAGAGGGCAGAAGGCAGAATGCAGATGGCAGCAAAGTTCCGGGCTTTTTATTTCTGCCTGCTGCCTTTTGCTTTCTGCCTTCTGTTTTCTTCAGCCGCCTTCGCTCAGGTCGGCGATTACGAAGGCCGCCCAGTGAGCACGGTCGATGTCGTTTTCGAAGGCACGCCTGCCGATGCCTCAGCGCAAGCTGAATTCAAATCCATGCTGAAGATCGTCGCGGGCGGCGAGTACTCGGCCGTCAACGTGCATCAATCGCTGCACGATCTCTTTGCCTCAGGGCGCGTCGCATCCGCGCGCGTCGAGATCGATGAAACGCAAACCGGCGGCCGCCTGACGCCGATTCGAGTTCGTTTCGTAATTCAGCGCCAACCGATAATTGCGGGAGTTTCGATTCGTATCGGCGCAACGACGGGCACGCCCATCGCGCGCGACGAAGTCCGCGCGCGCTTGAATTTGCTCGAGCCGGGCCGGCGCTTTTCGATCGCCTCAGTCGAAAAAAACGCGGACGAAATTCAAACCTACCTGCGGGATCGCGGTTATTACAACGCCACGGTAGAACATGCGGAAAATCCCGATCCGTCCGACGCGAGCGGCACGCGGCGCATCGTCGTTTACACGATCACGCCGGGACAACAAGCGCATGTCGGCAACTTCACGATCACGGTCAACGGTTTCGATTTCACTCCAGTGCGCCCTTCGTTGAAGCTGCAGCCAGGCGCGCCCTTCACGCGCGATCTTCTCGGGGACGATGTAACTAGGATCAAGCAAGCGCTGATCGCCAAGAACTACATGGCGCCGCAGCTGGAAGACCCGCGCGTCGAATTCGATCCGGAGAAGAATGAGATCAATATCACTTTGAAGGGTGAACCCGGCCCGATCGTCGAAGTGACGTTTCCTAACTACAACTTGAAAGAGAGCAAGCAGCAGAAGCTCTTACCAATCAAGCGGGAGGGTAACCTGGATTACTCGGTGCTTGATGAAGGCGCGCGTCGCGTAAGGCTGCAGCTTCAGGAGCAAGGTTACTTTTTCGCTGACGTTGTTCCCGTGTGTACCGTGACTCCACCGACGCCCACCACCATCGATAACGGGACGCGCGAGACCTGCGAGAATCTCAATCCCACCGAATTGGGCGGCCACAAAATTAAAATCGAATACAAGGTAACACTGCGCCGGCAGTTGCGACTCACCGACATTCGCATCACGGGCACGAACAAGTTGAGCATCGCGGACATCGCACCACAATTGAAATCCCGCAAGGCCAGCGCGTTTGCATTTCTCCCGTTTCTCGGCGGTTATGGCCGCGGCTTCACCAGCGCGGCGTTGCTGGAAGAAGACAAACGCACGGTCACCGCGATGATGCAGGACCTGGGTTATCGCCATGCGGAAGTAAATGTCTTGCAAGGTATTTCGCCGACCCAGGACAACCTCATCATCACGTTTCAGGTGACCGAACATGCGTTGACGCGGGTCGCGGAAATCGAGGTGCGCGGCGCGAAAGTTTTTTCCGAAGATCGTTTACGCAAGGAAATCACCACGGTAAAAGGTGCGCCGTACTCGCGATCGCAAGTCCGCGCCGACAATGATCAATTGCTGAATCTTTACGCACGCGAAGGCTTCATCGAAGCTGAAGTGCGGCCCTCGACCGACGACCTGCCGATGAGCGGCGGCGACGAGCAGGTGCGTTTGATTTTCAACGTAGTCAAAGAGGGCGCGAAAGGCATCGTCAACGATATTGTCGTGAATGGCGTGACCGGCAGCGCTGCAGTCCAGGAAACGAAACGCGCAGCCATCCGGCGCGCGATCACGCTGTCGCCGGGCGATATCCTGCGGGCCGACAAAATCACCGAAGCTGAACGCGCCCTTTACGTCACCGATGCGTTCCGGCAAGTCGTCATCAGCCAACAACCGGCGGGTGATGTTACGAACGGCATCAAGCGTTACGACGTGATCATCGATGTCGAGGAAAAGCGACCACGCGTGATCGAATACGGCGGCGGCTATTCGAGTGACACCGGCGCGCTTGGTTTGATGGAGCTGACCAACGTCAACTTCATGAACCGATTGCGGCAGGGCGCAATTCGCATTCGTGCCAGCCAGCGTCAGCAACTGTTGCGCGTCGAATTTCTCGATCCGCGTTTCTTCCAATACGGCAAGCGACAGTTTGCGCCGCTCGGAATTTCGGCCCAATACCTGCGCGATTCGACGATCACAAGGTTCTTCCGCTCGACGATCGATCGCGGCACGTTTGGCATCGTGCAACGGCTCGACGCCAAAGGAAATCCGATCGATCAATTCGGCAACCGCGTGAGTGAGCCCACGATTGATCGACTGACTCTCGGAATTGAAACGCAGCGAGTGCTCAGCCAGAAACGGCACAGCATCGTCTTCTTCCGCTATAACTATGAAGATGTGCGCCTGCGCAACCTCGAGAGTCTTTTGATCAAAGACATCCTGCGACAGGATTCGGTGGTACGCCTGTCGCGCTTCGGCACTTCATTCGTTTACGACACGCGTGAGCGCTGCGAACGGCGCGTGCCCGGTACTGTTCCCGGTGAAGACGAAACGATTCGCGGCGGCGAAGTTTGCCGCTACAACCAGGTTGACGCGACGCGCGGGCAATTTCTGACGGCCGATTACAGCTTTGCCGCCAAATCGCTCGGCGGTAATACTTCCTTTAGCCGTTTCCTCGCCACCTATCACACGTACTACAAAGCGGATCAATTGCGGGAGACGGTCTTCGCCGGAAACTTGACCGTCGGATTGGCGCAGTTGTTCTCGCCGCGCGATCGCAACGGCAACGGCACGATCGATGATTTCGATCGGTTGCTGCCGATCAGCGAGCGGTTTTTCTCAGGCGGTTCGACGACGCTGCGCGGCTTTGGATACGAAGAAGCAGGGCCGCGTCAGGTCATCGTTCCGGTCGGAATATTTCGCAAACCAAACGGAGACGTCGTCGGCGTGAATCCATTCACGGTGCCGATCGGTGGCAACGCTATGGTCGTGATGAATCTGGAAGCGCGCGTGCCCGTTACGCCTGACGTTCAGGTCGTGCCGTTCTACGACGGCGGCAACGTGTTTCGCAGCATGAGCGATATTCTCCATCCGAAGCCGATCACGCCGACGGGTAACTTTGTTGCCGATCTGAATGCGCAAAATCTGCGGGTGCGGTGGAGTCACACGGTCGGATTTGGCTTCCGATTCAAAACGCCGTTCGGCGGTGCGCTGGCAGTGGATTACGGATATCTGCTGAATCCTTCGAAGTTTCTGATTCCGCAGAACCTCAACACGGCCACGCCGACGACGGCGATTTACCGATTGCATCAGGGACAGATACAGTTCAGGTTTACGCAGACATTCTAGCGGCGAAGAGAAGAAAGCAATGCAAATTGAAAATTGGAAAGTAGAAATTGCAAATTGCGAGTTGTCAGGCGTCACTACTGCCCGCCAAGGCAGCACGTTTATTGATTCATGCAACGTAACGATGCCGACCAACGTAGCGGGCATTTTTCATTATTGCCGCTCTTCGATTTGCAAATGGCATTCAATTTTCAATTTTCATGTTCTTTCTCTTGCTCTCTGCGCTTTGATCTTCGCTCTTTGCTCCTCTGCCGCTGCCCAGGTCATTCCCGACAAAACCGTCGCCAGCGTCACGAACGGCGCGCGCGCGACTCCGGATTTGATCACTTACTCGGACATCGTCTGGCAGTTAGCAATTGAACCGAATCGGCCATTCACTGCGCAACCAAGTTCGAAAAATTTGAATGAAGCTTTGAAGATGCTCGAGGATCAATTGCTCATTTTGCAGGAAGCGCGGAAGCTACCACTGGCGCAAACCATCGAAGCGCAAAAGGAGTTCGACGATCAGGTGAAGCAACGCCGTGATGAATTAGCAAAGGCGTTTGGCGCCGGGGGTTTGGAAGAGCGTATGTCGCGGGTGGGATTAACCAGCGAGCAACTCGACTTGATTCTGCGTGATCGCGTAACCATCGAGCGCTATCTGGATTTTCGTTTTCGCGCGTTCGCAATCGTCAGCCCGAAAGAGATTGCCGATCAGTACGAAAAGGAATATCGTTCACAGCGCAACAGTGGCCGCATTGTCCCGACTTTGGAGCAGGTGCGTGACCGAATTGAGCGCGAGCTGGTGGAAACGAAAATCGCTGAAGAGATCGACAAGTTCGTCGATAATCTTCGCGATCAGCCCGGAATTGAGATCGTGATTTTGAATCCGGTTTAGTGATTACCGTTGCCGTTGCGGCGGCGACTTGGGGCTGCGCACTTCTCACATTTGCAGCCAATCTCTTTGATAATTCCTTCGAAATATTCCTTGCCGTAGTCGTAGGCGATCTCCTCACCCGGTCGAATATTCCGCTTTGACTGAATCCAGATGCGGCCACGTGAAATTATCGCTTCAGCATTTGGCCGGCACGAATGGTTGACGTAGCGCGCTATGTTGTCGCGGCTGCTGCCGTTGATCGACCATCGTTTGTTCAAGCCAAAAAAGAATTTGCCGTTGCTTCTTTCAACCTCGTCGTTGGAAATGCGCGGCCCGGTGTATTCCACAATACGCTTTCCTTTTGGAATCAACTTTGTTGCAAACAACCCGAGCCCGGTTCTGGCACGCTTGACTCGATACGGAACTCCCCCTTGATCCATGCAACCACCTTAATCATTTCCCTTCTCATATATTTGATCGCAATCTCACAATCCTGTGACGTGGGTTTACGGCAAGGTGATGAGCTACAATATTTCAGATGCCGTCCACGACTCCGTATTACACGGAAGAACATCTGCTGAAATACCCGATCGAGTACATTGCGGGAATCGATCTATACAACGCGGGCGAGTTTCACGCGGCGCACGATGCTTGGGAAGAAAGGTGGATGGGACCGGTCGCGCCCGATGAAAAACTTTTTCTGCAAGCAATGATTCAATCAGCGGTCGCGTTTCATCATTTGCAGATCGGCCGGCCCGGAGCCGCGCGACGAATGTATTTGATGTCGAAAGAAAAGTTCGAGAAGTTGAACCAGACAATTTTCATGTCGCTCGATCTCAACGATTACCAGGCCCAATTGGATCGCGCGCTGGCCTGGCTGTTGACCGTTCCGGATCCGCGCGAAATTGAACAACCAAAGATCGAGCCGCCGGTGATTTGCTTGCAAATGATCGCTGAATCCCCGTGATTACCTCGTCAATAAGAACGCTTCGCCTGTTGTTGCTCGGCATGTGGCTGGGTTGCGCAATCTTCTTCGGAGCGGCAGTAGCGCCGGCGCTTTTTGGCGTGTTGAGAGATGCTGGCTTGCCCAACGCGAACGAACTTGCAGGATCGATTGTGTCCCGCTTACTCAGCTTCATCAACACCAGCGGATTCGAGGTTGCGCTGTTCCTCTTTGTAACAGCTTTCTTCATCGACAGGCATCGCGCGGTCGTTGCGAGATCGGTCGAGGTGATTTCGCTCGCGATTATGGCTATCATGACCGGTGTAAATAAGTGGGTGATCGCAGCGCGCATGCTTGATTTGCGCAAGTCGATCGCCATGCCGATCGATCAAGTTTCGCCCGCTGATCCGCGTCGTCTGTCATTCGATGCGCTGCATCGTTACTCGGTTACTGTGATGGGCGTCGCGATCGTGGCCGCGTTGGTGGCGTTTTTGATCGCGAGCTGGCAGCGTAATTATCGAACTAAAGAAACGGACTAGAACTGTGGAAATCATTGAACAAGTCGATCGATGGCGAGATCAGTACGGCTCGTGGAAAGCCAAACAACGATCCGCTGACGATCTTAAAGGCTATCCCTTCATAGAAAATTCGCGTGCGCCATTTACACCGGCGCGACGCGCGCTGCCGATGCTGAATCTCGCGCTGATTACGTCGGCCGGCACGTACATTGATGGGACCGATCCGTTCGACTTGAGTTCCGCCGATGGCGACATGGCGTTCCGGGAGATTCCTACTGACATAGATTTCCGCGATTTGAAATTCGCCGCGCGCGGCTACGATGAAAAATTTGTTCAGCAGGATCCCAACGTGCAAATTCCCCTGGCGCGTTTGTTTGAATGGGAAGCGAACCGGATCATCGGACAGCTCAATTCTGTTTTCTGGAGCTTCTGTGGATTCATCCCCGACGCCGCGACATTCTCGCAAACCACTTTGCCGAAGCTGGTCGAGCGCGTGCATCACTACGACGTGCAAGCAGCGTTGTTGATTCCCGCTTCTCCGCTTTGTCATCAATCGGTGGGGCTTGCGGCGCGGGCAATCGAGACCGCCGGCATCCCAACGATCACGTTGGCGGTCGATCGCGTGGCCATCGAGCGCGTGCGGCCACCGCGCGGCGGCTACTACCAGGGAGAGTTCGGCAGCGTTGCCGGCAAACCGAATTGGCCGCAACACCAGCGCCGCGTGCTCGACGAGGCTTTGCGTTGGATTGAGCCTCTCGGCCAACCGGGCATCAGAAAACTCGTTGTCGATCTTGAAAGCCAGGTTGAGATGGCCCGCGGTGAACGCTAGCGCGTGTCAGAACCGGGAGCAGTAGCGATCGGATCAAAGGATCCCACGTTGATGAAACGAACTCTCCTTCGCGTCGCGCTCGCTCTGATTATTCTCGGCCTCGCATATCTGCTCTTCTGGCCCGTACCGATCAATCCCGCAGCCTGGACCCCGCCGCCCGCGCCTGAACTCAAAGGTGTTTACGCGCAGAATAATGCTTTAGCCGGTATCGAACGGCTTCGCATCGACAGCTTCGGTCCTGAAGATGTCGCCTTCGATAAAGACGATCGGATCTATTGCGGAGCTGAAGACGGACGCATCTATCGCTTGCAGCCAGACGGCACGAAGCCGGAAGTTTTTGCTCAAACCAAAGGTCGCCCCCTGGGGCTGATATTTGATCACGACGGTAACCTAATCGTCGCTGATGCGGTCATCGGTCTGATGTCGATCGCGCCAGACGGAAAAGCCACTGTGCTGGCCACTGAGGCTGAGGGCCTGCCATTTCGTTGCACGAATGATCTCGATGTTGCTGCCGATGGCACAATCTACTTCACGGATGCATCATCAAAGTTTCCGCTGACCAAGTTGAAAGAGGATGTCCTTGAGCATCAACCGAACGGTCGATTTATGGCTTACGACCCTCGCACAAAGAAAACGCGAGTCCTGCTTAACGATCTGTATTTTGCCAACGGTGTTGCGGTGAGCCCTGACCAATCATTTGTTCTGGTGAATGACACGAGCAGCTATCGTGTGCGGCGCTACTGGTTGAAGGGCGAGAAGGCCGGGCACTCAGACGTCTTCATCGATAATCTTCCCGGATTCCCCGACGGCATTTCGTCGAACGGACGCGACACATTTTGGATTGCGCTGGTAAACCGGAGAGACGCCGGTCTGGATTTTCTGCTGCCGCATCCGTTTCTGCGAAAAGTCGTGTGGCGCCTTCCCTCGTTCCTGCAACCCAACATCAAGCGCTACGCATTCGTTCTCGGCGTCGATGCCAACGGCCGCGTGACGCAGAATCTTCAGGACACTGCACCGAGCTGCTTCGCGCAAATAGCGAACGTCGTCGAGCACAAAGGCAAACTCTACTTTGGCAGCATCGGCGAGAGCGCGATTGGCAGGATGGCGCGCTAAGTATTCGTTCGCCCGTAAGACTAATTCGCGCGAGCTATTTCTTCACAGCAAATCTTTGAGTTGCTTACAGGAAGAGAGCAAAGCTTGACGCGCGTCCTCTGCTTTCACCAATTCTCCTTCTCGAATCGACGCCAGCAATAATTTGCCTTGTTCATCGATCAGGCGGGCTGAAGCCGTTTGTTCAAGTTCGAATTCCTCGTGCAATATCGCCGTGTGATGGGCCAGGTCACACTTCTTCACATCTGCTAAGTCTTCAATTTTGTTTCCCTTGAGTTCCGAAATTAAGAGGGTGAGCCGAGTAAATGAACTAAGCGGGCGTGCCATTCGATGTATTCCTTTGCAACTTGGACGGGTTAGCGGCTATCGATTTCAGATGGTCTGGCGAATTCCAGAGAAGCTGAGAATGGAGTGAGCGAGGCTCGATTCGATAGCACTATATCTTTAAGTCGTGGAATCTGTACAGGCAGGTGGGACCAACCGCGAAGCCGCCGATGGTTGAGTTGATGGAAAGTCCAGCACCCGCGATACCGCTATCGACTGATCCACAGTCGATCTCGATCGGTGATCGGAGCAGTGAGCAGATGAGCAATGAGCAGTGGTAACCAAGTGCACACTGGATACTCAGGTGTCACTTAGGTATCCAGCCGTTATCAAGGTGAACACTTCTTACTCAGCGCAGCAATTTTCCTAGCAATTCGTCGAACATTTCCAGCCAAGGCCGTCGTTTGCGCTCACCAATACTTCGCTCTCTCGAATACTGGATATTCGGTACTCACTTCTTGATTCAAAACTTAGCGGCACCGAATCACCGTCCGCACCCCCACCTAACTTAATAAATAATTAGCGTTAACGGTGCTCGCCGAGCACTTTGTTATCACTGGCACAGCTGTTGTTAAGTAGAAGGCCATTCACGGCAGTTCGCAATGATAAGAAAGTAAGGAGCAAGAAAATGATTAGCCTAGTTTCAGCCAGCACCGCAACCCCGCAGAACAAGTTCAGCACCACCGAATTGGTCGCCTCGATGATGCACAAGCTCTCGCCGGAACTCATCAACACGATTTGTTCACTCGGCGTTGAGAACCGTTACTCAGCGATGGACAACTACGCTGACTTTTTGAACGGCTCGCCGATGAGCATGACCAGTTCCACCACCGAGTTGGGTGTGAACGCGACGCGCAAGTGCATCGAGGAATCTGGCGTTGACCCTTCCCAGATTGGTTTGCTGGTTGCGGCTACGAACACGCCGGATCAAATGCTGCCGTGTCTCGCTTCTGAAGTGATGGCCCGCACACATGGCTTGCTGCCGCGCTCGATGAGCACCGTCAGTATGCAGTCGCAAGGTTGTTCAGTGATGCTGAAGTCGGTTGAAGTTGCGCAATGGTACCTCGCCGCGAACCCGGGCAAGATGGCGGTGGTGCTGATGTCGGAAGCGCACACGCCGTACGTTGCTCCGCTGCTGCGTGACGAATATCACGGCTTCCGCGAAATCGCCCGCCTGCGCAAGAGCGAAAAGTTGGATGACAAAGGCTTCGAACAACAAAGAACTGAGACGACGCTCGTAATTCAATCGATGTTGTTCGGTGACGGCGCCGTGGCTTTGCTGCTCGGCCAGGACGTTGCGGGCAAGCCGGCTTTCGGTCCCATCTCGCACCTGACCAATGACTCGCCGGAAGATGTCAACCTGCTCACGATGGTCAGCAACAGCTCGATGCTGAACGGCAAGCCGCAGTACTTCATGCGTCCGGCGGTGCCGACGCGCGGCGCGCACTACGCGGTCACGACGGTGAACGATGTGCTGCACAACCCCATGTCGCCGGTGAGCGATATGAGCCAGGTTGATGATTGCCTGATTCACACGGGCAGCAAAAAGATTCTCGATGGCGTTTGCTCACAGCTCCACCTCGATGCGGATTCGACCAAAGTTCACAAGTCTTACGACGTGCTCGAGCAGTACGGAAATCTCTCGAGCGCTTCCACCGGATTCATGTTGGCCGGCAAAAAGGAATGGGCTGGCCCGGCGATGGTGGTCGGCTTCGGTGTCGGATTCACGGCCAGCGCTGGTTTGATGGCGGTGAACTAAGTTAGACCGGACTGCAGAGTTTGCAGACTTAAACTGATCCCCGAATTCAGATAAGAGAGGATAAAGATCATGACTAACGCGACGACAGCAACGATACAAAATGCGAATCACGCACGCAGTGCTCGGAAGATGTCAGACACAGCGCCGATGGTAGTCACTCGGCTGTCAGGATGGATCGATACCAGCGAACTGAAGACGCAAACTCGCGCTTGGATTATTCCAACCAGAATCCACGGACACGCGAGGTAGCAAATGAACTCACGCGAGCGATCGACGGTTCTCTCATACCCAACGAACCTGCCCCCCGCAGGCACTCAGCTCAACACGCAAACATGGGAGAACAAGATGAACGCCGATACCGTCGGTGAAATAATTGCAACGCGTCAGCTCTACTACCTCGATGATGCCAACGAGAGACGAAAAGTCGGTATCTTCATCGGCAAGCCGCAAATCGCCGCCGACTCCGAGGAATACGAATGCGCTTTTCATGTGATTGGGATCGGCAACCAGGAAGCCATGAAGGCCCGCGGCCATGATTCAATCCAGGCGTTGCAGTCCGCATTAATCCTGGCGGCGGCAACTGTGAATCACCTAAACACGCAGCTTGGCAGAAAATTGACCTGGGAAGGCGGCGTGAAAGGTGAACTCGGCTTTCCCTAATCCGTTCTTACTGAGTTACGAGCGCGCCTTCATCGACTTTTGATGGTTCGCAGACTCTAACCAACGTCGCAGTTACCTGATCAAAATCAAACGGCTTTCCAATTATTCCCGCAACCAAATCGAGTTCGCCTGGGGGCGCTTGCGTCGTGGCTCCATATCCGGTAACCAGCACGACGGGCAAAGAAGGCTTCAGCTTACGTATCGCGCGGGCGGTTTCCCAGCCATCCATCTCAGGCATTGCCAAGTCGGTGAAAACGACATCGAATTCGCTTTCCGCAACTCTTGAAACAGCGGCGTGGCCGCTGGCTACGGTTTCCACGCGATGATGCAGATCGGCCAACATTTCTGCCAAAGTTTCGCGTACGAACTCCTCATCATCGACAATCAGGATCGACAAGGAACGCGTCGTGGCTTCAATTCGAACCTCATCTTGTGCGGTTTCCTGACTGTCGGTCGCGGGCAAATCGATAAAGAAAGTCGTTCCTTTCCCAAGCTTCGACTCGACGCTAAACACTCCCTGATGGCGCTCGACGATTCCGTAACTCACGGCCAGGCCGAGCCCCGTGCCAAGCACGCCTTTGGTTGTGTAGAACGGCTCGAATACACGCTCGCGAACTTCTTCTTTCATTCCCATGCCCGTGTCGGCAAAACGGAGGTGAACTCGCTCAGACTTTCGTTTGCAGCAAATCTTCAAGCTTCCGCCTTCGGGCATCGCATCAACAGCATTGACTATCAGATTCACGAAAACTTCGCGCAATTCTGACGCGTTACCCTGAACGAAAGCGTCGTCATCTGCAGTCAGTGTGACATTGACGCTGAGGCCGGCCGCGCGCGCTTCATTTTCCCAACGCGTGCGCGTGATTTCGATGGCGTCGCGCAGCAGGTTCCCAACATTCAATAATTCCATCTCAGCCGCGCCGGATTTCCGTGCGAACGTTTGAATTCGCCGCACCGTAGAGGCCGCATCCTCGGCTGCAGTGACAATAATTCCGAGGCTGCGAATCAATTCTTCGTCCTTCACCCGCCGCAGAATCAGTTGGGCGCGGCCCAGAATCGCCGCGAGCGAGTTATTAAAGTCATGCGCCACCCCCGATGCCAGTTGGCCCAGCGCGCGCAGCTTGTCAGCCCGCGCCGCGCGATCCCGTTCTTGCTTCTGCTCGGTAATGTCGTGCGCAATCCCGAGCACACCTGTCGTCTGGCCATCGACAATGATCGGCGCCGTGTTGACCGAAGCGAATCGCACTGATCCGTCATGCGCGACATATCGCGATTCAAAGCTCTGCGGCAGGCCGCCTAAGGCTTTCGCAAATCGTTCGCGCCGCATCTCGCGATCGTCTTCGTGAGTTCGTTCAAGGAAGCTGTGCCCGATGATCTCTTCCAGGGTGTAGCCGGTCATGTCGAGCATCGCCTGGTTGCACCACTTATATCGGCCGTCCTCATCGAGCGCATAGATTGCTTCGCGCGCGCTGTTCATAATGTTCTTGAGCAGCGATTGTCGCTCGCGCGCCACGGCTTCAACCTGGCGCAGCTCTGATAGATCGCGCGCCGTGCAAACCGCACCGATGGTCTGGCTGCGTTCGTCCAACACCGGCTCGACCGTAACCAGAACAGGTCGATTGAGATTCTGCGGCACAATCTCAAGGTTGATGCTGGTTGATTTGCGCAGCGCTTGTTCGACGATACATGCCGCCCCGTCAGAGTTGGCGCGCAGAATGTGGCAGCATTGTTTACCCAACAGCGATTCAGGCGGCGTCTGATCCATGGCCGCGCCGGCGCGATTGACGCGCACCAGTCGGCCGTCTTTATCGAAAATGAAGATGCCGTCCGACATCGCATCGAATGTCGATTCCCATTCCTTCTTGGCGCGCGCAACCATTTCGAAAAGCTCGGCCTGCGCGATACCAGTGGCGAGTTGCGCCGCGACGGCTTCGACCAAAAGCACCTCGTCCTCACTCCACCGACGAGCACTCTCAGTTTGATGAATCGAAATAACGCCGCGAAATTCGCCGTTTACGATTAGCGGGTAGTCGATCTGCGAGAGAACGCCGGTTAGTTCGGCCCGTTGATGAATGTAAGAGGACAAGTCTGCGTCGGCATCTTCATATCGTGACGCATCGTGCACGATCAACGGCTTCTGAGATCTGAAGAATCGCTTGCGCAGCAAATCGTTGTAATGTGAATCACCGGATGACTTCAGTTGCGGTTGACCCGCGTCAATATCGTCCAGTCGAATTTCAACTCGGGACGCCGACAAAGCATGCTTCAATTCGCGCGTCGCCGTATCCAACATCGAGGCCAAACTCAGTGATGCGCGAATTGCCACACTCAATTTATTGACCAGCGCTTCGCGCATCGACGTAGCTTCGGCTTTCTGATAAAGCCGCGCCTGACGAATGGCAATGCCCGTCTGATCGGCGGCGGCCTTCGCCACCTCGATATCGGCGTCGCTCCAGTGACGAAGTTCTTTCGTCGTCGAAAGCGCGAACGCTCCCAGCAATTCATTGCCAACACTCACGCCCACGTACATGATCGACTTGACGTCCGCCTTCAGCACTTGTTTGAACTGCCCTTGCAACCGCGCGTCATGCGCGACATCGTCAAAAGCCATCACGCCATGTTTTTCCATGGCCGCGTTAAGCGTCTGGACCTGCGGTAACTCGAAATTGGTGCCGGCGGGTTCAATGTCCGGAACGTGATATTCAGCGGCATTCATGACGCGACCGGCCAACTCATCTTTCATGAATAACGAGCAGCGATCGACGCGGAGGTGAGTCCCTAGTTCATGTACAGCGGTTTCGAAAACTTCGGATACGTCGAGGGTCCGACGCACGGCTTGCGAGATGCGATTGATCAGCGCGGCCCGTTCTCCCTGTTGTGAAAACGCACTTTCGGCAAGCTTGCGTTCACTCACATCGCGTGCGACACCCTGAACTCCAACGGGCTTTCCGTTTCGATAGATCCGCCTGGTACTGACTTCCACCGTGATGCGACGGCCCGCCTTCGAAATGATTTCCAGCTCGTAAATGGTGGAGACTTTTTCCTGAGTCTTGCGCGCCAGCATTTGCCGCACAGTTTCCAAGAACTCCGGCGCGAGCACGTCTGCGACATTCATCCGCAACGCTTCTTCGCGCGAATAGCCGGTGATCTCTTCGCCCGATTGGTTTAGCGATGTGAAGTTTCCTTCCAGGTCGTGCGTGTAGATGATGTCGTTGGCATTTTCGAAAAGCTCGCGATAGCGCTGTTCGCTCTCCAGCAAGGCCGCTTCCGCGCGTTTCTTTTCGGTGACGTCGGTGGCCATGACGAGATAGGCGGGCCGACCAGCGAAGTCCAGCTTGTGCCAGTTCACATCGACGTCGATCACCGTCCCATCTTTTTTCCTGTGTTTCCATTCGCCCGCGGCGTCGTGTTGGCGATTCGGTTCTTCGAGATACGAAAGCAACTGCGGCACTTGTTCGGGCGGCCGAATGTCGAGGATCGTCATCTTGAGGAACTCGTCGCGCGTGTACCCGTAATGATCGATTGCTGCCTGGTTGACTGCGAGAAACTGAAGCGATGTTTCATCGCACACGTACATCGGACAGGGATTCGATTCGAACAGCAACCGGTACTCGTGGTTCTGTCTTTCGAGCGCTGCTTCGGCTTCACGTCTTTCGGTCACATCGCGAACGACGCCACGGACCGCGAGGCCATTACCATTTGCATCTCTTTCGATCGTCAGGATGCCTTCCAGGTAACGTTCCTCGCCTAGCGCGTTCTTCAATCGGTCTGTGAAACGAATTGGCTCGAATGACTTCAATTCTTTTAGCGCGGCGATGTCACGCGCCGCAGCTTCTTCTCCGACTAGCGAACTCAACGGTTGTCCGATCAACTCGAACTCAGGGCGGCCAAAGAAACGTGCGCCAGCTTCGTTGATGCTGCGGATGTTGCCATCCATGTCCCGCGTGTAAATGATGTCCGCTGCGTGTTCGACAATGTCGCGATAGCGGCGCTCAACGCGATGACGCTCGGTGAGACGCGCGACCTTCACCAATAATTCTTCGTGCCGAAAAGGGACTTCGAGATAGTCGTCAGCGCCCGCTTCGAACCCCTCGATCTTCGCCGCGTCTTCTTTGCGGATCGCACTGACGAGTAGGACCGGAGTCATCGGCGCTTGCGGTTCGTGCTTGAGCCGGCGACACAACTCGATACCACTCATCTCGGGCATCACGACATCGCTGACTACGATATCCATGCGCGCCGCGGCACAAATTTCCAGCGCGCGCCGCGCCGAGTTCGCGACAAATACTTTGTAGCCCTCAGGCTGAATCAGATCGCGCAACAGATCGAGCTGCACCTGGTCGTCGTTGACGATCAGCACTGTGGCAGGGTTTTCCGCGATTCGATTCATCGGAACGATCAAAGCTGAATGGAGATTTCGGGACGAGGGCGAGGAAACTGGGCGCGGGCGAGAGCGCCGATTAGAACTCAGGCAGAAAGCCCGAGGCCAAATCAGTATAGCAAAGGCAAATCTTGTTTGTCACCAACGTAAATTGGCGGAAAATCAAGGCTTTTTGGTGCTTGGAGTGCTCTCTGGGACAGGTGTCTTGGCAAAATAGCCCGGTCTGTAGTTGAGCTTCAGGTTCTCTTTTCGGACTTCAGGGTTGACGATTTCGATCGTTATCCGGCGGTAAGAACCATCGCGCGTTTTGTTCGAAGAGGAATAAGCGATGAGGTAACGCTCTCTCAAGTCTCTCTGAATTTGGGCAAACGATTCGTTCAATTCACGCTCGTTGCGGGGGAAGTACGCGCGGCCACCGGTGTTCTCAGTAAGCTTCTTCAACGAACCTTCGTCAATGCCAAACTGATAACGATCGCCAATGCCGATCGCGTAAATAAGCGCGTCTGCCTTGAGCGCGCGATTGATGGCTTCCTGCATCCGCACCTGGCTGATCGTATCGACACCGTCAGTCAACAAAATAATTGCCCGGCGGGTATGTTCGGCGGTATCGCTCAGCAGTTCATTCGATGTGGCCCAAATCGCGTCCCAAATCGCAGTCGAGCCTGCCAGTGTCTGTTGCGTGCCGGAAATCGGCGGCGTGCCACCCAGAACGACGTTGCCTCCGATGTAACCCGCGGGCGGCACGAAGCGGACGTCGTCGATGGCGCGACGCAAACGGCCGATGTTGCCGGTGAGCCCTTGTTCGAGCGTTACTTCGCCAGTGAAGGAAACGATCGCCGCTTCGTCCTTGTCGGCGCGCAGAACTGATTCCAGGAAAGCTCGGGCGGCAGCCTTTTCTTCCGGCAAGGTTCTTTCTTCCGAACCGCTGCAATCGATCAAGATGGCGAGCGAGAGCGGCAAATCGCTATTCGGTTGAAAGGTGAAAATTTCCTGCGGCACACCGTCTTCGAGCAGGCGCACGTCTTCGCGTTTGAGGGTACTGACGAACCGTTTCTGTTTGTCGGCGGCCGTGAAGAAAATATTCGTAAGATTGGTTTCAACGCGCACGACATCATCCGAATTCAGCGTGACGTCTTCTTCCTTTTTTGGTGGCGTGGGACTGGGTTGCGCCACGGTTTCGGTTTGCCGCGGACGCGTAGCCGTTTGCGCTCCATTCTGAGCCAGGGAAGAGCGTAGAAAACTTGGGAGCATCGCGATCGCTACGATCGCGCCGCTTACGAACATGATTTTTGTTCTGCTGAATTTCACTTGTTTGTAACGCTATCTGAAACTGCTTTGTATCCTCGCTTGGTTCGCAGTTTGTACTTGTCGTTCGGACTCATTAGTTTCACTTCTACTTTGCGATAACTGCCGTCATAGCGATCATTCGTCGGCTTATAAGTAATCAGGTATTGCGAGCGCAGCTCCTTCGCTATCTTCGAAAACGATCTCTCGAGTGCCAGCATGTCGCCGGTGAAAAAAGCCACGCCGCCCGTTTCCTCGCACAGCCGCTCCAGGCCCTTATCGCCATGATCGGAAACCTGGCCTGCTTCAACCCCCGGAACGACGGCGGACAGTCCCGCCTTGGTCGAGATCGCAAAGATAGTTGTTTCAGTTCGCTGCGCAATGTCTATGGCATCGTTGATGTCCGCGCGACTGTAGGTGTCATCACCGTCGGTAATAATTACGAGTGCTCGCCGGCCCTGCGCTGAGCGCATCTTCTCGTCGCAGAACTGCCAAATCGCATCGTAGAGCGCAGTCTTCTCGCCGGTCTTCTTCACCGCGTAAACGGCCTTGTCCAACAGTTCGAGCCGGTCGGTGAAATCCTGTCGCAACGTGACCTGATCATCGAAGGTCGCGAACAACACGCGGTCCTTGCGCGGGCGCACGACCGTTTGAATAAAATTCATCGCTGACTCTTGTTCGAACTTCAGCTTTCCCGCAGTCGATGGCGAAGTGTCCATCAGCACGCCGACGTACAGCGGCAGGTTGTTGTTCTCTTCGCTGGTGAACGAATCGATCTGCTGCGGCACCTTGTCTTCGGTTACGACAAAGTCACGCTGCGTCAAACCTGAGACGAACTGGCCCTTCTTGTCAGTCACGGTGATAGGCAAACGGACGCGCCGGATGTTGATGATCTCCGGTCGTTCCTGGCCAGTTTCCCCGGATGTCGGCGGCGTCGGCGAAGGCTTCGGCTGCTGGCCGAAAGTCCATGCTGCCGACACGAGCACCAGAGCGATTGCCGAAAAGTGGTTGCTGATTTTGGTCATTCGTGGATTGCGAACTGAGGCTTGAGCTCGCCGACGCCATTTCGATGCGCTCGCGAGCAAAGTCAGTTGCCCTTTCAGGTAGCATAGACTTCAGTCTGTGACGTCTCGGTGCAAGAGATCACAGACTAAAGTCTATGCTACAAGAGTTTGTCGATTTTTGCGGCGAGCACAAAATCGCTCTCCGTCAATCCGTCGATCTTGTGCGTCCAGATAGAGATCTCGGCTTTGCCCCAGCCAAAACAGATATCGGGATGGTGTCCCTGCTCTTCGGCCAGCTCGCCGATGCGATTGACGAAGTCGAGCGTGTCGCGGAAATTTTTGAACTTGTAATTTCGAGTCAGGTGATGCTGATTGACGACTTCCCAGGTGGGCAATTGCTGCGAGTAATTCTTCAACTCGTCGCCGCTCAGAGGCGGCACGCCTCCGCGACAAGGCACGCATTGACGTTCGGCTAATTCAGACATGATTCCTCCGCATTTTTGCTGATGCGAGTCGTCGAGGTTATCACAGCTCGATCAGAGATGCTTCCTGCGAATGAGTGCTACTGACTTCTGCTACTTCGTCTGCGATAATGGCTCGCCGTCAAACGCATTCACCGTTTCTAGCTGCCGACAATGAGCGAAGCCATGGACAAAGTGCGCGGGTTGCGCGAGCTGCCGATCTTTCCGCTGCCGGTTGTCTTGTTTCCCGGCATGCCGATGCCTCTGCACATTTTCGAAGATCGCTATCGCAAGATGCTGGCCGACATTCGCGCCGGCGATAATCTTTTCGGCCTGTCCTATTTCGACGCCAGCACCGCGAGCATCGATGCGCCGCCCGCCGGCCACATCGGATGCGTGGCGGAAATAACGGAGTCGCAAGCGCTCCCGGATGGCCGTTCGAATGTTTTGGCCGTGGGCGTGGTGCGCTATGAAGCGGAAAGTTACGTGGAGCGGGGCGATCCTTATTTGGTAGTGCGGCCAAACTATTTCGAAGACGAACAGGAAAACGAATCTTCCCTGATGGCGAATTCGCGCGAGGTCGCCAACATGTTCATGCGTGTCGCGAATGCCATCCGCGTGATGAACGATGAGCGAGGCAACCTGCCGGACATCAGCGACACCGATCCACAGAAGCTATCGTTCCTGGTGGCCGCGGCGATGGAAATCGAGATTGAGACGAAGCAGCAGTTGCTTGAGTTGCGCTCGACCTCGGAACGCCTGCGCCGGTTGCACGATTTACTGGCGCGCGTTGTGAGTAACTACGAAGAGCGAGCGCGCTTGCATTCGATCGCAAAAGGAAACGGGCACGCGGGAAAGAAAATTGAAGTCGAGTGAGTCAGTACCACCTGCGGTAGCGGGTGGATCAAATGGAACCAAGCGGGTCTAAGTCAACAATTCACGTTCGCGTCCTTTTCTTTGGCGCTGCGCGCGATGCTGCCGGCAGCGAAGAGATCGACTTCGATTTGCCTTCGCCGACCAACGCGACGAGTGCTCGCGAACAGTTAGTGCAAGCGTACCCGTCATTGCAGCGCTTCGGTAAATCACTTTTGTTCGCCGTCAACCAGGAATATGCCGAGCCGGATCGCGAGATTCGCGACGGCGATGAACTCGCAGTCTTTCCACCAGTCAGCGGCGGCTCTGGGTACGCACGCGTCCCGCGTGCTTTGACTTCCGACTTCGATTTCTTCGAGATCACAACCGACGCGATCGACGTGGGCGCCGTCGCCCGCCGCGTGGTCCTGCCCGAATGTGGCGCTACGGTAACCCTCGATGGCTACGCGCGCGAATGGACCAAAGGCCGCCGCACGCTCTACCTGGTTTACGAGGCTTACGAACCGATGGCCTTGAGCGAGATGAGAAAGCTAGGCGAGCAGGCTCACGCGAAATTCGACGTCGCGCATATTGGCATCGTCCACCGCACCGGCCGCCTGGAAATCGGCGAGACGAGCGTGGTGATCAGCGTCAGCGCGCCGCACCGACGCGCCGCCTTCGAAGCTTGCGAATGGGCCATTCGCGAACTCAAACGCACCGTGCCGATTTGGAAAAAGGAAGTCTTTGCCGACGGCGAGGTGTGGGTGGAAGGCGAAGGCCAACAGAAATAATCCACAGATACCGCAGAGTGTCAGAACCGCGAGCGATAGCGAGCGGATCAAAGAGCAACTCACCAATTAATCAAAGCCTCGTCGAATTAGAAACTGCGCCTGGATCGGGTCGCTCCCCGTTCTGACACTATCAACGCAATCTGCGGATGTACTTATTGCGAAACTTCCTCCGTCTCATCCTCAGCACTCGGCTCAACCAAAGATGCGCTCGTGACCATATCGTCGGCATCGACTTTGATCAGGCGCACGCCCTGAGCGCTGCGGCCGGTCCTGCGAATCTTATCAGCCTCGAGACGGATCAATTTCGCCTGCTGGGTGATGATCATGATCTCAGAATCATCATCGACCGGAAATACGGCGACGACTTTGCCGGTCTTTTCGGTTGTCTTCATGTTGATGACGCCCTTGCCCCCGCGCGACTGCAAACGGTAGGTCGAAATCGGTGTTTGCTTTCCGTATCCCTTCTCGGAAACTGAAAGCATGCGTTCCGAATCGTCGGCCGACACGGCGCACAGCGAAACGACGAAATCATCTTTGCGCAGATCGATGCCACGAGTGCCGCGCGTCGCGCGACCCATTGGCCGCGCGTTCTTTTCATCGAAGCGAATGGCGAAACCGTTGTGCGTGGCGATAAAGATGCGCTTCGTGCCGTCGGTCAGGACCACGTCGAGCAGCGCGTCGCCTTCATCGATGTTGATGGCGATGATCCCGTTCGAGCGAATGTTCTGAAAATCGGCCAGCGAGGTCTTCTTGATTACGCCTTTGCGCGTCACCAACAAAACGTAACGGCCCTCCGAGAATTCGCGCACGGGCACGACGCCGGCCAGCTTTCGATCCGACGGAATCTGAATGAGGTTCACGATTGCTTTCCCCCGCGAAGCCGCTGCCGCATCTGGAACCTCGTGCACCTTCATCTTGTAAACCAGACCATCGTCGGTGAAGACCATGAGGTACGCGTGCGTGGAAGCGATGAACAGATGCTCGACATAATCTTCGTTCTTGGCCATCGCCCCGAAACGGCCTTTGCCGCCGCGTCCCTGCCGCGAATAAGTGGTCACCGGCGTCCGCTTGATGTAACCGTTCTTGGTGACGGTGATCGCGACTTCTTCGTCGGCGATGAGATCTTCAATCGAGTAATCGGTCCCGGCTTCGGTAATTTCCGTGCGGCGCGGGTCGCCGAATTCTTTCTTGACGTCTTCGAGCTCGTTAATGATCACGCGGCGCAGGGACTTTTCGTTCGCGAGGATCTCTTCGAGTTCGGCGATCAGCTTAATGATCGATTCGTATTCGTCGATGATCTTCTGACGCTCGAGCGCCGACAGCCGGCGCAATTGCAGATCGAGAATCGCCTGCGCCTGAACTTCGGAAAACGCGAGACTCTCCATCGCCTTTTTCAGCTTGGGCAAGTATTTCGCGATCGGCTCGCCCGACGGAACGCCTTTCCATGCCTTCACTTCGCTCGTGGTTTTCAAGTCGCCGGTCAGCCACTGCCGCGCTTCTTCAACCGAGCGCGAATTGCGAATCAGCGTGACGATGAAATCCAAAGCATCGATTGCCTTAGTCAGGCCTTCGAGGATGTGCGCCCGCGCCCGCGCCTTGCGCAGGTCATACTCAGTGCGGCGGCGGACCACTTCGCGACGAAAATCAATGAAGTGTTCCAGTATCTCTTTCAAGTTCAGGACGCGCGGCTGTCCGTTAACGATGGCCAGATAGATCACCCCGAACGAGGACTGCATCGGCGTCAACTTGAACAGTTTGTTTTGGACCACCTGCGGGACAGCGTCGCGTTTCAGCTCAACCACGATGCGCATGCCGTGACGATCAGATTCGTCGCGGACCTCCGAGATTCCTTCCAGCTTCTTTTCATTGGCCAGTTCAGCGATGCGCTCAATCAGCTTGGCTTTATTAACCTGGAATGGAAGTTCCGTGATGATCACAGCGTCGCGCTCGTGCGAGCCGCGGCCGATGCGATCGATCGCAGCCCGGGCGCGCATCTGGAGAATGCCGCGGCCGGTGCGATAGGACTCCTTGATTTCTTCCCGTCCGCAGATAAAACCGCGCGTGGGAAAATCCGGGCCCTTGACGATCTTCAGCAGGTCTTCGATGTCCATTGCGGGGTTGCGCAGGACAGCGATCGTGGCATCGACAACCTCGTTAAGATTATGCGGCGGAATCTTCGTGGCCATGCCCACCGCAATCCCTTCCGATCCATTCAGCAACAGATTGGGAATGCGCGTCGGCAGAACTGTGGGTTCGCTTAACGACTCGTCATAGTTGGGTTGGAAGTTGACCGTCTCTTTTTCAATGTCGGCAAGAACTTCATTCGCCAGTCGCGCCATACGCACTTCGGTGTAACGCATCGCCGCGGGCGCGTCGCCGTCGATCGATCCAAAATTTCCCTGGCCGTCGATCAGCGGGTATCTCATGGAAAAATCCTGCGCCATGCGCACGATCGTGTCGTACACCGCCGTGTCGCCATGCGGGTGGTACTTACCAATGACGTCACCGACGACGCGCGCGCTCTTCTTGTAGGCCTTGTTGTAGTTATTGCCGAGTTCATTCATCGCCCACAGCACGCGGCGGTGCACAGGCTTCAATCCGTCACGCACGTCGGGCAGCGCGCGGCCGATGATCACCGACATCGCATAGTCGAGATACGATCGCCGCATCTCGTCTTCAATACTGACGTGTTGTCTTTCCAATGTTTCCATTAATCAAACCTTTCCGATAAAATCCGCGTCGATCCGTCGCGCACAATTCAAGTTAGCTTCGGTGATTTTTCTACCGAATTTGCTGGCACGAATTTTTGATTGCTGTGGATAGTTTTGCTTCGATGCAGCAGTAATTCATGCGGTCAAATTTCGAGTTCTAATTCTACCTTGAAATCGTCGTTGCGGCAACCTGAAAAACGGCAAATTCGCCAATAAATTCGCGGCTTCGACGAATTTTTTGAGAAAGCAACGCGCTACGTTTTCCAAACGAATTTCGGGTGACGACTAAATCAGAAAAACAAGCAGACCATTCGCGTCGCCGGCGCGAACGAATTGCGCTTTCTTTGCCGGTGCGCGTGTCGTGCCGCGAGAGCGGAGGAAAAGAATGGAAGGAAGTTTCACGACTCGTTGACGTCACGCCGTTTGGTGCGCGCGTGCGTTTGAAACGACCGATTGAGATCGGACGTCTGATGTTGCTGACTGCGGCGATGCCGCGCCAACTCCGTTGCTTCGATCATGTTGAGGATCAATACCGAGTCTGGGCTCTGGTGAGAAACCTCAAACTGCTCGATCCGAAAAAAGATAAAGGCGCGCTCACAGAAATTGGTGTTGCATTTGTCGGCAAACGGCCACCGCTTTCGTATCTGGACAATCCCGCGACGCGTTACGAGATTGCCAAGTCGGTTGATGAAGTGGGGCTGTGGTCGGTCCAGGAAGACTCAAATCACTTGCTAACAGAAATTCCCGGCGACAAGCGCAAGGCGACACGGCACAGCATTCCGGTCGAAGTGCAGATCGAAGCTATCGGTGAAGAAGGAGAAATCCTGAAGAGCGAGACGACCGTAACTGAGAACATCAATGAACACGGCGCGGCTGTTTTCACCACACTCGATCTGTCGCCTGGGCAATTTGTAAGAGTCAGCAAACCCGAAATCCAACTGCTCGCGATCGTCCGTCAACGCAGCGTCGCGCCCAACGGCATCGCGCGATTGCACCTGGAATTTATCGGTGGCGAATGGCCGCTGTGAAGACAAAATGAAACAATCAATTGAGTCACGAACACAGCTATTATCTTAATCAACTTAATCCAATGAAAGTCCTTGAGACAGATCGCTTAATCATCCGTCATCTGAATGTCGATGACGACGAGTTCATTTACCAATTGGTCAACGATCCATCGTTCATTCGATGCATTGGCGACAAAGGCGTCCGCACGACTGAAGACGCGCGCAACTATATTTTGAATGGGCCGGTCGCGATGTATGAAAAGCTCGGGTATGGCTTGTACGCGACCGAACTAAAAGAAGGTAACGTACCCGTCGGCATGTGCGGCATTCTGAAGCGCGACACCTTGCCACATCCAGACATTGGCTTTGCGTTTCTGCCGGCGTACTGGAAGCAGGGCTATGCTTTTGAGTCGGCTGCAGCGGTCATGAAGCATGCGCGCGAAGTTCTCGGGATCGATCAAGTGCTGGCCATCACCACGCCGGATAACGAGGCTTCAGCAAGGCTGCTTGAGAAGATCGGCTTGCGATTTGAACGGCTCATCAAGTTGTCAGAAGATGCCGCGGAAGTGAAGTTGTTTAGTAACGCGCCGGCAGAATAAACGCGATGAATCTAAACAGTCTCAGCGATCTTTATCGCCACATGCAGTGGGCTGATGCTGGCGTCTGGCAAGCAGTCTTTGCCGCAGAGTCAGCTCTCGCAGACCAGAAGATCACTGAATACTTCTATCATCTGCATCTGGTCCAGCATGCGTTTCTGCGTGCCTGGCGTGACGAGCCGCGCGACACTCCGTTTCCAAAGTTCGATGATGTGCGATCGCTGAGGTCATGGGGACAAGCGTACTACCGCGAGATTTTCGAGCACCTTGAAAAATTGACTGACGAAGGCATTTCAAAACCGGCGGTGTTGCCTTGGACAGAGTTGGTTGAGAAGCAGCTTGGTCAAGCACCAGCAGCGATCACGCTCAGTGACATGATGCTGCAGGTCCCACTACACAGCCAATATCATCGCGGTCAAATTAATGCGCGACTGCGCGCGGTGGGCGGAGAGCCCCCGCTGGTGGACTACATCGCGTGGCTCTGGCTTGGCCGGCCGGAAGCAAATTGGGACTTCAAGAGTGAGTAAAGGTGGGCTGCAAATCGAACGCGTGCGGCGAATCTGTCTCGCGCTGCCGGGAACGTGGGAGAAGATCTCGCACGGCGAGCCGACTTGGTTTGTCGGCAAGAAAGTCTTTGCGATGTTCTCGAACAATCATCATGGCGATGGGCACGTCGCGGTAACTGTACCGGCGGCGGTCGGCATTCAGGAGATGCTGATCAAAAAATCGCCGAAGAAATTCTATCGGCCACCCTATGTCGGCGTGCGCGGTTGGGTCGGAATCGAAATCGATCGCGTCAGTGACCGTGAATTGCGCGCACACCTCGAAGAAGCATGGCGACTAATTGCGCCAAAGAAGTTACTGGACAGTCCGAACCGCCTGCGGTAGCGGGCGGGCCATCCTAAATTGGGAGACTCCGCATGAAACGAGAAGATCAATTCATTCCGCATTTGATCGTCAGCGACGGTATGGCCGCGCTGAGATTTTACCGAGAAGTTTTCGGCGCCGAAGAGGGCCACAATATGATGGCGCCGGATGGTCAACGCTTGATGCACGGCGAACTCTTCCTCGATGGCCACAAGTTTTTTGTCAGCGACGAGTTCACTGCCGAAGAGGGCGGCAACTGCAAAACGCCACAGACGCTCGGTGGCACGTGCGTGCGCATCACTCTGCAAACCGACGACGCGGACGGTGTAGTTGAGCGCGCCGTCGCGCGCGGCGCAAAAGTGCTCATGCCGTTGCAGGACATGTTCTGGGGCGCGCGCTATGGACAGATTCTCGATCCGTTCGGTCACAACTGGGGCATCAATCAACAACTGAAAGAACAGACTGAGGAAGAGACAAATAAGGCTGCCGCTGATTTCTTTGCGAAGCGATGAGCAAACAACAATCCGCCATCGAAAAATTCCGGGCGTTGCATGATTCAGGTTGTTTTGTGCTGCCGAACCCGTGGGACGTTGGATCAGCGATCTATCTCGAACACGTCGGTTTCAAAGCGCTGGCGACAACATCGGCAGGGTTCGCGTGGTCCAAGGGGCTGCCGGACGGAGCGGCCTTCGTCTCGCGCGACATGATGCTCGCACACTGTCGCGAGATTGCCGCCGAGTCCTCATTGCCGGTGAACGCTGATTTTCAAAACGCGTACGCAGACGATCCGGAAGGTGTTGCCGAGAGCGTGAAGTTATGTGTGGCGACCGGCGTCGCCGGTTTGTCAGTCGAGGACAGCACCGGCCTACGCGATCATCCTCTCTACGATTTCGATCTCGCGGTCGAGCGTATCAAAGCCGCGCGCGCCGCCATCGACGCCGCGTTAGCACCGGAAACGCGAGCGAGCGGATCAAGCGATTATCGAGTGGTTTTGACTGCACGATGTGAAGCGCATCTCGTCGGCGATCCGAATCCGCTTCGCACTTCGCTCGATCGCCTGGTTGCGTTTGCAGACGCCGGCGCCGATTGCCTGTATGCTCCGGGAGTGACGAAGCCCGATGAAATCGCCGCGATCGTCAAAGCTGTTTCGCCGAAACCGGTCAATGTTCTGGTATTCGCCAGGAACTGCGATCTAACGCTGGCTCAGCTCGCCGACCTCGGCGTGCGGCGAATCTCCGTTGGCAGTTCACTGGCGCGCGTGGCTTGGGGAGCGCTGGTTCAAGGGGCTAAGGAAATTCAAACCAAAGGTTCGTTTGCGAGCTTTGGCGAGGCTACAACTTTCGATTTCAATGGGCTTTTCGCTCGGGGCGGACATTCTGAATGAGACGATTCAGCCGCTGTTAAGCAAACCGAATTCTTTTCCGGTGCATCGGAATATCGCCTCTGACTCTTCCCGAAATTTGAAAACACGGACGCAAATCTGAAAGAATCAGTCGCAATGAAAAATCGAATAGTCGCCCCGATTTTCACGCTGTCGATCGCCGCTTTATTCGCGCTGCTCATCGTCACGTTTGTGACCGCGACCATCACGCCGACGCAGGCCCAATCAACTCGCCCGCGTCGCGTCAAGCCGGCGCCCTCCCCAACTCCGGATTCGTTGCTGGGACCCGAGCCGAAGCCTTCGCCGGTCGCGAATAACAACGCGCCGCTGCTCGACGTGAAACCGTCGAAGCCCGTGGGCTCGGCGCCTGTGTCGCTCGACACGAATCATGCGTATCAACTTTTCCAGCAAAAGCAGTACGCGGCCGCCGCGAAAGAAGCTAAGGAAATTGCTGCGAACGATCCGGGCAATGCGGAAGCCTGGAAGCTCGCCGGGTTTTCTGAGTTCTACCTGAAGGAGTACAACGACGCCGCGGACGATTTGCAGAAAGCGCTCGACCTGCAAAAGCGGGCAAACCAGGAAGACTCGCACACCGTTGATGCGCTCGCCGAGAGTTACACGCTGGCGGAGAAATTCGATCGCGCGTTGCCCCTGTTGGTGTCGATCACGACGCGGCGCGGCGCCACTCCCGATCCGCTGTTCCTTTACTATCGCGGCCTGGCTGAGTACAAGACCGGCAAAGCCGAGGACGCAGAGAAAACTTTCAACGCGGCAGTTAAAGCGAATCCGAAAGATTCAGCATCGCTGCTTTACCTGGGCCAGATTGCCTTGACGAAGAAAGATCTCGACACCGCGATTTCGACTTTGAATCGCGCGACGACCAACGATCCAAAGCTTGCTTCGGCCTGGTTTCTGCTGACTTCGGCTTACCTGCGTCGCGCGACTTCGGCGACCGATGAATCGAAAGCCAGCGCAGATTATCTCGGCGCGGTGCGCACCGGAGAAGTCTTGACTCGTCTGCGATCGGATGAAGAGACGCTCGGTCTTTACGCGCGGGCTTTGATTGGTTCGCAGCAATACGCCCGCGCGGCGACTGTTCTGGAAAAGGCGGCGGCGAGTGAAAATGTTTCGGGGATCACGCTCTATCTGCTGGGCTTGTCTTACTCACGCGCCAACAATTTTCCCAAAGCAATTGCCACCTTAGAACGCGCTGTGGCCAAGACGCCGAACGACGTGAACTCATACCGCGAACTTGGGTATGACTACGAAAAGACGAAGCAATACGCGAAAGCGTTCACGACTTATCAGAAGGCACTTACGGTCGCACCGGATGATGCCGATTTCAAAGAAGCACTTGAGCGGGTGCGACCCTTTGCAAAATCGTGAGGCTCGATTAGCATCGTCGCGATGAATCAACTGAATCGCATCATCGCATCGTCCGTGGTCATTTGCGCGACGCTTCTGGTCTCGTCAAAAGCAAATGCGGCAACGTGGAACGGTATTGAACCGTTTAAGTCGCGGCGCGCCGACGTGATTAAGATTTTGGGCCAACCATTGAGCGAAGGCGCCGAGGGGACGATGCGCTTTGCGGTGATGGGCGGTTCAGTACAGGTTAGTTTCGTGAATGAAAAGTTCGTCGCGTCGAAAAAACTTCGCCCCGAACTCGCGGGCACGGTGCTTGAGATTGTTCTGAATCATGATCATTCATCGGACACGCCCGCGTCGCTGAAACTCGCAGAGAATCGATCGTTCACGCGAGATGAAACGCAGTCATCCTTGATCTTCCGCAATCCGAAAGATGGCATAGCGTACACGTTTCAGCAGGGGGTTTTGCGAACCACGCGTTACACTTTCGCCGACGGACAATTGACCAAGGCGCGCCGCTGATTGGCAACTCAGGCGCGTTTTCACGCGTCTTTGATTTCACATTCGCTCGAATTCAACTGATTACGGAGGCTTTACCCCATGCTCAAGACTTTCAAAACACTCATGGTGATTGCCGTGATTTTGACACTGGCTCTTGGCATTCTGGCCCAGCGACCTCGCACCGCGACACAGGATGCGACGACCGATTCGTCGAGCATGCCCGCGCCTCCAACTGCTCCCGCCACAGTCAAAGCAAAATATGAAGGCGGCGTCTTCGGCTACACGCACAAGACCGAAGGGACGCTCAATTTTGAGGATACAAACGAACGGCTGGTATTCCGTAGCGATAAGCAGAAGGAACTTTTCCCGATTCCTTACAAAGCAATCACCGGTGCCTACGCCGACACACAAGCCGTTCGGCCCAAAGCCGCATCGATCGGTAGCGTCGTTCCCTATTTCGGTTTGCCAATCGGAATGATCAAAACGAAAGTCCGATACCTCACGCTCCAGTACAGCGATCCTGACAGCAACGTCTCAGGGATAACGAGCTTTCGTCTCGAGAACAAAGACGTACTCGACTCTGTGCTTTATACGCTCGCGCAGAAGGCCGGCTTAACTCGTCGCGGCGAAGTTTACGTTCGCAAGAAGACTTAAGCTCCGCTCCTATCCGGTTCATAGCCGCAGGTGGCTTGGTCATCGTCGCCACCTTTGCGGTACAATCTCTCACCTGAAAAATGAACGAAATCTGCAGCAAGTCTGAGCAACTGCTCAATTCCATTTTCGAAAGTGCCGGATTTGATGTGCGGGCGGCGGCGTCCGAAAACGAATTGGGCTGTTTGATCTCTATCGAAGGCGATGATAGCGCTCTCCTGCTGAATCAAGGTGGCGAGTTGCTTGATGCGCTGCAACAAATTCTGAATCAAGCTTACGGCCGCGACTTGCCCAAAGGCCAGCGCATCGTCTGCGATGCCAACAATTACCGTTCAGCGCGCGAAGCTGAATTGCGGGCCATGGCTGAACACGCGGCGCGCCAGGTTCGGGCGACGTCCGCCGCATTTGTCTTTGGTCCAATGGAAGCGAGCGAGCGACGCGTTATTCATCTTTCCCTGGCGGAAGAAGAAGATTTGATTACCGAGTCTGTTGGCGAAGGAAACGGACGTCGCCTCCGCGTCGCTTTGAAAACTTCGTAGAAGTAATTTCCTCAGCAGTTCCCCAAGGCATTGCCGTGAACGTTCCGAACGATACAATCGTTGCTGTTTCCACGCCTCCGGGACGAAGTGGCATCGGCGTTATTCGTTTGAGCGGTCCCGCGTCCCAAACCATTCTGCGCAAGCTGATCGCGTCGGAGTCATTTGATCCAGAGCCGAACCTTCTCACGCTGAAGAGCTTGATTGATCCAACCACGGGAGGGACGCTTGACCAGGCACTCGTTTGTTACTTCAAAGCTCCTCATTCTTTCACCGGCGAAGATGTGGTTGAGTTGCATTGTCACGGTTCGCCGATTTTGTTGCGCGCTATCGTTGATGCCGCACTGCAACTAGACGCACGCATGGCCGATCCCGGCGAGTTCTCTCTTCGAGCGGTCGCGAACGGTCGAATGAATCTGACCGAAGCTGAAGCGATTCGAGATTTGATCGATGCGCAGACTGATTCCGCATTGCGACAAGCAACGCGACAGATGAAAGGTGAACTGTCTGATCGCCTGCAACCCGTCAAAGATCAATTGCTGCAGATCATCGTAAGGCTTGAATCGTCACTCGAGTTTGTCGAGGACGATCTTCCGCATCTTGAAGTTGCGCAAGTCCTGCGTTCTCTTGCCGAGTTGAGATCGAGCTTGGAGAAACTTGCCAGCACATTCAGCCGGGGCAAACTGCTCAGAGATGGGATTCGCGTCGCGCTTATCGGCCGACCAAATACCGGTAAGTCCAGTCTGTTCAATATGTTACTGGGACACGGGCGCGCTATTGTTACTGATATTCCGGGGACCACCCGAGATACGATTACTGAGTCGATTGGGTTAGACGGTGTGCCGGTTGTGTTGACCGATACCGCCGGCCTGCGTGTCGCTGGCGATGAGATCGAATCGATCGGCGTCGATCGTACGAAGCGCGAAGCGGCAGATTCTGATCTACTGATTGTGGTGATCGATGGATCCGAGCCCTTAACTGAAGAAGATCGCGGTGTCTTGTCTGAAGTCACTGGGCGCCGCCACATCATCGCAGTTAACAAAAGCGACTTGCCGACGTTCAATCTAAATAGAATCGAGAATGCATTCTCGGCGTTGGACACCCCCACGACGATCGTAACCCTTTCAGCGGTTACCGAAGACGGCCTTCATGACTTGCGCGCGGCGATTCTTAGACCCTTCATGAACAGCAATCACTCGGCCGAAGGGTTGATGATTACGAATGCGCGGCACCATGATTTACTTCTGCGCACAATCGATGCGATCATTTCGTCCGAGCAGCTCTTGCAGACTCGAACCAGCGAGGAACTGATCCTTGTGGGTTTGCATAACGCGCTTCGTTACTTGGGTGAGATTACTGGCGAGACGACTTCAGACGAGATCTTGGGAAAGATCTTTTCCACGTTCTGTATCGGCAAGTAGTGAATCGATAGTTGGGGACTGACGTACATGGTATTCGACGAAGTTTTTGATGTCATTGTCATCGGTGCTGGCCACGCGGGGTGTGAAGCCGCTTCTGCAGCAGCTCGTCTTGGCGCCAATACCGCGCTGGTCACGATCAATTTAGACCTGATCGGTCAGATGTCCTGCAACCCAGCCATCGGCGGCATCGGAAAGGGTCATCTGGTCCGCGAGATCGATGCGCTCGGCGGCATCATGGGTCGAGTCATCGACCGCACCGGAATCCAATTTCGTCTGCTCAACCGGTCTCGTGGGCCAGCCGTCCGCGCGCCCCGCGCACAGGCCGATCGCGCCTTGTATCGCATCGAGATGAGGAAGACTCTCGAAGCAACTCCAAACTTGAGCCTACGTCAGGGCGTTGTCACCAATCTCATAATTGAAGAAAAGCGAGCGATAGGAATCGAACTTCAGGATGCGAGACGTATTGGCGCCAGGTCGATCGTTATCGCCACCGGCACTTTTCTCAACGGCCGGATTCACACGGGCAAGCAAACATACCAAGGCGGGCGCGCCGGCGAACCCGCTTCGATCGAATTTGCAGAAGCTCTCAAGCGGATGGGCTTCCGCGTCGGGCGGTTGAAAACTGGAACGCCGCCGCGGCTCGATGGCCGTACGGTCGATTGGGATTCTTTCGAACGCCAACCGCCGGATGAGCGACCAACACCGTTCTCGTTCTCAACGGAAGCAATTAATCAGGAGCAGCTTGATTGCTTCATCGGCTTCACGAATGAAGCGGTGCACAACGAGATTCGCCGGAACCTACATGAGTCGCCACTCTATTCCGGGCAAATCACCAGCATCGGTCCTCGCTATTGTCCTTCGATCGAGGATAAGGTGGTGAAGTTTCCTGACAAGACTCACCATCAGCTCTTCATCGAACCGGAAGGTTATGGAACGAACGAAGTTTACCTGAACGGGTTTTCAACTTCGTTGCCGGCTCAACTTCAACAACGACTCGTGAGCTTCATTCCGGGATTTGAAGAGGCACAAATTATTCGGCCCGGCTATGCAATCGAATACGACTTCGTCGATCCCAAGGAACTCACCCCGTTCCTCGAGACCCTTTCAGTCAAAGGCCTGTTTCTTGCCGGCCAGATTAACGGTACGACTGGTTATGAAGAGGCCGCTTGTCAGGGCTTGATTGCGGGCGTTAACGCCGGCCTCAAGTCTCTCGGTCGCCAATTCTTCCGCTTGGATCGCCGTGAATCCTACATCGGAGTTTTGATTGACGATCTGATCACCAACGGGGTTGATGAACCTTATCGCATGTTTACGTCGCGTTCTGAATGCCGCCTGGCTCTCAGGCACGATAACGCTGATGATCGACTGGAGCCTTATGGTCGAGAACTTGGTCTTGTTGGCGAGACGGAATGGGAGCGGTTCAACCAGCGCCGAAGTCGTTTGGTCCGCTTGCGCGAGGCTTTGAAGCAGACGAAGCTGAGGCGTGGCACCGAACCTCACGCAGAGCTCTGCCGTGTTACCGGTACTGATTTAGGAGACTCGTTGACGCTGGCGCAGCTCGCGCTGCGAGCCGCAATCGAACCAAAACAGATCATCGACCTCCTCCCGTCGTCAGTTCGGCGAGGTACAACGGTCGAGGATTTTGAAACCGTCTTGGCAGACAATCTCTACTCGGGATACCTGGACTCCCAAGCAGCAACAATGCGCCGCCTTCACCAACATGACACTCTCAGAATACCTTCAGGATTCGCGTTCGACCGTGTCGGCAGTCTTTCTCATGAGATCGTCGAGCGTCTGCAGCGCGCGCAGCCCGAGAACTTCGGACAAGCTCGTAAGATTCCAGGCATGACTCCGGCGGCCCTCTCGAACTTGCTGTTCCACCTGACGGCCAAGCAGCAACAACCCGCGAACGCGTAAGAGTCCTCACGTTTCACGTGAAACATCGAGACCGCACACCGGCCGCGGTCGAACGACGTGCGAGCGTCCTAACGTTTCACGAAACATCAGCGCCCTCAGATCGCCCGAAACTCGCAAAAACCGCTAGCGAACCCCAACACCCTGTGTTAATGTGGCCATCTCTCCGACAGTACAGCGCGTCGAATAATGGCCAGGATCATCGCCATCGCCAACCAGAAAGGCGGAGTCGGCAAGACTACAACAGCCGTCAATCTCGCCGCCTCCATAGCAAAGATGGGTCATTCCGTTCTACTGGTGGACATCGATCCGCAAGCCAACGCTACTTCAGGATCGGGCGTTGATCGAAGCGTCGGCCGCCGCACGACATACCACGGCCTAGTCCTCAACCAACCGCTGGAAGACATTCTTATTGCTACCGGATTCGGTTTCGATCTTGTCCCGTCCGATCGGAATCTCGCGGGAGCGGAGGTTGAGCTGATCGGAATGGAGAATCGCGAACTTATCCTGCGTCAATTGCTCGAGCCAATTGCCGGCCGCTACGACTTCATCCTGCTCGACTGTCCTCCTGCGCTGAATCTCCTGACGGTGAACGCGCTCGCCGCGGCCGATTCCCTACTGGTTCCGGTTCAGTGTGAATACTACGCCCTTGAGGGGGTTTCGGAACTCTTCAACACGCTCGCCAGGCTCCGCCGTGTCGTAAACCCGCAACTCAAGATTGAGGGGCTGCTCCTAACTATGTATGACGAACGAACCAATCTTGCGCCTGCGGTTGCAGCGGACCTGCGTGGTTTCTACAGCGGACTCGTTTTCAACACAACCATCCCCAGAAATGTACGCCTCGCTGAAGCGCCCAGCTATGGCAAGCCGGTGATCTTTTACGACGCCAAATCGCGCGGCGCCGAAGCGTACGCACAACTTGCAGAGGAGGTTTTAGCAAATGACAATCAAGCGGCCACTGGGTCGGGGCCTGAGCGCGCTGATCTCAACAGATCCGCTGCGGGCGGACAATGACCAGATTCGAGAGATCGAAACAGATCTGATTCAGCCAAATTCTGAACAGCCTCGGACCACATTCGATCAGGCGAAGCTCGAAGAACTTGCACAGTCGATCAAGTCAACGGGCATCATTCAGCCCTTACTGGTCCGCCCGCGCGGTGGATTGTTCGAACTCGTTGCCGGTGAAAGGCGCTGGCGAGCGGCGCAACTTGCGGGCTTGGCCCGCGTCCCTGCAATTGTCCGCGAGATACCCGACGAGAAACTGCTTGAGTTGGCGCTTATCGAAAATATTCAACGGCAGGAGCTGAACCCGATCGAGGAAGCCAACGCCTACAAGCGATTGATTCAATCTCTCGGCTTGACTCAGGATGAGGTGGCCCAAAGAGTTGGTCGCGATCGATCCTTCGTCACCAACTACCTCCGAGTGCTAAAGCTCCCAACCGACATTCAGCGTCTCATCGAAAACGAGAAGCTCTCCTTCGGCCATGCGCGAACCCTGCTTGCCATAGAAGATCCTATGACTCAACGCCGTCTCGCCCAGAAGATAGTCAAGCACAGTTGGTCGGTGCGCGAAACGGAACAACGGGTCAAGCTGCTGAATCGGCCACAGCCAAGTCAGGTGGCGACTGCCGCTGCGACTCCGGTGGATCCTAATGTTAGAGCTGCGGAAGCAAAACTCCGACGCGCGCTGGGAACGCAAGTGCGAATTCACCCGGTCAAGTCCGGGAATAGTCCCGGACGTATAGAGATTGAATACTATAATCTCGCTGATTTGGACCGCATCTTCAGTCTTCTGATCCACGACCGAGAATTTAGGGCGGCCGCGACTAACATCCAGTAATACTTTTAGTTATATGCGTTTGTAGTTTTATAGGAGATGACCGTGTTTTCCATTACGCCGAAGCGTATTTCCCCGACGCTGTTCGGCCTCAGAACCTTTCATGTTTACGCCCGAAAACGAAGGTAAAAAGCTTTGGTGTTTTTCTTGCCAGCTCTTCAGCGCTTGTGTTAGGGTCTCAGCTTCCGCGCTGGTTGGTACACTCGATTCCATGCGAAAATCTCTATTAGTGTACTTTGTACAGCCGGTTATTTCCGCCCATGCTCATCGAAAAGTGTTCCCCAACTCAACCGTTCGTTTCTTGTCTTCAACGCCGCGTTGGAAGTCAGACTTTTGATACCTGGTTTCGGCCTCTGCAGTTCACTACGTCGAAGTCCGAACGAGTCATCAGAATCGCAGCGCCTACTCTTATCGTTAAGGAGTGGATCCAGTCACACTACGGCGATGTGTTGATGGACTCGCTTGCTGAATTACAACTTAGCCAATACAAAATCGAGTGGACACTTTTTGGTCGCCCCTGCGAATCTGTCACCGTTGCAAACCCGGATCGTGCCACGAATCAGGCGGTGTCCACACCGATGGCATCCGCGCCAGAAGAGGAGTCCGCCCCGTTCATTGAGAGTACGAACTCGGCTCTCAACGAGAAATACACCTTCTCGTCTTTCGTGGTTGCAGAATGTAATCGTTTTGCGCACGCCGCGGCCAAAGCCGTGTCCGAGTCGCCGGGCCGAACATATAATCCACTGTATCTTTATGGCGGAGTCGGTCTCGGAAAGACTCATCTCATTCAGGCAGCCGGCCATGCGATCAAGGCCGCGAATCCCCACCTTCAAATCGCATATCTCTCGCTTGAACGATTCATGAACGAGTTGATTAATGCGATTCGCTACGGCTATGACAAGACCCGAGTCTTTCGCGAGAGGTATCGCTCAATCGATGTTCTTCTCATCGACGACATTCAATTCATCGCGGGCAAGGAGCGCACTCAAGAGGAGTTTTTCCACACCTTCAACGCTTTGTATGACGCGCAGAAGCAGATCGTTCTGACCTCGGATTGTCCGCCGCGGGAAATTCCGGAGATTGAAGAACGCCTGCACTCGCGCTTCGAATGGGGTCTGATCGCTGACATCGAACCGCCGGACATTGAAACAAAAGTCGCGATTCTTCGTCGCAAAGCTGAATTTCAGAACATTAAGCTACCTGACGATGTCGCGCTCTTCGTCGCGGGAAACAGCAAGCACAATATTCGCGAGTTGGAAGGTTCTTTGATTCGCGTGATGGCCATGGCTTCGTTGCGCGGAGTTCCTATCTCGAAGTCATTAGCGCAGGAAGCAATGCGCAGCGTGGCGCGGACTGGGGAAGACAATGCCGTGACCATTCCGATGATTCAAAAGTTGGTCGCCGACCATTACAAAGTAACCATCGACGATCTGCGCGCGAGGTCGAACGCTCGACAGGTTTTGGTGCCCAGGCAGGTGGCTATGTATCTGTGCAAGCGATTCACCAAGAAGAGTTTCCCGGAAATTGCGCGACAATTCGGCGGAAAACATCACACGACGGTGATCCACTCGGTGGAAAAGATTAATCGACTGGCAGCTTCTGATCCTGACATGGAGACCGTCATAAAGCGGTTGAGCAATAACTTAGAAACCAACTAAAGATTTGCACAACGCGCACCTGTGAATGTTCTGGTTGAGAATGTGGAAATGAACGGATGAACCAATCGTACCTGCTTCGATGTGGATCAGGATTTGATTTTCACAGTCAGCAACCGCAATCTCCGTTGATATTTGGCGCTTCCACATTTCCACAAGGCTTACTAGTGTTCCTAGAGATATATTGAAACTTCTTTTTATGAAACCATAAAGAGATTCAGGTTGTGCATGCGCATGAATAACTGTGATATAAAACGGATCACCGCAGGAGTGAAACAAAGATGGAATTTGTGATGGCGCGCGGAGCGCTGCAAAAGGAATTGGCTTTTGTTCAGGGAGTAGTTGAACGCAAGAACACCATCCCTGTCCTCGCGAATATTTTGATCGAGTCGGCCGGTGAAGATTCGATTCGCATCAGCGGAACTGATTTAGACGTAACCATTCGGTGTGACGCGGACGCACAGGAAATCAAATCGCAAGGTGCGATTTGTGTGCAAGCGCGGAAACTTTTTGATATCGCGCGATTGTTACCGGACGCCCCGGTCAGTTTCCGGAAAGAAGAGAATGAGTGGGTAACGGTTGAGTGTGACCGTTCGAAGTTTCGTCTTCCTGGGATCGCGAAAGATACGTTCCCCGAGTTGCCTGGTTTTAAGTCAACGCCGCTCAGATTGCCGGCTTCGCTACTAAAAGTTCTTATCGATCGAACAATTTTCGCGATCACACAGGAAGAGGGTCGCTACACGCTTTCAGGAGCGAAGTTCGAACTCGACAAGAAGGGCGTCAAAATGGTGACGACTGACGGTCACCGGTTGGCGTACGTCTCGACAAAGAATGGCTCGAAGGATTCGAGTGGCGAGTTGGACGTATTGATTCCGCGGAAAACATTGGCCGAATTGACTAAGTTAACGGCTGATTTCGATGGTGAAATTAGCCTGGGCGCAGACGAAAATCACGTCTATTTCCAAGTTGGATCGCGTCTTCTGATTTCGCGGATGTTGTCCGGCCAGTTTCCCAATTACGAGATGGTGATGCCCAAGAATAACGATCGCTCAGCGACGTTTGATACCGGAGCATTAAGTCAGGCTGTTCGTCGGGTGGCTCTAATGGCTGACGATCGTTCACACGCAATTCGGTTTCACCTGAGCAAAGAGCAACTGCTGATCAGTTCACAGAACGCCGAAGAAGGTGAGGCCCGCGAGACTGTGGAAACGGATTTTGCTGGTGACGACACAGACATCGGTTTCAATGCCCAATACCTTCAGGAGTTCCTTAACGTCGTTGGTTCGGAAAAAGTGACGTTTGAATTCAAGGATGGAAATTCACAGGCTCAATTAAGCCCTGCGACTGATGAAAAGCAAGAATACAAGTACATCGTCATGCCGATGCGCTTGTGATGAACCTTCGACAGTTTATGAAGCAAGCGAGCGCTGAAACGGCGCTCGCTTTTGTTTTTTCCACAGACGATTGAATCGCTCACTCATGCTAAAATCCTTGAGTGTTTCTGAGATCGATCGAAGTAGAAAACTTCCGCAACCTGTCAGGAAAAGTTGATTGGGCCAGCGGAATCAACATCCTCTACGGCAACAATGGCCAGGGTAAAACTAACTGGCTTGAAGCGATCCAGATCCTCGCGCACGGAAAGTCTTTTCGCACGCCTCACATCCATGAAACGGTCGCCTTTGGACAAACATCAGCGTTCGTGCGGGCGGTAGCCCATCGCGGTGACGCAATCGATCGCGATTTACAAGTAAGCATACAAGGAAAGACGAAGCAGACTTTTATTAATGGGAAGCGCGAACCGATGGGGCGGTTTCTAGCTCAATTGCATGCTGTCTGGTTCACGGCCGACGAGTTGGAAGTCGTCCGCGGCGGCCCCGAAGCGCGTCGTAACTTTCTCGATCGCGGCGTCCTGGCCCTTCACCCTCCTTACGTGCAAACGCTCAACGACTATCACAAGGTTATCAAGCAGAAGAAGCGTCTGCTGCTACAAGCCAACGATGGCACCATAAGTTTTGAGGCGCTCGCGGATCTGATTGAGCCGTGGAACCAGCAACTGATTTCATTGAGCGCTCAGATGCATCGCGCGCGCGTTCGTTACGTGGAACTGTTGCAAGAAGCTTTGGAGCACAGCTTGTTTGGCGACGCGCTCTCGATTCGTTATTTGTCATCGCTCGAATCAAAGGGCGATCTAACGAATTACGAGTCACTGATCGGTGATCGTTTGCGGCTTCGATTGCAGGCGGAAGTGTTCGCCGGCGCATGTTTGATCGGACCGCACCGGGACGACCTCGAGATACTTTTTCGCGACCGCAATTTGCGCAGCTTTGGCAGCTCTGGCCAGCAGCGTAGCGCATTGATAACACTTGATTTAGCAGCGATTTCAGTGTATTATTCCAAGGTTAAAGAATACCCGATTTTCCTCATTGATGACGTGGACGCTGAACTCGACGGAAGCCGCATTGAACGACTGCTGGAATACCTCGACGGACGCACTCAAACGTTCGTTACCACCTCAAAGCGAAGTCACTTCGAGCGGTTCCATCAGAGAGCGAATTTTTATGAAGTTTGCGCCGGCCGGGTGTCCCCCGAATCAGAGTTCAGCACGGCAAAAATGAGGGCAGGAAATGTCGTCTGATAACACGAGCGACTGGGAAAAAGATAGCGAAGGTAAGAAAGAATTGGCAACACCTATATCGAAATTGAAGAACAAAAAAGACACCTACGATTCATCATCGATTGCAGTCCTGGAAGGACGCGACGCGGTACGCAAGCGCCCGGCGATGTACATCGGCTCAACCGGCGAACTGGGTCTGCATCACCTGGTTTATGAAGTTGTAGATAACTCAATCGACGAAGCGCTGGCTGGTTACTGCGACACGGTTGAGGTAACGATTCATCTCGACAACTCAATCACGGTGATCGACAACGGCCGCGGCATTCCGGTCGATATGATGAAGAAGGAAAAGAAGTCGGCCGCTGAAGTTGTCATGACGAAGCTGCACGCCGGCGGCAAATTCGATTCGAATGCTTACAAAGTTTCAGGGGGACTGCATGGCGTCGGTGTTTCGTGCGTGAACTTCCTGGCGGAAACGCTGCATCTGGAAATCTGGCGCGACGGACTCACTTACGAGCAGGAATACGAGCGCGGCATTCCGGTCGCGGCACTTAAACAAACTGGCAAGACTCGCAAACGCGGCACGAAGATCACTTTCAAGCCCGACTCGGAAATTTTTGATACGACTGAATTCAGTTTCGATAAGTTATCCGAACGACTGCGCGAAAAAGCTTTTCTCAACAAAGGCATTCGCATCTCGATCAAAGACGAGCGCGACGAGCACGAGAAGGCACACGAGTTTTACTATCGCGGCGGCATCGCTGAATTCGTAAAGCATCTCAACAAGAACAAATCGGTGCTGCACGACAAGCCGATCTATTTCGAGAAGATTGGCGACGCGCTTTCGATCGAAGTCGCGATTCAGTACAACGACGGCTACGACGAAAAGGTCTATTCCTTCGCGAACAATATCAACACCGTGGACGGCGGCACGCACCTCTCCGGATTTCGCTCGGCATTCACCCGCACGATCAATGCTTACGCGCAATCGTCAGGTCTCGCGAAGAACTTCAAAGGCTCGCTGACCGGAGACGACGTGCGTGAAGGTTTGGTGGCGGTCATCTCCGTCAAGCTGCCGCAGCCGCAGTTTGAAGGCCAGACCAAAGGCAAGCTCAATTCAGACGTAAAGGGCGCCGTCGAGTCGTTTCTCAACGATCGTTTGACTGAATTTCTCGAGCAAAATCCGACAGTCGCGCGCCGGATCGTGGGCAAGTCGCTGGATGCTGCGCGCGCCCGCGACGCGGCCCGCAAGGCCCGTGAGATCGTCCGCAAAGGTGCGATGGGTTCGACGATGTTGCCGGGCAAGCTAGCCGATTGTCAGGAACGCGACCCAGCGCTTTCGGAAATCTACATCGTTGAGGGTGACTCGGCCGGCGGCTCAGCCAAGCAGGGCCGCGATCGCAAGAACCAGGCGATCCTGCCGCTCAAAGGAAAAATTCTGAACGTCGAAAAAGCGCGCTTCGACAAGATGCTCGCGCACAACGAAATCAAATCGCTGATCACGGCGCTCGGCACCGGCATTGGCAAAGAGGATTTCGATCTTTCAAAGCTTCGTTACCATCGAATTATTCTGATGACCGACGCCGACGTTGATGGCTCGCACATTCGCACGCTGCTACTGACATTTTTCTTCAGGCAGATGCCCCAGCTTGTCGAGCAGGGCCACGTCTTCATCGCGCAGCCGCCGCTCTTCAAAGTGAAGAAAGGCAAAAAGGAAGAGTATATCAAAGACGAAGGTTCGATGATTCACTATCTGATGCGCCAGGCGACCACCGATATGAAGATCACTGTCGGTAACGGCAAGTCACAAACGGTAATCGAAGGCGCACAGCTCGCGCGCAACCTCGAGCGCATGGTCGATCTGCGGCGCTACTGCGAGAAGGCGACGCGCCGGCTGCGCGGTGATTCGCATCTGCTCGATACTTTGTTGCAAGCCTTCGGCGGCAAGAAGGGTGTGCTGCGCGAAGAAGGCGCGACGATCAAGCGCGCATTTCAGGATGAGAATTTGATGGCGCGCGTCGAGGGCGTGCTCGATAAGGCCGGCTACAAAACCGAACTCACCGAAGACGAAGAGCACGGGCTTTGGGAGATTGAGACGGTTACGAACGCCGGTAACGCGGTGACGATCGATTACAACTTCGCGAGCTACGTTGAATTCCAAAAAGCTGTCGAACTCTTCATGCGGCTCGAAGATCGCCTCACGCCGCCCTTCATCACCGGCGAGAACGGCACCAGCGAAGAAATAGAATCCCGCGACGCCTTGCTCGATCGCGTGCTCGCTGCCGCGAAGAAGGATCTCTCGATTCAGCGTTACAAAGGTCTGGGCGAAATGAATCCCGAGCAGCTTTGGGAAACCACGATGAATCCTGAGACGCGCACGCTGCTGCAAGTTCGCATCGATGACGCGGTCGAGACTGACGAAATCTTCACCGTGCTGATGGGCGACGCCGTCGAACCCCGCCGCAAGTTCATCGAAGACAACGCGCTGGATGTTCGGAATCTCGACATTTAGAGGTAAGAGGATGCTGCGCGAAGCGCAGACCACACAAAGTCCCAACGGGACGCAATTCATTAGCCCAGGGCAACGCCCTGGGTTTTCTGTTTATTAGATCAATTCCCGCGCGACCTCGATGGTCGCGCGTATTGTTTTCGATTGAATGATTTTGCTGTGCGAAGCGCAGTCCTCTTAGAGTCCTGAAGGGACGCAATTCAATAGCCCGGTGCAACGCGCCGGGATCAAGCCAATCAAATGATTACAGCGCGCGGTCTCGAATCGGGGTCCCCGATCGATGTGGTTCAATCGATTTGGGGCGATCGTTGGCCGCGCGTATCTTTTTGTTGGCCTCAATTTTCAACCCAAGAGCAGTGCGCCGATGCGCACCTAACCACCAACCCGAAGGCCCGGCGGCGCTGCGCCGGAGTTTGATTTTACGCGGCGAGAAATCTCTGAAGCTTTCTCAGTAACGATGCGGGCTTTCGCGTCTCGCATTCCCAAACGATCAGGAGTTTTCAGCCGTCACGCTTGAGTACGCGAAGATTCCGCCGATCGCGTTCGACGTTCGAGAGGCGTTTAGTTCGCCAGAACTTTGCGTTCGTCGTCAACCGCAAAGAACCTGACTCATAGTCTGTGGACTCATAGTCGAGACTATAGACTATGAGTCAACAACGCCGCGCTCTGTCGAAATTCGGTTCCAACCTTCGGCGTGAGCGCCAGGAAAAGAAGCTCACTCAGGAGAAGCTGGCCGAGAAAGCCGATCTCGATCCAACTTACATTAGCGGCATCGAACGGGGTGTCCGCAATCCCAGCCTCCTCAGCATCGTTCGCATCGCTAAAGCATTAGGCACTACCGCTTCGGACCTCAGCCGAGGAATCGAAGGTCGGCAGCACCGAAGGCTTTCGGAAGAAGGTGCTGTGCGATGAAACGAATTCGGGCGATCGATTTCTTTTGTGGCGCTGGCGGGATGAGTCTTGGCTTGAGTAAGGCTGGTATCACAATACTCGGTGGAGTTGATAATGATGCGGACTGTCGCGCCACTTACGAAACGAACATAACAGGTGCGCGATTTATCAAACACGATGTCTGCACGTTGAGCGCCCCCGAGCTGGGCAGAAGGTTTGCCCTTAAACGCGACGATGCGTCGTTGGTCTTCGCTGGTTGCAGCCCGTGTCAGTTCTGGAGCAAGATCCGAACCGACAAGACGAGGTCGGAACGAACGGCATTTCTCTTAAGGCACTTTCAGAAGTTCATCCGGTATTTCCGTCCGGGATTTGTCGTCATCGAGAATGTGCCTGGCCTTTACACTTGGAAACAGCACAGTGTTCTGCCGGCCTTCATTGAGTTTCTTGAGCGCCACGACTATGCGTGGAACGACGGAATAATCAACGCTAACCATTACGGTGTTCCTCAAAATCGAATCCGATACTTGCTAGTTGCAACCCGATTGTCGTCAACAGTCAAATTACCTAAGCCGAGGCCAAATCCATCGTTAACGGTCGCCGCATTCATTGGTGAGGAACACGGTTTTCAACGAATTGTCGCAGGCCATCGCGATGAAACAGATTTTCAGCACACCGCAAGTGCTTTATCGCCTTCGAATCTTAAACGCATAAGACTGACAGCTAAGTCTGGTGGTAGTCGGGAGGCATGGAGGGACAATCGCGAACTCCAGATTGACGCTTACCGTGGACGCGACGATATATTTCGTGATGTCTATGCGCGTATGTATTGGGATCGCCCTGCGCCGACGATCACGACGAGATTCAACAGTTTCTCAAACGGACGCTTTGGACACCCTGATGAACATCGGGCCATCTCAATTCGCGAAGGTGCCACTCTGCAGACCTTTCCAAGAGACTTTGTGTTCTATGGCACCAACATGAACAGCCTAGCTCGCCAGATCGGCAATGCTGTACCTCCCGAACTTGCGCGTCGAATAGGTAAACACCTGATCTCCATCGCTTCTCATGGCTAAATTCAAAGCACGGGCTCGAACTGTTGACATGCTTGGTCGTCAGCAAATCGCTGGCGCTCCGACAGCGATAAATGAGCTTTTTAAGAACGCTCATGATGCATATGCCAAGCGCGTTGAAGTCGACTATTACCGACCCGAGAATCTTTTCCTTTTGCGTGACAACGGCATCGGTATGACTGAAACCGAGTACGAGGAACGATGGCTAACTCTCGGCACCGAGAGTAAGGTCGACGACAAGCTGCTTCCCTATAGACCGCCAGAAGAACCCGAGCGGCCCATGATGGGAGAAAAGGGAATCGGTCGTCTCGCCATTGCGCGCCTCGGCCCGCAAGCGCTAGTCATGACTCGCGCCCGCCGCGATTCGACGACGCACGACTTGATTGTAAGTTTGGTTAACTGGCAATTGTTTGAACTGCCAGGGGTCAACTTAGAAGACATCGAAATACCGATTCGCCGTTATAGGTCGGGAGAGTTTCCGACACAGGATGATGTCGTCGCAATGGCCGAGTCAATCCGTCAGACTTTGCCGTTAGTCGCATCTTCCGCACATTCGGCATTCCTAGCTCATATTGAGCAGACACTCAAAGCGATCACTATTGATCCCAGAAAGATTGACACTTTCTTCAACGCCCCGAGTGTCTTCGAAGAGGGTGACGTTCCCCTCTCGCTTCGTGACGGCGGATGTGGCACTCATTTCCTAATCCAACCAGCGGAATCCTTTTTAGCCACGGAAATCGACGAAGACCAGCGATCTGATGATGACCCGGTCTTCACGAAGTTTCTAGTTGGCTTTGCCAACACAATGGTTCCTGATGCAGAGCCGCCACGAATACAAGCGCGCTTCCGGGATTGGAAAACCGTCGAGACGCATCAAGAGCTCATCGGTGGGACTCAGTTCTTGACGCCTGATGATTTCAAGTCAGCAGATCATCACTTTCGGGGACACTTCGATGAATTTGGCGTCTTTGAGGGAACCGTAAGCGTTTACGATCAGGCACCTATCCGACATGTCGTTACTTGGGACGCCGGCGAGGGAAAGACGCTGTGCGGTCCTTTTGATCTGAACTTCGGGAGTATTCAAGGTGCACAGCGCGAGTCGCGCTTGCCACCTGCAGAGCACGCGCGCCTTGCAGCGAAGCTCTGGCGTTTGGGAGGCATTTATGTTTACCGCGATGGAATCCGAATTCTTCCTTATGGAAATTCGGACGTTGATTGGCTTGACATCGAGCGGAACCGAACTAAGAGCGCCACCTACTACTATTGGTCATACCGGAAGATGCTGGGAGCGGTTGAACTAACTAGAGAAGCAAATCACGAACTGGTTGAAAAGGCGGGACGCGAGGGATTTCAAACCAACAAGGCTTATCGCCAGTTTCGAGACATATTGAAGAATTTCTTCATTCAAATCGCCGCGGACTTCTTCCGCGAGTCTGGAACAAAGACACACATATACCTAGAGCGAAGAGCGGAATTAGATCGCGCGGAGCGAGCTCGTCGAAAAAGAGAAACGCTGGCGACTAATCGGAGAAAGAAGTTCGTCGAAAAACTGGAAACCGTTTTTGCTGAATTCGATCAGAAGAGGCCTGAGTCCCAGGCGACTGAGCTTGTGGCGCATGTTAATCGGGAACTTGGTTTTGCTGCTCGTGAGACTTCAACAGATAGAGCCGCGGCATTGATGGTAGAAACCGAGGCAAGCGCGAAACTTCAACTCGAAGGCTTGCGCGAAAGATATCGAATTGCGCGGCCTAGAGATATAGGACTAGGCCGTCAAATCACGCGCGACTGGGAAGCTTACCTACGTGAGCGCGAGCGGTTAGAGCAAGAAGTATTCGCGCCAACTGAAAAACAGATAACAGAAACCATCGGAGAAGCGGCAAAGCGTGCGAAACTTCAAATTGATCAACGAAGGCGGCTACAGGCGATTCTTGGAAAAGTCGCCGATGAAACTCAAAAGGAAGTCAAAAAACAAGCTGACGAAACGAAGCAGCAAAGTAATTCTACCGCCGAGCAGGTAACCACACTCACACGCGAGGCCGTCCGCGAGCTACAGGATACGATTACTGGAGTGAAGGCTGACTTGCAGCGCATTGATATCGGCCAGTTGTCGCCGACAGAATTTGAGCAATTAGAAAATCAATTAGAAACGCGAATAGATTCCGTTGCACGTCGGCAGCGCGAGGTGCTACAGCGTGCAACAGATCGGCTCCTCGAAGTGAACGCCGCTATCGCAGGTGAAGAATTTTCAGAATCAGAAATGACAGGGGCTCTTGAGGAGGAACTCCTGTCCATTCGCGAACAAGCGGACGCTAATGCTGAGTTGGTGCAGTTGGGAATGGCTCTCGCGGTCGTAAATCACGAATTTGAAGCTGTCATCCGCGGTATACGTCAAGAGTTAAAACGGCTTGCTGCATGGGCGCGGAAGAATGAAGGACTCCGCCCCACGTACGAGAAGATCCACGATAACTTCGAACATCTCGATGGCTATTTGTCACTCTTTACTCCGCTTCAGCGCCGTTTGCAGCGACGTGAAGTCCTCATAACCGGCTCCGATATTGAGAAATTTATTCAGGATCTATTTGGCGAGCGATTAGGTCGCCACTCGGTGGAACTCTCAGCGACGCCAGCATTTCGTCGGTACTCAGTGACGGGGTTCCCGTCAACGTTCTATCCCGTTTTCGTCAATCTGATTGACAATGCAATCTTCTGGCTTGATGACAAGAAGCGGGATCGAAAGATTCATCTGGATGCCGACACCTCTGGTTTCTTAATCTGCAACAACGGTCCTGCAATCAGCGATAGAGATCGGGCCGCAATTTTTGAGCTTGGCTTTACTCGTAAACCTGCCGGACGTGGCATGGGTCTGTACATCTCGCGTCAGACTCTCCGTCGCGCCGAGGCTGAACTTCTTGTTACTGATGACAAACAATGGCCGGTGTGCTTCAAGATCGCGACCAACCCCACTTCAAATCCCAATAGCGATGAACGAGACAACTAAATTTGGCGAACGATCCCTTGCAGCCGCTGCGCAGTTTTTACAAACCGCGGTTGTCATTGATGACCGTGCATTCCGAAGCGATGTTGCAACGTCGGAACCCATACAAGAACTAATCGCTCCTGATTCACTGGCTACTGCTAATGTACTCGGTGACAACATTGCTGAAGTAGCTAAATATACTGGCGCCGTCGATCCCAATCCTCACGGAATCGATGCTCCAGTGGTAATAGATGCTTTTGCCGATTTAGGCATTGTGTGCTCCGTCTTGCGGCGAGAGCCCGATGAAGATTTAACAACTCTGAGCGACCGAGCGCACAAGCTTTCGATGGCTTCAGATATCTCCATTGTGGATTGGCAGGTTCGAAATGCGGATGGATCGGACAGTCACGAAGAGACGCTTCGGTTTCTTGAATCCGCCGTGGCAGCTAATATCGAATCAAACCCCGAACAACTCCGGCTCATTATTGTATATACGGGAACGCTCGACCTCGACGACGTCGCTACTGAAATATCCACGCGTTTGCACCGCTTTGAGGGGTTTGCGAGCGATGCTAAGCACCAATTCGCTTTTAGCGTCGGTGTGATAAGGCTCGTGATAATTGGTAAGCCAAGCAAGAAGCGAGTGGCAGCATTCATTCCCTATCAAGTTGACGATGATGCCGAACTACCAGAGCGGGCCGTCAAAGAGTTCGCATCAATGACAACAGGACTGGTGTCTAACGTTGCTGTCGTGGCTCTGGCTGAGATTAGAAAAGCGACGCATCGATTATTGACACGATTTGGTTCCGAACTTGATCCGCCCTTCCTAGCGCACCGAGCGTTGCTAGCTCCCCCATCGGAAGGGAATGACCAATTACTTCCATTGATCGTTTCTGAAATCGAAGCAATTCTTGAGGATAAAGTACCTCAGGATCTTCTTTCCGACGAGACCATTTTGGACTGGCTGGATACCCGACCTGACATTTTGCACCTAATCGAGTCCGCACCACACATTACAACAGAAGAAGCTGCTCGGGTCATGGTCAAAGAGCTTTGCACTAAAGGCGTTAATGAGCACGCGGCGTTCACAGTACCGGACGAGCCGACGTGGATCAAAAAGTTGGCGAAGGACAAAAAAGAGGCTGTTGCTTACATCGGCAAGCTCACAGATTTGATAGGGGGCGAAACTTTCCAAAGTTCAAATGAAACTCTTGAGCTGCTGATGAGCATTAGGTCGCGGTATGGAGAAAGGCCACCGATGCTTACGCTTGGGACGCTGCTCAAACTTGAGGGGCAACGCCGACCTAGACGCCGCCACCGACAGCATCGACCACGAGTGCGGATGTTTCGTAAAGGAATAGAGGACCAAGGCGCCAGCTATTGGCTATGTTTGCAACCCGTTTGTGATGCGTACGTTCGAACGGGCCTAAGACGTCAATTCCCTCTTTTGGAACTTAAACCGACGGAAGATCGGTTCAACCTAATCGCGACTGATGGCGAAAAGGTTATTCGACTACGTTGGGAGCCGAAACCATACAAAGTTCGAATGGTCGAATTTGAAGCGAATTCCAAATCGAAGGCGGTCGAGGCAAGCGTCGTGGAAAATACTTTTTCATTTCGACCGACGAATTTGTCGTCTCACTTCAAATGGTTAGGCCAACTGAAACCACCCCAGGCGCAACGCGTCGCACAAGCTTTATCCGCCGAAGCAGGTCGCATTGGGCTGACAGAGTCAGAGTGGTTACGCCGAAACGCAAAGTGAACTTGTGAGTGATTTCATGACAAAGACGCAGCGTCGTCGTGCCATGTCCGCGGTTCGCGGTACTAACACACTAATCGAACGAACACTGCGTTCCGTGCTGCACCGTCGGGGCTACAGATTCAGGAAAAACGTGAAGTCATTACCAGGCCGCCCAGACATCGTGCTGGCGAAGTACAACTGCGTGATTTTTGTTCATGGCTGCTTCTGGCACCAACATAAACGCTGTGAGCGTTCAAGGCTACCAAAAACTCGTCGCGCGTTTTGGGCGAAGAAACTTAGCGACAATATAGAGCGCGATCGGCGACAAATAAGCCAGCTCCGTAGCGACGGTTGGCGAGTGATTACCGTTTGGGAATGCCAGTTGAAGAGCATCTCTTCCAAAGAACAAACCCTTGAGAAGCTTGTGGGTCGGATAATTAAATAGACAGGACATTTGATATGCCGCGCAGTCAGTCGGATTTGTCCAACACCGCTATCCGGATCTTTCTGCAAGAAGTTGGGAAATTCTACGACACTGAGCGCGGGTTGGAACCATTCAAGCCAACTGCGCGACAGAAACAAGAAGTTTATGAGTTCTTCAAGGGGTGTTGCGCATATTGTGATGCGTTGCTCGATCCTGATTTAGCGACTCTTGACCATTTGATTCCACTCAATAGAACTGCGTTAGGGCTACATGCGTGGGGTAATGTCGTTGCCTGTTGTCGTCACTGCAATAAGGAGAAGCACTTCAACAACTGGCTAGATTTCCTTCGCCTTAAGGCGGGAAATCAGTTTCGTGCCCGCCGGGATCGAATCCTCGCATTTGTGGATCACTATCGATACAAGCCTGAGTTAGGACTACATACAATCGCTCAGAACTTGTACGAAGATGTCGGGGAAGTCGGAATGACACTCCTACGCCTTCGGTTCAAGCAAGCTCAGAACGTCATTCGTGGAATTACGAAGTTGGAGAAATCCTAGTTCGCTACATTTCGGCCAAAAGCGGCCAACGCCATAAACAGCAGAGGTCAGAGGCTAGAGGTCAGAGGTCAGGAATTTCATATTGCACTAAGAGTCGAAGTTAGTCTGTAAACGATCGGCTACAATGCGCGGAAAATCCGCGCGGAGTCAGGAGACAGGGGCCGGGAGTCAGGATAAAAACCCCGCAAAGGAATCAGCCGCAGATGAACACGGATTTACGCGGATTCAGAAGCCGCAGCCCACGACGAGAGTCGTTCATCGTGTCGGATACGTCCCGCCGACGTTGATGCAGTATTGCAGGTTTGCGGGCACCGCGGCCCTGGTTAGATTCGGCAGTGCAAAGTTCGTCCGACCGTCTCCGCCAAAATTCATTCCCAGCAGAGAGAACATTGCCTGGTTCACGTTGATCGGAAGCGACTGGCCTTTGCATGGCAACCATCCCGCAGGCACGGACCACGACGGCATCAGACGGACTTCACCCTGAAATGCCGGCGGCGGTGCGAGCGCGCCGCTGCTCGAGATGCAGTAGAGCGAGGTGGTGGGAGCGGGTCGGTTCACTTGCGAGCCCGGCGCTGCTACCGGCGCGCCAGTGGGAAAGGGCGGCGCCGTTGTTGTCAGGTTTGGGACTTTGAAAAGGTCGTTGCCGCCTCCGAACGTCACGCCGATGATTTGAAAAAGATTGGGATACTGGGCCTTCTGTAGAGTTTGTCCGTTGCCGTTGAGCCAGGTGGGCGGCGGCGCGTAAGGCAGCATTGCAATCTCCGCCAGACTCGCCGGGCGCGGCGCGCCTTTGGGATCAGCGCCCTGAAGAGCGATGCAATACTGCATTCCGCTGGGAGCGATCGCGTGATAGTCCGGCAACGCAAACGTCGAGACACCGTTCCCGCCGAATTCATTCTTAATCACCAGAAAGAGCGGAACGTTCTGCGGGATTGGCAACAGTTGCCCCGTGCACGGCGCCCAATTGTGTGGCGCGAAATTGAACGCGTAAAGCGCGATCTCGCCGATGTATGGAGTTAGCATAAGGACTCCTTGACGATGTTGAGAGTTCGAACAACCTTAGGCCTGACTGGCAGAGATTAAGCTTTCGATCTGCGACGGTCAATGAAAAGAGAAGGAGATCAATCCACAGACTACGCAGATTACACAGATGGGAATTCAAAAAAAAGAACGGACAGAGAGAGTGAACTCTCTGTCCGCATCAATTTCCTATCGGTCCAATCCGCGTTCATCCGCGGCTGATTTGTCTTCTGTGTAATCGCCGTAATCTGCGGACAACTTCTTAAGCGCAGCGCGCAAACGGAAGGACACGCGGCGGTGTGGGACGTGCTACCGACTGCATCTTTTCAAACGGTGACGCAACTTCAAAGACAGCATCCAGACGCGTGATCTCGAAGATGCGTTTCACCAGGCGGCTGGCGTTCATCACGCGCAGACGAATTCCCTTCGACGCGGTTTCATCTCGCAACTGCAACAACAGCCCGAGGCCGCTCGCATCGACCGTACTCACGCGCGCCAGATCGAGCACGACTGCGCTGACCGTTGACTGTGCGCGAACTGCTTCGCGCAGGGGCATCGTTTCACCGTTAACGATGCGCCCTTGCAAACTCAACACCGCGACGTTTCCCAAATTTCTCGTATTTACGTTCAGCATGACCGTCTCCCTTGTATGAATTACGGCGGCTCCTGTCTGTTTGTTCACGTCGTTATTGATTAGTTACCTGTGCCGCTTCGATAGGACTCTACGGCTTCGAAAAAATCAGGGAGGGCTGAAAAATCCCGCCCTCCCTGCGCGTGAAGAGCACCCATCGTTTTCAATTAGTAAGTGCGCCCAAAGGCGATTTGGTTTCAGAAAAATCGGTTGCGCCAAAAAGTTTTCAAAAGCCGGTGCATTGTTACAGTTTCCGGGACTTTGGCGATCGCCCTGATCAGAAGACGAAGCGGACGGGATTGTTGTTAACAAGATTTCCCGAAGCCTGTCGGAACCAGGGCGCGCAGCAACGCGGCCGATCAAAGCGGCGTCGAGCCGCCGCACTCCAAAATGGTTCGCGCGGGCGTCGAGCCCACGCGCCGGTAACCAAACCAACCTGTCACCGAAGGCGATGCCCTGGGCTAATAGGCACCCCACCGCGGACGCCGCGCCGGGGACCCCGCCATTGCGCGCTTTGGGCGCTTTGACTTGAACGCCTGCTCACCGCGCTCGGGGATGCGGACGCTCATTGATCGATGATATAAGCGTCACAGATTTGGAGATTGGTATGTACAAAAGAAACGCAACCCTGCTTGGATTCGGTTTCCTCCTTTTGGTGTCGTTCGTCGATCGCACGCATTCGAGCCCACCGCAGAAGCCTGCGCCGGGAAATGTTCCGGAGGGCATGTACACAATCGTTGGTGAGGCGAGCCATCGCTGCATTGAAGTGCCGAACAACTCCTGCGCCAGCGGAATGGGCCTGCAAATTTTCACCTGCGACGCGACACAGGCGAGTAACAATCAGAAGTTCATCGTAAAGAGCGACGGTGCGGGCTACTACACGATCTCGCCGGCGCACAGCGATCTGTGTCTCGAAATCTCGAGCGATAAAATTGGCGACCGCGTCCCCATCGTGCAAACCGAATGTGTCGCGGGGAAAGAAAGCCAGAAGTGGGCCATGTCACAGTACGGCGTGAATCTGGAAATTCGCGATGTGGGGACGAATCGCTGTCTCGATATCCTGCGCAAAGGCAAAGGCGACTTCGCGCCGATTTATATGCAGACGTGCGCCGATGGACCTAACCAAAGATGGCGTCTGCAAAAAACAACCGTCAACGTTGAGCAGGGCGTTGTCTGTCGCGAATCAGCGGATCATCCCGCGCGTGAATGTGCGGGGATGAACGATCAGCAGAAAGAAATTCATCTGGGCAAGACGCTCACGAAAGCGAAATGCGAAGAAGCTTGTCGCGTGAACAAGATGGTGAGTTGCAAGTGGGAAGGATCGAAGTAGATCGTTTTCACGAATCCCCGGCCCTAATCGAGTACATCCACCGTTACCGGTGTTCCATTGAAAGCAGCGGTTCCACAGAGTGCGTCAACGGCCTGGTTGTCGGTAAGGTCATTGATGCTTTGGCCGGCGTGTTGGCGAGCGATCTCTAATTGAACACCTTTTCGATTATGGCCCCAGCCGTGGGGAATACTAACGACGCCGGGCATCACCTCGTCTGAAACTTCAATCGGAATCTCGATTGAACCTGCTTTAGATCTCACCAGCGCCGTTTGACCGTTGTGTAAATTGCGATGCGCTGCGTCGATCGGATGAATCAACATGGTGCAGCGCTGCTTGCCTTTAACCAGTCGCTCGCTGTTATGCAACCACGAGTTGTTGCTGCGAAGTTGGCGGCGTCCGATCAGAAGCAGATGCCCGTTGTTGCCAGAAGGCAGAGCCGCAAACCGGCGCTCCCAATCCATTAGGCGTCCCACATCTTTGACGAATGCTTCCGGCGCCAACTGAATGCGTTTGCCGGCAGTCCGCAGACGATTTGGTAGACACGGACGCAGCGGACCAAGGTCTATTCCATGCACCGCGGCCTTCAGCTTCCGCAGATTCAAGCCTTTGGAAAACGGATTGAATTTGTCGCCATAAGGACCAAAGCGCAAACCGAGATCGAGAATTTTTTCAGGACCAAGAAAGCGCTTACCGACAGCGCGCTTAACGCGACCCACTAGTGCGCCGCCGTCCATCCTCGTTTGTAGTTCGAGAAAAATCTCCCAGTCATGTCGCGTGTCGCCATCAGTCTTTTCGAATAACGGCGGCGAGAACTTTGCGGTGTTTCGCACGCCGAGCAGATTAAACGCAAGGTCGTAGTGACCGCGCTCGAGCGGGGCGGTCGGCGGCAGAATTATCTGTGCGTGGCGCGTCGTTTCGTTAATGTAGAAATCGATCGAGGCCATGAACTCAAGGCCGTCGAGTGCGCGATCCAATTCGCGTCCATTCGGCGTTGAGAGCACCGGATTGCCGGCGTGAGTGATGAGAGCCTTAATCTGTCCCTGACCTTCGGTGAGAATTTCCTCCGCCAGCACTGCAACCGGCAACTCGCCGGCAAACTCAGGCAGCTTGCGCACGCGACTCTGCCAACGTCCGAAGCTGCCGCGCGGCGCGACAGATTCCGGCGCGGTGATCGGATCAAACGCGGGCAGCGTGAACATCGCGCCGCCCGGACGATCAAGATTGCCGGCGACAGTGTTGAGGACATTAATCAGCCACTGGCACAGACCGCCAAATTCCTGAGTGCTGACTCCGATTCGCCCATGACAGACTGCCGATTCAGCAGCCGCAAACTCTCGGGCGAGAACGCGTATTTCTTCGGCAGAAATTCCCGTGATCGTCGCGACTCGCTCAGGCGCGAACTCGGCCACCACGCTCCGGATGGTTTCCATGCCGTCAGTGAACGACGCTAATGCCCCAAGCTGCGTGAGCCCTTCGCTGAAGATGACGTTAAGCAGCGCCAACAAGAAAAGCGCGTCGGTGCCGGGCCGAATAAATAAATGCCGATCGGCTAACGACGCCGTCTCGTTGCGACGCGGATCGACGAGAACGACTCTGCCGCCGCGCGCGCGAATGTCTTTCAAACGTTGCGGCATCCCCGGCGCCGTCATCAGACTTCCGTTCGACGCTGCCGGGTTCGCTCCCAAAATTAATAAAAATTTCGTCCGGTCGACATCCGGAATCGGGAGTAACAGTTGATGACCGAACATCAAGTACGCGGCGAGATGATGCGACAGTTGATCGACTGAGGTTGCCGAAAATTTATTGCGCGTGTGCAGGCTGCGGATGAATCCCGGCGCGAACAACATCGCGCCATAGCTATGCACCGTGGGATTGCCGAGATATGTCGCGACCGCACTCCGCCCATGCCGCATCTGAATCTGTTTGAGATTGCGCGCGACTTCGTCAAACGCTTCATCCCACCCAATGCTTTGCCAGCCGTTTGCCGTGCGGCGGACCGGCTGTTTCAAACGGTCTTTGTCGAAGTGAATATCCTGGAGGGCGACGGCTTTCGGGCAAATGAATCCACGGCTGAAGGGATCGTCTTTGTCGCCACGAATGTCGAGGCGGCCGGCATCCGCGACGGTGATCTCAATACCACAAATCGCTTCGGACAGATTGCAGCTTCGGTAGTGAACTGAACTCTGGTGGTTGGACTTCATCGGGCGCAGCTAAGAACGACGAAGCTTAACACTCGGTTTCACGTCGCGCCACAGGTTTGAGCAGTAGGGCGAGACTGGCGGCGGGCTTATTCGGAATAACGATCAGCGCGGAAGCGAGAGAGTTTGACCGGCGTGCCCGATGGGATGCCGGCTTTGCTCGAAGCGATCTCGACCTGCTGGGTCGCCGTTTTGATGCCTTCGAGACCGGGCAGCAACAACCCGCGGCGAAAGCCGCTTTCGTCCTCGACAATCACGCCATAGATTTCCGGATCGAGATCTTCAAACGCGCATCGCTCCGGCGGCGACAGAACATCAACCGAATATTTCAAGTTCGGCAATTCACTCTTCTGCACCGGCGAAAAGCGCGGATCGCGGGTGGCGGCGCTGATCGCGTTGGCGATGATTTCTTCAGCTAGAGTGTCTTTCACGGGATCGACGGTGCCGATGCAGCCGCGCAACTCGCCTTCGCGAGTTTTGATCGAAACAAAGCAGCCCGCGCGCGCGGAGAGGAAGTCAGAACCACCTGCGGTAGCGGGTGGGTCCGGTGCGTGAATGATCTCGCCAGTTGTGACAAAGGTTTCGACGGTCTGACGAGCGAGAGCTGGTATGTCCGGGTACGCAGACGTCTCGTCTGCACGGTCAGCGGAGGCAGCGGGCGGGAGGCCCGCGTAGCCAGACAAGAGTTGCGCGACGAGATAGCCGACACCGAATGGAGCTTCGTAATTGATCACTTCGCAATTCGGATTGGTTTGATCGATGACGCCGCACGCGACCAGCATCGATCGATAGCCGCACTCGCCTGCCGTACGCCGCAGTTCCTGGTCGATATCGATGATGCGATTTACTTCACAACTTCTGATCGCATCGACGACCGCTTCATCAAAGAAATGCGCTTCGCTGTTGTAACCCGCGGGCGCGCCGGGTTTGAGCCGATGACTGAGATCGCCGCTGGCAACGAACGCAACGCGGTGGCCGAGCTTCTGAATGGCGGCCCGCACGCATCGCCCAAAGCGCAAGTGTTCGTCGTTGGAAAGAAAGCTGTAACCGAGCGCCACAACTTTTCCGTTCCAGCCGTTGCGTTGCAAAAAATAGAGTGGCACGGCGGTGCCGTGATCGAGATCGAATCCGCGGATTCGCATCACAACCAGGTTCTCTTCCGCCGCGGCCAGCGTAATCTCATTCAGCAGCTCCTCATCGAGTTCGGCATGGGCCGTCGCTGTTGGCGCGCGGAAGTTCGCAAAGTCACCATAAAGCTGTGGGCCATCGTAAGCAACGAACGCCGAAGGATCGAGTGGCGCATGCGGCGAAATCACCACGACCGTTTCAGCACCGCAGTCGATGATGCGTTGGGTGAGACTTGCCATGCCGTCGATCGAACTGCGCACTTCGGCGATCGCGTCGCGTCCGACCTCAGGCACCATGATCGGCGGATGCGGCGCAATCCCGGCGAACACTAATGGGTTCGTGTGGGGCATAACATCAACCCAGGGGAAGAATTTGCCACAGATTAGCGCAGATAGACGCAGATTAGAAAGAACCGCAACGTGTCCTTGACGGCCAGGCTTATGTGACGCGGGCTTCGCGGTTTATTATTAACTGAACGTGAATCACTTTGATGTAATCATTGTTGGCGCGGGTCCGGCCGGATCATTCGCTGCTGAGCGTCTCGCGCGCGCGGGCGTGCGCGTGGCGTTAGTTGATGGGCGACCGCCGGGCGAGCCAAAGGCCTGCGGTGGTGGGGTGACATCGAAAGCCTTGAAGGCCTGGCCGCATTTGCTCGAAGCTGTGGGAAGAACAATCGATGAAATCGATATGTATTCGCCTTCCGGCAAGCATCTGCATTTGAAATTGGATGAACCGTTCGCGGTTTATTCGCGCATCACGTTCGATACTTTTTTGCGAGAGCGAGCGAGAGCCGCAGGGGCGGTGGTGATTTCGGATAAGGTTTCCGCTCGTGGCTTCAAACGAGTCGATCACTCGCTTTCAATTGGGAGTTCACTTGATCCGCTCGGTATCGGTCGCGGTACTGACGCGAGTTGGCTCGTACGCACGCAAAGCGGTGGAGAGTTCTCAGCGAAGTATCTCGTCGGCGCGGACGGCGCGAACAGCGCGATTGCGAAGAAGCTCGCCGGGCCACTGCCGCCGACTGAGATGGAAGTCGCGTTTGGTTATCGCGCGCCGCTGCCTGAATTGGGAGGCGCCGCTACCGTGGTTGCCTTCCTTCCCAAATGGGTTGGATACGCCTGGGCTTTTCCGCGCGTCGATCACGTTTCGTTTGGGATTGCGACCACGCAGGATGCTTTCGATCACGAGCAGCTTGACAAGCTCTTGTGGGATTTCATGGTGAGTTATTACGAGAGTGTCAGTACCGCGAGCGATAGCGAGCGGATCAGGATGCGACTTTGGAGGACGGCCGTTTCGAAAACTCACAGATCGCAAATTGAAAACTTGCGCCAGAAAGCTGAGCGTTACGCTGCGCGCATTCCGGGTCTCGCGCCGCGCACCTGGGACACGCGCAAGGCGAGTGGAGATGGTTGGGCTTTGCTCGGTGATGCGGCCGGTTTTGCCGATCCGGTGACTGGCGAAGGGATTTATTACGCGTTGCGATCGGCGGAACTTTTTGCCGACGCTTACCTTAAAGCAAAGCCGGAGGAATACGAAGAACTCTGGCGCAAAGATTTTGGCGGCGAATTGAAGCGCGCCTCAGAGATGCGCCGGCGATTCTATGGAAATTTTTGGGGCGCGCCTTTCACCGATCGCATGATTGAATTCGCGCGTGGTCACCGTGGCATTCGTAAAGTCCTGGGCCAACTGGTCGCCGGCGATCAGGGCTACGTCGATTTGAAGAAGAAACTGGCCAAAAGCGCGCTCAGGCCATTGTGATCAAATAATGATTCCTATTACCAGACTAAATCATGCTGTGCTTTTTGTTCGCGACCTGCCCCGCGCCGTGGAGTTCTACAAGAGTGCGTTTGGCTTCGATGTGATTTCCGAGATGGACGGCAAGGCTGCATTTTTGCGCGCGAGAGGCTCGTTGAACCATCACGACCTTGGTTTGTTTGCCTCATCTGCAGAGTTACGCCCGCCGCTTGGCACGCCCGGTCTTTATCATCTCGCTTGGGAAGTTCCGACGATTGACGATCTCGCGGCCGCGCGTGCGACCCTGGCCGAGTTCGGCGCGTTGATCGGCGAAAGCGATCACGGCGCGACGAAATCTCTCTATGGAAAAGATCCCGATGGAAATGAATTCGAGATTATGTGGCTGGTGCCGCGCGAAGATTGGGGCGAGTACGAAAAGGATGCGGTGATTGAACGACTGGATCTTGAAGGGGAGTTGGCGCGGTACGGACGGAAGTCTTGAACGCGGCGTTGTACCTGAAAACACTTTCCCTACGCCGGCTCAGCGTGCGTCACTGATTGAGACAATGTCGCTCTTAAAAGTCGTTCGGGCCACGACGAGTTGTTTCGCATCATCTGACCAGGCGTAACTCGAAATTCCTTGTGAGGTGAAGTTCGTTAACTGCTTTGCGTCTCCGCCGTCGAGGGGTTGCATCCAGAGATTGGGTACAAAATCGCGGTTGACCAGATAGGTCAGCGCGCGGCCATCCGGCGACCATGCCAGCTTGGTGTTATCTCCGTCAAAGGTCTTGATCGGCGGCCCTCCGTCGATAGGTACAACTACGATCTTATCTGCATTGTAGTACGCGAGAAGTTTTCCGTCGGGAGAAACGACTCCCCGTAAGGATAGATCCGAAATCACCTGCGTACGCTGACCGCCGGCAACCGGCATTTTCCATATCGTCTCCTTTCCTGAGGTCGAGGAGTTATAAAGGATGAACTTGCCGTCGGGCGTAAAAACCGGATAGCGATCACTTCGTTCGCTGGTCAGACGAGTCTGATTCCCTCCGTCAATGTCCATGCGCCAGATGTTTTCAGTGCTGTCCCGGTCTGACATAAACACGATCGATCGGCCATCTGGAGAAAGGACGGGCCAGGTGTCAGAATGTGGATCGGTGGTGAGCTGGCGCGGATCGCTGCCGTCTGACTTCATTGACCAGATGTCGGCATTCCCACTTTCCTGTGAGACAAATAATATTCGCGCTTCGGGGGTCCAACTGAGTCGCAAGTATCGAAAATTCGTAAAGCCGATGAAATTAGTTATCGCAATCTGTTTGCCGTTAGTCATATCGACAAAAGGGACGCTGCCAGATTGTGATGTAACCGGCAAGATCCAGAGCGAGGTGGGCGCGGATGTCGTGTCAGTCGCGAAGGTGGTCCCGTCTGCAGAGAGGCTTAGGGCGAAACTATTCATCGTACTGCTGGTGATGCGACGCGCTTCACCATTCGGATACGAGATGTGCCAGATCTGCATCATGGGCGACCTTTCTTCTGCCGCTGCAATTAGCAAACCATTACCATCGGGCAACCACGCTGCCGCTCTTATATCGAACCAATTTTGAGAAGTTATCGGCCTTTCGCTGCCGGCTTGGAGGTCTATCTCAATCAGGCGCGTAAAACCTTCAGACTGAGCGACACAGGCGACTTTCTTACCGTCGGGCGCCCATGCGGGAGCGACCCCGGACCAGAAGTGACTGGGCACTTGCCTGGTAACTATTTTTCGCTCGTTTGTGCCATCTGCGTTCGCAACTATTAAGCTGGTCTTTCCCTCGGGCAGGTTGTTATCGATATAAGCGATGTGCTGACCATCGGCTGAATAGCTCATTCCGTGAGTTGTCAACGGCAATTTGGTCGCGGGTCCGCCAGACAGCGGCACTGTATAGGTTGCGACGGGTTGGTTAGGTAATCGAAGTCTATAATAAACACTCTTGCCGTCAGGCAGGAATCCAACAGCTCCGAACTGCCCTTCGGTCGGCGCGACAATTTCTGTTTCCGTGGTATCTCCTATGCGTCTTAGACATACACTATGTTTGGGACTGGGTCTATCAAGGCCCTCGCCTCTTACATAAACGACCCATTTTCCGTCCGGAGAAATGGCCGGGTTCCAGGCGTCACCGTAGTTCGTCAGTCTCGTCATAGCGAAGTTTTGGAAGGGAACACGTCTGCCACGAAATGTTCGGATCAGAGCGAACGAGATTCCTGTCAACACAAACAAAACGAACACCAGAGCCAGACTCGCGGCAAGCTTGTGCTGCTTCATCTGAGCCAGTAGGCGCGTAATTCCGGTTGACTTGAATTGCTGGTCCAGCTCCTTTAAATCGCGCAGCAGCTCTGCAGCCGTCTGGTAACGCAATTCCCTCTCTTTGTGCAACGCCTTGTTAACGATTCGCTGTAATTCAGCCGGCTTGATCAGAGCGCTAGGCTTTAAGGGAAGAGGCTCGCCGTTTCTTAATGACGAAATTACTTCGCTTGCCGTTTGTCCTGCGAATGGCGCCTGAGACGTCAGCACCTCATACAGCACAACTCCCAAGCTGAAGACGTCGCTTCGTGAGTCAACTTGCTCGCCGCGTGCTTGTTCAGGCGACATGTACTTCACCGTGCCCACGACTAACCCTGACGAAAGATCGGCGTTTCCGTCGCTGCCCGTATCAATTCTTACGTCGCCGTCGTCCGTCAATTTTGCCAATCCGAAATCGAGGACTTTCACGTAACCATCGTGCCGCAGCATGATGTTCTCAGGCTTGATATCTCGATGAATAATTCCGGCGTGATGGGCGGCGCTGAGCGCGCTGCAAATCTGAATCGCCATGCCTAACGCGTCGCTCGTGCCTAACCGCGATTGTTTCAATCGCTGGCGCAACGTCTCTCCCTCAATAAACTCGGTAGCGATGAAGTGACGATTCTGGAATTCGCCGATTTCATGAATCGTGATGATGTTTGGATGGTTCAGCGCGGAAGCCGCGCGCGCTTCTTGTTGGAAGCGATGCAACCGATCTGGATTTGTGGTGAAGTCGCTCGGCAGCAGCTTAAGTGCGATTTTGCGATCCAGCTTTTCATCATGCGCGAGATAAACCTCGCCCATGCCGCCGCGGCCGAGCAAAGAAATGATCTCGTAACGGTCGATGCGCGTTCCGGGCGCCAGCTCGGGCACCTCACTTCCAAGTAGTCGCGCCGCCATATCAAACGCAGGCTCATCGATGTAACTCAGTCCGCTGCGATCAGCGGTGAGCAAAGACTCTACTTCGCTGCGCAGAGTGCCGTCGTCGCTGCATACCTCATCGAGAAAAGCAGGGCGGCGCTCCGGATCGAGGTCAAGCGCTGCTTGAAAGATTTGATCGATCCGTTGATACCGTTCAGGAGTCATTGCGAAATCGCCGATCCGCAAGCTTATCTATTATCTATAGCGCGTAATGGTGATCGATTCAGTCAGACGTGATTTGGCCGGATACTGTATGTCGCAGCCAGGCTTTGGCGGCGCGCCATTCGCGCTGCACGGTTGAAGGCGAGATGTTCATGACTTCGCCGATTTCTTCAGCGTTTAGCCCGGCGAAGAATTTCAACTCGACGATTCGGCTTCTACGGGGATCGAGTTTCACCAAAGCATTTAACGCTTCGTCCAACGCCACCAGTTCGGCCGCCCTTCCGTCTTCTTTAATGTCCGCCTCTTCGAGCGGAACATGCTGCGCACCTCCGCCGCGTTTGTCGTATAGATGTCGGCGCGCGTGATCGATCAGGATGTGTCTCATCACTTGGGCCGCGACGGCGTAAAAGTGCGCGCGGTCCTGCCAATCAGTTTGCTGGCGATCGATCAACTTCAAATATGCTTCGTTGATTAGTGCTGATGTTTGGAGGGTGTGATTAGGATCTTCGCGCGCCATCTGACGCCTTGCCATACGTCGCAGTTCGGGATAAACAAGTGGCACCAGGCGTTCCAGAGCCTGTGGGTCACCCTCGCTCCAAGTCGCTAATAGTTGGGTTATCTCTTCAGTGACCGCCGGCATGATAGCCAAAGGTAGATATGAATGGCGGGGATTATCTGGCGAAATCGTGATTTTGACAATACTCAAATACGTGTTCTGGCGATGACTGAATTCGTTCGCGGTTCTCGCTAAACAAAGGTGAGACCAACATTCTCGGAAGGAGCGTTTCCCATGTCTAGACAAAGCATTCTGTTAGCTCTTGCATTGGCAGTCTTCACCGTCTCAATCGTTGCACTGACTCCGCGCCACGTAGCAACGGCTCAAGGAGCTTCAACCGCCGCAGCGCCGGCAGGTCAGCGCGGCAAACCTACGCCGCCACCTCAGTACAATGCCACCTACACAATCAATGACTTCGACAATCTCTTCAATCCGTTGCAACTGCAGAGTGACGATCTGAATGTCAACCTCACCGCCACTGGTGGAACCTATGGCATCTATCAGACGGACTCCGCCACAAATGTGACCAGCAGGATCGACGGTGATGGTTGCGTGGGCAACAACTGTGATGGGAGTCTCTACCTGGACAATTCAACTAGCCGCTCTTACAGGCTCACGCTCAACCGGCTCAGTGGCTCAGGTCCGACGGGAACGTACTTGTTCCACGGCCATCTCCACGCGGTTTGCTTTGACCCGACTGGCGCCACGACGAACACTGTCGATTGGTTCAGCATCACGACCTCTAACCCGAATTGCGGAATGCGCGTGCGCGTGCCGCTCAACAATACGAATTATGTACTGCTGATGAATCCTCGTTATGACTCTCCTCAACCAACTGGCAGGGCGATCGTGACGTGCACGCAGCAGCTTCCCGGCGGTTCGTGCGTGGCTTGGACCATCGTTCCGAATCCGACCCAAAGTTCGATCAATCCAAATCCGAACGTCGCGAACCTCTATTCGATCAGTAAGAACGGAACCTATAACTTCGTCGGGCAATACACCCTGACATACAGCATGAGCGTGACTTATCCGTAGCTGCTGACGCTTCAGAGCCATCGGTCACGTTCGAAAGGAGGAACCTCATGAAGCGCGCGAGGCTTACGCTCGTAGTGTGTCTGCTGATCATCGCGTGCGATCAGATCGCGGCGCAGACAAATGAAAACGAGAAAGCTGCCATTGCAGCCAATGAGCGAGGCGCGGCGCTGATACGGGGGCAGCGCTACGCCGAAGCAGTTGAGGCCTTTGAGTTAGCGACGAAGCTCAATCCAAAGCTTGCACCGGCCTACAACAATCTCGGCGCTACATACAATTCGCTCGGCCGTTATGAGAAGGCAATTCCAGCGATACGTCGAGCCCTGGAGTTAGCGCCAAATTATGCGGAAGCGCATTACGATCTCGGGTTCGCATTGCAGGACCTCGGGAAATACGCTGAAGCAATCAAAGCTTACCAGCACGCGATTCACTTCAAACCAGATTTTGCTGAAGCCTATAGCCGCCTCGGGTCGGTGTATCAGGACCAGGGACGACGCGAGAATGCAATCAGATATTACGAACAAGCTCTTAAGATCGATCCTAACTACGCCGAAGCCTATAACAATTTGGGAACAGCCCAAGCGGAAACCGGTCACTTCAAGAATGCATTTGCCAACTTTGAGCGAGCAGTCAGTCTAAAACCAGAGCTGGCGCTGGCGCGCTTCAACCTCGCGATGGTCTCCTGGAGGATGAAGAAGCGCGATGTGGCTTTGAGCCAGTACCAGTCCCTGGTCGTCATCGAACCAATTCTCGCAGCAAAGCTATTCAGCGACTTGTATCGAGATAAAGTTCTGACTTTGCGGGCGAGATAAAACGGCCGAATCCGAGAACGTTTTACTACTGGCTACTCCCGATTTACTATCAGAGGCATGGCAGAACACAACTTTGATAAGGAAGCCGTCGTCGCGTTGTTGAATGAAATTCTGGAAACCGAGTTGGCCGGCGTCGTGCGTTACACGCATTACTCGCTGATGGTCTTTGGGCACAGCCGCATTCCCATCGTCAGTTGGTTGCGTGGCGAAGCGACAACTTGTTTGGAGCACGCGAACGAAGCCGGCGAGATGGTCACGCATCTCGGCGAACATCCGTCGTTAAAGATCGGCGCGCTGCTTGAGACACAAGCGCATGGCATCAACGACATCTTGATGGAATCGCTTGAGGCTGAGAAAGAGGGCCTGGTGCTTTACAAGAAATTACTCGAGGCAGTGCGCGATCGCTCGGTGTTTCTCGAAGAGTACGCGCGCAAGATGATTGCCGAAGAAGAGATGCATCTCGGCGAAGTCAACAAGATGCTGCGTAAGCCGGGCGAGATTGCGCGATTCAAAGCGGTGTAGTTGGGCGGTGTCAGAAGCCCGACCGTTAGGGAGGGCCAGATAACTGATCGAGGCCCTCGCTTACGCGCGGGCTTCTGACACGGCAACTCAGTGAATCACGATCCCCGCGCCGATCGTGTAGTTGTTTGCCGTCTTTCCGGTGAAGCTCACCGCAGTAAACGGTCCGGAAATGCTGCGCGGATTTCGGTTCCCGCTGAACACCGGATTGTAATCGAACGAAATCAAGCGAATGTCGATTCGTTTTCCTGCCTTGATGTCCAGTCCGCCGCCAACCTTCAACGCAAAGCTCGTGTCGCGATCCTGAATCACAAAATTGAATTGCGGAAATAGATCGAGTGTCTGCGCTTGTCTGTTCGTGTACCGAGCAAAGCCCGCCAACGCATGAGCGAACGGCTTGACGCGCTTTGACTTACTGTTGTCCTTGATCTGAATGCCGCCGAGAACATTGTAGAGGCGCTCTTGATTAGCCAGCGTCTGCTTCACGCCCGGCGGGGTAAAGGTGTCGAGGTAAGAAGTTGACTTGAAGTGCGCCGTGAAGTCGCCCTGAATGCCGACGTAACGGCTGACGTTGTAGGTCACCGAGCCCTCAAGGCCGTTGGCGTTCCGGCGGGTGCAGAAAAATTTCTGCGAGTTCGGACCAATCTGCTGCCCGGTGGCCGCGCTGCACAGATTGGTAAAGGTCTGGGTGCCGCTGCTCGAGGTAAAGCTCGCTTGGCTCAAGTTGGATTCGATCCGGTTTAGCGAGTAGCCGCCGTAGATGTCCCACTTGTGATAGTCGTTCGATCCTTGCGCCTGACTTGCTGAGACAAAGGCGAGGACGAGGATTGTTAGCAAAATAATTCTCTTCATTGGTTCAGTCCTTTCTTTCTTCATTTAGTAAGCGCGTCGCGCGCGCCTGAGTTTGTTGTCGCAGGGAACGGACGCAGAACATCGCTTTTCCTGCGGCGGTCTCGACGAAGTGAATCGCTCCGTTTTCAGCCAACTGAAAGATCGCGCGATTGCTCAGACCGGCCAGAGCTGTTGCTTCGTCCAACCCGAGCATCGTGACTTCCGCCTGACATCCTTCGCACCAGAGCGTCGCCGCGGCTCCCTGCGAACCGCTAATCACCACGAGCCGCTCAGTTTCCACAGTGATGGTTGCTTTACGTTTCATGCCCGAACTGTCGGGTGATTTCCAGCCTGATAGATCCGGTCGCTACCGCTCGCGGTTCGTGACGCTTGTTACTTGCCGTTGCCACGACAATCGAACGACGTAACGTGCTCGTTCACGGTCATGTTGCAGTTCTGCACAACCACCGTGTCGTCGAACGAGATGAAAGTGTTGACCGCGGGCCCGTTGCTGATCAGTGGCACCTTGCCATGATTCGTAAAACTGAAGTTGCACTGATCGCTGGCGATCAGGTCATCTTTGAAAGTTGCAGTGCCGTGCCAGTTGATGCCTGTATCTTCGCCGGTAGCCGAAACATCCTGACGGATTTCACACTTCTCCAGGAACGTTCCGTTGGCGCGTTGTTGGTCATGGCAAGTGACAGTCGTCGTGTCGTAAACATCCATCAGCTCGTTCGTGCACTCGTTTGGAAAGACGAAGAACTCGATGAACACAACCTTGCTCGACTGATTGCGCGTCTGGGCGCCGCTCTTGATAAATAGCGGAGTCGCCACGGCGGCCAGTGCGAAAGTAATAGCCAGGACGAGCGTTAATCTCTTCATGGTTTCTGTGCCTCCTAAAGAAAATTTGTTCGGTTGAAACCTCTGTTCTAGAATGCTGCCTCGAACACGCGGCATATTCGCGAACGCGCCATCTAAAAGTCTTCAACCGAATGCTCAATTAGTTCTCAACCGTTTCTAAACCGCCGGATGAGCCAGCAAAACAGGCACTTTTTTGAGTTTGGGCCATTTCAGATCGACACGCTGAATCGTCAGCTTTTGCGTGATGGCGAGGTTGTGCCGCTGAAAGCGAAGGCCGTCGATACGCTGCTGCTGTTAATTCAGAGTCACGGCGATGTGGTCGAGAAAGACGATCTGATGAAGGCGCTCTGGCCGGACAGTTTTGTCGAAGAAGCCAACCTCACGCAAAACATTTACACGCTGCGAAAGGCTTTGGGCGAAGGCGATTACATCGAGACGATTCCCCGGCGTGGCTATCGATTCATTGCTCCAATCACTCAACGCGACCTCGCGCCGCAGGACGTCATCATCATCAAAGAGCGAACCAGCACGCGCGTCAGTTATGAAGAAGAATTCGATCCGGCTTCTCAGGAGATCGCCGGTCGCGCGCATCCCGGGCCGAAAGTAATTGACGTGACCGCGACCACGACGCCGTTGCAATTGACGGACGTAAGCGTAACCGTGCGTCCGCGAAGATGGTTTTGGCCGGTGATCGCCCTCGTGATCCTGATCGGTCTGGCTCTTGGTTTTGCTTACTGGCGGTTGCGTTCTCGGGTTCCGTTTGAAAACGTTAAGCTGGCAAAGTTCACCACCACGGGCAAGGCGGTCAAGGCTGCCATCTCGCCCGACGGAAAATACGTCGCTTACGTTTTGAACGATGCGGGGCAACAGAGCGTCTGGGTGCGACAGGCGCTCACCAGTCAGGAGAGACAGATTGTGCCGCCCGCGCGCACGGATATTTACGGCGTCACGTTTACTCGGGACGGCAATTATCTTTATTACGTGAGCCAGGAACAGAATCATCTGGCGATGCTCTATCGCGTGCCGAGCTTTGGTGGAACCCCGGACAAGCTGCTGGAAGACGTGGACTCGCCGGTGACTTTTTCTCCTGATGGCAAGCAGATGGCGTTTATTCGTTTCAGCCCGGGCGTCGGCACCGTGGTTATCGCTAATGTAGACGCAACCAACGAAAAGACACTGGCCACCACGAAGACCGACGACGCGATGAGGATTGGACCGAACGGCGTGTTGCCGCCGTCCTGGTCGCCGAATGGTGAAATCATCGCGTGCCCGGTCAGCATTAACTCAGTACAGTGGGACCAGACGATTTACGGATTCCGCGTGAAGGACGGCAGCACCGTCCAACTGACGACAAATCATTGGCCGGCGGTGGGACGAATCGAATGGTCGCCCGACGGCACAGGCCTACTGGCGACGATCATCGAAAGTGAAACCAGCGCCGATCAGCAAGTCTGGTTTGTGCCTTATCCGCAAGGTGATGCGCGGCGGATTACGAACGACTTGATCGATTATCGCGATCTCAGCGTGACCGCCGACGCGCGCACGATTGTCACAGTTCAATCTGAAAAGAAAGCAAACCTCTGGTATGCACCGGCCAACGATCTGGATCATCCGACTGAGTTGACTACGACCAGTTATGATGGCTTGAACGGCATGTCGTGGACGCCGGATGGAAGGCTGGTTTACACGTCGCAGATCGCCGGCGAGCAAAATCTTTGGATCACGGATCTGCACGGCGGCATGCCGAAACAACTCACCGAGCATGCCGGTTTCAACGAACAGCCAGTAGTTTCGCCCGACGGTCGCTACATCGTTTTTCTTTCCAATCGCAACGGGCAGGAACACCTTTGGCGCATCGACATCGACGGCAAACATCCAATGCAGTTGACGCAGGGTATCGGCGATCGGCAGCCGACTTTCACTGCCGACAGTCAGAGCGTGATCTATCGATCGAGAAATCCTTCGAGCTTGTTCCGCGTGAGCATCAACGGAGGTGAGCCGGTGCGATTGACTGAGCGAGGAGGATACGATCCGAACGTCTCGCCGGACGGCAAAACGATCGCGTGTGGGTTTCGCCCGGCGCCGGCCGACAAGAATCGGATTGCTCTCCTGGCCGTTGACGGTGGCCAGCCCAAACTGATCTGCGATTGGCCGGCACTGTATGGGCGTTTGCGTTGGCTGCCCGATGGCAGCGGCGTAACGTACGCGGCGCGGCAAGCCGGTTTGGGTAACCTTTGGATTCAGCCGCTTGATGGGGGCGCCGCGAGGCAACTGACGCATTGGAGCGCGGCCCCGATTTTTTCGTTTGATTGGTCGCGCGACGGAAAGTTTCTTGCTTACGCGAGCGGCTCGATCACCAGCGACGTTGTTTTGATCACCGACACGCGACGCTGATGCTTTGCGGACATTTACTACGTCTTGGAAACGATACGACTATGAGAATCCCGGCGCATTTCATCGCGATCGTCGTGATCGCGACTTCTCTTTTCTCATTCAATGCGGCGAAGCCGTCGGCCGCTTCGTCACAGCCCAGCACCTTGCAGGCAGGTACGCTGTGCGAAAAGAACGAGCGCGTCATCTTCAGTTGTCCGGTAAAGCGTCCGGCCAAGATCGTTTCACTGTGCGCGTCGAAAGACCTGACCAGCGATACCGGTTACCTGCAATATCGTTTTGGCTTGCCGGGAAAGATCGAACTCGAGTTTCCGAAGGATCGAACTGGCACGCAGCAGAGGTTTCAGTACTCGCACTACTTTCGCGCGCAGGTTGACCTCACGGAGATTAGTTTTACGAACAACGGCTACGAGTATCAGATTACCGACGATTACAACGGCGAGGAAAAACCGGCCCAGACGATCCAGGGCGTCAGCGTGACTGCGCCCGGCAAGCCGAAAGAATTTAGTCTGGCGTGTCGCGCGAAACCTAAAGCTGACTACACGGATTTGCAGGCAGTGTTTCCGAACGGGCAGTAACCGTTCGCAACGAAAACAACCGGCGCTTCACCGGATGCGTGAGATTGCGGGCGCGCGACAAGGAACGCTCGCTACAAACTTCAAACCCCGAACGGCGAAACAGCTCTCGCCACTGCGACTCATCGCGGAACGAACAAGGGCCCGTGCGTCCTTTCCATTGCTGGTTGTGAATCCAGCAGACGCCTTTGTCCCACGATGTCGCCGGAATGTCTTCATAGATGATCACCTGGCCGCCGGCACGTAACACGCGACGAATCTCGTTCATGACGGCGCTTACGTCTTGCGCGTGATGCAGCACGTAACACAGCAGCACCGCGTCAGCAGAATGATCCGCGAGTGGAATTCGTTCGCCATCGAGATGACGAAAGTCGATCGGCGCATCGGTTGTATCGGTTACATCAATTCCAATCACGCTCGTGCCGAGCATTGCACTCAGGTGATGCGCGATGAAGCCGTTGCCGCAGCCGACGTCGAGCACTTCTGAACCTTGCGGAACGAGACGCGCAATCTCCAGAGCCATGTCATAAGCACGGCCGACTTTGCGGCGACGCTTTTCACGCGCCCACCGACGTTTCAATGCATCAACGAGTGAGCCGCGAGTCGCGACCGCAGTAGCATAGACTTCAGTCTGTGACCCAACGTTTGGAAGTCCGACTAAAGGTGTGCGAGTTAGTTCTGCGACTCCGTTGGCGTTCATCGCGCTCCAGAATCAGCAACCGCGATGCCGAAAGTTTTTGCGGAGACTACGAGGAAAAATTTAGCGAAGGATTCAGATGGCGCGAGGTAATTGTGACCGTTGTCTGCAAGAACGATCTGACAGAAGCATGGGCCGGGCGGCGTCAGGATTTGTTGGCGATGCACATCATCGTGCCCTGCATCGTAGCGACAAGCTGCCTGTCGCTTTCCTCTATTCCGAAGACATCCGCGCGGACCACTGTCAGAGTCCTTCCCGGCTTAATCACCTCGGCGCGGGCGACAAACTCTGGGGCTCGCGCGGGCCGCAACAGATTCACCTTGAACTCAACGGCCAGCACTCTTGAACCCGCCGGCATCAACGTGAATGCCGCGTACCCACAAGCCGAGTCCGCGATCGTCGTGACAATGCCCGCATGCAGGTAACGATCTTGTTGCGTGAGATCCTCCCGATAAGGAAGCGTGATCTCAACCGCGCCCGGCTCGACCAGCGACAGGCGCGCGCCAATCAGATTCATGATCTGTTGTTGAGCAAAACTGGCGGCGACCTCTGCGGCGAAATTTGGATTTGAAGGATTCATTCGGGGGAATCGGATCGTTTACTCATCGGCCCAACGTTTTCCGGAATTAATCAGGCAAGTCGTCAATTTGTAAGCTAACCGGGTTTGCACCGGCGCCCTTGACAGCATTAATGACCCGGACGACGTCTCCGTATTTGACCGATAGAGGCGCTTTGACGAATACCGTTTTTTCAATCCGGTCTGCGAGCGGCACGTCGCTTCGCGTCTCCATGCCAATTTTGTATGCGTGTTGCTTCGTGCGGTTTTCGAACAAGCACGTAAGCCATTTCTGTAAATTTGCGGGATCGTTTCCTAGGCCGCCAGGCATGGAGCCAAAACAGAGTTGGCCTCTGCTTGGCCCGCGGTCGTGGTTGAGGCTTAGCTGAAGGTCCGGATCCAGGAAAGTCACGAGCATTAGTGGGTTGGGCATTAATTTGGCCGAGTCTTTTGCCGGGTCGCGTTGACTAGGAACTTCAATCAGGAAGATGCCGCGAAGGACTTCATTCGAGTTCGCACGATTCACTACTAACCCGAAATGCTCAATTCCATTCACGCGAAGGACGTGCATAATCTCCACTAGGCTGCGGTAATCGAGATTCGCACTTGCGGCTACGAAAACGACTTCACTACGACGTTGCTTTGTTAGTTCAACTACTCTTGCGGCAAGTTGATCTTTAGGAATGAGACTGTTGCCAACATAAAATTGATCGTTTGCTGGAATAGACACGATTACCGCGGAGCCTGCCATTAATGCCGAATCGGCCGAGGCATTGCTCAGTCCGCGAGGCAGATCTACCGTTGGGTTTTGCGCGTGCGCGATAACAAAACAAGTTAAGATTGAAATGGCGGCTAGAAGTTTCATAAGCATGCGTCACTTGAACGTCTGATCCAAAGATGTTCGATCATCCTCTTTCAAAAATTGGCTTAGTTTCGCATGGACGATAAACCAGGTCGCTGCTGTGGACAAGTAGGTTTAGCTGCTGATCTTTTCATCGATGTGGCAATACACGGATGGCAATGTTGGTCCGCAACCGCATTCGATTGCCGGCATCGGCAACTGCGATCGCGATCAATTCAACGGCACGGTCGAAGAGTTAAAGCAACTGTGGGGCGTGGCGGCCGACGCTGCGGCCGGTTGACTCTTGTTCCACTCAAAATTAGTTCGAAGTGGGCACGCGCTGCGCACCCTGCAACAGCGCGCGTGCGTTTCGCTGTAAGCCTGAGAGCTTGGCGCGCTTCATCGCGCTGCCACGAAAGTGCTGCGCGTAGCTGTCCGGGTTGAGTTGCAAAATCTCAGCCAGTGACGCGTTGACGTTTCCTTTGCGCGGCGCAAAACGCGATTCGCTTGTTTCAGGAGTCATTTGATTCCAGGGACAAACATCCTGACAGATATCGCAACCGTAAAGCCAGCCTTCTAAATTATCAGCTACTTCCGCAGAAATTTCTGGCGCGCGCGACTCGATCGTCGCGTGCGAAATGCAGAGATTCGAATCAACTACGTAAGGTTCGACGATGGCGCCTGTTGGGCAAGCGTCGATGCATAGCGTGCACGAGCCACACTGATCGGCAACTTGGAGTTCGTCATATTCCAATTCGAGATTCAAGAGTAGTTCCCCGATGAAGATCCACGAACCACAGTCTTCGTTGATGATATTCGTATGTTTGCCCAGCCAGCCGAGGCCGGCTCGGACTGCCCAAGCTTTGTCCATGGTTGGTTGAATATCGACGCAGACCTTTCCTTCCGCTTCCGGCCATTGCTGCTTGATCCACGCAAGTAGTTCACGGAGCTTGCCGCCGACGATGTCGTGATAATCGTCGCCCCAGGCGTAGCGAGAGACTTTGCCGGTCGAACCTGCGTACCCAGAGGCGTGTTCATGGGGCGTGTAGTAACTCGTTGCGACGACCACGACCGAACGGGCTTCGGGAAAGATGCGACGCGGATCGGAGCGCTGGGCGGGATCGCGCTCCATCCACGTCATCTCGCCTTGATAGCCGCGCTCCAGCCACTCGCGCAAGCGGGCAGCTTCGTCGATCAAAGGTTCCGCGCGGACGATGCCCACGTTTTGAAAGCCGATCTCCAAAGCGTGCTCTCTGATCCTTGCTGAACGTTGAGCGGCAACGGAGCCCGGCGAATCCTGCGAAAACTGTTCGTGCGACGCCATGATCTCCCCAAGTATAAGCGGTGCGCCTGACACGACGTAATCGGCGCTCGAGGCAAAAACAAAAAGGGCGCATCCCGAAGGACGCGCCCAGAGTTGGAAAAGTTGAGCGGCCGTTTAGAACTCGAAGCGGACGGCCAACTGCACCTGGCGCTCACGGAAGAGCGTGCTGTCGGCGCCGGTCGTTTGTCCAAAGCTCGGGTTAAAGGTCAGAGTAGTACCAGAGAGGTTATAGAGCGTCGTGTTCACGCCGGTAACCTGGGTCCGGTTGAAGAAGTTGAAGGCCTCAGCCAGTACTTCGATTTTGGCTTTTTCGCCAATCGGGAAGCGACGTGAAACGCGCAGATCGAGGAACTGAATCGAGGGCTGTTTGAAGAAGTTGCGGGGCAGCCCCGGATACCGCGTGGCTCCGCCCGAACCATTGATACCGCCACCAGGCGTAAAGCACGCCGGGGTAGTGGCTGGGTCGCTACCCGGAGGTCCGATACAAAGGCCGGTCGCGGCGTTGGGTGTAAAGCCCGCGGCCGATGCGCTGATCGAACCAGACACGTTGCCGGTATAGCGCTGTCCGGAGAACCAATTGAGGATCGGCGAGATCGTCCAACCATTCAACAGCGCCCGCGCCGCCTTGTTGCTCTTGTTCTTATAGCTGGTGTTATAGACCAGGCTGAAGGTGAACTTGTGACGCCGGTCAAACCCGGAGAGCGCATTCTCACCGGCTTGATCGAAGGCATTGAAAGGCAGGTTATTCGACGTGAACGTCACCGAGCTTTGACCGTTGTCGTATGCCCGCGACAGCGTGTAATTGCTCTGCACCTGCAATCCCCTCGTCATACGACGATTGAACTGAAGAACCAGCGCGTTGTACTTGGAAAATACATTGCTGCGAATTTCAGTGATTTGAGCGTAGAGCGGGTTTGGCCGGGCAGTGGTAAAAGCGGTCCGTTGGCTAGCGCCAAGGAAAATCGGCATGCGAACAACTTGCCCATCCGCGGGTCCACCCACCGCCGTCACGTTCACAAACTGATAGTTTATTGTGCCGGGCGCCGGCAAATTTGTGTCAACAAAGTTGGGTAGGTACTGGCCATAACTGAACAAGTACGAAGCTGACACGACGGTGTTATGCGCAATCTCACGTTCAAAGACCGCATCCAATTGCTGGATACGCGGCAATTGGAAATCCGACGCAAAATACTGAACGGCACTGGGAACCAAGGTTCCCGCCGTCAGCAGGTTCGGATAGATTGGCGAACCAGCACTAGCAGCCTGTAGAGTCACCTGCCGCTGGGCCACGTCGGTTCCGACGCCGGTATTGATGAGCGAGTTATAGACCGTGGAGTTGATGACACGTCCGAAATAAACGCCATAGCCGCCACGAATAGAAGTCTTGCCGTCGCCATTGACGTCAAAAGCAAAACCCACTCGCGGGCCAAAGTTGTTCTTATCGCTCACGCGATTTCCGGTTTGCGGGAGCGCTGGATTGATCCGAACCGCCGCATTCGTGGGGTTCTGCTGATACTCGTAACGCAATCCCAGATTGAGCGTCAAACGCGGCGTCACGCGCCAATCGTCCTGAAGGAAGAAGTTGTAATCGTTAGTGCTCAGCGTCAATCCCAAGACACCTAAGCCCTGATTGAAGTTGCCGCCATAGCACTGTCCCGCGCGCCGGGTGGAGCCAAAGCAAACACCGAGGTTTGCCGTGGCCGAACCGGCTGGTCCGGGAACGAGCGCACGAATCGCACCGTTGGTGGTGAAATTCGTATAGTCAACGATGAAGTCCGGAAGACCGTTCGCGCCGGTGTAGTTGAACTCGCCACCGCTAAAGCGGAGGTTGTTGATGATGTCCTTGGCGTGATTCACATCGCCACCGAACTTCAGAGTGTGATTGCCGGTCGTGTAGGTCATCGTATCCGCGAACTGCGTGCGGCGTTCGTCAGGGAAGGCGACGCGTTCGAGGAATTCAGGAATTCCGAAAGTGAAGCCGTTGTTGATGAAAGTCTGCGGAGACCTGCCACCCACTGAATTGGTCGGCTCCCCGGGCAACGGCGGCTGGCTGAACTCGTATTCAAAGTCGCGTCCATACTGAAAACGAGCTTCGTTAATCAAGCTGTTGGAAATCGTCGAAGCGAGCCGCAGATTCAGGAATCTGGCACGAACAAAGTCATCACCAAAATTATCTCTGGCGCGCGTGTTCGTGGCTTGCGTCTGGATGCCGGCGGGCGAATCCCACTTCAACCAGTTGTAAGTCGCCGTGAACACGTTCTTGGAATTAACGTGCCAATCAACCTTCGGCAAAAAGATAAGGTTGTCGCCACGACGAGGCAGCGTGCCGCTGAGGCTATTCAGAAAATTCAACGCCGAAGTGATCTGGGTGTCAGTTAGACCGCGGGCGATCAGGGTGGTTCGATTCGCGGCGGTTATGGTATTCAACAAGTTGGGATCGGTGAACCTGGACAAGCCGGGGAAATTTCGTCTCTGCTGATCGTAGCTGAAGAAAAAGAACGCTTTGTCCTTAACGATCGGTCCGCCGATGGTGCCGCCAAATTGATAGCGAACGTCAACGGGCTTGATTCCCACCGGGGTGAAAACCCCGTTCACCAAAACCGAATTGGTTGCCAGCGGATTGCGGGCTCCCCATTTGTTGTTCCGATCGTATAAGAAACCGGAACCATGCAGTTCATTCGTTCCTGACTTGGTGACGGCATTAGTCACGCCGCCGGCCGAACGACCGTACTCGGCTGAGTAACTCGAGGTGTTCACCTGAAACTCTTTGATTGATGCTTGACTAATAACGTAAGGAATACGAGTGCGGCCGCGCTCTTCGGCAAAGAATGCCTGGTTGTTGTCACCGCCATCGACGGTGTTGTTATTCAACAGACCAGAGATGCCGCGGAAGCTGATCAATCCGAAAGTGCCATCCGGCACCGCGCCCGGAGTCAGAATCGCGAAGTTTGACCAGCGACGGCCATTGATCGGCGATTCGTTAATCGTCGTTTGATTGACGTTGGACGAAAAGTCCTGCTGCGACGTATTGATAACCGGGGCCTCGGCCGTGATGGTTACGGTTCCGCCAGAGACACCTTGCAGCGAGAGAGGGACTTCCAGGTTCGTCAAACGACCGACCTCGACGACGACAGACGGGCTGGAGAAGGCGGCAAACCCGGTCGCGTTCACGCTTACCGTGTAGGTGCCGGGTTCAAGGTTTACAACGCGAAAGCCACCGTTGTCGTCAGTTGTGGCGGTGGCTTCTTTGGCTGTGCCGTTGTTCTTTGCAGTGATCGTAGCTCCCGCCACGACTTCCTTATTAGGATTCATGACGGTGCCCGTGATGCCACCCGTCACAGTTCCTTGTGCCATTGCGCTTATCGCGCAAAGCGTCGTGACGATCAGGGAAGCAAAACAAAAGCGTAAAAATTTACTCATAAGCGGAGAACTCCTTAGAAAAAGTCAGAATCGTTGAGACCTGTTGCGCACGAGCCATCGAGCGCAGTGTTAACTGAGACATTGAAAACTTTTTGGACTGCTTCTTTCGAAGGATTGACTGCCGAAAAAGTGCAGAAGGCGGTTTCTATCATGTTGAGCGTTAACTGCGCAAGCATAAAACGGTCAGGGTAACGGCTTCGTCTCTTGGCTCACGCTCTTCAAATCCCGTCGCTGCTTTTCAACTAACGCGCTTGGGACGGAATTTTTCGCAAGAATTGTGCCTGAAAGACCCGCTGAGAACAGTTCAAAGAAGCGCTGCATTTGCGGTGAGTAATTCACGATTCTGGCCACAGGAACGGACTGTTGCAGACGAGATTTTGGATTTTCTATGAAAACGTAAAGAGACGCTCCCGAAGCGAGCGAAGGACGCCAGTTGGTGAAGTTCTTTCTCAGGTGCGTTCCACGATCATCGCGATACCTTGTCCTCCGCCAATGCACGCTGTTGCGAGGCCGTATCGGCCGTTCCGGCGACGCAGTTCCAATAGCAGCGTCAACACCAAACGCGTTCCCGTCGCCGCCAGCGGATGGCCGAGCGCAATCGCGCCGCCATTGACGTTAGTCTTTGCGCGTTCAAGTCCCAGTTCGCGTTCGACCGCAAGATACTGCGCAGCGAAAGCTTCGTTGACTTCGACAAGATCCATATCGGCCAATTTCAGTCCCGCCTTTTCCAGCGCGAGTCGCGATGCCGGCACCGGTCCGATTCCCATGATTTCGGGTTCGACTCCCGCGTATGCCCAACTAACGATGCGACCCAGCGGCTTTTTTCCGTTTCTCTTCGCATGGTCCTCGTCCGCAATCACGAGGGCGGCGGCTCCATCGACGATTCCGGAGGCGTTGCCTGCCGTGACGAAACCGTCTTTGGCGAATGCCGGTTTCAGTTTGGCGAGTCCTTCCAGCGTCGTCTCTGGCCGCATGTGATCGTCGCGCTCGAACAGAATCGTTTCCTTACGCGTCTTGATTTCCACGGGAACGATCTCTTCTGCAAAATGTCCGGCGTCGAAGGCGCGCTTTGCTTCCTGTTGAGATCGCAGCGCGTACTCGTCCTGCTCTTCGCGGGAGATCTCGAACTTGCGCGCGAGATTCTCAGCCGTGCCGGCCATCGGCGTGTTGCAGTAAGTGTCGAGCAGCGCCACCATCAAGCTGTCTTCCAACTTTCCCTGGCCTAACCCGAAGCCTGATCGCGCGCCGCGGATCACGTGCGGGGCTTGCGACATGGATTCCATACCGCCGACCAGACACGTGCGCGCTTCGCCGAGTTGGATCATTTGCGCGCCCGAGACGATCGATTGAATGCCGCTGCCGCACAGGCGATTCACCGTTAGCGCCGGACGATCGAATGGGACGCCGGCCTTCAGAGCCACGTGACGCGCGCCGTAAATCGCATCACCCGAAGTCTGCAATGCGTTTCCCACGATCGTGTGATCGATCTCGTCCGCAGCCACGCCAGTAGTTTCCAGCGCGGCCTTTGACGCGATCGCGCCGAGATCGATTGCCGAAATATCTTTCAGCGCGCCGACATACTCGCCCATCGGCGTGCGCTTGCCACCCAGAATGAAAACATCAGAAGACATGAATTATGTTGACCTCGCTATAGTCAGGAATTTGAGTGTGATCTGAAACGAAGAAGGCTAACAAACGCAGAAGCCGAAATCAATTTGGTTCGGACTCAATCAATAAACCGGTGTTTTTCGCGATAGCGATGCAGCAACTCTTCGAGAAATCCTTCGTACGTGAACGTCGCCAAATCGTATTGCGGGCGCAGCTTGAAAAGTATCGGCATCGAAACGCGCCAGGCCATCCACTGACGCGGGTAATCTTTTAGGTCCCAACGACGACGCAGGAAACTTTCCACGACTGAGATTTCCTGCTCGGTCAACTGGTTTAGGTCGGCAGTGAACTGAACCGGCTGGCAAGTGCGGCGCATCGCTGGGTCGGATATTGCCGACCCAAAGACTTCCGCAAAGGCCGGCGCTTCAGCCTCACGCTCGCGCACGACCACGGTTCCAGCGACCAAATCGCCGACGCGCTGATCGCGCTCGGTCGCAAAAACGGAAATCAACCCAATCGAATAAAACGGTGGCACGATGAAATCGACGACGCGCAGAAGGTTCCGCACCATCGCTTCAAAAAAAGAGATTGGGCGGCCATCTTCGCGAATCACGCGCAGCTTCAGCCAGCGCTTGCCGGGGGTCTGGCCTCGCCAAATCCACTCGAAAATCGCGAAATATCCGTTGATGATCAAAAATTGAATGATGATCAGTAGTGCGATGACCCACTTCGGCGCGTTCAGCAAACGATTGCCCACATCGGCTGCGTTTGAAATCATGAGAAACACCATCACCATTGTGATCAGCACAACAATCTGAATTGCATGATCGATCGCGCAGGCAATGAACCGATTGCCGATTGACGCCAGCGCAAAGTGAAGCGGCACGCGCTCAGGCGTTTCGATAACGAGGGTTTCGTCTGAGGTGATAGCGGCTGACATTACGGGGATGAGTCAATCTCGTTTAGCACGAGGTTGACGGCCTCAGCATATAACTTGTGTTCTTCGATCAGAATGCGCTCAGAAAGGGACGCAACAGTGTCGCCGTCGTAAACAGGAACCTCGCGCTGCGCGATGATGGGACCACCGTCGAGGGTCTCATCAACGAAGTGAACAGTGCAGCCGCTAATTTTCGCGCCACGATCCAGAGCTTGTTGTTGAGCGTTCAGGCCGGGATACAGCGGGAGCAAGCTCGGATGAATGTTGACAATGCGTCCGCGGTAGGCGTCGATAAATTCTTTCGAGAGCACGCGCATGTAACCGGCGAGGCAAATGAGATCGATTTGCCGGTGGCGCAGCGCTGCGATGATTTCGCGATCGTGTTCTTCACGCTGGCGGCCGCGACGTTCGATCACCAGCGTTTCGATCCCGCGTTCGCGGGCTCTTTCCAGACCCGCAGCATTTGGCTGATCGCTGATGACAATCGCGACTTCGGCGTTTGGAATTTCTCCGGCGCGCACCGCGTCGGCAAGCGCGACCATATTCGAGCCTCGTCCGGAAATCAGGATCGCGATTCGCGCTTTGGCTGGTTCGCCGGCCATCTATTTTTCGGCGTCGAAAATTTGCGAAAGGTGATGATTCAGATGATCGACGTAGTCCGTCATCAAGTATTCAAGCGTCACCGGTTCAGACTGAGGGACTGTCTTAAACGCGATCTCCTGCAAAGTGTGGAGCGTGCAGGGAGTGTTCAGCTTTGCCTGGTCTGCATGCGACATCAAGTGGTGCAAATGAAGATTGTATGCGCGCCACAATTCGATCAGGTCTGACCAGGGACGCTCCTGATAATGATTGGTGCGGACCCAGCCATTCTGATCGTAACCCGGAAACACCAGATCGTCTTTCAGTTGACCCAGCACAAATCGCGCGTGATTGTTCGCGGCCGAATCGATCAGGTGACCGATGATCTGTTTCGACGACCAGTGATCCTCAGCGCGGGGTTTGGCGCTCTCAGCTTCGCTAATCTTCGTCAGTTGATCCGACGCTGATTCGATCATCTGTTTGAAATCATTTAGCCATTCGTTCATGGCGACTCCTGTTTAATCAACCACTGAGACAACTCTTTCGCCTTCGGTTACTCGACCGATGCGATAGCAGTCACTGTTTGAATTTTGAATCCTTGAGATGTCATCAGCCGCGCAAACGATCACCATGCCAATTCCCATATTGAACGCGCGAAACATCTCCGGCTCTTCAATATTTCCCAGACGCTGCATGAGGTGAAAGATCGGCAGGACCGGCCATGATCCTCGCTTGATTTCAACTGCAGTTCCCTCCGGCAGAATCCGTGGAATGTTTTCGAGCAAGCCACCGCCAGTGATGTGAGCCAAACCTTTGATGATTCCTGAATCAAGCAACGGTTCAAGGGCGGGAAGGTAACTCGCATGCGGCTGCAACAGCGCTTCGCCAATCGTCTGCCCGAGTTCGTCGAGATCCTTTTCAGGCGAATGTCCCGCATCGTCAAAGAAGAGTTTGCGTGCCAGCGAGTAGCCGTTCGTGTGCAAACCGACGGAGGGCAGGCCGAGCACAACATCGCCTGCGGCGATCGTCTTGCCATCGATAATCTTCTCACGATCGACTATGCCGACGATGAAACCGGCGATGTCGTATTCGCCTTCAGCATAGAACCCGGGCATCTCAGCGGTTTCACCGCCCAGCAAAACGCAACCGTTTTCGCGACAGCCATTCGTGATGCCTTCGATGACACTGGCGGTGGTGTCGGGAGAGAGTTGGCCCGTAGCGAAATAATCGAGAAAGAAGAGCGGGCGCGCGCCTTGCACCAGAATGTCATTGACGCAGTGATTGACGAGATCGCGGCCAACGGTATTGTGAACTCCCGTCGCGAACGCGATCTTCAATTTCGTACCGACACCATCGGCAGACGCGACGAGCACCGGCTGGTGCATCAACGGAAACGCGCCATCGAACATGCCGCCGAAGCTGCCGATTTCTGACAGTGTGCGCGCGTTGAAGGTGGTGCGTGCTAGTTCCTTGATTCGCTCAGTGGCTCGATTCGCGGCGTCAATGTTGACGCCGGCGTCAGCATAGGTTGCGGGTTTGGACATATCGGAGCGCGGGCATCCCTGCCCGCTTGAGCGCGTAAGCGCGAACTCTACTTCACAAGTACTTGAGCGTGCTGCGCACGCTTTGCGGGCAAGGATGCCCGCGCTCCATCAATACGCTTCACTTCTTTGATGGTTTCGGTTTCGGTGGTGGCCCAAAGTCTCCATACGCGATGAATCCGGATCGTGATGAGTCATCCTTCTGCGCTTCGCGGCCAGTCCAGACATCTTCAGTCGTTTGCTTAGACGTTGTTATTTCATAGAACTTTGAAGAATCAGCTTTGCCCTTGGTGGTGATCATAACCTCACCTTGTAAGTCGGTGCGATAGACCTTCGCATTGATGCCTTTCAGACGATCGAGCACGCTCTGCGCCGGATGACCATAACGATTCCAGGCGCCGTCAGAGATGATCGCGGCCTGCGGCTGTACACGCTTCAGAAAACCTTCCGAGGTCGCGTACTTCGAACCATGGTGAGCAATCTTGATCACGGTCGCTTTCAGGTTCAGATCGTGTCCTACTAAGCGCGCTTCGGTCTGCTCTTCAGCATCGCCCATGAACAGCATTGAAAAGTCTCCGTAGTCCAAACGCAGCACGATCGAATTCGCGTTGGTTTCGTTTCCGCCGCCCTTCATCATGTCTTTGGTGAACAATGGTTCGGTGGGCGCCAGCACGGTCAGAATCGCGCCACCGCCTAGGTCGAATTTCTTTCCGGCCTGCACGCTTTCATATTGCGCGCCACTCTTTTGTAGCGCGTCTTTGTATTCGTCGAAGAAGCTATTGATGGACTTCGTCTTGTTTTTTGGCGGCACCGGAGTGGGCGCTGGCGTCGCCCCCTTTTTTGTTGGTGTAGGTGAAGGTTTCGGCGTGGAAAGATCGACGCCATTGTCGATTACATTCGCTACTTTGATCGCATTCATGACTTCATCCGCGCCGCCAATGTGATCCGGATGCGGATGCGTCGCGATGAAGTAATCGAGCTTCTCGACCTTGTAACGCTTCAGCGCGTCGAGCACGACTTTGCCTTTGCCCGCATCGCCCGCGTCAATCAAAACGGATTTGCCTGTCGGAGAAATAATCAGGATCGAATCGCCTTCGATCGGCCCGACGTCGAGCACGAAGACTTTCAATTCGCCGGTGGGTTTCGGCGGACGTGAATTCCACCACGCACGCCCCCACTTGAACCACGCCCCGCCGGCGGCGCCGAGAATCAGCACCAGCACCGCAATTGCACATCCGCATCCGCGAGTTGAACGTTTCATTATCGACACCTAAAGGGTGCGTAGATCGCTAATCTCAATCAGTGACTCGCCAAATTGGATCATCTCAATAACTCGCGGAAGCGCATGAGTCAAAATATTCCGCAGATGTGCATCGGACGTATTACCGCAGGTAATCCAAATTACTTGTGGGGGTGGGCCGAGTGATTCAATTAGCGCTACGAAGTCCGCATCTTTGGACATTACTGTCACGTTTTGTTCTTTTGCCGCTAGAAATATTTGACGGTCAGTCGCATCTCGGAGTCCAATATCACGTAATGCATAAGCGGAAATTCCGAAGGCACGCGTAATCCATGACGCAAGCGCGGGAGATAATTGAGCGTCGATCCAAATCGTCACGCGGCGATTACCGGATGATCAAGCTTGCGCGACGCGTACTGCAGAGCCGCCTTTAGATCGTCAGCTTCTAAGTCCGGCATTTCCTCCAGGATTTGATCGGCGGACAAGCCTGCGGCGAATAGATCGAGTACGTCGATCACACGAATACGCATCCCGCGAATGCAAGGGCGACCCCCGCACTGCTCTGGGCTTACCGTAATACGATCCATCAACTCCGGCATGGCTTTGAAGATAGGCGTTTCGGATTAGGATATCAAGATGTTAAGTGAACTTTATTCGTTCAAGTACCAGCAGACCGATCGACACGAGCGCCAGCGCATACATTACCGGATGAATGTCGCGGCGGCGGCCAACCATCAGGTACAAACCGACGTGCGAAATGAAGCCCCAAAGAATTCCCTGCGTGATCGAAAACGTCAGCGGAATCAAAATCAAAGTCAGAAACGCGGGCACGCCTTCTTCGATTTTGCCGAAATTGATTTGACCGACGCTGCGAAACATCGCCGCGCCGACGAGAATCAGAACTGCCGCTGTCGCATATGGCGGCACCATGCTCGCGAGCGGCGCGATGAATAAGCATGGTAGAAAACAGAGCGCCGTGAACACGGACGTCATTCCGCTGCGCCCGCCCATTTGAATTCCCGCGACACTTTCGATGTAAGCGGTGCCCGATGAAGTGCCCGCGAGTCCCGCGCCCATCGTCGCCAGCGAATCGACAATCAATCCCTGGCGCAGATTCTTCGGATGACCTTCTTTATCGAGCAAGTCGCCAGCGTGTGCGACGCCGATGAAGGTCGAGATCGAATCAAATAAGTCGGTGAAAAGGATCGCGATGATCGATGGCAGCAGGCTCAGCTTCAAAGCGCCGAGAAAATCGAGCTTGAAGAAGACGCTTTTGAAATCCGGCAGGCTGAAAATCTTCGGCGGTGCGCTCACCGACCCCAGGGCCCACGCGATGAGCGTGATGAAAACAATCGTCGCCAGAAACGCGAATGGGCTGCGATGCGACATCAGAAAGATCGAAAGACCGACGCCGATGATCGTCAGCAGCGCTGGCTTGCCGAGCGCGCCGATCTTCACGTAAGTCACCGGATCGGAAACGATGAAACCGGCATTCTTCAAACCGATGAAGGTGAGAAAGATGCCGATACCAACCGCCGCGGCGATGCGAATTTCTTTCGGAATCGCTTTCGCAATCGATTCGCGTATTGGCGTCACGGAAATCAGCAGAAAGAAAACTCCGGCCCAAAAAATTATTCCGAGCGCGGTTGGCCACGGCACGCCCTTGCCGAGAATGATCGTGTAGGTGAAGAAGGCGTTGATGCCCATGCCCGGCGCGACCGCGAACGGCAGCTTCGCGTACAAGCCCATCAGCAAAGTCATCGTAAAGCAAACGATGACTGTCGCCGTCAGCACACCGCTGAACGCCATGCCCGTCTTGCCGTCAGCAGAAATGATTTGCGGATTGACGATGACGATGTACGCCATCGTGAAGAAGGTCGTGACGCCCGCGATGGCTTCGGTTTTGAGGTTGGTTTTGTCGGTGGTCATGACCACAGGGGACGCAGAGGACAACAAGAATTAGCCGCGGATACACGCGGAGTAACGCGAATGCGATTTTTTGGATTTTCTAATCAGCGTCATCCGCGTTCATCTGCGGCAAATTCCTCTACGTCCTCTGTGGTTGATATTAGTTTGCCAGGACACTCCGCACTTCACGCAGCGCCGTTTCAATATCCGCGCGCGTTACGTCGTAATGCGTCACAGCGCGAATGGACGATCCGAAGCCGGACATCAGCACGCCGCGTTCGCGCAGTTGCGCGCAGATCGCATCAACGGGTAGCCGAGTCTCGGCCACATCGAAGATGACGATGTTCGTGACCACTTTCTCAGGATCGATCTTCACGCCGGGAAGTCCTGCCAAGCCTTCGGCCAGAAGCTTCGCGTTCGCGTGATCTTCCGGCAACCCTTTCGGCGATTCTTCCAACGCAACTAGACCCGCCGCCGCCAGCACTCCCGCCTGTCGCATGCCGCCGCCGAGCATCTTGCGAATCACGCGCGCTTCGTCGATGAAAGCTTTCGTGCCGAGCAGCATCGATCCGACCGGCGCGCCCAAGCCTTTCGACAAACAAAACATCACCGAATCAACAGGACGCGCGAGGTTCGCAACTGAATCGTTCAGAGCCACGGCCGCGTTGAAAATGCGCGCGCCATCCAGATGCACCGGCAGCTTCATTTCATGCGCGCGCGCGCAAATGTCTTCGGTTCGTTCGCGCGTCAGGACCGATCCGCCGGCGAGGTTGTGCGAATTCTCAAGTGCAATCAGACCCGTCGGCGTAACGTAGTAGGAAGTGACATGATGAATCGCGCCTTTGATCTCATCCCACGTCAGGATGCCGCTGCCGTCGGGGCTTTTGACCGGCCGCGCAATGCAGCCAGAGAATGCAGACATCGTGGCCATCTCGAAGTTGTAGATGTGACCACGCTCTTCGATGATGACTTCCTGGCCCGGCTTCGTATGCACCTTGACCGCGGTTTGATTTCCCATCGAACCGGTTGGCACGAACAGCGCGGCTTCCTTTTCGAAAATCTCTGCGGCGCGTTCCTGTAAACGATTGACGGTTGGATCTTCGCCGTAGACGTCGTCGCCGACTTCGGCTTCAGCCATCGCGCGGCGCATTGCCGGCGTAGGTTTGGTGACGGTATCGCTGCGTAAGTCGATCAGTGGCATAGACTTCAATCTGTGTTGGCAGGCAAAACTCTATCATAAAACCGGAAGCAGCAAAGCCCGGCGAAAACACGAAACTGAAAGGAATTGCAGATAGGAGTGCTGCGATGAGGAATCGAGGGTGCGCTAAGTTACCCCTCGATTTTTTCGTCTTTGAGCATCTTGCAGTTGCCGGTGAAGATTGCGCCGGGCTTCATCGCTAACGAGCCCGTTGAGATGTCGCCATTGATGATCGCATTTGGTCCCAACTCGACACGCTGTTGCGCGTTGACGTTACCATTGATGGTTCCACTAACGACGCAGACGGCTACATCGATCTCGGCATCGACGCGCGCAGAGTTATCCACGATGAGAGTTCCTTTGTAGGAAAAGACTTTGCCCGCGATATACCCGTTGACGCGCAGCACGTCTTTGAAAGTGATCTCGCCATTGAGTTCCGGCTCTTCTTCCGCGTTGGGTCGCGAACGTTGCTTGATGGCGAGTGCGCTGCCGGCTCCCAGGCTTCCCGTAATGATTCCATCGACCGGCAACATTCCGCGGTAATGAGCCTCGCCGGTGATGACCGGCACTCGCGGTTGGAAGCTGGGTTCCTTGGCTGGGCGAAGCGGAGCGACCTTAGCGTTGTCCCCAGAAATTCGATGCGGTCCGGTCGGAGGTAATACGGTGCTACGAAATCGGGGTGCTTCAGCCGGAACGGTGCTGGGCTCTCTCGCGAGAGCGGGCTTTGGGGACATCAGAGTTCTCCTCGAACAATCTCAGGGGCCTGCGCAAACTCGATTGTCGTGGGAAGGAACTCACCGGGGCAAATGACCTGGCAAGTCATTTCCGAGAAACACTGGCTTAGGTGCGGCGCACGGTATCACAGGACGCACAGCGGTTCAAGAGGCTTTTGGCCCAAAGCCCGTGACGGAGATCACAATTATTAGAAGGCCTTTCCAACTTCATTCTGCACGTGCAGCGCCAGCACGTCATCGACGGCGCAAGCCGCGGCACGCTTCGCGGCAGCACTTAGCTTCACATCTTTTAGATCAACCGAAGAATTGCCGATCAAGGTCGCCGAGCCGAGTCTTACAAAACCTTTGCCGTAATCGATGTAAACCGGAACCAACATCTTGAAATTGTCGCTGACGCCGGACTGGGTTATGCGCGCGGTAAGCGATGTGCCGCCGCTATTTAGTTGATATTCGAATTTATAGGTGGGCATCTCTGTGCCGTAAACATACTCGTTGAAGAACCAGTCCATCTTTCCATTGCCATCGAGATTCATGTGGCTCGTCATAAATTTTTCGACGGTGCGCTTGAGGTCTTCGGTCGAAACGTCCTGGTTATAGTGCGACTTTATGAAATCCTGCATCATCTCCATGAAGCGTTTGTCGCCGCCGCTCGCGCGGTCATACATCATCTGACGCAGCATGTGCAGGATGTACGCGCCCTTTGGATAGACGAGAAATTGATACGCCGCGTAAGTCTTGCCGCTGCTCAGTCGAAATCCCTGGGTGACCGGGCCCACCGTGTAAGGCTTAAGATCGTGAGTCTGCGGTCTTGATTCGGTGATGCGATCGCGTTGCTCGTTCCAGAAGTCAACGAACTTCTTCTCGTCGCGCATCGCGAACTGAATAAACAACGACGCGGAAAATTCCGCGAAGCCTTCGCTCATCCATTGATCGTGATAAGACTTCCAACCAACCATGTGGCCCCACCATTGATGCGCGATCTCGTGTGGCGCAACATAACGGAAGAAGTTGTTCGTCGCGAACCTGACGTTGCCGCCGGTTGCCATATAACGTTGCGTAGGATCCATGAAGGCGGTGAACGGCATGTAAACCAGCGTGGGCCACGCCTGACCAAAGTTTCCGGCTGGCTGTTGCGTTAGCGCGAGGCGACTAAACGGCAGCTTGCCAAAGAACAGGTTGTAAACTCGAGTTGAGTTCTGCGCGTCAGCCAACATTGGACCGGCCATGCCGATCGTGTTCATTGAACCGACTTCGCTCGCCCGAGCCATGAACGACGCGATCTCCTCATTAGCGAAATATTCGATCGTGTAGCCAGTATCGGTATCGACGACCTGTTTCTTTTTGAAGATTCCGTAGTTGAACCCGGCAACTGCGAGTTGTGTGTCACCGCTGGACCACTTCGCCACGCGCAGATCGCCGTCGTCCGTTTCCGCCGCTACGGGCGTGCCGGTTCCAATCAGCGTCTTCCCCTTGGGATAGCGGAAGGTGACGTCGAATTTCGCGCGGTCCCCAAATGCCGTGCCTTCGTTGTTCGGGTACCACGTCAACCGCGCGCCCGGATTTACGAAGTAATTCCCGCCACCGACATTGATAAGCGCGTCGCCGCCGGCATATTCAAAATTCAGCTTGTAGGTCTTACCGCCCTCGAGTCCTTTCGGAAAAATGACGCCAAAGTCGGCGTCCTCATCCTTGTTTTGCTGCACGAAAGCGAGATCTTTTCCTTCTTCATCGCGCACGCGCGAAACGCGCAGTGGCGCAAACAAACTAAAAGGCAGGACGCGCGCGCCGCCGTCGAGAACGCGCAAAGTCACGGTATCGTTGGCAACGAATTTCGTGCCGCGGATGGCGGCGTCGATCTCGTGATGCGTGATGTCGTAGATGCGATGGTCTTCGTCTGATGAAGCGGTGCCTTTCGCGTATTCCTCCGCGCGATGAAACGCGGTCCACAAGCCGCGGTCGGTTTCGCCATAGCTCGACAACAACACTTCCTCAGGCGAGACCAACGGAATGCCCAGCGAGTCGTATTGAAAAATCAATTTGCTATAGCGCTTGCCGTTGATGAACGCCGTGAAAAATCCGGGCCGGTTGGGATTGTAGAGATCAACGAGTGTGCGCAACTCAACGTTGCGACGCAGGGTCTTCCGCAAAAGCTCCTGATTGTCTCGATAAGCATCGCGCGCCTTCTCCGCCTGCGGCCCATTCGTCGCCATCTTTGCACCGGCGGAGGCTTTGATCTCTTCGAAAGTCTTGTCGCTGAATCGCAGCACGAGTCGATCGAACTTTTCCTTGATCTCAGGTTGATTGATGAAGAGGGCAAGATTGTGCTTCTCGATCTCAGTGGGCGGCGTCAACGAGAGTTCCCCATCGCCGATGAACACGGCGCCGACATTTCGATCTTCCACTGTCGGTGCGAAATAAATTTCGCCGCTCGTTAGAGTGAAAGTTGCAGCGTCGCGCTTTAGCACCAGGTTGTTGACCGTGGCGTATGGACCGGCGAAATCCTGTGGATTCTTTCCCGTGTCGCGCAACTGTCGATAGTTAGGATCGGAGTTGGGCTTCTCGCCTGCTGTGCTCACTGTTACGGCAGCTTCGACTGGCGCGATCTCAAGTTTGAAATCCACCATCGCGACCGTGCCTTCCTCAACCTTGATGTCCGCGCGCTGGGCCTCGCTAAATCCCTGGGCGGCGACCGTGAGCGTGTAAACGCCGGCAGGCACACCTTCGATCTTAAATTGTCCTTGCTTGTCGGTAACCGCGGTGAAGGTCAGATTCGTCTCCGTCTGCGTGAGCGTGACTGCGGCTCCGGCAACGACCGCGCCTTTGGGATCGGTAACTTTGCCTTCGACTCGGCCACCTGCGGCGCGAACGCCGATGAAAGGCGACGCGAGCGCAGCAAGACAGATCGTGAACAACAGAGTGTGGAGTAATTTAGTTCTCATCTTTGAAATTAAGGGGCCGGGAATTCAAACGCTAACGCAGGACTGCGAACAAGTTCCCAAGGTTCAACTGGCGCAATTATTTCCTCGACGAGGAGGCGCGTCAAGCAGGATTCGCTTCTTGTCACCTTCGAACGCGCGTGGCATTCTTTTGACAGATGTTCGTCGAAAGCAAAATCAAGACGCGTTTGCTCCGTCGCATGGGCGAAGCGATCAAAGATTTCCGCATGATCGAAGACGGCGATCGCGTGATGGTCTGCCTGTCGGGAGGCAAAGACAGTCACGCGTTGCTCGATCTGCTGCTCGACGTGCAGCAGCGCGCGCCGGTGCGCTTCGAGCTGCTCGCCGTGAATCTCGATCAGAAGCAGCCGGGATTTCCCGAAGAGGTATTACCGAAATATTTGCGCGATCGCGGCGTGCCATTTCGCATCGTCGAGCGAAACACTTATGCGGTGGTGAAGCGGCTGGTGCCGGAAGGTAAGACTTACTGCTCGGTTTGCTCACGTCTGCGGCGCGGCATTCTCTATAACATCGCGGTCGAGGAAGGCTGCACCAAGATTGCCCTGGGCCATCATGCCGACGACATCATCACGACTTTCCTCCTGAATCTTTTCTACATCGGCACCTTGAAAGCGATGCCGCCCGTGCTGCGCTCCGACGACGGCCGCAACACGGTTATTCGCCCGCTGGCTTATTGCCGTGAAGCTGACCTCGCCGAGTTCGCGGCCGAAGCAAACTTTCCGATCATTCCGTGTGACCTGTGCGGGTCGCAGCCAAATTTGAAACGCGCGCGGATGAAGCGATTGATTGGAGATTTGGAAAAAGAGATTCCCAATATTCGCGCCTCGATGCTGGCCGCGCTTGGTAATGCCGTGCCGACGCATCTGCTCGATCCCAATCTGTTCGACTTCACCAAGTTGTCGAGCGGTACGGGCGACGTCGAAGCTGAACTCGATCTCGTCTTGGGACATACCGATAGTGAACCGGCGCTGGTGGCGATCGCTTAGAGGATTTAGCCGCAACAAGGCGCAAAAAGCACAAAACAAAATTCCGCTCTAATTATTTTGAGCGTTTTGTGCCTCTTTGTGGCCATCGCTGTTTGTGGTTAAATCGCGCCGATGGCGACCACCACCAAGCGCGAACTCGATCTGAAAGATTTCCCGCCAGGCACGGTCACTGAATTCACGACACTGGTTTGTCTCGCCTGCATCTTCGATATATTCACCAAGCAACTAGGGCTCGCGCCGCGCACTGCCTTTTCCGAAATCAAGCGGCACACACCGACGATCGATGAACTTACGAGCCGCAGCGCGATGCGTCCTTACTTCGACAGCGAAGAGAAGAGTCCGCATTGTCCTTATTGTGGATCAGCTAAGCGCTGGCTGGCGCGCTTCGATACTTACGTAGTTGAGGGTGGGAAGACGACTGACGCGCCGCGGCGAGCGTTTATCAAGAAGCTGCCTACGGCCGGTGAACAGTTCGTGATCGTCGAGAAGAAATCTGATTCCCGCGCGGTCTTGTTTGAATGGCTGGACACGCTCGGCGTCAATCTCGATCTGGGCGAAGAGAATTGGTTACTCGATGTGACGCGAAAATATTTGGCGCGCCGCGATCCGAAAACAGATTGGGAAGAAGTGTTCGCGAATGTGCGCGCCGTGCGTCGCTCGAGTCGTTTGACCGAAGGCTATGAAGTCGATAAGGGGCGTCTGTTCCTAACGCCAAAAATTTACGCCGAAGCGATCTTAATTCAGTACCTGGTCAGTCGCTCGCACACGCACGGAGGTCTCACCTCGGAAGGTCGTCTGACTTTAATGGAGATGATCCGCCGGCTTCGGTACTTTGGTTATCTGGAACAGATTGGCATCACCGAGCGCGATCCTGGTGAAGTGTTCGAAAAGCTAATCGATCATCTGGCGGCCACGCACGATTGGTCAGGTGTCAGTACCGGGAGCGGCAGCGACCGGGCTAAAGCGGCAACCAAGAAGGCCAAGAAAGTCGCAAAGAAAACTTCAAAGAAATCAACTAAGGCCAGCAAGTCGAAAACGACTCTGCCCGAGCCTGAAGAAATTATCTCTGAGCCGGTGAAACTTCATTACGTCATCGACCGGCGTGACTTTCTCGAAAAAGTCAAAAGCGTTTACGCGAGCTACGCCGGTTAATCGACGTCAGATTCCTTCTCCTGGTCGAGTTCGCGCATTCTGCGATGAATGAACTCCCGCGGACTTTCGGCTGCCGTAGCATCTTCCTCTTCATCTTTCTCGGACGTTTGATTCTCTTTATTTTCCGGATCGGTTGCCGGCTAACGAGGTATGCTTCCCGATTCGCTGCCGACTTGCGGCCAAGCTACAATCGGCATCATCGATGAACGAACTCACACGCGAACAAGACCAACTCCTTTCCGATCTTCAGCGCGATGCTTTCCAGTACTTCGTTCACGAAGTTAATCCCGACAATGGCCTGGTAGCTGATTCGACCAAGGGCGGATGGCCATCGAGCATCGCCGCAGTGGGCATGGCGTTGGCTGCTTATCCCGTCGGCGTCGAACGCAATTTCATTTCACGCGAAGAAGCGATCGAACGAACGCTAAGAAAGTTGCGCTTCTTCGCCGCGAGCGAACAAGGCACCCACGCGGATGCCACTGGCTACAAAGGTTTCTACTACCACTTTCTCGACATGCAGACTGGAAAGCGCGCGTGGCAGTGTGAAGTGTCAACGATGGACTCGACTTTTCTCTTCGCGGGAATGCTCACGGCCGCGGCCTATTTCGATCAAGACTCTGCGGAAGAGAACGAGATCCGCCGGCTCGCGGACGAACTCTATCGCCGAGTTGATTGGCGATGGGCGACGGGTGGCGGCTCCACGTTGGTTCACGGCTGGTGTCCCGAGACTGGCTTTCTAAAAGATCGCTGGGATGGCTATGACGAAGGCATGCTCGCTAACGTCCTGGCGCTTGGCTCGCCGACATTTCCGCTGCCGCCCGAAAGCTATTATGCGGATGTCGCGGCCTACGAGTGGAAAAAAGTTTTCGATTACGAATATGTCTTTGCGGCCCCGTTATTCATTCATCAGTTCTCGCATATTTGGATCGACTTTCGCGAAATCAAAGATGCTTTCATTCGCCAGTACGGGTTGGATTATTTCGAGAACTCGCGCCGCGCGACCTACGCGCATCGCGAGTACGCCAAGCGAAATCCACTCGGCTTCAAAGGTTACAGTGAAGTGAGTTGGGGATTGACTGCCTGCGAGGGCCCCGGACCCAGAGAGATGACGATCGATGGCGTGAAGCGCGAATTTTTTGACTATGTTGCGCGGGGCATACCGGATGGCCCGGACGATGGAACCTTAGCGCCGTGGGCGGTGGCGGCATCTTTGCCGTTTGCCCCTGAGATTGTTTTGCCAGCGCTCGATCACTTTAACCAGATTGAGGTCGGCGTCGATCATCCTTACGGACTCCGGGCGACTTTCAATCCGACATTTCCCGATGAAAAGAGCAACGGGCATGGCTGGATATCGCCGTGGCACTTTGGCATCAACGAAGGACCAATCGTGCTGATGATCGAAAACTATCGTGCAGATTTTATTTGGCGCCTGCTGCGCTCGTGCCCATACATCGTCGAAGGATTGCGACGCGCAGGATTCAGCGGAGGCTGGTTATAGCGAATTCAAGGCAGCGCGGCGAATGGGCGGAACTATGGATCGCATGGCTGGAGAATCCAGCGTCAGCCAGTCGAAAAAACTGTTGGCTTCACGACTGTCGGACGCTGCACATCCGGAAATGATCCGCGCCCGAAGAAAATATGCCAGGCAAACGAATCGAAAACCGGGAGGCGGAACAATGCGCAACCCAATTCGATCAACGCAGGCGATTGGACCGCGGACAATACCCGACGCATCCAGAGTCGCGAAACAAAACGAGCCCGAAACAACTCACCTGAATAGGATGAAAGCGTGTCGCGATCACCAGTTTCCAGATAATCGCCGATCACTCTTGCCGCGAACGCTGAGAGTCGCATGCAAGGATCCAATCCACCGGCCGTCAGCGGCGAGACAGCGCCGGCCGCGTCTCCCACCAGCAAGCCATGCTCATTGGCGATGCGGCGAAGAACTCCACCGACCGGTATGCGGCCCCCGCGACGCTCGATCAGTTTTGCGTTGCTGAGATCGACTATGTTGTCCACGCTGTTGCGAAACTCTCGCAGCGCCTTGAGCGGGTCGAAGCGAGAGGGATAGCCACCGACACCGAGGTGAACCTGTTCGCCGTCGTGAACGATCCAGGCGAGATAACCCGGAGCGACGTGCGGATCAAGAAAGCAGTGAAAGCGCGGCGGTCCATTCAACGGCACGCCGTCCAATACTTCTTCCACGCCCACGATCCATTCGCGGTTGCTATCTAGTTTGAGCGCCGCACCGGTCTGAGATGTGGCTCCGTCCGCTCCCACGAGGTAGCGAGTGCGAACGCAACGAGGCTGGCCTTCAGTCTCAATGTACAGCGTTAGTTCGTCGTTCAGTTTTGTATGCTCGATGTATTTGGTAGTCGGCGACCATTCCACACCGGTGCGAATGCACTTCTGCAAAAGCCTTTGGTACAACTGGGCCATGCGCCCGACGCGAAACTCGTCATGCGGGCTGACGAGATCCATCGATCGACGTGCCGGTGAATAGAGCGTCACGTTGCGCACGGCTGGGCCGAGGCAATCATCTGGAAGGTCAAAGTCCTCGAGCGTCCGCCGCACGAAAATGCCGGTCGTGTGAATTGATCGATTAAGAGAAGGCTTTCGATCGATAAGGAGAATGCGAAACTTACGCTCGCCCAATGAGAGCGCCGTTTGTAAACCCGCCAAACCGGCGCCGACAACAACTACATCGAATGATTCCATCTGTTTCCAGAAACTCAAACTTGAAACTTGGCTTGCTTATGCAGCGGGCTATTCTCGTGGCCGATAACGAAGCGCGTTATCCACTCGCCTTCCTGGATGAGCAGACTCATCGGTTTCGCACCGGCCGGAAGATCAAAGGCAACTTCAGTCGTGTATGACTCGCCCGGACGCAGTGGCGTCGTGAGCGGTGTGCCAATCTGGGCGGACGGCGCATAGCGACTCCCGCGATCATCGGTAAGCGTCAGCACTCGGCTGTTGGGGTAGAGCGAGCCATTGCCGCGCGAGGGCGCGATCGTCGTTTCATCGAAGCGCGTTTTGATCGTGATCACGGTGAGCTGATCACGCGCCACTGTTTGATTCGGCGCCTCGCCCACAGTTTTCGCCTGGCGGGCGTTAACGATCGAATACGCGAGGTGGCAGTCAAGTTCGCAGAAATGTTTCTCTTGCCCACGGGCGAGTATCTGTTCGTGACTCGCGACTGAGAAACCAAGCATCAGCGCCACGTAGCCCGCTGCCATGACGGCCATCGCCACGAGTGCGAACCGGACACCAGTGCGCTTACGCTTGACCAGGAAGTAAACGAGACCGATTGCGGTGATGAAGAGAACGAAGCCGGTGCCGAGCAGCGCAAGTGCGCCAACTGGCGCCGACAGATTTACGTTTGTGTACATTGATTTTCCCTCTCGAGGAACGCAGCAAAGAGCTTTACCACGTAAAGTCTAGTGCCAAAAAAAAGCACTCAGCTTTTCCGCATGCGCCCTATTAACGCTTCCATGTGATCCAAATATCGTTCAAGCGCGCGACGACCCGTCGTGGTCAAACTGAATTCAGTTTTCGGCGTTCGTCCTTCGAAAGATTTTGAGCAACTGATATAGCCTGCTTCCTCTAGCTTGCGCGCATGCACGCTCAAGTTCCCATCAGTTGTTTTCACCGCGTGCTTCAGTTCATTGAACGTGAGCGATTCATGTCCGGCGAGCGCGCTGATAATTCCGAGCCGCAGACGCTCGTGAATCATGCGATCGATCTCGCGGGCGCTATGCGGCGCGCCGCCGTGGACGCTGCGCAGCTTTTCTTTCTCCACATGTCCTCGTTTGATTTCGCGCTTGAACGCACTCTGTTTAGCCACCGTATTTCCTCGCAATGATTGAACCAAAAATAATGTGCAGCCCGCCGAAGCCCGCGGCCATCAGCCAGCTGCCATAAGACGCGGGGGCGAACAGCGCGATTGCGCCGAGTGCCATGAAGCAGATGCCCATGACCGGCACGACGCTCACGGAATACATGCCGCTCGTCACTACGCCGGTGCCGTAAAGCAGCAGCCATACCGCAGGAATCAGGTTGACCAAGCCCGCGCGGAATAGAGCAATCGTAAGGATCGCGCCGACGATCATGGGCGGCGAGAGGCTGAACACGACTTTGCGTCCCGGTCCGGAAAGCAGTGGGACTCCGGACTTGCGCGCCTTGCGATCCATCGACCAACCCGCAATCAGAGATGAAACGATCGCTTCAGCCAGCCAAACGAAAAGCCAACCTCGCGCGGTTGCTTGCTGCGCTGCGATGTAGGTGGTAGCCAGCGCACTAACGCCAATCGCGACCTGTCCCCAACCCGGAACGGCGGTGAATGCCGACGCCCGTTCCATGGTTTCGCGAATGTATCTCAGATTGTCGATCGCTCGATCGTGCAGCGCGGGAGGTTGATTAGGCTGGGCCAGCGGCGGCATACGAAGGAGACTAGCGTTTCGGGTTCTATTCTGTCAAGTACTTTACGATGCAAAGAGGATTAGGGAACCAGCACGACTTTCCCGATGTTCTTTCGCCCTTCCATATGTCGATGGGCCTCCGCGATTTGATCGAAAGGAAAGGCGCGATCCACGTGCGGTCGAATCCAGCCTTCGGCGACGCCGCGCATGATCTCCATCGTCCAGCCGCGAACTTTTTCACCTTCGCCCCACATGTGTCCCAGGTTCAAGCCGAACACGCCTTTGTTTCGATTCATTAATCCGAGCGGATTGTAACGGGGCATCTGGAGCACAGCTTTCAGCGCCCGCAGTTTCCCGCTGAGGCCCGACGCTGACGCGACGGACATTCCAAAGACGCCCATGCGTCCGGTTGCGCGCAGCGCCCGATAGCTCTTCTTCCAGCTATCGCCACCGAGCGGATCGATCACCAACTCGACGCCTTTGCCTTGCGTGAGATCGATCAGTACGGGCAGCCAATCCTGATTGCGATAATCGATCGCGTGATCCAATCCGCGCTCTTTTAGAAACTCGTGCTTTGAAGCGCTGGCAGTTCCGAACGTCTTCGCGCCGATATGTTTCGCGATGTCGAGGGCCGCCAGTCCCACGCCGCCACCGGCGTTGTGAATCAGCACCGCTTCATCTTTCCGCAAACCACCCATCGTCACTAGCAGCGCCCAGGCGGTGAGATAGTTCACCGGAATTGCCGCGGCTTCTTCGAAGCTGAGGCTCGCAGGCTTTTCGAAAATCTGCGCGGACGAAACCGCAACCAATTCTGCCTGACCATTGAATCGGGTCATGGCAATCACCGCTTTGCCGATCAATTTTTGATCGACTTCGTCACCCGCGGATTCGACGATGCCCGAGACTTCGTAGCCCATGACACAAGGTTTTGGCGGCCCGTCGGGATAAAGTCCTTGGCGGCAGAGAATATCAGCGAAATTCAAGCCGGCGGCCTTAACGCGTACGACCACTTGATCCTTTGTCGGCGTCGGATCAGGACGCTCTTCGATGTTCATGACCCCAACGTCGCCGTTGCGTGTGGTTACGATCGCTCTCATGGGGATACGACTCCTTCAAAAAATTTCGGGCAGCGACAACGCTGCCCGAGAAAACGCTGGCGAGATTCGGAGCATCGAGGCGGAGCGCCCCGCAAAAATCTATGCTCCTTCCGCCTTCGTTTGCTTGTTCGGTTGCGGCACGACGCGCAGGTAAGGCTTGATCGTTTTCCAGCCGCCGGGGAATTTTTCCTTGGCAGCTTCGTCATTCAGCGCGGGCACGATGATCACGTCGTCGCCGTCTTTCCAATTCGCCGGTGTAGCGACACTGTAGTTCGCGGTCAACTGAATTGAATCGATCACGCGCAGAATCTCTTCAAAGTTGCGGCCCGTGGCCATCGGGTAAACGATCATCAGCTTGATCTTTTTGTCAGGGCCAATCACGAACACGTTCCGCACCGTCAGGTTGTCGGCGGCCGTGCGGCCTTCAGATGTTCCCGAGGTGGCTGCCGGAAGCATGTCATAAAGTTTTGCGACGGCCAGATCCGTATCGCCAATCATCGGGTAGTTGGGAGCGTGGCCGGTTGCATCTTTGATGTCCTCCGCCCAGCGGCTGTGGTTGTCAACCGGGTCAACGCTCAGCCCGATGACTTTCACGTTGCGCTTATCGAATTCCGGCTTGATGCTGGCCACGTAGCCCAGTTCAGTTGTGCACACCGGCGTAAAGTCCTTCGGGTGCGAAAACAAAATGCCCCAACTGTCACCCAGCCACTCGTGAAAATCGATCCTGCCTTCGGTCGTTTCGACCGTGAAATTCGGCGCAGTGTCTCCTAAACGTAATGCCATGATGAAACTCCTTTTCCTTGAAAGTTGATTAGGCCAAGTCCTTCTTAGGCTGGCGCTCGAAGTGATTTGCTTGTTTTGCGACTGGTGTGAGTTTCTAACCAAACAAGGGGCAAGTCAAGGTCAAGAAAACTGCTTTGTCTTATGGGATGCATGTTGTGCAGGACGCAGCTCTCTTGCAATGTGGATCGATACCACCTACCTCTACCGTAGCAGTAAGTTCCCGGCAATCCCGACCCTCCAAGTCCACTTCGATGGTTGCTGTCCCTTGGCCGCTCTTTATCGTTCCCTTGGAGACGGTCCAGTTGTAGGTAAGCTCGCCGAGGCGTTTACCGCCCGTGACCTTTACGGCGAACTTCAGTGGTTTCGCCGGTTCCCACTGAGGGCAAGCAATCAATATTTCTGGGCAATCGGGATCTTGAAACTCGTGCGAGTGAATGATATCTGACGAAGTTGCGGCCAGAGCCATTGTAAGCAACAAAATTCTAAACATCATTCCTCCTCACGCGACATGGCAGTTAGCGAGCAACGACGGCAATTTTGTGCTTGTTCGCGAGCTTGATCATCTCTTCGCGATCAAACATCAGAGTTTTTCCGGCGGTTAGGCAGAGACACGTCGCGTGCGATTGGATCATCGTTTCGATCGTGGGCAAGCCGACGACGGGCACGTCGAAGCGCATGTCCTGATCTGGCTTGGCGATTTTCACGACCGTGAGTTTGCCACGCACGAGTTCGCCGGCGCGACGAATGACTCTGTCGGTTCCTTCCATCGCTTCGATGGCGACGCAGGCGCGATCGCGAACGACGATCGTCTGGCCGAGATCCAGCCGGGCGATCTCATGCGCAACTTCCAAACCATATTCGATATCACTGCGTTCGCGCTCGTCGGGTTCACGTTTGCTCAACGTGCCCTTTTGCGGAAGATGATCTGGCAGAAAGTACGTCGAATCGATCAGCTGGATTCCCTCAGCCGCGAGTTCGTCGGCTACGGCCCCGATCAACGCATCGGTATTACGTTTTGGCAGCCGCAAAAGCATCTTCAGCATGCGCACATCGGGAATTGCGCGACTGAAAATCTGCACATGCTTCACCTGGCCGGCCATGATCGCCTGGGTCACGCCTTCTTCTTTGAAGAAGCGCAGCATCTTGCCGAGTTGGCCGATGCCAACCCACGTTAACTTGTCGGCAATTGTTTCGATTGATGGATCGGTTTCTTCGCGGATCGCCGCGACGGCTACAGAAGTGCCGGCTTTGTGCGCGCCTTCGATAACCAGAAACGGGAATTTGCCGTTACCGGCGATGAGACCAATCTTCGAGATAGGGTGTTGGGTGTCGGGTGTAGGGTGTTGGGCGGACGACATCAGCGATTACTTCACCACGCCACGCTGGGAACTTTCGATGAACTTTATCAATTCATCGACTTCCGTAACGTTGTCGATCTCGGCACGCATCCGGTCGATCGCTTGCGAAGTGTTCAACTTCGCCGACAGCAGCAGGTAAAACGCGTGATGCAGCGAATCAAGAGTTTCTTTTGAATAGCCGCGACGCCGCATGCCGACTTTATTCAGTCCGTAACACTTCGCGTGGTTGCCGACAGTGAGCGCAAACGGCAGCGCGTCTTTCACGACGACCGAGTAGCCGCCGACGTAAGCTTCGCGGCCAATACGACAAAACTGATGTACACCTGAGTACGCGCCGATGTTCGCTCCGTCTTCAACTATTACGTGGCCAGCGAGCGTCGCGGCGTTCGCCATGATCACGCTGTTGCCGATCAAGCAATCATGCGCGACGTGCGCTTGGGCCATCAGAAAACAGTCATCGCCGAGGCGTGTGATCCCGCCGCCGCCCTTTGTGCCGCGATGAATGGTCGTGAATTCGCGAATGCGATTGCGTCTGCCGACGACGGTCTCAGTTTCTTCCCCCGCGAATTTCAAATCCTGTGGCGGCAGACCGATCGACACAAATGGATAGATGTGGCTTTCATCGCCGATCGTCGTGCGGCCGTCGATCACGCAGTGGCTGTCGATGCGAACTTTGTCTCCGATGACGACGCTATCACCAATGACCACGTAGGGCCCAATGATGCAGTCGTCGCCGATCTGAGCGTTAGGGCTGACGACGGCAGAAGGATGAATTTGACGAGACTGTTGGATCGATGGAGCGCTCATGTTGACTAGCTGGGGCGATCGGCGATCACGCTGGTGAGTTCCGCATCGGCGCAGATTTGGCCATCGACTTTGGCTTCGCCGTGCATGCGTTGAATGCGCGGGCCAAAGCGCAACGCCGTCACTTCCAAGACCAGCGTATCGCCCGGCACGACGGGCCGGCGAAAGCGAGCTTCGCGAATGCCGGTGAACAGCACCAATTTCTGATCGCGATTTTCGATCTCGCGCAAGGCCAGAATGGCGCCGCACTGCGCCAGCGCTTCGATGACCAGCACGCCCGGCATGACGGGCGCGCCAGGAAAATGGCCTTCGAAGAAAGACTCGTTGACGCTGACCTGCTTGATGCCGACGATTCTTTCGAGAGGTTTTAGTTCAATGATGCGATCGACCAGCAGGAAAGGATAACGATGCGGCAGCAGTTTCTTGATGCCTTCGGAATCGAGAACTGTTTCCATAAGAAGCGACTTACTTCGGTGTTGTCGTCGAAGCCGTTGCGGGGTTCTTCAGATTGTAATCCGTGATGAACGCTTTAGTGATGTCGATATTGTCGGCGGCGAACAAAATCCCTTCAACCTGGCTGCCGTCGATCAGCAGCGTGATGCCGCGCGACTTGGCATACGCATCAAGGGCCTTGCCAACGTCGTCCTGGAGCGGCGCAAAAATTTCACCGCGACGCTTTTGGTAATTCGTCTGCGCGTCCTCGCCCTTGCGCTGATAATCTTTCTTCATCTGATCGATCTGTTCGAGCTTGGTCTGAACAGTTTTTGGATCGACCGGCGCGGTTGAAGCTTGCAGCTTAGTTACTTCGTCCTGAAGTTGATTGATCTTCGTCGCAGTCTGATTCAGTTCGTCCTGCGTCTTCTGGAATTCAGCGTTCAGTTTGGTCAGCAGCACCGTGAATTTCCCGATGCCTTCTTTTGGGTCCTGGAACGCGGCCGAAAAGATGACGCCAACTTTGCCGACCGGTACATTCACGGGCCCAGCTTGCGGGGCAGGCATCGTTTGCGGCTTCGGTTGAGTCGCGGGCTGCGCGACGGCGTGGGAAATGGCGATGACGCAAAAGACGATCGCCAGCGAAATTCTTGTCATGACTCTCATTGCCTAATGCTCCAACTTCAGCCTTTTAAGTCGAAGATGCGGAGGCTGCTGCCGTCGGGCCGCACCTCCGCATTCATGAACCGTGCTGAAAAATCTCTTACGGCTGCAGCGAAGCAGTCGCGGGGTTCTTGCTATTGAAATCAGCGATGAACGATCTGGTGATGTCCATCGAATCAGACGCGCTCAGGATTCCCTGAATCTTGGTGACGTCCAGAACCAAAGTGATGCCGCGCGCTTTGGCGAAAGCATCCAGCGCCTTGCCGATGTCTTCGTACACAGGTCCGAGCATGTCCTGCAATCGTTTCTGATACGCAGCCTGCGCGTCCTCGCCTTTGCGCTGCAGGTCCTTTTTCATCTGGTCGATCTTGTCCTGCTGTTGCACGCTCAGCTTTGGATCCTGAACGGCCTGGACTTTCTGTAAGTCGGCGGTGGCTTTGTCGATCTGCTGTTGCAGGTTCGTCAGTTCGGTACGGCGCGGTTGAAATTCGCTTTCAACTTTTTTCGCGGCGGCCACGAGGCGCGTGATGCCCGCTTTCTCATCCAAAAAAGCGTCGGTATCTACGAGCGCGATCTTCGCTTCAGGCAAAGGACCGGAAGTTTGCGGTTGCGCCGGCGTGGTCGTCGGTGAACTCGGCTTGGGCTGTGCCAAAGCAGTGCCGGCGCTGATTGCCGCGAAGAAAGCGACTGCGGCTATCGCACGAAAGATTTTCATAAGCGTGTTGTAAAACTCCTTAACAGTAATTGAGCGGCGAGTGTCAACCAGTTAGTTGTTCAGGCCGCCGGTTTGGTTTGCCTGGCTGGACTTACTCGTCGTCAGGCGCGGTAAAGTTTAACTAAAAAGTGCGCCCCACGCTGAAGCGGAAGACCGACTTTTTCTCGTCAAAGAAGAAGGGAAATCCGTTGATTACCTGATTCTTGCGAGCGTTCGGATTATAAGCATAAATCAAACGAAAAGGCACGTTGAGAATCGGAATTTGGAAGCGAATCTCAGCGCCCATGCTGCTGCGCAAGTCGCTGAACTTGGCGAACAGACTTTGGTTCAGGCGAACGACGGTGTTGCGCTGCGCTTGACCGCGCAGGAACACTTGCTGCAGGCCGAAAGGCAGACCGGTGAGCGGATCGATTGGGCCAGTACGCAATGCCTGATCGTATTCAGCTCGCGTGATCAGTCGGTTGTCGCGCGCGATGAAGCCGAGGTTAGCCGACAAGGCGAGGTTCGTGAAATTTTGGCACGCGGCTAGAGTCGTCAAAGTTACCACGGCTGCGCCACCGGACGAGTTTAGCCGCGGACACGCGATCAAACCGTTGGTGGGCAGGAACGTATCGTCCGCCAGAAACTCAGTAGAGTAGGTTTGGTCGCGCTTTGAGCGCAGGTTGAAGGCGGACCCAACATCGACATACAGCGCGGCTTGCACGGTGCGACCTACGACCGGAATGCGATATTCAAAGTTGCCAAGCAACTGCGTGTCGGCGCCCGTGGCTGTGTAAACGCGCTGCAAGCTGACCACGTTGCTACCGGTCGCGCCAGTGAAGGTGCCGATGCTGGTCAGATTCGTTGGCAAGCCCGGAATTACGTTAGGCGTGCCGCTCGCGTTCGTCGCCAGCACCACGTTGCGAGAAGTGATGTAGTTATCGAGTGGCGTGACCGGACTGATCGATCGAACGTTGTAGCCGCGGATCGTGAATTCATCGCCCAGGAAGAACCGTTCGTAAATCGGCACGCCATCGATGAAGGCCAGCGAGTTCGCGTCGCGCACCTTCGCGGTTTGCGAGAAGCTGCCGACGGTGCCGGCCAGGATGCGGAAGCCGAAAACTTCCGGATACTCGGTTCGCTTCTTGCGCATCGGCATGAAATGCGTGAACTCGAGCGTGGGTTCGTACGAGCGCACGTCGCCGCCCAATCCCGCGACTCCCAAACCTACGGACAGCGAAGTGCCTTTCGTCGGATCGATGTTCGCGTTGCGCGTGTCGTAAACAAACGTCGCAGTGGCGCGGCTGGTGATGATGTTTGGCTGCCGGTAGATCACCGGAATGAACTGCGACGATGAAGTACCCGCGGCGTTGACCGGCGGGTCTTTCACGCTCGATTCCGCCAATTGATATGACAGACCGACGCGCGAAAACTGGGTGAACGGCCGCTTGCGATAAAACTCAGACAAAGGCGCGCTGGCGAAGATCGAAGCGCCGATCGAATTGCGCGTGAACAGGTTCTCTTCATTCGTATTGAAAAAGTCGAGCACCGACCCGCTCAAGCCCTGCTGCGCCTGCTGGTTTTGCGAAAGGAACGTGCCTTCGCCAAAGAACTTCTGCGAGTAGGCAAAGATGGTAAAGCCGGCCGTGATCGGACGATTGCGAATGTAAGGCTCAGTGAACGAGAACTGGAACGAGCGCTGGCGATTGCCGGCCGCCACGTTGAGCGAAAGCACCTCGCCGCGTCCGAACAAGTTGTTGGTTGAATATTCGAGCCCAAAGAACGATCCGCCGATGCCTGACAAACCGCCGTTGAAAGAAATCTGCTGGCGGCCCTTTTCGGAAACTTTGATCGTCACATCGACCAGGCCTTCCTCTTCGTTGGTCTTGAAGTCAGCGTCCTTGTCCTTATCGATCGGATTGAAGTAACCGAGCTGGTTCAGGCGCGTGACCGAAAACTCGTAGTAGTTCTGGTTGTAAATGTCGCCTTCGTTCATCAGCACTTCGCGCCGCAGCACGTTGTCGCGCGTGAAAGTGTTGCCGGTGAACTCCAGCCGCCGCAGTGTGAACTGCTTGCCTTCGTCGATCGTGATGACGAAATCGGCGACGCCTTCGTCCGGCTTGGCCGGATTGTCTTTGAAAGTTGGGTTGACTTCGGCCGTGTACTGGATGAAGCCCTGCGTGCCATAGGCCTTCTTCAAATTTTCGAACAGGCCTTTGCTGAGTGCTTCGCCATTGGCGACTTCGCCCTTGTTCAGGCCGATGAAAGCTTTCACAACTTGTTCAGAAAAGATCGAGTTGCCTTCGATCTTCACATCGCCGACGCGGTACAACTTGCCGTCGGTGATGGGAACGGTGACGCGCAGCGTCTCGTCAACCGAAGAAAGAAACGGCAGCGGCAGAATCGGAAAACCGGTGCGGCGCTTGCCTAGACCGGTGACGATGGGCTCGCCGTGACGCGCCTGCAAGTAGCCCTTCGATCGCATGTAGTTATCGACTTGATGCAGATCGTAATCGAGCTTCTGTCGATCGAGAATGTCCTGCTCGCGGAAGCGCGAAATCAGTCCGGCTTCCTTCACGTACTTCATCTGGCTGCGCAACTTGCCGCTCTTGAAAATCTTGCTGCCTTCAAACTGAATCTCAGCGACGCGCACGCGCGGACCTTCGTTGACGACGAAAGTGATTGCGCTCGAGGTCGCCGAAACGGCTTCCACGCTGCCGGTGACGACTGCGTTCGGATGCCCCTTGGCGGCCAGCAACTCTTTCAAGACGCGCTCACCGTTTTTCAGCTTTACCGGATCGAGGATCGATTCTTTCGAAACACCGACGCGACGCTCGCGAAAAGTCTTGAGCACGTCCGATTCGGCGACGCTCTTCAATCCTTCGAACTGAATGTCGCGAATGATCGGTAGCTCTTTGACTTCAAAGACCACGCGGACACCACCGCGCGGCGCGTCTTCGATCGTGACGCGGGTGCCGACTTTGTCGAAAAACCCGAGCGCGAGAATTGCTTGCAGGTCACGTTCGACCTGCGCCGGGTTGTAAGGATCCCCTGCGCGGGTCTGGATGTAATAAATGATGTCGTCTTTGCGCAGACGACGATTGCCGATGATATCGACTTCTTCGACGAGGCGTTGCTGGGGTTGTTGGGCGCGCGCGGGCGCGGGATTGAAGAAAAAAGTGAAGCCGAGAACCAGGCCTATTGCGGCGAATAAAACGACGCGATAAAAGTGCATAAGTGACGGTACCCTCTAGAGCGACTCTGGGGGTATCAAAAGCCCGCGCGGACGAAGGCACGTCTTTCGTGACCCTTTTGCGTGGGCTATCAGTCTAACGGAATAAACTCAGCGCTTATTAAGTAACGAAAACCCGCGTATTAGCAAGCCGCTCGGTGGTCCGCCTTAAGCCCGGCCCCTGTATTGAATTCCCGAACGATTCCTGTCGTCGATCGCGGGTGCAGTCAAATTATTTCAGTAAAGCCCGGCGATTTAGCCGCTAAAGCCTGTTGGCTTGTCCGCGAAAAGTCTGGTGATTGCTGCAAGCCTGGGGAGCACTTTGATTCACCGCAGCCCTCACCCGTTGCCAAATTGCCTGGTTAACAAAGCGGCGCATTATAACGGGAAATGAGAGGCGAAGTCCAAAATGGAGGGGTGATCGTTCAATGATTCGTGGTGATTCCCGAGTAATCATCCGTCATCTTGTACACCAGGCGATGCTCGTCCGTGAGGAACCGCCCGTCATTTGCGCAAACGCTGTCATCGGCCGAGAGCGGGATTATTCAACCGTGAACGAAATTTTTTGCGAAGTGCTGGCGCCGCGATTTCGATCGGTCGCGGAAACCTGGAGAACATACGATCCGGGCGGAAGTTGGGCGAGCGCGATTTCCGACCAGTAAGGCAGCCGCCACATTTCCTTTGTCAGATCGGGGACCTTGCTCGGCGCAGAGACGATCACCGGTTGCGAGCCGCGCAGCACGCGCGCGTCAATCCAAACATCCGGCGCGCGGCCATCGACACTCGCGTCATAGACATAAGTCTGAAAGCGCAACACCGAACTGCGCGCAAACCGGCGATCGACTTCGACCCGCACCGATTGCGGTCCGGCCGTTTGCGATCCAGCAGCGATTCTTTCACCCAGGAACAAGCTGCTGATCGCAGAATGCGGCGTCCCGACTTTCGGAATTTCGATCCATTCCATCGCGCTGCCGGTGCGGCCGGTGGCGCGCTCGCGCACCGCGACCCGCACTTGATACAGCCCCGGCCTCACGTCCAGCCGCTGATGCCACACCACCGGCACTGTCGCTTCGCCGACCGGCTGCGGGGTTATGGTGAGCAGTTGCTTGAAACTGTAGATGAGACCGCGATCGTCGATCGCCGCGCCTATCACATCGACTTCGCTCCGGGGCTGAGTACTGAAGTCAATCAGCTCGCGCGAGATTTGCATCGACGCCTCGAGCACAAACGTTGATTCAGACTTGCGAACGTATCCGACGGAAAGAGAAGTACCGAGCGAACGGATGGGGTGCGCCGAACCCAGCGCCGACAACAGTTCCGTTTCCGGCTTCGGCACCGGCGCCGAACTCAGTTTCGCCTTATCCGACGCCGCTTCATTGACGAAGTAAGCGCGGCGCAATCGCACTTTGAGATCCGTTCGGCCGGCGATGCTGATTTCCAAACGGGCTTTTCCGCTCCGCTCGTTTTCTGATTCAGGTTTCCAGGCAAGCAAATAATAGTCGGAAGTTTCGGCGACAGCTTGTGCCAGATCCTTGTCTAAGTCGGTTGAGTTGATGACGGTCCGGCCGCCAGTTTCGTCCGCCATGACGTTGAGAGGTTCGCGCGGCTCGATCGTTTCGCCGAGCGAGACGCCACCGTGGCGGCTGGTCATGTCGACGTAATCGTTATTCGTCGCATCGATCGACGAATCGGCAAAAGTGCCGCGCATGTCCACGGAATAAATTACCGCGCCTGATCGCGCCGCGATGCGGGTCGCTTCGTGCAACAAATTAATCGCGCTCGAGCCACGCGGATCGACAACGAAGCCATCCGAGAGAAAGAAGACTAACTTGCGCCCCGGCAAATTCGTCGCCGACTCCATCACCGCGCGCAAAGCGTCCAGTGTGTTCATGTTGGTAATCTTGCTTTGCGCGTTGATTTGACTGATGCGCGCGTGAAGCAATCGCGCCGCCTGCCCCGCGCTATCGTTGCCATGATCGCCACGCCGCGCGCCCAGGCCCATGCCATATTCAATCTTCACGGATTCCATCAGGTAGGCGAATAAGCGGCGGTCGCCTGAGTCTTCGATGCGACTGGCCACGTATTCGCTGATGCGCGTTTTGCCGGCATAAGCTTCGCCGTTTTGTTTGTAGTCCAGACGCGAGATTGCTTCGTGCAGGACCGCGACGTTATCGGTGAGTTGCTGGAGAAATCCAATTTGGCCGCTGGTCGAAATGATCGCGACGCGATCTTCCGGGTTCAACTGACTATCGACAAACTGCTGCAGGGCTTTGCGAGCGCGGTTCAAGCTCTCGGGAGTTAAGTGAAGATCATCTACTACGAAGAAGATCAACCGGCCGGGCCGGTTGGCTTGGTCCGCAAGACGCGATTCAGATGCAGTCGCTTTTCGTTCGGCGCGGGCGAACTGCTGTCCTGATTTGAATTTATCGAAAAATGAAACGGCCTTCCTTTCACCGTTAACAGTCAGAACGAATTGATCGGGCTGCAAGCCATCGACGAAGCGGCCTTTCTTGTCAAAGACCATCACGTCCGTTTGGACCAACTCGGCGTTGATGCGCAGGACTTCGTCTGACTGTTGCGCGGGTGAAGTTGTTTGGGTTTGCGCGTGCGCCGAGACGCACAGAATCATGCCGCACATCAAAAGCGTAGCCCAATTTTTGGGTCGGTTAGTCATTGTTCCGTCAGGGTCGCTTGGCGCGCGCGAAAGCCTTTTCAATCGCTGCGCGTAGGCCTTCGCCGGAATAATCCGTGAGCACGACGCCGTTGATGAAAAAGGTCGGCGTGGCTTCGACGCCATATTCGTCCCCATCGTTCAGATCGGCGCGTATGATTGGAACATACTTGCCGGATTCAAGTTCAGCGTCGAACCGTTTGCGATCCAGACCGACCTGAGTCGCGTACTTCTTCAGCGAATCAACATCCAGCGCTGATTGATTCTTGAAAATGAGATCGATGTATTCCCAAAATTTACCCTGCGCCTTGGCCGCTTCGGCCGCCTGCGCGGCATTGAATGCGTTCGGATGGACCGTCGTCAAAGGATAGTTGCGCATCACGAAATGAACGCGCGGGCCATAGGACTTCAAAACTTCTTCGACGATTGGGTACATGCCGCCGCATGCCGAGCACTGAAAGTCAGTGAACTCAACGACCGTCACCGGCGAATTCACATCACCGCGTGATGCACCGGTCCCGATGGCGACATTCACCGCCGGCGGAACCGGCTCTTTCAAAAGAATTTGCAGCTTGGCGCCGGCCCGCAATTTTTCGGCGAGGCCGGTTTCCAGTTTCTCCTGCTGGTCCTGTTGCAAGAAATTAACGATGGCCGTTTTGTTGCTCGCGAGATCTCCATTGATGCGCGCCTTGTTCTCTTCGTAAAACTTTGCGACCTCCGCGTCGGTCGGCGGTTTCACCTTGTCGGTAATCTCTGTCCGATAGAGATCGTTGGAAGCAACCTTCCGCTTGTCAGCTTCCGCCACAATCAACAAATTGTTGATGCGCAGATCAAGAACCTGCTTGCGAATGTCATACAGCCGCATCTCCAGCTTGTAAACATAAGCCTTCATGCGTTCGTTGATGACATCGACTCGCAGCGGCTCACCGTTAATCGACGCGACGACGGTTCCGACGGCCAGGTTCGGCGCGTTCACATCCGCACCTTTGCTGACGACATTAGTCATCTTCAGCCGGTTAACCAGCGCGGCGTACAACTCCTGCCGCTTCTGCTCGCGAATAAAATTTACCAACTGCGGGCGCACGGATTCCAGATCAGCCGAACCGATCTGATCGCGATTCGCGTCAAACGCCGCCTTGATTTGTTCTTCCGTGGGCGCGGGCACGCGCGCGTCGATCTCAGCTTGAATGATTGCGGTGGAATCCTGAGCGCGCTTTTTTGCTTCCGCCGCAATTAGCAGTGAGCCGATGCGCGCATCGACGGCGCGTTGGCGCGCTTCGCGAATCGCTTTCGCCGGATCGATGTAGTAATCGCGCAGGTAAGGATCGGGATCGTTCATGACTCGCTGGTTCACGTCATCCTGAATGTCCGACATCGAGATCGTCGTGTCGTTGACGACGGCGATTGCGGGTGAACTCGGATCGGCAGGTTGTGTCGGCGTAGGTTGCGGCGTCGGCGTCGCGACCGGCTTTGGCGGTGGTTGGGGCGTGGTCCGCCGTCTTTGTCCCGACGCAAGCGAAAAGAAAGTAACGATAATTAAGAATGAAACAGCTTTTTTAGATAAAGTCATCTTTTTGATCGGAGCGCGGGCACCCTCGCCCGCAAAACGGTGCATGATAATAAGATTCTTCGGCAAAAGGCGACAACCGGCGACAGCTCCCGCGTTCAGTCATTTAGCTCGCGAGCTTTCTCACCGTCTCAAGCGTATCGATCTCGTCAGCGTTTTTATCGGGCCGCAGGCGAACAATGCGGGGAAAGCGCAATGCGAATCCGCTCTTATGGCGCTTTGATGGCTGAACACGGTCAAAAGTTACTTCTAAAACTATGCGGGGCTCCACCACGCGAACGCGGCCGTGCGCGAATTCCTGAATCGTGTGCGCACGAAACCATTCGGTCATCTCGGCGATTTCCGCGTCAGTCAACCCCGAATAAGCCTTGCCGATGTTGAGCAACTCCGCGTCAGTCTCCGATCGCCGGACCGCGAACGTGTAATCGGACAGCACGTGGCGGCGCTTTCCGTGGCCGAGTTCCACAGTGGTCACTACCACGTCGAGCGTCGCGAGGGCCTTCTTCAATTTCAGCCAATCGCGACCGCGGCGGCCGGGCTTGTAAAGCGACGCCGGGCTTTTAATCATCAAGCCCTCGTTGCCACGTGCGCGCGCCGCGTCGAATTCGTCGTCGAGAGCGGCCACGTCTTCGAAGCGCTTGGCGCGCGACAGCCGCACGCGCTCAGAATCGCTGGCTGCGCCGATCAAGTCTTCCAACTGAGCGCGGCGCGCTTCCAGCGGATCGTTGATGAGAACTTTGCCGGTCGCGTACAGCAGATCCCAACCAACAAAGACCACCGGCGTGCTCCTCAGCAGTTCATCACTGATCGTTTTCCGACCCAGCCGTTTTTGCAGATCGCTGAACGGCAGAATCTCTGCGCCCCGCGCGGTGATTATTTCGCCGTCGATGATCGCGTCAGTGGGAAATTCAGCCAACGGCTCGTGCAATTCAGGAAAGCGAATCGAGATTTCGTCGAGCGTGCGCGAGTAGATCGCCACGCGGCCATCCTGCACATGGGCTTGCGCGCGAATCCCGTCGAACTTGTCTTCGACAAAGAACTCCCCGGGCATGGTGCGTTCGATATCAGCTAAGTCGGAAGCGGGCGTCGCGAGCATGAACTTCAGCGGATGAAACAAACGCATCTCGATGTCGCTGAGCTTGCCCGCTCGCGCGCGCACTGCGGCTTCGCCAATGTCGCCGCGCAGCATGTTCGCCATCGAAACTTCCGCGAGCGGTTGCTTGAAGGCGCGGGCGATCGCGTCTTCCACCAGACCTTCGCGCAAGCCAATGCGCAGGTCGCCTGACAGAAGTTTGACCAGATACTTTGCTTCGAGCGGCGTCGCCTTCGTCAGTACCTTCGTCAGCAGATCGGTCTTTGCGTTCTTGCCGCGCGTGGTGCTCAGACGCGCCAGTAACTGTTCGGTGTCGTTGAGTGTGAGACTCGGTTGGTTGCGCGGTTTCGCTTCGACAAAAATTTCGAAGGCGACATCGCCGCCGTCGCCCCAACGAGCGTAACGCGCGCCGAGGCTCTCAGGCGCGACACCCGTCGCAGCGACCATCGCTTCAGCCAGAATGCTGCCGCCGACATTCGTCGTCCGTGCGTCGCTCTGCGCAAACTGTTGACCGGCAAAGTAGCGTGCTGCCCGCGCCAAATCTTCATCAGTGAGTTGGGCAAAGTATTCACCGAGCAGCGCCGCCTTCTCGAGCTTCTTCGTCGTCGCGGCAACTGCTTCGGCCGTGCGGGCGAACTGTTCGAGTGAATTGGTGGCGAGACCCATAGCTCCCTATTCTCAGTTTCCGCACGGGACATCGCAACCGGACAACCCAGTCCTTGCGGAGAATTCAACCTTGGGGGCAAAAATTTCCTCGCCGAGCTTGATTTGCGTTGCGATTGCCCCACAAAAGTTAATGGATTATGAGGTATGATTATTGCTGACCCGACTCTGCGACTGTGTTACTAACCGCGTATTCGCCTGCGCCCAAGCCAGGAGGCTCACATGAAACTCACAACTCACATTAGTCTGCGGCAAACTCTCTTCGCCAGGACGGCGAGCGGCTACGCCGCACGTGTTCTCGTCGCCGTTACCTTATTTGCCACTGCGCAATCTGCTGCCGCCCAGGCAATCAAATTCACCGCGCCCCAAACGTATCCTGCCGGCAGCCCGTATGTGGTTTCCGCCGGAGACTTTAACGGCGACGGAAAAATTGATTTGGTCGCGGGAGATCTTAACAACAGCAATCTGGTTGTATTGCTAGGCAACGGTGACGGGACGTTAAAGGCGCCCGTGACTTATCACGTCGCGTCGCCGCCGCGTTATCTGGCAATCAGCGATTTCAATCGGGACGGCAAGCTCGATTTGATCTTTGCCGATGCGGGGACACCACACATAACCGTCATGCTCGGTAAAGGTGATGGCTCATTCAACTCGCCCCAGTCTTATCCTGTAGCCGGACGCCGGCCGCTAACAGCTGATTTCAATAACGACGGCAAATTTGATCTCGCGACACAACTTACCAACACAAGTCTCGGGGTTCTGATCAACAACGGCGACGGTACGTTTCAGAATCCGCCCAGCTTGGTCATTCCTCAGCCCGCGGTTCGCGTGTTCACCGTTGGAGACTTTAACGGGGACGGAAAGTTGGATCTATGTGCTCTGGGAAGAGACAACGGCGTCATGTCAGCAGCGTTTGTGACCGTGTTGTTGGGAAAGGGTGACGGAACTTTTCAAGGGCCGATTAACACCAATGGCAACTGGTCAGTCGGCAGTGGACCGTACTCGATCGTGGTCGGTGATTTTGATCGCGACGGCAAGCTGGACATTGCGGCTACGGATGAATACCTGACGATTCTGAAAGGAAATGGTGACGGGACATTCAAGATTCCCGGGTCACAGCCGCGATTGAACAACACCTCAGCCGATTTGAAGGTTGCTGACCTGAACGGCGACGGAAAGCTCGACCTGGTAACGTCCGGCGTCTTCTCAACTGGCGCCCTTCAAGTCCTGCTGGGAAACGGCGACGGTACCTTTCAGAGTCTCGGAGATCAGATTATTGGCAGCAGCAGCGTGTCGGTGGTCGTAGCAGATCTCAATGGCGACACAAGGCCAGATTTGGCCGGCAACATTAACGGGCAGTTGGCAGTCGCCCTGGTCAACGTGACTCCCGGTAATCCCGACAACACGGATTACTTCGTCCATCAGCAATACGTGGATTTTCTCTCGCGCGAGCCGGACGCCGGTGGTTTTGATTTTTGGGCAAACCAAATTACGTTGTGCGGCGCCAATCAACCATGTGTGGAAGTTAAGCGCATCAACACTTCGGCAGCGTTTTATCTGTCGATTGAATTTCAGCAGACCGCTTATTTGGTCGAGCGTTTATATAAGACAGCTTACGGTGACGCCGTGGGCACATCAAACACCGGCGGAACCCATCAGTTAGCTGTGCCAATAGTGCGCCTGAATGAGCTTTTGATGGACAGTCATCAGATCAATGACGGCGTGGTTGTCTTGCAGCCTGGCTGGGAAACGGTGCTTGAGAATAACAAGCAAACCTTTTTGTCTCAGTTCGTGCAGCGCTCACGATTCCAAACCGCTTTGCCGACCTCACTATCGCCGGCCGATTTTATTGATCAATTGAACCGTAACGCGGGCAACGTTTTGACCGCTAGCGACCGAGCAATGCTAATAGGTCTGTTCAGCAACTCTCCTGACACGACAAATTCCAACGCGCGCGCACAAGTCCTAAGACAAATCGCTGAAAACCAGATTCTCTGCAATCGAGAATTCAACCGAGCGTTTGTGTTGATGCAGTACGTCGGATATCTGCGACGCAATCCAGATGACGTGCCTGAAGCCACCCGCGATTACACTGGCTTCGACTTCTGGCTGACGAAACTGAATAACTTTCACGGAAACTATATCGACGCCGAAATGGTGAAGGCTTTCATTACTTCGATCGAATACCGCCAACGTTTCCAACCTTAGCAGGCTGGCACCGGCCCATCAGTGCTTCTGTACCTGGCGCTTCGCTCCGCGCTACAATCCTTTCACGGCGCCACCGCGTCTAACGTTTGGGTTCTCTCAGCATGCTGTACTTATTCATCCTCGATTCCTTGGGCAGCACGGAGCTGCTCGTAATTTTGGGAGCGGCGCTCATCTTCTTTGGGCCACGCCGGCTGCCGCAGCTCAGCCGCCAACTGGGAAAGAGCCTTTCGGAATTTCGCCGTGCTTCCGAAGATTTCAAGCGGACCTGGGAGCGCGAGGTCAATCTGGAAAATTACGAAAAAGGAGTCGAGCCGATCGAAGGCAATTCGATTCTCGATAAAGCGACTGAGCGAATCCGCGCCGCGCGTGAGGCTGCCGCCCTGGAATCCGGGGGCGTGTCTGCTACGGCCGAAACGATCGCGCCGACGATCACGCCGGTCGATCCCGCGCTCGTGCAACCGCGCGACCCGAATCCTTTTCCGGAATCCGCATCGCCGGAACAGCCCGGCGGCAAACATGAGTGGCTGTGACGCGAACTGACTTTCACCCGCCCGATGGCACTCAAACTAATCAAATCGAAAGCTGAAAAAGAGGCGCGCGAGGAAGACCTCGGCGGGCAGATGTCCTTTCTCGAACATCTGGACGAGCTGCGCACGCGTCTGATTCGCAGCATGGCTTTCGTTTTGATCGCGGCGTTTGCCTGCTGGTTCGTTTCCGATCGCATCTACAACTTTCTCGCGCGTCCGGTGCAGAAGGCTTTGGCCGAAGCTCAGCAACAGCGCAAAGTCACCATCAATGGACTCAACGGACAAGTCTCAGTGGTGCCGCTCAGTTCACTTCATCAGAATGACAAGGCGCATTTCGTGTTTCCGGATTTGACGCGGCTGGGTCCGGCGTCGATTCCGGCGGGCACTTCAGTCAACGCGCGCGTGGACAAAGATGCGCAGGGAAATTTGGTGCTCGTCACTGACGAGCCCTTGGTAGCCGGCAACGATGTCATTCCCAAGGATGTGAAGTTGCCGCTCGATTTGAGTAAGGGTTACGAGAAGCTCACCGATCCCAACGATAAGTTGATCGTCACGACGGCGACTGAGCCTTTCCTTTTGTATGTGAAAGTATCGATGTATGCGGCTATTGCCCTGGCGGTGCCGTTTCTGCTTTGGCAAATCTGGGCGTTCGTTTCGCCCGGTTTGTATCCGCACGAACGGAAATACGTGACGCCGTTCATCGCGCTCTCGACTATCTTTTTCGTGCTGGGCGCAGCAACTGCTTACTATCTGATCTTTCCGCCGGCCGCAAAATATTTGTTGGGCTTGGGAACGGATTTTCGTCTGCTGCTCAAGGCCGACGATTACTTCGACTTCATTATCCTGCTCATGTTGGGTATGGGAGCGGTCGCCCAGATGCCGGCCATAACTTACGTACTCGCGCGCATCGGTCTGGTGACTGCGGGATGGATGCTGAAGGTCTGGCGCGTCGCGGTGATCGTCATTCTGATTGTGGCCGCAGTACTTTCGCCGACGAACGATGTCCCGAACATGCTTCTGTTTGCCGCGCCGATGTTCGTGCTCTACGCGATTTCCATAGTTGTAGCGTGGATTTGCGGGCGAAAACGGCAAACGGCATGACACAGTTGGGCAACTTTACCGTGGTTTTCGAGCATCTTGACTCTGGTTTCAGCCAAACCTAGAATTCGTTATTCGTCTCCGTGTCCCCGAACGCAGCTTGCGACAACTGATGTGGCCGACGCGATAGTTTTTCCGAAGTTTTCCTGGGAGTAATTTCAATATGTCAATAAGCCGATTGGGCCGTCTGGCCGTCACTCTCCTGGCTCTGAGTTTTGCCGTGCCTTCGAGCTTCGCGCAAAAGAAGAACAACGATCAGCAGGACCCAACTGAGAAGCCCCGCAACGTTAAGCCCGAACTGAAAAAGGCTTACAAGGATTGGCTCGAAAAAGACGTCGCTTACATCATCACCGACGAAGAGCGGAAAGCTTTTAAGAAGCTGGAAACCGACGACGAGCGCGAGCGCTTCATTGAAGAATTTTGGCGCCGGCGCGATCCCGATCCGGACACCGACGAAAACGAGTATCGCGAGGAATACTACGAGCGTATCGCCTACGCCAACGAGCACTATGCTTCCGGCATTCCGGGTTGGAAAACCGATCGCGGCCGCATCTACATCATGTGGGGCAAGCCCGACGAAGTCGAATCGCATCCTTCGGGGGGCGCTTACAACCGAGAGTCGTACGAAGGCGGCGGCTCGACTTCGACCTATCCGTTCGAGCGTTGGTTCTATCGCTATCTTCCCGGCGTGGGCTCCGGCATTGAGATCGAGTTCGTCGATCCGACCGGCAGCGGCGAGTATCGCATCGCGCGCAACCCGGATGAGAAAGATGCGTTGCTGCACGTACCGGGCGCAGGTTTGACCTTGGCCGAAGAGATGGGCCTGTCAGACAAGGGCGAGCGCATCTCGAACCTTGGTGGCATCGGTATGCCGAACTACACGCGCGAGCAGGACAGCCCGTTCTCGCGTCTGCAAATCCTGAGCGACCTGCAACGGCCACCGCAAATCAAATTCAACGACTTGGCGTCGGCAGTTAACACGCCGGTGATCGAAGACAATCCCCTCAATTTCGATTTGCGCGTGGACTTCTTCCGGCAATCTGACGAACGCGTGATCACGGCGTTCACTATTCAGACGGACAACAGCAACCTGGTGTTCAAAGACAGCGGTGGCTTGCAGCAAGCGCAACTAAACATCTTCGCGAAAATTACACACGTCTCCGGCCGCCGTGCCGGCGTGTTTGAAGATCCGGTGATTACGCGCGCGACTCCTGAAGAATTAACTGAAACGAAAGATCGCAAGTCGGCCTACCAGAAAGCGGTCGCGTTGGCGCCGGGTCGCTATCGCGTTGACGTGATCGTGCGCGACATTGAATCGGGCGCGACCGGCGTGCGGCATCAGGGCTTCGAAGTTCCGAAGTACGATGCCGGCAAACTTTCGACCTCGACCCTGGTGCTCGCGACCAAGCTGGAGAACCTCGGCGATCAACCGGCGGTCGGCATGTTCACGATCGGTACAGTGAAAGTGATTCCTAACGTTTCGGGAACTTTCCATCGCGGCTCGCCGATTGGCGTTTACATGCAGATTTATAACGCCGGCATCGATCAAACGACGCTGCGGCCTTCAGTCGATGTTGAGTACGCGCTGATGAAAGACGGCAAAGAGATTGGCAAGCAGGCCGAAGATTGGCGTGGCAACAGCGACGCCGGGCAGCGTCTGACGCTGGCGCGCTTGATCGACTCGAGCCGTTTGAATCCCGGCGACTATGCCGTCGAGGTTCGCGTCCGCGATCACGTTAGCGGCCAGTCGCTGACGCAGACAGCAAAGTTCACGGTGCTGCAGTAGCTCTCGCATTAAACGATCAAACAAATCGCGAGCGGCGGTCCAAGTCGCTCGCGATTTTCCTTTGTCGAGTTCAGCAGACTTAACGCGCCCGCGCGGCGCAGTGTTAGAATCGAATCACCGATGCAACCGCTTCATCTCACGGGCTTATCTCAGGCCGAACTGTCTGATTTTGTCGCCTCTTTGGGCGAACCTGACTATCGCGCGCGGCAAATTTTCTCGCAGATTCACGCGCGGCGGCTTCGCTCATTCGATGAAATGACTGATCTGCCGAAAGAGCTGAGAGCGAAGTTGAGCGAGCAAACGACAATCTCCACGTTGGCGCTCGAATCGCGATACATTTCGACAGACGGCACGCGCCGGTATCTTTTCAAAACTCGCGATAACAAACCCGTCGAGACCGTTTTCATTCCGGAAGAAAATCGCGACACGATCTGTTTTTCTTCTCAGTCAGGCTGTCCACTGCAATGCACTTTTTGTTTGACGGCGCAGCTTGGTTTGCTGCGCAACCTTACTGCCGGCGAAATTGTCGAGCAGATAATCTTTGCCCTGAACGATGCTTACGGCGTTGGGGTGCAGCCACCGCGCGGAACAAACCTGGTCGGCATGGGCGCCGGCGAACCCTTTCTGAATTTCGAGGAGTTGATGAAGGCGATTCGCATCATGAAGGAGCCAAACGGCCTGCACATTGTGCCGAATCGAACCACCGTTTCGACTGCCGGGATCGTCCCGCGCATTCGCGAGCTCGCGACCATTCCCGATCGTCCGCATCTCGCCATCTCGCTCGCCGCACCGAACGATGAACTGCGTAACGAGCTGATGCCGATCAATAAGAAGTGGCCGATCGACGAACTGATGGCCGCATGCAAGATGTTCGAAAAGTCTCTGAAGCGTGGCGAGCGGTTCACCTTTGAGTACGTGATGCTCGATGGCGTGAACGATTCCGCTGAGCACGCGCGACAGCTGGCTAACTTAATCAATCGTTATCGCCTTCATGCGAAGGTGAATCTGATCCCGCACAACCCGGCTGAGCCGCTGCCTTATCAACCATCACCGATGGTTCGCGTCGAAGCATTTCAATCGATCCTGGAATCGAAAGGTGTGCACGCATTCATCCGCCGCCCGCGCGGCCGAGACATCCTGGCAGCCTGCGGCCAGTTGGCGGCAAGAAGTTCGCCGCGTCTCTCGGAACAGCTGTGACAACAGCAAAATTCATTTCAAGTTCATAGCAAAGCGGGGTAAAATCCGCGATCAACATCGACAGGGAATTGGCATGAGAAACAAACTAACGAATCGCATTTTCATTGGCACCGCGCTGGTCGCGTTTATTCTGATCCCTTCAAGTTTCGCGGCCGCGCCCTCACCCGAGCCGAACATCAACATCAAGGGTTATTACGCAAACGATAAAGCGCCGCGCGGACGCGTGGTGCGTGCGGCGATCGTGATCGAAATTCCAACCGGCTATCACGTGAATGCCAATCGGCCGCTCGGCAAATATGCGATTCCCACGACGGTGAAGATTGAAGCGCCGAAAGGCGTCTCGGTTGGGCCGATCTCGTTTCCGCGCGCGATCGTTCGCAAGTTGAAAGCCGTTAACAATGAGTCGCTCGCCGTTTATGAAGGCCGCGCAATATTGCGTTTCAATGTAACCGTTCCGGCGACTTATTCAGACGGCTGGATGAATTTGAAAGCGAAGGTGCGTTATCAAAGCTGTAACGACGAAGTCTGCTTTCCGCCCAAAAACCAGGACATTGATTTTGGTATCAGTGTGGTCGGCGCAAACGATCGCGTGCAACGTGCTAACGGCTGGGTCTTTGGCGGAAGATAAGTTCAACCCTGACCGCTAACTCACAAGACTATGTTCCAAGAATACCAAATCCCCACGTACGCCGGATTCTGGTGGCGCGTGCTGGCGTATCTAATCGACAGCTTGATCATGTCCGCGATCTTTTTCCCGTTGGGTTTTATCGTCGGCGTGGGAGTCTTTTCGAGCGGCGTCGATCAAGATTCACCGGTAATGCCGATGCTTAATCTCGGCCTCAATGGAGTTCAAATTCTGGCCGCTTGGCTCTATCACGCATTTCTGGAAAGCTCTTCATGGCAGGGAACCATCGGCAAAAAAGTCTGCGGTCTGCGCGTGACCGACATGGATGGTCGTCAGATTAGTTTCGCCAAAGCGACGGGACGATACTTCGGCATGATCCTCTCGGGAATGATTTGCCTCATCGGCTTCATCATGGTTGCGTTCACCGAAAAGAAGCAGGGCCTGCACGACATAATGGCGGGAACTCTGGTGCTGAGAGGACCAGCCGTAACCAGCTATCCTGTGCCGCCACCTCCGCCGGATTTTAGCTACCGAGGCGGAGGGCCACTAAATATCTAATTCTCGTTTGCAGCTATTCGCGCGTTCCGATCACCGACATCAAACGCCCGACGCGGCCGTGTCGCTGCTTCTCTTGCCGATATGAAAAGAACAGGTCGTTGCGATCCATCGTGCAGAATGGCGCGACGTGAATTCGATCCGGCGAAACTCCCGCGTCCATAAGTTGTTCACGATTCGCTTGATGGAGATTGATGCGCGCATGTCCGTCGCGCGTCGGTGCCAGCAGATCGTCAGCGTTCGCAAAGCGTTCCTTAAAGACGCTGATTACATCGCTACCCACTTCATAACAGCAGTGGTTCGCCGCCGGTCCAATCGCCACGCGCAGATTTGCGGCAACGGCGCCAAACTGATTCTCAAGTTGCCCAATCGCCTGCTTGATGATCGATGAAGAAGTGCCGCGCCAGCCGGCATGCACCGCAGCGAACGAACGAGTTATCGGATCGCCAATTAGGACGGGGACGCAGTCAGCGGTTTTGACCGCGAGCAGAACATTCGGAGTTCTGCTGACCAGAGCGTCGCAATATTGATCGTCGCCGAGCACGCCCGGCTTTTGGTTTGCTTCTTCCCGTGTGCGAACGACGCGCACATCGATGCCGTGGACTTGCCAGCAGCCCGTCAGCAGCCACTCGCCTTCGAATAACTTCAGAAAGCGGCGGCGGTTCTCGTAAATATTTTCCGATTCGTCTTCGTTAAAGCCGGCGAGGTTCAGCGCGCTTTCCGGCATCGGGCTGACGCCGCCGACTCGCGTTGAGAACGCATTTGTGAAACCATCTTCCTCGAGCGGTTCGCAAACCAGCGCGCGCACGTCATCGCGTTCGCGCCAGTAGAAGCCGGAAGCCTGGAGCGCAGATTCTTCTGTGATCATTTCAATCGGAGTTGACATCATCGAAGTTCGTCGCGTGCGCGAGACCATCGAACGCACGCCGCGCTTTGCCGAGCGCGTTTTCACCGAGGCCGAACGCGCTTACTGTGAATCGCGCGGCGCCGTCGCCGCCCAGCATTATGCCGCGCGCTTCGCCGCAAAAGAAGCGGCGCTGAAAGCTTTGCAGACCGGATGGAGCGGCGGCATCAGTTGGCAGGACGTTGAAGTAGCGGCGAAGGACTCAGGCGCGCCGCTGATTCTATTCCACGGCCGCGCGCGCGAATTGTTCGACGAGAGCGGCGCGAACACCGCCCACATTTCAATCGCGCATACGACGGAACATGCCATGGCTGAAGTGATTTTGGAAAAGGTTTAGGAATGCGCGAGGGTCAGCGGTTGAGAGATCGCATCTCGTTAACTAAGACTTTTCTGCCAGCGGTGTCAGTTACGACCTGAGTATTTCGCGCGGTAATTAGTCTGGACGGTGGCACCCTCGATGCGTTTTGCCGAACTCCTGACTTTCTCGACTCACCAGCAGCAATTTCAGGCTGTTGATTTCCCAAATCAAAATAGACGTTGTGGCGAAAACATTCTGCGGTGGGCGCCTGATCCGTCAGCATCGCGACGCGCTCGTGCATCGGGCACTTGCCGGTAGCGAGCTCATCGGTGTCGGGATCGACTTCCGCGATCGTGATGCCGTCGGGCTGCAGAAAAGACTTGCCGCCGAGTTCGGGCCGTAGATCAACCGCGGCCTTCATGAATTCACTCCAGGCCGGCAGCGCGGCTTCGGCGCCTGTCAATCCCAGTTGCTTGTTGTCGTCGAATCCAATCCAGACTGCGCACACCAAGTTCGGCGTGTAGCCGACGAACCAGCCATCGCGTGACGTGCCCGTCTTTCCCGCAATCGCGACGTTCGCGATCGATCCACGTGCCGCCCGAGCAGTTCCGTGATCGATTACGCCCTGGAGCATGTCGGTGATCATGAACGCGGTCGTTGGAGCGATAACCTGATCGTCGGCCACAACAGAATCATCCGCGATCACGCGCGGCTCGATCCTCTGACCACCATTCGCAAACGCGGCGTACGCGGATGCGAGCTGCAAGGGCGTGACTTCCGTCGTTCCCAACGCCAACGCTGGGTAATGATCGGGTCGCGGCAGACCAAACTTAAAAGCCGTGTTGGCGACGCGCGCGAGCCCGGTCTGCATTGCGACATCAACCGTCATGACGTTCAGCGACTTGATCAGACCATCCCGCATCGGCAGGTCGCGCATTGAAAATCCGCCGCCATAGTTCGTCGGCCGGTACGTTCGATTGCCCGCATAAGTGAATTCCTGTGGCGCGTCGCGAAACATTCGCAACGGGGACATACCGCTCTCGAGGGCCGCAGCGTAAACGAAGGGTTTGAAAGTCGAGCCGGGTTGCCGTTGCGCATCTGTTGCCCGGTTCATTTGAGATTGCGCATAATCCCGTCCGCCAATCATCGCCAACACGTTCCCGGTTTTCGGATCTAGCGCAACCAGCGCCGCCTGCGGTTTCAAACCGCGCGTGTGGTAGATGTGATCGAGACGAGCAAGTTGATGATCGATTGCGTCGGAAGCCAATCTTTGAAGATCGAGATCGAGCGTGGTGACGATCGGAGTACCTTCTCGGAGCGCAGGCATCCTTGCCTGCGGTTCGCCGGCATCTCTGCCGGCTTGATCGTAACGATTTACATAATCGATGAAATACGGAGCCACGGACTCGCGCGCTGGATCGAAATCAGCAACCGCCAAAGGCTCTTTTGCCGCCGCGGCCGCTGCCTCCAGACTGATAAACCCATCGCGCACCATTGTGCCGAGCACGGTGTTTCGTCGCTCGCGCGCAGTTTCATTTTGCCGCACCGGTGAATAACGAGCTGGACTCTGAATCATGCCGGCGAGCGTCGCGGCTTCGGTCAGCGACAGGTCCTTCAACTCTTTTCCGAAATAGACGCGCGTAGCTTGATCTACGCCGCGCACCGCGAGCGCGCCGCGTTGGCCCAGATAAACTTCGTTGCAGTAGAGCGCGAAAATTTCTTCCTTCGACAAGCGTCGCTCCAAGGTAAACGCGAGCATCGCTTCGGCCCATTTGCGGCGCAGCGTTCGTTCCGGTGTCAGGTAAGTATTCTTGACGAGTTGCTGAGTGATCGTCGATCCGCCCTGACCAATTCGTTCGTTGCCGATGTTGCGCAACAACGCGCGCGCCACTCCGAACGGATCGACTCCGTGGTGATCGAAGAAGCGCCGGTCTTCAATCGAAGTGATCGCGTGAACCAGCACAGGTGGAATGTCTTTGAATGAAAGTTGGGCGCGCGAGCCACCGCGCGTCGCGGCATCGTAGGTCAGCGATTCGGGCGCGAGCGTGAATGAATCGAGCGTGACATCATCACCGATGATGTCGGCGATTCGCTCCTGCGAATCAAATCGGACGCGGACTATCGAGGGGTAATTGCTGTTGTTGTTCGGACGAATTTCAATCGAATCACCGCGCGCGGCGAACGCGCCGTTCCAGATTTCGCTGGCCTCTTCGTTTTCCACGTAACCAGCGCGCCGCAGCGCAGCGCTCAGGCCTTCACGCGAATATTCTTGGCCGGGACGCAACACCCGCGGCGCGGCATAGATTCCTCCGCGGCTCACCAGATAGCCATGAACGATGCGCGCGTCAACGATTTTTGCGTAAGAGCGATAGGAATGAATTAGAAAACCGCCGAGCGAGATGAACGAGAGGCATAGGATGATCAGGGCGAAGCGCCACGCGAGCCGCCAGGAAAATCGGGCACGTTTGCGTGAAAAGACTTTGCGCCTTTGAGCCCTGGCGAGTTTTCCACTCGCGCGAAGACGCAAAGGCGCGGAAGGTAACGCCGAGCGATCCATCAGTTTAGTCCGTTGCCCTAATTAAAGTTGTAATAGGGGCTGAATTCTTGAGAACTTGAGTTGGACTACACAACGATTGTTTCCATGGCTCGCGCAGCCGCGGAACGCTCTTCAACTAGTTTCTTGATCTTGTCGATCGATTCAATCGCAGCCTCGTACCCGGCCTTAATTAATTCCTTTGAGCGCCAGGTCTGGTCCCAACGGATGTGCCCGACCTTGGGAGTTATTTGCAGATCGGCAGTCGCGCGCTCCTGGTTCGAAACGATGTGCTCAACCGCGATGAAGGTGTAGGCCAGCACGCCCAGCGCCGTCTTCGGATAATCGAAAAAGTGAATGCCATCAGCGTTCACATCGACGGCGATGACAATGTCCGCGCCCAGCGCGCGCGTCTGGCTGATCGGCAGATTTGCGACGATCCCGCCGTCGATCAGCAGACGGTCCTGCTCGTCGCGAATCGGAACATAGATCGCGGGAATGCAGGCGCTGGCACGAATCGCAAATGGAAGATCTCCCTGATCGCGAAAGACAATCAGCGATCCCTGGCGCAGGTCGGTGACCATTGCAGCAAACGGAATCTTCAAATCTTCGAACCGAGTGACTGGTAAGCGCGCCCGCAGATACTTTTCCATGCGGGCGTTCGATTGCAGGCCGAGGCGCGAAAAAGAAAGTCGCGCGGTGTGCCGCCAGCGGAATCCGCTCGCCATCTTTTCCAGTTCTTTGCTCGAGAGGCCGGCGGCGTAACTTCCGCCCACCAGGGCTCCCGCGGAAGCTCCGGCAATCGCATCGATCGGAATGTTGTTCTCTTCGAGCGCGCGCAGCACCCCGACGTGCGCGATGCCCCGCGCCGCGCCACCGGACAGCGCGAGACCGATGCGCGGACGATTCTGCGTGTCGATGGTTGCGGCCATGCAAAAAGCGAAGTTAGAGTACCGACTTTAGTCGGACATTCCAACGAAGAATCAGGAAGAACGGCTAAAATCCGTACTCTAACTCGACTTGATCCAAAAAACTATTTTGCTTTGGGATAGTAGCCTTCGCGAGAGCGGACGCGCAATTCAGGGCGGGCCGGCGTCGACACCGCGATGCGGCGATACGCGCGGCTGCTCGGTTCGTTGTTTGAGTAGTACTGCAGCAAGTACTGCGAACGAATTTCCGCCGCGATGCGATTGAAGATTCCGGCCAGTTCGCTCTCGTTCTTTGGCACAAAGGCCGCGCCGCCCGTCGCTGCTGCGATGCGTTCCATGCCTTGTTCCGAACGCGCAGTGCGGACGTTGAGGTGCATTGTCTGGCCGCTGGGATTGATCGAATAGAAGGTCACTTCGTCGCGCTGGACATCGCGGAGCGTTTCTGTCTGTGCCCGTTCAATAAACCGCACTTGGTTTTCCATCGCCGAAAACTGCGTACTGCCTTTGCTGTAAAGATCCGCAATCCGCGCCGTGTCGTCGCCATCGGAAATCACCACGACGATCCGGCGGCGGCCCGAGGTCGAAGACTTATCGAGATAATTCGACGCCGCCAGGACTGAATCGAAAAATGCGGTGTAGCCGTTCGCCGGCTTCAGGGACATGATGCTCTGGGAAGCGACTTGCGCCGTCGCCAATGTTTGAATCATGCGCGGTGATTCGTCGATCGCGAAAACCGTCGCGCGATCTTCCGGCTTGAGGACCTGCTTCAAGAAAGCCGCAGCCGCCTGCTGCTCAAAACCAAATCGCGCCACGACGCTGCTGGACACGTCAATCAACACCGCTATATCGAGCGGCACTTGTTCCGGATCGCCGAGCTGCGCAAGCTCCTGCCGGCGGCCGTCTTCTTCAACTCGAAAATCTGTCGTCTTCAATCCGAGGACAGGTTGGCCCTGCGCATCCGTAACCGACACCGGCACCATCACGAGGTTCGAAGTAATCTTGACGACTTCGTATTCAGGAGTCGGCGTGGGCTTGGGTTTGTAGCGAAGCGGCGGCGGTGGCGGTGGCAGTTGCTTGATTTTTTGCGCCGAAGCGGTGGGTGCCAGCAAGACGCTTGCGGCGCAAAACAGAAACGCCAGCGCTGCGATTAACAGCGCCGGCGCGAAATGTTTTTGCTTCTTAGGATTCATCCACCAATCTCTCATGCCGCCAACCTGTGTGTTGCTGGCCTAGCATATTTGACGCACGCTGACGGCATGAGCGTTGGCGATGTAGAACAACTTGGCAAGTTGTTCGGTTTAATCGAACGCAAATTAACAATTTGCGCTACCCATTGCGTTACTGGCCGCTGCCGCTGCCCGGATTCATTGTCGGCGCCGGCTGGGTAAGACCCTTATTGACCAGCACCTTCACTTCGACGCGACGATTTTGTTCACGCCCTGCGCGGGTCTTGTTGTCGGCCACCGGGTTCGATTCACCAAAGCCATACGGCGTCACGATGCGACGCAGAGGAATCTGGTGGTTCTCAACCAGGTAACGAATGACGGCGTCGGCGCGACGCTGACTCAGCGCGCGATTGCGCGCGGTGCTGCCGGTCGCATCGGCATAGCCCGTCACTTCGAGCACATAGCCTTTCGAATTCAATGCCTTGGTTGCGATCTCATCGAGTTTCGTTTTGGCATCAGGATTCAGCACCGCGCTGCCAACGCGGAAGTTGACCGCCGCGGTTTCCTGCGGCACGTAATCGTCAAGTGCTGAGATGCGATCGTTCGTCGCGTTCACGCCGGCAACGGCCGCATCCGCGGTTTCCTGCGCCGCCTTGGCGCCGCCGCGCGCGGCATTAGAAACCGCGGCTAGTTCATCGAGCTGACCCGAAAGTTTTTGCGCGTTCTGCTCGACTTCGCTTAAGCGGCTTTCCGAAGCGGTAGCGCGCTCTTCCAATGGCGTCGCGCGCGATTCAACCGCGCGGGCGGTGCGCATATCAGAGTCGTTGAAGCGAACCCGCTCGGCTTCCAATTCACCGTTCGATCCGCCGCGGCCTTCAACTTCCAAATTCAAGCCGCGGAGAATATTCGTCTGGCCATAGTTCGTGCCACCGCGGAGAAAACCGCCGTTGCTCTTGACCGAAGTGCGATCGGTCAGCCGCACGACAGTATCGACGCCATTGATGTCGCGAACCGTAAATGTATCGGCGTCGCGTCGTACTACCACGCCTTTTATTTTCATCTTCTGGCCGCTTGAGACGGAGCGGGCTCTTGACGCATCAGTCGGCGCGTTGTTGGTTTGTGTCGAGGTTTGTCCGAAAGCTAATGGGGAAAGAGCCAGCGCCAACCCGAAAGCCAGCGCCAAGGATCGGAAAGTTTTCGCGTTCATAATTTGGTTTTTACTCCTTATCAAAGTAACGACGCGCAGCCTGACCGCGTCGGAATGTTTTGAGTTCAGACGATGAACCCTTGATTCACGTTGTCTGCCAGCTCATCACAGAGCATCTGGAACGTCGGGTTAATGAGCTTCAAAGGCTGGTGCTCATCAACTTGAAATCACGAATAGTACGAAAGCGGGTGAGGCTGTCAAGACAGAAATTCTGAAAACAGCGATTTGAGAACAGTTACTAGCGATTCATTAGTTAGCTGTTACAGGATCGCAAGAAAGGAGTGTCAGAAACGCGAGCGTCAGCGAGGGCCAATGCGCGAATAGACTTCGCGATGTAAGCACACTTCATTCTTATGTGGCCCTCGGGCTTCTGACACGGATCAAATCGCGAACTGCGCGCTCTCGAGATGTTCTTTGAGGTAAGCCAGAAACTTCTCAGCATCCGCGCCGTCGATGATCCGATGATCGAAACTCAGCGCGAAGTAAGCCATGTGTCGAATTGCAATGTAGTCCTCACCATCGGGCGTCGTCAGCACCTTCGCGCGTTTTTCGATCTTGCCCACGCCGAGGATCGCCACCTGCGGTTGATTGATGATCGGTGTGCCGAACAATCCCCCGAACACGCCGGGATTCGTCACCGTGAACGTGCCGCCGGCGACTTCGTCTGGCTTGAGTTGTTTTGTGCGCGCGCGATCGGCGAGATCGTTCGCGGCACGGGCCAAACCCGAAATGGAGAGATCGTCCGCGCGCTTGATCACGGGCACGATCAATCCCCAATCAAGCGCCACCGCCATGCCGAGGTTGATATCGCGTTTGTAAATGATCTGATCGCCGCTGACCTGCGAATTGAAAATCGGAAACTTGCGAATCGCATCGGTGATGGCTTTGAAAATAAACGGCATGAAGGTGAGCTTGGTACCGGTGCGCTCCTGAAAAGCCTTGCGGTTTTCATCGCGCAGCTTCGCGACCTTCGTCATGTCGATCTCGTAAACGGTTGTGACATGCGCGGACGTGCGCCGCGAAGCGATCATGTGATCCGCAATCTTCTTACGCATGACGCTCATCTGCTCGACACGGTCGCCTTCGACGGGTTTGAGAACTGTCGGTTGCTGCGTGCCGGGTGCGCCGATTGATGGCTGTGGTGTTGGCTGGGCGGAAGCGGTGCGAGCAGGCGCAGCGGCCCGCTGCTCCGCCGGTGCCCCCGATTCGATGAAACTCAGAATGTCGTTCTTCGTCACGCGCCCGGACATGCCGGTGCCTTCAAGCCGAGCGATGTCGATGCCGTGCTCTTCGGCGATCTTGCGCACCAGCGGACTTGATTTGGTGCGGCGCAGATCTTCAGCGGACGCCGTGGAACCATCACCGGGTGTTTGCGTTGCCGGCGAGTGCGGCGCGTCGCGACGATGCAGCGGCTTCACTTCCGTCTTGCCAACTGCCGCAGGTGGCGCGCTACGTTCTGTGGTTGAGATGGTTGGCTTTGGTCTTTCGATCTGCGGCGGCGCTTCTGGAGCAGCTGGTGGTACGTCCTGTGCTGGCTGCTCGACAGTTGCCGGCGTCTCTTGCTGTTTCGCTTCGGCTGCTTCGACGGTGGCCGCAGGTTGTTCAGTTGCTGTAGGCGCAGCAGCTTCTGGCTTAGCGCCATCACCATCAAGCACGGCCACGACCGTGTTCACTTCGACCGTCTCGCCTTCTTTGTGTTTGATCTCGGTCAGCGTTCCCGCCGAGGGCGATGGAATCTCGGCATCAACTTTGTCGGTTGAGATTTCAAACAGCGGCTCGTCGCGTTCGACTTTGTCGCCGACGTTCTTCAGCCATTTTGTGATTGTGCCTTCCGCGATGGACTCACCCATCTGCGGCATTACTACTTCAGTAGCCATAACTTCTCCAGTGTCCAGTTTTGAGTTTTCAGTTTTCAGTAACCGCCGCCAGCGAGCCAACTCTGTAAACTGAAAACCGAAAACTGACAACTATTCCGCCGTGGTTGGATCGATCACGGTCTTGATCTCCGAGATCTTATTCGCCGGAAAGCCGCCTTGCTGCGCGTGTGTGCGAATCATGTCTTCACTCGGCGCGATATAAACACAATAGACTTTGTCATCAGTGACGTAGCTCTGCACCCACTGAATCTGCGGCCCAAGATTTTGCAGCACTGAGCAAGACTTCTGCGAAATGCCCTGCAGTTCTTGCGGAGTTAAGTTACCCGCGCCGGGAATCTCTCGTTCGATAACGTATTTCGGCATATCAGTTCCCCCGTTTTCAGTAAGCAGCCAGCTTGCGCGCCGCATCCAGCACATCTTTCATTTGCGGCAAATAATAATCTTCGAGCGGTGGTGAATAAGGCACCGGCGTGTCGATCGACGCGAGCCGCACCACCGGCGCATCGAGCCATTCAAAAGCTTCCTGCGCAATGATCGCCGCGATCTCTCCACCAATGCCGCCCGTCAATGATGCTTCGTGCAGGATCAGCGCGCGGCTTGTTTTCTTCACGCTCGCGAGAATCGCATCTTTGTCCATCGGCGCGAGCGTGCGTAGATCGATCACCTCGACATCGAGCCCTTCCTTCTCCAACTCATCCGCCGCATCGAGAGCCGTCAATACCTGCGCGCCAAACGTAATGATCGAAACGTCGCGACCTTCGCGCGCCGTGCGAGCTTTCCCAATCTCAACGATGTAGTCGTCTTCGGGAAGTTCTTCGCGAAGACGCGGCAGACGATAAAGCTTCTTGTGCTCGAAGTAGAGCACCGGATCGGGATCGCGAATCGCAGCCTTGATCAATCCTTTGGCATCGTATGCGGTTGAAGGCTCGACGATTTTCAAACCCGCGGTATTGAGAAAGAACGATTCGGCATTCAGCGAATGAAACGGCCCCGAGCGCACGCCTGACCCACACGGACCGCGAAACACCGCCGGAATATTTCCGCCCCAGCGATAGCGACACTTCGCTGCATAGTTCGTCAGCAGATCAAATCCGCACGAGATGAAATCGATGAACTGAAACTCGGCGACGGGCTTCATGCCCATCAGTCCCGCGCCGCAGGCCGCGCCGACGATCGCCGCTTCTGAGATCGGCGTATCGATCACACGCTCTTTGCCGAAGTGATCGATCAAGCCGTCCGTGACTTTGAACGCGCCCCCGTACGCGCCTACGTCTTCGCCAATCACGAACACAGTCGGGTCGCGCTCCATCTCTTCCCAGATGCCCTGGCGAATTGCCTCGACCATCGTGGCCAGGCCGCCTCGCGCGGGCCGTTCGGACTTATGTTCTTTTTTGAGAGCGGTGGACATTAGTAGTTTCGGAAAGCGATATCTAAGGTTGTGCCAGTCTTACTGGTTGCTTCTCTGAACAAAGGACTAACTTTTCCGCCACCTGAGGAAACGCATCTTTGAGACGAACGCACGTCGACGAAACAAACGTCCAGTGCTCGCCGCGATCATTCGACACCGCGATTAGACAATCGTAGTCTTCGGTTTCAAAACCGCGACCTTTCGTTCTCATTGCCATCGGCGCCACAGCGTAAAGCGAACCGGATTCCTCCAAGAACTGAGTCACTTCGATTGGCATCCAGGAGATGAGTTGCATCGCATCCCGTTCGAATTGTTTCCTGGTCGCATTTCCGACGCTGATCAGTTTCTGTTTCCCACCAGCGATTTCAATGTACTTTGGGTAAGTAAGCTCCACGAGCTTTTCAACATCGCCTCGAACAAATGCATCGCCGTATTCTTTGGCTTGCGCCGGGAGGTTCGGATAGGCCGTCGCCATCGCAGGCGTCTGATTTTGGGCGCACACGAAACTAGTCGTGCCAAGAAAAATTAGACCTATGACGAGGTGCAAAGCTTTCATTATCAGTTTGAGTTCTCGAGAATCTTCGGCCTGAACGCCGGCGGCACGATTGAATTATCAAATACACCGTGCGCCGCTACTTCCGCTTCGGGCATCGGCGAGCTTTCCGCCCACTCGCAATCCTCATCAATTTCGCGCATCACGCCGGCGGTGATCTCGTCCAGCTTTTCTTTCGTTGCGATCTTTTCGTCGAGCAAAAATCTTTCAAAGCGATCGATCGGGTCGTTATGCTTTTCCCACCATTCGATTTCGCCGCCGGGAACGTAGCGCTGATCGTCGTGTTCCGCGTGGCCTTTGCGGCGATAGGTCTTGGCTTCGATCAAAACCGCGCCGCGGCCTGAGCGCGCGTAATCGACGGCCTGCTTTGTCACTTCATAGCACGCGATCACGTCGTTGCCATCGACTATGTAACCCGGGATGCCAAAGGCGGCTGACTTCTCGGCAAGATTGCGCACCGCCGTCTGCATGTTCGTCGGCGTCGAGTAGGCGTAGTGGTTGTACTCGACGATTGTGATTAGCGGTAGCTTCTGCACCGCCGCGAAGTTGATGCCTTCGAAGAACGCGCCGGTGCTCGCGCCACCATCGCCGATGTAAGCAAGCCCGACAATGTCTTTCTTTTGCATGCGCGCGGCCAGCAGAATTCCCGTCATCACCGGAATCATGTCGCCGAGATGCGAGATCGGCCCGATGAATCCTTTCTCCATGTCGCCAAAATGGACGTTGAGATCCTTGCCACCGGATGGTCCCCACGCTTTCGCCATGTACTGCGCGAAGATTTGCCGCGGGCGAATTCCTTTGACGAACACTGATCCCAGATCGCGAATAATCGGCGTGATGAAATCATCGGAACGCAGCGCGTAAGCTGATCCAACCGCCGTCGCTTCCTGGCCCAGCGAGCGAAACACACCGCCGACAACTTTCGTCTGGCGATAAAGATTTACGATGCGTTCTTCGACCAGGCGGGTCAGTTTCAGATAGCGATAAAGCTCGAGCATCTGCTCAGGCTTTAACGAAGTATCTTTCGTGCACGAGAGCGGCTGCCCGTCAGCGACCTTCTTCGGCGCATACTTGGTGTTGATGCGCATCTGGAAAGGCGGACGGCGACGCGGGCCGCGCTTTCGATTGCCGTTTTGTTTTTGGTTTTCAGGCATTGAAAAGCGGCGTCAAGCCGCTGCACTCCAAATCAAATATGAATAGCCATGCCTTCGACGTTCTCGGAAGCTTCCATCACGGCTTCGGAAACGGTTGGATGCGCATGCATCGTGCGCCCAAGTTCTTCCGCAGTTGATTCAAGCTGCATCGCCACGCAAGCCTCGGCGATCAACTCTGTCGCGTGCGGCCCGATGATGTGCACGCCGAGAATCTCGTCGTACTTTTTCTCGCTGACAACCTTCACGAAGCCTTCTTCTTCACCGAGGATGCGCGCTTTGCCGGAAGCGCTGAATGGAAACTTGCCGACCTTTACGTCGTAACCGGCTTCTTTCGCTTTCGCTTCAGTCAAACCAACTGATGCAACTTCTGGATCGCAGTAGGTGCAGTTCGGAACCAGGCGCAGATTGATCGGCCGCGGATGTTTGTTCGCGAGATGTTCGACCGCGACGATGCCTTCCTTTGAAGCGAGGTGCGCGAGCAGAGGCGTCGGCACCACATCGCCGATCGCATAGACGCCTTTCTCGGCTGTTTGTTGATATTCGTCGACTTGAATAAAACCTTTCTCGACTTTGATCTTCGTCTTCTCTAATCCCAGTCCTTCAGTGAACGGCATGCGGCCTACGGCGACGAGCAACATCTCTGCTTCGAGCCGCACGTCCTCGCCTTTCGAAGTCTTGCCCGTGACGACGACACCCTTGTCAGTCTTTTCGAGCTTCTCGAGCTTCGTATCGACCTGCGACTTGATGCCGCGCTTGCGGAACGATTTGGCGAGCTCGGCCGAAACTTCTTCATCTTCGAGCGGCACCAATCGCGGCAACAGCTCGACGATTGTCGTCTCGGCGCCGAATCGTGAATAGACCGACGCGAACTCAACACCTACCGCGCCGGCGCCCATCACAATTAGCGACTTCGGAATTTCAGTGAGTTCGAGAATGTGATCGCTGTTGACGACTTGCTTGCCGTCAGTTTCGAATCCGGGAATCGGCCGCACGACTGAGCCAGTCGCGATGATGATGTTCTTTGAGTTGATGATCTGTTTCGATCCATCTTCGCCGGTTACTTCGACTTTGCCGGGCAGCGCAAGTTTGCCCGCGCCCTTGAACACCGTGCACTTGTTCTTCTTCATCAAGTACTCGATGCCCTTCGAGTTCTTCATCACGACTTTGTCTTTGCGTTTTTGCACGTCGGCGAAGGCGAGTTGAATCTCGGAAGCCTGCACGCCGAAATCCGCCGCGTGCTGCATCTGCTCGTACACATGCGCCGACATCAAAAGTTGTTTCGTCGGAATGCAGCCGCGCAAGGTGCACGTGCCGCCGAGCCGTTTGTCCTTTTCGACAATCGCGACTTTCAAACCTAGTTGTCCGGCGCGCACCGCGGCGACATATCCGCCTGGTCCGCTGCCGATTACCGTCACATCGAATTGTTCGTTAGCCAATTTGGAATCCTCAACAGATAGTAGTGGGTGATGAGTTATGAGTGATGAGTAAACAACTCAGGTCATCACGCGAAAAGCTTTAATGACTTGGAAAGTTGGCATTATAATCGCTGGCGCTTGATTGAGCCAATTTGGCTTGGCTCCGTAGGAGCCGGATATTTATAGACCACAGTCTTTCCCAAGCGTTTGAAGCTCCGTTAGGAGCGACATGTCGCCCCTACGGGGCTGCCGAACCTTTGCCATCGCGGGTGCTATAAATATTTCGTCCCTACGGGACGCTGAATCGAGCGGTCAGACGGAAGGGTTCGCTTTAGCCATGAAACATTCTGAAGGATTCCTAAAAATAGTTAACGAGTCAAAGACCAGAATCAAAGAAGTCACCGTTGCCGAAACACGTGACCGTTTGCGAGAGAACTCTGACGCGCGTCTGGTTGACGTGCGCGAAGACAACGAATGGGACGCGGCGCATGCGGCCGGCGCGATTCACCTCGGCAAAGGCATCATCGAACGCGACATCGAAGCGACGGTGCCCGACAAATCGACCGAGCTGATTCTGTATTGCGGCGGCGGTTATCGCTCGGCGCTGGCCGCGGACGTCTTGCAGAAAATGGGTTACACGAACGTCTTCTCGATGGCCGGCGGGTGGAAGGCCTGGAAAGAATCGGGCGCGCCGGTTGAATAGTGATTTCCGCGTAACCGTGTTTCAAGCCACAGCGTCATAACGATCTTATCGCCCGAGTTTTCTTTCAAAGTTCAAGTTCCAACAAGAATGGCGGGCAGTAGCCCGCCTCTAAACGTGTAATTGAAAGGATGAGGTGGGCAGGATGCCCGCGACCCGCACGCAGGATGCGCGCGCTCCACCGACAGGGATGTCGGCGTTCCAAATCAATCAGGAGAAAGTCATGAAGAAACTCTACCCAGTAGCCATAGCTCTCTTTATTTTCACGTTCACGTCCGTCGTGTTTGCTCGCGAAGCGAAGTTGGTTCGCTATCCGAGTTATTCGAACGGGCGCGTGGCGTTCACTTATCTCGGCGACATTTGGGTCGCTGATGAGAACGGTCAGAACATTCAACGTTTGACGGTCAACCGTGCCCGCGATGCTTATCCGCGGTTTTCGCCGGACGGAAAATGGATTGCCTTCTCGAGCGATCGGAACGGCAATCTCGACGTCTACATCATTCCGTCGAGCGGCGGCACCCCGAAGCAGTTGACGCATCACTCGGCGGACGACACGGTGCTGGGCTGGACGCCGGACGGTACGGGAGTTCTCTTCAGCAGTCAGCGTGGCGAAGACTTCATGGGATTGCTGTACGTCGTGAGCGTGAATGGCGGCATGCCGTGGCGCGCGGGTCCGGACATGGGGAACGCGGCGAGCTACTCTCCTGACGGCAACAAGATCGCTTACAACCCTAAAGGCCAGGTCTATTGGCGCAAGTATTATCGCGGCGCCTACTCGACTGACGTTTGGATTGAAGATGTTTCGACCAAGAAGTTTTCGCAGTTAACCGATTTCGATGGCCTCGATTCGTGGCCGATGTGGAGCCGCGACGGCAACATCTATTTTGTGAGCGATCGCGACGGCGGCGGCTTAACAAATATCTGGCGCGCTTCCGATAACGGCGGCAAGGCCGAGAAAGTCACTTCATTCAAGAGCGGTGACGTGCGTTTCCCCTCGATTAGCGCGGATGGCAAAACCGTCGTGTTCGAACACGACTTCGGAATTTGGAAGCTCGATACGAGCAGCAAGAAAGTCACGCCGATCAAGCTCGACATCGATGCCGAGACTGAAGAAAACGATTCAGAGATGCGCGCGTTCGCATCCGAAGCTGACGATTATGGTTTGGCGCCGAACGCGCGTCGCATCGCCGTCTCGGTGCACGGCGAGGTCTTTACCGTGCCGGTCGAAGAAGGCGACATCAAACAAATCACTGACAGCGCGGCGCGCGATCGCAATGTTGACTACTCGCCCGATGGCAAATGGATCGCCTACATTTCTGATGCGAGCGGCCGCGAAGAACTCTACGTCACCGCAACCGATGGCTCAGGCCAGGCACAGAAGCTGACCGACATCGATGCCTTGAAGTTTGGCTACAACTGGTCGCCTGATTCGAAAGAGGTTGCATTTGTTTCTTCCGACAGCAAACTGCGGAAGATCAACGTCGGCACTAAACAGCTCACGGAAATCGATGCGTCGCGTTACGGCAACATCTCGACGCCGGAGTGGTCGCCTGATGGGAAGTGGCTGGCGTACTCGAAGGCTGATGCAAGTCGCACCACGGACATCTACGTGATCTCATCTTCGGGGAGTGACAAAGAGCCGCACAAAGTTACTTTCGATTCTTACGATGAGCGCAGCCCGCGCTTCTCTCCGGACGGACGGAAGCTTTTCTTTGTGCGCACCGATTCGATTGGCGGTGGTGGCGGATTCGGCAACGCTTCAGTGCAAATCTATTCAGTTGGATTAGAGAAGCTCGATCGCGATCCCGATGATCCGGAAGAAAGACCTGAGGCCGAAGCACCGCAGCCTGGCATGTCGAGTGGCGACACCGGATTCGATGCTGCCGGTCCCGCTCGACGGCCAGCAGGTCCACGACCTCCGCACGAAACGAAAATGGATTGGGCGGGCATGAAACATCGCACGCGCCAAATCACGCGCATGCCGTTCCCGATCTCGACCTACACCGTTGCGCCTGACAGTCGCACGCTCGTGTTCGTGACGACCGAACCTGGTGCGACATTCGCGACGCCGGTGATCTATTCAATTCAAGAAGACGGCAAACGTTTGACGCGCATCACTGCCGGCGGCCCGCCGAGTGGTGAAGGCGAAGGCGGTGGTGGCGGCGGATTCGGCGGCGGCATCGGCGACCTGAATATTTCGCGCGACGGCCGCACGCTTTTCTTCAGCGAACGCAACGCAATTTATTCGGTGGCACTCGCGGGCGGCGCAGCCACGGCTGCTGCCGGGCGTGGGCCAGCAACCGGTGGTGAAGGTGGCGGCGCGCGTCGGCGCATCAACTTCAACGTCCGCGTGAAGATCAATCGACCGGCTGAATGGGCCGAGATGTTCGGCGACGCGTGGCGCACAATGAAATATCGTTTCTACGATCCAAACATGCACGGAATGGATTGGGACGCGGCCAAAGCGAAATACGAACCGCTGGTGAAAGACGTCGGCGATCGACAGGAACTCTTGAACATCATCAACGAAATGATCGGCGAGTTGAACGCGTCGCACACCGGCGCCGCGCCGCCTCCGGGTGGTCGCGCGGGAGGAGGAGTTTCGACCGGCTATCTCGGCGTCGAACTCGAACCTGACAAGGCCGCTGGTCGTTACAAGGTCACTTACATCTATGAAGATGGCCCGGCCGACAAGGACTGGGTGAAGGTCAACGTTGGCGATTACCTGATCGCGATCGGCGGCAAGGAAGTCAAAGCCGGCGACGAGTATTGGGATCTGCTGAACGATCGCCTCAATCGCAAGGTTGAGGTCACCTTCAACAATAAACCAACGACCGACGGCGCCTGGAAGACGCGCATCGAGACCGTTAACGGCGGCGCTTATTCAAACCTTCGTTACGATCGTTGGGTGAAGGAGCGACGGCAGAAAGTCGATGCGATGTCGAACGGCCGCATCGGCTACCTGCACATCCGCGCGATGGATCAGCCTTCACTGCGGAAGTTCGAAAAAGAAATTCGTGAGTTCCGCAACAAGGAAGCGCTAATCATCGATCAGCGTTGGAACGGTGGCGGCAACATCGAACAGGAACTGCTGGCGATTCTCGTGCAACGCGAATATCAAGTCTGGCAGCCACGTGGCGTCGAAGCATCAGGCCGTCCGTTCGCAGGTTACTTTGGACCGAAGGTTGTCTTGCAGAATTGGCGCTCGGCTTCGAACGCCGAAATGTTCCCGGCAGGATTCAAAGCGCTTGGCTTAGGTAAGACGATTGGCACGCCAACGATGGGCGCGGTGATCGGAACCGGGAGTTACTCGCTGATTGACGGATCGACGGTGCGCACGCCTGGCGTCGGCGTTTATCTGGCGGATGCGAAACACACGAACATGGAAAACTATGGCGTGCAGCCGGACATCCGCATCGACAATTCGCCGGAAGACAATCTGGCTGGTCGCGACCGACAACTCGAAACCGCAGTGGAAGAGTTGATGAAGCAAATCGGCGGGCCAAAGCGAAATATCGCGAGTAAGGAACAGCAGTAACTCTCGGCTTTCATATCAGGTGTTGGAGTGCCGACTTTAGTCGGGCTTTTCGTTCGGAAGAGCCCAACTAAGTCGGTGCTCTAACGGCTGTATTTCGTTGCATTCGCCCGAAAACGTCTTTCGAAATTCTGCTTTCGCTTTAGTCAACAAAGATGCTAATCTCCCCGCCTTGATCGCACCCTTGCAGAGGTTTTGATGAATCGTGATGCCGCCACAACTGAACGCTTGCGAAGTTTGGTCTCGAAGATCGAATCGCTGACCGAAAGCGGCGACCTTCATTGGGAAAGGCAAGCCGGCTCAGCGCATCGTTACGCGCGCTGGAACAACAATCTTTTGATCCTTGGCCCAGCCACACCGCTCAGCGACACCAGCGTTCCGCGCTACCTTTTCATCACGCCTTTCGACTCTCCCGACTGCATTGAAATTAATTCGGATGATTCAGATTTGGGCGCGGACGTTATGAAGCTCGTCCAACAAGTCGAGCAGACGAGCCAGTCCGAACCGGCAACCGATCCTTTTGCGATCACGGAACAGATGCTCGAACGTTTGGAAGGCATGTAACTCTTTTAAAAGAGAAGGTACGAATCGATGGCAGCAGAGATGAATAACTTGAGCGAAGAAGCCCAAAGCCTCGCTCGAGTCCCACTTTTCAAGCGACTGGACGCAAGCGAGTTAGAGAAGCTTGCCGCCGAGGTCGATCAGGTCAACTACAAAGCCGGCGAGACGATCTTCAACGAGCACGATCGCGGCGACGCCCTCTACATTTTGGAAGAGGGTCAAGTGCGCATTTGGGTCTATGACGAGGATGTGAAGGAAGTGACGCTCGCGGAATTGAAACCGGGCGACTTCTTTGGCGAGCTGGCCGTTTTGGATCGCGGTGAGAGATCAAGCAGCGCCACGGCGATCACGGATATTCATCTTCATCGCTTGAGCAGCGACGACTTTCAGAAGTTTCTGATTGAGCATCCCGATGCTTCGATCGATGTGATTTGCGAGATTGCGCAGCGCATGCGCCAGACGAATTTGCTGGTGACCCAGCGCGCGGCGCGCAATATCAACGCGGAAATGGAGGCGCATTCCACCCTCGGTCAGCGAATCGCAGACAAGGTGGCGGCGTTCGGCGGTTCATGGACTTTCATATTTATCTATGGCGGCGCGTTACTCTTGTGGATGGCGGTGAATACGTTCGTGCTGGCCTACATGGGCCACGGCGAGAACGGCGCGCAATTCGACCCTTATCCTTACATTCTCTTGAACCTCATGCTCTCGATGACCGCGGCGATGCAAGCGCCCATCATTATGATGTCGCAGAACCGCGCTGCGGAAAAAGATCGGCTGGCAGCGGAGCAGGATTTCAAAGTGAATCTGAAGAGCGAAATAATGCTGGAGGAACTAATTCGCAAACAGCGTGAACGCGACGCGCAGATGGACAACTTGAACGCGGCCATCAAGACGCTGCGCACCGCGATCGAAAATCACAACGCACAGCAGCGCTGACCCTGATCGCGGGATCGAATTAGCATGCGTCTTCTGGTTGAGAGGATCGCTCGATCACTTCCTCGCATCTTTATTGCTAGACTAACCGTCCTCTTGATCTCAGCCTGCGCCTTGCTGTCGCCGGCGATAGCGCAACAACCTTTCATCACTGACGACACGGACGTTACACCTCGGCACAAATTTCATTTCGAGTTCAGCAATCAATTCGACGCGCTTCAGCGCTCAGCCTTTCCGAGCCTCAAGCAGAACACTGCCGACGCGGAATTGGATTATGGCCTCTTCGGAGATTTCGAGGTTGGAATCGAAGCGCCAATCTTGACGATCATTAGCGATCAATCTGCGCCATTTCCGCGCGCGACCGGCCTCGGCGATGTCAATCTATCTTTCAAGTACAACTTTGTGAAGGAACGCGAGGGCCAGCGGCATCCGGCACTCGCCCTCACGTTCAACTTTGAAATGCCCACGGGCAACGTGGCCAAACAACTTGGTTCGGGCCTCTCGGATTTCTATGTGAACGGCGTGATCCAGAAGTCAATCACCAGGAAAACCAAGTTGCGATTAAACGGCGGGATACTTTTTTCCGGCAACGAAACCACGGGCGTGATCGGAATCAAATCGCGAGGCATCGTGCTGACCGGGGGCGGTTCGCTTGTGCGCCAGTTCACGCCAAAATTGGATTTAGGCGTTGAGGTAACCGGCGCCGTGACGCGCAACCTGCAACTCGGCAAAGGCCAGTTGCAGACGATGGTGGGCGGCAACTACGCGCTTTCGCGAAAGATGACGTTTGATTTCGGAATCGCCGCGGGCAGGTTCACCGCCAGCCCACGCGTAGGAGTGCAACTCGGCATTTCTGTGGACTTTTGAATTTAGTTACGGACGTCGCGTCTGATTCGTCGCCGGCGTGCTGGTTTTCGCGGCTGGCTTCGAAGGAGCGTTGGCTCCTGCCGTTCGACCCGATCGCGTCAAAGCAATGCGCCGCTCGCTGCCGCTGGGCTGGGCGACTTGCACCTTGATCGAACGGTAGGTTCCGTCGTGCGATTTGTTGGTCGGATCGTAACTGATGACGTACTGCGTGCGCAGGTCGCGCACAATCTCGTTGGCAATCTGCGGCAATTCTGAAATCGACTGGGGAAAGAACGCGCGGCCGCCGGTTTCAGTCGCGAGTTTGTTTATCAGATTGACTGCCTTGTCGCGCGGACTCTTGCGAATCAAACCTTTGTCCGCGTCGAGTTCATTGACGAACCCGATCACAAAAATCTGCACGTCTTCTTCACGCAGGCGTCTGAATAATTCCGTTTCGGGATAGTAGCTCGCGCGATCTTCACCGTCCGTCACGACAATCAGCGCGCGTCGCCGGCGATCATCATCGCCGCCTTTCTTGTATTCAGCTACGTGTTCGGCGGCGAGATAAACGCCGTCGATTACCGCCGTCTGTCCGCCTTCGATGTAGAGTGTGTCCAAGCCGTCCAGCAAGGCGTCCTTGCTGGGAGTGAAATCCTGCACCGTTTCGATTTTGTCGCTGCTGATAAAGCGCTCAAGAAAAGTTTCGTCGCCCTTCTTGTTGCTGTTGATGATCGTCTTGGCGGCGTCAATCACCTGCTGGAACTGCGGCCGCAGTGAACCGGAAGTATCGACCGCCAGACCGTAAATGACCGGAACTTCTTCTTCGCTGAACGCGAAAATCGGTTGTGCCACTCCATCTTCCAGGACTTTGAATTCATCTTTTCCCAGCCGGTTAATCGGATGATTATTGCGATCGATGACGCGCACATGCAGCGTCACCAACTCTGTATTGATCGTCAACCGTTCGCCTTCGCTGATTTCAGCAGAATTCGGATCGGGTACCGGCGTCGGCTTTGGCTTCAAGACCGGCGGCGGCGGCGGCGCGCCGAGTTGTGGTGCGATGCGACGGCCGGGGCCGGACTGTGTCGGCGTGGCCGCAGGGGTTTGTTGCGGCGTGGGTGTAGCCGTCGCGCCGGTGATCTGCCGCGGGCGCGAATCAGCCTGCTGGGCGGCGGTGCCGGCGACTATTAATAAGGAGATCGAGGCGACAATGACCGCGAAAACCAGGACCATTTTCTGCCGAATCTTAGGTGAACGGAGCGTGCGAAATCTCATTCTGCTAAACCTTCTATGAATAAAAGCCCAATGTCAAACGGTTTTCGCGATTGGGAAGAGAGCGACGGGATAAAGATGCGGAAACGCTTGGGTGAAGTTGCCGGATATTTGGAATGCGGCGGCTTGACGCCGCTTTCCCTTGAAAAATTGCGCCGAAGATCCAAAGCGCCGTCAAGCCGGCGCACTCCAAAAGCTACTTCGGATTCGCGATGGCGAAATATCCTTCTTTGCTCCGCACGAACAAGCGCGGCAGGCCTCGCGGCGGACTAACTTTGACTTTGATTTTGTGCCACTTGCCGTCGCTAGTGAAATTCGGGGGCCGATAGCCTATCGAATATTGATGACGAAGCTCGAGCGCAATCTGCTCAAAAATGTCATCCATCTCAGCGCCACTGCGCGGATAAAAAGCTTTGCCCCCAGAGACGCCCGCCAACTCGTCCAAAATCCCCTGGCCTTCCATGCCGAGCGCGCTGCCGACGTCGCTGCCGCCCAGAATTCCAATCGCGTACAGCACGACGTCTGATTCTTTGAGTACGCGGCGCAGCTCGTTGAACGTGTAACGCGAGTTGTTGTCCTGGCCGTCGCTGATCAAAAGCAGCGCGCGCTTCGGATGAGTACCGCGCTGAACGCGCTCGACTCCCAGATAGCAAGCGTCATAAAGCGCGGTGTTGTTCTTGGTCTGGACGAACGTGAGCTTGTCGAGCACGGCGTTACCGTCGCGCGTGCGATCCATCAGAAGCTGGGCGCGCGAATTGAATCCAATCAAAAAATATTCGTCGCGGTCGTGACTGGTTTGAATGAAGTGGGCCAGAGCATCGCGTGCGCGATGGACCTTGTCGCCGCTCATCGATCCCGACACGTCGAACAGAATGCCGACCGAAACCGGCGCGTCTTCGTCGCTGAAAAAAGTAATGTCCTGTTGACTCTTGTCGTCGAAAATCGAGAAGGCATTCTTGTTCAGCCCCGATACAAATCGTCCGTAGATGTCAGTGACGGTCACAGTGAACGTGATCAGATCAGTGTTCGTAATGACGGGGGCTTTATCGTCAACCTCGCCCTGCGGCAATTGAATCTTGGTTGAAGGTTTCTCCTGGCCTTTCTTTGTTTTATCTTCCGGCGGCGTCGGCGCGGGCGCCGGTTGGACGGTCAACAACTCTTTCTTGTCCGTTTGCGGCGAAGCTTTCTCTTCAGGTTTCTGTTGCGCGGTTGAGGTCGCACAGACGATTAAGATAGCCGAGATGGCGAAGATGGTTAGCGCTGACAACGTCGCGCGACGAGGCGGTTTCATGGTTCCCCCTGTTCGTGACGAAACCTCTGTCCCGGCAAGGCGGCGCGTACACACTTTTCACACAATGTGATTGCGAGCCGACGCTTGATCGCAGACCGAAAAGGTTCCGCCCTCATTGATCCACTTTTTCTTACGCCGGATTCAGGAGACTCGCCGGCGCAGATCCAATTTCACAACCGATCGTTTTCCGGGGAGACGCTGCGCGCGCCTAAAGCAGTGACAAACCGATGGCAGGCATTGTAGGACGAACGTTACGTCCACGCAAGAACTAATCTGAATGAGGGTCGAGTGGGCAAAATGAGATGCCGGGCACGAACCCCGTCAAGGCATTCGATCCAGATTCTTCTTGATTCGGTCCGCCGTCTTCTGGCCGATGCCATCAACTTGCTCCAATCCGCCGCCTTCAGCGAATTTCCGCAGATCGTCAAGCGAAGCAATCTTATACTTCTGATGCAGCATCGCCGCGGTCTTTGGGCCAACTCCAGGCAGTTCGAGCAGGTCGAGCACGGTAGCCGGAGTCTCAGCGGTCAGCTTTTCCCACGCTTCGAACGTTCCAGTTTCGACCAGCTCAACGATCTTTCCGGCCAGAGCCTTTCCCACGCCCGGAATTTCCAACAAGCCGGCCAAGCCCTGTTGCTGGGCGATCTCGCTCATTTCTGTGGGCCAGGTCTCGATGGCTTCCGCCGCCATGCGATAAGAGCGCAGTCGAAACGGATCCTCGCGGCGCACTTCCATCAGCGAAGCCATTTGGTTGAAGCGGCGAGCGATCTGTTCGTTGGTCATGAGTTCGTTTCAGAAGCCCGCGCGCGAGCAAGGGCGAAATTGCCCTCCCTAACGGTCGGGCTTCTGACACAGCGAATGGTAAATGGTAAATCGCGAATGGTAAATAGAGCGACCAACGCCCGGGTCGCTTTCCTATTCACGATTTACGATTTACTATTCACCCGCTTCCAGGCATCCAAAATGGACCGCAAACGCTCTAAAAATCTTCTCCTCATAAAATCACGTCTGAGGTCAACATGAGACTTAGAAAATTCTTGTGCGCGCTCGTCGTCGCGCTGTTCAGTTTACAAACGTTCCAATTTGCCGCCCGCGCGGACGAAGGCATGTGGCCCTTCAACAACATTCCGCGCGCCGAAATCAAAAAGAGATACGGCTTTGATGTGACTGATGAATGGCTGAAAAAGGTGCAGCTTGCTTCGGTGCGCTTCAACAGCGGCGGTTCTGGGTCGTTCGTGTCATCGACCGGTCTGGTGCTGACTAATTATCACATCGTCGAAGACTTTGTCGGCGAGTTGAGCACGCCGCAGAAGGATTATGCGAAGGAAGGCTTTGTCGCGCGCACTCGTGCGGACGAGATGAAGATTCCCAATCTGGAGCTGAACGTCCTGATGAGCATCGAAGACGTCACACCGCGCGTGAATGGCGCCGTCAAACCTGGCATGTCTGACGCGGAAGCCTTCGGCGCCCGCCGCAAAGAAATCACGGCAATCGAAGCCGAATCGACTAAGGCGACGGGGTTGCGCTCCGATGTGATCACGCTTTATCAGGGCGGCCAATACAATCTGTATCGCTACAAGAAATACACCGACGTGCGACTGGTGTTCGTGCCGGAATTTCAGGCAGCGTTCTTTGGCGGCGATCCCGACAACTTCAATTTCCCACGCTTCAATATCGATATGGCGCTGGTGCGCGTGTATGAAAACGATCAGCCCGTGCAGCCGGCCAGCTACTTCAAGTGGTCAACCGCGGGAGCCAAGGAAGGCGACCTCGCGTTCGTGATTGGCAATCCCGGTTCGACTTCGCGGCTGTTCACGGTGGCGCACTTGCAGGAGTTGCGCGACATGAGCATCCCGATCATTTTGCGTTTGATGGAGCGCCGCGAAGCCATGCTCAAGAAATACATGACCATGGGCGAAGAGCAGACGCGCCAGGCGCAAAACGAACTCAACAGCATTCAGAACAGTTTGAAGGTTTATCGCGGGCGCATCCAGGGCTTGAAAGACAAAGCCTTGATAGACCGCAAACAGCGCGAGGAGGATGCGCTGCGCAAATCGATAACCGCGAATCCGGAACGACAGAAAATGTACGGCGATGCCTGGGACGCGATTGCGAAAGCGCATCGCGATTACGCTGTTTACGCGAAAGAGCGGCGCATCTTCGATCTCGCCGGCGGCTTCAACACGACTTACTTCGGGATGGCGCGAACTTTGGTTCGTCTCGCCGCTGAGAATCAAAAGCCGAACGCTGAACGCCTGCCTGAGTTCACTGACGCACGGCGGGCCTCGCTCGAACAGGGTCTCTATTCACCTGCACCGATTCATGACGATTTCGAAAAGTTGAAGCTGGCTGATTCGCTTGCCTATATGGTCGAGCTGCTGGGCGCAGACAATGCTCTGGTGAAGCAAGTCTTGAACGGCAAGACGCCGGAAGCCCGCGCTGCTGAATTGATCGAAGGAACGAAGCTCAAAGACGTTGCCTATCGAAAGGCGTTGGCGGCAGGTGGCGCCAAAGCTATCGCGGATTCCACCGATCCGATGATCGTCCTGGCGCGGCTGATCGATCCCCGTTCGCGCGAACTGCGATCGCGTTATGAAAACGAAGTCGTCAGTGTCGAACGCACTAATTACGCCAAGATTGCCCGCGCGAAGTTCGACACAGAGGGCACGAAGCTTTATCCCGACGCGACGTTTACGCTCCGCCTTTCGTATGGCGCGGTGAAGGGCTACATGGAAAACGGCAAACGCGTGACGCCGTTTACCACGCTGGGTGGCTTGTACGATCGCGCAGCGAAATTCAAATACGAATTTCCTTATAACCTGCCGCCGCGTTGGATGGAGCGCAAAGCCAAAGTTAATCCGAGCACGCCATTCAATTTCGTCACGACCGACGATATCATCGGCGGCAACTCAGGCTCGCCGACGATTAATAAGAACGGCGAACTGATCGGGCTGATCTTCGATGGCAACATTCAGTCGCTGGTTGGCGATTACATCTATGATGAATCCGTGAACCGGGCAATTTCGGTTGACGTGCGCGCGATGACTGAGGTCCTGCGCAAGGTCTTCGACGCGAATGAAGTTGCGGATGAACTGACGAAGTGAATCTGTAAGCGGCTTTGCCGCCGCCCAGTGCGGTGAGGCATCAAGGCAAATGAGGCTATGCCTCTAAACGTAGGCCCAGCCTCATCTCTTTTTTGTCACAGGCAGCGGAAAGGCAAAGCCTTTCCGCACTGTGCGGCGGCTGAGCCGCATCAACTCTTGTCAGTGGGGCGTCCCTCGCGCTAAGCTTATTCACACAATCTTCCCTCTGACTCTCCTGAACGAATCGATGAAAATCGATGGAAGCGTGTCATTAACTGAAAGGACCGAAGATGATAAGAAGGATTCTACTTGTTCTGGTGATCATGGTTGGAGCGGCCACACTCGCTGCCGCGGATACCATTTACTTGCGCGATGGACGCACGATTCAGGGGACTTTGCTCGGCTTTGTGAACGGCCGATTCGTGGTGCGCGTCGAGCCGCGGTACTCGGTGAATAACCCGCGCACCGAAGATCGCAATCGCCGCGACGAGGGCGACATTCAATATTTTCGTCCTGAGGAAATCGATCGCATCGAGATCGAAGGTCGCTCGCTCGATGAAGGCCGTTACGATACTCACAACGTTCAGGTAACTCTCGATTCGAATTGGATCGACAGCGGCGTGTACGTGCGTCGCGGTACGCGGGTCCAGGTCAACGCTTCAGGCGTGATCACCGTTGGCCGCAACCGGATCACACCCGATGGTTTACGTTCCACTGATCCAACTGCGCCCTTGCCCAACGCCGCCGAAGGAAAGCTGATCGGCGCGATCGGCGACGATCCGCGCGCGCCCATAATCGAACTGGGTTCGTCGCGCGAATTCACCGCTGACCGAAGCGGCCGCTTGTATCTTACGGCCAATCGCGGCTCGTACACGGATGCGCGCGGCAGCTTCAACGTGCAGATTCGGAGCGAGCGAGGCTTAGGCGGAGATGTTAGTGACGAATATCCGGGAAGAATTCGTTCACGCGATCGAGACAATCGCGATCGCGATCGGGTTCGCACTCCGCAGGAAATTACGATCAACGTCCCCGGCACTTCGCGCGGCACCGACACCGGCATCGATGTGCGCGCCGGCGATCAAATCATCTTTGCGGCAACCGGAACGATCGTCGCCGGCCGTCGCGTTGGCGAAGTCACCCCGGACGGCGCGCGTACCAGCGGTATCGGTATCAACGTGCGGCCGGTTCCGACTGCGGGCGTGGGCGCGCTGATCGCTTACATCCGATTGCCGAATGGACAAATGAGCCAGGCCTATTTGATCGGAAGCAGCCTGACGACGACTGTGCCGACCGATGGTCGCTTGTTCCTGGCTATTAACGATGACGACTACAGCGACAACAGCGGTAGTTTCAGCGTGCGGATTAGGTACTAAGTGTCAGTACCGGAAGCGTTAGCGACCGGATCAAGAGATACGTTCAACCAACAAGGAAGAGCGCCGTTCGTGAAAGCGAGCGGCGTTTTTCTTTTCTCGATTCATCAGCAGGGCGATGCTACTCTTGATCCATTCATGAATCTGCTGCGTTCACCATGTGATGAGGGCGTCATCACCTCGGGCAAGTCTTCGAAGGAATGCGCCAAGGCGAAGCGTCGCTGGACTCTAGCGGCGACCATCCTCGGGTCGAGCATGGTCTTTATCGACGGCACGGTGGTGAACGTCGCGCTGCCCGCGCTACAGCAAAATCTCAGCGCCACGGTCACCGATGTGCAGTGGGTGGTCGAAGCCTACACACTGTTTCTCGCGGCGCTCCTGCTGCTTGGCGGATCGCTCGGTGACGAATTTGGTCGCAAGAAGATATACGCAATCGGCGTCGTTCTGTTCGCGCTCGCTTCAGTTTGGTGTGGCCTCGCGCCGAACATTCATCAATTGATCGTTGCGCGCGCGGCGCAAGGCGTCGGGGGCGCGCTGCTGGTCCCGGGAAGTCTGGCGATCATCAGCGCGACTTTCGGTGAAGAAGAGCGCGGCCGCGCGATCGGCACGTGGTCGGGCGCGACTGCGATCACGACCGCGCTTGGTCCGTTGCTCGGCGGCTGGCTCATCGAACACGTTTCATGGCGCGCGGTTTTCTTTCTCAACGTCCCGATTGCGGCGGGCGTTTTGTTGCTGGTGCTTTGGTTTGTCGCCGAGAGTCGCGATGAAGAAGACGAGATAAAGCTCGATTTGATCGGCGCAGCGCTGGCAACGCTGAGTCTCGGCGGCATCGTCTTCGGTTTGATCGAATCATCGCGTCTCGGTTTTCGCAGCGCGCTTGTTTGCGTAACGCTGACACTTGGCTTAGTCGTCGGTGTCGCGTTTGTGATTGTCGAAGCGCGCATTCGCAATCCGATGATGCCGCTCGGACTCTTCAAGTCGCGCAACTTCACCGGGGCCAACGTGCTTACCCTGTTTCTCTATTCGGCTTTGGCGGGAACTCTCTTCTTCCTGCCGCTGAATCTGATTCAAGTGCAAGGTTACTCACCGACCAGCGCCGGCGCGGCATCGCTCCCTTTCATTCTGATCATGTTCGGCTTGTCGCGTTGGTCAGGCGGGTTGGTAAAGAAATACGGTTCGCGCTGGCCCTTGGTCGTTGGACCTATCGTTGCGGCGATCGGATTCGCGCTCTTCATTCGACCGAAACTCGGCGGCAGCTACTGGACAACTTTCTTTCCCGCCGTGGTCGTGCTCGGCTTCGGGCTGGCCATTAGCGTCGCGCCTTTGACCACGACGGTGATGAATTCGGTGCGACAGAATCGCGCCGGTATCGCTTCCGGAATCAACAACGCAGTCTCGCGCACCGCTGGGTTGCTGGCGATTGCCGTGCTTGGCCTGATCATGTTTCACGCGTTCAATCGATGCCTGGACGCGCGATTGAATCAGCTCGCCATGGCGCCGGAAGTTCGCGCCTCGATCGATCGGCAGCGCATCAACCTTGCGGCCATGGAGATTCCCAAGAGCGTCGATCAGACCACGCGCGCAACCATCAAAGAAGCCATCGACGAATGCTTCGTCTTCGGATTTCGCCGGTTAATGATGGTCGGCGCCGCGCTGGCGGTCGCCAGTTCGTTCATCGCCTGGCTGCTGATTCGCCAATAATCCGCAAGCCTCGGTCTGGGCACCAAGCCCGCGGACCATAATCAAATTAGAAGACTTCGAGCCGAACTATCTATTGATCTCGAAAGCCATGGACGTTATGTTTACCAAACCCTTTGGAAGCCTTCCCCTACTGTTCGGAACTCGGCTCACGAGCGCAAGCGGAGAGAAGGCCCATGCTGAAACGTCAAACTCCAATAATCCTGATCGTCGAAGATTATCCGGACACGCGAACTTTGTTGTCGTCGTTGCTGCGCGCGAAAGGCTACATGGTCGTCGAGGCCGGCGACGGCAAAGAGGGATTGCGCCAGGCAAACCGTGTCCATCCTGATCTGATCCTGATGGATCTCGCGCTACCTGAATTGGACGGCGTGGAAGCAACTCGCCAAATCAGACAGCGACACTCGCTCGCGCAAACACCGATCTTTGCCGTGAGTGCCTTTACGACTTCAGACGTGACGCGCGATGCGCTGGCCGCAGGCTGCGACGAAATCTTTGCCAAGCCTCTCGAGATCGAACCGTTCCTCGGCAGGATTCGCGCGACGCTTAATGCGTGAACCACAGCCCATCAATCGCTAGCACGTCAATTCGAAAAGGCCGTGATCACTCGCGCAGCTTTCGATCGATCTACAAGTTACGCGCGCAAACTGTGAACAAATCTAACGCATACTACCAGGGAACGAATCTAGTGACCCGGCTGCCAGTCTGTGCTATGTTTCCGCCGCTGCTGCTGGTTTCTAATTTCACGTTTCGTCTGCCCCTGACGATTCGAACGTGAAAAGCACGATTAATTAACCTTTTATTGATAGCTCAAAGCTGTTCAATAAAGTCGCGCCTTTACTTCCGAGCGGAGTTTGCCTTCTTGAGCAAAGACAAGCCCACCCCGAATAACGCCGTCGTCGATCTGGAACGGGCCCGTGTGCGCCTGCGCTCGCAGGGAGGCAAAGTCTCGTCCGCAGCGCTGACGAGCGAGCTTGAGATCGTGCGCGACTTGCTCGATCAGGGACTGAGCAGCGAGGCGCGCGCTCGGCTCAACGCAATTCTTTCGGCAGCGCGTTCCCATCCTGCGTCATTGGCCCAGGCGCGTTTGTTCCTCTCGATCGCGCTCGAGATGCAGGGACATTTTCATGAATCGCTCGACGCGGTCTCGATGTACGAAGATCCCGAGATGCGCGCGAAACTCGATGACGCGCTCAGCGCACGGTTGCGAATTCAGATTGCGCTCGCTCACAACTACAATCGCGACCATCCCAAGGCAATCTCAATCCTGCAAACAACGCTGCGCGAAGTTCCCGAAGAAGGTGCGGAGGCCGGGGCAGCTTACGCTGCGCTGGCGCGTGTCTATCGCAACATCACGGAATATCCCATCGCGCGTGATTACTCGCGGCGCGCGCTGGACTGCTATCGGTTGACGGGCGACTGGCGTGGATTGGCGGAAGCTTATTTTGGTTTGGCTACGGCCGATGTTCACGAGGGCAATTACGAAACTGCGCTCGAGAATTTTGATCAGGCGACGAAACTGATCGGCGATCATCCGGCGAGTTACATGCTCGGCCGCATCTTCGCGAACATGGCCGGCGCGTGCTGGTTCCTCAAACGGCCGCAACAGGGCATTCGCTACCTCGAAAAAGCGATCGCTTACTACGAACGAACCGATCACAAGGCGAGCGCTGCGGAAGGCTACAACAATCTCGGCATTAATTTGGTTCTGCTCGGGCAATGGGATCGCGCGCAGGATGCTTTGGAACGCGCGCTCACGATCGCCACTGAGTTTGATGACAGCGGCAAAGAGCTGCCGATGATCCTCGATTCGCTCGGCGAGTTGTTGATGCTGCGCGGTGATTTTGATGAAGCGCACAGCTATCTGGAACGCGCGGTGATGCTCGCTACTGAGAAGGGTCACAACTGGTATCGCTGTCAGACGCATCGCACTCTGGGGCGGTGCTATCTCGCGATGGGTTTGAGCGCGGAAGCGCTCCAGCAAGCAGAGGAGGCGTTGCAACTAGCCGAATTGATTGGCGACCGCCAGGCGATCTGTGAGTCGCGCTTGTTGCTCGCCGAAGCTTCATTAATGAGCGGTAACCAAACGGAAGCGTCAACCAATTTAGAATCGGTTGGCCAACTAATCACCGATTCCGAAACGGATCTGTTGTTCGCGGGTGAAGCGCAACGCTTGCAAGGCTTGCTCGAGATGGCGAACGGCGACGCCGGTTTGGCAGCGCAGCATTTTGGCCGCAGCGTCTCAATTTTTGATCTGCTGGGCGATCGTTATCGCAGCGCGCGCGCGCATTACGAATTGGGCCGTGCGTATTCCCTGGCTCAGCCGGATCGCGCCACTGAACATCTGACGCGCGCCGTGAACATCTTCCGCGAGTTGGGCGCGCGCGTCGATCTCGAAAAAGCTGAACATGCGGCAGTCGAATTGGATCGCACGGCTACTGAGTCAATTCAGCAAAGCGAAACCGTCGCACAACTCTTAACGTTGCGGTTGGCAGAAGCTGTCGCCTCGCGAGAGTTGCTTCTGCACGAACTAGCCGCGGTCATCCGTCAGGAAACAAACTGTCGCCGCATCCTGATTGTTGAACCCGAAGGCGAGACTCAGCGAGTCGTGATCGCGCATGGTTGCGACAAAGCTGAAGGCGAAAGGTTGGCCACGGGCTTCGCTGCCAAGACCGACAAACAGACGGAATCGTTTGCGCAGAAGCACGACACCGCTGTCATTACCCTGAAGCCTACCAATGCGCCGCCGGCCACGCTCCTCGTATCGCCGCGTGATCGCGCGAAGTTGTCCGGCGAACTCTCGCTCGATCCGTTGTTGCGCGTCGTCGAGTTAGGCATGGATGTTTGCGCCTTGCGCGAACAGACGCGCGGCACGAGCAGTTCAAGTGAGGAAGGCGCTCTGGCCGGAGCCAGCCTGATGCCTGGCTTCATTCACTCCAGTCCGGCCATGACCCGCCTCGTCGAAGAGGTTCACAAGATTCGATCGTCGGATGTGACGGTGCTGGTGACGGGCGAGTCGGGCACAGGCAAGGAATTGGTGGCGCGCGCTATTCACGCGCTTTCTTCGCGCCGCGACAAAATCTTCGTGCCGTTCAATTGCACGGCAGTGCCGAAGGAGCTTTCGGAAGGCTACCTGTTTGGTTATCGACGCGGCGCGTTTACCGGCGCAGTCAAAGATTCCGACGGCGTAATCCGTACCGCGACCGGCGGGACTTTGTTTCTCGATGAGATTGGCGATCTCCCGATTGACGTGCAGCCGAAGCTCTTGCGCTTTTTGCAGGAAGGTGAGATTCAACCGCTCGGCGAACAACGTCCCGCAAAAGTCGATGTGCGCATCATTGCGGCAACGAACACCGATCTCGAAGAGATGGTCGCGCAGGGAAAGTTTCGCGAAGATCTTTACTATCGACTCAATGTGATCCGCCTGCGTGTGCCGCCGTTGCGCGAGCGCCGCTCAGAAATTCCCACCATTGTAAACTACTACGTCAATCACTACTCGGCAAAGTTCGGCCGCCGCGACATTCAAATCCAATCGCAGGCGATCGATCTTCTGATGGTCGCGGACTGGCCCGGCAACGTGCGCCAACTCTGCAACGAAGTGCAGCGGGTGATCGCGCGCGCCGAAGACGGAACGGTGATCACGCCTGAACAGCTTTCGCCTGAATTGCGCCGCATGGGTGCGCCGGCAGCTCCGGCGGGCAGTGTTACTTCGATCGGAAGCGGCGCGAAAATGACAGTGCCTTTGCAAAATGTGACGCTGGCCGATGCGCTCGCCGAAGTTGAGCGGCGGATGATTTCCGAAGCCTTGCGCAAGCACAATGGCAACATCTCGCGCGCGGCCCGTGAACTCGGACTGACTCGGCGTGGCCTTTATCTAAAGCTCGATCGCCTGGAAATGACCGCCAGCGCGTGACGCGAGCCATCTTTTCCCGCAACCTTCTTCATCTATCAGCGTGTAAGCTTTGCAGGCGCAGCGATCCCGAAATCCAATTTGCGCCACTTCGCGCGGGGCGTGTATCCTTTTCGTGAAGTCCCGAAGCTGTACCAGGCATGACCGCAAAACTAAACCTTGCCAGCAATCCCTTTCGCAATCGAGCGCTTCCGTGGACGGTGACGGCGCTGGTCGCACTCGCGTCGATCGTCGGCCTCCTTCTCATTGCGCAATCGACTTTTCGCACGAACGCGAAGATTCAGGAGACCGAGCGCGACGTCGCGAATCTGCGCAAAGACAACGACGCGTTGATGAAGCACGCGCAGGCGGTTGCGACTGCTTTGAGCGCGGATCAAAAACGCGATTTGAAGTACGCGCATTCACTGGTCGATCGCAAGAAATTTTCCTGGGCACGTCTGTTTGCCGATCTCGAAGCTTCACTGCCCGGCGGTATTCGCGTAACGCGCATCACTGTGAAAGAAGTGCGGATGCAGGGCGATCGGCCGGCAGCCGATCTCGACCTGGTGGTTGCGAGCAAATCTCCGACAACGGTGACTGAGATGATTCAGCAGATGGAGTCGGAAGGAGTTTTTCAGGCGGATCTCGTGTCGCAAAATCCGCAGCGCGGCAAGGGCGAAACCGGATCCGAATACGAACTGAATGTGCACTACGTGCCGCGCGCCGGCTTCGCGATCGAGCCTAATGCGAAACGAACCGTCGATACCGCGAGCGAAGGAGGCAAGATTCGATGAGCCAGGACCGGCCCATGCCCGAACCTGCCGTGCCTTCGCGACGACAGATTCCTATTCGCTTCGATCAGATGAAGCGCTCGCCGGCGCTGAACATGATTGGTCTTCCGGAATTGATAGGACTGGCCGGCGCGGCGTTGCTTTTGATCCTGACGATCTTCGCTTACGTCTATTTTTATGTGCCGGCGGTATCGCGTCTGAAGAATGCCGAAGCTGATCGCGCGCGTCTGCAAGCGCAGCGTCAAACTTCAGGTGTACTGCTTCAGGAAAATCAGAGCACCAGCGATAGCGTCAACAAGATCAACGCGAGTCTGGAAGATTTCGAAAGCAACTGGTTGCCGGCTGAGAGTTCCGGACGCATGTCGCTCTACACCGTCCTCAACAATCTAATCAAGAGTAACGGTTTGCGAAACACGGCCGGCCCGAGCTACGCGCCGTTGGAACAGGTCGGGTCGAAGCAACAGGTGCAACCGACGGCGTCGGCCGAAAAGCAGACTCACGCGAAATGGCAGAGCATCTATCCGGGAATTGCCGTCAGCGTTACCGTTGAAGGTCCTTATCAAAACGTGCGGCATTTCGTGCGCGATATCGAAACGAGCCGCCAGTTCTTGATCATTAATGCGGTCGAACTTGAGCGGGTGACGCAGTCAGGTACGCCTGAGGAAACCATCGTTCAACCCGGCCGAGGACCAGCAAATCGTCCGGTGAGCGGCGGCAAGACTGCGCTCGTGAGTTTGCGCATGGACATGGCGACATATTTTCAACGTCCGGAAGCAAAGCCCGCGGCATCGAACTAGTTATGAAGGTCTCCGATCCAAACAACCCGAACGAGAAAAAGAAGATGATTGCCGCGGGCGCGCTCGGGCTCGTCGCTATCATCGTGCTGGGTTATGTCTTCTTTGGAGGATCGTCAAAGCCATCATCGAATAACGTAGCGGGAACGCGTCCATCGCCGACGCCGCGAACTGCTCCTGGTCCGCAACCCACTCCCGGCGATCAGGGTGGAGAGGATTTATCGATCTATCAACCGATTAGCTACAACGGCACAGTGCCTGCAGTTTCAGAAGCTGATCGAAATATCTTTTCTTTCTACGAACCGCCGCCACCAACGCCGAAACCGGTTTACATTCCGACGCCAAGTCCGACACCCACACCGCCGTTAGTCGCATCCGCGGTTTCACCGCCGAGCGTCTTCGCGCGCACGCCCGCGGATTTCAGTCTGCAGGTGATGGGCGACAAGTTCACCCCCGCGGTCAAGATCGTGATCGATGGCCGCGAGATGCAGACGCGTTTTGTCAGCGCGCAGCAACTGTTCACCACGGTGCCGATGGGAATGATCACGAATCCCGGAACCCGATCAATCATGGCGCGCAGCAGCGACGGCAAACTCTATTCGAACACGTTGACCTTGACCGTGACGCCGCCGCCCGTTCCCAATTTCAGTTACGTCGGCATCATTGGAAAGCCTCACTTCAACGACACCGCCGTATTGCAAGACAAAGCCAGCAAGGAAGTGATGAACGTCCAACGCGGCGATGTGATTGGCGGTCGCTTTCGCATCGTGAGCATTTCGGAAAGAGAAGTGAAAGTGATCGATACGACTTTGAAGATCACGACGACGATTCCGTTCAGCACCGATCAAACCTCGACCGGACCCTATCGTCCGCCCGTCAGAACCGATGACGAGCCTCAGTAAGCTATGTGCAGGGAAACCAAACCAAACGTTTCGCGAATTCGGTCCGAAGGCGGCTATATGATGGTCGCGTTGCTGTTGGTCATGAGTTTGCTCGCGCTTTTTGCGCTAGCCGCCAGCGAAAATGTGCGCCAACAGGCGCAGCGGGAACGCGAAAAAGAGGCCATTTTCCGCGGTGAACAGGTCGCCGATGCCATTCGGTCGTACTATCGCTACAAGGGCGCGCAGGGCACCACTTCGCTACCGAATTCGATTGATGATTTGCTGGAAGGAATTCCTCGCGGCACGAAGAAACTGCAAATCCTGCGGACCGAAGCAGCGAAAGATCCGCTTACATCTTCCGGTGAATGGAAGCAGATCGAACCAACGTCGCAAGACGTGGCGAGCTTTGTGAAATCTCTGACTGTATATTCCGGCGGCACGCCTCCGATCCCGCGCGGTGACATGGTGCGCCTGGCTCAGGTCGTCCCACAGATGGTGAACGTGCTCGATACTGAATCGACTTCGGCTGCTCCCGGAGGGGAAGACGATTCCGCAAATTCGTCCGGTCCATTCATCGGAGTTACGAGTCGCAGCCGACGCAACTCAGTCTTGACATACTATGGCATCGATCGTCATGACGGTTGGCTCTTCACACCTCTCTTCAGATAACGATCTTCAACTCGCTCGTCTCTTCCGATCTCACTCAACACGTCTGTAACGATCACGCGATCGAGACGACGATGATGTTCATCGGAGCATGCAAATGCACTCACAACGCGGCTCGACCACCGACGCGCTCGTAAAACTTTTTTGAATAAATTGTTGACAACCTTTTCAATTAAGTTTATATAGCAAGATGTTGTGCGCCGTTTTCTCTAGACCACAAGAGCTATAGCAACACAGTATCTTGTGGTCACTCACTCTGAAACTTAAGAAGGAGAACGACCAATATGGCAACTAAGAAGAAGGCCGCGAAAAAGGGCGGCAAGAAAAAAGCGGCCAAGAAATCCGCCAAGAAGAGATAGCTCGTTCACGCAGGAAACAACGACCACGTTCAAGTGGCGCACATCCTCTGAGGCCTTGAAGGCCCTTGCAAAAGGAACGGTGAATGCTTTCAGCAACACCGTTCCTTATTATTTTGGATGCAACGCAGTTGGCTGATCGCATGGTTCGATCAGCTTGCTTCATTTATCGATCGCGAATTTTGTTTCGTCATGCATGTCACCCTGGTTGAGCCCGAAATCCCCCAAAATACGGGCAATATTGCGCGTTTGTGTGCAGCCACGCGGACGGATTTGCATGTCGTTGGCGTGACGGGATTCCGACTCGATGATCGCGCCGTGCGACGTGCCGGCCTCGATTACTGGAACGAGGTTTCGATTCATCGGCACCGAGATCTTGATGCGCTTTATCAATCGCTTTCGGAAGCGCACTTCGTATTCTTCTCAACCAAAGCCGACACTTCATTTTGGGATTTCAGTTTTACTGTGAACGACTGTCTTATCTTTGGACCAGAGACGCGTGGTCTGCCTGAGTCACTTCTGCGTGCGAATTGGGATCGCTGTCTCAAGGTGCCGATGACTAATCCAAATGTGCGCAGCCTGAACCTGGCGAACACCGTTGCGATAGTTCTCTATGAGGCATTGCGCCAAACCTCGCACCGTGGCTAAGCGGGATTTTTTTTGACGGGCTCGGATTCTCCCTCGTCGTCTTCGTCATCGGTGAAGACTTCGTAGCCGGTGGCATCGTCATAGTAGTAACCACTTTCGCTCCCAGTGACCGGATCGGCAGAATCAGTTTTCGTATCGTCAGTCTCGTTGTGTGACTTCTTCATTTGATCCATGATAGCTCAATCGCGTGGCACTTCAGCTTCCCAAAAACTATCCCATAACTGATCGTCGTCTCTCCGGTCTATCACATTGCGAACAAGTCAAGCGTTTGATCGACGGCGGCGCGACGTTGATTCAGCTCCGCGAAAAGATCGCGGCGCCGCGCGAGTTCTTTGATGACGCTCGTGAGGCCCTACGTGTGGCGCAGTCAGCACACGTGAAACTGATCATCAACGATCGTGTCGATATCGCGTTAGCGCTCAAGGCGGACGGCGTTCATCTTGGTCAGACCGATATGCCAGTCGCCGCCGCGCGGCGCGTGCTGGGCGACGATGCGATCATCGGATATTCGACGCACAACATCGATCAGGTTCGAGCGGCGGTTGAGCTTCCGATCGACTACCTCGCCTTTGGTCCTGTTTTCGCCACCACCAGCAAGGCGAATCCCGATCCGGTAGCAGGCGTAAACGACCTCGAGCGCGCGAAGCGACTCGTGGGTGAGTTGCCGCTTGTGGCGATTGGCGGCATCGCCGCTGCGAACCTGAGAGACACGCTTGCCGCTGGGGCTGATTCGGCGGCCATCATCTCTGCGGTTTTGCTCCCGCCATCTGAAATCGCTGAAAACTTCAGGAAATTGACGGATTTGGCCTCGCAAGCCACCGGATAAAACATTTTTTGCTTGCGTTTTGCCGGATCAATCCGGCAGAATGATTTTGCCCTTCTCGCATTCCCGCGAGAGCACCCTCACGTCAAAAATTTTCAATCCTCGACAGTATCGCCTCCAAATGAGCTACTTCGATCTGCCGCCAATCATCGAACGCATGCTGCTGGTCTCTGACAAGATCAGCGACTTGAACTTTTCCGTCGGTCAGCTTCCCCAGGTTGAAATCAACGGCAAGCTTACGCCGGTGCAACCGTTGGGCATGCAGAAGCTCACCCCTTATCAAACTGAAGTCATCGCCATGACGCTGCTTCAGGATTCGCCGGAAGCGGCTGAGCGCCTGGTACAAAGTGGTACTGCGGATCTGAGCTACTCGCTGCCGTCGCGAGCGCGCTTTCGCGTTAATATTTTTCAGCAACGCGGCGTGTACTCGATCGTGATGCGCGTGATTCCCACGGACATTCCGTCGCTCGCTTCCCTGGGATTGCCGCCGCAGCTCTCTGAGATCGCCGAGCTTCGCAACGGGCTTGTGCTAATGACCGGACCGACTGGTTCAGGCAAAAGTTCGACGATGGCCGCACTGATCGACATCATCAACGAGACCAAGCACTATCACGTCGTGGCGATCGAGGACCCGATCGAGTACCTGCACACGCACAAAAATTCGACGATCAATCAGCGCGAAGTTGGGCACGACACCAAGGATTTTCCTTCGGCCTTGCGGGCCGCGTTGCGCCAAGCGCCGAAGGTCATCTTCATCGGCGAAATGCGTGACTATGAGACGACCGAGATCGCGCTGGAAGCGGCCGAAACGGGTCACCTGGTGCTTTCAACTTTGCACACGATCGATGCGTCAAAGACGGTTGACCGCATCATCGGTCTGTACCCGAAGAACGAGGAGCCGGTGATTCGCACGCGTCTCGCGCAGACGTTTCGGTACATTTTGTCTCAGCGTTTGATTCCGCGCGCGGACTTGCGCGGCCGAATCGCGGCGGTCGAAATTTTGAAATCTACGCCGCGCACGCGCGAGTACATTGAGCAGGGCGAATCACAGGGCAAGTCTCTGCTTGACGCGATGCGTGACGGAAAAATCGATGGCATGCAGGACTTCGACTCGGTCATCAAGGACTTGATCCACCGCAAAGTAATCACGCTTGAAGACGGACTCAGCTTTGCGACGAATCAAAACAACCTGCTGCTTTCGCTGAAGGGTTTGACGTCGGGAGAAGATTTTGTGCGCATGGAGACCGAGAACATGCTGGCAACTCCGCCACAGCGTCCACCCGTTTCTTTCAGCTTTATCAAGTAGAGCAAATCAACAATCATGGTTTTAACTTGTCCAAAATGCGCCGCACAGTTGCAAGTTGACGAAACGACGGCGCCCACACACGAATTTGCGGTGCGCTGCCCGCAGTGCGAAACGAACGTGGAAATAAATCCTCCAACAACTCCCGAGTCGGCCGCTAGCTCACTCAACCCTACCGAACCCCCGGGCTTCGAGCGTCCCGCCAGTGCGCCGAGATTTAATCGACGCGCCGAAGACAATAAAGCGGAATCCTCGGATTCGGAGGCACTAACGCTGAACGATCTCGCGAAACTCTTGGCGTCTGCCTTGAAGGACGCGGACAGCGAACCGACCGGCCACCGATTGCGGATTGGCCAGCGCAAGTTGCTGGTCTGTGCCAGCCCGGCTTATCGCGAAGCGATCGCGGAATCGTTAATCAAGAATGATTACGACGTTTTCGTCGCTGAGAATCTGGAACAGGCTCTGGGTCGCATGCGCGAGGATCGCATGGACATTGTCGTGTTGGATGCGAACTTCGATCCACTCGAGCAGGGTGTCGCCTTCATTACGCGCGAGGTGCGTTTGATGCGGCCATCACAGCGCCGCCGCCTGTTTTTTGTTTATATCACTTCGAATGCGCGCACGATGGATTTGCACGCCGCGTTTCTGCACAACGTCAATTTGGTAGTGAATCCCTCAGACGTTGAACAGTTGCCGGAAGCGCTGGACGTTTCGCTGCGTCACTACAATGAATTGTATGCGCCTCTGAATGCAGCGCTTAACGTCGCGCCAATCTAGCTTCGCTTCATGAACCCAAACGAATCAGCGCGTCGCGAAGCTTCGCGTGTCTCTGCATGAGCTTGAGATAAGCAGCCTCGTCGGCGCCTCCTTTGGCGCGAATGATCCGAGTGGCCAACTCTTTCTCGCCAGCACTCCACTTTTCAATTGCCGGAATCATCGCCAAGACCAGCGCTAGATTGTGCAGAGCTTCGCGTTCTCCGTTCGTCCATTGATTCGACTTGATTCTGAGCGCACGCTCGACGAATTCGATCGAATGAGAGCGTATTTCTTTCGGGTCGCTCTTGAATTCGCGGGCCATGCGTCTCTGCACTGCTAACCCGACGTTACGAGTCTGGAAGCGATCCCAGCCGCTGTTCCCAGCGTCAGGTAACTCGAAAATCATGTGACCGGCAGCCAATTTTCTCAGCATTCTCGGCGAAGTTCGGTATCCTCGATCTTCCGCCATCTTTCGTTCTTCCGCTTGCGTCAGCTTCATCAATTCAGGCCACACCGGTCTGAAACCAAGCTTGCGATAGAACCAGAACGCGCCGGATTCGATCCCTTCTTCGTTTTCGTGTCCGACCTGATAAGGATCGATGGAGATAACCGTGACGCCGAGGAGTTGGCGCATCAGACGCAGAATGCGCGCGTATAACCAGGCCGTTTCGCCTTCGCGAAATGTGTAGTAGAGATTGAAGCCGCTCTCCGTGCGTTCGCAGATCGAAAGTCCTTCGAAGTAAGCAACGGGCACGCCATTCTTGAAAATGAGCGCCGCGTGGTAAGCGCGCAGAGGCAGCCGATTCTCAGGCGCCACGCCCATCACAAACACTTCCGTGCCGCGTCCCAAGTCGGCTTTCAAGACACGTCGCACGTCGCCATACGTGAACCCATGCAATTCGCGATACCGCACCGCCGAAGTCTCGCGCGCCAGGTCGAGAATCTTCTCGCCTTCTGCGCGTGAGAGTCTCCGAACTGGAATCGCCGGAGAATTCAATTCACCGACGAGCGAAACATCGCGGCGCTGAATCAGCGGCTTGTCATGAAAGAAAACTCTCCGCGTCGGGCGCTTCATTCCCGTCCGAGACGAGCGGACGCCGTAACGCCACGTCACGTGCAACTTCAACGAGTCATAGATTTCGGCCTTCTCTTTGTCGGATAAATTCAGTGAGTCGAATCGCTCGATGATCCAGGCGACTTCATTCGTTCGGCCCTTCGCCGCGGACAGCCAATCGCGGAACGGCACGTGCGCTTCGACCATCGCGTCGTCTTCGAGGAGCGGCAGAAATCGCGGCATGGTCGCGCCGAAACGATCTTCTTCCTCAAACCAATCCCAATCGATCGCAAGTTGCGCCGGATATTTCTGCACCAGCCAACGCACAATCGCGAAGCTGAAGTTGCTAGTCACGCTCGTGCCGGCGATGCCGGAAACTTCGGGAGCGTCGAGCGGCGAGAGATCGGCATCGGCATCGCCAAGTCGATTGACGCTGTTCGCGATCTTAGTGAGTTGCTTCTCGGTCTGTTTGAGAGTCCGCGCGTTGCGGGGATAGGCACGCCGAAACAGGAGTGCTTCGTGCTGCTGGATCAATGATTCAGCGTCCATAGGTTGAAGGTAGTTGCTGAAGCCCGACCGTGAAGTACTCGCGTCAGAACTCGGAGCGGTAGCGACGGGATCAAGTGACTCACCCAAGAGTTTGGACGATCCGCTCGCTACCGATCGGGCTTCTGACATTACAAATGCTTCCTGAAGAAGGTCGCGATCTTCCACGCATCGATCGCCTTCCAAGGCATTTCCGCGGTCGTGTAGTGACCGCACGGCAGCCACACCACGTCGAGATCGATCCCGAGTGACTTCACCTCGGCGATGACCTGGCGCGAAAGATCAATTGGGAAAGTCAGATCGTAGCGCGCCGCGATAAAGCGCATCGGCCGCTGTTTCATGTCGAGTAAGCGTGGAATGAACGGCACCGGACTGATTGGTTTCCAGAACTCGCGCAGCTCTTCCAGGGTCAAGTGCGTTTCGATGCCTTGCTTCACATGTTGCGTCGAGATGCCTTTCCAGACCACGTCGGCAAAGTATCCGGAGACATGATTGAAGACGCCCACGTCGAGGAGCGGCTCATGCGCGAACGCGAGAAACGCCGTGCACGATCCGATGCTTGTTCCGAGGATCCCAACTCTTTCGATGCCTTGCTCGCGCATCCACCGTACCGCCGCGCGTGTGTCGAGCACGGCCTGCCGCATCGACTGAATCGTGCGGCCGATGTTTGAGCTGACCAGATGTTCGGCGCGTTCGATGTCCGGAGGTCTTCGCTCTTCGTGGTATGGCAGCGTCAAGCGCAACGCGGTCATACCCAAGCCGTTGAAGATGCGACACGCCTCGACATGACTGTCAGGTTGCGCGTTCCATTGCGGCAACACGACGATGCCCGCGCGCGGTTTGTTTTTGCGCTCGCGCTTCGGAGTGAATAGTCGCGCATGAACGATGTTGTTTTCCGGCGACGGCGTGTGGATCGCGCTGGTCCACGTCAGGTGATCGCCCTCGAGTTGGAAATCACTAATCGGCGGCACCGAAAAGAACCTGTCGCTATCGGCCATTGCGACGTCAGTATGTTCGCGAAAGATCGCGCGCGGATCGTCGCCGTTGACATGATCGCGGATGAACTCAACGCCCCAGGCAAACGGGCGCACCACGCGATTGTCGTCGCGTTTCGTGTGCGCTATTTCGCGCGCGTGCATCCATCTGCCGAACACTGGCGGTTACCTCGATTTAGAAACTAACGAATTTTGATGTCTCACGCAAAGACGCGAAGGCGCAAAGATTCGCAAACTAAGCAAAGCTCTACCGTTTATCGAGATTATCAAGCGAACGCTGCAATTCGTCGCGCTTGGCTTGCAACTCGGCATCGTCCGCATCCGGCGGGACGAAGATTGGCGGGGCAATCCATACGGAGGCGCGACTGCAGGGCTTGGGGATCTGGGCCCGATCCCAGCTCTTCGTGTTCCAGAATTTCTCCGCAGTGATCGTGAACGGCAGCACCGGGTTTCCGGTTTTCTTGGCAAGTAAGACGGCGCCCATCTTCGCGACGTGACGCGGACCGCGCGGGCCATCGATAGTAAAGGCCGTCGCACACCCGGCGCGCATCAGACGCACCATCTCGACGAAGGCGCCGGTTGCGCCGCGAGTGGAGGAACCACGCGCCGCCCCAGCCCCAAACCGCTGAATGAAGCGGGCAATGTATTCACCGTCAAAGCTGCGCGAAGTCATCACGACAATCCCGCGTCGCTGCCAAAAATAGATCGAAAGAAAGATGCGATCGTGCCAGAACGTGTAGATCGGGATCTTACCGTCACGTGACGCCGCTTCCCAATTCTCCCAGCCATTCACCTCGAATTTCACGGTGCTGCCAATGAGTTTGATCGCGAGAAAGAATGCGAGATCCGCAGCGCGGATCATCACGCGCTCTTTGAATGAATATCCGGAGAGATCGGCAAACGTGTAGGCACGATCGATCGAGGACTTTGATTTCGTTTCAGCAGTGACGGAAGACATTGAAAATTAGAAATCAAAAAATGCAAGTTGCAAGTTTGCGGCGAGCCTTAAAACGACTCTCCGGTTAGAGATGTTCAGAAGCAGCCAGTAGCCGCGTTTACGGATCTAGGTTTTGCGATTTGCACCTTTGACTTTTTAATTCAATAAAGCTCCGGCCCACCCGGCGGTCGCGTCTTCCAGCGCCGATGAATCCAGAGCCATTGATCGGGATATCGTCGCACGTAATCCTCGACGACGCTCGTGAACAATTGCGTCAACCGCCGCACATCTTCGGTTTCATCACCACTTGGTTCGACTTCAAGTGGCTCAGCAATTTTCAAGATGAATCGCTGCCGACTCTCATCCCATGGCGCAAAGACCGGCAAGACCAGCGCGCCGGTTCGCAGCGCGAGCTTGGCGACCAGAAATGTTGTCGAGGCGGGCACGCCGAAGAAATCTACGAAGATGCCTTCGCGATCCAGCGTGTTCAGATCAACCAGGATTCCCAGCATGCCGCCGCTTTGCAGAGTTCGCATCATCTCGCGCCCGGCGAAGCGTTTGTGGATCGTGCGATTCCCCAGGCGCGTGCGCGTGTGATCGATTACCGTTTCGATTTTCGGATTATCAAGTCGCCGCACCAGGAATCGCAACGGATGACCAAACAGGGAAAGCCCAAAGCTTGCCAACTCCCAGGCGCCGATGTGACCAGTAAAGAGAATCACTCCGCGGCCGCTCGACTCTGCCGCCTTGATATGTTCGAGACCGTCGCAATCGACCCAGCGTTTCAACTTCTCCGGCGGATCGTCGAGGTGGCTGAAGACTGCTAACAAGCGCCCTAAATTTTCAAAACATCCGCGGAGAATTTTGCGACGCTCATCCTCTGACAAATTTGGAAACGCGATTTGCAAATTGCGCTCACCGGTGCGTCGCAGCTTGGCAAAACCAAAGCCGAACCGAGCAATTGCCTGGCCGAGTTTTATCGACAGTGCCAGGGGCAGCGCGCCAAAGATTGCCAGAATGACGCGCGCCAAGCCGTATTCAAAATTCGTTCTGAGGGTTCCTTTCGTGGCCATGCGAGCGCAGAAGACGGCGTAGTGTAACGCATCGAAGTTTGCGCTCGCGAATCTGCGTCGCGCTTTCCGAATTGTCAGTCATATATTAGACTTCAAAAATCGTATTCGCGGCCATCAACTAATGACTCGCAAACCAAATCCTCTATTCCAACTGACGCGGTTCGCCCTAATGGGCATTCCGCAGAACGCGGTCAGCTCTGTCGATGTAACGAACCAGTGTAACTTGCGATGCCATCACTGCTATTTCTTCGAGCACGAACAGCCGGAGAACCTTGCGGTAGAGCGATGGCGGCAATTTTTTGACAAGCTTAAGGCGGAAGGTTTTCCGTTCTTCTCTTGCAGTTGGGTCGGCGGCGAGCCGCTGATGCGCCAGGAAATTATCGAGATGGGTTCGCGCTATTTTCGGCGCAACATGGTCGTCACGAACGGCACTATTCGCATTCCGGATTGGCCGCACGTGAATTTCAAAGTTTCGGTCGATGGCGTGGAAGCGCGTCACGATCGGCTGCGCGGGGCGAGGACTTATCAACGAATCAAGCGCACGATTCGCGATGCGGCTGAGCGTGGACTTCGGATCGGAATTGCCACCGTCTTGACGCGCGAAAACGAAGGGGAGCTGGAGCAGTTTGTTGAAGAATGGAAGGACGAGCCGCTCACCGCCGGAATTATTTTCGAATTTTACACTTACATGGAAGGCCAACCCGAAGCCGACGCGCTCTGGTTGAATTACGAAGAACGCGATCGCGTCATCGACCGGCTGCTGGTAATCAAGGAGAAGTACCCCAAGCTGGTTGAGTGCACCAGACATACGCTCGAGTTGCTGCGCTCTGAAAACTGCCGCTCGGTGACCGACAATTGTCTCGCGGCTACGAAGATGCTTTCGCTCGACGTCAGCGGCAACCAGAAAGAAAAGTGCATCCTCGGGCCAAAGGCGGATTGCGATCGCTGTGGCTGCGCGGTGCCGTTTTGGCTGCGCTCCTTCGATGACATGGATCCCGAGACGATTGGCAAGATGTTCGGACCGACCGCAGGCAAGTACGTCAAATACGTTCGTCCGCTGCGGAACCTCAGCCGCAGGCTAAACACGCGTCCTTCGATACAGCCACCCCAACCGCTTCATCAAATCACAATCGAGAAAGCCGGAAACAGCTAGATTGATAGCGGTTTCGTGTTGCTCACTTCACACTCCGCCCTCCAGGCTCGTTCTGATATATTCTGCAACGCGATTGGCGGGCGTTTCGTATTAGCAGATGAGAAAGGGCCCACGGCCATCTCTCCGCCGCGCGCGTTTCGAGGATGCCCCTGCTGGATGGAAAAGCCGAAAGCTGCCGGATACTGATCGTCGAGAACAGCGCCGATCTGCGCGCCGGTTTGGGCGGCGAGCTGAAGAAGCTCGGCCATGAGGTGACGCTCGTCAGCGAGCGGACCGCGGCGCTCGAGCGGGACGATCTCGCTGAGTTCGATCTGCTGGTGAGCGATTTGATCGACGAAGCGCCCGCCGACGGCGAAACTGTCCGTTCATTCAAGCTCGCCGTCACCAGCCAGCCAGCGCGTCGCGCCATTCCCGCCCTGCACGACATCATCGAGCGAACGCTGACCTATAAGCTTTGCTGCATCGACAACGCTCCGGACGTGAAGCATGTACGCGAGAAGATCGATCTCGAATTGCCGAATGATCTGACATTGATGAATGCCGTGCTTGAGTATCTGCTGGGCCGCGTCGCCCGGCTGGGAATGATCGAGGTCGAGCAATCGAACCTCTTTGTCGCGCTGGATGAAGCTTTTGTCAACGCAGTCAAGCATGGTAACCGGCAGAATCCCGAGAAGCTTCTGCGCGTGACGTCGGAACTTTCGCAGCGCGAGGCGATCTTCACGGTCGAAGACGAAGGCGATGGCTTTAATGTCGCCGAGATTCCCGATCCGACCGATCCCGCGAACCTTTTCAAATCAACCGGCCGCGGCGTGCTCCTGATTTACAACATCATGGACGAAGTCGAGTACAGTGAGCGCGGCAATCGCCTGAAGATGGTGAAGCGCCCACATGCACCCGCCGCGTGATGAGACCGTCTCGCGAGCCGCGTGTCAGTACCGCGAGCGATAGCGAGCGGATCTGACCGCCCTCCGCCAAGGCAATCAATCACAACATTGCAAAATGAAAATTGAAAACTGAGAATTGCAAATTCGAAGCGACTTCGCCTATTTGTCGAAGTTCGACGATTCTTGCTGGAGCTCAAGTTTGTTAGCATCAACCAAGCTGACTGTTCCAGACGCAATTTGCATTTTTCAATTTCTAATTTTCAATGCCTTCATCTGATTCTCCTCCACGACTTTTTCTCAGCGACTATCGCTACTGGCTGCCTCCCGCCATCGTCGTTCTGATTCTCGCGCTGATTTATCTCAATCCATTCATCGGCGATTGGGACGGCTTGGATTACACGATTTTTTCGCTGCATGGCCGGCCGTCGTCGATGGCGCTCGGGAGATCGCTGTTCACGCTTTCAAACTTTGTCCTCTTTAAGATTGCGCATGCGCTGTTTGGTATGCGGCCTGAGCAAGCCTACCTCCTCTTCAAGTCCGTCGTTGTCATTGAAGCTCCGCTCGCGATCATCGCAATCTGGATTCTCGCACGCGATCTTTCAGGCTCGCGGCAAGGAGCGACAATTGGTGCGTTGCTCGTGGCGCTCTCGCCGACGCTGGTGATTTACAGCGGCCAAGTAATGACCGACGTGCCTTCCGTACTTTTCACGGCGGCGGCGTTGGGGGTGCACCTGCGCGGTGTGAAATCAAATCGCGCGTCGTTGATTTTCGCCGGTGCCGCATTGCTCGGCCTTGGCGTGAATCTGCGAGAGACGGTTGGGTTTTATTCTCCGTGGCTCGTGATTGCGCCGTTTGTTGGCTGGAAATTCGATCGACGAACGATCGCAATCATCGTCGGCTCGCTCGCAATCTTCGCGCTCATCGCGATCGGCCCGTTCCTGATTTGGTTCGCATCGTCCGCGCCTTATCGCGCTGAATGGCACACCTGGCTATCGTCGATGCAGCGCGAGGCGGCCCAGCATCCGATCTCGTTCACAAGCCTCTGGCCTTTCTTCATTTATTCGTTCATGACGGCGCCGTTGATTCTTGTCGCGTTACCGTTTGCGATTTGGAAAGAGTGGCGCGAGCGCGGACGCACGTTGATGTTGACTGCCGCGGTAGTCGGATTGTTCGCGACGGCTATGCTGTTTTTCAATTACAGCACGACGATCAACTGGAGATATTTCCTGACCGGTTTGCCGGCGTTCGCGCCGATCGTGGGCGATTACTATCGGCGAATTCAGGAGCGAACATTCGGCAGCGCGAGACGCGGATTTGTTTCAGCGCTGGTTGGCATCACTCTGATGGGAATCCTGCTCGGCATTTTGATTCGACCCAAGAGCAACGAGTACTTCAATCGTCTCGCGTTGGCGAAGACTTATGACCAGACTCTGCGCCAGGTGCCGCGCGACGCCGTCATGATCGCCGGCGCGCAGACCGTTGCCGTGCAGTATTGGCGCGGAATTGGTTTGGGTGAGTGGAATTGGATTGGTGTCGGCGCGGGTTGGCCAACCGGACAACTTCAATCAAAGATCGAAGAGCAGTTGAAAGCGGGTCACAGAGTTTTTCTCGACGCCGATCCACGCTGGTGGCTGCCTTGTTCGTGGCACGTAAACGAAGAACGCGAGCTGGCTGCCATCGAATCTCGCTTCCATTTCAAACAGATCGCACCGACGGTTTACGAGATTCGTTCGCTCGACGATCCATCAGCTACGGATCATCCTCAATTGGAAAATTTGTTGCCGGAAAAAAGACCTGAAGAGGTTGTGAAGTGCTTTAATTCCGGGTGATTGAATCTAGCAATGCACCACAAATCACGCCGACACCAACTGCATCACCGGCGCTTTTGCGGGCACGTAATAGTCTTTGGTGGCGGGAAACAGATCGGCTTGCCAGTGCGGCTTCTTCGAAATCCACGCGGTAACTGAATCGGCATCTACCGGCCGCGAGAACAAGTAGCCCTGACCGTACTGGCACTTCAAGCCGCGCAGGTGCGAAAGCTGGTTCAGCGTCTCGACGCCTTCCGCGACCACTTCCATGCCCATATTCTCAGCCAGCGAAACGATCGTGCGGACGATTTCCGCGTTCTCAGTTTTTTCGCCGATGCGGCCCACGAACGAGCGATCAATCTTCAAAGTGTTCACCGGGAAGCGGTGCAGATAGCCCAGCGACGAATAGCCGGTGCCAAAGTCGTCGATGCTGAGGCTCACGCCCAGCGCTTTCAGACGCTTCAGCAATCGCACGGCTGTCTCAGCGTTGTCCATGACCGCGCTCTCAGTGATTTCGAGCTTGATGTATTTCGGATCGACGTTAGTCTCTTCCAAAGTCTCGCGAATTACATCGACCAGATCGGGTTGCGAAATCTGTTTGCTCGACAGATTCACGCTCATGAACAGGTGACGATTCGCCGCCGATTGCCATTGCCACTTCGCCAGTTGCTCACAGGCGCGTCGCAAGATCCATTGACCAATCGGAATGATGAGGCCGGTGTCTTCCGCCAGCGGAATGAAATCAGAAGGATTGATAAAGCCGCGTTCGGGATGCTGCCAGCGAATCAACGCTTCAAATCCGGCGAGCTGTCCACTGTCGAGCGCCACGATCGGCTGGTAGTAAACGCAGAACTCTTCGCGGTCGAGCGCGCGCCGCAGATCATTTTCCATCTGCAAGACGTAAACGGCGTGCGTGTGCATGCCCTTGTCGAAGACTTCATAGCATGCCTTGCCCTGAGCTTTGGCGCGATACATAGCAGTGTCCGCGTCGCGCAGCATGTTCTCGGGATGATCGTAGCCGGTTGAGCTAAGCGCGATGCCGATGCTCGTCGTGGTGAAAACTTCGTGGCCGCTGAGGTTGAACGGCGATGCGAGTTTCTCCTGGATCCGGCGCGCCATGTTCGTCGCGTCAGCGCCGTTCGCAATGCCGTCGAGCAGAATCGCGAACTCGTCGCCGCCGAGACGCGCGACCATATCAACATCGCGAATGCAGCTTTCCAGACGGCGCGCCATCGCGATCAGCAGTTGGTCGCCGATCGAGTGGCCCAGGCTGTCATTGACGTTCTTGAAGCGATCGAGATCGAGGAACAGCACGGCGAACTGATAGTCCTCGTGGTTCTTGGCGCGCTCGATGACGAACTTCAGGTTCTCAGTCAGCAGCGCGCGGTTCGGCAGGTTTGTCAGCGCATCGTGAAACGCCGCGTGACGAAAGTGGTCCTTGCTCTCCTGTAATTGCGAACTGATGCGTTCTTGCTCCGCAATGTGACGATTCAATTCCTCGACGTGACGCTCGGCTTGTTCGGCGCGTTCGCGTTCGGCTTCGGCCCGCGCGCGTTCAGCTTCGGCGCGTTCGCGTTCGGCCTGTTCGGCCAGCGCGGCGGTAGTCTTAATCTCGTTCAAATATTTGTGATAGGTGAAGTAAACGATGCCGATAATCGGCGCTCCCACCAGGATGATGGTCAAACCAATGCGTTCGATCTGGTTCGCCGTTACCGCAGCGAGCAAGGCTCCCGACAAATAGGTGATCGAAGTCCACATGTAATGCGACTGCCAGGTGCGCCAGATTGATTCGCCTTGCTTGCAGGCCAGGCCGATCGCGCTGATACCCGTGTTTGAGAAGTATTGAACCAGGGCCATCGTGCCCATCGCAGCGATAAAGTGTGAGGTATCCTGAAGACGTAATTCACCGATTGGCCCAAACATCAGGCGCACCACCATCACCGTCAGCGAAGTCGAGCACAGCATCATCGCCGAGTTGAAAGCGATCACCAGTGGACGCTTGCTAATACGCAATCCGGAAAACAGCCCTTCGATCGCGGCCAAAATGATTCCCGCCAGCCCGCCGTAAAGCAGCAGCACCAGGAAAATGAAAGAGTCTGAGATGGTAACATTAGTGTTAACGCGCGGAATCTGGACTGAGAAGCGCGAGCTGACCAGCATCATTACCGAAGCCAGGATGAGGAAACGCCAATCGAACTGCGGTATCGGCAGCCATCTCGATGAAGCCAGAAATGCAAAGCCTGCGGCGATGACAATCAGCCAGCGGTAAGCATCCAGCAAGCGAGATCGATTTGGAAGTTGAGCAACTGCTTCCACGGTTTCCACCAGTCGTTAGCGTAGGTAGATTGTTTCGTAATGGCTGTGCAGTTCGAAACCTGCCTTGGTGTAGAGCGCTATCGCACCCTTGTTCTTTTCGTTGACGGTCAGGCAGATCGAGCGCGAGCCATCCATCAACAGATCAGACAGTCTTGTCAGGCAGCGCAGGCCATGACCTTTGCGACGTTCTTCAGGATGAACATAAACACCTTCGAGGTAAGTCACGTCGGCGGTCTCGCTGACCACATCAGTCTTGAAGACCAGCCGGTTTTCCTCAAACATCACCCAAATCCGTCCCTTCTCAATTCGTCTGGCCGTGCGAAAACGAAAGCCGCTGGGATCGCGCTGCAAAGGACTGATGCCGCCTTCTTCGAGAGCCATCGAAGAATTTACGGCCATGATCTTGTCGATGTCTGAGATGACTGCTCGACGCAAAGCCACGGAAGCGTCAGCATCCGCCGGTTTGGTCTTTCGCTGAAACAACTGTTCGCGGCAGATCAGCCGTGGATCGCGACCAGCGCCACCAAAATGTTGCCAGAAAGTTTGGATCGAGGATGCTTCCCCGCGAATCAAATATGCGTTGTGGCAATGGCGCGCGACGCGCGCAAAGCCCGCGAGAGAATCTTCGGTATGAGCTTCGATCATAGTCGCATGGCCAATCAGCGCCACGCCTTCCAGTTGGCCTGACCGCGCGCGCGCGCCATAAAACGATCCGCGGTTCTGGGGACTAACCAGGCTGTTATCGCGAATCAGGCCCGCCATAAAAACGGTATGGATGGGCCGGGCTGAAAGAAACTCGAGGACCTCCGCTTCATCAGCACGAATTAATTCACGAATTGGGGATGAGTCGGACTGATCGGCAAAGCCTGTGAGGCTCGCCGGCATTTCCTGCCGCATCATTGTGACGGCCATTTCGTGCTCCTTGCTTGGTTTGAAAACCTCGGGCGGGTTGATAAACAAGTGCGCCGGATCGTGACTTCCGGCGCACCAAAGCAAAGCAGGTTATGGTCGCGGTTGCATCGCGTTGCCGCCGTCGCCATTAATCAAGGCTCGCGCGGACATCGCCTGCACCGTCATGTCACCAAGCACGACGCCGTCGCCCAGCACCACTCCATCGCCGAGCACGACGCCGTCGCCCAGCACAACGCCATCACCCAGGACGACGCCATCGCCGAGCACTACGCCATTGCAGAAGATCGTGCCGTCGCCGAGCACTACGCCATTGCTTGTGAAGATGCTGTCGCCGAGCACGACTCCGTCACCCAGCACCACGCCATCACCCAGCACAACTCCATCACCGAGCACGACTCCGTCGCCGAGCACTACGCCATCCCCGAGCACCACACCCATCGCGTAGTAACCCTGATAGTTGGTGATCAGCGCAGTTCCTTTCGCATACCAATGCTTCAGGATAATGCCCTGCGCCCACGTGAACGTGTAACCGGCAATCGTCGTCTGCGGATTCGGCGCTGAAGTGGTCAGCATCGGATCGCCTGGCTTGGTATTTGACGACATGTCGGTGCGAATGACTTTCGCCAGCCGCGCCGCTCCTTCGACATTCAATTCCCCCGCGCCTTGTTCGAGCATGTTGAAGTTCGCCAGAGGATCGGCCGTGTACATCAATGCCATCTTCACCATGTTCGGCGTGAGTTTTGGATTGATCTGAAGCATCAGCGCTGCTGCGCCCGCAACCACCGGCGTTGCCATTGACGTGCCGCTCAGATACATCAAGCGTTTGTTGTTGTTGTCCGAAATACCTGAATCGAGTTGCGGGTTTTGCGTGACGATCAGGTTCCGCTTGCTGGAACTCATGTCGGATTCCGCAAAGATGAGCTTGTTACCGGGCGCAATCAGGTCAGGCTTAAGCAAGTTGTCGTAATGCATGACCCCGCCGGCATCGGTCCAATGACTGCGAGTCGGCCCACGCGAGCTATACGTGGCCACGCCATCGTCACCATGCGAGTCAGTGCCGAACGTATTCGCCGCGCCCACCGTGATGACCGACGGTTCGTTGCCGGGCGAGTGAATTTGTCCATAGATCTTATTGCCGTTCGCGTCCTTGCCATTGTTACCCGCGGCTGCAACCACCACGATGCCTGCATCAACCAAAGCCCGCGATGCGCGGCAAACCGGATCGTTCTTGTAAGAATCGACCGCCGGCGCGCCGAGGCTCATGTTGACGACGCGAATGTTGAATTTGTCTTTATTCAGCGGATTGCTGGAGCTGGCCGGCTTCGTCGGATCGGCCGGGGACAATATCCAGTTCAAAGACGCCAGCAGCGCTGCGGTTGAACCAACACCGTTTGAATCAAGGACGCGCAGGTTGATGATGTTCGCGTTGGGCGCGATACCTTGATATGAGTTGCCGTTGGTCGTGCTGATGCCTGCGGCCGCGGAAGCTACGTGTGTGCCATGACCAAACGGGTCATAAACATTTGACAGGGCTTCACCGGTGAAGTCTTTCGTAAACACAACTCGACTGGCGAGCAAACTACCCGAAAATGCGGCGTGACCGTTGTCCACACCTGAGTCAATCACCGCAATGCCAATGCCGCTTCCATCAATCGCATTCGCACCAAGCAACCCAGCGATGAGACCCGGCGAATTGCGGACTTGATCAGTGCCCGTCGTCGCGGTTACGTGGCCTAGCAGGCTCATCTGCCGATCCGGCGAGATGTAGTTCATCGAGCGGCTTTTCGCCAGCGCGTCTATGGCCTGCACCGGCAGCTCGACTTTCATCGCGCCCAGTTTCGCCATGCTGTCGCCGAGCAGAACCCCGTGGCTAGCTAACAGCGCACGGACCTCTTTGCTATTGACATCATCGACCTGCAGGATCGCGGACACGCGGCCATTCGGACCGGCGCTCTTCATCAATTCGCGCATGTCCGGAGAAATTTTTTCGCCAACAAATTCTTCATCGATAGGGCTGCGCCGCTTGTCAACATTCTTAGCCGTCGCGGTTGAACCGTTATCGACGCTGCGATCGATGGAAATTGATTCGAACAGCTTTGCCACGTTCTCGTCCGAGGCAATGTAACTTGCATAAGCTTCCGGCGAACTGCCGCCAATGACGCGCAGATGATTCGCTTCGATAGCTTCCTTCACCGCCGCCGAGGCAACCGCCGTGGCATGCACGCCGGCATATTGATGAAGCTGATCGACAAAGAGAATGATCCGGCCGTCGGCTTGCGCGGCCTCGGAGAAAACGGACTGAACCCGCGCCGCAAACTCTTCGCTGGTGCGCGCGCCCTTGGCCAGCGCATCCAGGCTTAGGCGAAACACGCGCTTGTCGCGCAGACTGTCGGGCACGTTGCCGAACGCAACCTTGATCGCCACGCCGCGAGCAACCGCTTCGCGATCCAGATCGGATTCGCTGACAACGACGGGCGATTTGGACGTCGCCGACAAACTCGCAATCACACGCGCTACATCCGCGTCGCGATCGTGCGCAGCGTCTAGCTTTCCGCTGAGAGCCAGCGACGTGAGATCGGCCGCGTACTTCGCCAGCAGCGGGTACTGATCCGCTTTGGAGATTTCCCGATCAATCTTCTGGGCTGACGTGCTTTGGCTGAACGTTAGTCCGGCGCACAGCGAAACCAGCAGCGCCAGGGTCGTAATCCACGTGGTAAAAGGGGCGTGTTTTTGTTTCATGTTCATCACCTTGAATAAAGCACCGGCTCTTGCGGGGCCGGCCCGAGTTTTTGAGCAGCGGATGCTCGAATCGCTCTTGTCGGGAGAACGATGACGAGTTGCTTTCCCCGCTCGGGGGTAGTTCCTTTTGAAAGAACAGCCACAAGGAGAGACTCCACGGGCAGGCTGGCTATTGCGAGGGCTGTGCCACTTTGTCAACCCACGGCTAAGTGTTTGAAAAGAGGGGATTAATCAGCGCGGTGAGGATCTAGCGAGAATTACGATCCATTCATCCTGAACGATCCGAACCTGTCAGAATGGGAAAGAGCGGGACGATGAGGGTGCTATTCGGTCAACCCGCGAACGCTGACAAGCGCGTCTTTATTTGGTCTCGGACATTCCGAAACGCGTCCAGCCGCCTAGGGTAGGCGCCGGGAACTGAGGCTGGATCCGAAAAGCTCCAATGTAGTCGCGTGACTGCTCCGGGAAAGATTGGACAATGTTCGTTTGCGTTGTCGCAAACCGTGATCACAAAGTCGAATTGCTGGTTGAGGAATTCATCGATCGATTTCGAATGTTGACGTGAAATGTCGATTCCAATTTCGCGCATTGCCTCGATCGCTTCAGGTCGGACGCTGGTCGGAGCAATCCCGGCGCTGGCCACTTCGAATTTGTCGCCGGCGATCTGACGCAATAACCCTTCTGCCATCTGGCTGCGGGCCGAGTTGCCGGTGCACAAAATTAAGACGCGCCGTTTTACCATCTTTGACCTAAGGAGCATCCTCCGCGGGTTGGACCGAGAATCCGGGCACGACTACGGTGAAGTATTTTTTCTTAAACCACAGCGCGACGTTCACGAGCGCAACTAACACCGGCACTTCGACCAGCGGACCGATCACCGCGGCGAAGGCCGCGCCGGAACCAATACCAAAGACCGCGACGGCAACCGCGATCGCTAATTCAAAATTATTGCTGGCGGCAGTGAATGAAAGCGTCGCCGTCTTTGAGTAATCCGCGCCCATTCGATGGCCCAGGTAGAAACTGACCAGAAACATCAGCAGGAAATAGATCAACAGCGGAATCGCAATTCGCAGTACGTCCAGCGGCAGCCGCACGATCAGATTCCCTTTCAAGCTGAACATCACTACGATCGTAAACAGCAATGCAACTAAAGTCAGCGGACTGATCTTCGGAATAAAAACGCGCTGATACCAATCTTTACTTTTGGCGCTGATCAAGACGAAACGCGTGAGCAGTCCGGCGATGAAGGGAATGCCCAGATAAACAAAGACGCTTTTGGCGATTTGCGCGATGCTGACTTGCACCAGGCTCCCCCGCAGCCCAAACAGCGGCGGCAGAAGCGTGATGAAAATCCACGCATAGACGCTGTAGAACAGCACCTGAAACACGCTGTTGAAGGCCACCAGGCCCGCCGCATATTCGTTATCGCCGCGGGCCAGCTCATTCCACACAATCACCATCGCGATGCAACGGGCGAGGCCGATCATGATCAGGCCCACCATGTACTCGGGATAACCGCGCAGAAAAACTATCGCCAGCAGAAACATCAGGATCGGTCCAATGATCCAGTTCTGCAGGAGCGAGAGCGTCAGGACTTTCCAATCCCGAAAGACTTCGCCGAGATTTTCGTAACGTACCTTCGCGAGCGGCGGATACATCATCACGATGAGGCCGATCGCAATCGGAATGTTCGTCGTTCCCACCTGAAACCGATTGATGGTGGCCGCAACGCGTGGGTCGGCGTAGCCCACAGCAACGCCGATTGCCATCGCGGCAAAGATCCAAACCGTCAGAAAGCGATCAAGAAATGAAAGCCTTGGCTGAATGACGCACGGAGTTTCTGCCGCGGATCCGGATTGATGATGAACGAAACTATCGCTCACGCTATTTTCACTTGACTGCGAACACCTTCACGCTGGCCGCGTAATCGTTAACGTTGTAGCGAGTAAGCAATTCGGCGAGCGCGTTGAGCGGTTGCTCGTCTGCGCCGGCTGCCGGAGCGGGCGCGCAGCACGAGTATGCGCCTGAGGACAACCTTGTCTCCGCAGTTATTTGCGTCGTCGCCGGCGAGCAGCAAGCCGATTGATTTTCGATCTTCGCGTAAGCGTTGAGATCCGAGCCTGAATCGATGACCTCTACGTTTGAAAAGCCCGCTTCGATCAACCCGCGTTTGTAGTCTTCGATTTGAACCGCTCCCGCGATGCAGCCCACATAGGCCATCACGTCTTGCGCGATCTCCGCCGGCAGAGGTTGCTTCAACGCAATGTCGCTGACCGCCAGCCGTCCGCCTGGCTTCAGCACGCGCGCGATTTCGCGAAACACGGCCGACTTGTCGGGCGCGAGATTAATCACGCAATTGCTGATCACGCAATCGACTGAATTGTCGGCGAGCGGCAGCCTGTCGATTGTCGCCAGATGAAACTCGACATTCGGATAGCCCGCGCCGTCGTTCGCGCGCGCCGCGTTGCGTCGCGCCAGGTCGATCATCTCCGGCGTCATATCTATGCCGATAGCGCGTCCCGTCGGTCCGACTTTCGCCGCCGACAGAAAAACGTCCAAACCGCCGCCCGATCCGAGATCGACGACCGTCTCGCCGGCGCGCAAATTCGCCGTTGCCGTCGGGTTGCCGCACGACAATCCCATGTTCGCCTCCGCGGGGATTGATCGCAGCTCGTCCGCCGAATACCCAAATGCCTCGGCCACCGCCCGCACGCCGTCTTGCTCAGACGACAACTTGCTTACGGCCACGGCCCCATACCTCGAGCGCACAACTTCTTCAATATTGGTTGACATCTTTGACTCTCCCTCGCACCTGCTGGAATATACGTCTAAGCGTATGTGCAGAGCGTACACGTCCTGGCGAATATATGTCAAGGCGTATGTATTGTGGTAAGATTGTCGCGTTATGGGCAAACCCAGGAAGGCTTTTGATCTGGAGCGCTTCTTTCGCGCGTTAGCCGATCACACCCGGCTGCGGTTGCTGAATCTGATGCGGACCAACGAAGTGTGCGTGTGTTTCTTTACGGAAATTCTGGGCACGCATCAGCCCAAGATCAGCCGCCACCTGGCGTACTTGCGGCGGGCGGGCATCGTTTCGGCGCGGCGCGAAGGACAGTGGATGCACTATCGCATCGTCGAACCAGTAGACGAGAACGCCGCGAACATGTTGAAGAGCGTGCTGGCTTCTCTGGCAAGAGATCCAAACATGCAGGCTGACCGCGATCGTCTTAACAAGCTCTGCTGCGCGCCGCGATTGCCGGTTAGCATTCATCGCGCGCCGCGTCCGCGAAAGCTCTCTGCGCCGGCGCGCATTAGTTGAGATTTATCTATTGACCGTCAGAACGATCGATGATGTGAAATTCCGTTCGGCCACGAACGCCGACTGCGAGAAGGTCATCGCGCTTGTGTCCGGTGTGCTTGACGAATTCAAACTCCCATTCGATCTGGAATCAAAAGACGCCGACCTGAAAGACATCGAAGCCAGCTACGCCAATTCCAACGGCATCTTCGAACTGCTCGAAGATGTCGGAGGAAATCTGCTCGGCACCTATGGCCTGTTCCGCCTGGATGACGAGACGTGCGAGCTGCGAAAGATGTATTTCGTTCCGGAGATTCGCGGACTGGGGTTAGGCCGTCGCGTGTTGGAACGCGCCGTCCAGCATGCGCGCCGGTTCGGCTATCAGCAAATTGTCCTCGAAACGATCAGCGTCCTGAAAGATGCAATTCGCCTCTACACGCGCTTTGGCTTCACGCCGATGAAGATGGACCATCCCAACGCGCGCGTCGATCAGCGCTTCGTCATGACGATCGAATAACGATAGAAACGCAGTGCTCAGTGTTTCCTGGGAATGATGTCTGCGGGAAGGCCTGGGTATTTCTTCTGTAGCGCGGCAATGTAACTAGGACTCGGCTCGAACGGACCCACCTGATCATTGGCGTCCCCGATGCCGAACAACTCCTTACTCACCCACTTGTCGTCTTCTTTGTGGAAAAGGAGCGGTGCCGGATCGGCGACTTGCTTGCCATTTGCGTCCAGCGGCGTGACGTTGATCCAGGCCCAGTCGTGATGGACCTTCAGATAGTTGACCGTGAATTTGGCTGGTTGATCGGCTCCTTCTTTATACTCCGCGTGGACCGCGTCGAGAATCGCTTTGCGTTCCGCGCTGTCCCGTGGCGGCGTTCTCAGTTGATCGTCTTCCTGCGCGCGCACACGCCCGCCACCTATTGAAAACGTCAACGCCAGACCAATTAATACAACTCCGAACAGTCCTATCGATTTCATAAGTTCATCCCCCGCGAATTAATGGGGCATGATACACCGTTCTCAGCAACGGTCGCCAAATCTCAGTCGGATCAAGAAGTTCCTTCGTACCGTTTGACGTGTAGGCTATAATGCGAGCATTGATGGCCGGGGACCACGACACTCGCCGCAATCATCAAGAAACAGGTACTGAATGTTCGAACGCTATACTGAAAAAGCCCGCCGCGTAATTTTCTTCGCTCGTTATGAAGCTTCGCAGTTCGGCGCGCCCGCGATCGAGCCTGAGCATCTGCTGCTCGGCTTGATGCGCGAAGACAAAACGCTTACCGGCCGGTTCTTCCCCCGCGCGCAAATCACGATCGAATCGATTCGCCGCGAGATTGAAGGCCGCACGCTTTTGCGAGAACGCATTCCGACGTCGGTTGAGCTGCCACTCGCGCCTGAGACGAAACGCGTGCTGCATTACTCGCACGAAGAATCAGATCGGCTTCAGCATCGGCACATCGGCACCGAGCATCTGCTGCTCGGCCTGTTGCGCGAAGAGCGTTCGATGGCCGCGCAGATTTTGTTCGAGCGAGGATTGCGTCTCGCCGCCGTGCGCGACGAGATTGCGCGACAGAGCGGCGCTGACGCGCGACATCGCAAAGATATTCCGCACCTGCTCGAGTTCTCGCGCGACCTGACTGAAGACGCGCACAACGATCGACTCGATCCTTTGATTGGACGCGACAACGAAATCGAGCGCGTCGTTCAGATTCTCTGCCGACGAACCAAGAACAATCCGGTGCTGATCGGAGAACCCGGCGTCGGCAAGACGGCCATCGTCGAAGGTCTGGCGCAACGAATCGTGCGCGGCGAAGTTCCTTCGTTTCTGGAAAACAAACGCATCCTTTCGCTCGACATCAGCTTGATCGTCGCCGGCACAAAATATCGCGGCCAGTTCGAAGAGCGCCTGAAGCAGATCATGCGCGAACTCATCGACAATCCGCAGTACATCGTTTTCATCGACGAACTGCACACTCTGGTGGGCGCGGGTTCGGCGGAGGGCTCGCTCGACGCCGCGAACATTTTGAAGCCGGCCCTTTCGCGCGGCGAAATTCAGTGCATCGGCGCGACGACTCCGGCGGAGTTTCGCAAATCGATCGAAAAGGATCGCTCGCTCGAACGCCGCTTCCAGGCCGTCAAAGTTCCGCCGCCGTCCGAAAACGAAGCCGTTTCTATTCTCGAAGGCGTGCGCGAACGTTACGAAAGTTTCCATCAGGTTCATTACACCGACGACGCGCTCGAAGCCGCGGTGCGCCAATCGACGCGTTACATTCCCGATCGCTTCCTGCCTGACAAAGCTATCGACGTGATCGACGAAGCCGGCGCGCGCGTGAAGCTGCGCGTTCGTGCGGAGCAGGGGAATCTGGATGCGCTGGGCGCGTCGCTCACTGAGTGGGAACGCGCGACTTATGGCCGCGCGCAAGCGCCGATCATCGACGATGAAGATCAAATCGTGATGGGCGAAGTCAATCGCACCGATATCGAAGAGGTCATTGCGCGGTGGACCGGCATTCCGATCGTCTCTTTGAAAGAAGAGGAGTCGAAGAAGCTGCTACGCATCGAAAATGAGTTGCACAAGCGAGTGATTTCGCAGCGCCCGGCCATTTCGGCTCTGGCGCGCGCGATTCGTCGTTCGCGCGCAGGCTTGAAGAACCCACATCGTCCCGTCGGCTCGTTTCTTTTCCTTGGCCCAACCGGCGTCGGCAAGACGGAAGTCGCGCGCTGTCTCGCGGAATTTCTCTTCGGCACTCAGCGTTCGATGATTCGCTTCGACATGTCTGAGTTCATGGAGAAGCACGCGGTCTCGAAACTCATCGGTTCGCCTCCGGGATACGTTGGTCACGAAGAAGGTGGCCAACTGACTGAGCGAATCAAGCGTTCGCCTTACTCAGTGCTGTTGTTCGACGAGATCGAAAAAGCACACCCGGACATCTTCAACATTCTGCTGCAAGTTTTCGAAGACGGCATTCTTACGGATGCGCTCGGCAACACCGTCGACTTCAAAAACGCGATCATCATCATGACGTCGAACATCGGAGCGCGCTTCATTCAGAAGAAAGGCGCGCTGGGTTTCCAGGGTTCGGCCGACGTTTCGCGCACGAAGCTGGAAGAGATGGTGATGACCGCCGTGCGCCAGACTTTCAATCCCGAATTCATCAATCGCCTCGACGAGATCATCGTCTTCGATGAATTGGGTGACACGGAACTGCTCGATGTCTTGCAACTCCAGGTCGATCAAATCAACGCCACGATGACGAATCATGGCTTCATCGTGCGGCTCACCGACGACGCCAAGCGCTGGATCGTGGACAAGACCTGCGCCGATCGATCGTATGGCGCCCGCCCGCTGCGCCGCGCGCTGCAAAAATACGTGGAGGATCCGCTCTCAGAATCGTTGATCCAGGGCCACCTCGCCGACGCCTCGCTGGTTGAGATGTTCGTGGACGACACTGACCTGAACTTCCGTTCGATTACTATCGACGAAGAAGGCAAAGAGCGCATCAGTGACTTGATGGTCACGCAGTGAGCCAGAATGGCCGCTTACCTGTTACGCCAGCACTTCGCAAAAAATTTCGTTCACGGTTGAATAATTCAGAAGGAGAATCTTGATGAGGTTAACCAGGATAGTTGTCTTCTCGATCGTTTGTCTTGTAGCTATCACCGGCGTAGTTGTATCGAATTTTGCCGCACCAGCCGCGAGTGTTGCCGGTGTTTATGAAAATTTCACCGTGGGACAAGGTTCCGGCGACCTGGAAGGCATGCGCATCGTGATCGTGCCCGCCGGGGGCGGCTACTATGCGATCGTACAAATTGCGCAGGGCGGCGCCGAAGATCCTAAGCCTGAGTTCGTTGAGGCCACGGTCAAGGGCAGAACCGCAAGCTTCACCGTCGGCGACGCGAAATACACGGCCACCGCAACCGCGGCCGGTTTGACAGTGAAAGATTCCGACGGCCAGACGCACGTGCTCAAGCGGAAACCGTGCGCTTCTTATTTCAAGTGAACCGAGACTTAGAAGGGGGCTGACGAATGAAAAGGAGACTAATTGTTGCTTTGATTGTCGGCGTGGCCGGGATCGCTCTCGGCTCGATGACAGCGTTTGCGCAAATGGGTGGCTATCGCGAAATCGACAAGTCCGATGAAGGCGCAGCGGCGGCGGCGGAATTCGCGGTCAAGGAAGTTTCTGCGAAGAAGGAAATCACCTATAAGCTGATTGAAATCGAAAAAGCGGAAAGCCAGGTTGTGGCCGGAATCAACTATCGGCTTTGCCTGAAGATCGGTTACCACAAAGCTGACGACGACGTGGACGCGACCGAGACGATTCGCGTGGCCGTCTATCGCAGCCTACAAAACCAATATTCGCTAACGAGTTGGGCGGAAGAGGACTGCGCCGATGGCGAAGCGGTTCAGAACCGCTCGCGCTAATTGGTTTTCAAAGGGCAAGCCCTTTCTGGCTTCGTGGGTTAGGGCTTGTTAAGGAACGCGTCGTTAGGTCCCTAAACTTTTAAGCATTTCTTCGACTGTCTTGTCGAGCGCGATCTTCCACTCGCTGTCTTCTTTGACGAAGTAAACCTTGTCCCACTTCTTCGTCTCGTCGTTCTGCACTTCGAGCGTCGCGTTGTCGCCGTCGATCTTCTCGTTGCGCGTCTCGGGCATCTTGTCCGTCTTGCTCGTCTCAAAACCCTCCGTCAAAGCTTTATCGACGGTTTTGTTTTGTTCTTTTGCGCTCTTCTCGATCATCGCAATCGACGACTTCGACAGCGTCTTCTTCATGGCTTCGACGTCTTTCTTCTTTTGCGCGTCGAAGAAAGCTTTGAAAGTTTTCGTCGGTGAAGAGGATGATAGATTGCATGCGGCAATTGCGAACACGACCAGCGCCAGCGCGCAAATCGGTTTTAGGTTCTTCATGATGATCTCCTGGTCCTTTTCTTCCCTGGCGAGTTCTTCCCTGGCGAGCCGGGAACGCTATTGCGTTGCTTTTTTGTGCGACAGGATGTTGCACGTGTCGGCGGCTCCTGTAATGTCGATTGCCACGTTGCCCTCGTCGATGTGCTGAATGATCCCGTCTTTGTCGATTACGAATGTCGCGCGGTTTCCGTATCCGCCGTCTTCATTGAAGATGCCATAGTCTTTCACGACCGTGTGTTTGATGTCGCTCAACAGCGGAAACGTGACACCCAACTGTTTGGCGAATTCAGCGTTGGCATAAGGACTGTCGATGCTGACGCCGAAAACTTGTGTATCGTTTGCTTCGAATTTGGCGATATCAGCCTGATACGCCTTCATTTCCTTCGTTCAACCACCGGTGAAAGCAAACACGTAGAAGGCCAGCACGACATTTTTCTTGCCCTTGAAGTCGCTCAGTTTGTAGCGCACTTTGCGGCCGTCAGGTCCGCTAATTGAACTCGGCAGAGTAAAGTCCGGCGCTGGCTGGCCAACTTTCAAAGTCGTGTGCGGCACTGGCGGAGTCGCCGGTTTGGGCGATGGACTTTGCGTCGCGGCCGGTTGTGCGGCGGCGATTGAAACCGCGGCGAAGAGAAAAACAGCGCAGAGGGCATGCTTAATCATCGTGTCTCCTGTCACGCAAACTGTTAGTCTGCGAGTTGCCTATCCCTTGAACGACGCAATCTGACAGATTGCGCTGCATTCGGTCTCGGAAGCTGCGAGAGTTTACATCGCGGCATAGCTTCTGACAATAAAGTTCACGCCGAATTCGCCATTAAATCTCCCGTCGCAATCAAAACTCAAGAATTCCTCAAGGGGGTACTTTGAATAATGCCTCTGTCCCCCGGAGGCACCGATGCGCAGTAACAAACGGCGGACGATAACCCACTGGCTTATGAAAATCGAAGAGCACTTTATCCACGAGAAAATCGCAATTCCCGCAGCGACCCCGCGGACTTCGCGCCTGCGTTTGTTGAAATTGCTGAGGGAGAACCTTGTTTCCACGAATGCGACCGTCGTCAACGGTCGCGCCGGTACGGGGAAAACTGCGCTCGCGGCGGACTTTGCGCGGCACGCGGGGCGCGCCGTGGCCTGGTACAAAGTGGACGCGAGCGACGGCGATCTGCGCGTATTCTTGGAGTACCTGCTCGCGTCTATTCGATTGCAGCGTCCTTCGATCGATACCGCGCGATTGCTAAACCTTACTGAGTCCGTGGAAAGTGATCGGGCTGAATTGCTAGCCGAGGCTCTCGTTTATCAGCTCAGTAACGCTAAGGCCGAGCCGCTCTTGATCGTGATCGAAGACTTGCATCTCGTGTACGACGCCGAATGGATGCTTCCTTTTTTCCGTCGATTCCTGCCGCTCTTGCCGGCCGATGTGCATGTGCTGATTACCTGCAGGAGCTTGCCGCCGACGCCGCTTTGGCGTTTGCGTTCAAAGCAAATGCTTCGAGTTGTCGATGAAAGCGAACTGGCGTTCACGCTCGATGAGGCCATCGCTTTGTTTGAGACTTACGGGTTGAGTGAAGAGCATGCGCGGGTCGCCTGGAGCCAGACTAACGGCCGGGCCGCCACCATTTCGGAATTCGCGGCCACGCCCGGACGCGCCGGTCGCGCGGTGGCCGACACGCTTCTGTCATTCAAGAGTTCACGATTTTCTGCACTACAACAGACGCCGGATTTCCAAACGTGACGGCGGCCTAGACCAGAGGCCGCGCTAACGCGTCGTCAGACGCCGCCATCGTTGTTGAGTTTCCCGAATGCTCGAAACAACGCAACCAACAAAGATTCGCCTTCAGGCTTCGGCGGCTGAAGGCGAAAACTATTTTCAGTCTGATAGAACCAAGGCTTTCAGCTATGCTACGCTCCGCTCGATCCTGAAAACATCTCTGCTCGGAGTTCCGATGGCCAGGCAGAAACATTCCAGCGCGCCAGAAAAAACGGAGACGGCTACAGCAGGAGTCCCGACGGCAGGAGCATTCTTTCTCCGGACCAAGCTTTTGCCGCCGCGTCCCGCGCCGGAAATTTTGGTGCGGCCTCGTCTGATTGAACGTTTGCAAGCGAATCTGTCGTTGCCGGTCACGCTGGTGACGGCGAACGCCGGCTCGGGCAAGACGACTCTGGTCGCGGACTTTCTGCGGAAGGAGCAGCGGCCTTACGTCTGGTATCAACTAGATCATACCGATGCCGATCCCGCAGTCTTTCTCGGCTACCTCGCCTACGGCATTCAGCAGCGCATTCCGCATTTTGGCGAATCGATCTTTGCCTATTTGCAACAGCCGCAGGAGTTGGCCCAGCAACCCGATCGCGCTGCGGATGTTTTGCTCAACGAAATCCTGGAAGGTATCGAGCAGCAGATGATCGTCGTGCTCGATGACTATCATCATTTGGGAAACGACACGCCGGTTCACGCAGTTCTTGATCGCCTAATCGCGTATCTGCCGGACGTGATTCACATCGTGATCGTTTCGCGCGAGATTCCGCCGCTGACGCTTGCGCGGCTGCGTTCGCAGGATTCGCTCGCGCTGATCGACCGCGCCGATCTGCTTTTCACCGATGAAGAAACACAGGAGCTGTTCCGAAAAGTTTTTGGCCTGGAGCTCACTCCGCAACAGCTCCGCGAATACGGCGAGCGCACGCACGGTTGGATCACAGCGTTGCAGTTGGTGCGCCAGGTCGCGCAGAGGCAAGTCGGCGCCGACCGTGCACCCGTCGATCCGCTGGGCGTGCTGCGCCAATCGGAACGCGACATTTTCGAATATTTTGCCGAAGAAGTTTTCGCGTCGGAATCTGCCGACGTGCAGCAATTTCTGATGCGCATCGCGCTCCTGGATCGCCTGGAGATCGAGACCTGTGCGCGGCTGTTTCCCGAAGTCAGATCATCAGCAGTGTTGCCGGCGCTCGTCCGCGGGAACGTTTTTATGACCGTCGCCAGCGATCGCACCGGCGAAGAATATCGTCTGCATCCGCTGTTTCAGAGTTTTCTGCGACGACGTTTGCGAGCCGAAATTGGTTTGGCCGGCGTTGCGGCTGAACATGCGCGGTGCGCCGATTTCTTTCTCGCGCGGGGCGCCTGGGAAGCTGCCGTGCGCCATCTGCTGGAGGCGGAGAATTTCGATCGCGCGGCAGAAATGATCGCCATTCACGGTAACGAATGGATTGGCTCGGGCAAGCTCGCCTCGCTGGCGTCGCTCGCGGAAGCGTTGCCAGCCGCAGCGCTGGAGGCGCATCCGCGAGCGCTCTCGTATCGCGCTGAAGCGGCGCGGCTGCGCGGTGATTTTGAATCTGCGCAGAATCTTTTTCGTCGAGCAATCGCTGCGCTGCGGGCCAAGGGCGACGATGAAGGCGAAGCCGAGGCACTGCATTCGATGGCCACCATCGCCCGTCGTCGCGGCGATTACGATGCGGCCTTCGAGTATCTCGATCGGGCAGTTGAGTTGACGCCGGCGACTTCGGCTGTTCGCACGAAATGCGCGAACACGCGCGGGCTTTGCCTCGTCACGAAAGGCGAATGGGCTGCGGCTGAGCGTGAATTTCGCGTCGCTCTGCAGTCGGCTGAAGAACAGCGCGATGAGCATCATGCGCGCCTGATCACTCATAACCTGGGATTGCCGGCGATGATGCGTGGCGACTTTGGTGAAGCGCTGCGATGGCTGAGCCGGATGTTGCGGAACGATTCGGACTTAACGCCGATTCCGCAGGAAGCCACGGCGCATTTGAATATCGCGCGCTGCCACCTGTATCGCGGCGAAATGGATCAAAGCGAGCAACATCTCGATCTGGCACTCGAAGGCTGTCAATTCTTCAACATGGTCGGACAAGTCGGCGAGGCCTTCGAGGCTTACGGCAATCTCTGTCGAGAACGCGGCGACTTGGTTCGGGCTGGTGAGTTCTACGAACGCGCGGCCCGTAGTTACGACGAAGCCGGCATTGATCTTTCGCGAGTGGAACTACTCGAAGAGCGCGCGCTGTTGAGTTTGAAAGCAAGTGATACGCCGCGCGCTCTGTCGCAAATCGATCGGTTGTTAGATCGTCGGCCCGCCGACAAGAATCCGATCGGGCATTTCACAGCGCGGCTCACGCGCGGGCGCATCCTGTTGTCCACGGCCGCTTACGAAACGGCTCATGACGAATTCAATCCGGCGCTCGCCTACTTTCACGACAACGGACTTTATTATTACGAAGCGCAGTGCTGCATCGGCCTGGCGCAGTGTGATTTGGAAGCTGGACGCGAACCGCAAATGCTCGAGCAGTTGCGCCGCGCACTCGATTTGGCGGCGCGCTACGATTACGAGTATTGGTTGCGGCAGGAGCTCGGTGCGCACCCGGCCCTGTTTGCCTCAGAAGACGCGCAGGAATTGCTGCCGTCGGATTTGCGCGGTGTTCAAGTCGCGCCGCAAGCCGCGCCCATCGTAATCGAACAACCAGCGGCGATCCTGACGTCGCAGCCGCTGGTCGATCTCACCATCAACATGCTGGGGCCAATTGAGATCTTTCGCGACTCAGCGCGGCCGTTTGCGGCTGATGCCTGGACGACGCGGCGCGCCCGCGACATTTTGTGCTTCATCGCGTCGCGACCGCATCACCGCACGCCCAAGGATTCGATCATCGACACGTTTTGGCGTGACACGGACCTGAAAACGATCGAAAAGAATTTTCACCCGACGATGTCGCACATTCGCAAAGCGCTGAACAGTAATCAGCCTCTGAAACAAAATTTTCTGGCGTATCGCGATGGCGAATATCAACTCAGCCCTGAATTTTCCTACCGCATCGACACTGAGGTCTTTGATCAGTTGATAGCTGACGCCGAAGCCGCCCGGCGTGAGCGCAATTTTGATCGTTGCATTGAGTCTTACGAAAAGGCCGTGGCGCTTTATCGCGGCGATTTCATGCAGGGAAGCTATGAAGATTGGGTCGATGAACAGCGTTCTTATTACCGCGAACAGTATCTGCGGATGCTCGAGTCGTTGGCTGCGGTCGCGGAAAAGAAACAGGAATTCATGCGCGCGATGGATTTAGGGCAGAAAATTTTGCGGGACGATCCGTTCCGCGAGGACATTCACTGTCTCGTGATGCGCGCGCAAGCAGCGCTCGGCAACCGGGTTGCGGTAAAGGAGCAGTACGAGACTTTGCGCGCCCTTTTGCAAAAAGAGCTAGGCGTCGAGCCTGCAACGCAAACCCAAAAGACGTTTCGCGAACTGGTAGGGAACTGAAATTTGCCTTTGAAACCCAGAACAAAATTGCAAGGCGAGCGCAACAAAACCAAGTATGCGGCTTGGATAGAATCCGCGCGTTGTCTCGGTTTTCGCTTCTCGCCTATTGCCAAAAAACAAGTCACTGTCTTATCCGACTGTGACGATGGCTTGTGATTGATGAGACGAAGGTTCGCCAGAACAATTAGCCAACTGATCGCACTCGCACTGGTGCTTTTGCTGAGTTCTGTCCCAGCATTAGCGGGCTTGACGATTACCGGCGCCAACGGCATCACTGTCAGTGGCGCCGATGGAATTCTTTACACGAACACCAACGGCATTACCGTAAGTGGTGCTGACGGCGTGCTGGCGTTCAACCCGAACGGCATTACGGTCAGCGGCGCAGACGGCATCACCGCATCAGGCGCCGACGGAATTACAGTGAGCGGCGCGGACGGCATCACCGCGTCAGGCGCTGACACCACCGCGATCAATCGCGCGGATGGCATTACGGTCAGTGGCGCTGACGGAATTACGATCAGCGGCGCAGACGGAAATGCTTACCGAGCCGATTCCATCACGATTCGAAATCCAACCGGCATCACTATCAGCGGCGCGGACAATCTGATCGCGACGGGGACAAACGGAATTACCGCGAGCGGCGCGGATACCCGGAATGTCGCGCGCGCCGACGGGATAACGGTGAGCGGCGCCGACGGCATCACCGTGAGCGGTGCGGACACAATCACGGCCATAGGCGCCGACGGGGTGCTGTACGCGATTCCGCCGACTGCGATCACAATCATCGGCACGACCGGAATCACAGTTTCCGGGGCGGACGGCATCACTATCAGCGGCGCTGACAGTTTTGTTCAGACGGGCGTCAACGCGCTGACTTCCGCGCTGTTTTCGACCATTGGACAGACCGGCATCCAGAGCGTCGATCCCGAATTGGCCGTGCTGCTGAATCGTTTGACCGATGACAGCAATATCGATGCGGTGATTGTCTATCACCACGTGCCGACAGATGCGGACATCCTCGATTTGCAGAGCATCGGTGTGATGGGCGGCACACGCTATCGCATGTTGCCGATGATTGCGGTCACGACGACGAAGTCGCGACTGGCGGCAATCTCGCATCTGGCGTCGGTGCGCTCGATTTACGGCAATCGAACTTTTCAATGGAACCTGGATTTGGCATCGCGAAACACCACCGGCGTCGAACGCGTGCGCCGCAACACTGATTTGACGCGAGCCAATCGAGGACTTCCCGTCAGCGGTCGCGGCGTTACGGTCGCCGTCCTCGATACGGGTGTCGATGGAACGCATGGCGATTTGTCAGGGCGAGTCGTGCAAAACGTGAAGCTCGCAGACACGCAAAGCGTCGGCGTCGGCTTCAACTATCCGCTGGCGGCGGCGAATCTTCCAAACACGGATCAGGCATACGGCCACGGGACTTTTGTCGCGGGAATAATCGCCGGAAATGGCCAACAATCGAGCGGCAAGTACGCGGGCGTCGCGCCGGGCGCGAACATCCTGGGATTGAGCGCAGGCGATGCGAGCCTCCTGTTTGTGCTTTCCGGGTTCGATTATTTGTTGGCGAACGCAGCGGCTTTCAACGTGCGCGTTGTCAATTGCAGCTTCTCAGCGAACACAGTCTTCGACGTCAACGATCCCGTGAACATTGCTACGAGGATGCTTACCGACAACGGCGTTAACGTCGTTTTCTCGGCGGGCAACACTGGTCCGGGCACTGACTCGTTGAATCCGTATTCGGTGGCGCCGTGGGTCATCAGCACGGGCGCGACTGACAATCTCGGGCGGCTGGCTAGTTTCTCTTCACGCGGCGAATTAGGCAGCCCGCTGTTCCATCCGACGGTCGTGGCTCCGGGTGTGAACACCGTCAGTTTGCGAGCTTCGACCCTTGCGGCTGTGACGACAGTCGATGGAGCGGCGGCGAATGATGCGTCGCTTAGCAGCAGCGAGTTGCCGTATTACACAACTGGTAACGGCACCAGTTTCTCTGCGCCGCAAGTCGCCGGCGTAATCGCGCTGATGCTCGAAGCGAATCCGAATCTCACCCCAGCCCAAGTCCGCGACATCCTACAACGCACGGCGACGCCGCTGCCTCCGTATTACATGTACGAAGTTGGCGCGGGCATGCTGAATGCACAGGCGGCCGTACTCGAAGCCGCGTTTTCGCAACGAAGATTTGGCGGCTTCCGCGGCGCGGCTTATCAAGGCCAGGTCAACTTCGCGAGTAGCACGCAGAACTTCAGTGGAAATGCGTCACCAGGATCGAACAGCGATTCTTCGCTGAATATTCCAGCCAATACTTTGCTGGCATCCGTCCAGGTTGCCTGGGGCGATATGCTCAGTCCGACGAACCTGAATCTGGCATTGATCGACGCGAACGGAACGCAGCAAGCCTCAGCCAACGACGCGAATGCGCCTGGCCTAACCGGACATCGCCAACGAGCGCTCGTTACTGCGCCCGCAGCCGGCACTTGGAAGGCGCGCGTGGCTACCGCAGCAGGCACGCTGCCGTATTCGACGGTGGTCGCGAACACCGGCGGCCAGCCATGGGCGCAAAGCTACACCGGCGTTTTGCGAACGACGGTTGCGAATTATCCGGCGCTGGCGGATCTCGCCGGCTTGGATGCATCTTCAATTGGAGAAATCAATCAGGCGTTCCGATCGTTGACCTTGGCGCCGGTTGGCAGTCGTTTCCGTCCGAGCTTCGCGGTAAGTCGCGCGAACCTGGCGGCGGCTTTGGTGCAAGGCGCGCGCGTGCCGCAGTATTTGCCCGCACAATCGAGCTATACCGACATCCGTGATCGATCGACGATGCTGTTTGTCGAAAGCGCGCAGGCTTCGCCGAATGGCGCGCTGTTCCCGCTCACCAGCACGGGCGGAGCTTTTCAACCTGATGCGGCGGTTGATCGATTAACTGCGGTGGTGGCGTTGGTTCGTGCCGCAGGGCTGCGGCAGCAGGCAGAATCGGGATCTTACACGCTGACTTACACGGACGCAGCATCAATTCCCAGTTCGCTGCGCGGGTACGTTGCAGTAGCGGTTCAGTACGGATTAATCAAGACTCAAGGCGCTACATTCAATCCGCAAGGCAGCCTCACCCGTTTGGACTTAGCACATGCGCTGGCGAGGATCGCAGCGATGGCGCAGTAATCACAACTTCCCGTAATAAACTTCCGTTTCGTAATTGAAATCGACTTTGCCTTCCTGTTGATTAGCATCGAACAAGGCGCGCAGTTCTTCGATCATCTGTTCAAAATTCGGATCGGATGATTCAGGCGCGTACGACGACGAGAGCAAACGCCCTTTCAATCCTGCAAAATCGAAGACCTGCTTGAACGTGAACTTGGCGCACTTGCACGAGCCCGGCGCGAAAAATGATTCGACATCAACGCCGGTAATTTCGCGCGCGACTTCTTTGTAATCCGTGCCATAGCGCAAGACGATATCCTGGTAACCCTTGTTTAGCGGGCTGGTTTCCACGCGGAAACCATTCCACATCAGCACCACCCAGCCGTTCCGTTTCAAGATCCGTTGGAATTCGATCTTGGCTAGGTCGCGATCGAACCAATGAAAGGACTGACCGGCTGCGATCAGGTCAATCGATTCATTCGGCAGCGAGGTTTCTTCGGCGCTCGCGGCCACGCTGATGAAATTCGGATAGTTTGCCAGCAGTTTTTCTCCGGCCCTTCGCATCTCGGGGTTGGGCTCAACGCCGAAAACTTTGTTTCCATGTCTGAGAAAGAGTTCGGTGAGGATTCCCGTGCCTGAGCCTACGTCGCCAACAACTGACTCCGCCGCGAGACCGCATTCGGCTTCGAGCAGTGGAATGATCTCGGCGGGATAGCTGGGACGATACTTGATGTAGTTTTCGACTCGCTTTGAGAATCGTTTGGTCGGGTCGAACACGGGCCCATTATACGATGCCAGCGGTCGCGAATGGATCAGGAATCAGCGCGGGGAACGACGGAACTCGACCCAAGCGGAGCTTTGTAGTACTTCACCAGCAACCTGAATCCGAGCAGCACAAACAGCAGAAACGCGAACGTTAGCGGCAGGCGAATGTCAGACTTAACCAACATGTAGTAATGCAACACGCCGAGAACGCCTGACCCATAAACGATCTTGTGCAAGAGCGCCCATCGTTTTCCGCCGAGCCGCTTCACCATCTTGTCTGTTGAAGTAATCGCCAGCGGTACCATCAAGACAAACGCCGTAAAGCCGATCGCAATGAACGGCCGCTTCACGATATCGGCCGGAACCGTCGTCAGGTGAAAAAAACGATCGAAGGCGACGTAAGTCATCAGATGGAGCGAGCCGTAAAAGAACGCGAATAAGCCAAGCATCCGCCGGAATCTAATCAGCCAATTCAATCCCGTAATCCGGCGCAGCGGGGTGACGGCGAGGGAAATCAGCAGAAAGACGAGCGTCAGCATTCCGGTCGTGCGCGTGACAAACTCCAGCGGGTTTGCCCCAACTCGATGACGCGCCACGTCCCATAACAGCAATGCCAACGGCACGAGGCTGTTGACGAACAGGACGAGTTTTGGGAAACGTGTGTCTTTCATCTGAAAAATGTCAGTAGTCCGCTGTCAGTTGTATCCATCTTTTTCAACTGACTGCGGACCACTGACTACAACCATCAATAATTCACCCTCAAATCCATTCCCTGGTACAAATGCGCCACTTGTTCGGCGTATCCATTGAACATCAGCGTCGGCCGCGAGCCGAACTCGCCGATGCGATGCTCCATTCGTTGGCTCCAGCGTGGATGATCGACGTTCGGATTGACGTTCGAATAGAAGCCGTACTCGTTCGGCGACTGAATATTCCAGGTCGTTGACGGCTCATCAGCAACCAAACTGATCTTCACGATCGACTTAATTCCCTTGAATCCGTACTTCCAAGGAACAACCAGTCGAATCGGCGCGCCGTCCTGTGGCGGTAGCGTTCCGCCATACAGTCCCGTCGCCAAGATCGTCAACGGATGCATCGCTTCATCGAGCCGCAAGCCTTCGACATAAGGCCAATCGAGCACGCTCGTGTTTTGATTCGGCATACGCTTTGGATCCAGCAGGGTTTGAAACGCGACATATCGCGCCGTCGATAGCGGCTCAACCTGTTTCAGCAGCGCATTCAAAGGAAAGCCAACCCAGGGAATCACCATCGACCAACCTTCGACACAGCGATGCCGATAGATGCGCTCTTCCTGTGGCGCGAGCTTTAGCAAGTCATCGAGATCGAAAGTCTTTGCCTTATTCACCAATCCGCCTACTTCAACTGTCCACGGACGAGTCACAAAGCCACGCGCTTCTGAAGCTACGCCCCGCTTCTCAGTCGAGAACTCGTAAAAATTGTTGTAGTTGGTGATGTCTTCGAACGATGTCGGCGCTTCGTTCACTTTGAAACCCTGACGCATCGATTCATCAGAAGGCGCTTTGACGATGCCTGCAATTTTCGGCTGCTCTTCGACCACAGACGCTGGCGGATTGAGTTTGCGATACACGAAGCCGGTTGCCGCCACAGAACCAGCCATAACGGCACTACGGATGAAGAATCGACGATTCAGATAGACTTTCTGATCCGTTATCTCGCTGGATTTGATATCGGCCGGTTTCTTGATGAGCATTGGTATTCAAATAGTCGCGTCAGGGTCGTCCCTGCTTACAGAGATACCAAGTTTGAGACGCGTTATTCCCGCTGGCCGTTGTGTGACCTAATAATTCGCTTGAACGCTCGCGTTCTAAAGTTTAGTATCGCCGCGCTTTGTTGTCATCAGGTCGCCTCAACACGATTGAATGAGCCAAACGAAACAACAATCTGATGGCCACGGTGCGGCTCTGCTGGCCGGTTTCCTCGGCTGGATGCTGGATGCGTTCGATTTCTTCCTGGTGGTCGTTACCTTGACGGCGATCGCGAAGGAATTTCACCGCACCGATAAAGAAATCGCGCTGTCGATTGCGCTCACGCTCGGATTTCGCCCGGTTGGCGCTTTCATTTTCGGCTTGCTCGCTGACCGATACGGGCGACGCTTGCCCTTGATGCTCGATTTGATTTTCTACTCAGTCGTTGAGGTCCTCTCAGGCCTGGCGCCGAATTACGCGACGTTCATGGTTCTGCGAGCGCTGTTCGGCATCGGCATGGGTGGCGAATGGGGCGTCGGCGCATCGCTCGCGATGGAAAAAGTGCCGCCCAGGCTGCGCGGCATGCTCTCAGGATTGCTTCAGGAAGGCTATGCGGCCGGCTATTTACTCGCGGCACTCTGTTACTTCTTCGTATTTCCGCGCTGGGGATGGCGTCCGCTGTTCTTCATCGGCGGATTGCCCGCGCTGCTGGCCTTGTTTGTGCGCTTCAAGGTGAAGGAATCGGAGGTCTGGAAGAAAACCAAGCACGAAAGCTGGGGCCAACTCGGACGTAGCATCGCTTCGCACTGGAAGCTGTTTATCTATCTCACGATTTTGTTGATGATGATGAACTTTGTTTCGCACGGGACGCAGGACATGTATCCAACTTTCCTTGAGCGCCATTGGGGATTCGGTCCGCGCGACAGAGTCCTGATTACGGCGCTCTCGATGGTTGGCGCGATCATCGGCGGCGTCGTGTTCGGATTCATTTCGGATCGCTGGGGACGCAAGCGTTCCATGATTGTTGCGTTACTGTGCGCGATTGCTGTCGTCCCCTTGTGGGCATTTGCTCCGTCATTAGCGTTGTTAGTGCTCGGGGCGTTCCTGCTGCAATTCATGGTGCAAGGCGCCTGGGGAATCATTCCTGCGCATCTTTCCGAATTGTCACCCGATTCAGTTCGCGGATTTCTGCCGGGCTTCGCGTATCAGTGCGGTGTGCTGCTGGCCGGCTCAGTTGCATACATCGAGGCCTTGTTCGCCGAGCGCGTGAGTTACGCGATGGCTATGTCTCTAACCGCCGTCACCGTTTTCGCGGGTGCCGTATTGGTAATTGCTGCCGGTCGCGAGAAACGTGGCATCAACTTTGGTGAAGTGGTGATCAACGAGTGAGTTATGGCTGGGTATTCAGGAACACCGCTCGTAAAAAAGCTCGGCATCAAAGAGAACTTCAAGGCCGCGTTCATAAATGCGCCCGAAGACTTCGTAAGTCATCTTGATTTACCCGCTGATGTGAAGATCGGTTCGGGTTCAGTCACCGATTTGGATTTCATCCATTTGTTTGTAAAGAGCAAACGAGATTTGGAAACTAAGTTTGCACTTCAAGCTGCGCGATTAACGCCGAACGGAATGCTTTGGATCTCGTGGCCAAAGAAAACATCCGGAGTTGTGACTGACCTCAATGAAAATATTGTGCGCGACATCGGGCTTGCGAACCGCATGGTCGATGTGAAAGTCTGCGCCGTCGATGAGGTTTGGTCGGGACTGAAGTTCGTCTTCCGGTTGAAAGATCGTCCCGCCCTGAAATAGCGAGAAATCCCCAGTTTCCTTTGAAAATCAGGCGAAATGATTTCCACAGATTCTGTTGAAATCCTGTGGATAAAACCAACCGCGGTAGTCTAACTTTCTCTTTCGAAACCGGTTACGAGTTTTGCACAGCGGCGCGATCTTCACAGGAAGTTTGCTTGGACCTTCCAGTCAGGAACCGGCGCGACTGCTACGCGCGTCGGATGAAGCGATGCCTGTCGCGGTATCTCCTGATTAAAAACCTGTTTGTGTTGAAATTCAATTTCAGTGGCGTTGTCAATCTGCTCCGAAATATTTTTCTTGCGCCGCGGCGAAAGAATTTCTTTCACGCATTCGCGGTTTTGATCAACTAATAGTTGGACCAGCGTGTTGGTCCACGAAGGTTTTGCGCGAAACTTTTGGCGAACGATTTATGCCGGTAGTTGAAGTGTGCATATTTGTTGATTGATCTCGCGAGCGAGTGATCTGAAATTGTTCGTCGAATGATTGTTTCAAAAGAAGTTCGCGCGGATCGCTATGCGCCGTAATCGTTTCTGTTTACACGTGTTGCGAAACAGAAAAAATTTGTTCACGTTAATCTGAGATGCAAAGTGACAACGATCACGCAATGGACCACGAGAATCATCGAAACAAGTTGCAAAAAAAATCTCGTTACATATAATGCCGATCCCTTGTTTGTTCAGAGGTAAGCGCAGTGGCGAGTTGGCGAGTGTGGCAGTTGAAACCCGACGGCAATCATTCAACCTCAGATGTTATCGTCAGCATATCCAGCGACCAACCTCGTCATGCTTTGCGTTTTGAAATGCGCTGACATGTAAGGGCCTCGCCGCGTTGCATTAGGTCGCGGCCAGTCGATGGCGAAACATTCGGTTCCCACTCCGAATAGCAACGCCAACTTAGTTCATACAGGGTAGAGCGATCGAGGGTGTTAAGCGGCGTTTGCTGGTTGCCGCGTAGGATTTCTTTTTTCCAAATTCATTTTTCCTGATCGATTAGTGGAGACGAACGTGACGTTATTGGCCGAAATTACCGAGATTGAATTGAAGCGGTGCCCCCGCTGCGAAGAATCACTGCCCTTGTCCGAATTTGGCGTCTGCCGCGCGCGCAAAGACGGCTTGAATCTTTACTGCAAGCGTTGCATCAGACAGAAGATCGCCATCAGCCGCCAGGCTCTGCGCGAGTACAAAAAGGCCCGCGTTAAGCATGGAAGCAGCGCTACTTCGGATCGGGACCGCTTAGCCGTCGATCCCAAGGCCAGCTTTTCGTCCCGCCGGATCGCGCGCATGCTGCGCAAGCTTTCGCCCGCTGATCGCGTCCGAGAAGCGATTCGGTGTGGGGCGCACACCCAGAAAGAAATCGCCGCCGTCACGAAACTGCCGAAGGACGAAGTTTGCGACGCTTTGGCGAATTTGCTGCTCTGGACCCGCGAAATTCGCACCCAAATCGTGCGCCATCAGCGGATGTATTTTGTGAATGAAGCGCTGGAAGAACTCGCAAAAGTACAGGACACGAAGCGAAAACGAAGCTTGAGCCCGTCTTTCAGCACCGTGGGCATGTTAATGCCTGGCCGCAAACCTTCGGCGAAGGGCAAGAAGCGGACAGCCAAGGCGGTTTCAACCAAGGTCAAGGGCGCGAGCGGTTGAACGTCGCTCGCGCAACTACTCGCTGAATGCAGCGAGTACTTCTTCGGCATGATCTTCAGGCTTTACTTTCTCGAAGATCTTTTTGACTTTACCCTTCTCATCAATCAAGAAAGTCATGCGGTGATTGCCCATGTATGTGCGGCCCATGAACTTCTTCTCGCCGTAAGTGCCGAAACTCTCTGAAAGCTTCTTATCGGTATCGGCCAGCAAACGAAACGGCAGGCTGAACTTGTTAATAAATTTTTGATGAGACTTTTCGCTGTCGAGCGAAACGCCGAAGACTTCAATCCCACGGCGCTTGAACTTTGCCCACGAATCACGAAACGAACATGCTTCTTTGGTGCAACCCGGCGTGTCGTCTTTCGGATAGAAATACAGAGCGTATTTCTTGCCGCGCAAATCTTTCGAGCGCACGATGTTGCCTTCCTGATCCGGCACCGCAAAGTCGGGTGCCTTGTCGCCTTCTTTTAGTTTAGCCATTTGATTAGAATCACTTTCGCTTTTGGAATTACAGCGAACGATTTTAACGCAAGAACGCGTCGGCGTCAGAAACCGGGCACAAGTTACCCAATCAAAAAGGCTTATGAAGAAGAACACTCCGAAGGAATCAGCAGCAACGAATAATCGAGCAATGCCTTCAGGATTCTGGCTGGTCAAGCAAGAGCCGGAAACATATTCGTGGGACGATCTAGTCCGCGATGGAAAGACGGATTGGACTGGCGTGCGAAATTTTCAAGCGCGAAACAATCTGCGCCAGATGAAAGTCGGAGATCGCGTGCTTTTCTATCATTCCGGCAGCGGCAAGTGCGTCGTCGGCATCGCGGAGGTCGCGAAGGCTGCCTATCCCGATCCCACCGCGGACGATGCGCAGTGGATCGCCGTTGATCTGAAACCGCTGAAGCCTCTGAAGCAAAGCGTGACGCTCGAAGAAATCAAATCGAATGCGATGCTGAAGGATATGCTGCTGGTGCGGCAGTCGCGTCTATCAGTGATGCCGGTGACGAAGGAAGAGTTTGAGACAATTGTGAAGCTGGGAAAGTAGCCGCCGTGTCAGAAGCCCGAGCGTAAGCGAGGGTCGCCTCGCAACCGAGCACCCGGTGCTGAACCTTGCCCTTCCTTACGGTCGGGCTTCCGGCACCTTACGCCCGGCGAATAAACTTCGCCGCGAGCCAACCCACCGGAATCAAAATAATCATGTGAATCCAGTCGTATCCACCAGTGACGCTGCCGCCAAAGTGATTACTGATCATGAGGAAGACCACGGGGACGACTATGAAAGTGTTCTGTTTTGAGCGAAGTTTGGCTTGCGCGGCGAGTTTCTCATCAGGTTTGTTGCCGGCCTTGATGGCCTCGATCATTTTGCGTTGCGCGGGCAGAATGCGCATCCAGACGTTTGCGGCCATAATCGTTCCAAACAGCGCGCCCATGTGAATGTACGCTGCGCGGCCACTCAAAAACCTCGTCAATCCAAACGCCGCACCTACGATCAGCAAATAGGCGATTATTGCAAAGAGTTTCTCGTTGCGGCCCAGCGGTGAAATCATCAGCAGGTCGTAAATCAGCCAGCCGACTATAAGGCTTCCTATTCCGATTCCAATCGCGGCGCCGATGCCGATATCCGCCACGTCTCGATCAATCAAAGCACCGCCGCCCAGGTAATAAACGATGACGAGCAGCGCAAAGCCGCTCAGCCACGTCGTGCCGGCTTCCCATTTGAACCAGTGGAGCTTGCGCGAAAGTTCGTCCGGCACTTTGCGCTTTTCGACGACGTAAAACCCGCCGCTATGCACCATCCAAATCTGCGCGCCTCTGCCGGTGTTGAGCAGGGCCTTCTCTTCTTCCGTCAAACGCGCATCGAGCCAGGTGAAGTAGTAAGTCGTGCCCACCCACATGATGCCCGCGAACACGTGCACCCAGCGCGCGACAAAGTTGAGCCATTCGCTGATAGTTGGATTGATCATCTTAAAGTGCGCCGTTTTGACGGCGCTTGTTGGAAAATCGGAGCCTGGCGTGTCAGTACCCGGAGCGTTAGCGACGGGATCAAGTGATCCGATGCAGGCAAAATGATCCGCTCGCTATCGATCGCTCGCGGTACTGACACCATTCTAGCTTCCGCGATACGTCGAATAACCAAACGGACTCAGCAGCAGCGGCACGTGATAATGCTGCGACGCGTCTTCAACTCGAAAAACCACCGTGACCTGCGGATAAAAAGACTGGGTCTGCTGATCAGCGAAGTATTTGCCGGTGTCAAAAATCAGACGATAACCTCCAGCGCTCAAATCGGAATCCTTCGCTACTAAATCGGTGATGCGGCCGTCGGCGTTCGTCACGCCTTTGCCGATTAGCTTCCACCCGCCTGCGGATTCCAGTTCGAGCGTCGCGGGGACGCCTTCAGCCGGACGACCGCGCGAAGTGTCGAGCACATGGGTTGTGATTCCACTCATTTATTAAGCAGCTTCTCCAATCTGAGTCGAGTTATTTTTCGTTGTTCCTCGGCGGCGATGCGAATCTCGGTCTCGCGATCGTTGTCGATGCGCGACTTCAAGATCGCCAGCATCTCTTCCGAAGACTTGCCGCTGGCGCAAACGATGAAAATGAACCCAAAACGGTCCTCGTATTCACGATTCAGCCGCGCCAGCATTTCTTTGGTTTGCAAAGCCGCATCCGCAACCCCAGATTGTTCCTGGGCCGACCAGCTTTGTGCCTGCTCAGATTGGGTGGCTGCGGCCATTTGCTCGCCAATCTTCGGGTGGGCACGAAACGCCTCAAGCCAATCGCCTTTGCTCAGTGACCACCAAATCTCGTCAGCTCTGCTGAATAAGTCATCGTCGGAAGCAAATGGACGCGCGGCACCCATCTGTTTTGCCCAGCGCGTGGAGCCGCAGCATTTGAGAATCTCTGCTTCGGCCTCGGGTGCCGTTAGCGCGTTCAGTTGATCAAGCGTCATTGGCCTTTCGCGTCACTACCGCGAGCGATAGCGAGCGGACCATGTGCCGTGCAAGCGAGTCAATTGATCCCGTCGCTATCGCTCCGGGTACTGACACATTACTCAATCGTTCCGTAAACTCGCAGCCGGCTCACGCCGCCATCCGGAAAAATATTAAAGCGAACATGCGAAGCTCGCCCAACTTCCGCTAACTCATCAAAAAAGTGTCGCGTATGCGCCTGCAATTTGGTTCGCGATAGAACGGGTTTCCAGTCGCCTTCCTGAACTTTTTCAATTGAGGAATCGGCCGCATCACACGCTTCGAGCGAACAACTCTCGGGAAAATTTCCCTTGAACCAGGCCGTATCCACTTCCAACCGCTTGATGTGCCCGGTTGCGCCGAGTTTGAGGATTGTCCAATCGTGTCCTGGGCCCCGGCGGCGTTTGGTTTCCCAACCATCGCTCATGTTTAGCGCGCGCCCCGGCATGATCAGATTGTGTCGATGGCCAAAGAACATGTCGCTGCAAGACAGCACCACGCCGCCGTTTTCCACAGCCGCGAGATCGATTTCGCCGCCAATCTGCTTCAAACGATTCCAATCGGGCGTGACTTCGCCGTACACGCGCAGCCGCGCCACGCCGCCGTCGGGAAAAATCTTGAAACGAAGATGCGTCCAGCGCCGGTCGTTCGTAATCGCAAACGGATTCAACGAATCGCCACTCAAGTTCAACACCGGCAGAATCTCGGTCCATTGCGTTGATTCGCTGATGAGTTCTTCCGTCGTCGGCAAGCCGTCGATTTCGCACGCTTCCAGCGAACATTGCTCGGGATAGTTGCCTTTGAAATGGCTCGTATCAACCACGACACCGCGAATGATTCCGGGCAATCCCAGACGCACGATGCACCAGTCAAAGCCCGGCGTTCTGCGCCGGCGAGATTCCCAGCCATCCATCCATTTGCCGAGGTCTGTGTATTTGCCTTCGATGAAGATCGGCGCCGAAGGTTTCAGCAGATTCTCTTTGGGCGCGAAAAAGTCGTCGTTGGCGTACAGCACCGCCCCACCGAGTCTCTCAGATGCCAGATCGATTAGTTCAGTGAAATCCATACCTTCTTTGCGGGTCCCTGCGGACTTTGCGCCTGTGCGAGAGTTCGGATCACGCGAAGACGCAAAGTCGCCAAGGCTCGCTAAGTGCTTCGCGAAGAAATCTGTCCGCTCGGGCGTGAAAAAGCTCCGCCATCATAAACCATCTGGCCACGCACGAAAGTCTTTTCTACCACGCCCCGCAGAGCCTCGCCCGCGTACGGCGTCAGCTTGTGCCGGTGATGAAGCATTGATGGCTCGACGGTAAATTCGCGATCGGGACTCCAAATGACGACATCCGCGTCGTGGCCTTCTGCAAAACTTCCTTTCAAGTTGAATCCCACCTGACGCGCGGGCGCACTGCAAAGCCATTCGACTAGGTGGCTGAGATCGAATCCGCGTGCTGTCGCTTCAGTCCACATCACCGGCAAACGAAGTTGCAAAGAAGAAATTCCGCCCCAAGCTTTGAGAAAATCGCCTTCATCGCGCAGCTTCATGTCCGGCGGACATGGCGAGTGATCGGAAACGATCATATCGATGGTGCCGTCGCGCAGCGCATCCCAAAGTTGTTCGCGATTCTCTCGTTCGCGAATCGGAGGACAGCACTTGAACTCAGTCGCACCGTCGCGAATCTCTTCGGCGGCGAAATGCAAATAATGCGGGCAAGTCTCAACCGTCAGCGGCAAGCCAAACGACTTTGCGCGTTTCAATATCGGCAACGCATCAGCGGAAGAATGATGCACGATGTGAATCCGGCAACCCGTTTCGCGCGAGAGCTTGATCATCAAGGCGACCGCTTCGTTCTCGGCTTCGCGTGGGCGCGAGCGCAGAAACGTTTCGTACGAAATCGCGCTCTCGCCAGTTGATGATGCGCAGCAAGCCGCGTCAACTGGCCCGGGAACTTCCGCGTGAACAATCAGCGGGGCGCCAAGTCGCGCCAGCTCCGGCATCGCTTCGCGCAAATCCCTTTCGGTGACGTTGGGAAACTCATCGACACCAGAATGAATCAGGAAGCACTTGAAGCCAACCACGCCGGCGTCCCAAAGCTTCGCCAACTCGCCGGTGTTTCCCGGTACGACACCGCCCCAGAAACCAACATCAACGTGCAGCTTGTCGCGTGCAGCTTCCAGCTTCGCCTGCAAGGCCTCAAGCGTGGTCGTCGCCGGAATCGAATTCAGCGGCATATCGACGATCGTCGTCACGCCACCCGCCGCTGCGGCCCGCGTCGCCGTTTCAAATCCTTCCCATTCGGTGCGGCCCGGCTCGTTCACGTGCACATGCGTATCGACCAGGCCGGGCATGACGATCGACTCCGGATCGGCATCAATCACCTCGAGCGCCGACGATGGCACGTCTTCAAAGATGGAAATTGACGAGATGTAGCCGCGCGTGATGTGCAGCGCCGCCGGGCGGATGTCGTTGCCGATCACGACGCGGCGTCCGCGGATGATAAGTTCGACAGGATGCATGCGTCAGGCCCAGCTTGCCGGCGGTGGCGGCGGCACGGGAAATGGTTGAAACGTTTCCGGGAACACGCGCCGAAACGCGACGGCTTGCGAAGCAAAAGCCACCGGCAGGTAAAAATAGACTCCGATAAAACAACACAGCACGCCCACGAAACCGAGCAGCGCGTTCAAAAGCATGAGCCCCAGAATGCCGCCGAAGTTTGCTTTGCCGGCGCGGAAGCTGATCTTTACCGCATCCAAGCCCGACAGTTTGCGATCAGCGACCAGCGGGTAGGCAAACATGAAGAAGATTTCGATAGTGATACTCACGACCATGATGACCAGAAAGAAAATCATTTCGAATCCAAAGATGGACATCACGAAATTTCGTGCCTGGTCGGGAGTTTCGACTCCGCCCCGCGGCATCGCCGTCGCCATCATTACGATCACAAAGATGTAGTAAGGGATCAGCAGGATGAAGATGGGGATCATCTTCAGGACCGTCACCACCAACCCCGGCACAAACTGGTCGAAACCTTTGAAGAGCAAGCCGAATTCAATTGGCTCGTTGCGTAGTCGTTGCAGCAGGCAGAGAAAAATCCCAACCATCATCGGCCCGAGCAAAACGATTGGAACAACGCCGCCGACCAAAATTCCCACCAGCGAGATGCCAAAGAACAGCCAGTACTGATCCTTGATTAAGGCCCAGCCTTCCTTGATACATTCGACCGGTTTGATAACGCCGGTGCGAAAATCAGTTTGTTCGGGTGTCATCAGTTTCCTCCGGTTTCGATTGGCGGCGAGATTTATCACGTGTATCTCGCACGATGCAACGAAGATCTATGGCATGCCTGGGGTCGCGATTGGTGCAGAATTCTTCAGCCAGCCATCATCCATCATCCTGCGCAACAACTTGCCGACCGCGTCGGCATACATAGCCGCGCCCTTTCGATTTGGGTGACCTACCGCCGCCAGTCGGCAACGCATCAATCGATCCTTCCGCGACATCTCGTCGTTAGCGCTTTCGTTCACCGGTTTTTTCAAGAGTTGCTCACAGAGATCGCTGCGCTGTTTCCGCCGCTCGTCGTTGGTGCGCAACTGAACTTTTCCCAGCGTCAGCAAGACCAGCATCTTGCGCAGCCACGACGCATTAAATCCCCAAAGGCGCGATTGCCTGGCCGCGAACGAATTCTCGGGCGCGAAGGCCACGTCTGCAAACAGGACGCGCTGGCGCGAGCCATTTGCGCGCAACTGCGAATCAACTCTTAGCGCCGCCGCACTCAGCATCTGATCAGAGGTCTGATACCACTCGTGCGAAATCGCGATCAATCGCGCGCGCAGCGCCTTGTCGTTCATTTTCGGCGCACCGGCTGCGGGCGTGTAGAACCGCTTCGCCAGCGCTCGCATGAAAAGATCGTTCGCTGACTTCTCTGACAGAATCGGATAGTAACCTGTGACGACAATATTCGCTTGGGGAAATACAGAAGCGATGCGCATCAGCAGGGCTTCCATCGGTGGTCCACATTTCTCGTGCGCCAATTCTCGAATCTTGTCAGGTGTGTTGGCAGCATTCAGTAACCGCTGAGAATTAAGGTCGTTGATGCAACCGTTCACCAGAACCAAATCGACGTGCGACGGATCGCCAAAAGTCTTGAGCGCGTTCGTTAGTTGACCGTTGATGGTGGGATAAGCGCGACTGAGTTCACCGTCAAGCTCGCGCATTGAATTGCCGTTTGGATCGTCAGCTAATCCGATAACTGCGCCTGAATGCGCTTCGATAGTCTCGCGCACTTCAAGCCCCGTTTGTTGTTGCAACCAGGCTTTGATTAGGTACCAGGCTTTGTGTTCGTCTTTCAGGCCCTGGCCCCAGGAGATCGAATCTCCCAATACGAGCAGGTTGAGTGAGCGTTCAGGTTTTGAGTCGTTGGCCGGCCGACGTGTTTGCGCGCCCGCGCTAAGGGAAAGCAGGAGGAGCGCCGCAGTCGCGGCGAGCGCGAAACGTTTCGCTCGGGGAACGACAACTTTCATGAAGTTGGAATTGGATTGTAACTCAGGTGAGGATACGCAGCCACCGGCGCTTTGTTCAGGATGCTAAATGCTGGAGAAAGTCCTGAAGTAGATTCTGCGAAACTCGCAACCGATAATCGCGAGACGATCGGATGTCGTCGATAGGTGAGATTTCCGCCGCCAAGGAATCAATCCCCATCTTGATTAGCCGTTCGTCCAGTTTCTGATTCAGCAGCGCGGCCTCTGTTTGTCGGCACCGCAGCGGGATCGGGGCGACGCTGCCCAACGCGATACGAATGTGCGAAAGGCGTCCGTCATCAACTTTGGCAACTCCCGCGAAACAAACTTTCGAGATTGCCTGGGCCTTACGCGTACCGACCTTGCGATAGTAATGCGATATCGGTTGCTTCACTCGCGGCAGACGAATCGCGCGCAGCAACTCTTCGGGGCGCATGTCCATCTGCTTGTAGCCCGTGTGGAATTTGGAATATGGAATTCGCCGCGCACCTGATTTCGAAATGAGCTCAAGCTCCGCGTCGTATGCAAGCAGTGCCGGCGGCGAATCTGCTGCCGGTGAAGCGTTGATGATATTTCCGCCCAGCGTCCCGCGATTTTGAATCGCAATGCCGCCGGTTTCTCTCGCGGCCTGACAGAGCATCGGAAACTCTTCCCGCAGAATCGGATGTTCCTGAATTTCTGTGTAAGTGGTCAACGCGCCGAGCGTGATGTGATCTTCCGCGACTTCGATGCCCCGCAGCTCTTTCAGATTCCAAATGTTGACATAATTCCGGTGCGGGAGTTTGCCGGCTTCGAGCAGCACCATCAGATCGGTGCCGCCGGCAAATGGTTTCCAGACGCCATGATCTTGTGATAGCACGTCGAGCGCTTCAGCCAGGCTTGCCGGTGAAATCAGTTGGTAAGCAGGAACGTAGGCTCTCATCTCTCACACGCCCTTACCACCGACTCGAAGATCTTCATGTAGCCGGTGCAACGGCAGAGGTTTCCCGCGAGACCGTTGCGAATTTCGGCCTCGCTCGGATGCGGATTCTTTTCCAGAAGATCGACGGCGGCGACGATCATCCCCGGTGTGCAGATGCCGCATTGCGCCCCGCCGTGCTCAATGAAGGCTTGCTGGACGTGGTGCAACTGAGTTTCGCTCGGCGCGATGCCTTCGATCGTTTTAATTGATGTACCTTCGACTTGAGCAATCGGCACGAGACAACTGTTGACGATGCGTCCATCGATAATCACCGTGCATGCGCCGCATTCGCCTTCGCCGCAGCCTTCTTTGGTGCCGGTCAATTGAAGCTGCGTGCGTAGAACGTCAAGCAAACGCTCCATCGGATAAGCGTGGATCGTCCGTCGCTGCTCGTTAACTATGCAGTTGATTTCTACTCTGCCTGACAAGCATTCCTCGCGGATTGGGCGTGATTCATCCTTTGACGGCGAAGAAAGAATACCACGTCCGAATAGATTGTTTGCGGGACGACAAATGACTGGCTGCTAGTCTGTTTGACCAGGGCGCGCCGAAGCCTTGCGCGTGGCGGCTACTAAATTATTATTGAAGTCGAACGCTTGCACCGACCAATTTCCCCGACCACTGAACGCAACCCTGGTCCGACTCAGCTTGCCGCTCCTGGCGGTCAAAGTCTTAAACGGGCGACCGTCGATCGAAATATCGAGGCGAGAAATCTTTTGTTGAGGGTGACGGGCGTTGGGAATTGAAGCCGCTGATATCTCCAGGACGTTCCGCTTTCCTTTCACTCGATTCACAGAAAGCGAATAGACAGGCTTGGTCGTCAGCAGCCGCGCGGCCCTCCTCACCAGATCGGAGTTCCGGTTGAGCAAATCATTCTTAGTCATGTAATGCCGATGATCGGGCGCGATCCCCAGCTCTTCGAGCGGACGTCCGTCACGTGCGCCCACGCGAATGCTGCGGCGCATGGCCAGCACCAGCTCAGCATTCCTGGGCAACGGTCTGAAAATCGATTTAGCATTCTTGCCAAACGCTTTTATTAGGTCGTCGTACCGCCAGAGATTCGCGCCCCCGGCGCCGGTGTTGTCGCTGGTGCCCAGAATTTCACCAATCTCGTTGTCCTGAAAGCCGGCGGCAAACATGTCGGTGGTGCTGTAAGACAAGGCATCAGTGATCAGAATTACGGGTCCATAATAAGCTTGTCCGACGTCGTTGCATGACTCTTCAGAGTTGAGCGGAAATCCGAGCGAATACGTCGCCCCGGTGACGACTGCTTCTGAAATTGAATTGGCCCAGCGGGCCAGATTCCAATCCTTCGGCGCCCGCCGGCAAATCTCGAGATTCAACGACGAATTAATGAATTCAAACAACTCGGGCTTAATGTGTCGTGGAGTAAACAATTGCAGCAGCCGCTCGCCCGCTCTGATCGTGCCGCCGGGATTCCCGCGCACATCGATTATCAAGCCGGTCTGAGGAAATTTCTCATCTGTGATAAAGCGCCGGAACTCGTCCACAAACTTGTCCGCGTTGTCCACATCGAAACTAAACAACCGCACATATCCGAACTCTCGACCTGCGATCTTGCGAATCTCGCCATAGAACATTTTTTCGAAGCCCTTGCGCACCAAAGTACGCGTCGGAGCAAAAAATCTTCGCTTGATTTCATTGATCTTGGTTTTCTTGATGTCGATTGCGGCGCGCTTCTTCCTGGAAGTCTTGGTAACGATCGGTTGAGCGTCGCTGTCGTAAACCAGCCATTCGGCGGTTAGGGTCAGGATTTCGCCGTCGCTGGTCTTGTAAGTGAGATCGACCCACTTTTCATCCGGCGGCAGTGAAGTGTCGAGCGGGCGCACCGTCAAATTATCCAACCCGCGCGCGAATCGAGCTTCGACGTTGCTGCCGGCCTGGCTCTCGCCATTGACTTCAATCGCGCGACGGATCGGCACGCCATTCCAATACAGGACCTCGACCCCTGGCTGAAAGAAGGCTTCGTTTGATTCAGTCGCCGAACTGGTGTCGAGTACCTGAGTCAGAACTCGCGAAATCAAAAACTTTTCGACTCGTCCCCCTTTGCCGTCACGTTCGAAATACTGCTCGATAAGAAACGGAAGAAAGGCGATCTGATCGCGGAAGGGCGCGGGCAGCAGATACAGTGTGTGCAAGTCGCGCAGAGAGGAAAAGATCTCAAGCAGTCGCCGGTGAAACTGCATGCCGTCTTCCAGCTCGCTACCCTTGGTTTCCAGACGGAACTTCAGCAGCTTGAGTCGTTGAATTGGATTGATTGCGTGCATCGCCTGTTTCAGCGGCAGGTGCACGTAATTCATTTCCAGCAACAGCAACGCCTGATCGACAATACGCAGACGCTCGCGGCGCGTTAACCCACACTTTCGCTCAATGCTCTTGAGGAACTTCCCGAGCGGCACAACTTTGCGAGTTTCTTCAATCTCTTGAAGTTTGCCCTTGGCTCCGGTTTCTGGTTCAGGCATTTTTTTCGCGTGAGAATGAGGCTTGGCCTAAATGCGGTCGGCGCTATGCGCTTCACGGAAACGCACAGCGCCTCGAGCATTCTGTGACTAACGGCAGTTACTTCTTGGCGGCTGGTTTCTTCTTGGCCGCTTTCTTTTTCGTCGGCCGCTTGCCGCCGCCGGCACTGCCACCGCCGGGATCGCCTGAGCCGCTTCCGAACAAAACTGTCGATGGGAATGTCATGGTCATTTTCTCCTTTGTTTGAGCCGAAGTGTCGGTTTACTTTGCGCCCGTCAGTTGGACGAGCTGTTTGCGGTACATGTCAATGTCTGGCCGGCGCAGATAACTTTGATAAGCGTCAGCGCCCCACAGTGATTGCAACTCGCTGCATGCTTTGTCCGCGCGCGTGGCATAGTCCCGAGCGGCGGATTTGTCACCCGCTTGATCGTTAGCGCGGGCAGCAATCAACAGCGCGCGCCATTCTGAATCTTTCTGGCCGGATTGTCCAAATATTTTTTGCGTCTCGATCGCGTTTTGCAGCGCCGCCGGAGCGTCCTTGTTTAGCAGCATCGCTTCGGCCAGGGCCAACTGCGCGCTGGTGATCAGCGGCCGCGAGTTTGTCTTCTTCGCCATCTCGACAGCTTCTTCGCAAAGCTTTCGCCCCGGTTGCGCGGCGCCGGTAAACGCGTCCGCCAACCCAATTGAGTACTTGGCCTGCAGCGTCACATCGGGAAATTTGTCTGCCGAAACATCCAGCGCGAGCTGGCCCTCTTTCTTGGCGTCGGCATAACGAAGCTGGCTCAGAGCAATGCGCGCATTGATCAGGTGAAGCCAGGCCATCACCGCTTTGTATTGCGCTTCCGGAGCATTGGCGATCTGAAAGGCGGCATCGAGCGCGGCCCGCGCTTCATCGTACCGGCCGATCTGCCAAAGGAAATTACCGCGATTCATCTGATCGAAGGCAATCCCACGCGTAGCGCCACCGCGCTCCTGGTCGATTTTCAACTTCTCGTCCAGATGCGATAGCGCGTCGATGAACATATCCTGATTCATCCCCCGCAGATACGCGATGTTCATGTGCGAATCGCCGATGCCCGATTGATCGCTTGATTCGGTAGCGAGTTTCAATTGTCTTTCGAAAAGTTTCAGCGCGATTTCGTCTTCGCCTTTGTCCTGATGCGCGCGGCCCAGCACGCTTAATGCGATCGAAGTTTCGCGGCGATAGCCGGCGGGTTCGAAAAACGCGAGTACTGGTTCAAGAAGAGAAATCGTCTGGTCATTATTACTGCGCTCGAAACTCAGACGGCCGAGCGCAAGTTGCGCGCGGTTGATGTCAACTTTTGATTGGTCACGCTGGGCGAACGTAAGCGCCTGCTGGAAATATTGACCGGCTTCATCGAGGTCGCCACGACTGAGTAGGGCCAAACCCAGATCGATCAATCCCGTCGTCGCCACGTTCTTCAGGTTGCTGTTCTGCGCGATGCTGACTGCGTCGGCTGCCAACTGCTTGGCTTTGTCGATGTTGCCCGCGTCGCGATAGACCAGGCTCAACTGCAACTCAGCCTTGGCGACCTGGTAATTGTTATCGACGTTTTGATTACTGGAGCTTTGCTTCTGATCGTTGCGCAGCATTTCCAGCAGTGACTCCAGTTGCCGCTTCGCGTCGTCGATCTTGCCATTTCGGAAATAGAGCACGCCCCGCTGATACATCACTTCGGCGAGGCCTTCATGATTGTCCTTCAGCGCGTAGAGTTTTTCGGATTGCTTGAACGCATCTTCGGCTGACTGCAGTTTCTGTTGGCGGCTGGAAGCAATTCCGAGGTGCAGGAATGCGGCCGGCGATTGTGGATCCTGTTGGGTGGCTGCTAAGTAATTCTCAGCCGCCTGGTCAAGCTTCTCGTTGCGCTCATAAGCCCGACCGAGATCGACATAGGCAGCCGCTTTTTCTGACTTCGAGTTCGGCGCGCTATTCAGAATCTTCTGATAAAGCGCTATCGCGCGCGGAAAATCCCGCGTAATCGTCGCGCCGATCGCGTCCAGGTACGCCTGGTCCCGGCTGTCCAGAGCTCGGGCAGCCGCGAACTGTCCGGCGCGGACGAACTCAGCCAACGCACTCTCAGTATCATTTGTCTCGAGGTATGCTTCAGCCAATCTCGCATGGGCCGGGGCGTACGCATCATCCAACGCAATTGACTGCGCGAGTTTCTTACGCGCCTGCAGGTACGTGCCCGCGCTCATCGCTTCGACCCCATCGTCATACCAGCGCTTCGCAGCTTCGTTTGGTTGATAGGGGGACGCTCTCCAGAGACGCCAGACTATGAAGCCGCCAACCAGAGCGACGATCAGGACGGCGAGTACGATTTGAATGCGCCTCGATTTCAGTGTGTCTAACGCGGCGAGGGTTGCTCCGGGCGAAGAAGGACGACGCGTAACACTCGGCAACAATTCTGTTGCGCCAGACAGCGACGTGCGCAAACGGCGAAGGTCTTCGAGCATCTCATTCGCCGACTGGTAACGCTGGTCGGCGTCCTTCGCCATGGCCCTGAGAATGATATTTTCCAGCATCGGTGGAATGCTGGGATTTACCTGCGTCGGTCTGCGCGGATCGACCTGCAGAACTTTTGAAGAGATTTCGATCTTGCTGTTGCCCGTGAACGGAGGCTTGCCGGTCGCGCACTCATACAACGTCACGCCCAACGAAAACAGATCGCTGCGCGTATCGATCGGCATGCCTTTCAGTTGTTCGGGCGACATGTAAGCGACGGTGCCGACGATATAGCCCTCTTCGGTCAACTGAGTTTCGGTCTTGGCATCCGGATCATTGGATTGTTCGGTGGTCGCCAATCGCGCTAAACCAAAATCCAACACCTTAACCTGGCCGCGCGGGGTAATGATGATGTTTTGCGGCTTGATGTCCCGATGAACTACGCCCCGGGCATGGGCTTCGGCGAGCGCCTCGGCGACCTGCACGCCGATGTCGATGACGTCTTCCGGCTTGAGAGAATTTTCCAGCAGCTTGTGCGCCAGCGTCTGCCCTTCGACATACTGCATGACGATGTAGGGACATTCGCCATCTTCATTGACCTCATGAATCGCACAGATGTTTGGGTGATCGAGCGTGGCCGCCGCCTTCGCCTCGCGCAACAGACGCTTGCGTGCCAGCGCATCATCGATCGATCTGGTAGGGAGTATCTTGATCGCAACTTTGCGCTCAAGTTTTAGATCCTGGGCCAGGTAAACTTCGCCCATGCCGCCCGTGCCGAGCTTTTCAATGATTCGGTAGTGAGCAATCTGCTGGGAAGCCAACGAGACTTACCTCGAGCCGCGATCGTTTACGGGAGGAATTGTCTGCAACGCACCCTGCGACTCTAACATAACCAGCTAATCACGACTGATTTTTCAGACTTCTACCCTGAAGGAGGATCGTTGTCAACGGATTGATTTCTCAAGGTTGTAGAGACTGAGCGACGTGTTCGGGCATGAGCGGAATATGATTGAAGCTATGACCCGTTGCATGCTCGATGGCATTCAAGATTGCCGGGGCCGGGCCATCCATCGGCAGCTCGCCGATTCCTTTCGCGCCGCCGGGGCCAAACGCGTAAGGGTTCTCTGCGAAGTAAACGCGAATCGGCGGCACGTCGGCGGCGGTCGGCATGATGTAGTTGGTCATCTGCCCGTTAGCCATGCGGCCGTTTTGCCAGACGACGTTTTCATAGAGCGTCATGCCGATAGCTTGAGCAACACCGCCTTCGATCTGTCCGGCGGCGAGCGTGGGATTGATGACGCGACCAACTTCCTGGACCGCCACAAAATCATCGACGCGCGCTTCGTAAGTCAGCGGATCGTAAGAAACTTCCGCGACGTAAACGGCCCAGGCAAACGCGCCGTACGCGTCGCCCTGATATTTCTCGTCGTCCCAGTGAACATTCGGTGGCGGTTGATATTGGCTCGCAGTTTTCAGCGAGCCAAACTTTGCGATGTAATCGGCGCAGGCTTTTTGAAATTCAGGTTGAGTGAATTGATCTTGCAAAAGACCGCTGCCGATCAGAGTTTGTTTCAGACCGAGCACGGCTGACTCGACCAACTTGCCGACGATCATCGTCGTTCGTGATGCGACCGTAGGGCCACTGTTGGGAACGTTGGCGGTGTCGGGTTGGACAACTTCGATCAAATCGTAATCGATGCCGAGCGCCTCCGAAGCAATCTGACCAAAGATCGTGTTCGTGCCTTGCCCAATTTCCGTGCTGGCCGCGAGAATCTTGATGCGTCCTTCGACTGTCGCTTCCGCGCAGACAACCGACTGCAAATATACTTCACCCGAACCGGTGAAACCTGCGCCGTGCATGAACGTCGCGAAGCCGATGCCTTTCAAGTGGCGCAAATTGCCAATTTGCGCTACAGCGTTCTCCTTCGCGAACCGCTCTCGCTTCACATGATAATCCGTTAACTCGAATGCGCGATTTAGCAGTCCATCAAAATCAACTTTCTCGCGAATCGTTTGACTAGTTGCCGTCGTCTCGCCTTGCTTGATGAAGTTGCGCCGGCGAAATTCTTCCGGCGTAAGGCCAATCGTCTTCGCGACTTTGTCCATGTGCCGCTCGAGCGCAAAGATGCTTTGCGGCGCGCCGAAGCCGCGAAACGCTCCGTGCGGCGGCGCGTTCGTCGCAACCGCGCGACTGTTGATGCGCACGTTCGGACAGGAGTAAGGACCGGCAGCGTGAATTGTCCCGCGCGAGAGCACGACCGGCGAAAGCGTGCAGTAAGCCCCGCCGTCGATCACGAAATCGATCTCCATCGCGAGCAGCTTTCCGTCTTTAGTGACTGCGGTCTTGTGACGCGTGCGCGAAGGATGACGCTTCGTGGTCGCAACCATGTCTTCCGCGCGGTCGTAGATCATCTTCACCGGCTTGCCCGACTTCCACGCCAGCAGAGCCGCGTGACCGCTGATCATCGACGGATATTCTTCTTTGCCGCCAAAGCCGCCGCCGGTTTCGGTTTGAATGACGCGAATTTTTTCTTCGGGCAGGCCGAACAGTTTCAGCAGCGCTTTGTGCACGTAGTAAGGGCACTGCATCGATCCCCAAACCGTCACGCCATCGTTTGGATTGGCAATCGCGATTGCGCCGTTCGGCTCGATATAAAGCTGCTCCTGCGCGCTGGTTTCGTATTCGCCTTCAACGATGAAGTCGGCGTTGGCCCAGGCGTCATCGACGTTGCCTTTATCAACCAGAAACTTTTTGAAGACGTTGTCGTCGCCCCAAATGATTTCGTTCTTAGCAAGCGAATCCTGCGGCGAGAAAATCGCGGGCTGCTCTTCGTAATCAATTCGCACGTGACGACGCGCTTCTTCGAGCAAGTACTTGTCGTGATGAGCCAGCAGCACGATCGGCTCCTCAGGGTGATTGACGAATCTGTCGGCGAGATACGGCTGGTCATTGAGGATCAGCGCGACGCAATTCTCGCCTGGAATATCTTTCGCGGTGACGATCGTGAATTCATCCCAGGGAATGAAGTCAGTACCACCTGCGGTAGCGGGTGGGTTATCCGGGGCAGTTGACGGGGCTGGTTGTTCGAACGAAATATTCTTGATGCGTCCGCGCGGAATCGAGCTGCGCACAGTTACTCCGTGCAGCATCCCATTGAACGAGAGATCGTCAACGTAGAGCGCCGCGCCGGTAACTTTCTGGCGACCTTCTTTGCGGGGAATGGATTTGCCGATGAGTGCCATGAATGAAAATCAAATCTCGACCGCCACTTCAGCGGCCTCTTCGCGTGAGTGCATCGTCTCAGCGGCGCGCGTGATACGCGTGGGATAGTTTCCGCTCCAACAGGCGACGCATGATTCGTCGGCGCTCAAGCCGGTCGCTTCCTGCATGCCTTCGAGAGAGAGATAGCCGAGCGAATCAGCGCCGATGAATTGACAAATCTCATCGATCGATTTGTTGGCGGCAATCAACTCTAACTTGTCAGGCGTGTCCACGCCGTAATAGCAAGGACTGATTGTCGGCGGACACGAGATGCGCACGTGAATTTCCTTCGCGCCGGCTTCGCGCACCATGCGAACGATCTTTTTGGACGTCGTGCCGCGCACGATCGAGTCGTCGATCAGGACGATGCGCTTGCCTTCGATCAGGTGACGCACCGGATTGAGTTTGATGCGCACGCCGAAACTGCGAATCGATTGCTTCGGCTCGATGAAGGTGCGTCCGATGTAGTGATTACGCACCAGACCGAACCGAAACGGCAGCCCGCTTTCCGCCGAGTAACCGATCGAAGCCGGCACGCCCGAGTCGGGCACCGGCACCACGATGTCCGCGTCAGCCGGCTGTTCGATCGCGAGCTGCTTGCCCATCTTGTGCCGCGAACGATTAACCGATTGACCAAAAATCATCGAGTCAGGCCGCGAAAAATAGACGTGCTCGAACATGCACATCGAATGCTTCTGCGGCGTCAGTGGATGCGTCGAGCGCAAGCCATCTTCATTGATGACGATCATCTCGCCGGGTTCGACGTCGCGCACATACTTCGCGTCGATGAGATCGAAAGCGCATGTTTCCGACGCGATGACGTAAGCATCGCCCAAGGTGCCGAGCGCCAACGGCCGAAAGCCGCGCGGGTCGCGAATCGCGATCAGTTCTTTCGGCGTCAGAAACAACATCGAGAATGCGCCTTCCGTGTCGCGCAGCACTTCGGGAATGGCGTCGGCGACGCTGGCCGCGTGCGAACGCGCGACGCCGTGGAGCACGACTTCAGTGTCGGAGGTCGATGAAAAAATCGCGCCTTCGCTTTCCAGTCTTTTTCGTTCTTCGCTGGCGAACGGGAGGTTGCCGTTGTGACAGACGGCGATTTGTCCGTGCTGGCACGTTACGGAAAACGGTTGGCACTCGCGAATCGAAACGTCACCGGTGGTCGAATAGCGTACGTGCCCAATCGAACTACTTCCCGCGAGCCGATCGAGATGTGCCTGATCGAAAGCTTCCCGCACATGGCCCATCGCATGCTCAGAAATCAATTGCGTACCGTTCGAAGCAACCATGCCGCACGACTCCTGGCCGCGATGCTGCAAGGCATACAAACCGAGGTAGGTCATGCGCGCGGCTTCCGCGTGTCCGAAGATGCCGAACACGCCGCATTCTTCGCGCAACTTGTCATCCGCAAAATCGATCATCGATTGGTGGATTATAACGACTCGCGCAGCTTTCGACTATCTTTCGCGATTCGCGAGACAAACGATTTCAATTGAGATATAAATCAGGATAAGCAATCGCAAATCGTTTCGGAGGTTTTACCTGGTGAAGCAGATACGCAAGCTTTCAATTCTGATTGGCGGAATCGTCGCGGCGTGCGCGGTCGTTTTCGCTAGCGTTCTTATCAAATCAGCGACGGCGAATTCCGCCGAACCGTTCGATGCGGCTGCGACTTACAACAGCAAGTGCGCGAAGTGTCATGGCCGCGACGGCCGATCAAAGACGACGCGCGGACGGCTAACGCATTCGCGCGACCTGACGAAAAGTGACTGGCAGGACGACGTTTCTGACGAGCGCATCTACAACTCGATCAGCAACGGCAAAGGCAAGATGCCCTCATTCAAAAAGAGTCTGACTGACGCTCAGATCAACTCGCTCGTGTCGTACGTGCGAAGTTTGAAGCGATAACCAAACGTGCCGGAACAGAATCCGCTGATAAAGATTCTCGAAGTGCTGCTGGCGCTGATGCTGCTGGGCGCGTTGTTCTTTGCCGGCTGGCGGATTTATCGAGCGCTGCCCGTCGGCAGCGGCGGCACGCAGATCGTCTTTGACGACGCGCGGGCTAATTCCGAGTTAACGATTATCATTCGCGACGCAAACACAATCAGCCCCGCGAAAGTCGAGCTTTATCCGATCGACTTCAGCACGGTGCAGCGCGGGTTTTCCAGAAACACGCATCCGGGGAAAACGATGGAGGACTTTCTCGCGCAGCGACTGAAGGATTTGGTTCCGGTGCAACCGCAGATGGATCGCAACGGGCGCGCGGTGGCGAAACTGAGCGAGGGCAACTGGTGGATGCGCGCGACATCGGCATCATCGAGTGGAGAATCACTCGAATGGCGCATGCCGGTGCTCATCTCGCAGCGCGCACACACAATCGAGCTGTCGATCGACAATGCGTATGAGCGGAGCAAGAAGTTTTGAAGGCAGAGGCTAGAGGCTAGAGACTAGAGGCTGGTAATTCTGAAAACGGCGTGCCGGTTTGGAGCTTTTTGCAAATCGTGTCCTTTTCTTTTCTAGCCTCTAAGCTCTAACCTCCAGCCTCTCGTTTATGAAAGCCCTGCGCTACCAAAATCAAGAAGTCTCGGTCGCTGAAATCGATCGGCCAATCGCCAATGGCGAAGCGTTGGTGCGCGTTACGCTTTCCGGAATTTGCAATACTGATTTGGAAATCGCGCGCGGCTATGCGGGGTTTGAGGGAACGCTCGGCCATGAATTCGTGGGTGTGGATGAAGGCGGTCAACGCGTCGTAGGCGAGATCAACGCCGGTTGCGGTCTCTGCGATCTTTGCCGCGCGGGTGATTCGCGTCATTGTCCGAGCCGAACCGTGCTCGGCATCGTCGGCCGCGACGGCGCGCACGCTGAGTTTCTGCAATTGCCGGCAGTGAATCTGCTGCCGGTGCCTCCTGAAATTTCAGACGAGCACGCAGTCTTCACCGAACCGCTCGCTGCCGCTTGCGGAATCCTGGAACGCGTATCGATCACCAACGAAACGAAAGTCGCGGTGATTGGCGACGGCAAACTTGGATTGCTCTGTGCGCAAGTTATAGCGACGACGGGCGCGCCGGTGATGTTGATCGGAAAGCATCCGAACAAACTTCACATTGCCGAGCGTCGCGGGATCGAAACTCTCTTGCTCGAAGAGGCAAAACGGCGCGCACGTGAATTCGATGTAGTCGTCGAAGCTTCCGGCTCGCCTGGCGGCTTCGATCTCGCGCTCGACCTGCTGCATCCCCGTGGCGTTTTGGTTTTGAAATCGACTTTTCACGGCCTGACTGAGATTAACTCGGCGCGAATAGTCGTCGATGAAATCAGTGTGGTCGGCTCGCGCTGCGGTCGATTCGCGCCGGCTCTGGAACTGCTAAGAGCCGGAAAAATCGATGTAGAAAACCTGATTAGCGACGAATTCACACTAGCTGACGGCCTGCGCGCGATGGACCGCGCCGCCCAGTCTGGCGTCATGAAAGTTCTCCTCCGTCCATGACTTCTAGCCGCGTCGCATTTCGTTTATACTTTCCCAATCCTGTTCCCCAGTCGATGACAGTGGTCGAGCGCAAAACCAACAAGCTCAGATTCCGAAGGCGGTGAAAAATGTTCGAGTCGTTAAATCAAACCAACGATGCTGAAAAAGTAATTTTGCGTAAGCTGCGAGTTTGGATCATCGCGTTGGCTGCGGTTTGCGTGCTCGCCGGCATCGGCATCGGCGCGATGCTCGCCGGTCGCCCGGCGGTCGCGCAGGACGGATCGCAGTTGGCGCGCGCGCCGGAGGCGCTCTCGGCTTCGTTCGTGGAAATTGCTTCGCGCGTCGAGCCCGCCGTCGTGAACATCGACACGATGACCACCGAAGGTCCGGAACTGGACAGCGAAGACAAGAACGACAAAGCGCCGGCGAATCCTTACGATCTCTTCCGCCGCCAGCAGCGTTCGACGCATGGCGTCGGCAGCGGCTTCATCATCGATCCGAAAGGTTACGTGCTGACCAACTATCATGTGATCGACGGCGCGACGCGGATCACGATCGGCCTCCTTTCGGGTGAGCGCTTGCGCGCGAAAGTCGTTGGTATCGATCGCGAAACAGATCTGGCCGTGCTGAAAGTTGATACAGATCGAGATCTGCCGACGATGAAGTTCGGCGATTCGAATGCCGCACAGGTTGGCGATTGGGTGTTGGCGATCGGTTCGCCTTTCGGATTGGATCAAACGGTAACGGCGGGAATCATCTCAAAGAAGGACCGCGATTCGGCGTCCTTTCAGACTTTCCAACGTTTCCTGCAAACCGATGCGGCCATCAATCGCGGCAACAGCGGTGGTCCGTTGGTCAACATGCACGGTGAAGCCATCGGCGTGAACTCGCAGATCGCGACGCTGACAGGAGACTACAACGGCATTGGTTTCGCTCTGCCTTCAAACGAAGCGAAGTTCGTCGCCGGCCAGATTTTGGCGCAAGGCAAAGTCCGACGCGGATTTCTGGGCGTGACCCTGGAATCGGTCAAAGCGGAGTTCGCGCGCGTCTATCGCTTGCCCGACGTGAAGGGCGCAGTCGTTGCCGATATTCAACCGGATCGCAATGGCCAACCGACGCCTGCCGGAAAGGCGGGACTGCAAGTCAACGATGTGATTGTCGAATTCAACGGGCAACCGGTTCAGGATTCAAATGATTTGATTGCTAAAGTCGCGGCCACGAAAGTCGGCGAGGCCGTGAGCCTGACTTTCCTGCGCGACATCGATGGCAAACTTGATCGACGCACGGTGACGGTGACTCTCGCCGAGCGACCGGATTTCACCGCGCGCGACGGCGAGGTTGGCCCGAAAGACAAACCCGACACGGTGAAGACAAACGGCGCGCGGCTTGGGTTAACGCTGACGGAACTAACGCCGCAACTCGTCGAAGAGAAGCATCTCAGCGGCGTGAAAGGTTTGCTCGTCAAGGATGTCGATCCAACCGGCGTCGCGGGCGATTTGCCCGAGCCTGTTCGCGTCGTCAGCGGTGAGGTCGTCACCCGCATCAATCGCGTTCCCGTCACGACACTTGCTGACTTTCAGCGCGTCGTCGATTCGCTGAAACCGGGCGATCCGGTGGTGCTCAATATATCGCGCTATGTGCGTTTGCAAGATCGCGCCGGCATCGTGCAGCGGATCGTGCAGGTAACTTATCAGTAGGAGAAAGCAGAGGTCGGAGGCTGGAGGTTAGAGGCTGGTGCGCAAGCGATTCCAGCCTCTAGTCTCTGGCCTCTTGAAAGCAATGGCTCAAGCAAAAAAAGCACTCGCGAAAAAAGCGAAATCATCTCGCGCGGAGAAACGCGCGCAAACCTATCTCAATTACATCGATGGCCGTTGGGTGCCTACCTCAGGTGGCGAGTACACAGAGAACAGAAATCCCGCCGACACGCGCGACATCATCGGTCGCTTTCCCCATTCAACTGTGGATGATGTGAACGCAGCGATTGCCGCGGCTGAACGGGCTTTCAATGGCTGGCGGCTGACGCCCGCGCCGCGCCGCGCCGAGATTCTATTTCGCGTCGGCGAGATTCTCATTCGCGACAAAGATAAATACACTCGCGACATGACGCGCGAGATGGGCAAGGTCCTTAAAGAAGCCGGCGGCGACGTGCAGGAAGCGATCGATTGCACGTACTACGCGGCCGGCGAAGGGCGACGGCTGCATGGCTTCACGACGCCGGCGGAGATGCCGGACAAGTTCGCGATGTGCGTGCGACAGCCGGTCGGCCTCTGCGGATTGATCACGCCCTGGAATTTTCCCATGGCGATTCCGTCGTGGAAATTGATGCCCGCGCTGATCTGCGGCAACACGGTCGTCATCAAACCAGCGGAAGACACGCCGCTTTCAACGTACAACCTGGTCAAAGCCTGCGAAGAAGCCGGCGTGCCACCAGGCGTTGTGAATCTGGTAATGGGCAGCGGCTCGACGATCGGCAAGCGGCTTACGAGTCATCCATCGATTCGTTTGATCTCGCTGACCGGATCGACTGAGACGGGCCGGATCGTTGCCTCGGCATGCGCCGAGCGAAACGCGATCTGCTCGCTGGAGATGGGCGGCAAGAACGCGATCATGATCATGGATGACGCGGACGTGGACAACGCGGTCGAAGGCGCGATTTGGGGAGCATTTGGAACCTCGGGACAACGTTGCACCGCCTCGTCGCGACTGATCGTTCACAAGAAAGTTTACAAACAGTTCAGCAAGAAGTTGGTTGATCGGGCGAAAGCCTTGCGCATCGGCAACGGCGCCGATCCCAAAGTCGATGTCGGACCTGTGGTCAACCCTAACCAGGTCGAAACGATAATGAACTACATCGACATCGGGCAGAACGAAGACGGCGCAACGCTCGCGTGCGGTGGGCACCGGCTGACCAAAGGCGACTACGCGCACGGATATTTCATCGAACCGACAGTTTTCACAGATGTCACGCCCGACATGCGCATCGCGCAGGAAGAAATCTTTGGACCGGTCACTTCGGTGATTCCGGTTAAGTCACTTGATGAAGCGATCGAAGTCGCCAACGGCGTGCAGTACGGATTGTCAGCGGCGATTTACACTCAGGATGTGAATCGCGCGTTCCATGCGATGAACGACATCTACACCGGAATCTTCTACGTGAACGCTTCCACCATCGGCGCTGAAGTTCATCTGCCGTTCGGCGGCACGAAAGGCACCGGCAATGGTCACCGCGAAGCCGGCACGCAGGTGCTGGACATCTTCTCAGAATGGAAGTCCGTTTACGTCGATTACAGCGGCAAGCTCCAACGCGCGCAAATCGATAATAAGAAAGCGATCGGATAATTTATCAAAGCTTCCCGCTCGCACCCCCCATTGGTTTCCGATGCGGCCTTGATTTTCCACAGTTTCACAGTTACCGTGAGATTATGAAGAACATCACCGTAAGTGTTAACGATGAAATCTATCGACGTGCTCGTCGTAAGGCTGCTGAACACAATACGTCTGTGAGCAAGCTTGTCGCTGAATACTTGCGGAGCCTTACGAGGGATGAAGAGCTTCGCGCTGAGCGCACCAAGCGACTTCAGAAACTGTTTGCTGAAGTCGATCGAGATCCAAAGCGACGTCGGGCGGGTCGGCTGAAACGCGAGGACATTTACCAGCGTGGTCTTCGTTGACACCAACATCCTGCTCTACGCCGCGGCTAATGAACCTGCTGAACGCGCGAAATCACTAACTGCCAGGCGAATTCTTGAAACTGAGGCAGTGGCGTTGTCAGCGCAGGTGCTTCAGGAGTTCTATTGGAACGCCACTCGGCCTCACAAACTAGGTTTCAATCGCCAACGAGCAATGACCTTCATAGAAGTCTGGAAATTGTTTCCTTTTCAACCCACGACTCTCGGAATTATCGAAGACGCACTATTTCTCAGTGAACGCTTCCGCATTAGCTACTGGGATGGGGCAATAATTGCGGCGGCGCGACACCTGAACTGCGACACTATCTATACTGAGGATCTTAACGATGGCCAGGATTATGAAGGCGTTATTGCCGTCAATCCTTTTGTGAAGCGATGACCACTGAACGCATCCGCAACTTCTCGATCATCGCGCACATTGATCACGGCAAATCCACGCTGGCTGATCGTTTGCTTGAATTGACCGGCGCAGTGACTGGCCGCGACATGGAAGCGCAGGTGCTCGACGATATGGATCTCGAGCGCGAGCGCGGGATTACGATCAAAGCGCACGCGGTGCGGCTGGACTACAAAGCGCGGGACGGGCAAAAGTACCTGCTCAATTTGATCGACACGCCGGGGCACGTCGATTTCTCATACGAAGTTTCACGGTCGTTGTCCGCCTGCGAAGGCGCGCTGTTGGTCGTCGATGCTTCTCAAGGCGTCGAGGCACAGACACTGGCGAACACCTATCTGGCCATCGAAAACAATCTCGAACTGATCCCCGTCATCAACAAGATCGATCTGCCTGGGGCTGAGCCTGAGCGCGCCATGGAAGAGATCGAGCATTTCATCGGCCTCGGCACGCACAACGCAATTCTTACCAGTGCCAAAACCGGCCAGGGAGTGCCCGATGTTCTGGAAGCGATCGTACGCGACGTGCCGCCGCCGAAAGGCGACGCGGATGCGCCTTTGAAGGCTTTGATTTTTGATTCGTGGTACGACTCGTATCGCGGCGTGATCGTTTTGTTTCGCGTGATCGACGGCCTGATTCGTCCGGGCATGAAGATTCGTTTTATGAGCGCGGGCCGCGATTATCAGGTTGATACGCTCGGAGTGAATCGGCCGCGGCCGGCGCCGATCGATCAACTCGGTGTTGGTGAAGTAGGCTTCCTGACCGCTTCAATTAAGACCGTAGCCGACGTGCAAATCGGCGACACGATCACCGAAACTGCGCGACCTACGACTGAACCTTTTCCTGGCTATCAGGAAATCAAGCCCATGGTTTTTGCGGGACTCTATCCTGTGGACACAAACCAATACGAAGAGCTGCGCGATGCGATGGACAAGCTGCGCTTGAATGACGCGTCGTTCTTTTACGAACCCGAGTCGTCCACCGCTCTCGGTTTTGGTTTTCGTTGTGGCTTCCTCGGACTGCTGCACATGGAGATTGTGCAAGAGCGTCTGGAGCGCGAGTTCAATCTCGATCTGATCACCACGGCGCCCGGCGTGCGCTATAAAGTAACTACCACTGACGGCCAGGTCACGGAAATTGATTCGCCGGCAAAGATGCCCGAGCCTGGCCGGCTGGCGAAGATTGAAGAGCCCGCCATCCGCGCGACGATCCTCACTCCGGAAGAACACTTGGGCGGAATCCTGGCGTTGCTGGAAGAAAAGCGCGGAGAGCAGAAAGGCTTTGAGTACATAACCTCGAATCGAGTGATGCTGACCTACGAACTGCCGCTGAACGAAATCGTTCTCGACTTTTACGATCGCTTGAAGTCAACTTCGCGGGGATACGCTTCGCTCGATTATCACCTCGCCGGTTATTGGGAAAGCGATCTGGTGAAGCTGGACATCCTGGTTTCCGGCGAGCCCGTCGATGCGCTTTCGCTGATTCTTCATCGCGACACTGCGGCCGCCAAAGGCCGGGCCCTCGCGGCGAAAATGAAAGAGCTAATCCCGCGGCAGCTCTTCGAAGTCCCCATCCAGGCGGCCATCGGCGCAAAAATCATCGCGCGCGAAACTGTGAAAGCCATGGGCAAGAACGTGATCGCGAAGTGCTACGGCGGCGACATCACACGCAAGCGCAAGCTGCTCGAGAAACAGAAGGAAGGCAAGAAGCGCATGAAGAAAGTCGGTCGGGTTGAGATTCCTCAGGAAGCGTTTCTAGCGGTGTTGAAGGTGAATGAGTAGTTTTCTTTTTGTGGCCACGACAGTCTTTTTTGACTGGGCAAATTCAAGTTGTTATAAGCTGCAGTCGATGCCCGACTTTAGACCCGATCCGACGGGTCCAAAATTCCCAGATCAATGTTGCCGGTGTCTTAAGCGATCCGAGACGGTGTATTGGCACAGGGTCAAGACTACTAGTACGAAGACAAAATACGCGTTGCCGATTTGCCATAATTGCGACAGACACTACGGCCTCGTGAAGCGCCGATTCCTGATGATCATCCTGCCTTTCTTGTTGTTGGCTCTCGTCATGATGATCGCATCATATCCACTCGATCGACTCATGTTGTTGGCGGTCGGCTTCGGGATCACGGTGCTGGCGATGTTATTCATCATGATCGGCAACCAATTCGCGACGCCGGCATCGGAAACTGAACTGCGTTTCCGAAACAAGGACTACCAGGCACTATTCGAGAAAATGAATCGCAACTGATGATTGTTTGAAAGGATTAAGAAACTCCGCGAACGCCCGCGGCAAATTGCATCGTAGATCGTTAAAGCAATCTTGAACGAACCAAATCCTAACCGGCGTCCCACCAAACTCGTGACTATCTATTGCGACGGCTCGAGCCTTGGCAATGGTCGCGATGCGGCGCGCGCAGCCTCAGTCGCACTGCTGGGCTACCAGGGAATCTGGCGCGCGTTTGGAACTTATCTCGGGCAAGCCACGAATCAGCAGGCTGAGATCGCCGCGGCGGCACTGGGCCTCGAAGCTTTGAAAGAACCTTGCCGGGTAGCCGTGCACACCGATTCGCGTTACGTGATTGAAACCATGAAGGGCAATTTTCGCCGTAAGACCAATCACGATTGGTGGAAGCGTCTGGATGAAGCTGCTGCGCGTCACCAAATCGATTGGCAATGGTCGCAGGGTCATGTCGGCCACGTGATTCAGGAAGCGGCGGACAAAGCCGCGCGCAAGATCGCCGCGCTTGGCCACGTCGAGCCGGCAGTTTTGCAAGATGCGGTCGACAAGATCGGCGTGATCGAGCCGGAAGAAGATACGGATCTTTTTTGAGAATTAGCGTCATAGTACCGACTTCAGTCGGGCCTTTGTCACGCAACCCCCAACTGAAGTTGGCTCTGATAACTCGCCCTCACTCTCGCTTTCTTTTTCCCACGAATCTATAATCAGGCAACCGGCAAACCTTAAGTGCCCTTCTCAATCGAGAATATCGTGTCAGTTCAGTCGCAAAATTCTGGATCAAGCGGCAAGTCGCTGTTTCTCTGCCTGATGGCGCTAGTCGTCATCGCTATGTGTGCGCCTTGGATTTGCGCGCAAACTGCCGCGCGCGGTTGGGAATGGCAGAATCCGCTGCCGCAAGGCAATGCGATCAGCGCGATTCGCTTCGCGAGCGACAAACTGCACGGCTGGGCGGTTGGCGCGGACGGCGTGATTCTCTACACGAACGATGGTGGGTTCCGTTGGGAGTATCAGCCAACGCGACTCGTCAATGCCTTGAATGGGCTCTACGTTTTTGATCGCCAACACGCGTTCGCGGTGGGCGCGCGCGGACTAATCATCGAGACAAAAAACGGCGGCGAGAGATGGGCGGAAGTCCCGACGGCTTCAAAGGATCATCTCTACGCGATTACGTTTGCAAAGGACAACCCGCAGCGCGGCTGGGTAGTCGGAACTTATGGTTCGATTCTGGCGACGACGAACGGCGGCTTAACCTGGACCGCTCAGAAGACACCGACGCGTGCACATCTCTATTCAGTTTCCTTCATCAACAAGAATCTCGGAGTCGCGGTTGGCGATCGCGGCACGGTCCTGCGCACCGGCGACGGCGGCAAGCACTGGAAAGAAGTAGTGCGTCTCGGCAGCTTGCCGTTCACTTGTGTGGCGTTCATTTCCGAAAAGCGGGCGATGGCCGTCGGCTATGGCGGACGAATTATCGCTAGCGAAGATGGCGGCACGATTTGGGAACCAACGGACAGTTTGATTAGCGACGACTTGCTGTCGGTTTATTTTGTTGACGAACAGCACGGATGGATCACGACCAACAACGGCGTCGTGTTGAGCACCGTCAACGGCGGAAAGATCTGGCTGCCCGCAAGCGTGAGAACGAACCCGCGCCTGGTAACGATTTATTTTGCCGATTGCGACACGGGATGGACCGCCGGCAGTGATGGCTTAGTTTTGCGCAGCGATGATAGCGGGCTTGGCTGGTCACGACTCACTGATGGTGGCCGCGACGACGTCGCCGACATCACATTCATCGATAGCAATCGTGGTTGGGCTGTCGGCAGTCGCGGAAAAATCTTGTACACGCGTTCCGGTGGCAAGTTCTGGACTTCGCAAATTACGCGCACGACGGCGCATCTCGACGCGGTTACTTTCATCGATGAGAAGAACGGTTGGGTCGTCGGCGACGAAGGAACGATTCTGCACACAGCGAACGGTGGCGCATCGTGGGAACCGCAGCAAAGCAACATCAGCGATCAGTTGCTCGGCGTTTGCTTCATCAACGAGAAGATCGGTTGGGCTGTTGGCGCGCGGGGCTACGTGCTGAAGACCGAAGATGGCGGCAACATTTGGATTGTGCAGCCGGCGGGAACGCGCGCGTGGCTCGAAGACGTTAAGTTTTTTGATGCGAAGCGGGGGCTGGCAGTCGGCTCAGGCGGGACGATCCTGCGGACTGAAGACGGTGGCGAAACGTGGACCAACGTTTCTGCGAATTTGAAAGAGTGGCTGCACGCGATCGCTTTCGCGGATGGAGCGCGCGGATACATCGTCGGCGAAAAGGGAATCATCCTGCGCACCGACGATGGCGGCAAGACCTGGAAGGACCAGGAGACGAACGTCAAAACAAACCTGTTCGCAATTTCAGTCGCGTCGCGCGACGATGTTTTGATCGCCGGCGATCAAGGCCGCGTGCTGGCCACCAACGATGGCGGCGTAACCTGGGAAGCCCAACCGACGCTAACCAGCTCGCCGCTTTTCGCCGTTGTGTACCGGGGTGGTGCGAACGCGTGGGTCGCCGGACGCGGCGGGGCGATTTTGCGGCGCACCGCGGAGGTCGCGACAATCAAAATCTCCGGACCAAAAGGAAACGGCAACGCAACGGGTCCACCAAAACTGAAGGGCCAGGAAAACAGCCAACAGTTGAATCTCGACAGCAGCGACGATATACCGCGCGCCGTGCCGCCGATACGAAAACCGGCTAAGCCTTAATGACGATCGCGGCTTGCCAGCTTAGGATTTCTTAATCACCTGGGCTATAAATATCTCGCTGCTATGCAGCGACGAACGCATGTCTCAAGAATCTCCAACTCAAAAACCAAACAAACGTATCGAGTCCGATTCGATGGGCGAGATCGCGGTGCCGTCCGATCGTTATTGGGGCGCGCAGACTGAGCGCAGCCTGCATCACTTCAACATCGGCTTTGATGTGATGCCGCGCGAAATGATTCGCGCCTTTGGCACTTTGAAAAAGGCCTGCGCGCTGGTGAATCAGGATCTCGGAAAGCTGCCGGCTGATAAAGCAAAGCTGATCGTGCAGGCCTGCGACGAAGTGATCGAAGGCAAGCTCGATGCGCAATTTCCGTTGCGCGTCTGGCAAACCGGCAGCGGCACGCAGACGAACATGAACGCGAACGAAGTCATCTCGAATCGCGCCATCGAGATCGCCGGCGGCGTCATGGGCAGCAAGAATCCGATCCATCCCAACGACGACGTGAACATGTCACAGTCTTCGAATGACACGTTCCCGGCGGCCATGCACATTGCCGCGGCCGAGCAGATGAACAAGTTGATCCCGCGCGTGAAGGAAGTTCGCGATGCCATCGATGACAAAGCGAAAGAGTTCAAAGACGTCGTCAAGATTGGCCGCACGCACTTGCAGGACGCGACGCCTTTGACTGTTGGCCAGGAGATGTCCGGTTGGGTCAGCTTGCTTGAGCGAGATATCGATCGCCTGTGGGATGCTCTCGAAGGGTTATACGATCTGGCGATTGGCGGCACGGCTGTCGGCACCGGCCTGAATGCTCATCCTGAATTCGGAGAACGCGCGGCGAAGAAGATCGCGGAACTCACCGGCCTTCCCTTCAAATCTCATCCGAACAAATTTGCGGCGCTGTCAGCGCACGACGAGATTGTCTTCGCGAGCGGCGCGTTAAAAACTCTGGCAGCTTCGCTGATGAAGATCGCCAACGACATTCGCTGGCTGGCTTCCGGGCCACGCTGCGGCCTCGGCGAGTTGGTGATTCCGGAAAACGAACCCGGCTCGTCGATCATGCCCGGCAAAGTTAATCCGACGCAGAGCGAAGCGATGACCATGGTCGCCGTGCAGGTGATGGGCAACGACGCGGCGATTGGTTTCGCGGGCTCGCAAGGCAACTTTGAATTGAATGTGTTCAAGCCGGTGATGATTCACAACCTGCTGCATTCAATTCGCCTGATACATGACGCGTGTTATGGCTTCGTCGAGTACTGCATCTCGGGCATGACGATCAATCGCGAGAAAATCGATGAACATCTGCGCGATTCGCTGATGCTCGTGACCGCACTCAATCAACACATCGGCTATGACAACGCGGCGAAGATTGCCAAGAACGCGCACAAGAAAGGAATCTCGCTGCGCGAATCGGCGGTCGAATTAGGTTTGCTCACCGGCGAACAATTCGATGAGTGGGTCAAACCGGAAGAGATGACGCATCCCTGACGCCATCCGCAGATTACGCCGATTGCACAGATAGAAAGTTAGGCTTTAGATCAGGTCGAAGAAGTTGACACCTGCGGACTCGTAATGCTCGGTCTTCTTGTTGATTGATTCTTAATCTGTGCAATTTGTGTAATCTGCGGATAGCCCGCTCAAACTGACAAATCACCCGCCAGAGCTTATAATTCATTCAAACGAACCCCGTTTAATTCAGATCAAGTTTGGAAGTGTTGCTATGTCCGGCGAATCTCTTGAACGTTACTTCCGCATGATTCGTGACGATCGCCGCACCCGGCCTTCGGGCCGCTTGTGGTGTCCCGCTGCCGATGTGTATCGGACCCAGGATGGCTGGATCGTGAAAGTCGATCTGGCCGGCATCAAACCTGCTGACGTGGAAATTAAGATAGACGATGACATCCTGCGCATCAGCGGATCGCGACGCGACGGTATTTGCGGCGAAGGCGTGTCGCACTATCAACTCGAAATTACTTACAGCCGGTTTGAAAAGATGATTCAGTTTCCCCGTTCGATCGAACATGCCTCGATCGATCGTGACTATCGTGACGGCTTACTGATTTTGCGGCTCCGCGAAGAACAGGAGCAGGCTCGGGCAGCGAAGCGTTAACGCAATCGCATTCATAAAAATTTCATGGCGCAAACAGAAACTAACCTGAACAATTCGCCTTCGCAGCAGACTTCCAAAAAACCGGAAGGCGTGCCGTTCGTCATTCCGGTGCTGCCTTTGCAGAACACGACACTCTTTCCGGAAACGATGGTGCCGCTATCGGTGGGACGGCCCGGTTCGATGGCCGCAGTCGAAGCCGCGTTAGCGGGTGAAGAGAAGTTGCTCGCATGCATCAGCGTGAAACCCGATCGAACTTCCGAAGGCGATGCCAAGCCCGAGGATCTGTTCGAAGTCGGCACGCTGGTCATGATCAAGCGCATGGAGCGCGTCGAAGACACGCTGCATTTGATTGTCCAGGGTTCGGATCGAATTAAGTTGCTCGCGTGGGAGCAGCAGGAGCCTTTTCTGCGCGCGCGCGTTTCCATCCTTCCTGATCTGGAACTCAAGGACAAAGAGACCGTCGAAGCGACCAAGCGCAATGTGCAATCGCTGATTCAACAGGCGCTGGCGTACCTGCCGCAGGTACCGCCCGAGGTTCGTTTGATCGTGCTGGGCGCGGACGATCCGGTGCGACTCGCCTATTTCCTCGGATCGATTCTCAGCATGGGTGTCGAAAAAGAACAGCAGATGCTCGAAGCGAACACCGTCGATGAGTTGATGCACCTCGCGCACGATTTTCTCGCGCATGAAGTTGAAATCATCCGGCTGCGCTCGAAGATTGCCAGCGAAGCGCAGACGGAAATGGACAAGGCGCAGCGCGATTACGTCTTGCGCCAGCAGATGAAAGCGATTCAGAAGGAGCTGGGCGAGGACGAAGGCGGCGAAGCTGCCGAGGCCGCGCAATTGCGCGAGCGTCTGGCGAAAGCTGATCTGCCCGACGACGTGCGCAAAGAAGCCGAACGCGAGCTGAACCGGATGGAGAAGCTGCCGGCGATGGCGCCCGACTACCACGTCATTCGCACGTACCTGGATTTCATTCTGGAGTTGCCCTGGCGAGTTTCGTCGGAAGACAAACTCGATCTGAAGGAAGCGCAAAATATTCTCGACGAGGATCACTACGACATTCAGGACGTCAAAGAACGCATCCTCGAATTTCTCGCGGTGATCAAGTTACGGCCTGACGCGAAGAGCCCGATTCTCTGTTTCGTCGGCGCGCCCGGCGTGGGCAAGACTTCGCTGGGCCGATCGATCGCGCGCGCGATGGGGCGCAAGTTCGAGCGACTGAGTCTGGGCGGCGTGCGCGATGAAGCCGAGTTGCGCGGGCACCGGCGCACGTACGTTGGAGCGATGCCCGGTCGCATCGTGCAATCGATTCGGCGCGCGGCGGTGAATAATCCGGTGATGATGCTCGATGAGATCGACAAGCTCGGCGCCGATTATCGGGGTGATCCGGCGGCGGCTTTGCTCGAGATTCTCGACCCCGAACAGAACAACACGTTCACGGATCACTATCTGGACTTGCCGTTCGATCTGTCGCGCGTGTTCTTTATCGCAACGGCAAATCAACTTGGCCCAATTCCACCGCCGCTGCGCGATCGCATGGAAGTGATCCAGCTTGCGGGTTACAGCGATCGCGAGAAACTGCAGATCGCTAAGCGCTATCTGGCGCCACGGCAGATTCTCGAAAATGGATTGTCGGCAGACCAACTCGAACTCACCGACGATGGAATCAAAGAGATCGCAACGCGCTATACGCGAGAAGCCGGCGTGCGCCAGCTCGAGCGGAACATCGGCCGCGTGGCGCGCAAAGTCGCGCTGAAGATCGCCCAAGGGCAGACCGGAAAAATCATCGTTGATGCCAGCGACATCAAGGAATTCCTCGGCGGGCCGAAATTCTATCCTGAAGAGGCGCGCAAAGAATTACCCGCGGGTGTTGCGACCGGCATGGCTTGGACTGAGATGGGCGGCGAGATTCTGTTCATCGAAGCGAACCTGTTGCCCGGCGGTCGCGGCTTTACGATCACCGGACAACTCGGTGAAGTCATGCAAGAGTCGGCGCGCGCCGCGCAATCCTATCTCTGGTCGCACGCGCAGGACTTCAGCATCGAGCCGTCAATGTTCAGGGATTACGGCGTGCACCTGCACGTGCCGGCGGGCGCGATTCCGAAAGATGGACCAAGCGCCGGTGTCGCGATTACCGCAGCGTTGGCTTCGCTTTATACCGGCCGCCGCGTACGGCCGGACACCTCGATGACGGGAGAGATCACTCTATCAGGATTAGTGTTTCCGGTCGGCGGCATCAAAGAAAAGGTTTTGGCCGCGCACCGCGCGGGCATCCGTCGTATCATTCTGCCTGCGCGCAACGAATCCGACCTCGAGGAGATTCCTGAAGATGTGCGCGCGGAACTGAACATCAAACTAATCACCCGCATCAATGAAATTGCCGACGTGGCGCTCGAGAAATTCGTCGCGAACCCGCCACCGCCAGTGCCACCCGAACTAACGCGCCGGCCGCCCGATCGCGAGGCCGACTCGCAGCCGCTGATTGCAAGAGAGCGGTGAGATCCCGTCAATTTCCGGCCCTTGACTCATGGTTCTCATTGTGAGAACATCAACGAACAGTGAACCACCAGAGTGCCCGTTTAGGTAAGAGGCATACTTTCTTATTCACGATCAAAGGAGACAACACTATGGAAACTCGCAAAGCTTGTTTCATTCGAAAGGAAGACAATAATGAACGTTATCAGCTTCAAGCGGCTCCGAGAATTTTCCTTGGATCACCGCGAAGCGGAGGTTGCGCTAACCGCATGGTACAAGACTGCTAAGAGAGCCAATTGGCAGAACTTTGCTGAATTGAAGCGGGTTTATCCCTCTGCTGATATGGTTGGGAGGTATACGGTATTCAATATCAAAGGTAATAAGTACCGCTTGATCGCACGAATAGTTTATCGAAGTCAGACGTTGTTTATTGTAGCCGTTATGACTCATGAAAAGTACGACTTAGGAAAATGGAAAGAATGAAACGAGCAGTACGCAGAATTGATCCAACGCGTTACAAGAGGCTTTTGTCTCGCACCATGCCTGTAATCATTGAGACCGAAGCAGAGAACGAACGAATGTTGGCCGTTATAGAAAAGTTAATGGACAAAGGTGAGAGCTTGTCGCCTGAAGAGGAAAAACTTCTCAAGCTACTCACCAGACTGGTCGAAGATTTTGAAGAGCGTTATTACCACCCTAAAGATGCAAGTCCACTTGAGGTGCTGCACCATCTCATGGAGTCTCGAGAGGTCAAGCAGACCCACCTTTTAGACGTGTTCGGCTCAAAAGGAATTGCCTCTGAAGTGCTAAATGGGAAAAGAGGAATTAGTAAGACCCAGGCAAGAGCATTGGCTAATTATTTTCATGTTTCGGCTGATCTATTCATTTAGTTCTCACGCTCCGTCTAGCTCGTCCTACTTCGCATCAGGCGGCACCGCAATCGCATTCCCATTCAAGAATCGATCGAACCAGTAGAGCTGCCAATTCAAACTCTCAACTAAATGTTTCGGCTCGCCCGTGCGTGTGAGGTTGTGGTTCTCGCGCGGAAAGAAAACGATCTCAGTCGTTACGCCAAAGTGCTTGAGCGCACGAAACCATTGTTCGCCTTGCTCGATCGGCACGCGATAGTCGTTGTCTGAGTGCAGAATCAAGGTCGGAGTCTTCACATTCTTCGCATACTTCAAAGGCGAGCGGTCCCAGTAAAGATCCATCTTCTGAAAAATATCGCCTCCGAAATCCGCTGAGTGTCCGTAAGCGCCATCGCGCGTGCCATCGTCCGAAATGAAGTTTGAGACGCTGCGTAACGTCACCGCCGCTTTGAAGCGATCGGTGTGGCCGACGATCCAATTGGTCATGTATCCGCCGTAGCTTCCGCCGGTAACACCCATTCGCTCCTGATCGATCCAGGGATATTTTCGTAGCGCCGCGTCCAGGCCGTTCATGATGTCGAGGTAATCTTTACCGCCCCATTCGTTGACGATGCCGCGTTCGAATTTCTGGCCATAGCCGGTCGAGCCGCGCGGATTCGTGAACAGAACCGCATAACCCTTTGCGGCATAAACTTGAAACTCGTGAAACCAATCGACGCCGTATTGGCCCGACGGTCCGCCGTGAATGCTCAAAACCAGCGGATATGTTTTGCCTTCCTGCCAATCGATCGGCTTCACGAAGAAGCCATCAACGTCCCAATCGTCAGCGGTCTTATAAGTGAAGCGCTCGACGTCCGCGAGCTTGAGCTGTTTCCACAACGCTTCGTTCAGGCTGGTCAGTTTCCGTTCGTTCTTGCCGTTTAGATCGGCCACGTAGAGATCGTCGAGATGCTTGAAGTCGTTCGCGAGATAAACCATCTTGCCGCCGGTGAAATTGAAATCGACGTTGCGCACGGCGCGTGGGCCAGATGTCACCTGCGTGACCGACTTCGTGGGAACATCAACGCGAAAGAGATGATTCTCGCCTTTGACGCCGGTTTCGAAGTAGATCGATTTCCCGTCGTCCGACCATTCCAGTTGCCCGGGAATCAGGTCGAGTCCGTTCGCGGCTAACGTCGACGCGGCGCCGCCACTCGATGGCGCCAGCCAAATTTTCGGATGATCGCGATCGTGGACTTCGCCCGCGAAGGCAATTGTCTTTCCGTCCGGCGACCAGCGCGGCTGATTGTCTGATTCATCGTGATTCGAAATCTTCGTCAACGTGCCGCTGCCGTCCGCATTGATCACCCAAACATCGGTGTTGCGGTTCTCGTCATACTCTTTGCCGGTGCGATTCGAGACAAACGCGATGCGCTTGCCGTCCGGTGACCATTGCGGATCACTGTCATTCCAATCATCGCCGCGCGTAATCTGTTTCGCTTCGCCTGACTTCATGTCAACGATCCAGAAATGTGTGCGTCGATCGTCGAACCATCCCGTGTCGTTGAATTTGTAAGAAGTATTCTTGTAATGACGCACATCGCTGCGGTCCTTCGCGTCCCCGGTTCTTGAATCGCTGGGTCCGATTCGACTCACCACGACGAGACGATTGCCATCAGGTGACCAGCGAAACAGGCTCACGCCGTTCTTAAGATTCGTAACGCGTCTAGCTTCGCCGCCATTCATCGACAAAACGTAAACCTGATTGCGCGGTGGTTCGGCACTTCCTGTCGGAGCCGCGCCAGCCGCTGTCGAATCCGGCCGCGAAGACAAGAACGCCAGCGATTTTCCGTCCGGACTCCAGCGCGGCGAATTGGCGGATTGCGGAGATGTCGTGAACTGCCACGGCGCGCGGCTGCCATCGGTCGCGACCATCCAAATCGAAGAGTTACGCCGGTTCTGCGCGCGATCGATTTTCGTCAGAACGTAGGCGACCAAGTTGCCGTCAGGAGAAATGTTCGGATCGCTGATGAACTCAAAGGCGAAGTAATCTTCCGGCGTGATTCCGCGCGGCGTTTGCGCGAGGGCACTTGCAACCACGCAACTCAGCAAGCTCACCAGCAAGATCGATCTGCGACAGACTTTCATGGTTTGTCTCCGGAGTTAGGTTGAATCGGTCGAAGCGCGCGTATGGTAACCGAAATGATGCGGTTAGTGAACGACGCTGACGACGGGAAACATTTATCAAGTTTACCGGCGAAATTGTGGAACGAAACATCTCTTCGGTAAGTTACAATCCGGCAGCAATACTCTTCCCGAACTCGCCCGCGTTCTAACGAATGATTACGAAGGAGTGATGTGTGATGAACAGGATTGGCTCGCTACTTCTGTTAGTTGTGGTGATCGCCGTGTCGGCGTCGGCCATTGAAGCTCAGAGACGTTGGGAGCGTCTGCCGCCGCCGCGCGATCCCCAGTTCTACGTGCCGCGGAACAAGCTTGAAGATTTCGATGGCCGCATGGAAGTGCTTCTGATCAAGGGCCGAAGTTGGGCGGGCACGCTGCGCGCGCAAAATGGATCGGCCAGAGTGGAAGCGATCGAGATTCGCGACACTTCCAATGCGGCGCAGGCCACCGGCGTCGTTGTTACGATCAACGCCGAAGGCGGCCCGCCGGGTGAAATTCGATCGCTAATTGATTACGACGAAATCGATGCGCTGGTTAAAGCGGTTGACACCGCAGCCAAAGCCGGCGAAACGATTACGAAGTTGACCCATTTCGAAGTTCACTATCGCACAAAGGGCGATTTTGAGGTGATGGTCTTCAAGCAGCTCTCGAACAATGCGATTGCGGCGGCAGTTGAAGGCGGCTTTTTCGATCGGTCCCGACTGTTGATGACGCTCGACGATCTTATCAAGCTGCGCTGGATGATCGTGCAAGCGAAAGAGAAGTTGGATGAGATTAAGGGCTAAGAGCAAACGGCAAAGCGCTAAGAGTTAAGTGGCAGAATGCTTGGCTGTTTGCACTTACCACTTTGTGCTAATACCGATGCGAGGGCATGCCGATATGAATGTGCGGACCCGTCGCCACGCCGGGAATGGCGCCGCGAAATGCGGAAAAAGGAATGCCGTTCTTCCGCAAAAAATCCATCAGCGCCTGGCCTTCGACGCCGTCGGGATTCAGCGAGATGTCCATCGCATTGCGATGATCCAAACGCCACTGGTTGTGAATTGCGCCCTGGCCGAAGACCGCGATCGGCAGTGGCCGTTTGAAGGTTTGCTGAAAGAAAGCTTCGACTTTGCCCGCCTGCGAAAGCACCCACGAGCCTGCGCCGGTGTAGCGAATGAATGACGCGCCGCGAATCGTTATTCCTTTGGCTAAGCGGCCGAGCTTTGCGATTTCCTTTTCGCCCTCGACCTCGATCAGGGTCTGCGCGATCTGCGCATCAGCGGTACTAATTTGATTTTCGACGCCACTAACTTTCAACTTGGCGTCAGCCACTGCCGCGTCAGCTTGGTCCAGATCCTTCTTCGCGATCAGGCCCTCCGCCAGGAGCTTCGCCATCTTGTCGCGTTGGGCCTCAGTCTTCTTCACGCTCTCCTGATACAGCGCGAGCAATTTTTCGAGGCTTGCTTTGTACTCCTTTGTTGCCGAGATGTACGAGTCGCGCAGCTTCGAAAGCTCTGTGGGCGGCGGTTGAGTCTCGGTGGTTTTCGGTTTCTGCGGGCGCGATTTCTTTTGCGCCAACGCCGGCGGCGCGATCAAAGCGGCCAGCGCAACCATAACGATCATCAAAATCCAAACGCGCCGATTCCGAAATAACAACGATCTAACTCCTGACGAGATCTCTCTGCCTCGCGATTGGCTCATAACTCATCGAACATTTCTTCGTCGATGTAACACCAGCCCCAATCTTCGCCCGGCTGGAATGACTTGATGATCGGGTGTTGCGTTGCGTGGAAATGTTTCGTGGCGTGCTTGTTCTTAGACGAGTCGCAACAGCCAACGTGGCCGCACGTCAAGCAGAGACGCAGATGGACCCAAGTGTCACCGATCTTCAGGCAGTCTTCACAGCCTTCAGCGCTCGGCGTGACTTCGCGGATTTGATCGAGATGGGTGCAGTTCATAAATGTTTAGTTGTCCGCAGATTACGCAGATTACACAGATAGGAAATGCAACCGGAGATCAAGAGTCAGCTATACTCATGCCCTAATCTGTGAAATCTGCGTAATCTGCGGATGGTGCTTCTTCAAAGCAAACTCTTTATCCAACCACCATCAACCGGCACCGACGTTCCGGTGATGTAGCTGGCGCGCTCGGAAACCAGAAACGCCGCCAGCGCGGCGAACTCGCTTGGTGTGCCAATGCGTCGCATCGGAATCTCTTGCTCCCAGCGCGCGACAAACTCTTCCGGCGTGATTCCTTCTTTCTCTGCCATCATGCGCGACAATTCTTCGACGCGTTCGGTGCGCGTGTAGCCGGGCATGATGTTATTGACTGTGATGCCGCTCTGTGCAACTTTGTTCGCGAGCGTCCGCGCGAAGCCCGTCACCGCCGCGCGCAAGCTATTCGAAAGGATCAAATTATCGACCGGCTGTTTCACAGCGATGGAAGTAATGTTGAGAATCCGTCCCCAGCGTCGTTCCTTCATCCCCGGCAACACGTGACGAGCTAACTCGATCGCGCTGTGCAGGAGCAAACGCGTCGCGGCCTCCCATTGCTCGAGCGTGAAACTTTCAAATGGCCCAGCGGGCGGACCACCGGCATTTGTCACCAGAATATCGATGCGGCCAAATTGCTCGATGCCCGCGTTGACGAGTCGAGCAACATCATCCGCGTTCGAAACGTCCGCGCCCACGCCGAACACCTTGCTGCCGGTAGGGGTTTGAATCTCTTGCGCGACGCGATCGATTGCTTCCTGTTTACGGGAACAGATGATAAGCGATGCGCCTTCGGCAGCGAGTTCTTCCGCGACGGCACGCCCCAGCCCGCGACTCGACGCGGTGACGAGAGCGACTTTGTTTTTGAGACCAAGGTCCATGACGTCTGTGTCAGTACCGCGAGCGATAGCGAGCGGATATAACAAGCTCCATTGAGAAAAAACGTGAAACGTATGCGCCAGATTCATTTGATCCGCTCGCTATCGCTCGCGGTACTGACACGCTATTTCTGCCTTAGATAATCATCCGTCTTGTCCAACCAATCCTGTCGCGGCGGGCTGAAGATATCGACGTCAAGCGTGTCTTCCAGCGCTTCGGCTTTATGCAGCACGTGCGACGGAATGTGCAGCACTTCGCCGGCCATCACATCGATCACCTGCGCCTCATCAGCGCCAATCCAAAAGCGCAATCCGCCCTCGAGGATGTAAGTGATCTGTTCGTTCTCGTGCGAGTGCCGCGGCACGACGCAACCCTTCTTCAGATAGACATGCGCCAGCATCATGCGATCCCCGGTGATCAGCTTGCGCGAGAGTAATTCAGTCAGCGGTTCTTCGGGAATATCCTTCCAGCGATACTGCGTCACAGATTGTTGGGCCATTGGTTCGTCTCCTGTTCGATGTGACGCAAATTGCCAATTTGCGCTACAAGGCCATTCAAATTACCCGATCACCTCGCCTCCTGTAAATTTGGAACCCCATCCAGGCGATTGGCGTGAAACTGATGCAGTGATTCAAGGGCTCAGTGTGCCACGTGCTATCATTTGGCCGTCCCGGACTTGAGGTTTAGTAACCAAACCGATTGCCTGATCGTCTAATCGATCAGAAAGCACCGAGCCATCTTCCCGCGTTCGGTCTCAGAGGTAACAATCAATGCTGATAAAAAAGTTCCTTCCGTTCCTGATTCTGCTTTCGGCTGTTTCAGTTGCCGTGGCGCAGGACGCCACGTCGCAAACCGCGCTCGCGCAAGCGACGCCGGACACGCAACAGCAGCAGGAAGAGAAAGCGAAGCTGGAAAAGAAAGCCGTCGCGCTGCTGGAGCAGGTGGTCACCGAATCGCAGGGAATGAAGCTGCCTGAGAATCGCATTCGCGTGCAGATTGCCGCGGGCGACATGCTTTGGGACAAGACTCCGGCACGCGCGCGAAGTTTGTTGGCTGATGCCGGAGCGCTGCTGGGCCAGATGCTGCTCGATGTCGATCGCACTGATCGAGACGAAGTGCAGATGGTGAATCAGTTGCGCCAGGAGTTGGTCCTGACGGCGGGCCGTCACGATGCGGAACTCGGTTATCAACTGCTGCGATCGACACAACAGCAACAGACACCAGTGAACACGACAGTGGCGACGCGCGGAAACCGCGCCTTCATGTTCGATCAGACCAACAACCTCGAACAGAATCTGCTGGCGACCATCGCGACAACCGATCCCAAGTTCGCTTATCAAAAGGCCGTCGAGTCGCTCGACAAAGGCGAGTTTCCGACGTCACTCAATCGCATTCTCACGCAACTGCAAACCAAAGACGCCGAGTTGTTCAAGAAGTTGTCGGATAAAACCCTGAGCCGTTTGGCTTCCGACAGTTTGCTTTCAAGTCGCGAAGCCACAAGTGTCGCGGTGAATTTGCTGATGTCCGGACCACGCGCCACCAACACTGCCGGCGTTGCGACGACCGATGCGAACGCGGGCGCGCGCGCGACGAATCCAGTTTTGAACGAGAGCGCTTATCACGATCTGATGGACAATGCGATTACTGCCGCAATGTCCGTCACCTCGGCCGGGCCGATGGTGAACAATCCGCGCGGTGGCGGTGGCGCGCGAGTCTATCGCGGCCCCCAGCAACAACAACAGCAACAGCAAACTCCGCCGACTGACGAACAGACGCGCCAGAACAACGCGCGCACGATCCTGTTTTCGCTCCAGGCGATGTTGCCGCAGATTGACCAATACCTTCCCGAGCGCGCGTCGTCGGTGCGGCAGAAACTTACCGACCTCGGCATCAACAACAACCAGATGATCAACTTCGGCAATCAGATGCGCGTCGCGATGCAGCAGGGCACCAGCGATAGCCTCGAGACCGCCGCGAAAACCGCGCCGCCGCAAGTTCAGTCGCGTCTTTATCAACAAGCTGCACAGAAAGCGATCGATGAAGGCAACACGGACAAGGCGATTCAGATCGCGACCGATCATCTGGATGAGTCGGGCCGCAACTCGATCATGCAGGCGGTCGATTTCAAGAAGCTGACGACCAACGCATCGCCCGAAAAGCTCGGCGAGATCAAGCTAAAGCTGGCGGCTTTGCCTTCGGATTCCGATCGCGTGAAGTACCTGACCGACCTCGCGACAGCCACCGAGAAGGACAATCCGAAGCTGGCACTGAAATTCTTGGACGATGCGCGAAATCTCGTGACCAAACGCGCGACGAGCTACAAAGATTTCGAAGATCAGATCAAAGTTGCCGACGCTTACTCGTCGCTGCAATCGAAGACGAGTTTCGAAATTTTGGACATGGGCATCGGACAGCTCAACGAATTGCTCAACGCCGCGACGGTGCTGAACGGATTTGAAGTTGACATGTTCAAGGAAGGCGAGCTGTCACTGCGCAGCGACAGCGATCTCGTCGGCATGGTGGCGCGTTACGGCCAGGAACTGTCGGCACTGGCGAAAGTTGATTTCGAAGGCGCGCGCATGACTGCGGACAAATTTCTCCTACCCGAACCACGCATGAACGCGCGACTCAACATCGTGCAGAGCATCCTGGGGACACAGCCAATGGCGAACTTCAACAATCGCCAGCGTGGTAATAATTTCCAGTTTCTTATGAGATGACTCTTAGGGCTTAGGGCATTGGGTGTAGGGTGTAGGGGGTTAGGGTGCAGCAGCGCCGCAATGCGGGATGGCGGACTACTGGAAATTCGTGCTAGATCAGTTTCTTAATTTGAAATCCCCAGGTCGATTTCTGGCTCTAATCACAACCACGAGACAGCCAACAAATCCAACAACCGAAACAAGAAGGACGGCGCCATAAATTTGAGCAGCCCGCATGGCTCTGTTCGGTCTGAAATCAACACTATTACCCCCTAAGCTAAGGATGACAAAGGCGAGCAAGCAGTACAGCGAAGGAAGCGGAAAGAGCACCAAACCAATCTTTGACAACGTTCGCTTCATTTCGCGGCCGCCTCTCTGCTCTAACCGAAACTTGGACACTACCGGCCACCAGCTCACTTGGATGGTCTTCGTTTCTCTACACCCAAACCCCTAACACCTACACCCTTCAGCTTCTCGGCGGCAATACGCAAAACTTCCTGCACTTGCTGATCCCAATATTGCCAACTGTGATTGCCGGGCAGTTCGCGGTACTCGTGCGGGATTTTCTTTTCCAGGAACAATTCTGAAAGTTCGCGATTGCGATCGAAGTGTTGCGCCGCGTCTTCCGTGCCGCAATCAAAATAAAAGTAAGGAAGCGAAGCGACCCGCGCCGGTGACAAGCTGTGCGTGATTTCAAAAACGTCGTTCGCTTTGCGTGTTTCGCTTCCCAGCGGACCAAACGTTTTCATGAATGGTTCCAGATTCGGGCTGGCCATTTCCCTTTCGGCATAGCGCGTGACGCCGAACGCGCCGCTCATCGAACCCGCAAAGACGAACGTCGCTGGATATTTCAACCCAAACTTGATCGCGCCGTAACCACCCATCGACAAACCAGCAATCGCGCGTCCGTAGCGCGATTGAATGGTGCGGTAACGCTTATCGACGTCAGGCATCAGCTCTTTCAAAATATAACTCTCGTACTTGTCGTTAATTCCCGCCGCCCCATCGATGTACCAACTGTCGTTGCCTTCCGGCATCACGATGATCATCCGGTATTGCGCGGCGTAGTCGGCGATATTCGTGCGCGTCAGCCAATCGGTGTAATGCCCGCCCCAACCATGCAGCAGATACAAAACCGGATAACGCGTCGTTGCCGCAGCGCGATAACCCGGCGGCAAGATAACGTTGTAAGGCAAAGTTGCGTTGATTAGTTTGCTCTGAAACTGAATCGTTTCGACGGAAGTGTGCTGCGCGTTAGCAGTCAGACTGGCGGCGCTCACCAGCGCGAGTAGAACGCAAAAGCGAACAACGGCTTTCAGGGCGTTGGGGCGCGTCATTTTTCGGCCAACCACGATCGATAGATTCGTTTCTGTTGATTTGTCGGCGAGGGCAACTGGACGATTCGATAAGGCACATCAACGCGCCCGCCGAGCTTGATTTCCAGCGTCCGGAGATTGTCGTCACGGAACAGCGTGAGGTGTACTACATCCCCCGGTTTCTTATCGCTGATCAAAGTTTCGAAGAGTTCCTTGTTCACGCGCGCGCCGTCCAAAGCGATAATTTGATCCTTGGCACTCACTCCTTGTTCATAAGCGGGCGAGCCGGCACGCACGTTCTTTACCGAAATTACGCCCGCGGTCTCTTCCAAGTCCGCGCCAAAATAGGGCTTGAGCGATGAAGCGCCTTCGCCGCTTTCCAAACGCAGACCGGCCGCGGAAAGATACTCGTTGTAAGGAAGCTCCTCAACGCCGCGCACGTATTTCGCAAAGAAATCTTCGAGGCTCGCACCGGCCATTAACTCGCAAACCTTCTGAAAATCCGCAGGCGAGTAATTGCGATTCTTTTCATAAAACTCATGGTAGAGGTAGCGCATCACGTCATCGAGCGACTTCGCGTTGTTGGTGCGCCGCCGAATGTCGAGATCGAGGAGTAGGCCCAGCAACTCGCCTTTGTCGTAATAAGAAATCTGCGAGTTCACCGAATTTTCATCGGGCCGGTACTCTTTGATCCAGGAGTTGAAGCTCGCGTCTTCCGCGCTCATCTCCAAACGGCCGGGCGTGTTCTGAAAATCCTTGATGCGTCGCGCCAAACCAGCCAGATAATCGCTGTCCGAATTCAAACCAGCGCGGCGCGTCATCAGGTTGCCGTAATAATCAGTGATGCCTTCCGCGACCCAGAGGTTTCGCGTGTAGTTTTCTTTGGTGTAATCGAATGGTCCCAGCGCGTCGGGGCGAATTCGCTTCACGTTCCACAGATGAAAGAACTCATGCGCGACCAGGCCGTAGAAGCTTTGCCAGCCACGTTCAGTGGCAAAGTTGAAGCGGCGAAATCCAAGCGCCGTCGAATTCAAGTGCTCGATCCCGCCGCCCGTATTCGCGCGCAGGTGCAGGATGAACGTGTAATTGCGATAAGGAATGACGCCAAACATCTGGACTTCGGCCTCGACAATTTTCTGCACATCGGCCTTCATGCGGTTCGGATCGTAGTTGCCTTCGCCATCGATCACGATGCGGTGCGGCACACCGCGCACCGTGAAGTCGATCTGTTTGAAGTTGCTGATTTCGAAGGGTGAGTCGTAAAGAATGTCGAAATTCTCGGCCTGAAAAGTGTTTGGTTGGCCGGCGACAGCAGGCAGGCCAGTCGCCACCTTCCAACCTGCGGGCGCGTTAACGCGCACAGTTGATGGCGCATTTATTCTTCCGTCGGGATACATCAACAGCGCCGCGTTGTTCCAGAAAGCATGCTCGGAATTCAGTTCGTTGGTGCGCACCGTCAATTCGTTTGCATAGACGCGATAGGTCGCACGCCACAGTCGCGCGCCGTTAGTCTTCACGCGCCAGGTGTTCTTGTTTACCTTCTGCCAAGCGAGCGCGCGGCCACCGGCATCAGCCGCAAAGTCCTGCACGTGCCGCTCGTATTCGCGGATTAAGTACGAACCCGGCGTCCACACCGGCATTACTAGATCGGTTTCGTTCGGTACGTTCAAATTTGCCGGAATCTGAAGGCGCATTTCGACTTCCAGCAGATGCGTCCATGGCTTGGGCATGGAGACCGTGAAAGAAATCTCCGAAGCGTTGGGCGACTGCGCGTAAATTCCCGAAGCCGCGCATCCGATCAGCAGAAGCAAATGAAAGAGACGCAAAGAAATTATCCGCTGCATTCTATTTCCAAAATTTTCCAAGACGATTTTTGAGTGATGTTACTACGAGAAACCGAGTTATCTGAACCCTCTGCGTTGGCTGCTCGCGATTCCGGCGGAAGAGATTTATATTTGCTCCGTTCCAAACACATTTCGATCAAGAGGTAACGATCATGCTTCGCAGGCTCGCACAAACAGGCTCATCCTGGGCGCCGGTTCCTTTGCGGCTGGCTTTGGCAATTGCGTTCATCGGTCATGGCGCTCAGAAAGTCTTTGGTTCGTTCAATGGGCCAGGCTGGGCCAAGTGGACATCCTTGACGCAGGCCGTGCCGTTTCCCTTCATGCGCCCGACCTGGCTGTGGCTGGGTGCGGCGGCGATATCAGAACTTCTCGGCGGAATCCTGGTGATGCTCGGCTTGCTGACGCGGGTCGGGGCCTTTCTTCTAATTTGCGTAATGCTCACGGCGATGCGCACTCAGTGGCCGGCCTTTTTTCCGCCGGCGGGAATGGAACTGGCGATGGCGATGCTCGCTATGTCACTGGCGCTGCTGATTTCCGGTGCTGGTCAGGTTTCAGTGGATCGAATGATCAGTCGAAGGCGATAGACCGGTTTTGAGTTCTGAGTTGCAGCGTTTACGCTACCGGCTGGATGATCGTGAGCGGATTCGAGGAGATATCAAAACTGAAAACTGAAAACCCAAAACTGCTATGAAACGCTCGCCGCTCCTTGTCATCTTCATCACGGTCTTCATCGATCTCGTTGGCTTCGGGATCGTGATTCCAGTTCTGCCTTTCTACGCCGAAGGCACCAAGTTCGGCGCCACCCCCAGCCAGGTTGGTCTTCTGTTCGCATCGTATTCGGTAATGCAGCTTATTTTCTCGCCCGTGTTGGGCCGGCTGTCAGACAAATATGGTCGCCGGCCGATTTTGCTGATTAGCCTTTTGGGCACCAGCGCGGGATTTTTGATCCTTGGATTTGCGACAACGCTGACGATGCTGTTCATCGGTCGCATCATTGACGGAATTTCTGGCGGAAATATTTCGACCGCGCAAGCTTACATCGCCGACGTCACGACTAAAGAGAATCGCGCGAAAGGCATGGGGTTGATTGGCGCCGCGTTCGGACTTGGGTTTGTGTTCGGTCCGGCGATCGGTGGCGTGCTGAGCCGTTGGGGAATCAACGTGCCGTTTATGTTTGCCGGCGGTTTGGCTTTCGCGAACGCGATCCTGCTGTACTTTGCGTTGCCGGAAACCGTGACGAAGGATCATCCCGCGCGAGTCTCAGCCGCGAGTGGCCGCGGTTGGCATCAGCTAGTCGCTGCTTTGAAGAATCCCCGCCTGGGCTATGTGATGACGATTTATTTTCTGGGGATTGTCGCATTCTCGATCATGACGGCGACGTTCTCGCTTTTCCTGATGTTTCGGCTTGGCTATGACGCGTTTCACAACGGCTGGGTATTCGCGTTCGTCGGGATCATTTCGGCGGCAATTCAGGGCGGGATGATCGGCAAGCTGGTCAAGAAATTCGGCGAGCCGCTGCTAGTGATCGTCGGAGCGATCCTGTTCACCGCGAGTCTATTCGTAATTCCATTCGTTAAGCCGACCACCGGGCTGTTGGCAATTCTCACGATTGGCGCGGTGACCGCGATTGGGCAAGCTCTCTCTGCGCCGTCGCTTAGCAGTCTGGCGTCGAAAAGCGTTGGCGCCGGCGAGCAGGGCGGCGTACTCGGCGCGATGCAATCAGTGGCCAGCCTGGCGCGCGCGGTTGGGCCCTTGCTGGCGGCCGTTTTGATCCATGATGCTTTGCACCAGGGCTTCGACGGTCTGTTTCAGAAGATGAGCGATGCATCGATCCTGCACACGTTCTGGACTGCCGCAGCGATTCAGTTCGCAGGTCTGCTGCTGGCTTTGTATTTCGCGCGCGCGTACGGAAAGCGATTTGCGGGGACTGAAATTTCTGAGAGCGCGTAAGAGTTAGCCGCAGATGAACGCGGATTGCGCGGATAGAAGAGAAAGCTAGTTTCTTTTCTATCCGCGCTTATTTGCGTCTATCCGCGGCTAATTCTCTGTTCAGGGTCCAAATCGGCGACGATACTCAGTCGAGGTGAGGAACGCCTTGACCATTTCAGCGTCGATGTAATTACCGTTGAATTGGTTCAGCTTGCTGAGCCAGAAGTTATAGCCCGCAAAGTTCAGGCCCGGCTCAGGCGCTGCATCCGGGTTTCTCCGCAGGTAACCGAAATACTGCAACAGCACAAACGCGCGATTGAACTCGCGTTGCGCGAGCGTAGCGTTCTCAGCAACTTTCCTGAGGACACTGGCTCGCAACGTCGGGTTCGACGGGTTCGGCGACAACTCGCTGATCAGTGCCGCGCGTTCGCTAAACGACAGCACGTTGCCCGCGTTCGCATCCAGGGCGTCAACGAAAGCCGTTGCGCTCAACGCCGCGGGATAGCGCGTCAGGAATGCGGGCCGTTGCACGAAGGCTTGAGCAAACGCCGTCTTGTTGGTGTCGAGCTGCGCCTGCCAGTTGCCGACACCCACGATCACTCCGTTGCCGATCTGCTGCGTGTCCGTCAGGAAATTGGTGAATCGGACGGGCACCGGAATGGTCGGCGGATTGATGTCACCGAAGCCTGCCTTGTACGTTCGCTCGACGAAATAGCCGGTGTTCTGGAATTCAATCGACAGGAAGAAGGCCGCCGAAGTATCGATGCGTCTCACTTCGCGACATTGAGCGTTCGCTCCGCACGAGTCGATGTTGTTCTTCCAGAAAGCGAGACCCGACGGGTCGGGTTCGCGACTCAGGAAGTCGCGATACTGTTGCCGCACGAATGTGTCGGTGTCGTCCAGCGGATTGCCAGCCGGCTCAGTCACATCATCCGCGATTGTCAGTGTCGCCGTCATCGTCGTCGCGCCGGGTGTGGGGAAGCCAACTCCCGCTCCGGTCAAATTCGAGAGCGTCAGCGTCAACGATTCCGGACCTTCGACGAAGTTGTCCTGATTGATCAGGACAGTGAACGTCTTGGATGCGCCATCGCCTGATGCCCAACTCAACGTTCCCAGCGCCGTCTCAAAATCGCATCGGGAAGACGCGACACCACTCGCCGTGGAACACGGCAGCACCGTCGTGGCCGTGCTGTCATCGGGCGTCGCGTAGTTCACCGTGACGGCTTGAGATAAATCACCAATTCTTTGCACGGTGATCGTGGTGAAGCCTGCGCCTTCTGTGGTGTTGTAGGTCGCTGAGCTGAACCGAATGATCGATCCAACCTGTTGACCGCCCGACAGCGTGCCGCTGCTCGTGTTGAAGTTGGCGTCGCCGCTGTAGTCAGCCGTGATGGTGTGTAGTCCTGGCGTCAGGGCGCTCGTCGAGAAGGTCGCTACTCCGCTGCCGTTCAAAGTCTGGGGCGAGCCGAGATTCGTGCCGCCGTCTTTGAACTGGACTGTGCCTGTGGGCGTACCGGCGCTCGAAGCCACCGTCGCCGTAAACGTAACGCTTTGTCCGTTATTCGACGGATTGGGCAATGCGGTCAAAGCGGTAGTCGTTGCGGCCTTGGCAATGCTGAAAGTCTGCGGCACGTTCGTGGCGGCGTTGTAGTTGCTGTTACCGGCCTGTGAAGCGGTGATCGTGCAACTGCCGGCGCCAGTGAGGTGAACCGTTCCCGGAGCCGGTGTCGTCACCGTGCAATTGCCGCTCGCGCCGAGCGTGACTGCCAAGCTCGAGGATGCCGTCGGCGAAACAACGAAGTCAGCGTCGCCAAACGTCTTGCCGGCAATCGATGCAAACGTGATCGTCTGGCTGGCCTTCGCAATGTTGAAGGTTTGCGAGAGATCCGACGCGGCGTTGTAAGTTGCGTTGCCTGCTTGAGAGGCCGTGATGGTGCAGCTTCCGGCTCCCGTGATGTGGACGGTGCCGGGCGCTGGAGTACTAACCGTGCAGTTGCCGCTCGCGCCGAGCGTGACTGCCAAACTTGACGAGGCAGTCGGGGAAACAACGAAATCTGCGTCGCCAAACGTCTTACCGGAAATTGATCCAAACGTGATTGATTGGTTCAACTTGTTATTCGTCAGGCTGAAGCTCACCGTCGGAATGTTCGGCCCAACACTCGCGACGACGTTGTATGAACCGCCGATCGCATTCGCCGTGAAGGTTGGCGCAGTCGCCACGCCGCTCCCGTCCGTGTTCACCGTGGCGGTCAGCGAGCTGCCGGGGAAAGTGCCGCTGGCGCCGCTGTTTGGCGCCGTGAACGTCACCCCGATCCCGGAAATGGGATTCCCCGAATTGGTCAACGTCGCCTTCAAAGCAGTTCCGAGAGCCGAATTGACGTTTGTGTTTTGTCCTGAGCCCGCGGTTACGGTCAACACGTAGTTGGTTTCGACCGCGCCGATGTCAACGGCGCTTCCAACTGCGCGATTGAGTCCGCGCTGATCGAACGGCAGCGGTTCCGAGGTATCGCTATTGCCGTTTAGATCGAAGGTGTCCGCGGGCAAGTTCGCATTGCTGCCGGCGTTGATTGCCGAACTTGCGGGCTGCGGCAAATGAGTTTGCGTCGGTCCGCCATTGGCTGCCAAAGCCCCCAGCAGCGCGTTAATGGGCGAGCCGGCTGAGCCAACTTGATTGCCGTTGGATCCGTTCGTGATGCCGGTCATGTTTGTGCCGTCACCGATTAGATTGAACGAACTGCTCGCATCGACTGCGCCACTGACATCATCACGAGTTGTTCCAGTGCCCCGGAAATTACCGGCCACGATCGTGTTCTTCAGGGTCACTGTGCCGGCGTTGCGGAAAATGCCTCCGCCTTGCTCGGCGCCGCTGTTGTCAGAATCGGAACGGTTGTTGGTAATGGTCGCGTTGGTTGCGGTCAGCGTTCCAGCGCCATCGTTGTAAACTCCGCCACCTTGTCCGGCCGAGCTATTTCCGCTGATGGTGCCGTTAATGATTGTCAGCGCGTTGGTGTTAACGAAACCGCCGCCGAAGCTCACCGAAATGTTGCCGCTCACCGTGCTGTTCAGCAGGGTTAGCGTGCCGCCGTTGGAAATTCCACCGGCGCGGTCCGCGCTGTTGCGGGTAATCGTCACCTTGTTAAGGACCAACGTCCCGGAATTGAGAATGCCGCCACCCGGATTGACGGCAATGAAGCTCGGACTGATGCCCTCGGTCTTGTCCTCACTTGCGGCTGGAATCACCGCGCCATTGAGGTTGCCATTGGTGATTGTCAGCCCAGAGATGTTTACCGTAAAGGTGCTGGCTACGTTGAAGATGCGGAAGTTCGGAGTTCCGCCCGCGGTACTGCGCTGCACCGTCAACAGGTTCGCGCCAGGTCCCGTAATGGTCAGGTTCTTATTGATCAGCAATTCGCCACTCGTCAGCGAAATCGGACTCGCCACCTGACTCATGTCAAAAACGATGGTTGCGCCATCACACGCGTCAGCGATGGCCTGACGCAGACTTCCGGCTCCACTGTCGGCATTAGTCGTGACGACTGGATTGGTCAAACACGCAAACACGTCGGTATTCGCCGAGGAGTTGTTGTTGTCCGGATTGGGATCGTTTGTGCTGGAGCTAACCGTGGCGGTGTTGAAGTAAGACGTTCCCGGCGAAGCGCTCGAAGGGATGTGAGCCGTAAGAGTGAACACATTGCTGCTGCCGACCGCGAAGCTGGCGTTTGTACAGCTGACTGTGCCGTTGGCGCCCACCGACGGAGTCGTGCATGACCAACCGGCCGGACTCGACAACGAAACAAACGTCATGTCGCCCGGTAACGGATCAGTCAGGGTTACACTCGCAGCCGCGTCCGGACCCGGATTGATGACAGTGAGCGAATAGACAATGTCGCGATCGGGCAGAGAATTAGCCGCGTTCGCGGACTTCGTTACGCCCATGTCCGCACTCGCCGGAGGCGGCGTGAACGGCTTTTCAAATGCGCCAATATCGACGGTCACATGAACGACGCGCGGGAAGCCAGTTCCACGTTGGTCCGTGGTGAGCGCATTATTGTTCTGATCAACCGCCACCGAATTCTTACCGGTGTCGATTGCCGGACTGAAATCCCCAAGCGCTCGTGTGAACGTCGGCCCGCCGTTGTCTTGCAGTGCTCCCAGCAATGGGTTGACCGTTGCTTCGGTGGTGCCGATCTGATTTCCATTGTCGTTGGTGATTCCGATCGCGCCCGTGCCGTCGCCTATCAGATTGTTCGAGCTGGAAGAGTTGATCGTGCTCTCCGGACTGCCGGCAAAGAAGAAATCAGCCGGCGCGCAGAAAATATCATTAGCGGCGTCACCAGCACTTTGGCCCAGCGCGACGATCGTGTTGTTGAGAGTGATCGGGTTGCTGCTGGTCTGCGCAATGTTGCCGCCATTCTGCCCATTCGACGTGTTACTTGCGATGGTCACATTCGTCAGCAGTGTTTGCGAAGTCCCCGAGTTGAATAACCCACCACCATTGCCGTCTGCCTGATTGCCGCTGATCGTCGTGTTGATGATCTTGACCGTGCCGCCTCCGGTGTTGATGGCGCCGCCCTCACCCGGCGATCCAACCGCACTATTGCCCGTGAAGGTGCAATTGGTGATCGTCAGATTGCCGAGGCTATAGATTCCGCCGCCTGCTGTTGACTGCCCATTGGCGATGGTCAGGTTTGAGATAGCGAAATTCTTGGACGCGCTGATATTGAAAACGCGGCCGGCGCTATTCCCGCTGATCGTCAGGCTCTTAGCAGTTGATCCAGCAATCGTCAGATTCTTGGCAATGGCCAACTCGCCGGTGGTCAAAGTGATCGTGTCTGGGCCGCCGCCGGGGATGTTGAAATCGATCGTACCGCCATCACAGATGTCCGCGATCGCCTGACGCAATGAGCCCGCGCCCGAATCGTTGGTATTCGTTACCGTGATCGAGCTCTGGCCAGCGGCCAACGTAGTTGCGAGCGATGGGGCGCTGGAGCAACCAGCGCCGGTTACAACTACCGTGTAGTTACCGATCTGGTTCGCGATGTAATTCTGATTATTGGCCCCGCCAATTGGATTTCCATTTAGATACCATTGATTTCCGGTGGCGCTGCTCGAAGTCAGCGTGACGCTGCCGCTGGGACAGAGACTTGTGGTACCACTTGGGTTAATCGTCGGCGTCGCCGGAATTGGATTGATCGTCACAGGCTGCGAACCCGAGACCACGCAACCATTCGGCGCGTTGACCGTCAGGTTCAACGTCACATTGCCCGACGCGCCCGCAGTGTAGGTTACGCTCTGAGTGTTAGTGGCCGACGTGATCGTGCCATTGGTAATACCCCACGCATAACTCGTCATGCCCGCTGGACCCGATGCCGTGTTGCCGGTCGAATTGGAACAGACGGCGGCGGGCGTAGGCGTAATTGTGGCGGTGGTGCCACTACAATCGACGACGTTGAAGCAGATAGTCGCATCGTTCAGCGACGGTGTGACATTCGCGTCGGTCGTAGAAAGAAACGCTTTGTACCGAAGATAGCGGAAGTTGTAGAACTGACTGAGAGAGACCGGACTCGTCGTGAAGAAAGTTCCGGCGGTCCCATCAGGCCCGACGAAATTGAATGGGCCGTTCGGCGAATTACTTCCGGCTACCTGGAAATTGATGGCCGTGTTCGCCGGCGTGGTCGCGTTCCAACTGAGAGTACCCCAAATCGCAGTCTTGCCGGCGGAAGGATTCGCATCCTTTACTGAAGATATTAGGTTACCGGCGGTGAGATTCTGACCCATCCACACACGGAAGCCCGCGTCGGTGGTCTGAGTCGAGGTGAGCGGACTCGACCAGACTGTCCCGCTTGAGCTGCCAGAAAGGCGCGTGCCTCCGGAATAGACGTCGGCGCCGCTGCGCGTCAGAGCATACGTGCCAGTAGGATTCACATTAGGATGAATAATGAAGGCGTACATGGTGCCGCCCGTGAGTGCCACGGGAGACGCAAACGTCGCGGTGTAATACTGCTGGGTGCCACTAATAAAACCGGGAATCGTCGCGGTAGCGAGATCCGCGCCTGTCGGAAAGCCGCCGCTCGTGGCGCGGATGCCGACGGTCAGGTTTTGCGGCGAGCCAGAACAACTGCTGCAAAAGAGATTGATGTCGATCTTCGTGACCTGTCCCGTGCTGATTGGAGTGAAAGTTTGGCCACCCCAAGTCGTCGCCGTGACACTGCCGCCCGACGTGGTAATAAGTGAGTTCTGCGGATCACCAGTCGAAAGGACCGCAGAACCCGGTGTCGTTACGAGATCGACGCCGGCGGGTGTGCCGCCCTGCAAGTCGATCTGGGTGGTGTCCACGAGGCAACCGGTCGTAGGGGCGTCGGCCAACGAAAAGTTTTGCGTGGTGGTATTGCCGTCAGTCACCGAAACCGCCGATGCCGAGGCAGCGATGAAACCGGGCTTACTCGCGCCGACTGAGGGATAAGTGCCAGCCGGAATGGAAAATGAATAGAACCCGGCACCGTTTGTCGTGGTAGATCGCGAGCCGAACTGCACGGTGCTCCCCGCGATCGGTGCGCCACCGTTTGTGGCAGTCACGGTGCCGGAGAGAGTGCCGCCTGCGCCGACCGGCGTACAACCCGGAAATGGACCAAACGAGCCGATGCGCGTCAGATGATTGAGCCCGTCAACGGCGTAATACATGTTGGTGTACCAGAAAGTACAGCCGTTGGGATCGAGCGACATAGTGCTGTAGTCGCCCCAACGGGTACATGTTGAGCCGCCGCAGGTTCCCGTCTGCGTTCCCGTGCCCTGAATTAGAAGCTGCTCAGTCTGGCTGAAAGTGTTAATCGGATCGGTTGCCAGCCTGCCTGCGTACATGATCGCCGGCTTGGTCGTGCTGCTCGAAGTGCTGTAGCCGAGCGCCATGTCGCCCGCGCGATCGACTGCAAGACTCGGCATGAAGCGATACATTACGTTGGCCCCGTCGGGATCCCATGTCGTTGCTTGCGAAATGTTGGGATTCACAGTGCCGCCGCTAACGTCCACCTGATACCAGCGCGGCGCAGCGAAACCGGATGTATTGCCTCTGCGGACGGTGTGTGTGGCCCACAGCGATTCAACGCCGCCAATGTTTGTGTACTGGTTCTGCATCATTGCCCGGATCTGCAGCACGTCGAGCGCGTTGCCGCCGAGCGATGGTGCGTTCGGTACCGCGGCGTTCGGCCAGCTCGTCGCAGCGGACGGTACGTCGGGCCCGGTGAAAGTCGATTGCGAAATGTGATTCCAATCGACGTGAAACTTGTATACCGTCACCGCATTAAGATAGAGCCAGGTTGATAGATAGTAGTTCGGCGTACCTGGGGCCGGGGTGCCTGTTTGCAGCCGCGCGTTCGAAGGAAGAATGGTGAAATCGCCGCCGAGAATATCGAATGAGACGACCTGTGGGTTCGCTACGCCGGCATACATCTGTTGCTTGTTAAAAGCATAGGCGCGTGCGTTCTGAAACGGCGCGCCACTCGGGAAGCCGAAGATACTCGCGGTCATGTACAGACCATCCGGCCAGATACCAAACTTGGGATAGTCGCCCAGACCGTAAGCGGTGTTTATCGAATAGAAGTTCCATCCGCCTGAAACTGGATCACCGGTCTGCGATGCAGCTATGCACTGAAATGCCCCCGGCGGATTAACGACATTGCCGCTGCTAAGTTGAAAAGCAAAGTCGGTAATAATCCAACGGTCTTCGAAAGTATCGTAGAGGATGACAGGATCGCCGAAGTTATTTGTGTCACACAGGTTCCCAAAACTCCCCTGGCTCATGAATGTGTTCAGTGTGAACGCGGCAACGCGCACGCCGTCTGATTTGCGGAAGATGCCGATTGAAGAGTTAATCGATTGGATGTAGTAAGTCGGACCGACATCACCGACAGTATCTGGCGGATGCCCCGCGCCCCACGTGGCGAAATCCAGACCATCAAAGCTTGCTGTGGGTGCGGGCGCGGGCGCGCTTGGCGTAATCTGTTGCCCGGGCGCGGCCAGATCTACTTGCGGCTGTACAGAACTTCTGCCCGGAAAAGTGATCGGGTTGGGCTCAGGCTCTTCACGCTCGGGCCGCTCGCGCTTGATGGGTGTCCGATAGGGCAAACTGCGGAGATCGCCCTTGAACGGACGCGCACTGGTGAGACGTTCTTCTTTCGGTTTAGATCTCCCCTGGTCACGCTGGGTAGGATTTTGCGCTGTTATTTCTTGCTGGAAACTGCCATCTGCTTTCGGCTCCTGCTCAGTTAAGGCTCGAGCGAAATTCGTTTCCGACGCCCCAATCACGGACGAAGTATTTGACGATCCGGTTCTGGCAGATAGTGTTCGCGGAGTGGCAAATACCTGTGCCCATCTTTGCTCCGCAGTTCCCGCCTCTTGCGCACTGAGCTTGGCGCGGGTCGTTTGCAACACGCCCAAAGCTACGATTGACACGACTGACAGTATGATTGCGCCAAAGCGCAGAACGCTGACCGACACACGGCGGTCCGAGCGCCTCTTAAGGGGATTTGATTTTTTCATTTATCTGATGCGGATTGCCAGGAAAAGAGAATCACTGAAGCCGGCGATCTTAATGAATCAACGCGTTCCGTGAATAACCTTTGACTTGCCTTCTTTTCGACTCAAATTGAACCAGCAAAGAGAAGTTATCACAGACGTATCGCAGTAACCAATTCAAGAGGCCGAGATGTCTTATGAGGATTGCGCTAACCGCGCCGCATAGAAATCTCAGCCGCGCAAAAATCCTTTAGCTCATCCAACTCTGGCAGCGCTGCGCGCCCGCCGAGCGCGCGACATTTCAATGCTGCGACGGCATTACCTAATCTCATGCACGTTTCCAAATCTTCTTCGCGCAACATGCCAAAGATAAAGCCCGCGTGAAATGCATCGCCTGCGCCCGTCGTGTCACGACAACCGCCAGGAACCTCGCACGCCGGTGATTCAATGAATTGACCTTGACAGAGAAGGATTGCTCCGTTTGCGCCCAGTGTCGCGCCGACAATCGCACAGCCATACCGAGATTTGATTTCAGCGAGCGCGGTTCGCAGATCGCTGATTCCGGTGAGTCGCTGCGGAAATTCCGAAGAAGTAATCAGGACATCAATCAAAGGCAGCAGTTCTGGAAGTCCTTCGTAAACGTTGTCGATGTCGGCCGTAACTGCCGCGCCCGCTGCATGAGCCGCGCGCGCCAATTCGACACAAGCCGGCGGATCGTGCGCGTCCAGGTGAAGGATGCGACCTCGTGACGCAAGTTCGGTCGGCACTTCGTCGGCACGATAAGACAATCGCTCGTCACGATCCCAGATGATCGTGCGCTCGCCGGAACGCGCATCGATGATAATGAAGGCCACCTGAGTGTTGGCGCCTTCGATTGTCTCTGCATAATTAAGATTCACGCCCTCGTATTCCAGCGACAGCAAACCAAACTGCCCATCTTCATCTGATCCAAATCTGCCTGCATAAGCGGTCCTCAATCCGAGTCGCTGCAATGCGACCATCGCCGTTGCAGTTTGTCCGCCGGCGGACTTCTCGTATTCGCTGAAGCGAGTTTTCGTGTCGAACGCCGGATAATGCGGCACGACGAGCAGATGATCGACCGCGTTCAGGCCAAAGCCGACAGCATCGAAATCTTTTTCTCCCGGCAACTCAACTGGCAAGCGCATCAAGAACACCGTCCACAACTCAAGGTCAGGAAAGTGGGTTTACCCCCGCTTTCGAAATAGGTCAAGCAGGCGGGGCAAGCGCCCTTCCTGACCATGAGATTTTCATCGCTGAGCCTTACAATGAGATGGATCTTGGTTGCTCGCTACAAAATGACTCTCGAAGAGAAGCTCAAAGAAATTCCGCGCTCGCCCGGCGTCTATCTGCACAAAGACGCGAGCGGGAAGATCATCTACATCGGCAAGGCCAAGAACTTGCGCAATCGTGTGCGTTCATACTTCCAATCGGGACGTCGCGGCGAATTCAGTTACGGCATCAAGACCGAAGAACTCGTCAATCAAATCGCCGACGTTGAGGTCATCGTTACCGATAATGAAGCGGAAGCTTTCATCCTCGAAGCGTCGCTCGTAAAGAAGCATCAGCCGTTCTTCAATTACAAGCTAAAAGACGACAAGTCTTACCCGCATCTGAAGCTGACAGTCAACGAACCTTTTCCGAAATGCGTGATCACGCGACGCATACAAAATGACGGCGCGCTCTACTTCGGTCCGTTTCTGCCGGCGTCGATGGCGCGCCGGACGATCGATTTGATCAATCGCACCTTTCAGTTGCGCACTTGCGACATCGAGATTGACGGCAAAGCGCCGCGCCCGTGTCTCGAGTATCACATCAAGCGCTGCCTTGGCCCATGCGTGAAAGGCCTTTGCACGCCGGAAGAATATCAGGAAGCCGTGCGCGATGTGCGGATGCTGCTTGAAGGACGCAACACTGAACTGGCTGACAAACTGGAGACGCGGATGCTGCAGGCGTCGGAAGCGACGCGTTACGAAATCGCCGCGAAGTATCGCGATCTGCGGAAGACCGTCATCAAGCTTTCCGAGCAGCAGAAGATGGCGACGACTTCGGAAAGCGACATCGACATCTTCGGTTACTACCGCGAGGGAAAGCGTCTGGCGCTGCAACTGTTCACCATGCGTGAAGGTGACATCGTCGGCCGCCGCGAATTCTTCTGGGAAGACTTGCCAGAAGATGATTTCAATCCGGCGAACTTCATCGGTGAAGTCTTGATGCAGTACTACAGTGGCTCAGATGCGCCAACCGTTCCGGCTGCAGATCTGCAGACGCACGAGGTGCGCACATCGTTCTTGCCTCGCGAGATTCACGTGCCCGTGGATTTTGAGGATCGCGAGCTGCTCGAAAAAGTTTTGAGCGAGCGGCGCGGCCGTCGCGTGCATATTCTCGCGCCACAACGCGGCGAGAAGCGCGACATGATCGATCTCGTCGAGAAGAATGCGAAGCTCGCTTTCGAACAACGCTTCCGAGTGTTGAAGCCCGACATGAAGCGCGTACTCGAAGAGATGCAGGAGACGCTGGAACTGCCACGCTTTCCCGCGCGCATCGAATCGTTCGACATCTCGCACATTCAAGGCGCGGAAAACGTCGCGGGCATGGTCGTCTGCGAGAACGGGAAGATGAATCGTAACGAATATCGCAAGTTCAAGATTCGTTGGACGGAAGGCTCGAACGACTTCGCGTCAATGCATGAAGCGGTCCTGCGGCGTTATCGTCGCGTGCGTGATGAAGAGAAAGAATTGCCGGACCTGGTTATGATCGATGGCGGTAAGGGTCAGCTGAATGCCGCGGCCGAGGCGATGCGCATGCTCGATCTCGAAGCCGTTCCGATGATTGGTGTAGTCAAGCCGCCGCTGCATCATAACCAAGTGGCGTATCTGTTAGTGAAGGGACGTGAAGACGATCCGATTTACCTCGATTCCTATTCGCCAGTGTTGCGGCTGATTCAAATGATTCGCGACGAGACGCATCGCTACGCTGTGACTTACCATCGCAAACGCCGTGAGTTGCGCGACTTCACGTCGGAGCTTTCAGCAATTCCCGGCGTGGGCGAAAAACGAAAGACGCGATTGCTGCGTCACTTCGGATCAATACAGAAAGTTTCGACGGCCACCGTCGAAGAACTCGCACCTTTTGTTGGAAAGAAAACCGCCGCCGAGATCGCCGAACACTTCGCGCGACAGCGCGCCTTGGCTGAAGGCGCGAACGCGGGTTAACCGTTGCAGGCTGTAATGGCAAGAGAGTATCCTTCACTCATGGCGACCATCATTGAAGTCGAAAAACTCGCACTCGATTTGCCTGAGCGAGATCGAGCCACGCTAATCGCTAACCTCCTCGACTCGCTTCCGCCAATTCTTTCCGACGACGACGAAGGCATAGCGGAAGCGCTGCGGCGCGACGCGGAACTCGATGCCGACCCTGGCCTAGCCATTTCCGCGGCTGAACTTGATACTTACATTCGCAATCGCCGCAAGTGATGCGTTTGGAATTCCACCCTCTCGCCCGCTCTGACATTTCCAGAATTATGGACTATTACGAAGATGCCGGCGGACCTGAAATCGCCGACGAATTCTATTCAGAGCTTTGGTCATTTTTGCGTAAGGCAGTCACATCTCCGGAAGGTTACGCGATTCGTGAGCGCGATATCCGCCGTGTGAATCTTGACAGATTCCCGTTTCATTTTCTTTATCGGATCGTTGGTGAGCGCGTTCGTATATTGGCAGTCCGTCACCATCGCAGGCGACCCTCACTGGGCATCCATCGTCGTTAACTTTGACCGAGAGTCCCATGATATGGCCTCTACTTTCGATGATATTGGGAGCGGATGCGTAGTCGTTTTCCTTCACGGCTTCCCTTTCAACCGCTCGATGTGGCGCGAGCAGACCGATTTTCTGAGCGCGCAAGGCTATCGCTGCGTTGCGCCGGACCTGCGCGGGCTTGGCGAAAACAAATCGACCAACGACGTCAACACAATGGAGGACATGGCGCGTGATGTTGCCGCGTTGATGGATGAACTGACGATCGATAAAGCAGCCATCTGCGGCTTGTCGATGGGATGTTACGTCGCGTTCGAATTCGTTCATCTGTTTCCGACGCGCGTGCGTGCTCTCGTGCTTGCGGGTGGACGCTGCGAAGGACCGGACAAAGCCGAGAGGCAATCGCGCGAACAGCAAGCGAAGCGAGTGCTTGAACAAGGCTTCACGCCGTCTGTTGAATCAATTCTTCAGAGTCTCCTGTCCCCAAGAACTTTGGCCAATAAAGCCGATGTCGTGGCGCGCGTGCGCGCGATGGTCAAGAGCACAGATCCGCTGGGCGCGGCTGCCGCACAACGCGGCATGGCGGCCCGGCGTAATTACTGTGGTGACCTTGCGCAAATTTCCGTGCCCACCTTGATCGTCGCCGGACGTGATGATGGTGTGAGAAAACCGATCGATGCCGAAACGATCCATCGCGGCATCAAAAGTTCGCAGCTCGAAATAATCAATCACGCCGGACACTTGATGAACATGGAGCAGCCAGAAGCATTTAATCGGGTGATGTCGCAGTTCGTCGAACAATTGAATCAATGACACAATGAGCCGATGAATCAACCCCATAAGTTCACCATTGAAGAGCGCGTCCGTTGGGGCGACGTTGATGCCGCCAACATCATCTTTTACGGCTCGTACATTCGCTTCTTTGAAATCGCCGAGACGGAATTGTTTCGCGCGGTCGGTATGCCTTATGGAAAGATATTCGATGAACTTGATATCTGGCTGCCGCGCGTGCACCTCGAATGCGACTTTCATCGCGCCGCGCGGATGGATGATTTGCTGGAAGTCAGTGTGCATGTCGGTAAGATCGGGCGCACCTCGCTCCGTCTGAATTTTGAAGTAAGAAGAAAGACTGAGGATGGGACAATCGAAAAGGACCTGATGGCGACGGCGCATTTCGTGCTCGTTTCGACCGATCGCAAAAACCTCAAAGCGCTTCCTGTGCCGGAAGAATTGCGTAAGTCCCTGGAGCCTTTTACTCAATAACTGAGAGGACAATTCGAGATTGGGGACGATTCGACCAGCTCGTGAAGCGAGCGGCATTCAGTAGCCACGGTCGTGAGCCCGTGGGGCGGGCACAATCGAGCCATTGAGCCCCGACGGGGCGACAGGAGTTTCTGCTCTTCTGTCGCCCGCTTCGCAGGCTCGAAAATCGTAATAATTGAATGATCCACGGGCTTACGCCCGTGGCTATTATCTGCCGCCATCTTCGATGGCTCGTCGACCAGTTCTTTCAAAAGGCTCTACAGCGGATGGTACTGACTTTTAATAATTAGCTCACAGTTTTCCCGGTTCGCGCGACAAACCTTCAATCAGATGATCCATTGCCAGCCAAAGGCTCCAACCGTGATGATAGAGGAGCAGCGGCAATGCCACCGCCGCGGCAAATAGAATCGAGTAAGTCACCCGATCGCTGAAGCCCGCGAGCAGCAATAGCGCGAAATAGATCACCAGGATGAAAACTTCGGTAGCCACCACGTTCGCCATGATGGCTCCGACAAAGAAGCCTTCCTCGCGTTTGAAGATGACGCCGCAGGCTGTGCAGCGCTGTTTGAGATTAAATGGCCGGTTGACGAGTGAAGACCCACCGCACACGGGGCATTGCAGCTTCATCGAGCGCCAAAGTACTTGGCCAATCGTGCGCGCGTCTCGCTTCATCGCAAGATCATAGCGAGCACAAACCTCGCCATTTTGTGATTCGTCGTCCTTTGAACTTCACCGCAGCGGGTTTGATCGTTGGTGACGGTTTGGGAGCGTCGGCTCTGTCCCGGACCAGCCAAAACTCAACCGACACGTTATCTCGATAGCCACCGTTGACGAAGATCAACCGATTTACATCAACGCGGCGACGCATCACCAGATAGTCTTTCATACATTTCAAGAACGCATCCGCTTCGTTCGGCCGCCGCGCCTGACCGCCATACACGAATACTACGCCGTAGCCCTGCGGCACGTTTTGCATTTCGATAGTGAAGCTATCGAGGTTAGCCATGGCGTTCTCCCAGTTTACGCCAGTGAATTCGTTGGTCTTTCGCGCGTCCTGATAATTTGCGCGGCCAGCCAGAACCGTGCTGCAAATTAGAGCTGCAGCACAGACGGCGATAACGGTCGGGGTTACTTTCATTGAGTCTCCTTTTTCTAACGTGTGCTGGGTGTGTCAGAAGCCGACCGTAAGGGAGGGCCGGTTGGCATAGGTGCCCTCCCTCACGGTCGGGCTTCTGAAACTGTTCATTCACCCAGCGCCGCGTACTTAAATACGCGGAATCGATATCGCTGCGCGTCGCGAATGTTCTTGGCTACCACGCCGTGCAGATCGTCTTTCCAAGTCGTGTATTGATCGATGAAACGATCAGCGGCAGCTTTGTCGCCTTGATATTGCACGTCGAGAACTTTCTTTAACAGTTGGCCGACGACGTCGTGATACTTGTCGTAGTGAATGCGGAGCTTCCCGTTCTCAAACGTCAACAATCCATTTTCTAAGAAGAAATTCCACTGCATCAACTGCATCGTATTGTAAGGCTGGTCGCGGCGCGGCTTGTTGTTTTGCAGCACGCGCAAGATTCCGCCCGCATAAACGCTGCGCAGTTGCGCGTCGGTGTAGTAGTGCTGCTTGTGCAAGGCATCGGCGACGTAAAGCGAAACCAAGTCAGCCTTCATCTCTTCCAAAGCATCAGCGTCATCCTGCAAAGCCTGATCCAGATCGCGACCGTCCTTCGTCTGATCGGCGCCGAGATAATGGCCGACTTCATGCCAGAGCGTGCGATAGAAATTGCCTTCGTTGGTCAATTCTTTTGCTTGATCCTCGCCGACCGCAGCGGCGAACGAGCGCGCGGTGCTCTCAAAGATCGTCATGTCGCGCATGATGTTCGCGCGCAAAAGGATCGTACGGCCGTAACGACGCGCCAGATAAGTCTCGTTTGGCAGAATCGTCGCGGTGTTGCCGCCGCGTGCCTGGCCAAAATCGGCAATCACATCGTACACGCCAACCGGAATGTCCTCGCGGACGTGCTTGTGATGATTGTAAGGCAGCGAATCTTCCAGCGCTTGCAGACCTTTCATCGCCTGCCGTAGCGCCGCCGTTTCCTGTTGACGCGTCAGCAGCAGACTGAACGCAAAGAACGTCTTCACGCCATAAAGCTCGTCATCATAAGTCTCGTACGATCCAATCTGCGCATTGAGATTCTTGAAGTGGCCGGTGACCCAAGCTGCATCACCTGATTCGTAATCATCAGACAAGAGATCGCGCGCGCGATTGCGCAGGAACCGGGCGAACTCTCCGTCGTCTTTCTGCAAAGCGCTGGCGGCTTCGTTAAGTAACCCATGCGCTTTGATCAATTCATCCGCGTACGCCACCGAGTAGGGGACTGCGTAGAATCCCTGCACGCGCAGACCCCCGGTTGGCTTCGCGCTGCCGCGCGAGATGGATTCCATTTCTGCTTTCAAGCCGGGATGAAGCGTATCGAGTACCGGATACTTGCGCAGCTTCGCCAGATCCGCATCAGCGTTCAGCGAGTTGGCCGCGCGCACGACGCTGCGTGCGTCCATGATCTCGTCGCGCTTCTCGGGATGCGCCGCGAGAAAACTTTCGATCTGCTCCTTCGTCACGCCCCACGGGTACATGTTCTTGCCGGGCACCACCGGATCGACCGGCAGAAATGGCTCGCGCTTATTTTCGAGTGTCGTGGCGATTGGTCCCTGATTCAAACGATAGAGCGTCAGCAGATTTTCCGTCGGCGTGGGGTTGCCGATGTGCATGTGCAGATCCCAAAGCTTCTGATATCCGCTGAGCGCTTGATGATGCCGCTGGTCTTCATAGATGCGGTGAAAGATCTTTCCGACTTCGAGTAACTTCGCGACCGCAGCTTTCTCGCCGGGAGTCAATTGCGAAAGATCCGGCGACAAACGGATCGTCTGTGTCTTGTCAATGATTGGCTGCGATTTTTCCAGCGGCCAATAACCAGCCGGCCAAGTACCGGGACGTTTTGGACCCGGTTGTGAGAAGGCAGTTGCGCAGAGACTCAATAGAACGATGATAGCGACGAACTTGATCATAGGCGACCTCGAAACTGGCGAAAAATTTTCTCAATCATACCGAAGGGTTTGCTACCCAGCCAGCGATGATGAATTTGGTGATAAGATGCAGGCATGATTTTGTCCTTCAAAACTGAAAGCAGAAGCCAAATCTTAACGGCCAAGGTATGAAGATTGTCACGATCATCGCGCTAATTGCTCTCAACGCGCACGCGCAACAACCTCTCCAATTCAACCACGCACCAAAAGCCGTTGCGCGAGCCTATTACGAAGCGGGCGCGCAGGCGAGCAGCGATAAGACCGACACCATCACGCTCGAACGGACGGCATGCTTCGGCACCTGTCCCATTTACAAGGTCACGATTACCTCTGATGGATCAGTTTCGTTTCAAGGAGTGCGCTTCACTAAGACACAAAGCGCTACCGGAAAGATCAGCCGCCGAGCTTTTCGCAGACTCGCGCGCGAGTTCGAGAAGATCAAATACTTCTCGCTGCCGGATGATTTCACGCCGGGCACAAAGAACTGTCCGAACGTGATGACCGATATGCCGTCGGCGAACACTGCGATTCATTTGAAAGGGAAGTCAAAAACAGTGTCGCATTATTACGGCTGCGGCAACTCGGGCGTCTTGCCGAACCTCACCGCGCTCGAAACCAAGATCGATCAGGTGGCGGGAGCCAGGAAGTGGATTAAGTGAATGCCTTTGCTAACGGAAATCGAAGTTCGCGTCCTCGGCTCTTTGATCGAAAAGCAGATCACGACGCCGGAGTATTATCCGCTGACGCTGAACGCGCTGGTCGCGGCGTCCAACCAAAAGAACAACCGCAATCCGGTCATGACGCTCACGGAAAGCGAAGTTGATGAGGCGTTGTACTCGCTGCGCGACAAGAATCTCGCCTATGTCTTTCACGGCAGTACGAGTCGCGTTCCGAAATACAAACATGTCATGCCGGAAGTCATGCATCTCAAGCCGGCGGAAGTCGCTACACTCTGCGTCTTAATGTTGAGCGGTCCGCAAACTGTCGGCGAGATTCGTACCCGCGGCTCGCGCATGTATGAGTTCTCCGGATTGGAAGAAGTCGAAGAGACGCTGCGTGCGTTGAGCACGCATGAAGGCGAACCGCTGGTAACGAAGCTGCCGCGCCAGCCGGGGCAAAAAGAGGCACGCTTCGCTCACTTGCTTTCCGGTGAGCCTGAAGTGGAGGAGATAGCCGAGACTTTTGCGCCTGAAAGAGCGCCGCGAAGAACAAGCGATTCAGAACGCGTGGCGAAGCTGGAAGAACAAGTGCAGGGTCTGCTTGAGAAAGTTGAAAGCCTCGCGAACCAGTTTGAAGAATTCAAGAAGCAGTTTGAATGAGACCTACTTCGCGCACCTGAAACCCGAAATCATCCAACGCTCGTGCGGATAGAAAAAATTTCTATAGGTCGAGCGAATATGGATCTGCGGCGTGGCGAAAGATCCGCCGCGCAGGACTTTCTGCCCGACAAACCACTTGTCGTTGTATTCATCAAAATCTGATTTGAAGCCGGGATATGGAACGTAATCCGAAGTCGTCCACTCCCACACATCACCAATCATCTGATGACAACCGCTTGATGATGAGCCGGCGTGAAACGCGCCGATCGGCGCAACTGTCCACAGACCGTTTTCGAAAAGGTTTGCGTGCGATTCATCCGGCTCGTCATCACCCCAAGGAAAGTTCTGCTTCGAGTCGCTAGTTGTCGATAACGTCGCGGCCTTCTCCCACTCCGCCTCCGTCGGCAGACGCTTGCCCACCCATTTCGCGTATGCGGAGGCTTCTAAAAAACTAACGTGTGACACTGGCTCATTCGCTTTGTCGATTGCGCGATGCAGTCCTGCGAAATCACGGATCATCCATTCGCCGTCGTGGAACTCCCAATACAAAGGGGCTCGCCAATGTTCAGTGTTCACCTTCTCCCAACCCGCTGAATGCCACCAGCGAAAATCCTGGTAGCCACCCGCGTTCATGAATTCGAGATACTCGCCCACGCTCACCGGCGCGCGATCGATCGAGAAATCTTCGAGCCAAACTTTGTGCGCAGGCTTCTCATTGTCCCAAGCAAAGTCGTAGTTTTTGGAGTGCGGCGGCTTGACGCCGCTTTCTGCCGCGCCCTCCCTCACGGTCGCGCTGCTGACACCCAACTCAAACAATCCGCCTTCAATCTCAACCATGCCGCTAACGCGTTCAACCGATCGCGGCGCTGATTTGATCGGCGCGTCAAATTGATCGCACAGCAAATGCTTGATGTCGTAAACGAGCAGTTCCTGATGCTGCATCTCGTGCTCAAGACCAAGCCGCACGATTGAAAGAATCTCATCCGCATCATCGCGTGACGAAACATCCTCGATGAATCGCTTCATCTGCTCGTCAATGTGCGCGCGATACTTTTTCGTCTCAGCGACAGTCGGGCGGGAACGCGTGCCGCGCTTCGGCCGTTCAATGCGTGGGCCGAATCCTTCGTAGTAAGAATTGAAGAAGAAAAGAAAATCTTCGCGGTAAGTTTTGTATCCTGACTGATATTTTTGCAGAACAGTTTCGAAGAACCACGACGTATGGCCGATGTGCCAGCGCGGCGGCGACATGAACTCCGCCGTTTGAATCACATAGTCTTCGATCTCCAGCGGCGCGACGATCTCCAGCGTGCGCGCGCGGACGGATTTGTAGAAATCTGCAAGCGATTTTGCTTTTGAATCGACGACAGCTTTCACAGGCGACGACATGGATGAGAACCTAGCACGAAGCGCCGCAGGCGCGAAATTGAATAGCCAGGGGCAAGCGCGAAGCGCGCCGCCCCTGGTAACATAACCAAGGAATCCGTCGCGCCCTGAAGGGGCGCGCAGATTCTGTCGCCCGCTTCGCGGGCTTTATCTTTTTTGCGAACTCGATCCCCGGGCTTACGCCTGGGGGCTAAACTCTGCCGCCCGCTTCGCTGGCTGGGTGCGTCTGTACCTTCACGCAACCAATATTCTAGTTGAAGTACGATTCGTCGCTCGTCCAATAATCTGAGCTCGCGAGTAGTTCAGCCGCAACTCGCTCAGTAAATCATTCGCTTTCTCATCCGGAATCGCCAACAACAACCCGCCCGCCGTCTGCGGATCATAAAATAACTTCACCAAATTAGGATCGAGGCCGTCGGTCAGCGAAACATCTTCACCAACGTATTCGCGATTCGTCTTATCTGCGCCCGTCAGCATGCCCGCAGCCGCGAGTTCGAGCGCGCCGTTAATCAAAGGCACCTTCGCCGAATCAATCTCGATCGTCACATTACTGGCGCAAGCCATCTCCCACGCGTGGCCCAACAGAGCAAATCCGGTGACATCGGTGGCGCCTTTCACGTCGAACTTCTGGATCGCTTCGGCAGCATACTTTCCCGAAGTCATCATCGTTGCAACAGATTCGGCGACAACTTCCGGAGAAGCCTTTGCGCGTTTGATTCCCGTCGAGATCACGCCCGTCCCGATCGGCTTGGTGAGAATGATCGCGTCGCCCGGTTGCGCGCCTGCATTCGTCGCGACGTGATTCGGATCGATTACTCCGGTAACTGAATAGCCGAACATGATCTGTTCGTTATCGACGCTGTGACCGCCGACGAGCACGACCTTGTTTTCCGTAAGCACTGACAAACCGCCGCGCATGATCTCCTGAAGGATGGAGAAATCCACGCCCTTCTTGGGAAAGCAGGTGATCGCCATCGCCGTGACCGGCGTGCCGCCCATGGCCCACACATCATTGATCGAATTGAGTGCAGCGATGCGGCCGTAGTCAAACGGATCATCGACGATCGGCGTGAAGAAATCGAGCGTCTGAACAATCGCCAGATCGTCGCGCAGGCGATACACTCCGGCGTCGTCCGCTTTGTCGAAACCGACCAGCAGATTCGGATCATCAGGTTGTCTCTCAAGCCCGCTCAACACTTGAGCGAGAACGCCAGGCGCGAGCTTGGCCGCTCAACCAGAGCACGAAACCATCTCAGTCAGACGCATCGTGATTCTCCTTTCGCGGATTGAATTGCTGGAGCGATTCAGCGTCGCATCGGCGCTGTGATATTGTCAATCGCGAATTCCGTGAAGTGAAGGCAACAACATGAGCATTCGTCGCGTTCTTCAACTCGCCATCCTGACCATTATGCTCACATTGGCTCCGATTATATCGCTCGGCCAGGACGCCGATATGCTTCGGCACTTTGATTACGATCAGAAAGCGCCGCTCAATTTCAAACAGATCAGCTTTCAACGACGAGCGACGGCAACCGTTTACGACATCACTTACGACAGTCCGAAAGGTGGTGTGGTGACAGCATATCTGGTAGTGCCGAAAGGTCGAGGGCCGTTCGCCGCCGTGGTCTGGGGACACTGGTATTGGGAGAATTCTTCGATGCGCAATCGCAAAGAGTTTCTCGATGAAGCGATCGCGCTGGCGCCGACGGGCGTAGTTTCACTCTTGCCGGACGGACCCGTCGCCAGACCCGGTTATCTCGAAAGTAAAGAGCCGCTGAACGATCAGCAGGTCGTCAATCTCGTTCACACGGTAGTCGATATGCGTCGTGCCGTCGATGTGTTGCTGGCGCGCAAAGATGTCGATCCAAAACGCATGGCGTATGTCGGCCACAGTTATCATGCCATGGTCGGAGCTTTCCTGGCCGGAGTCGATCGCCGATTCAAGGCTTATGTTTTGATGGCCAGCTCGTTGTCGGATCAGGTCGATCTGAGAACGAAAGAACTTCAGGATTATCGGCAGAAAGTCGGGCCGGAAAAGTTCGACGCCTTTATCGCCAAATACTCCTGGACTGATCAAGGCAAGTACGTTTCGCACGCGGCGCCGGCTTTTGTCTTTGTTCAGTTTGCCAATCAGGAACCGTTCCTGACGCCGGATCGAGCCAGGCAACATGCCGAGGTAGTAAGCGAGCCCAAGCAAGTCAAATTCTATGAAGCGCCGCACGCGCTCAATGCCGCTGCGCGCCGCGATCGAATTCAGTTTCTAATTGAGCAACTCAAATTGAAGCCATTGCCAGACTCTGTGATCGCAGCGATTCCCAATCTCTATCAGCCACCAAGTCCTTAACTGAGCATGCACGATGTTGTGATCATTGGAGCTGGTCCCGGCGGTCTTTCCGCGGCGCGTTGGTGTGACGAGTTGGGCCTCGACACGCTCGTGCTGGAACAAGCCGAAGAGGTCGGCGGTCAGCTTCTTTCTGTTCATAACCGAATCGAAAACTACCTTGGTGCGCAGGCGGGAAATGGTCGTGAGCTGCGCGACCTGTTTGTCGAGCAGACGAAGGATTGCGATTTCGATATGTGGACGAATGTCGAAATTGACAACGTCGATTTGAAAGCGAAACGCGTCGCACTGAAAAGCGGCGAACAGCTTCAATCAATTGCCATCATCATCGCCACGGGTTTACGGCGGCGACGCCTCGGCATTCCTGGTGAAACCGAATTCGAAGGGCGTGGCCTCATCGAATCAGCGACACGCGATCGCGATCAATTCGCCGGCAAAGATGTCTGCGTCATCGGCGGCGGTGATGCCGCGGCGGAAAATGCTCTGCTACTCGCAGAAGTCTGTCCGACGGTGACGCTCGTTCATCGCGGCAAGAAGATGCGCGCGCGCCGCGAGTTCACGGAACAACTGCACACGAATCACTGCATCACGGTCTTTCCCGAATCGCGCGTGCTTCGCATCATCGGAGACGAGCAGGTTGAAGCCGTCGAGATCGAACGCGCGCAAGCCATCAAGCCTTTTCAAATGGCCGTGCAAAGCGTGCTGATCAGGATTGGTTGGGAACCAAACACCGATTTCATTCGCGGACAGCTGGAACTTGATGAGCAAGGTTACGTCATCGTCGGCTCGCAACAAGAGACGAGCGTCGCAAATGTGTTCGCGATTGGCGACGTGGCTAATCCGCTGGCACCGACGATCGCTGGCGCGGTAGGCGCAGGGGCGACGGCGGCGAAAGTAATCGCCGCACGATTGCAGAAATAACCCATAGATTGTGCACCAGTGTCAGTACGAGAGCGATAGCGACCCGATCAAGAGGGCATCCTGGTAAATGAGGTAGTTTGCCTTGCGAGTTGCACTTGCTCCGCTATAGCTCGCGGTAACTGACACGTTTCGCGAATCTTTGATGTTTTACTTGCCGCTCAACCACGCGGCTCGCAACGCCTTCGCTTCGTTCGTAGCTGCGGGATTTTCTTCAATCCGATAATCAAACACCTGGGGCGGCGCTAGAATGACTACCGTAATCATCGGGCGGCCATCGCGAGTAAAGCTTACCTCCACGCGGTCGTTTGGTTTGTAGCGCCCGAGCACCTTCAAAAAATTCGCTGACGTCAACTTGCTTCCGCCAAACGAAGTGATGACGTCACCGATTTGCAGTCCGGCAATGGCTGCCGGTGAATCAGGACGCAGAGTTGCGATCTTGAAAGTCGTATCCTCGCCTCCGTCCGCACTGACTCCCAACGTTACCGGCGCGCGCGGCTGCTTAATGAAGCGCAAACCTACAGGTGCGAACGCTTCTTCGTACGGCAGAGTCTCAACGCCGCGAACATAGCGACGGAAGAAGTCGCTCATGTCTGTGCCGGCGACTTCTGAAACAACTTTCGTGAAGTCTTCTGACGTGTATCCGCGACCGCGGAGATAGTAACTCGCATTTGGGCTCTTCAAATAAAACTCGTCGTACATGCGGCGCATGACATCATCGAGTGAGGCCCGCCCTCCGGTCTTCCCGCGAATCAGTAGATCGAGCACGACAGCAACTGTCTCGCCTTTCGGGTAGTAGCTGACCGACGTGTTTGCAAGATTCGTCTGTTGTGCATGCACCGCATCATCGATGAACGGCGCGGCGAGCGATGATTCTTCGGCGCTCATCAATTTACCGCCGGGCGCGTTTTCGATTTCGGTAATCTGTCCCAGCAGCGCTTCGTAAAATTTCTTGTCGTCCCACAATCCGGCGCGCCGCTGCATTAGGTGGCCGTAGTAATTCGTGATGCCTTCCGCGATCCAAAGGCCGCGCGTGTTCGCCGGCCGGGTGAAATCCCAAGGGCCCAGCTCGATCGGGCGCAGGCGTTTGACGTTCCAGACGTGAAAGAACTCATGAGCCGCGGCGTCGAGCGTCTCGGCATAGGTGTTAGCGTCGGCGAGCGCGCCGGGCTGAATGATTTGAGTTGAGGTCAGATGTTCCATGCCGTCGCCAGAGTGACCGTCATTCGCGAAGTGAAACAAGAATGTGTACGAGTCGAATTCCGGCGGTCCCCACATCGCAGTTTCCGCGCGCACAATTTTTTCGAGGTCGCGCACGAGCACCGGCCGCTTGCCGCCTTCAGGACCCATGGAATGCACGACGACGTGGTAGGTCTTGCCATCAACATTGAAAGCGTCGTCGGTCCAATCAGGAGAAATCTCAGTGGGCGTATCTGTCAGGATGTCCCAGTTCGGAAACTGAAATTCAGTCTGATCGTTCTTGTCCATGCGGCCGTTGACTACGCGCCAGCCTTTCGGCGCGTAGATCGAAAGGCCTGCCGGATCCTGTTTGTGGTTGACGACATACATGAAGACGCAACCGCCGTTGATATTCGCGTGCCGCGCATCGAGCTGCGAGAACGTGCCGGAGAGATCGTTGGCGAAGACTTTGTAGCTGAACATCAGCGACATGCCTGCATGACGGTTCCTGGGAATGTCCACGCGCCAGGTCTGATCGTCGATACGCGTGACGTTCGAATCCGGCAGCGTGCAATCGAGACCGGCCGGGCAAGCCTCGCGGGCTTTCACCTCCTGGACGTTCTTAGCGAAATCGAAAACCGCGTAACGACCGGGTGACCACCTTGGCATCTGAAAATCGAGCGAACGCAGATTCGCGTCATCGGGCAATGCCACTTCAATCGTCACTTCGAAAAGATGCGTGGTTGGGTGTGACATCGCCAGGTGATAACGGATGTTGAGCGATCCGTTCTGGCCAAGTGCAACGATCGAACACGCAACGACCAGCGCGGCATGGGTGGCACAACGCGTGAACCAAATTCTGAATGTCTTCATCGAGTTACCCGAATAGGTTGATTTAGATAATTCGCAGCGGCATTTGATAACATCGCAAGCGATGAGCGCAACTGAAAGACTTTACTACAACGATTCGCGGCTGCTGGAATTTGACGCGCGCGTGGTTGACTTGGATGAGCGCGATGATGGCGCGGTCGCGGTCGTGCTCGATCGCACCGCGTTTTATCCGACGGGCGGCGGGCAACCAAACGACACCGGCACGCTCGGCGAAGCTCGCGTCGTCGATTGCATCGATGCGGAAGATGAAGGCGTGCTCCACGTCATCCAGGGGCCTACACCCGAAATCGGCGACACGGTTCACGGAAAGATTGATTGGCTGCGGCGGCTCGATCATATCCAGCAGCACACTGGCCAGCACATCCTTTCGGCGGCTTTCGTGAAGCTGTTCGATGCGCCGACAAAAAGCTTCCGCGTGCTTGAGCATGAATGCGAGATCGATGTCGAACTCGCCGATCCTACGAACGAGCGTGTCGAACAGGCAGTGGATCTCGCGAATCAAATCATTTGGGAGAGCCGTCCGATTCAGATTAGTTCGGTCATGTCAGAGGACGCCGCCAGTTTGCCTTTGCGCAAAGAGCCCGCGCGCGTAGGCGAGTTGCGCGTAGTTGAAGTCAACGATTTCGATCTCACGCCGTGCGGCGGCACGCACGCGCGATCAACTGGAGAAGTTGGCGTCATTGCGGTGCGCAGTTGGGAGCGCGCGAAGGGCCTGACGCGGATTCAGTTCATGGCCGGCATTCGCGTGTTACGCGATTTCCGCAAGGCCAACCAGACCGCCGTTGATGTCGCGACGTTATTCAGCGCAGGACGTGACGACTCGCCGGCGCTGGTCGCGAAGCTGATTGATGAGAATAAGATTCTCGCACGTCGGGTTCGCGAACTGGATCAGATTGCGTGTCGCGTCGAAGCCGAAGACCTGTTGCGTTTGTCAGAACCGGCTGCAGTAGCGGGCGGGCCACGATTCATCACGAAGAGCTTTCAAGATCGCGACGCCGACTCACTGAAACATCTCGCGCTGGCAATAGTCGCTCATCCAAACGTGGTGGCGTTACTTGGATCGCGCGATAGCGGCACGGCGCGTCTGGTCTTCGCGCGATCGGCTGATGCCTCGGGCAACATGAACGCGCTGATGCGCGCGGCGTGCGAAATGATCGACGGGCGCGGCGGCGGCAAACCTGACCTGGCGCAAGGCGGGGGAAAAAACGCGGACGCCCTCGATAAGGCGTTAGACACAGCCGCGACTTCGTTAGCGGAAATCAGCTAAACCTTAACGCCTTCAATCACGCTGAACGGAGATTCGGTCGGCACAATCCGAGTCACGCGGAAGCCTGACTTCTCGTAAAGCTCTCGAAACTCGGTTTCGGTCCGTTCGCGGCCGCCGGTCATCACCAGCATGTTGAGATCAATGAACTTGCCGAAGTGCGGCTCGTTCGTTTCCGGCACCACGGCTTCGACGAGGATCAACTTTCCATTTTCCGGCAGCGAGCGATGGCAGTTCTTCAAAATCGCAACAGATTGATCATCATTCCAATCGTGAATGATCCATTTCATAATGGTCGCATCGGCGCCTTCCGGAACGGATTCGAAAAAGTTTCCGCCGACCATCTCACAACGTTCCGCAACGTCAGAGTTCGCGACAATTTCCTTTGCCCCTTCGATCACTTGTGGCGCATCGAACAGGATGCCGCGCATCGTCGGATTGCGCTCGAGAATTCCGGTGATCAATCCGCCGTGTCCACCGCCCACGTCCATGATCTTTTTGATTCCAGTGAACTGGTAAGCAGCATGCAGCGCTTCGTTCGCTTGCGCGGTCAAGCCGCTCATCGCGTTGTTGAAGATCTGCGCATTCTCAGGATTCTTTCGGAAGAATTCCCAGCACGGTTCACCGAAAGCTTTGTCGAACGCGATGCCGCCGGTTTTCACGCTGTAGAGCAGTTCGCCCCAGGCCGGATAATGCTCCTCGCCGAGTTCAGTCATGGTGAACCAGCGTAGCGATCCGGGCTGGTCGGTGCGCAGAGTTTCAGACAATGGCGTCGTGCCGAAGCGCCCGTCCTCGTAACTCAAAATTCCAAACGGTACCAGCGCGCGCAGTACGCGAAACAGAGACGGCGCGTGTGCCTCGGTCGCGGCAGCTAACTCTTCAGCGGTTTTGCTGCCGTCCTTCAACAGATCGGCGATGCCAAGTTTCGCCACGATGTAAACGCATCGCGCGACCCAAAAACCGGAAATAATTTGCAGCATCTGAATTGGCGGCGGAACTTCCTTCGCCAAAGCGGTTTGTCCTTCCATCATTCCCCCTGAATTTTTCGAGAAGATAATTTCTTGCCAGAATGTTAACCAGAAGCAACGCTGCGCAGCAACTCTGCAATACCAATCGATTGACGATTTATGTTAAGCTGCGCGCGCCGTAAATCATTCTCAAGATTTGAGCCAGGAGGAAACAATGGCTGACGAAAAGAAATGCGCGAATCCGGCATGCACTTGTCCACCCGCGGAAGATGGAAAGTATTGCAGTGCCTCATGCGAAGGTGCGGGCAAGACGATTGAACTCGATTGCGATTGCAGTCACGAAGCCTGTCAGGGAAATTTCTAAAAGCAGAGCACTAGCCGCAAGAAGGCACAAAAAGCACAAAGGGCGAGCGCGTTTTTGCAATTTCTTTTTGAGCCTTTTTGTGGCTTGTGCTTTTACTTTTGCGGCTTCGCGATGATCGTGGCGAGGCGTTGCGCGGCCAGCGGATCCAATTTCGCAAGTTGTTGCTGTTGCTCGCGCGCGTTCTTCACATCTCCCAACATCAAATAACTAATCGCTGAGTTGAAATAGAACGAAGGATCTTTCGGATTGAGGCTGATGGCTTTCTGATGAAAGGCGATGGCTTCGCGCGCGCGTCCTGATTTCGAAAGCGCGACCGCGAGGCTGTCATAGGCAAGCGGAAAGTCAGGATGGTCGCGAATTAAAATTCGATAGACGAACTCGGCGTACTTCATCTGACCCAGACGGTCGTAGGTCACGCCCATGTTGTAGCGCGCCTTCACGTAACTGCCGTCTAGGGCGACGGCTTGCTGAAAGGCGCCGAGCGCGATTTTGTATTGCTTCAATTCGCCGAGCGCTTCACCCAGATTATTTTGCGCTTCGGCAGAGTCGGGGTCGAAAGCGAGCGATTGCTTGTAGGCATTCGCCGCCTGCGCGAATCGGCCGCTCGCCATGTAGATGTTTCCCGCGTTGAGCATCGCTGCCGCAGCTATCCGCGGCGAACCTTTAGCGATGATCGCGATCGTTTCGTAAGCCTTGATCGCGTCTTCATAACGGTTTTGGGCTTCGGCGGTTTGCGCCACGCGGGTCAGGCGTTGCGCTTCTCGAACCGGATCGCCGGGTGCCTGCGCGGCAATGCTAACCGTCAGCGCCAGAATCATTAATGGAAGTAATCGGCCCATTTTGAGCATAGTTCGGGAGAAAATCGTTTTCCTGCGAGTCGAGGCCTCGCGCTCTACCCTTAACAAACAAGCAATCGCGCCGAAAATCTGGGAAATTGTCCCGATTGGTAGTATTAATGTAGCCGTAAAACGTATTTCTTCGACCAGTGACTTTACAAGGAGGCTTTTCCTCAATGACGAGATCTTTTCTCTTGCTCCTGGTGGCATTGATTTGCGCGCCGGCGGCATTCGCCCAAAATCGCGAACCCTCGAAGTACGAATTTTACGTTGGTTACGCCTATGAACGCGCCGACAATAACGCTGCCACGTGGGACAAGAACGGCAACGCGGCTTTCAATGGCAAGACCGTATTATTCGGCAGCGAGAAGCAGAGCTTCAACGGGTTCAATGCTGAGTTCAATCAGAACCTCACCCGGCACGTTGGTATCGTGACGGCCTTCGGTCTCACCTTCAATAACGATGGCTTCGTGGATACGAAAACCGGGCGGCAGTTCGATGCACGCGTGAAGCGGTATGACCTGATGATCGGTCCACGTTACAACTGGCGGCTTGGCGGCGTTGCGCCGTTCGTGCATGGCCTGGCTGGCGTGACACACATGCGCGCGAGCTTTGACGACACGCTTTCGCCACGACGCAGAGCTGATACCGCTTTTGCGATGGCCCTCGGCGGTGGTCTGGACATTCACGCCGGAGAGCACCTCGACATTCGCGCGATTCAGGTTGATTACTTGCCGACCTGGTTCAATAGCGAGCGTCAGGACAACATTCGCGTCGGCGCCGGTGTGAAGGTGAAGTTCGGACAGGATCCGTAAACTTCTCCGCAGTTGAAATCTGGTTTAGTGAATCGTGCGCTTCGTGATCTTCGCGGAGCGCACGATTATGTTTGCAGGTTACTTTCTGCCAGCGCTAGAAATTCTTTCGCCAGTTTTGGCCCAACGCCCTCGTCTTCATGTTTGAAGAAGATGAAGGCGTCGTTCCATTTTTGATCCTGCACGCGTTTCATCCACGCAACCAGATCACTCGCTTCGTAATTGGTTTTCCGCAGACGCAAGTATCCCCAATCGGCGGTGCTGACGATTTCCGTTAGCGGCTTTTCGTCGGTGTCTGAAACGACACACGCGCAGTTCTTGCTTCGCAGCAAACCGAACACTTCGTCGTTGAACCAACTCTCGTGACGAAACTCGAACGCCGCGCGCTTGTCATTGGGAAGGAGCCCAAGGAAATCGCGCAGCCTCTCAGCGTCCTTCTTCGAATTTGGCGGAAGTTGAAACAGGATCACGCCCAGACGTTCACCCAACAGCGCAGCAGTCTCGATCAAATATTTGGTTTCGTCCGCGCAGTTCTTCAAACGCTTGATGTGGGTAATGCGCTGGGTGGCTTTGACGGAGAAGCGAAAGTTTTCCGGGACTTGATCGCGCCAGTTCTCAACCATCGTGGGCTGGGGCAGGCGATAGAACGTGTTGTTGATTTCGACGGCGGGGAGGCGGCGCGAGTAATACGAGAGCATCTCTTTCGCCGGCAAGTCTTCAGGATAGAAATTTCCCTTCCACTCCTTATAGCTGTAGCCGCTGGTGCCGACGTGCAGGTTCATGCGGTTATGCCGCTGTCAGCAGAGCTTGCTCGACGCGGCGCGGGAGTCGAAGGGCGATAAAATAATCGGCGGGATAGAGATAATCCTCACCTTCATTGTCGATAACGCGGATGTAATTCGATTTCGCAGCACTCTTATCCGGCAAGACCTGATAAATCCGCCTTGGAGTCAGCAAATCCGGGTCATCCGAAGTGATACAAACCACAAACTTCGATTCGTCGCCACTCTTCTTGTTCATATTCTTAATCAAGATACCGCTTGATTCTCATCTTGCGCTTGCCGATGCCGTGCGCTTCGAACCAATGTAGTTCGGCTAACCTAATCGTACCATCGAAGAGTCGCACGGTGGCAACTCGCTTCAACTTGCGCCAGCGGCTTCCTCCGTAACGTTTGCGCAAGATCGCACGAATCCTGACCCTTGGCCCGGCCGCGATCGTTTCAACGTCATGATTCTTCCCAGGATTTCAAAGTGCATGGCATGCTGCTCACGAAATCGCCCGCGCAATCAGAAACGCCGCGCCCGCCGCCACGCTGCCAATCAGGGCCGTCTGCAAAGCGCTGCGCAGCGGACGCGTGCCGGTGAAGCGTCCCTTGATAAAGCCAAACACTAATAGTGCGAGCAACGTGCATCCAACTGAAAAAAGCAGGGCCGCCGTCACGCTCACATTTTTCACATACAGTGAAGCGATGTAGGGAGCCAGCGGAATCAGACCTCCAGCTACGTAAGAGAGTGCGATCGTCAGAGCGCTAACCAGGGCGCGTTTCGGATCGGGCTTTTCTAAACCGAGTTCGAAACGCATCATGAAATCGACCCATTTCTGCGGATGCTTCGAGAGCGCTTCGACGATTGGCGCGCTCTCTTCCTTGCTGAGGCCGTAGGAAGTGAAAACCTGCTCGACTTCCTTCATCTCTTCTTCGGGTATTTCTTTGACTTCACGCTTTTCGCGCTCGCGTTCTTTAGCGTAGTGCTCCGCGTCGCTCTTGGCGGCGAGATATCCGCCCAGGCCCATCGCGATGGAACCCGCCGCAATTTCCGCGAGCCCAGCCGTCACGATGATGCCGGCGCTATTAATTGCTCCGGTCAATCCGGCGGCCAAAGCGAATGGCACTGTCAATCCATCGGACATTCCAATCACGATGTCGCGAACAGTTTCGCCGGCGGTGAAGTGTTTCTCAGTGTGTCGAGTCTGTGGCATCGATTTCCCAGGCAGGCAAGATGCCTGCTAACCGCCCGCAGGATATGGGCGCTCCTGTCAGAACTTACCGATCAATATCAAAACGCCAATCACGATGAAAGCGGCGCCCGCTACGCGCTTAATCCATTCGAGCGGCAAGTAGTTGCCGAGGACGCTGCCGACAACAACTCCGATCGCCGACACCGCGGCCAGAGCCAGCGACGCCGCGATGAACACTTCCCATGGACGCTTCTTCTCAGCCGCCATGGTCATCGCCGCAATTTGGGTTTTGTCTCCCATCTCGGCCAAGAAAATTATTCCAAAAGTTGTCAGCAGTACGCGCCAATCCATAATTAGTCCTCGGAGCTAAGAAAAATTTGATCGTGCAAATCATGTAAGGCACAATTGCTCATCTGTCAACAGAATCGCGAACGCACCGCGCAAAATAAGTAATTTGCAGCATCAAGGGGTTCCTGCGTGGTAAAGCCTGCCAGAGAATTCGTCGGTACTGAACGATTCACGTTATTGCGCCGCCTGGGCACCGGTGGCATGGGCGTCGTGTACGAAGCGCACGATCGAAAAATGGACAAAGTCGTTGCGCTGAAAACGCTGACCCTTTCCGAAGCCGCGCACATTTATAGATTCAAACGAGAGTTCCGCACGCTGGCTGATGTATCGCATCCGAATCTGGTCACATTGTACGAGTTGATGTCCGAAGGCCAGAGCTGGTTCTTCACGATGGAACTCGTGAAGGGCGTGACCTTTATCCAATATGTCCGGCCCGGCTCAGTCGAAGCGCTCGACACTGATCACACCCTGCCGCGCGCAGCCCGCTCGTCGAAGGCCACCGACTCAGAAGCTGAAACTGAGATTTTCGATAGTTCAGTTTTCTCGTTCGAATCCCAACCTCGCGTGGCTTCGGATGAAGAAGCTTCGCTGGCCGCTTACCAATTGGACGAAAAGCGTTTGCGGCCGGCGCTGCGGCAACTGGCTGAAGGCGTAAATCGCCTGCATGAGTTGGGCAAACTGCATCGTGACATCAAACCTTCGAACGTGCTCGTGACGGATGAAGGTCGCGTGGTGTTGCTCGACTTTGGGTTGGTTGAAGATATCAATCCTGAGATGCATGAGACGCTGCTGGCCGGCACGCCGGATTACATGTCGCCGGAACAAGGCGCGCAGTCTCCGATTTCCAAAGCGAGCGACTGGTACAGCGTCGGGGTAATTCTTTATCAGGCGTTGACCGGACGACTGCCGTTTCGCGGTCGATTTTTTGAAGTGATGCTGCGCAAGCAAACGCGCGATCCAATCCAGCCGCGCGAGATCAATCCGCACGTCCCGCGCGATCTAAACGAGCTTTGCCTGCGCCTCCTGCGTCGCGATCCGGAAGCACGACCAACCGGTCGCGAAGTGTTGCGGAGTCTCGGCGCGCATCGATCTGAAGTTCCAAGGTTGCAGCTTGCGCCGGCGCAAGTGTCCTTCATCGGGCGCGAGCGGCAGATGGCGGAACTCCATGATGCGTTTCGGGCGACGCGCGAAAATCAGTGCGTCACGGTCTTCATGCACGGTGTTTCCGGCATGGGCAAAACGACTTTGGCTCGCATCTTTCTCGATCAACTGAAAAAGAACACGCGCAATGCTGTCGTTCTGCAAGGGCGCTGCTACGAACGCGAGTCAGTGCTTTACAAAGCGCTGGATGGCGTCGTCGATAGCCTGAGCAAACACCTCGCAACTCTGCGCCGCGCCAAGGCCGAAGCTTTCATGCCGCGCGATCGCGCCGCTCTCGCCCGGGTATTTCCGGTCATGCTTCAGGTGGATGCGATCTTCGAAGCCCGCAGCCGCCATCCGGAATCGATCGATTTGTTTACGTTGCGGCGTAAAGCTTTCGGCGCGCTGCGTGAGTTACTGACGCGCGTCGCGCTGCGCCAGCCGCTGGTGATTTGCATCGACGATTTGCAGTGGGCCGACGCGGACAGCATTTTTCTGCTCGAAGACTTGCTGCGCCCGCCCGATGCTCCGCCGCTTTTGCTCATCGCCGGTTTTCGATCCGAAGACACTGAAGAGAAGCCTTTTCTAAAACAGCTTCTCATGCAGACCGGCACTGATACCTGCCGCGAAGTTTTCATTGGTCCATTGCCCGGAGGCGAAGCGCGCGAGTTAACCCGATCGCTGCTGGCGGCGGCAAAGCTTGACGCCGAACCGCTGATCGAATCGATCGTCAATGAGGCCGGCGGCAGTCCGTTTCTGCTGGAACAACTCACGCATTACGGCATGATGAACGAGCGGGCGGCAACGACCGGCGTGTCTTTGGCCACGATGCTCGAAGAACGCATTAAGCAGTTGCCGGCGGGCGCGCGCGAATTTCTCAACGTACTTGCCGTCGCGCGCCGTCCGGTTAATGAAGCCATCGCGCTGAGTGCGGCGGGCGTCGCCGGCGATGGGCCGTCGCTGCTGACGACTCTGCGCGGGGCGCAATTCGTACGGAGCAGCGGCACAGAATATGGCGTCGAGGTCTATCACGATCGAATCGGCGAGACGCTGGCGTCGTTGCTTGATGAAGGCGAGCGCAAACAGATTCATCGCCGCCTGGCCCAAGCGATCGAAGCGCGCGGGCTCGACGATCCGGAAAGCTTGTATCAGGACTATCTCGGCGCGGGCGAAACCGATCGCGCGGCGTTGCATGCCGAAGCTGCCGCGAAAAAAGCCGCGACGGCGCTGGCGTTCGATCGCGCGGCGCTCTACTTCCGGCGCGCCATTGAATTGAAACCCGAGGCGCCAAGCCTGGTCGAATTGAAGATTGGCTTGGGCGATGCACTCGCGAATGCGGGGCGTCCGGCTGAAGCCGCCGATGAATTTCTCGATGCGGCGAAATTGACTTCGTCGCGTCGCGCTCTCGAGTTGCGGCAACGCGCCGGCGCGCAACTCCTGATGGGTGGCCACATCGATGAAGGACTCGAAGTCTTTCGGATCGTCCTAGAGAGTGTGGGGTTGAAACTGGCGCGTGGCCCGAAGCGCGCGCTGCTGTCTCTCGTTTTGCGTCGATTGTGGATTCGACTGCGGGGCTTCGGATTCACCGAACGTGATGCCGCTTCGATTCCTGAAACCGATTTGCTGCGCATCGATACGTGCTGGGCTGTGGCCGCGGGCTTAGGCGTGGTTGATCTAATTCGCGGCGCGGATTTTCAGAGTTTACATCTGCTGTTGGCGCTGCGCGCGGGCGAGATTTCGCGGGTCGCGCGCGCAATGGCGTTTGAAGTAAGTCAGGCGGCGGCGCGGGGCGGTCCTGAGCGTGAGCATGTCGCCCGGCTTATGGAAAAAACCGAGGAGTTGGCCCAGCGCGCCGGCAATCCACATGCGCGAGGCTTGGCAATCTGGGCGCGCGGCTTGAGCGCTTACCTGCTCGGGAATTGGAAGCAGGCTGCCGAACTTTGCGAACGCGCCGCGGAGATCCTACGTGATGAATGCACAGGGGTGACCTGGGAGTTAGCGATCGCGAATCGTTTTATGCTGGCGGCGTTGTTGTACCTCGGTGACATGGTGGAAGTGTCGCGGCGTGTGCCACAGCTTCTGTCTGCGGCGTTAGATCAGGGAAACTTGTTTGCCGCAACCGATCTGCGCACGCGCTTGAATATGATCTGGCTGGCCGCGGACGATCCGACGCGCGCGCGCGACGAAGTGATCGCGGCGATGACCACCTGGCCGCGCCGCGGTTTTCATTTGCAGCACTACACGTCGCTGGTAGCGCTGGCGCAAATTGAATTGTACACAGGCGATTACGAAGTCGCGTGGAAGCACGTCGAAGGCCAGCTTAAGCCGATCGAAAAATCTCTGCTCCTGCGCATCCAGGGTTTGCGGATCGACGCGACTCAGGTGCGCGCCCGTTTGGCCTTGGCGAGTGCCGTCGGGGATCAAAAGCAACGTCGTCTGCAACTCGCGGAAAAGCTGGCGACGAAAATCGAGCGCGAGAACATGGCTTACGCGACGCCGATGGCGACGCTCATTCGCGCCGGGGTCGCGAAGAAACGCGGAGACGAAGCCAGGGCAGTTAAGCACTTAGAGAATGCCTTGCAGAATTTCGAAGCTTCAAACATGCAATTGTACGCCGCGGTTACTCGTCGCCGATTGGGCGAACTAATCGGTGGCGACCAGGGCCGTGAGCTGCTCGCCAAATCGGATCGCTGGATGGCGAGACAAATGATCAAGAACCCGGCGAAGATGACGAATCTATTGGCGCCGGGATTCTAACGGCTGTGTTAGCATCGCAAACGAACAACTAAGCCAGTGTCGCAACCACTTCTCGCATCACTTTTCGATCAAACGGAACGCACGCCGCTCAGCGTGTCTGAGCTGACGGCGCAAATTCGCGGGGAACTGGAAAAGCGTTTCTTCACTGTTTGGGTCGAAGGCGAAATTTCAAATTATCGCGCGCAGAGTTCCGGTCATTGGTACTTCACGCTCAAAGACGAGTTTGCGCAGTTGAAGTGCGCGTGTTATCGCAGCAGCAACCAGCGAATTCGGTTTCGGCTCGAAGATGGCATGCAGGTGCGCGCCCGGGGGCGTCTGAGCGTTTACGAGCAGAAGGGCGAGTACCAACTGGTTGTTGAGTACGTCGAGCCGGTCGGCGCAGGCGCCCTGCAGCTCGCTTTTGAGCAAACAAAGCAGCGATTGCAAGCTGAAGGATTGTTTGCGCCGGAATTGAAACGCGCCATCCCGATCTTTCCGCGGCGGGTTGGCGTAGTTACCTCAGCCACGGGCGCGGCGATTCGCGATATCGTTAATGTCATTTCGCGCCGCACGCGCACGGTTCACGTTCTGCTCGCGTCTGCACGTGTGCAAGGCGAAGGCGCATCCCACGAAATTGTTCGCGCGATCCGCTTTCTCAACGAACATCATCAGCGCGCGCTGCGCGAAGGAAATCCTGAGGCAGCAATTGACGTCATGATCGTGGGGCGCGGTGGCGGATCGATTGAAGACTTCTGGGCTTTTAATGAAGAAGCAGTGGCCCGCGCGATTCGCAATTCGGCGATTCCGGTTATTTCCGCGGTTGGCCACGAGACTGATTTCACGATTGCTGACTTTGTCGCCGATCTGCGCGCGCCCACACCCTCGGCGGCGGCGGAAATTGTCGCCGCGCATGAAGCAGAATTGTGCGCCCGTCTCGCTGCGTTGAAGGCCACGCTCGCGCGATCGATTCAATATCGGATTGCCGGCGCGCGCAATCAGATTCACGAGTTGGCGCAATCGACTGCCTTTGACGCAGTGGCGGCGCAACTGCACGAGGCAATCGTTCGCGTTGACTCAGCCGATCATCGACTGCAAACTTCGATCAAATCCTCATTCGTCGAGATTCAACGCCGCATGAATGCTGCGGTCCACAGCCTTTCACCATTGCAACTTCGCGCAGTCGCCGCCGCTGGTCAGACACGGTTCGGTTCGTTGAGCCGATTGCGCGACAATGCGATCATGGCTCGTCTCGAAAACGCGAAACAAAATTTTGCGAAAGCTGTCGCCGCGCTCGACGCCATGTCGCCTTTGAGAGTCCTGGAACGCGGATATGCGATCGCGCAGGACCAGCGCGGGCAAATCATCCGCGAAGCGAAAGCAGTTAACGCTGGGGATGAACTGCGGCTGAGGCTTTGGAAAGGTGTGCTCGACTGTCGAGTCGAAAGAATTGAGACCGAAAATTAGCTGCCGCCCCTCGCGTTGAGTCGGAGCAAACCCGTTGACACCCGGTAATCAACAAACGCATACTTCTTGTGTCTTAGAGACACTTCGTTTGACCAATGCTAGATACGGAACGTCAATACTTCGCTGAGCATCGCGCCGAGTTAGTTTCTCGGCACCTGGGTCAATTTGTTGTCATCAGGGACGACGAACTTATCGGAGCATTTAATACCATCGAAGAGGCACTTGCAGAGGGAGCGCGGCGTTTTGGCTTAACACCCTTTCTTGTGCGTCAGGTGACCGTTACGGAAGAAGAAGAAGTAAACATTCCAGCTCTCACATTGGGGATACTCCGTGCCGATTCTTCACGTCCAGTATGATGCCAAGGGTCAAACACCCGATGGCAAAACAGTTCAAGTCCCGCCCAGTATAGCGCTTCTGCAGAACGGTCCTCGGGTTCAAGTAATAATTGGCGTGGCGCAAAGCTTTGCGGAGCAAGTTGTTCAGCAGGGGCAATCCGTTCCGAAGCCAGTGTCCGGTTTGGCTTTAGTTGACACTGGTGCATCCACTACTTGTATAGATGACTCTCTGGCGCGCGGCTTGGGGTTACCTGTGATTGATGTCGTCCAAATGACATCTGCCTCGCATGCTGACACGCAAGCGAACGTTTATCCAATCGAGATGGAGATTGTCGGCTCGCCAATCAAAGTTAACGTACCTCGTGCCCTTGGAGCTAATCTCACTCCCCAAGGAATCGTCGCTCTTATTGGTCGTGACTACCTGCAGCACTGCACGCTCTTCTACAACGGAGTAACAGGCCAGATCACCTTGTCGATCTAGCGTGGTTTTGACGATAGCTTGGTAGCATGAAAACGCAAAGAAATCGCATCGTCATCAATCTTGATCAGAACAAGCCGCGCGCGGCGCGTCAGAATGGATCCCGCGGCGGCTTTGGGCGCGTCCTTCTTTTGATCGGAATCATCCTGGTAGTCGTCGTTGGCGGGCTGGCGGCGGGCGGATATTTTTGGTGGCGAAATTATCAGAGCGGGCCCGCTTACGCGCTGGCTGTTTTTGCGGACGCGGCTCAACGAAATGATGTCGAGACCGTGGACAGCATGTTGGATTACGACGCCATTCTGAAAACATTTGTCGCCCAGACGCGTCCCGGACCAGCGTTAGGTGATTTGCCTTTGCCTAACTTGGGGCAGATTGAGGCGCTGAGCCCGTCTGTTTCGGCGAAGGTGAAACAGACGTTGCAGAATGAAGTCCACGCGGAAGCAAAACGCATTAGCGAGCGCGCCGCCGGTAAACCCTTCCTGGTGATCGCGTTGGCGATCGGCTGGGTCGTTGATATCAAGCAACAGGAGAACGTCGCCCAAGCCAACCTTAATATTCAAAACGAGAAGATTCAGCTTACAATGCAGCGCGACGGCGAACGTTGGCGAATCGTTGGCGTGCAGGATGATAACCTGACGAAGGTCTTAACGAATGCAGCCGTCCGAAATTTGCCGAGATGAGCACACCCAAAACGAAATCTTTTGAATCGTCTCTGGAAGAACTCGAACGCATCGTTCGTGAACTCGAGCAAGGCGAGTTGCCGTTGGAGAAGAGTCTCGAGTTGTTTGAGCAGGGCGTGAAGCTTTCGCGTGAATGCCAGGAGCGCCTTAATCAAGCCGAGCGTCGCATCGAAATTTTGATCCGCGACAACCAGGGACGGCCAACCATGAAACCGCTCGAAGCCGGCGAAGTTGCTGATAACGAATAGTCTGAATTCCCCTGTGTCCTCTGTGGCCAAAGAACCCGTCGCAACAGATGCCCGCGAATTTCTGGCCTCCTGCCGCGCGCTAATCGATTCCGAACTCGATCGTCTAATTCCCAAAGTCTCCCAAGAACCGTGCCGTGTACACGAGGCGATTCGTTGGAGTGTCTTCGCGGGCGGAAAAAGGTTTCGTCCCGCGCTGCTACTTGCCGTTGGTCAGACATTCGGCGCCGGCCCGGAAAGCTTGATTCACACCGCGTGCGCGCTGGAAATGATTCACGCCTATTCGTTGATTCACGACGATCTACCTTCGATGGACGACGACGACTTGCGGCGTGGGCGAGCGACTTGTCATGTGAAGTTCGATGAAGCAACTGCGATTTTGGCCGGCGACGCGTTGCAAGCGTTGGCCTTTCAGACGATTGCTGAAGACGAACAACTCGACGCCGCGCTTCGCGTCAGATTGATTGCGGAAGTATCTCGCGCTTCCGGCACACCCGAAGGAATGGTTGGCGGACAGGCGCTCGATCTCGCGGCTGAATCGCGCGCTGTGACTGGCGCAGAACCCGAAAGCATTCATCGTCTGAAGACCGGCGCGTTGATTCGTGCTTCAGCCCGCTGCGGCGCGCTGATCGCGGGCACGAGCGAAAGTGAACTCGCGGCAATTACTGAATACGCGACCGACCTCGGACTTCTCTTTCAAATCACGGACGATTTGTTGGACGTGACGGCAACCGCGGAAGATTTGGGAAAGACGCCGGGCAAGGATGCCAAGTCGAGTAAAGCGACTTATCCGGCTGTTTATGGATTGGAAAAGACGCGCGAACGAATCGATGCCGCGCATCGAGCTACTTGCAGCGCGCTGACTGCGATCGGTTGCGACACAACGCTTCTACACTCCCTGGCCGACTTCATCCTGGCGCGTCAGGCGTGAGGATTTCAATTTGTTCTCTGTCACGGCTGCTTGGGCTCAGTTTTGACCGGGGCTGGCGGCATCTTTGTTGTGTCTTGCATCTGCGCCCATTTCGAGTGCTCCTGCGAAACCAAAGACTCGACCCGTTCAGCCAACTGCACCGTCGCGGTCTTCTGCGGCTCGGCCGGATTCGCATAAGGACCGGCGCTGCTTAAGAAAAGAAACTTCTCGTGCTTCAAGGCTTCGGCCGTCGATCGGTAACTGATCCAGTTTTGCTGGTACTGGTTGAGCTGCTGTAATCCTTCCAACAATGCGATCATCGCGCCGAGTGTGCCCGCAATTATTCCCGTAATAGCTCCGTATTTGGCCGAGAAGACTGCGCTCAAAGGTATCATTACGGAAATTGTTAGAGTGGCTTTCTTGAGTCGCTTGAACATGCGTTCGTTACGGCTGGCCTTCTTGTCGTAATACTGCAATTGATCTTCGAGCCGCTCCATCGAAACGGCAGTTTGGGCCATCGTGCGGGCACCCGTTGCGGTTGGTGTTGATGAGCCTTCCATCGTTTGATCCTCTTAGGTCTTTCTTGATTGATTCAGCCACTCTGAAACTTTCATTGTCTTCGATCCATCGCCAGCCTCGGAGATATGTACGTTCGCTCCCGGGTTATCGGCAGCATCGATGCCCGTCAAAATCGTGCCGCGGATCTTTGCGCCTGCGAAGTTGGTTCCGTGAATCGTCGCCCCCTCGAAATTAGCCTTGCGAAGATCCGCATCACTAAAATCGACGCCACTCAAATCCGCGAGTTTGAAATTAGCATCTTTGCAATCAGCGCCCGCCAGCACCGCGCCGCTCAAGTTAGCCTGCCGGAATTGCGCGCCTTGCAAGACTGAATTTCTAAACGAAGCCGCAGATAGATCCGCATGATAGAAGTCTGCGTAAGTGAAGTCCGTCTTGGCCCAATACGCATCGGCGGCTTTTGCTCTCGACAAATCCAAGCCCCGCGCATTGGCCAGGACCTTTTCGCCGGCTTTTTTCGCGGTCGCGGGGATGTCCATCACCAACGCAATGGTGAGCGTCTTCAGGACCTTTTCATTTTCTTCAATCGATAGCGAGGCGCTCAGGACCTGTTTTGTAAGCTCAACTAATTCTTCGCGTCTGGCATCGCTTACGGTCCACTCGGAGGGAAATGACTTGAGAATCGCGCCCAGCTTTACGGCCGCTGCAGCGCGCAGCAAAGGAGACTTGTCGGACAGCTCTTTCACAATCCGTTGATAAGCCGCGTCAATATTCTTGCGCTTGTCGAAACCGAATTGCTCCTCATTCTTCTTCTCTTCAAAGGCCAACCGCTTCCGCGTGTTTTCACTCTGCCCGAGCAAGTAGCCACCCACGGCGCCGCCGACCGTCACAAAGAGGGCAATCATCTTGAGCCAGAACAAACTTCCACTGGTGTCGCTGCGAATCTGTTGAATTTCAGCCGCGAATTTTGCGATCTCGTATTGCTCTTTCGAGCTGGCCCCCGTAATCGGCGGCAGCGATCCCTGGATCGCGATCTTTTGTGTCTGGTAAACGAGGACCACGATCGCGATGCAAGTCAGGAGGACCAGAAAGATGATGATCGGCTGCCTGAGACCACGTCCCTGCTCCGTGCCATGTCGCTGGTTAGTCATGAAACTTATTCTAGTATCCGCGCTGATCGATGAAAGCTTACTTTGAGTTGCTCGACGTCAACGTGTACCCAAGGTCGATTCTCAGACGTAATCCTTTTTACCGCATCACCCGTTCCGCCGGAGCCCTGCGCGGGTTTGCCGTCCCAAACGATAATCACGAGATCAGATTGCTGAATCACCCAATCCATCGCTGCTTTATAAGCAAGATCCGAGCGAGCTTCATAATTCAGCCGAACCTCTTTGCGCGCCGACTCTTGTAGGCTGAGATATCGTCCCTTTGCCGGCCCGGAAACAAAGTCGTCGGCATAGGTTTCAAATGGCCGGACAATTTCCAGAGGCAGCTTCAATTTCACAGCGGCTTCGGCAAACAACGTGTCCGCTCCTTCGGCGATCGCTGAAACGGCCACCACGTCCCGGTGCTGTTGTCGCGCTCGCTCAAGAATCGCGGCGCACTGTTCAGCCACGAACAGCGTTGTTTCTGGGTTTGAAAAATAGCGATGACCGACTATGCCTACGCGAAACATTAGTTCTCAAATAGCTGGAATTAGAGAGGCAAGGAGAACTCTTCCTTGCGGATGATAAGACCGGTGACCCGAAAAGTGTCCGCACCATAATACAGCCTCAAACTCTCAGTCAATAGTTTTGCTGCACACTCAAAATGGAGTCGCTGAATCGATCTACACAGGCTAGCCATATCGACAATAGACGTGATTGGCACTCCCCGGTCTAATCACAACCCTCAACTGTGGCAACCCTCATGGCCGCGAACCGCGATCGGCAGGACAATCCGCCCAAGGTCAATAATCATGTTCAATCCAATCAATTACTACCCAGATAAAGTTCCGACTGGGCCGAGGACTACATCCATGATCAAACGAATTGCGGCAATCACGTTCATCTTTTTGTGCACTGCGGTCGCTTGGGCGATTTTGGGCGCGACGATTTTTCAACGGACATACGACTCAGGCAGCGCGTCCGGCAGTCGCGTGGAATCGACCTGGGGCGCGCCCCAAAGCCAGGCGCCGCCGACTGCTTCATTCGAAGAGACGGTGCCCAGGAAGGAAGAGAAAACTGAAAACGGGAAGAAAACTGAGACGATTACGCAAGAGAAAGTGACGACGGTGCTGCCGCTTGAAAGCAGCCACATTAATGTCGATCTGAATCTCGAGCATCGACAGAAAGGTTTGCTTTGGTACAGCACGTACAAGGTCGGCTATGACGGCGCGTATGCCTTCCGCAATACCAGCGACAAAGATCAAAACGTGAGCTTCACTCTAAACTTTCCCACGGACCAGGCAATTTATGACGATCTCGTGTTTAGCGTGGACGATGCTCCAGTCTCGCTCACCAACGAAAAGAACAGAGCCAGCGGCACGGCCCGCATCAAGGCTGGTCAGACTGCGCTGCTGAAGGTGGGCTACAAATCACAAGGGCTCAACGACTGGCGTTACCAATTCGGCAGTTCAGAGGTTGCGCAGGTGCGCGATTTCTCTCTGAAGATGACGACCAACTTCAAAGACATCGACTTTCCCGATAACACTCTGTCGCCGACCCAGAAGACCGAGACTGCGAATGGATGGCAGTTGGACTGGACTTACAAGAATCTCGTGTCGGGATATCAGATCGCGATGACGATGCCTGAGAAGCTACAACCGGGACCGCTCGCGGGACGCATAAGTTTCTTTGCGCCGGTATCACTCTTCTTCTTTTTCTTTTTGATGCTGATCATTACCACTATGCGCGGTATCGAGCTGCATCCGATGAATTATTTCTTTCTGGCGGCGGCGTTCTTTTCGTTTCATCTGCTGCTCGCTTATCTGGTCGATCACGTTTCAATTCACCTCGCGTTTGCGATTTGCTCGGCCGTTTCGGTGTTCCTGGTCGTCTCGTATCTGCGGCTGGTGGTCGGGATGCGGTTCGCCACGCGCGAGGCGGCAGTCGCCCAATTTATCTATTTGGTGGCGTTTTCGTACGCCTTCTTCCTGAAAGGTTTCACGGGTCTCGCCATTACGATCGGCTCGATTCTGACGCTTTTCGTCGTGATGCAGGCAACCGGTAAGATTCGCTGGCGTGAAAAGTTTTCAACGCCACCGCCGCATCCCGAATTTCCACCGCCGGCGCCGGTCCCGACAGTGCAGCCGACATCAGCATGAGTTTTCGCGCAGCTAGAGTGGCTGAGTTTCGCCTTTTGTCGGGCCATCGCCCCAACGCTCGCGCATTCGCGTGCGAAAGCGTTCACGCTCTTCGGGTGTCATGTTGTCGAGGCGATCGGAAACACGATCCACGATTCGATCCGCGATCCGATCGCCAACATGACCTGAACGACCTCGCGACCTGCCCGATCCGGACATCCCAAATCCGCCAAATAGGATTCGGGACAGCAGCAGGATCCCCAAAGCTTCCCAGAATCCAATCATGCGGATTCCGAATAGTGTTGGCAGCAACCAATTCCATAGCTGCATCACGATCAAGCCGCCGATCGAAATGAACAGGATCATCCCAATGATTCCCAGCGGCGCGATCCAAATTAGTCTTTTCAACTTTCGTCGTTTCTCGTCCATCTGTTTGTCCTCGCTAATTCAGTTCTTCATAGACTTCCCGCAGGCGCTCGCGCAGTCGCAGGACCGCGTAACGTTTGCGCGCCAGAAGCGTGTTTACGCTCACGCCGGTGGCGGCGGACATTTCCTTGAAGCTGCGGCCTTCCAATTCATGACTGACAAAAACGTCGCGCTGCTCCTTCGACAACGCGGCGATTGCCGACGCCAGTTCATCGAGCAAGACGCTGCGCATGTAAGCCTCTTCCGGGCCGGCATCGGATGCGGGCAGGAGTTCTTCGAAACTCAGCGACTCCGCATCGTTGTCGTCGAGACTTGCCATCTTCTTCTCACGAAAAAGATCAACGATGCGATTGCGCGCCACGCGAAACAGCCAACCCGTGATGTGATCGATTGGCATCAACAGGCGATTCGCTTCCACGAACCGGTAGAACACGTCCTGTAAGATGTCGTCGGCGTCGCGCGGATCGGCCACGCGCCGGCGAATGAAATTACGCAGACGCGACTGCTCGCGTTTGACGACTTCGGAGATCCGCTGATCCTGTTCAGCCATCAGCCTCTGTTGTGACAGCGCCTCGTCCACCCATCATTGAAGACGGACGAGCGGCGTCAATATTGTAGGTGCGGATGCTCTTTTTTGTGACTAGAACCGCGTGGTCAGACTGAATTTAATCGCGCGCGGTGTGTCCGGCGAGATATTGTTGTTGCCGTCGGCGGAAAGGTAATCCGAGAGCCTTGCGGTTATTCCGAACCAAATTTCGATGATGGCGTGCGTCCGAGTTTATTGCGAAGCAGAGGCGCTCTCTCGAAACTGCGTTATCTCGCCGGGTTTGCGCATCATCTTATTCACTTCACCGACATGCAGTTCTTCTTCCGCAATAAGTTTCCGCGCATAGTCTTCAAGCAGAACAGAACGATCGAGCGCCAAATCAAGCAACCATTTGTAGAGCGCCAGGCCTGCTTTCTCCGTTTCGAGGGCTCAAGCAAGATGTCATTAATTCCGTGTTTGTGAGTTTCGAGCAATGCTCCAATCTTCAATGACGGATGCTCGCCGAAGTGAGTAACCAATTCGCCTGCTTGATTCGCATGCGACAGACAGGTGTTAGCCTCGCCTCGCAGCCAATTTACAATCGGAATGCGATTGTGACCAAAAACCATCATCGCGTAGTGCGTGTATCGGACGACCCCGGCCAGTTCTGTTTCCAGTATTTCATTAGCAAAGCGACTGCGCCCAATTTATCGAATTTGTCCTCGGACATTTTTTCTTCTCCTTTGCTGCGTCTTCAATTGTTTCGCAAACAGCGCTTCTCTAGAATCTCAAAGAGTAATTGAGCCGCACGCTGCGACCGATCTCTGGCGCAATGTTCTTGATGAATGACAGATGATTGCGGTACAAGGTGTCGCTCAAATTGTATCCGTTAACCGAAAGAACATGCGCCACTCGTTTGGTAACGAATGTGTACGAGGCGTTGAGATTGAATGTGAGGTAGCCCGCAGTTGGCGTTTCGTTATCAAAGAGACGATCTTGCCGGTTGACCAGAATCAATTCCGGTTGAAGGCTCAAGGCCTTGTAACGCCAATCGAGTCCAATCGTTCCGCGCAGCGGCGGAATGCGCGGCAAGGGTTTATTTTGCTCGGTGAGTTCTGCTCGCACGTAATCGACTTTGCCGTTCAGCCATAATGCGGGCAATATTCGCGCTTCGACGCTCGCTTCGGTCCCGACAAACCGGCTCGTTCCCTGCGCGTAGTTGATTATTGGAAGATTTGAGTCCGGGTCAGTCTGGCCGGTGAACCCAGTGAAGACAAAGTTACGAATGTTGTAGTAATAGACGCTACTCTCGAGGCGGACGCGCTGCGTGTTGTGTCGCACCGACAGATCGACGCCATCGCCCTGCTCCGCACTTAAGTTTGGATTGCCGATATCGAAGGTGAGAATCCCCGGATGCGGCCCATGGTTGTAAAGCTCTTCTAGCGCGGGCGCACGGAACGAATGCTGATAGTTAGCGACGAACGATCCGCCCTTCCACAACGGCACGCGCATCCCGGCGCTTCCGGAGAAGCCAACGAAATTGCGGTCCCGGAAATTGCCTTCCGGGTTGTAGCCGTTTTGCTCAATCCGCCCGCCAAATTGAAAACCGATTCGCTCCAGAGCGATCCGCTCTAAAGCATAAGCGGCAAACGAGTGTTGCTTCGTGTGCGGAGCAGGCGCTTCCTCGCCGATTGACAAGAAGTCGCGCGTAAAACCAGAGAAGCCGAAAGTGCCGGATAACTTTCCCTCTCGACGATGATTAAAGTTCGCGCGATAATTGAAATTCTTATTGGTCGCGGCGGAACCAAGTTCGGTTACATTCTCATCTGATTCAAACTCGAATTCGCGGACTTTGTAATCGTTGTATCGCGCGGCGAAATCGCCGCTTTCGATAAAGCTATTGAGGTTGCGCAAACCGCCCTTGACTTCAAAGCTGTGGCGACGCTCATTCAGGTACTCGAAATCAACTTCGTCCGGTTCTACCGGAATCCCGTGCCGTCGGCGATCAAAGGAATAACCGAACGCCAACCATCCCTTACGCGGAAACCAACCAGCGCCACCACTGACGTTTCCACCTCGAGCATAAGAATTCAAGACCGTTCCCAGTGGCGTGTGATAGTCATTAGCTTTTTGTGCTCCACCATTCCCGAAAAACAGGAAGTCCCTCACGCCATATTTGAAGCCTGTGCTGCCGCCAGCTTGCCAGTTGTTCGTTCCGCCGAAGGTTGTTAGGTAACCGGAGAGGCCGCGTTGATAAGTGTCATTAGTGGAAATGCCATTAACCACGCCCCCAATCGCGTTGCTTCCGTAGAGAAGGGTAGCCGGGCCTTTCACAATTTCCACCCGATCGAGCGAAAGCACGTCGATGGGTTCCACCTCGTCCGCTGACTGCGAGGCGATTCCACCCAAGCGCAAGCCGTCCTGCAGCACCAGCACGCGATCGCCGTCGAATCCGCGAATGACCGGACGACCGGAACCCGGACCGAAACTTCGTTTAGCGACGCCAAGCTGATATTCGAATGCTTCGCCAATAGAAACGGGATTCTTTTGCGCCAGTTCGATGGCGCTGATGGAATTGACCGACTGATAGGAAGAGGCGATCGCCTCGGCCGAACCAGTCGCGGTCACGGTTACCTGCTCGCTAACAGGTGTAAGAGTCAATTGAAAGTCAAGGGTCTGATCGCCGCCTGTCACTTCGACGGTCTTAACGACATCGGGCACGCGATCGAGATGAGCGAAGATCTCATACTTCCCAGCAGGGAGATCCCTAAATTCAAACGCGCCGCTTTCATCCGTGAAGACCGATTTCCTCAACTCCGCGACTGTCACGACTGCGTTTCGCGCCGCGGTTCCCGAAGGCGCAATCATTACAGTGCCGTGAATCGTTCCGGTTACTGCTGAACCCTGCCCGTAAGCGGCACGACAGACGACGGCAAGAATGGAAAATAGTATGAGGAACAACAAAAGATGCTTATACGCCAACATTTCTCGGAATCTTTCCTTCCTGAATTTTTGACTTCTGCCTGTTTTGATATTGACAATCATTTTCAGAACGACTGCGAGTGTACCGGCTAAGAACTTGAGTCGTCAAGAGAGATTCCATGTCTGGTGTGATCTAAATCACAAGATTTGACGGCGACAGGTTTGGTTCGAGAAAAGGCGTTGAATGTTAGAATGAGCGCCGCGGCAGGAGCAGCAATGGCAGGAAGAGTGAAAGTCACGCGGCAGAAAGAGGGGTCGGCGATTTCGGCTGACGAGTTCCTGTCTTTGAAAAAGCCGAAAGGCGATCTGATCGTTGAAGTTGATCGGCAGCGAGTCTCCGTCACGAGCCTGGATCGAATTTATTGGCCGGACGAGAAGCTGACCAAGTTTGATTTGCTTTGCTACTACTTGAAAATCAGTTCGCATCTCATGCCCTTTTTGAAAGATCGGCCGGCCATTCTGCAGCGCTACCCGCGAGGCATCAAAGCCCCGATGTTCTTTCAGCAAGACACTGGGAGTGCGCCGGCTTTTATAAAGACGGTGCAACTAGTGAATCAGGAAGGCCGTGAAGTGAACTATTCGGTTTACACGACGGTCGGATCGCTTCTTCATTTTGTAAATCTCGGCACGATCGAACAGCATCCGTGGCACTCGACTTTGAAACATCTCGACAAGCCGGATTATCTTATGCTCGATCTCGATCCGAAACAGGCGCCCTGGAAAAATGTTCTGGAGGTTGCGCTCGTCTGCAAGGAAGTTCTTGACGAAGTTGGGTTGCCGTCATTTCCCAAAACCTCTGGCTCGTCGGGAATTCACATCTACCTGCCGCTGAAACCGAAGCATGACTTTCGAAAAGTTGCCGCAGTGGCTGAGGCACTGGCGGCAGAAGTCGCACGACGCGCGCCGAAGATTGCCACGATTCAACGATCCCTTGCGAAGCGGCAGAAGCAACAGGTCTATGTCGATGCGATGCAAAATGCGCGCGGCAAGACGATCGCGGCGGCTTTCAGCGCACGCGCAAAACCCGGCGCCACGGTTTCGATGCCGCTGAGCTGGAAACAGATTGAAAAGGGCGTGAAAATCTCAGACTTCACAATTCAGAACGCGCCGCAGCTCATCAAGCTAAACCAGCCCTGGAAAGATTTCTTTGAGCAGCGCCAGGAATTGAAACTCCCGAAGTAGCCCACCATCATTCGCTTTCTGCTCCCCGCGTGATAAAAGGAACTTTCGCTCGACTCCGCGCGTGATTTAGCTCATTACCACTTCAAAAAAGGAGTTCTTTGATGAGAGTCCATGCCAGACTTCCGCTGCCCGTGCTGGTAGCGGTTATGTTGTCCGCTGTAATCACCGTTTCTGCTCAGGTAAATTCCGAGTCGTCGCAATCCGCATCATCGACTGATTCCATGGTCAATGAAATCGGACTGCTGAGAAAGACGCTCCAGACTTTGAACAGCCGCTTGCAAGCTATTACGTCAGAATTGTTGTCTCCCGCTTCGAAGCAAAACGACAACGAGAAGGTGAAACAGATCGCCACGAATCTCGATCTGCTCGCGCACACCGAGGAGCGCGCGGAAGTTTTGCGCAAACAACTTATTGAATTGATCGAAAAAGAGACTGCTTATCGAACGCGCTTGACGCAAATGGATGAAGACATGCGTCCCGAAAACATCGATCGTTCGATGGCCGGAATTGGCGGCACGCGCACGGCGGAGATGCGCGACACGCGCCGGCGCTCATTGGACAGCGAGCGCAGAGGACTGGAGAGTTTGTTAACGCTGGCGAGTCAAAGTCGAATCAGGCTCGAAGAAGATGTGCGCCAAGCTGACTTGCTGGTGGCGAAATTTCGGCAGCGTTTGTTTCCGCTGATTGATAAGCAGTTGGATAAGTTGAATCCGTACTGAGCATTCAAGGCTGACTCAGTTTCCGCTTTCCTGCCACGGCGTCGTCGTAGGCGCCGCCCTTAACGCGGCCCAGATTGATTGCCGCATCGAACTCCTTCAACGCTTCAGGCTTCTGATCGAGAAAAGCGAGAATGCGTCCCATCGATTCGTGCGCGTGTGAAAGCAGGGCTTGATCAGTTTCAGGTGTGGCCGCTGCGACCGCCAGGCGGTAATTCGCGAGGGCGCGATTCAAACGTTGGGTTTGTTGTTCGTCATCGGTGGTATCGCGTGCCCACAAACTCGCGGTTTGGCCCAGCGTAAACAACAGCCGCGCGTCGCCCGGATACTCCTGCAACAACGATTTCAGGCGCGACTCGGCTTCTTCGTAATTGCGAATCTGGAGAAGCTTCTCGATCTCCGTGAGGTTCTTCAGTAGCTTAGTGTTCCGCGAGTTGTCGGCCGCGTCCCGAGCTTCCGCGCCCGGATCGATGAGCCAGGTTGAATAACGCGGATGAGCTTTGCGGGCGGCGAGCGCGCGATCGCGAGCCCCAGTGGCATCCGCGATGCGCTTGCTCTCTCTTGCCGGATCGATGCCGGTGGTTAATTCGGCGAAAAAGTTTGCGATGTCAAAACCCGAACTCTGCACGTCCCGCAATTGATCCGCGTAAAAGAAATCCAGCAGCGAGCCGTTTTCATATTCTTCCGCCAGCCGCGCGATCGCTTCATCGGCAATCGAAGCGCGCGCGCTATCAGCTTCGGCCGCGATGGCTTTGCGCTCAGCGTCGCTCTTCGCCTGTTGCAATCGCGCGCGTTGAAGCTCAGTGACCCAGGCGAGCCGATTGGCTTCTTCGTAGCGAACGTCCGCAGCTATCACGAGCGAGCGGCCCACCACGACGAAGGGATCGAGCGAGGTGACGCCATCCGCTTTAGTGCGCGCAGCGATCAGTTGCTTGATCGGTTCGCGTTGTTGCGCGATCTCTTTGTTGAATTTCAGGACGAGCGGATCGATCACGAATTGCAGAAATCCACGACGCAACTCTGACGAGGCGGGATCGGTGCCTTCCGGCACAATCGCGTAGTAATTATCGGCGATAACCCGAAAATTAATCGCGCCCGGGGCCGCCAGCAAGTCCGGCACAACGTAAAACTTTCGTTCGTGCTCGCGCGTCGAGTAAACCATCACCGACGAATTTTTCTTGTCAGGACTTTTCACGCGCACGCGTTCAGTGCTGACGATAATCGGTCGCGTGTGCAGGTACGACAGGACTGATCGAACCATTTCCGCCGTCGCTGGCCGCATGCGATCGCCTTCGGCCTGATAAGCGCGCATGTGTGAAACCAGGCGCTCGTCGATTCCAGACTTGCGATAAAACTCGCGCAGGAGCGGCGCAAAGTCGAGCACCTCAAGCACGCCTCCCGGCAAATCTTCCGAACGTTCGGGCGCGTCGAGCAGTGGCTGTTGCCCCATCGCATAGGCCAACGAAACATAACGGGCGGCCTGATCTGCGGCCGTGGCCGGCGGTGGCAATTTGTAGCGCTGGAAAAAATTCTGCAGACGCTCGCGCAACGCGGGATCGAGGTTCGCCTGATCTTTGCGCACAAGCTTCCGAAACGCGGATGGTTCCTTGCCCGGCGGCGTCGGATCGAAACCGGCTGCATCCAAGGCGGCCATCATGATGATGAGTCGCGCATCGGGTTGCACCGCAACTCCGTATTCTGACAACTCGAAGGGCGTCGAGGGACGGGTCTGCGTCGCTCCGGTCGCGGGGGAATTGGTTTGGGGCGTCGTCTGCGCAGCAACTCCGGCCGCAAAAACAGCCAGCAAGACTACCGGTAAAGCTTTTCTCAACATGATGGAGATTATGAAAAATCTGAGCAGGAATCGAATGAGCTATGTTAACTGATGGTCGCGCTCCGGCAAAATCAGGAAACCGGAATTGAGATGAGGCCGCGGGCGGACCGGATGCCATCAATCAACGTCTGGAATCCAGAATTTCTGACTGTTTACTTCGACAGCTTTTAGGCCACGCTCTGGCAATTCCTCTTCGTTCAGCCCCAGAAAAGTAAAATGAGGTAAGTCGCTAAGCACGGTCTGAAACCAGCCATGTTGGGCCATGATTTCGCGAACGCGCGGATCGAGAAATTCATTCGCGTCAAAGGCCAGCATCGCGATGTGCTGGGAAGTGCCCGGCGCCGCGATCGAATAGAGCACGGACTTTGACAGATCTTTGCTGAAGAAGATTCCGTCCCTTTCCAGTTCGAGCACTTCCGGTACTTGCTCATGCACAGGTAGCGCACGCAACCGATCGGCATCTCCGATTTTCAATCTGCCAGCTTTGGTCCAATGATCGAGCGCTGGAAGGAATCGCGAGTTCCAAAGACGGACTGTGTCAGCGTAACTGCGGCGCGCCGCTTCGGCGCCGTCGCGAGGCGTGATGTCCAAGCCTTCGCCATGTGCCTGAGTGCGGGCCTTCAGCAGCGCGTCCATGGCTGCGGGTTGCAGTTCGATCGTGGCATCGCCGATTCTTGCCGAAGCAATGCCGGCCGCCTTCTGAAATTCCAAAACTTGTTCTTCGCTGGAAAAGACACACGACGGTGGCGGCAGAATATTCTTCGCGCCGATGAACATCGCGCCGTAGTCATGCAGTACGCGCCGTGCGACGACATCACCTTCAGGGCAAATGGTGGCGAGATTTGCGCCGCGCTGTGTTAGTTCGCGCTGGAGTGTTTGATAGAAAGATGATGAAAGGTTCGCTGCTGTCATTAACTTAGGTGGAGCTGAATATTAATTCGCGGTGCCGCGAACAAGCAAAGTTCCATCCGTAGTTCGATATACTATGGCGATGCATTTGAGCAAATTGGCTGCGGAAATAGTTTCGCACTACGAGCGTCACGGCTGGAAATTGCGTCGTGTATTAGTGCGGCCTGACAAGCGGGCGGAAGTGGACCAACACGAGTTTCGAGAAGCTACGATTGTCGAGTCAGATTTTGATGCGCTTTGGTTCGCGCGGTCATCAACCAATAAACGTGAAGCGTGGGAACTGCGGCTGCTTTCCGAACAACCTTACGCGTTGTTTGAAGCTTTTGAAGTTGACGAGTCGGAAGAAGATCGAGAGGACGCGCGGCGCGAAATGGAAAATCGCATGCGCGAGCACGCCCATCGCTAAATCAGCCTTTTCCAATCCTGACTGGTATGATCATCTTTTGACCTTCTCGCAGAACGGTGATGTGAACGATCGAAAGCGGCACGGCGCGCCTGACACGTGACAAAAACTCATGCGGCGTGCGAATCGGAATGTTGTCAAAGTCGGTGATGATATCGCCAACCTTAATGCCAAAAAGTTCGGCCGGGCTATTCCGCTCGACATAATCGATCTGCACGCCATAGGTCTTGGATGACGGATCGTTGATGCGCGTCATTCGTTCGCGCTCGAATCCAAAATAGCCTCGGCCTTCAGGTCGCTGAGCGAACTCTCGCGCGAGTCGATCATTTTGCTCTTTTGAAACTGTCGTCAGTTGCGTTGTCTTCAAAACACCGTCGCGCAGATAAGTGACCTCTACGGTTTTGCCGACCGGCGTGTGTGCCAGCAGATCCAGGGCGTCATCGGCTTCGTTGACCGGATGACCGTCAATGCTGGTGATGATGTCGCCGCCAACTAAGCCGGCTTTGTCTGCGGCGCTTCCCGGCGGCTCAACATTTCCGAAAGTTACACCACCATCGGTCGTATCGAGATCGTTGACACCCAGGTACGATCGACTTTGGGCAATACTGACGGCAGGTGGCCGCGGGATGCTGCGCTTAATTCCACTCATCAATCCGCCAAACGCGAAGACCGCCACGAGGGCGATCCATATCCATGTCATGCCACCAAAACGCGAGGATCGCTTCGATTTGTAAGCACCCGCGCCCGCGGTAATCAGAGGCGCGTTGACACTTGGATAGAAAGGCGTTGTGCCCGGATTGCTCCTTGATGTGGTTGCGCCGGGCAGCGGAACGGTGGCCGTGTATTCGGCCGGGCCTTCGCCCAGGCGATTGCCGCAAGAGCGACAGAAGCGCATCTCTTTCGGCATAGGCGAGCCGCACTGCGTGCAAACTCGGTCACCGGCGCTGAAATTTTGCTGAGGCTGCATATCGAATTTCTTGTTTGAACGAGCAGCGATTTGAACTGGCAAAAATTATACGCCAGCCTCAGGCTGCGAGTTGCGAGTTTTTCAAGATGGCCGGGTACTCTCCAGTTTACGAATCAGGAGCGAGCAAGTATAGTCGAGCTACCCCAAATCGATTCCCAAAGGAAGTTTAATGGAAGTAACCAAAGCCCTGGCGGCGCTACAGCCGCTGTACGGGAAGCCAAACATCGAAATTATCACGACCGACGGCTATCGCGTGCGCGGCATCGTGCGCAGCATGAAGACCACGCAGGCGTTGACGACTCCAAGCGTGAAAGTCGAACGCGCGGATGGCGAAGTCGTGAAAATTCCGTTCACCTCGATAATCGAAATCATCAATCACAACCAGTAAATAAGCATGTCGCTCGAATTTGCCGTCGATCATCCCTGCAGTCTGCGCGCGCGTTATGACGAAAAGCATCTGCGCGATTGGGGCCGCCTGAGCAACCTGCACACAATTCTGACAACCGTCGATCAGGGCGTTCCCGGACCGGACAAAATTGATTGGATCGAAAAGTCGAGCGCCGAGATCGATATTCTCCAGACCGAGACTGCTGTCTGCGCAGATTGTCCCGCATGCCTGCCTGCCGAGGTGGCGGGTGAAGGCGAGGCGGTCGGATGTCTCGGCCGCATCAATTATCCCATTGACGCGCAATTCGAAAACTTTATCGCCAATCGCATTCAGCTCACGCTCGACACGGTTGACGCGCCGGACTATCCGCGCCTGCTCCAGATTCTGATCGATCCCGAATCGCCCTTCGACGGAGAGGCCACCAAGGAACTGCGTCGAGTGACGACTGACGACGGGTTGCGGTTCTTCGAGTTGCGTTTGCCGATTCGTCTTTCGCGTGCCGGAGCGCATCTCACGACCGATAATGTTTTCGATTTGCTCGCTGGCTTTCGATCGGAGGATTCCGAGCAGACTGGTTACACGCGCGAGTTTCCGCTGGCGGCGACGGGTGACTATTACGATTTTCTCGACTTGATTTTGCGAAACGATTTGAGCGAATTAGAACGCGAGCGGTTGCATGCGCGCAGCCGCGGCTACGCACAATTCCTGCGCTTGTTGGCCGCGTTGGAACGCGCGGAGGCTTTGGAAACGCGCGTCCTCGTCGATTGATCAGTAACAGAAATCCAGCATGATTATTGAAGAAATCACCACTACGGCATTCGAGCAGCACACGCGTGTCGTCGGCTGCGAAAAGACGAAGCGCGCGATCTGCATCGATCCCGGTGATGATTCCGACGCGATCGTCGAGGCGATCGACAAGCATGGATTCGAGTTGCAAGCCATCGCCTGCACGCATGCGCACATGGACCATGTCGGCGGCGTGGCTGGATTGAAGAAACGAAAGCCCGAAGCGAAGATCATAATTCATCCGGCTGATGAACCGATTTATCTGCAGCTTCCGAATCAGCCGGGTTGGCTCGGCATTCCCCGCTCGCAATGGGCCGCGTACGGCTTTGATTACGAGCAGCCACCGAATGTCGATGAACATTGGAGCGATGGACAGACTTACAACGTCGGCGAGCTGGGTTTCAAGGTGATTCACTGCCCGGGACACACGCCCGGCCACATCGTTCTGTTCGAACCGACCGAGATGAAAGTGTTCGTGGGCGATTGCCTGTTCGCGGGTTCGATTGGCAGAACCGATCTGCCGGGAGGATCAACCGACCAGTTGATGGATTCGCTGTTCAATAAGATTCTGCCGCTGGGCGATGACGTTGAAGTTCTGTCGGGCCATGGCCCGAACACGACGATCGGTTACGAGCGCCGCACAAACCCGTTTCTCACCGGCATGTATTCGATTGGTGGAAGTGGAAGGTTCTGAGAGAAGCTAGGCCGCAGATGAACGCGGATTAACGCAGATAAAACGTGCCTGGGTTTCTTATCTGCGCTCGTCCGCGAAAATCCGCGGCCTAATTTTTCGATCACTACTTCTCCACGATGTCCTTTTTCTGGCTTACCACGAACGCCAGCAAATCGTTCTTCTCCGCCGCGGGAACTTTGTACTTATCGAGCGCGGCGACGAGATGTTTCGCCGCAGCGTCCCAATCGGCTTCCGTAATTCCTAACCCCTTGTGCGAAGTCCGCATCTCGCGTCCGGTGTAAACGCATGGGCCACCAGCCGCGGCGCAAAATTGATCGAGAATGTGCTGGCGCAGGCGCTTCTTTGAATCGTCGCTAAAGCCGGTGAAAAACTTTTCGAAGCGCTTGTCGGTCGCCAGCCGGGTGATGAAGTCATCAACCACGAGTGCGATCGCATCGTATCCGCCGAGCCGCGCGTACAGAGTTTTCTTCTCCTGCGGAGGTGTTTTGGCGCTGGTCGAAGCTGAAGTAGAAGCACAAACGCTGAGAGCCAAAAAGAACGTGATAGCAAGGGTAATTCTTTTCATCGTTGTCTCCTTTGGAAATGATTGTTTGAACTAATCCGACAATTAGCTAACCCAATTCAGTTCGGCGCCGTCACGGCTGGGCTTAGACGTACCGACGCGCCGTCACGATTTGCGCGCACGCGCAGACGGCGATGGCCGGTGTTGTCTGCGTTCGAGCTGTAGGTGATCGTGTAGGCTGTGCGCATCTGCGCGACAATATCGTCGTAAGCCTTTTGCAGATCATCCAGCCGTTTAATTGAATAGAACACGCCGCCGGAAACCTGCGCCAACTTTTCACCTTCCTCCGCCGCGCGCGTCGTAATCGTCAAATACTTCGTGCGCATCGGATCGACTGTGATTGAAGGTTTAGGCACGCTCCCTTCGGGAATCAGACCTGACGGAACGTAGAGCGGATAAATTAACGCCCCTGACTCAATTGTCGCCTCGAGAATTGCCGGAAACGGCACGAACGATTTGTTGTCATCGCCGTCCGACATGATGACGACGGCAGTGCGCTCGCCGCGCAAGGGCCTGAGCGTATCCACCAGCGTGTAACCCAGCGCATCGTACATTGCGGTCGCGCCACCTGCATCGAGTTCGTCCAGCTTCTTCGAAAGCAAACGTCGATCGGTTGTGAAATCTGAAATTATTTTGATGTCATCGTGGAAGCTGATGATCGAAATGCGATCCTGCGGGCTGGCCGTGTTGAGAAAATCACGGGCGGCTTTGCGAATGAAGTCGATCCGCTCTTCGACACTGCCCGAAACGTCGAGCAACAGAACGAGATTGAAAGGCTCAGTTGACGGGGTGACGGTGACGATCTTTCTCTCGGCGCCATCTTCATAGACGGAAAAGTCGGCGTCACGCATTCCGGAAATCGCGCGCCCATTGCGATCGGTCACGCTCGCGTTGACCCGCATCAGTTGCGGTGTCACGGCGGTAGCCATTTCGCCGGGCGCACGCAGCGCCACTAGCGACGGTTCGCGTTGCGGCGGCGGCAGGGTCTTTGCGTAATCGCCAAAGTAGCGCGGGCTGACTTTTCTGATCGCGTCGGCTAACGGGCCGTCGCCGCTGCGCACGATCGCTTTCGCCGCGTCGGTCAAAGGCCGCTCACGCAAATCATTCGGCGCCATGCTGGGATCGACATTCAGCAGAATGACGCCGCGTTGCGTGATGAAATTTAGTTGGACGAGTTGCTGTCGCTCTTCCGGTTTAGGTTCGCTTGGGTCTGTTGCCGCCGCGTTTGCATTACCATCGGTAGCAGCTTCAGTCGCGTCCGGCTTCTCGGGCTTCTTTTTCTTTTCTTTCTTACGCTTTGCGTCTGGCCCGATCGTGCCGCTGATTGAAAACGCGCCGGCGCGACCTTCCTTGACCTTCGGCAGATCGACGTCGCTGAGAAATCGCGGGCGGCTCGATTCCCATTGAAACTTCAACTTGAGCGCGTCAGTCGGAACGTCGGCGTGAATCGTTCCCGTGTTCGTGACGACGCCGGCAACTTCCAAATCGCCAATCACATCGACCATGCCGGTTTCGCTTTCTACTTTCACGCGCGAGCGCTTGGGCACATGCACAGTTAGATCGATTCGATAAGGCCGTTCGCGCACCGTGATATCGTTTCCCGAAACGATGATGTCGCTCGGGTCGACAGCGGAAGTCGGCGAAGTCGCCCGCAAGCTTGACTTATCTTTTTCGTTATCCGATGCGATGACCGAGACGCGGCCAGTTCGGTTCTTGATTGTGAAGGATGCCTTGCCGCTGCCGCTCAGCTCTTTTTCGAATGCTTGCGCGTTTGCCACGCGAGCAGACAAACCGGGCAGAGTCAGAAGCGCCGGAAGGAGTACAAAAATTAATCTGGACTTCGAAAGAAAAGCGGTACTGCAAAACATAGCGCCTGATCTTGCCTGTGCCGGGGATTGACGGTCAAGTTAGAATGGCCGCGCAAAGTCATGGCTGAGCGACGTTTCAACTCATTCGCAGAATTCTGGCCGTTTTACCTCGGCGAACACAGCAAACCTGCGACTCGTCTGCTGCATTGCGTCGGCTCGCTGGCGGCCATCGCCGTCGTTGTGACCTTTATAGTAATCGGCCACTGGTATCTGTTCCCGCTGGCTTTGATTCCCGGATATGCATGCGCCTGGATTGGCCATTTCTTTATCGAAAAGAATCGTCCCGCAACGTTTACGTATCCCCTTTGGTCATTCATGGGCGATTGGAAGATGCTGGCGCTGATGTTGACGGGAAAACTGAAGAGGTAGCGCAAATTGCCAATTTGCACCACTTGAATGCGAGAAACCAAATCCCAACGAAAAGATCGCACCGAGCAGATCATCAAGCTTCTCAAGCGCGCACACCCGGATGCTCATTGCGCTCTGAATCATTCGAACGCATTTGAACTTTTGATCGCAACGATTCTCTCCGCGCAATGCACCGACGAGCGCGTCAACATCGTCACCGCCGATCTCTTTCGCAAGTATCGCAAGCCTGAGGACTATCTAAAGGTGCGCGACACCGAGCTTCAGCAGGACATCAAGACGACTGGCTTCTTTCGCAACAAAACGAAATCGATCCAGGGCGCATGCAAAATGCTCGTCGAAGATTTCCAGGGCGAGGTGCCAAAGACGATGGAGGAGTTACTGAAACTGCCTGGCGTCGCACGCAAAACGGCGAACGTCGTGCTCGGCGTCGCCTATGGAATCGCTGTTGGCATCGTAGTAGATACGCACGTCGGCCGCTTATCGCATCGGTTGCGACTGACGAAGCAAAAGGATGCCGTGAAGATTGAAAACGATTTGCTGGAACTAGTGCCGAAGAAAGACTGGATCATCTTCTCGCATTTGCTGATTTTTCATGGCCGGCGAGTTTGCAAAGCGAGACGGCCGTTATGCGAGGAATGCGTTGTTGAAGAGCTGTGTCCTTCGTCGATGTTGAAGACGGGGAAGATGCCTCCGAGTTAGCCTTCTTTCTTCGGTCGCTCGTTTGCTTTCAAGACTCGCTTGCGCAGACGGATCGTTTTCGGTGTCACTTCCACCAGTTCGTCGTCGGAAATAAACTCGAGCGCTTCTTCCAACGAAAGATCTTTCACCGGCACGAGGCGCATCGCCTCGTCCGATCCCGACGCGCGCATGTTCGTCAGCTTCTTTTCTTTGATGGCGTTCACGTCCAGGTCGACGGCGCGCGCGTTCTCGCCAATGATCATGCCTTCATAGACTTTCGTATTCGGTCGAATGAAAAGCGAGCCGCGTTCCTGCAAATTGAAGAGCGCGTAGGTCGTCGATTCGCCCATGCGATCGGAAACAAGTGAGCCGGTTCCGCGTCCCTTCATTTCGCCCATCCAGCGATCGAAGCGCAAAAAAATCGTGTTCAGCAAACCCGTGCCTTTAGTTTCGGTCAGAAACTCGCCGCGAAATCCAATCAGCCCGCGCGAAGGCGTTTCGAATTCCATGCGTACGCGACCCGTTCCGTGATTGACCATCTTGGTCATCTGACCTTTGCGCCGGCCCATGGCTTCCGTGACCACGCCGATGAATTCTTCGGGACAATCAACCACGACTTGTTCGATCGGCTCCTGCAACTCTCCGTTCACACGTCGCGTGATGACTTCGGGCTTGGAGACCTGAAGCTCGTAACCTTCGCGGCGCATCATCTCGATCAAAATCGCGAGCTGGAGCTCGCCGCGGCCAGAGACTTTGAATTGATCCGGCGAAGCGGTTTCTTCGACGCGAATCGCGACGTTGCCCAGGACTTCGCGATCGAGACGCTCTTTAATTTGCCGCGAAGTAACGTATTGACCTTCGGTTCCGGCAAATGGCGAGTTATTCACGCTGAAGATCATTGCGATCGTCGGCTCGTCAACCGCGATCGATGGCAAGGGTTTAGGATTGTCCGGCGAAGTGATCGTCTCGCCGATATTGATGTCTTCGACGCCCGCCAGCGCTACGATCTCTCCGACGCCGGCACTTTCTGCTAACTGACGCTTCAGACCTTCGAAAACGTAAAGCTCTTTCACCCTGGTCTTTTTGACTGCGCCTTCGTGCCCGGCGATCACAATCTCCTGGTTCTTGGAGATTTCGCCCGAGAAGATTCGTCCAATCGCCAGCCGCCCGACGTACTCGCTGTAATCCACATTCGCTACCAGCAATTGCAGCGAATCGTCTCGCAACGCATGCGGCGCCGGAATCGTTTCGATGATTTGATCGAACAACGGGCGGAGATTCGTTGATTCGTCATCGAGCTTCTTCTTCGCGATTCCTTCGCGCGACACGGCGTAGAGAATCGGAAACTCGATCTGCGCGTCCGTCGCATCCAGATCGATGAAGAGTTCGTAAATCTCGTTCACGACTTCTTCGGGCCGAGCGTCCTGCCGATCGATTTTGTTCACAACTGCTATCGCCGGCAGCCGGGCTTCAAGAGCCTTTCGCAGCACGAACCGTGTCTGCGGCAAACATCCTTCCGCGGCGTCAACCAAAAGCATCACGCCATCGACCATTTTCAAAACGCGTTCAACCTCGCCGCCGAAATCTGCGTGGCCGGGCGTATCGACGATGTTGATTTTGTATTCGCCGTAACGCACCGAAGTGTTTTTGGCCATGATGGTGATGCCGCGCTCGCGCTCGAGGTCCATGGAATCCATGACACGTTCGACTATGGTTTCATTGTCACGATAAGTTCCCGCTTGTTTGAGCATCGCATCGACCAAAGTGGTTTTGCCGTGATCGACGTGAGCGATAATTGCGATATTGCGAATCTTGCTTGTTTCCATTCGTAGTACTGCCTTGTTAAGAAAATCCCACTGAGGGCAAACGATAAGAATAGAAGGCGCGGGAGCAAAGCACAACCGCAGAAAGATCTGGCGCTGAAACTTGAATTACCAAACCTTAGGTGGCCTTATTGCCTTCGCTGAACGGGGTAAGACCAGCTCCGGGATAGGCGGCAGGGAAAGCATTCATCCAAATAAAGCTCGTGAATTTGCTCTTACTGAAAATGGTTTTGTAGGTGATGATGCCCCAAACAAACAAATGTGCTTTCCCTTGTTCAAGAAACTCCCATTCCTCAGCGGTCACGTCATGATCAGTTTGAACGACTCGCCCAACCGCCATACTTGGAGCCATGGGAATTCCGTCTCCTTCGTCTGCAAGGATGTCGGCGGCGGTTGGGATAGGCGGTGGGTTATCAGTCAGTCTGATTTCGGCCTTGATAAATGTGCGAACGTAATTCGCTGGAGTTTGCCCGAAATTGACGATTTCAATCTGCGCGGTAGCTCGATTGGCCTCCATAATGTAAACACCCCCGGCTCTGATGTTGATATAGGCTCTCAAGGAATTGCGAGAATGGGCGTCCGATGACTTAAGCTGCTGGCGCATCACACCCCATTGCCGTTGCATAATTCGTCGTTGCCCCAAATAGATTGAAGCTTGGGCAATTACACCATCAAGGCCATAAAACTAAAAGTTGTTTCGGTAAAAAACTTGATGCTGTAAGACCGTTCGTTGACGTAATAATGAGCAACGAACGCCATAAGACCACAGAAGATAACCAGCGCAAGCCCGATGATGCCAGGCCAACTAAACGGCGCAATCTCGTCGCCATTTTGATTGTTGTCTCCATTATTGGTTGCGTCATTGTCCTGCATGTCTGGCCTCTCCCAAGTTTTCAGATTAACCATGTTACCAAAGAAAAGGCGGGCCGAAGCCCGCCTTGACAGCATTTACTAATGAAGGAGCGTCCTTATCGATTCGGCGTTGCTTGCGTTGCCGGCATCCCTTTCATCGGAATCGGTAAACGGCCGTCAGCGCCTTTCGTTAACGCCACGAAATCACGATCGGTACGAATCGATTCGAAAACTGCATCAACGCGCGCTTCCATCATCTCTTTCGCGCGCACCGATTGGTAGCGTTCGTATTGATAGAAGTGCCGCCGCAAAAGTTGTAGCGCTTTTTCCTTCTGACCGTTCTGCGCAAAGATCGCTGCGAGGTTGTACGACGCGGGCATCAGGTTCATGTTGTCGCGCGCAATCTTCAGAGCTTCTTCTTTCTTGCCATTCGCGGCCATGAAGACGGCGGCAAAGACAAGGTTGTAAGGATCTTTCGGATCGAGAGCGAGCGCCTTCTCGGTGTACTCGTTGCCCTTGACTGGATCGTTTTCCGAATTCCAATAGACCGCCAGGTTGCGATAAGCGAGTGCGAGCGGGAACTCTTCGATGGCGCGCTCCATCAACGCCAAACCTTTCTTGAACTCGCCTTCGTGAATTGTCATCTTGCCGAGGCCGTGCAGCGCGACCGAGCGCGACAGCGGATCGGCCGGCATATCGAGAATCTGATTGAACACCTCGCGCGCTTTGTCCCAGGCGCCGATGTTGTGGCGATAGTTTTCACCGAGGTAACGCAGCGGCGTCGGATCCGCTGGGTCCATCAAATGCGCCTGCATGTACAGCTTCGTCGCCAGCGGATAACGCGCGCTGTTTTCGGCGATGAGGCCGCGCTTCATGATGGCTTCGATGCGCGCGCTTTGACGACGTTCGAAGATTGGCTCAGCAAACGGCTGCATTGCGCCGATCTCGGCGACGCCGAGTTTCTTCAACTCTTTCGCGGCGTCGTTGGCTTCTTTTTTGAACAGGCACTTCTGCTCGGCCACCGATTTGTAGATCGCAATGGCTCCGTCCTTGTCGCCGGATTTTGCTTTATCCGCGGCGTCCTTCATTTGGCCTTTGACGGCGGCTTTGCGCTGATTCATTTCCGTATCGACGAGTTTCTCGACGTCAGGCAGTTTCAGCTTTCCGTTGATATTCTCGACCTTACTGATCGGCGTACCATCGGCCTGCGCCAAAACCGCGACAGGCAATTTCGACTCGCCGATCAGCTTATCTGCGTTCGGCGTGTGGCCATCGGCCCACTCCATCGAAACGCATTGCGACGCGTAAAGTGACAGCGTGCGCGATTCGCGCAGGCTCGACTTTTTCATCTCATCGACGGTCGCCGGAAACCAATATAGGACCAACCCTTGCGCGGGCGCATCCGTCGGCTTACGGACTTTCCACGGCACGATGTAAACGGGCGCATTCGAGCCGCCACCGCCTCCGCTATTCGACATACCGCCGCCGCCGCCACCGCCGCCGCCGCCGCAGGTGGCGAACGTTGATTGAGCGAAAAAGAGAGCGAGAAGAACTACAGCGATCGAGCGAAAGGTTTGGTGTTTCATGGCGCGCGATTATAAGCCTCGGCAAAAGGATTGAAAAGCAAAACGATAGCTCTTGGAAAGCGAAAAGGACGCGGAGGTTGCTCCGCGTCCTCAAAAACATCGGGTTTAAGGGAACCTGTCTTACCAGGTGCAGCCGTAGCTCTTGAGCGCTGCTTCCTGCTGTTCTTTAGCCTGCTTGCAAGCCGCGGCCAAAGTTCCCTTGGTCTGGGGATTCTCAGCGAGCTTCTTCCATGACTCTCTCCACTGCTTCAAAGCTGTCTGATAAGAGGCGCGCGCCGCTTCGGGAACCTTGCCCGAAACGCATGCTTCGTACTTGGCAATGAAATCATCGCATTCGGCGATGCCGATCTTGTCGCCAGATGAGGTCGTCGTCGTTTCGGTTTTTGTCGTCGTCGTGGTGCCCTTATTCGAATTCTCTGCTGCCATGTTGCTGTTGCCGGTTTCGGTCTTGCCACAGCCAATCAGAATTGCGGCACAAAGCACACAAAGAACTAAAAAGGTATTTCTGAACATCGGGTTACTCCTTCGGGTCCAGTAGGTGTCCTGAACTGAAAACAATCGAGATTGGAAAAGCGGCGATATGATACACGACCAAGCGCAATTTTCCAGTTCTTATTAGAGCGGTCGGTCCTGGTCATTCGCCGTTGGAAAGGAATTCATCCGGCTCGACAATTTTTCCGGCGATTGCCGAAGCCGCCACCACGTAAGGTGACGCAAGATACAGCTTGCCGGGGCCGCTGCGCCCGGGAAAGTTGCGGTTCTGCGCGCTGACGGTCACCGTCTCGGCGGTCTTCGAGGCTCCGGGGCCGGCGTTAATGCAAGCGCCACAGCTTGGATCGATCAATTCCGCGCCGGCTTCAGTGAAGATTTCGATGTAGCCTTTTTCACGCGCGTACTGTTTGATCTTCTGCGATCCGAACTGCAAATAGAGATGAACGCCGGGAGCGACGCGCTTGCCGTGGTCCAGAGCGTTCTGCAAGACGCGCGCGTACATATCCATATCGGCCATCTTGCCGCCCGTGCAGGAGCCGCCGTACGCGGCATCGATCCGAACCTCTTCATCGAGCGCGTCGATCGGAATGCCGTTGCGCGGATCGCCGGGTAACGCCACCATCGGGCGAATCTCGTCGAGATCGATTTCAAAGACGGCCGCGTACTCTGCATCCGGGTCGCTGTAAACGAAACCTTTGCGAACTTCGTCAGCGTCAAGCCCCCGCATCGTAACGATGTATGCGAGCGTTGCTTCGTCCGGTTCGATGATGCCGGTGAAACCGCCCGCCTCGACGGCCATGTTCGTCAGCGTTGCGCGTTCGTCCATCGGCCAGTTGATCAAGTCTTCGCCGGCGAACTCGAGAACTTTGCCGATGCCCTGACTCGATTTCATGTAGCCGCTCGCGAGTATCACCAGCATCACGTCCTTCGCTGTGACATCGCCGGGCTTCTTGCCTTTCAAAACATACTTCACTGTTTCGGGCACGCGAATGCGAATATCTTTGGTGTACCAGGCGTTCGCCATGTCAGTTGAGCCGACACCGAACGCGAAGCAGCCGAGCACGCCCGCCATGCAGGTGTGCGAGTCTGTGCCGATGACGATCTGCCCGGGCAAAGCGAGGTCTTCAACGACCGCGTTGTGACAAATCGCTTCCGAGCCGCCGTCAGGATTTTCGCCGTAGAGTTTGATTCCCTGTCGTTCACTGAAACTCTCCTGCGTCGTCGCGAGGCCATCTGCCTTTTCCAGCAAGCCCATCTCGCGATGTTTCGGTGACATTACCTTGCTCAGAAACGTCAGGTGATCTCGAAACGCAAAGACTGATTCCGGCGCAGTGATCTTCGCTTCTGTGCCGAGCGCTTGCGTGAAGAGCGATGCCGCCATCGGCGTGACGTACTCGTGCGAGAAGCGCACGTCCGCGACAGCGAACAAAGCATCGCCAGGTTTGACTGACTCAACACCGATCGTTCCTGCTTTGACGAAAGCGTGACGCGCGATAATTTTCTCGACGATGTTCATGGACCGTTGGAGCGCAGGCATCCCTGCCTGCGGGCCGCGAGCATCCTGCTCGCGCGGCGGGATACTGCCCGCCTGTGAGGGCGAGGGCGCCCGCGTTCCCAGCGCCGGCGGCGACACCTCACCCGCCAGTCTCGCTTTGTTGTAATTGAACAGCCCGCCGTACTCGACGATGTCCTGCGAAATCGGATCGAGTCCTTTCGTGAATTCGTCGAGCGCAATCTCTTCGCCGCCGCGGATGCGATCAATCAATCCGAAATCTGTCGAAGTCAGAAGGCCGATGTTCTGCGAATTCTGGCCGTAAATCTTCTCAATGCTCTTCGCGATAACGAGCTGAATGCCGGCCCATTTCTCGGCGTATGGCGCAGTTTCGCGCGACGACCCGCAACCTTTCGAAAGCCCCGAAACGACGACCGCGAACTCTCCGTTCTTCACCTCATCCTTCTTCACCGCGCCGTCGCGCATGCCGACATAGACGTATTGGCCCAGCGTTTCGTCGTAATAAAAACAGACCCAGCCCGGCGTAATCTCGTCCGTCGAGATGTTGTTCATCAGCGGCAGATCGTCCTGGGCCAACCTCGCGGCTAGTTCGTTCTCGATCGATTCGGCCACGTCGCCGGTTGCTTCTAACTGTCTGCGGATCAAAGATGTGTCTTCCGTCAGAAATAAAATTCGCCCTTCGAATCGAATCTTGTCTTCTCGCTTTAAGATTGCTGCACTCATGGAAATCCCGGGAGAGTAATCCTTTCTAAGTAACGTACTCGCAAAAGTTTCGTTTACTGATTATAGACCGATGAGTGGGAAAAAGCCGCTTGCCACAGAGAGTCCTGACGACAGTTCACCGGTGATTGAAACCGATCGATTACGGCTGCGCATGTTCACGTCGGACGACCTCGACAGCTTTGCGGCGATGCTGGCCGATCCAGATGTAATGCGCTACGTCGAAGATGGCCAGCCAAAGGATCGCAGCGTTGCTGAGAAAGCTTTGAACAGCATGATCGCGCACTGGCAGCGTCACCGGTTTGGACGTTGGGCTGTTGAAGAAAAAACGAGCGGAACGCTTATCGGCTTCGGCGGTTTGCGGTCATTGTCCGGCATTCCCGAAGTTGTCTATCACTTTGCGAAAGCCCACTGGGGCAAAGGCTACGCGACTGAGTTGGCACGCGCGAGTCTCAGTTTCGGATTCGACAAACATCGCTTTGGACGCATCGTGGCGATCGCGAAGCCTGATAATGCAGCGTCGATTCATGTGATGGAAAAACTCGGCATGCACTTTGAGATGCGCACGTCTTATTACGGCATAGAGGTCGTGCAGTATGCGATTGGCCCCGCAGAATTCGATGCGCATCGTTAAGGCGGCGGCGTCGTCAGCATGAAGACGGCGAACGACGCGAGCCAGTGCTCACCTTCATAATTACCACTCGAAATGAAAGGCAAGGCAGCGTTCGCATGAGCGACGGCTGACCGGGCGAGGATCTTTCTGGCGGGATCGTTTGCCGGCAAGGCAGCCGCGATGCTGCGCATGCACCAGGCACGGCTCAGGTTCAATCCGTCGAGATGGACCAGCTTTGGATCAGTTCGATCAGTCACCACCGCGGGCTGCAACAACTCTTTCGGTTGATTGCGATTGATGCCCGGCAGGAATCGATGAAACCACGCAGCGAATTCTGATTTGCTCATCACTCGACGCATCAGATCAGCCTCCATCAGCGCCGGTGAGAAGAAATCCTCGCCACCGGGTTCCCACGACGCCGGATAATTCACGTCGTGACCGTAATAAGTGCGGCCGCGTTCGACAATGAGCGCCTCTAACTTTTTGTCGCCCACGGCTCGCGCATAATCAAGCGCGAAGGCCAAACCAAACGCGGTGTTTGGGTGAACTCCAGTGCGAATCGGATAGTTCTGCTTCGGTAGAAACGCGACGTACTTTTCGACAAAACCGTCGGCCAACGGCTGCAAGTTCCGGGACCACTTTGATCCCTCCGGATCGTTCCAGCCATGCAGTTCCTCCGCGAGTTTCAGCAACCAGGCCCAGCCATAAGTGCGCTCAAACGAAGCGCGATTTGCTTGCTTCAGATAGGCAACTTCAGCCGCAATATTCTTCTCGCTCAGATTTGCGCCCATCGCGCGGCGAATGTCACGCGCCTCGGGCATATCCGGAAACATTTTCAGCAGATGGACCAGCATCCAGTGGCCATGCACGGTCGAGTGCCAATCGAAACAGCCGTAGAAAGCTGGATGCATCGCGCGTGGACTGCGCACGTCATCGCCGTCGTTGATGGTGTGATCGAGCTTGTTCGGATATTCCTTCTGCACGCACTTCAGCGCCAGCTTCGCGAAGTGCGAGGCTTCGGTTTGCGTAAGCGATGTTTGCGCCGCGGCGACAGTCAGCGAACCCGTTAGCGCAATAACTGCTAACGCCCCGAAAAAGATCCTTCTTTTCATAAGTGCGCGCGAGTTTATCAGAGTCTTTCGGAAACCTGGGCGCTTTTCACTATGCTCAAGGCTTCTTTGGCGGCGCTGGTTTCAGCGTCGGCGGAGTGTCTGGTTTCTTTGGCTCGTCTTCAGGTTTGTCAGCCGGAAAATCTTTCTCGTCGATATCGATGATCTTCACCTCGGCGCCGAACTTGCGATAGCCCCGGAAAAGAATCTCGTTGCGCGTCTGTTCGGTTTGGCCGCGATAGGTGTCAGTTAATTCCACCGTGGCATGCGAGGGCAGCAGATGCTGCTGGTCGTTGATCGCGACCCAGTCATAATCGATGACTTTGCTGGCAGCAGTGATGGGAAAGCCCGGATCGATTTCAGTACTGATATCTTCCAGTCGCAGCACGCGGTTCGTCTCGCGATCAACCCAGATTCGTCCGCGATAACCCGAAATCGTTTGCGCGCGGATTGAGCCGCCTTCGCCCCAGCCCAACGTCTGCCGCGAGTTCTCTTTCTTCACTTCATATTCATAAATGATCGTTTTGTGGCCGCGCAGCGTGTCGGTATCGATCGGCGTGAATTGCGCACGGCTCTCGGGCTTGAATAGCTCCGTCAGTGCGGTGACATACTCGCCCGTCGAAATCGTGCCACCGAGTTTCATCCCGTAACTCTGATTTTCATTAGCCGGAATTCCGTTCACGGTGAGCAGCTTGTAATCCTCGCCCGCGGTTTGACGATAACTGACGGCGATGCTCAAACGATCGTACGCCGACCAATTCTTGCTCTGCCCATAGGCATGCGAGCGAATGATGTTCTGCTTGACGAGATAGTCGGGCATTGTCTCAGCGGCTCCGAGCGTGGCTTTGCGCGTTCGTTCCAACAACTCTTCGGCTTCGGCGAGGGGTGGAAGTTTCGCTTCCGTTGGATTCGTGCGGCGGCGATCGGCTTCTTCCAAAGTGTGAATCAACGAAGCATCGTTGCCGCTCTTGGTGGCGATTAGCGATCGCAATCCCGGCGTGATCGGAAACGCGATGCCGCGCTTGCGCACGAGGTCCTCAAGCTGATTGCGCTGCTCCGGATGCGCCGGCAATTGATAAAGCAACTTCACGAATTCCTGGTTCGTCAGCGGCGCGCCCTGCTGTAGCTCGGTCGGCTGTGGAAAGGGCGAATTGTCGGTTTGGGCATTCGTCGGCGAGCACAACGCGCTCGCGAAAACTACGAGCGAAAAGATGATCGCCGGGAAAATTCGCGAAAACTGGAGCAATTTCGAGTAATTCAAACGATGGCCTCTCGGAGAATATCGGTAAGAATTATAACGCTTGATTCGAGGATCGCGTTACGTGTGCGGTTGCCTGAGCGGGTTAACTTGAGCCTTTACTTGCAAAACTTTTCAATCGCTTGACCAATTATCTGCACGCACTGATTCAGTTGATCCATCGGAACAAACTCGCCGGTGCGATGCGCCACGCGAATGTCTCCCGGGCCGAAGACTACCGCGTCCGCGCCCAGCGAAATCATGCTTGGAGCTTCAGTGCCGAAGGCGACCGTGCCAGATGATTTGCCGGAGGTGCCTTCCAAAAACCTCACCAGCGGAGACTCTGTCGCTGTTTCAAAGCTGTCGTCGAAACGGTTTGCGTCGATCTCACAAACGAATTCCGGATCGTCTTTCTGCAACTCCTCGATCGATTGCTTTACGAGATCCAAGACGTGCTCCTGCGGTTGATGCGGGATCGTTCGCCATTCAAGCGTGAAGCGGCATTCGCCCGCCAGAACATTTTTCGCAGTGCCGCCTTTGATTAGTCCGACGTTCAAAGTGGTATGCGGCGGATCGAAGCTTTCATGGTGCTCGCTCTTTAACGTCTCAGCGATCTTTTCGATTTTTTCTATCAGCCGGGCCGCGCGAAAAATCGCGGAAGCACCCAGCGCGGGATACGCGCTGTGCGCTTCGCGACCGCGCACGGTGATCTCAGCCAGGCAATAACCTTTGCCGGCGCGCATCGGTTGCAGCGAAGTTGGCTCGCCGACGATCGCGTAACGCGCCACGAATGGTTTCGCATCGGCCAGACGTTTCGCGCCGAGGCAGCCAATCTCTTCATCTGAAGTGAAGACCAGCGCGAGCGGCTTCCGCAGGGCCGAGAGATCAAACGCTTCCACCGCCGTGAGAGCTGCCGCGATGAACGCCTTGGTGTCGCACGCGCCGCGACCGAAAAGCTTTCCATCCTTTTCAGTCAGCTTCAGCGCATCGGCCCAAGTCGGATCGTAAGGCACGGTGTCGGTGTGACCAACCAACGCGAGCTCCGTAGCATAGACCTCAGTCGCTTTATCTTTTGCCGTTGGGCTCCTGGCAACTAGGTTGATCTTCTCAACTCCGTGCTCATCGGTGTGCGCAAAGGTCTCTGTCTGAAAACCAAGGCGTTCACATCGCTCCGTCAGATACGTAATGATCTCGCGATTCGAGCGAGCCGAAACGGAATCGATGGCGACTAATTGCCGCAATGTTTCCTGGACAGTCATCTCAAAACCTAGCGGGGGCAAGCCCACCTTCCTAACCTGAGAGATGGCGAGGATGCGCCGGGTCACTCTAAACATTACTCTGGTTGAGCGATCGGTTTCAGTTGAACGCGGATCGTAACTGCCTCGAGGTCTGGAAGGCGGGCTTGCCCCCGCTCAACTTAAGAAACCCACAACCTTTGCTGCAAGTGATTGAACCTCTCGACGACTTCTTCCTGAATCAAGTGCTGCCCCTCCGAAACGATTGGCTTACCAGCGATGACGACTTCGCACACGGCTGCGCGTGAAAGCGAAAAGACAATCGCGGCCAGCAGATCGTCGATCGATGCGCCGGCAATCGATGGATCGTCGAGATCGACGGTGAAGAAATCGGCCGGCTTACTGATTTCCAACAATCCATTCGGCGCCCCGATGCTGCGCGCTCCATTGATTGTCGCGCAATCAAACAAATAGCTCGCGAGGGCTTGAGACTTGAGACTTGAGACTTGAGACTGGCTGTCCAGCACCGCGCGCTCCAGCTTCTGTAGGCGCAGGTGATATTCGAGCTCGCGCGCATCTTCCAAAAGATCGATCTGCGTGTGGCTGTCGGTGCCCAGGCAGATCGGAACGCCGTGCTTCGAATATTCATCAGCCGGCACGACGCCGTCGCCCAGATTTCTCTCGGTGGTCGGACAGGCGCAAACCATCGCGCCGGTTTTCGCAAACGAGGGAATGGCTTTGGGCGTGACGTGAATCGCATGAACCGCGGTGAAGCGCTCGCTCAATAATCCTTCCGTCTCCAACAAGGCGACGGGTGTGCGGCCATGTTCTTCAACGCATGCGGAAACTTCCGCGGGCTGCTCCGCGACATGCATGTGAATTTTCAAGTCATGTTCGTTTGCGTACTCGATCACTTGCTTTAGATAAGGCAATGGAACTGCGCGCACGCTGTGCGGCGCCAGGCCGATCCAGGCCGTGTTCAGCACGCACGCCTCTGGCGTGCCCTCACTAACGCTCGGGTTTCTGACACTGGTGGCCAGTGATTCGAGGTTCTGCAGATAACGTTCAGCATCAGCCTCAATGAAGCGCGCCTGTCGCGTATTCGTTTCCGTCTGAAAACCTGAGCGCGCGTAGGCCACTCGCAAAAACGCGATGCGCAATCCCACATCGCTTGCCGCGCGGATGACTTCTTTAGCGAGCAGGTTCGGATCGTCGTAAGGCGTGCCATCCGGCGCATGATGCAGATAATGAAACTCGCCGACAGCGGTGATGCCGCTCAAAACCATTTCGAGAAACGCCATCCGCGATGCATCGTAAACATCTTCCGGCGTCAGGCGCGTGGCCGCCGAATACATCATTTCGCGCCACGTCCAAAACGAATCGCGTTCAGCGGTGCGATACTCCGTCCGTCCCCGGATGACTCGTTGAAAAGCATGCGAGTGCGCGTTGACCATGCCCGGTAAAATCGCGCGGCGCGGTAGATTGATTTTCTTTTCGTCTCGCAACTCGTCAACGTGGGTGATGCTGACGATATTCCCGGCATCATCGCAAACGAGGGCAACACCGCTCTCAAAACGTCGATGGGTGTAGAGCAGATCGGGAATCCAAGCGATCATTTTAGCGGTTCAATCCGAGCAGTCGCACTGCGAAGGAAGGTCGTGGCGGTGACGGAATCTTTGCGAGTTCGCTTTCCGACTTTGCGCGGCGACGCAGCAATTCCAGCTTCAAACTCTCTTCACCACGACGCATGCACCAAAAATGATTTGAGCGAAAGATCGGCTTCAACAAGAATGAAAGTGCTTTGACGATCGGCTTGTTGGCTTGGATGGTCCAGTCGTAAGTAATGTTGACGAACTCGCCATCTTGTTCGAAGGTCCAAACACCACGGCCTTCCAAATCACCGGTCGCATTCATCGCAAAACCGTGCGGATAGTTCGATTCGACAGTGCGAAAATTTGTGCGGAGCGTGTAAGGCAACCAACCACCCGCGTGAAAGGTGACCACTTTTCCGATCCCATGCACGGCGCCCAGCTCGATTTCTTCCACACCAAAATAAACTGAACACCACCAGCGCGGCAGGGCCAGCGCGTCTTCGAGAATGTCGGCGACTTCCGCTAAGTCGGCCTTGACGCGCCAACGATCGATGAAGTGATAAGCATTGTCGGCCATGACCTTGGATCGCCGAATCTTAACGCAGCGTTTCGCGCAAATAGATCGCAGAAAAGTCGACGTAATTCTGCCAGTAGCGATCGAGGCTGGCGACTTCTTCGTCGGTCAACGGCCGCTTCACGCGCGCGGGCATGCCCATCACCAAACTGCGCGGCGGAATCACCGTGCCGGGCGAAATCAAGGAGCCAGCCGCTACCAAACTTTGCGCGCCGACGTGCACATCATCGAGTACTATCGATCCAATCCCGATCAAAGACTTGCGCTCGATGTAACAACCGTGCAACGTCACGCTGTGGCCAATCGTCACTTCCTCTTCGAGAATCGTGGGCTTCTCGCCGGTGCGTGTGTGCAGCACGCAATTGTCTTGCACGTTCGCGCGATCGCCGATACGGATGTAGAACATGTCGCCTCGCACGACGGTGCCATACCACACGGAAGCCTGCTCGCCGACATGCACATCGCCAATGATTTGCGCAGTCTCAGCGATAAAGGCCGTCTCGTGAATCTGGGGATGAACGCCGCGGAATGGTTGAATCATGATTGTTGCAGCGATGATAGTTTGAAATCGTTGCGGTCGGCAAACGAATTACTTTTCCGCAGCTTCACGCAAGCGCGCGAGCGCATACATCATCCAGGCTTGCGACCAACGCATATAGGGAATGTGAACTTTGTGCAAACGGCGCCGTTGATATTGAAAGAAGCCGCGCGGGTCTCTCAGATTTCCGATGGCCCAGCCCGCAATTTTTTCGGCGAGTTGCAATGTTCCCGGAATGCGGCCGCGCAATTCAACCAGCGTGACCATCGCCGATGCTGCCGAGTGAACATCGGCCGGATAGAGACGATCGGGAAAATATTTCGGCCAGCCATTCGCGAGAAAGAATCGCTCCGTCCAGAATTCATAGCCGCGGAGCAATGAATTACTGAAGTCGCTCCCCGATCCCGTCCGTGTCGCTCCGGGTTCTGACACGGCGTCCATGATTTGCGACAAGCTCATCAGAATGTAAGCTGTATGAAAATTATCTGACCAGGCTTGATGCGAATCGCCGCCGTACGCCCACGAGCCGTCCGCCTGTTGCCGCCGCACGACGTAAAGCGCCGCGCGATGGGCCCAGTCGATCAACGCTGGTTCGCCGAGCCGCGCGCCCATCGCTGCCAAAGTTTCTCCGGCAAAAAGACTTGCATTGAAGACGCGCGTTCGATCCAAAGGCGAATAGCTGAAACAAACCTCATCACTCGTCTCTTCGGATCGATTCAAATCGTTGAGGATGAAATCGCAGATGGTGCGCGCGAACGGCAGATACTCATCGCGTGAAAGTACATCGGCGGCTTCGCACAAAGCGCGTGCGGCAAACGCCGTCGGGACGATAGTTGGCGTACCGCGCGGCACGAAAAACGATCGCGACTGCCAGTCAAAGTTGTATCCCCAGCAGGCGCCTTTGAATCCTTTCAGGCTCATCCAGATCAGATCGTCGAGCAACTCGCGCGCTTCAATCTCGTTTTCCTTCGTTGGTTGCCGGCGAAAGTCGGCGAGGGCCGCCAGGGCAAATAACCCTATCGCTTTCGCATTTCGCTCGCGCGGAATTCCGACAAGAGATCTGAAATTGATCGGTGAACGCTTATGAAATTGAGTCCACGCGAGACGCGCTGCGCGAGAATTTTTTAGCGGCGTAGCCTGGAACAATCTGCTGTTGAGTCCGTCGTAAGGATCATAACCAGCGAGACCTTCGGCGCGACAATACTTCCAAAGATCTCGGTGGGCTTTGATGAGATTCGCTGACATTTTGGAAGGTCCGAAGGACCGACATTGAGTAGCCACGGTCGTGAGACCGTGGCTTGTCAAATAAACAACCGTGGAGCGCCGAAGGTGCGGCATTAATCCATCACAACCGCCGAATAATGTCGGCCCTTGCGGGCCTTGATAACAATACGACCTTCGATCCACGGCCTTACGGCCGTGGCTACTTAATGTCGCGCCTTCGGCGCTGCAACTCGCAGAACCTAAACTGATGCAAAATTCAGCTCGCCGTTACCGACGTTTCGATTCGCTTCGGGGTCTCGACAAAACTCTCGCGCCAAAGCTCAAACGAAAGCAGGGTCCACAGCAGCTTGCGATGATTGGCAACACCGCGCTCGTGTTCGTCCTGAAGTTTGGCGACGTAAGCCGGATTGAAGATGCCGCTGCGACGCAAACGTTCCGGCGAAAGTAAATCATGCGCCAGCGGTTTCAGTTCCTTTTTCAGCCATTGCGCGAACGGAACTCCGAAACCTTTTTTGCCTCGCCGCCAGACAAACGGCGGCACCAAGCCTTTCGCAGCTTTCTTCAAAATGTACTTTGAAGTGTAGCCGTGCAGCTTATAACTCGCCGGCAGCGACGCCGCGAATTCCGCGACGCGCGGATCGAGATAGGGCGCGCGCACCTCCAGACTCACCGCCATGCTCGCGCGATCGACTTTCGTCAGGATGTCTTCCGCGAGATAGAACTGCGTATCGAGACTCTGCATGCACTCAGTCATATTGGTGGAATCACATTCGGCGAACAGCCGCCGCGCATCGCGATAGATGTCGGGCTCGCTGGCGCGCTTCACGTCTTCGCTCAGCAGCGATTCCTGATCGTCCGGCGTGAACGATCCAAACCACACGTGATGCCGCGCCACTTCGTCGTAATGTGACGCAGTGATAAAACGGCGCGCGCGATAATCGAACGAAAGATTCTTGGTCTTCACCGGCAGCAGATTGACCATCGGCTCGACCAGGCCGCGACGCAGAAATTTCGGCAGCGAGAGATACGCGCGCGCCATATGATGGCCAAAGTACATCGGATAGCCCGCAAAGATTTCATCGCCGCCGTCGCCACCGAGCGCCACCGTCACATGCTTGCGCGTGAACCGCGACAAGAGATAAGTCGGCACCAGCGAAGGGTCGCTGATCGGCTCGTCCATCCACGCGCCGATCTCACCGACCAGGTTTGCTGCCAGACTCGCGCTGAATCTTTCTTCGTGATGATCGGTGCCGAGAAACTTCGCGACGGCCCGCGCATACTGCGATTCGTCGAACGAGGCTTCGGCGAATGAGATGGAAAAAGTCTTGACGGTCTCAGAAGCCGCGCGCACCGCCAGCGCGGTAACCAGCGACGAATCGATGCCGCCCGAAAGCAAGACTCCCAGCGGCACGTCTGAAACCAGCCGCATCCGCACTGAATCCGCCAGCAATTCGCGCAACTGCTCGGCGGCTTCGTTGACGCTCCGAACTGGCTGGCGAGTTTTGTAACTCAGTTTCCAGTAACGTTCGACTTTGACTTGGCCATCTTCGAGCGTGAGCGTGTGCGCGGCCGGCAGCTTGCTGATGCCTTCGTAAATCGAAAGCGGCGCCGGGACGTAATCGAACGAAAGGTACTGGCGCAACGCATTGAGATTCAGATTCGGTTTGACTGCCGGATGCGCGAGCAAGACCTTTGGCTCAGAAGCAAATAAAAGTGTGTTGTCGAACACGCCCCAATAAAGCGGCTTCTCACCAAAACGATCGCGCGCGATGAACAGCCGCCGCTGGCGTTCGTCCCACAGCGCAAACGCAAACATGCCGTTAAGATGATCGACCATGTCGCGGCCGTACTCTTCGTAAAGATGCGGCAGGACTTCCGTGTCTGATTCGCTGCGGAATGTGTGGCCACGCGTTTCGAGATCTGAGCGCAACTCGCGATAGTTGTAAATCTCGCCGTTGAGAATGACAGCAACCGAATGATCTTCATTGAAGGTGGGTTGCTCGCCGGTGAGGAGATCGATGATTGCCAGTCGCCGCATGCCGAGCGCGATCCCATCATCGAGCAGGTAGCCTTCCGAATCCGGCCCGCGATGATGCATGCGATCGCACATCGCGCGCAGCAGTTCTTCCGCGCCTGAGTGAGGCGAGGTGCGAGGATCGAGATTGCCCCAACCAGCTATTCCGCACATAGAACGGTAGACAGTAGGCAGTAGACAGTAGGCAGGCAAAACATCTGAATATTACCCAGTGTTCCTTTCAAATCCGATACGCTCCCGCACGGCATAGATTGGCTTAGCCTGCGATTCATGATAAGTGCGCACCAGCATCTCAGCCAGCAACCCCATGAAGAAAAATTGCACGCCCAGGACGAGCAGAACCATCGTCAGCACGGGCAGAGGCGTCTGCACAAAGTCCGCGTGATGCGGCCAGCTGGCGAACTTCATCAATAACGCCAGCGCGGCGCAGAGAAACGAAATCACAAACGTGGTCAGCCCCGCGAAACCGAACATATAAAGCGGCTTGGTCTGATACGACGCCATGAACTTGATCGTCATCAGATCGAAGACGACTTTGATCGTGCGCGACAAACCGTATTTCGACTTGCCCATGGTGCGCGCGTGATGTTCGACCGGAATTTCTGTGACGCGCGCGCCCGACCACGATGCATAGATCGGAATGAAGCGATGCATCTCGCCATAAAGCTGCACGTCTTCCAAAGACTCGCGCCGATAAGCCTTCAGCGAGCAACCATAATCATGCAGCGGCACACCGCCAATCCACGAGATCATTCGATTCGCCATCATCGAAGGAATCTTGCGCGTGATCAGCTTGTCCTGCCGATTTTTCCGCCAACCGGAAACCACGTCATAACCTTCGTCGAGTTTGTCGAGCAAGCGCTTGATGTCGGCCGGATCGTTTTGCAAATCGGCATCCATCGGAATCAAAACTTTTCCGCGCGCCGCGTGAATGCCTGCCGCCATCGCCGGTGTCTGGCCGTAATTTCTTCGCAGGGCAATCACTCGAACCCGTGGATCGTTCGCCGCGATTTCACGCAGGATGTTCAGACTGCCATCACTCGATCCATCGTCGACGTAAATTATTTCGGCGGTGCGGCCGAGCTGCGCTAGGGACTGCGTCAACTTCTCATGCAGTGGACGGAGGTTGGGTTCTTCGTTGAAGACCGGAAGAAAGACCGAGATGTCCGGAGGTTCGGCGTGAAACCCCGGTACGTTATGCAAAGTAGCCTGTGCTTCGTCGTAAAGTTTCATTCAATCATCTCGCCGCGCCACGCACACAATCGAAACGCCAAACGGAAGATTCATTCGTTTCAGCCACCAACTCTCGGCGCCTAAAATTTTTCCCAAGATGCCGTTCAGCGCTCCGATGGTAATGTTGTTTTCTGACGCCGGACGAATTCGCGTCAGACGCATCAGCAATCTCCCGATCAAAATCGGCAGGAAGAAAGTTATGTTCGCATAAGTTGCTCGTTCGCACGACAGGCCGGCGGCGCTCAGACGCTCTTTCAATTCGCGAATCGTGTAACGGCGGCGATGATGACTGATGTCGTCCTGCACGCCCCAGAGAAACATGAACGCCGGCACAAACAAGAGCGCGCGACCGCCGGGCCGCAACACGCGCCGCATCTCGCGCAGGCCGGCAACGTCATCATCGAGGTGCTCGACCACATCCAATCCGGTGACGAGATCGAATGACGCATCCTCGTAAGGCAACGCCTCGGCTGCGCCCTGCTTCACTTTTGCCAGGCCACGCGCCTGGCAAAACTCCAGCGCCTCACTGGACACATCGACACCTTCGGCCGCGCCAAACTGCGAAAGCATCTGCAGATTCGCACCCGTGCCGCAACCAACGTCGAGGATGCGGGGCTTGAGCGTGCCAAGGTCTCGACAAATTTTTCCGACGAAGCCCTCGATGATCTTGCGCCGCCCGTAAAACCACCAGTGCTTCCCCTCGACCTCGTACATGATCGAGTAGGTGTGCTGCTGCATTTCCCGAGGCAGCGAGTTAGCAAACTGATTCGAGGTGGTCGCCATCCAGATTGCGGCCGGGCCGCTCGCGGTATTGTAAATTATTTGCTTATGGATTACTTGCGCGAGAGCTATTTCCCCTGAAACCAAGCCACGAACTTTCGAATGCCTTCTTCGATTTGCGTCTGCGGATTGTAGCCGAGGAGCCGGCGCGCCTTGCTGATGTCGGCAAAAGTCTGTGGCACGTCGCCAGGCTGCGTCGGCTGTCGATCGATTTGAGCAGTCTTGCCGAGCGCGCTTTCTAGAAGTGAGATCAGCTCGCGCAGTTCGACCGTGCGCGACTCGCCGAGGTTGATCACTTCGTAAGGGCTCTGGTCGTAGTCCATCGCCGCGCGCACGCCGCTGATGATGTCGTCGATGTAAGTGTAGTCGCGGCGCGTCGTGCCATCGCCGAAAACCGGAATGGTTTTGCCCGCGCTAATCAGTTTCGCGAACTTGTGAATCGCCAGGTCCGGCCTTTGACGCGCGCCGTAAACCGTGAAGAAGCGCAGACAGACGATGCGCACATCGTAAAGATGCGCATAGGTGTGGCAGATCAATTCGCCCGCGGCTTTGGTCGCCGCGTATGGCGAGATCGGTTTGAAGATCGGATCGTCTTCGCTGAAGGGAACCTTTTCGTTCTCGCCGTAAACGGATGAAGATGATCCGAAAACGAATTGCTTGACTCCGTGCGCGCGCGCGAGCTCAAGCAGGTTCACCGTGCCGTTGATGTTTGTCTCGACGTAAAGCCGTGGCTCCGTTAGCGACGGCCGCACGCCCGCGCGCGCCGCGAGATGCACGATGCAATCGAATTGTTGCTCGTTAAAGACTTCGTGCAGCGAATAGAAGTCCCGAATATCCGCTTCGATCAAACTAAAGTTCGGATTGGCCAAATGCAGATCGATGTTGGCGCGCTTGATGGCTGGATCGTAAAAGTCGTTGAAGTCGTCGATGACGGTGATGCGCCAACCGCCTTCACCTAAGAGACGATCGACGAGATGCGAGCCAATGAACCCCGCGCCGCCAGTGATTAGAATGCTTTTCATTTTGGAGTGCGCCGGCTTGACGGCGCTTTTTCATTCTTGTTCTAGCGCTGGCAACGAATTACAAAGCGGCGTCAAGCCGCCGCACTCCAAATTTACTTCTTGGCATAAACCCACAAATGCCAACCCCAACGCGAGGCCAGCGCCGCCTCGATCGAGCGAGGCAGCAGATTACCAATTAACGGAATGAAACGCTTGTTGAGAAAGTACGCGCGCAAATCAACTTCGCGGAAATTCCTGAACAGATCGCGAGCTTCGCGCCGCGAATAGACGCGAGCCAAGGGATTGCCGGCGCCATCCGTACTCTGGTTGAGCAACTCCGCGGACGAGAACCGGCCTTGAGCATTTCGCAACGAAGCCGCATGCTCGCGCAGCGAGTCGATTGGTTCGCCCGTCAAACGATTCACAATCTTGATTCCGCTTTCGCTTCTCAATAATCCTGCACCGGCGCGACGCAGGACGCGAATCCCAATCTGATAGTTGTAACTGCCGCGATGATAGAGCATGACGATCGCGCGGCCGCCGGGCTTCAGCACTCGATGGACTTCGCGCAACGCTGCCTGGATGTCTGGCGTGTGATGCAGCACGCCATGCGAATAGACCACGTCGAATGTCTCATCAGGGAAATCCAACTGTTCGGCATCAGCAACGCGGAACTCGCCGCGCAGTCCGGCAGACGCGAAATTACTGCGCGCGAGATCGATCGCGGCCTCAGTCAAATCGACTCCGGTGTAGATGGCGCCGGCGCGCGCAAACTGCAATCCGTCCGTGCCGACGCCGCACCCGATCTCCAACACGCGCAATCCCTTTGTCGCCGCGAAATCGGCGGCGAGTGGAATATGCCACTCTTTTTCGTAGCGATGCCGCTCCACTCGATCAAAAAATTCGCGCGTGCCGATTTCCGCGTCGCTGAATTTTGAGCCGCATGGATGCGCCTGCCAGAATTGGCGCACTCGTTCCTTTAGTTCAGTATTAGCTTCAGTTGATGCGGCAATCGCGTCAGGCATAGAACTTGGTAAGCTTCTGTGAGGAAGTATAAACTGAAGCTCACGCTTTTGCAGGACGCGAAGAAAACCACGCGAGCAGGATGCTCGCGGCCCGCAGGCAAGGATGCCTGCGCTCCAACGATGCTCACATTTCAAATTGCGGGTTATTTGACTGAGTTCACCGGCGGCCGGGCCGAAATCAAAATCGATCATCAAGCCGCCAGCGTCGGCGAAGCCCTGGAGCAACTTTGGAATGCGCATGTCGGTTTGCGCGATCGGGTACTGACTGAGCAAGGCGACGTGCGGCCGCACGTGAACATCTTCGTCAACAGCGATGTCGTGCGGCGCGATCGTGTTTTGCAAACGGAGATCGACGGCAGCGCGGATATCTGTATCATGCCCGCGGTCAGCGGCGGGATGCTAGTTACGAAAGCAACCGGCATAGCTGAAATTACATGAATCGCTTTTTAGACAAATCTAAGGGCGTGGGGAACAAGTCCTTACCAGCGACCGTATAATTGACGAGTCATGTATTGTCCAAGTTGCGGATCTGAGGAACGTCAGGCGAGTCAGTTTTGTCGCGCCTGCGGCAGCGACTTGCGCGCTGTAAGACTCAGCCTTGAGCGGCCCGACTCGATTACAGCGTCGGCGGTCACAGCGCGCGAAGAAATCGGCCGTGCGGTCGCCGAACAAATTCGGCGCGTCGAAGATGCGCGCGAATTGAAGAAAGTCGCCGAAGACGTTCTTCCGCAAATTGAAAAGTTTCTCGAGTCACCGGAAGAGAAACGTCTGCGGCGGATGCGCGCAGGCGTGGTTGTTTCCTCGATTGGCATCGGCGTAACCATAATGATGCTGTTGCTGGGTTCCATCGCGCGCGAGGCCGACGTTCAGGGATTCATGGCCGGCGGTGGCGCGGGCATCGTCCTGTTCTTCATCGGCCTGGGATTGCTCCTGAACGCATTCTTCTTCACGCGGCCACGCAAAGACGTGACCGATCATGCCGCGGATGCGCAAACCCAGAATGCGCTCGATGCTAACTACGCCGCGCCGTCGCAGTTGCGTGGGCCGACGACATCGAACCTCGTTCAATCTCCCGGCTCAATAACTGAGCACACAACTCTTCATCTGAAATCCGAGCGATAAACCGAAGCGGGTTTAGTGCGAGACCGATTGAGGTGTCTCGGCAGGATCTGTTCTCGTCTGATCTTCAGCCGGCGAGCCGAGCGGCACGTTGCCAACAACTTCTAATTCAAAGCCTTCGATCGCGGTAACTTTCGGTGGATGGTTCGTCAAAAGCAGAATGCGCCGCAGCCCGAGCTCGTGAAGAATTTGCGCGCCCACGCCGTAGTCTCGATTCAAACCGTAACCTGTCTCTCTGCTGGCTTCGCGTTTCGTGAGGCCGCGCTCCTGCATGAGCGCGTAAGTCTTGAGTTGGTGAATCAGATCGAGTCCGTGTTCGCTTTGGCGAAGATACAGGACTACGCCCTGGCCCGCCTCTGAGATTTTTTCGAGTGCGCGGCGCAACTGATAGCCCGTGTCGTCGATCGTCGATCCGAACATATCGCAAGTAACATTCTCGCTGTGCACGCGCACCATTACCGGATCGGTCGTGCGCACGTCGCCCATCACCATCGCCAAATGCACATCGCCATTGATCGTGTTCTCGAAAGCGATTGCGCGAAACGTTCCGTACACGGTTGGGAGGTCGGTTTCGACGGCCCGGCGCACGAGGACTTCTTTTGTGATGCGATAGTGAACCAGGTCGGCGACGCTGATGATTTTCAGACCATGAATGCTGGCGAACTCGCGGAGTTGCGGCAGGCGCGCCATCGTGCCGTCTTCATTCATGATTTCGCAAATCACTCCGGCGGGATAAAGGCCGGCAATGCGCGCGATATCGACGGCCGCCTCGGTCTGTCCCGGACGAACGAGCACGCCGCCTTTTTTCGCGCGCAGCGGAAAAACGTGGCCTGGCCGCGCGAGATCCTGTGGCTTCGTGCGCGAATCTACGGCGGTCAGAATCGTCGTCGCGCGATCAGCGGCAGAGATTCCCGTCGTCACGCCGCGGCGCGCTTCGATCGAAACGGTGAACGCGGTGCCGAGCTTTGAGGTGTTGTCCGCAACCTGCGGTGATAGATGCAGTTCATCGCAACGCTCTTCCGTCAGCGGCAAGCAAATCAGCCCGCGCGCGTGGCGCGCCATGAAGTTAATTATTTCGGGAGTGACCTTCTCAGCCGCGCAAACCAGATCGCCTTCATTCTCGCGATCTTCATCGTCCACGATGATGATCATTCGGCCTTCTCGAATGTCGGCGGCGGCGGCTGAAATGGAAGCAAGTGGCATTTCTTTGAATTCTGCAATTTGGAATCTGAGATTCGATTTGAAGCTATGTTACCGCGCCGGCCGAGCCTTTGGCGATTCAGGACATAGCCGCATCGGCCTTGGCCTGTTCCGTCAAAATTCTCTCGACATATTTCGCAATCACATCGACTTCCAGGTTCACTTCGTCACCGGGCTTGAGTGCTGAGAAATTCGTAACTCCGAACGTCTTCGGAATGACCGCAATGTCGAAATATTCATCGGTAAGATTCGCGATCGTCAGGCTGATCCCTTCGACGGAGACCGAGCCTTTGAAGACGAGATATTTTCCGATCTCTCTCGGATAGGCGAAGCGAAACGTCCACGATTCGCCGTGATCTTCCGAGCCGAGAAACTTGCCGCGTGCATCGACGTGACCTTGAACGATGTGGCCGCCGAGCCGCGTCGTGGGTGTCACCGCGCGTTCGAGATTTACCGGCGAGCCTTCTTTCAACGAGCCCAGCGTCGAGCGAAACAGCGTCTCTTTCGAAACATCCGCGCGGAACGAATGCGGCGTGACGTCGAGCGCCGTCAGGCATACTCCATTGACGGCGATCGAATCACCGTTCTGTGATCCATGGGTCACGGTGCGGGCTTCGATCACGATGCGCGCATCCTCTCCGCGCTTTTCAACCGATCGCACGCGGCCAAGTTCTTCAATGATTCCAGTAAACATATTTGGATCGCCGACATCTTGTCGGCGGGTCGCGGGCATCCTTGCCCGCAAAATATCAATGCAACAAGAGCCGAAGTCCCAACAACACGACTAACCCAATCAGTGGCATCACGATCGAGAACACCACCATCCAAATCGCCTCACGCTTAAAATTGAATCCTACCGCCATGACGCATCCTTTTGCCTTACCACATTCATCATGTCGGCAAAAACTTCTTCAATCGGCTTGCCGGTCGAGTCGATCACGATCGCGTCGTTCGCCGCAACCAAGGGCGAATCCACGCGTGTTGTGTCGCGCCGATCGCGCTCGGTGATGTCCGCCAGCGTCTGTTCGTAAGTCGCGTCTGGATTCACTTCGCGCTCTTCGGCCAGGCGTCGTTCGGCACGTTCTTCGATGGCCGCGTCCAGAAAAAACTTCACGTCAGCATCGGGAAAAACGACGGTGCCGATGTCGCGTCCGTTCATCACGGCGCCGCGCTTCCCCAATTCGCGCTGGCGTCTGACCATTGCGCGCCGCACTGCGGGAATCGTCGAAATGATTGACGAGACATGCGTGACGTCTTCCGCGCGAATGCGTTCGCTGACGTCGCGGCCATTTAATGTCACGCGCAACGAATCGGGATCGCCACCCAGATCGATATCGATTCTCTCTGCCAGCGAGCCAACCGTAACATCATCACTTTCATTCACCGTCGATTCGATCACCGCCAACGCCACGGCGCGATACATCGATCCCGTGTCGATGTACAGCAAGCCAAGCTCGCGCGCGAGCATGCGGCCCAGTGTCGATTTGCCTGAGCCTGATGGGCCATCGATCGCGATGATTAAAGGTTGTGACACGCATTGAAATATTAGCGCTGTTCACGGAAGGGTCAAGCTTCAAGGATCCCTTCACCCAAAAAGCAATCACCCGAAGCCTTGCGACTTCGGGTGACAGCGTCAGCTTGCAGCGGAGTTCTCCGGTTCCATCTGCGGCTGAATTCTGTTGGGAAAATCAGCGACTGCTTAGCGCGATCATTTCCGCTTTGACTCCGAGCGCGGCCATCTCTTTTCGCGTTGCCCGTTCGGCGCGCGAACTCTGCGCACTCAGACCATCGCGGTCGCCGTCGATCCACGCCTGGGCAAAGAAACACTTGTTGCCGTAGCGGTGGAACACCAGGGTTGTTGCGTCCGCGGCCTTGCCGGAAACCGAATTCATCTGCACCAGCACGCTCTGGCTGCCGTCCTTCGCGCGGATTTGCAGCACGGCGCGATCGGATGACGGATTGGTTTGCGCGATGGTGTATTCGCCGGCGGGCAGAGTCTTGTCGCCAACGTTGAACTGGAAGGGAATGTTCGCGACGAGCCTGCGGCCATTATTCTGAGCATTGGCCGCCACGGCCATCGAACCGAGAAGCACTAACAACGCGATCATTGTGTAAGCCTTTTTCATTTTCGTTTCTCCTTTTTGGAAATCTACTGCCGTGGCGGTTGAAGCGACCGGCGGCTTGTTCGTGGGCGTCTTGCGACGAACTGCTTCACCACTTTTGCCTTACACTTGATAACGCGGAAGCGCGGCGGAAACTCCCTCACGGCTGAAAAACTTTTTGGAATTTCGCCCGCTGTTGTAGAATTTCGCCGCTCAATGTAGGCCGCGGACACAAGAAACATTCATCGTTTAGACGGCGGACTTGTCCGCCAGTCTCACGTCACGGGCGGGACAAGTCCCGCCTCTAAACAGATTTCATTAGAGTTTTGGCGCGCTTCTAAACAACAAATCTCGCAATGTCTTCCTCCGACAATGTCACCCAACTATTGGTGAAATGGGGCGATGGCGACAAAGCTGCGCTCGAAAAGTTGATGCCGCTCGTCTATAGCGAGCTGCGCCGGTTGGCGCGTAATTATTTGCGGCGCGAACGGCAGAATCACACCTTGCAACCGACAGCTCTGGTCAACGAAGCCTATCTAAAACTCATCGATCAAAAGAACGCGCGCTGGCAAAATCGCGCGCAGTTCTATGGCGTGGCGGCGCAGTTGATGCGGCGGATTCTGGTCGATCATGCGCGCCAGCATCAGGCGGCGAAGCGCGGCGGCAGTAACCAGCAGCAGGTTTCGATAACCTCTGCCGGACAGCTCGGTGACAAGCCTGATCCCGATCTGCTCGCGCTCCATGAAGCTCTGGAAGAACTAAAAACGTTCGACCCACAACAGGAGCGAATCGTCGAGTTAAAGTTCTTTGGCGGCCTTTCGATCGAAGACACCGCCGAAGTCATGGGCATTGGCCACGCGACCGTGGAACGGGACTGGAAGATGGCGCGCGCCTGGCTGCGCCGCAAATTGGAATAATCTTTTTGAGGGACAAAGGCCCGCGGCTGCGCGTTACGAGTTGAAGGTGCAACGAATCGATGAAACCAGATCGCTGGCAAAGAGTTAAGGAAATTTTCCAGGCGGCACTGGCTGAACCGAAGTTTGATCCGATTCGCAGTGACCCGCGATTTCAAAACATTCTGAAGCGCATCGGCTTCAAGGCGTAAGCAAGAAGATGACTCCGGAACGATGGCAAAAGGTTAAGGAGATTTTTCAGGCCGCGCTGAATCGCGCGCCTACAGAGCGCGCTGCGTTTATTTCTGAAGCCTCGGGCGGAGATGATCTTATTCGCAAGGAAGTCGAATCGCTCATGTCCTCGGACGGTCGCAGCGGGACGTTTCTCGATTCTCCCGCTTACGAAGCTGCGGCCGACGTGCTAGTTGATGAGAAGTCGGGATTGGGACCGGGCAGTGTGATCGGCCCATTTGAGATCGTTTCGTTCATCAGCCGCGGTGGCATGGGCGAAGTCTATCTGGCGCAGGATCGAAGGCTCAGTCGTAAGGTCGCTTTGAAGTTGTTGCCGGAGGCCTTCACCCGAGACGACGAGCGCTTGCATCGTTTCGAACAGGAAGCGCGCGCGGCGTCCGCGCTGAATCATCCAAACATCATCACCATTTATGAAATCCTGAAGACCGGATCGACCCACGCCATTGCGACTGAGTTCGTCGAAGGCGAAACGCTGCGCAATCGTCTGGCGCATTCGCCACTGACGCTGCACGAATCACTCAACATCGCGATTCAAGTCGCCGACGCGCTGGCCGCGGCGCACAAGGTCGGCATCGTTCATCGCGACATCAAGCCCGAGAACATCATGCTGCGTCCCGACGGGTACGTGAAGGTGCTCGATTTTGGTTTGGCGAAACTAACCGAGCAATCGGCCTCAGTTTCAGTTGAAGAGGCCCTGACCAAGCAGGTACGCACCGGTTCAGGCGTGATCATCGGCACGGCCGGTTACATGTCACCGGAACAAGCTCGCGGCAAACCGGTCGATGCGCGTTCAGACATTTTCAGTCTGGGCGCGGTCATCTACGAAATGGTGACCGCTCACAAACCCTTCGACGGCGAGACGCCAAGCGACGTGCTCGCGGCGATCTTGAAATCAGAACCAGCGCCGCTTTCTACCTTCCTCGCAGACGCACCGCCTGAACTTGCGCGCATCGTTAACAAGACGCTGCGTAAGGATCGAGAAGAGCGCTACCAGGTCGTCAAAGATTTGCTGATCGATCTCAAGAGCCTGGCGCAGGAACTCGATTTTCAACAGAGATTGAAGCAGACGCCGGCCATGTCCGCGGACGCGAGAATTAGTCCGATATCTGAAGCCGCTCAGCCTGCAATCGTTCCCACCGATCAAATCGTCGATGCTACGCCGACACAGATCAGTAAACCGGCTCTCAGTGGAGTGATGAAGGCGCGGCGTTGGCCGACTTTCGCATTGATCGCAGTCATTCTAATTGGCGGAGCCTTCGCTCTCTACAAGCTATGGTCAAAATCGAAAGAGATCAAAGCGCCCGTCGTCACTAACATTGCTCGCGTCACCGCGTGGTCAAGTCTTGATACCCAACCCACGCTTTCACCTGATGGAAAATCTCTGGCTTACAGTTCTAATCACAACGGTAATTTTGAAATTTTCGTCAAGCAACTCACGCAGGGCGGTCGCGAGATTCAGTTGACTTCCGATGGCAAAGAGAATTTTCAGCCCGCGTGGTCGGGAGACGGTCAGCAGATTGCCTATTACTCAATGAAGGGAGGTGGCATTTGGGTGGTTCCGGCTTTAGGTGGATCGCCGCGCCAGTTAACTGATTTTGGATCCAGCCCCAAGTGGTCGCACGACGGCAGCATCCTCGCGTTCAATTCAGACTCGAATCCTGATTTAGGCGGCGGCAGTGTCGGCTCGTCAACGATTTGGGTTGTGCCTACCCAAGGTGGCTCCCCAAGACAAGTCACGAAAGTAGGTAACCCCGCAGGCGGTCACCTCGCGCCAACCTGGTCGCTTGATGACAAAAGGATCGTTTTCCTGGCGCTGAATTTCAGTACTCAGGTGTTGTGGTCAATTTCTGTTGACGGAAGTAATCTCAAACAGTTAACCGACAAGATGCTCGGCAAGGTGGGTCATCCGGTTTTCTCCGCCGATGGGCAATGGATTTATTTCGATTCTGGTCCGTTAATCCAGGCATTAGCCATCTCATCCCAAACCGGTGCGACGTTGGGCCAGCCGGTCAAGCTGGTGGACGTGGGCGCTTCTTTTGTCTCAAGTCTTTCCTTATCGAGTGACGGCAAACGACTAGCCTATAGCGTCCAGACGCAGAGCAGTAACATCTGGTCAGTTCCGGTCTCGCCAAAGACGAATGAAGCGACGGGTCCGCCTTACCCGGTCACGAATCAAACGGGTACCCGTAACAATCAGCCTGCCTTCTCACCTGACGGCCGCAAGATTGCTTTCCTTGAATTCATTCGCGGCGGCGGCGCTGATATCTGGGTAGCTGATGCCGACGGGAAGAATGCAATTCCCGTGACCACCGTGCCGCGCAATCTAACTCCGAATTGGTTTCCTGATGGCGATCAACTTGCTTTTGTTTCACTGCGAGACGGCCATCGCAGCGTCTGGGCTACTTCGGTGCAAAGCCGCCGCGAGCATCAATTGCTAAGTCTCGCGAAGGATATTGACTACGTACGTTTATCGGCAGACGGGAAACAACTGCTCTTTAACTATGCCGATGACAGCGGGGTGATTAACGCCTGGATCGCGCCTGTCTCTGGCGGGCAGGCGAAGCAGATCACGTTTGATAAAGAGTTGGCCGGATTCGCTTGCTGGTCACCTGACGGAAAATTTGTCGCCTATCAAATGAAGCGAGGCGATGACGCATACGTTATGTTGATACCGATTGAAGGTGGCGAGTCGATTCAACTTACTTCCGGTCATGGTCGCAGTTGGCCGTACAGCTTTTCGCCGGACGGCGATAAAGTTCTTTTTGCAGGTGAACGCAGCGGCGTATGGAATGTTTATTGGGTCTCGCGAGCTACGAAAGAGGTGAAGCAGGTCACGAGCTATGCCAAGATGAATGCTTTCGTCCGCTATCCCGCCTGGTCACCAACCGGCAATCAAATGGCTTATGAGTATTCCGAGACGACCGGAAATATCTGGCTGATGGATCTGCAGTAGGCGGCTCCGCTAAACATTATTCAAGATCGACAGCGCCGTGCCTTCAAAGATGCGGCGCTTTTCTTCTGCGGCTATGTCGAGCGTTTCAATAGATGAGACCGCTCGCTCGATCGAGCCGAGGAGATGCGGATAGTCGCTCCCCATCACCATGTGATCCGCGCCGATCATGTCGCGCACCATCATCAACATGTGCGGGTTGAAATTCACGGTGTCGTAATAAAGCCGCTTGAGATACGTGCTGGGCAGCTCATCAATCTTCGCACGGCATTCGACAAAATCGCGCCAACCGCTGTCCATGCGTTCCATCAAATAAGGCACCGCGCCGCCCAGATGCCCCACGATCCAGCGAATGTCCGGGAAGTCGCGAAACATTCCATCAAAGCACATGCGCGCCACAGCGAGTGTCGTGTCGAACATGAATCCAACGATCGGGCCGAGTACGTATTCGCGAAAAGGTTCCGTGTTTGCGGGCAGCATCGGATGCAAGAGAATGCAGAGCTTCATCCGATTCGCTTCGGCAAAGAACGGACGATACTCGGGTGAAGTGAGCGGCTTGCCGCCGATGTTGCTCAACAAGATCACTCCACTCATCTTTAGTTCATCAATCGCGCGGTGAAGTTCCCTCAAAGCGTCGTCCGGCGAATCCATTGGGATCGAAGCGAAGGCCTTGAACCGCGTTGGATGCTTGGCAACGAGTTCCACATACGCGTCGTTGACCATGCGCGCTATCTCTGGCTGATGCTGCGCGTCAGTAAAGAAAACATTCGGCGTAGAAAGCGACACGACTTCCACATCGATGCCGACGCGATCCATGTCTTCGAGCCGCTTGGCCACATCCGTCATCGGCGGCGTCACACCGAAGAAGCGCGCGCCTCGATAAGTGATGATCGTTTGGCCGGAGGGACTCTTATCGAAAGAAAACTCAGACGGAAGTTCGCGAATCTTGTCGAAGTAGATCGGCGGGTAGAAGTGCGTGTGTAGATCGAATTTTCGAAGGGCGTCGGTCATCGCGGAGATTTGACGCTACTAATTAATGATCGTCAACCCGCCAGCCATGATTCGGCCACTGGAGGGTTGGGCCATCATCGGCCGCACGCCTAATACAGTCTGGGCCAGATCGATTTCCATCAACACACGAATCTCCGGCCGTTCGATTTGATCAGCCAGCGTGCGCGCGCGATCGAAATCCGTTTGACCCAACCCAGCAACGACTAAATCCAGTTGGTTCACCAGCCTGCCAAGATTGTTTGCGCCCGGCATCTGCCACTCGCCATCTTTCAAATATTGAAAGTCGATGCCGTCCAACAGCGCCGCGGCAGAGACGAGTTCGTTCAACTTGATAACCAGCGGCTGCAAGAGTCCGAAGCTTTGATCCGAATCCAACTTTAGGAACGCTTGTGCCAAGAGCAACTGAGAATTCAGTTGCTGCGCGGATTGCGGACTCGCGGCTACAATGCCCTTCGCCTCACTCAACAGATCCAACGCGCCCTTCTTATCACCGCTCGATAACAGATCGTTTGCCGTGCGAAGGAGAATTTCGATCTTGCGATCGACGGTCTTGGCTTTATCCGCTAGACGCCGCGCCTCGACAAGTTTGTTGTTGCCTTCGAGAGCATTCGCCGCTTGATTCTCGATTTGATCCAACATTTGCCGGCGCTGGACCGGGTCGGGAGCCATGCCCGCAATTTCTTTGGCGCGATTGACGTCGCCGTTGGAAAGCGCTTTCCACGCCGCGTTTTGATAAAGCAAGTTCTGAAACTCGGGCGGATATTTTGACGCCAGCGCCAGCATGTCATCGACAGTTCCGTTCTCACTGATTTTGCGAAGCTCCTGATACATCTTCACCTGAGGATCGAGCGTGCGCTCAACTGTGTGCGACCAGTCGCGCAACTCGCTGGCTCGCGCGGGCGCATATTTTTCGACGAGCGGCTTCATCCGCTCGAGTTGATAGTAAAAATTCTGCGCCATGGTCATGCCGGTTTGCGTTTCGCGATTTGTCCCGAGCACGTAACCCAGAGTCGTATTCAAAAGATCGCGGTAAGTGTCTTCGTCAGCCTGCGGAGGCTGGAAAGAATTCAGCAGGTTCCACGCGTTGTTCGCGAGGTCGGGACTGCGCGCCATGTCGTCGTCTTTGATCTTGGCGACGATCTCCTGATAGAGAGCCTGAGCGGCGGTTGCATCTTTCTGAGAGAGCGGCGTCAGAAAAGCGATTACGTTCCAACTGAGTCCGCGTGACAGACTCGAGCGCGCCAACTTCAAAGCCGCGGCCGGATCCTTCGGTGCGATGATGTTCGCCAGCGTCATCTCCAAATTTGCCTCGTTTTGAAAACCCCAACCTCCGCGCGTCCGCGCATTGTTGTCTGGTAGCCGAGTTTGCCGAAGAGCCGAGATCGCGAGTTCAGCATCGTGAGCCGCAATTCGCATCACCAACTCCTGGCGCGCCTGACTGATGCGATTGATGTCGGCGTACACTTCCTGATCGCTGTAATCCAAATCAGAAATTCGCGAGGTGAGCTGCGCGATCGCCGCGGCGAATAAACTCCGCGCGCGCTTTTCATCGCGCGACCAAATTAGATCGCCAAGCGCGATTTCCGCGCGCATCCGATTTGACGGCGCGTGCAGGTTCATCGCTTGATCGGTCAACGTCTCGAGAAGGTCAAGCGCTTTCTTCTCGATCGCTGGATCGACCTTGGCGGGCGAGGCAATTGGAACTGGCGGCGGCGGCTCGATTATTTGCGCCTCGCCAACCGTCGGCGCAACCAGAAGCGAACAAAGCAGGAGGAGCATTCGTGGGTGGTTCATGGTCACGTCCTTTCGATGCACGATTCCCGGGGCGAAGCTAAACGGCTTTCGTTTGGAAGCCAGACTTGTCCAGCGCCATCAGAGGCGCCTCGAAACGGAAGTTGAGAATGGTCGCAATCAGACTGCTGATTCTATTCTTCAGCGCTGCGTCTTTAAAGCATAAGCTGAAAGCCGGGTTTCCCGATGTCTTCAAAAGAGGTCTCGTCCAGATGTTTGACGCCTCACTTTGAGTATTGTTCCGCAAATCAATAGACTAAGGCCGATGGCTGACACGCAAGTGCGCAAGATTCTCGATAAAGCGTTGGGTGGCGAACGCCTGATACCGAACGACTGTACGACTTTGCTCGAATCTTATGACGTCGCCGCGATCGGCGCGGCGGCTGACGAAATTCGCGCGCGCCGTCATCCCGATAACATCGTCACATACATAATCGATCGAAACATTAATTACACGAACGTCTGCAACGTCGTCTGCACCTTCTGCGCGTTCTATCGCCGGCCTGGCGCGCCGGACACTTACGTGCAAACCATCGAATCGATTTGTGAAAAGATCGATGAAACGATCGAGCTGGGTGGCACTGGCGTGCTGATGCAGGGCGGGCTGCATCCTGATTTCGGCATCGAGTGGTACGAAGATCTTCTGCGCACGCTTAGCGCGAAGTATCCGGGCTTTCAGCTTCACTGTTTCTCGCCACCAGAGATTCATAACATTCACCTCATTTCAGGTCTCGATTACGAGACGATCATGCAGCGCTTGAAAGACGCGGGTCTTTACAGTCTGCCTGGCGGTGGTGCAGAGATTCTCGACGACGAAGTGCGCAAACGCGTCGCGACCAAGTGCACGACGCAGGAGTGGCTCGACGTGATGCGCGCAGTGCACAAAGTTGGTTTGCGATCTTCAGCCACGATGATGTTCGGCATTGGTGACCGCATCGAACATCGCGTGCGTCACCTCCAGCGAATTCGCGATCTACAGGATGAGACTGGCGGCTTCTTTGCGTTTATTCCGTGGACTTTTCAGCGCGAGAACACCGCGCTCGGCCGCAAGATTCAGACTGAGCCAACCGGAATCGATTACCTCAAGATGCTGGCAGTGTCGCGTCTGTTCATGGACAACATCGACAACATTCAGTCGTCGTGGCTGACGCAGGGATTGCGTTTGGGGCAGGTTGCGTTGCGCTCCGGCGCGAACGACATGGGTTCAATTATGATCGAAGAGAACGTGGTCTCAGCGGCAGGCGCGCACAATCGCGCTTCGGAAGAGACGTTGCGTTATTTGATCAGCGAGGCCGGTTTCATTCCGCAGCAGCGCGATATTTTGTACAGAGCTGTGACTCCGGAGCGCCGGCAAAAGTTGATGGAATTGGTGCCGGCTAAACGCGAATTGAAAGTGATGTCGGTGGCGTGACTTGAGAGCTACGCTTTCTTGCGGCGAGCGCGCGAACGCTTTCCGGCTTCGGCTAGATCCTTCAGACGATCGGGTTGGGCTGCCGATCCTTTTTCTTCAATCTCAACCATCAGCGGTTCAAACTTCGAAGCATTCACCAAAAGGCCGGTGCCTTCCGCGGTCGGTCTAACTTTCGAAATCAAAACGCGACTGATGCGGCGAGGAATCAGCAACGGCGCGACCGTGGCTGCGGATTCCGCCAAAGCAACGATATCGCCACCACCACGCCAGTGTTCGCGTACGACCAGGTCATCCGTGCGATCAATCAAGCGAAGCAATGTGAGCGAAATCAGAAACAGGTCGTCGATTTGGCCGACAAACGGAATCATGTCAGGGATGAAATCGAACGGGATGATCGCGTAAATCAAGGCCGCGGCGAACAGCGCGCGCTCAGTACGCGGCACGCGCGAATCAACCATCAGACGCGCCGTCAGCGCCACCATGTTCGGCAGGAACATGAGCAGGTTCTTCATGCGGCTCTTGAGTTCGAGTTTGGACATGGTCAGTTGTCAGTGGTCAGTTGCAAATACGTCTTGCCGGGCGCTTAGGTTCTAAAACCTTCTTGAAAGAGTCTAGTCGAGTGGCAAAGCTGCGGCAAGCTTCCGGCCTTTGGCGACTCATGATAAATTTGCGCCGCTCTTCATAGCAACTAACAACTGACTACGAACTACTGACAAACCGTGTCCATTCTTGATCAAATTCGCCAACGCGCAGCCTCAAACCCGCAGCACATCGTTCTTCCCGAAGGCGAAGACCCGCGCACTGTAGTCGCCGCGAGCGACGCAACACGACAGAGAATCGCCCGCATCACCGTTTTGGGTGACGAGGAAAAAGTGCGCGACGCAGCGCGACAATCGGGCGCGGACCTGGGCGGCGTTGATTTGATCGATCCGAAGCGTGCCAATGATTTCGAGAAAATGGTTTCGCTGCTCTACGAAGCGCGGCGCGCCAAAGGCATGACGCTCGATGAAGCGCGAACGGCTCTACGCGATCCGCTGTACTACGGAAATCTAATGGTGCGCGATGGCCGAGCTGATGGATCGGTTGCCGGCGCCACTAACACGACGTCGCACACGGTGCGGGTGGCGTTGCACTGCATCGGCGTGCGTTCCGGATTCAAATTGGTTTCGAGTTTCTTTTTGATGGCGCTGCGCGATGCGAGCATCGGCGAGAACGGCGCGATGATTTACGCGGACTGTGGAGTCGTAATCGAGCCGAGCGCCGCTGAGTTGGCTGAGATCGCGATTGCTTCGGCGGATTCATGTCGTGCGTTGCTGGGCGCAGAACCGCGCGTCGCGATGCTTTCGTTCTCAACCAAAGGATCAGCGAAGCACAAATTGATCGACAAAGTGGTCGAAGCGACTCGCACAGTCCGCGCGCGTGCGCCCGAACTTGAAATCGACGGCGAGTTGCAAGCCGACGCCGCGCTCGTGCCGATCATCGCCCAATCAAAAGCCCCCGGATCGGCAGTAGGCGGTCGCGCCAACGTCTTGATCTTTCCCGATCTCCAGGCCGGAAACATCGCTTACAAATTGACTGAGCGGCTTGCGGGCGCGACGGCGATAGGTCCCATCCTGCAAGGCCTCGATCGACCAGCCAACGATCTTTCACGGGGCTGCAAGGCCGAAGACATCGTGGACGCAATCGCCATTACCGCGGTCCAGGCCCAGGCGCGCAAAGCTTCACCATAACTTTGCGAAGGCGCGGGCAACGTCAATGTGCCGCTGATAGCATCAAACTCGCGTACGCCAACAATTCGCCGGAGCAAAACCGCTTGCGTTCTCTCTTCTTAATCATCCTTCTGTGTTCCTTTTCAGCAGTTTCGCTGGCGCAGAATCCAAAACCGTCGCCAACACCGAAAGACGAGCAGGAGCCGGTGCGGGTCTTTACTGAGGAGGTGCGCCTGCCGGTTGCGGCGACCGACACCTATGGGCATTACGATCCCACGCTCGACATCGACGATGTGATGATTTTGGAAGATGGCCAGCCGCAGCAGATTCGAAGCATTCAGCATCTGCCGACGAACGTCCTGCTGTTGCTCGATCTTGGGAACCAGCTTGGATTGAAAGATACGAACTTGACGCGCGACGTGGCGATGCGCGTGGTTTCGACGCTTTATCAGGGAAATCGGATCGCGGTGATGCAGTTCGCAACCAAACCGGAATTGTTGCTGAATTGGACCACCGACAAAGCAGCCGTCGCGAGAGTGCTCAAGACGAAATTGAACTCGGGAAAGAACAGTCGCCTGTCAGACGCGCTCGCCGCAGCTGCCGATCAATTCAAGGATACGGCACCGGGAACTCGGCATCTCGTGATCGTTACCGATGGCGTCGAAGCGCCCGGCGGCAAAGTGACGATGACGAACGCGCTCAAGCAGCTCAATTCAGTTCAAGCGAGCGTGCATATCATTAGCTACACGCTCCTGGCGCGGGTTGCTTTGCAGGGACAAGGCAAGATCACTCGAGGTGGTAACGGCGTGCAACGCGACGGCAATCCTGGCAGCAATCCGGTCGCGAATGGCGATCCGACATTGCCGCCGGGAACGACGCGAACGCCAAGTTTCAAAATTGGAACGATTGATACCGACGTCGCCATGAGACGCAAGCGAAAGGAATACGAGCGCGCGACTCACGATAGCGAAAAGAACCTCACCGCCATCGCCGAAGAGAGCGGTGGCCAGATTTTGATTCCTGCAACCCCAAGTGATGTGTTGGCCCAGGCGGAAACAATTTCGCGGGACATTGGATCGCAGTACGTTGTTACCTACCGTCCTACTCGGCCACTGGCAAATGCGAAATCAGGCGAATATCGAAAGGTTGAGGTCGCGTCGCGGCGCGTAGGGCTCTACCTTCGCAGTCGCCAGGGTTATGTGGTGCCGTAACTGGTTCAGGATTCAAACCTCAATTTGCAGGGAGTGAGATCTGAATTCAAAACCGTTAGCTGGCTAACGCACTTAGTTGCGGCTCGGCGGCCGGCGTAATTGATTGCCACTCGGCTTCGTTCGGTTTGCGTTCCAGTGATTTCCGTCGCAATTCCTCCCAATCCTCAGGCGGCACGCGATGAAAAGCTTCGACAACCTTTGGATCGAATTGCCGGCTCGCCCATTCGTCCAATTCCTTCGCGGCGGCTTCATACGAGCGCCCTTGACGATAGACCCGATCGCTGGTGATTGCGTCAAAAGCGTCGGCCACCGAAAAGATGCGCGCGCAAATATCGATCTCTTCACCTTTCAAGCCCAACGGATAACCTGAACCGTCCCACTTCTCGTGATGCTGCGCCACCACGCGTGCGGCGCCTTCGAGGAATTTTATTCCGCGCAGGATTTGCTGGCCGTGTAGCGGATGCTCGCGCATGCGGATCCATTCTTCGTCGGTTAGCTTTGCCGGTTTGCGGAGGATCGCATCAGGGACACCAATCTTGCCGATGTCGTGAAGTAGCGAGCCGAATTCCAGTGCCTTCATCTCAGCGCTGCTCAAGCCATATTCACGGCCCAGACGCAGACTGAAAGTAACCACGCGTTCTGAGTGTCCGTGAGTTTCGGCGTCGCGTGTTTCAAGTGCCGCAGTCAGTGCTTTCAAAGTCGATCGATACGCGTTCTCAAGTGAGCCCAGTGCGTCATCAAGTTCGGCGGTGCGCTGGCTGACCAACTCTTGGAGATGATTTTCGTAACGACGCTTGGCAACGATCAGATCGTGATGTTCCAACGCGCGCTCGACTGCAGCTTCTGCCTGACGAAGATCGAAGGGCTTCATCAAGTAATCGAAAGCGCCCAACCGCAGCGCATTGATGGCGCTCTCGATCGTTTGCATTCCGCTGATCATCACTATGACTGTGTCAGGCGAGATGACCTTGACATGAGGAATCATTTCCAACCCACTCATGCCGCTCATGGTGATATCGCTGATCACAAGCTGGTAATCGCTGGCGCGAAGCTGGGCAAGCGCGTCTTCGGCGGACGAGGCTTCTCCACATTCGTACGAGAACGAAAGCAGATCGTGCAAGACGCCGCGCACTTCAGCTTCGTCATCGACAATTAAGAGTCGGGGCTTAGCGATGGCTTCGGTCATGATTGGGTTAGCTAAACTCTTGAACTTTTGTGGCCTGGTCAGAACGAGACTGCGAGGGAGGACGAGGGAAAAGCCGACCGGTTTTCACCGGCTTAGCCATTGTACAACGCTGCCATGCCATTGGCAAACACAATTTTATCAAGCAAAACCCGTGGAAAATGCCCTAATTTGACGGGTTGGCGTTTGACCGGTCGGCGCGGGCTACTCTAATATGGCCTCCACGCGGAGACTGCCGGAGTGGCGAAATTGGTATACGCACCAGACTCAAAATCTGGCGAGGTTCACTCCTCATGAGAGTTCGAGTCTCTCCTCCGGCACCAAAGCCTTAGAGGAATTTCTTAGTTGCTGAACAACAAAAAGGCCGAGCGCCCTTTCAGGCGTTCGGCCTTTTCAATTTGAGATCCAGCTTTCCTACTTGATGTGCGAGTCCACTGGACCAGCAGGGCTGCCCGGGCCTGAATCCGGATCGGCAACAGCTTGACCCGCCGGGGAGATGCCGTGAGTAGCGATCTCGTGCGCAGTGTGACGGGCCATAACGCTGTGTCGTCGGCCATACGCGAAGTAAATCACCAAGCCTACTGCCAGCCAGACAATCAAACGCACCCAGTTCTCATACGGCAGCGAGAACATCAGTAGCAAGCAGGTCAGAATTCCCAGGATTGGTACCAGCGGGACTAGCGGTGCGCGGAATGGTCGGTTGGCATTCGGATTGGTCTTGCGCATTACCAATACAGCTCCGCAGACAATCACAAACGCAAACAGGGTTCCGATGCTGGTCATTTCCGCCAGAATGCTAAGTGGGATAAACCCTGCCATCGCGGCGACAAATACTCCAGTCAGGATCGTTGACTTCCAGGGCGTGCGCCACTTTGGATGAACGTCGCCGAAGAAGCTGTTCGGCACCAAGCCATCGCGCCCTAAAGCCAACATCACTCGTGGCTGACTCAACATCATCACGAGCAGCACTGACGTAATTCCCGTCATTGCGCCCGCGGCGACGAGGTATTGCATCCACACAAGTCCGGCCCGTTTGAAAGCATCGACTACGGGCGCGTCGATATTGATGTCTTTATAGGGAACCATTCCCGTCAGCACTGCCGAAACGGCGATGTAGAGAAGCGTGCAGATTACGAGTGAATAGATGATGCCTTTCGGAACATCCTTCGCTGGTTCGCGCGCTTCCTCTGAGTGGACTGAAACGGAATCAAAGCCGATGTAAGCGAAGAAAATGATCGCGGCACCGGCGAACATGCCCAGCGGTTCGCCTCCGGCGGCGTGGCCGCCGAGGATCGTCTTGCCAAAGAAGCTCACACCCGTATAGCCATACGGTGCGAATGGATGCCAGTTGGTCGTGCCGTAAACGGTCAGGACGAGATAGCCGCCGATAGCGATAACCATCAACACGATGACCAGTTTCACGGCCACCATGACTGCATTGAAGCTGGCGCTCTCTTTGATTCCCTTGACGAGAACGATCGTAAGAATAAAGGTGATCAGCACGGCCGGCAGATCGAAATACGATCCAGTGGCGACAAATCCCGTATGAGGACAACCCTTGCCAACGCTCACGCAATAATTGACCGGCGCGGAGCGAAAAATCTCGGGTATCTTTGCCGGTATCCACGACAGGCCTTCGTGAAAGATCGGAATGAACTCCTGAAAGTGCGCTGACCAACCGTGCGCCACGGTTGCTGAGCCAACGGCGTACTCGAGAATCAAGTCCCAGCCGATGATCCAGGCGAACAGTTCGCCCAACGTGGCGTACGCATACGTATAAGCCGACCCGGCCACGGGCACCATCGATGCGAACTCTGCGTAACACAGCGCCGCGAACACGCACGCGAGTCCCGCCATTACGAACGACAACATCAGCGCCGGTCCCGTGCGGTCATGCGCCGCGACGCCAGTCAGAATAAAGATGCCCGTGCCGATGATTGCGCCGACACCCAGAGCCGTCAGTTGCACCGGACCAAGAACGCGGCGCAAGCGGTGACTACCGGCCTCTTCTGCCAGTAAAAGGCTGAGCGGTTTGGTCCTAAACAGTTGGTTAGCCATTCAGAAATCCTCCGATGGTTTTTGATAGCAGTGTCACGAAGAAATCAGTATTCGCCTTCAGCCTTAGCTGCGGCCTCCGAGATTGAATCCTCGTCGCCCATGGCCGTGCCTAGCCTCTTCCAAATGAAGTAAACCGGAATACCCGTAATGACGATAATCAGGCCTGGCCAGGTTGTGGCTGTCTGATAGATGAACAGCACCGCCAGAATTACGGCGGCGCCGATGATGTAAAGAATCGGCACGACCGGATAGCCGAACGCTTTGTAGGGTCGCTCTGCATCGGGTCGCTTCTGCCTCAACACGATGATTCCGGCAATCGTCAGGATATAGAAAATCAGCGCCGCGGAAATAACGTAATCCAGCAGGTTTCCGTAGAGGTTTCCATATGTAATATGGCCGGCCGCATCGGTCTTGATTGTGCGCGGCAGCACGAGCAACGCTGCCCAGATGCCCTGAATCACCAAGCCCCAGGCCGGCACGTGCTTGTCGTTCAACTGTCCCGAAGATTTGAAGAACAGCCCGTCGCGCGCCATTGCGTAATAGGCCCGGGCGCCAGCGAGAATTAATCCGTTGTTACAGCCAAAGGTCGAAATCATGATCGCGACGGCCATGACGATCGCGCCGCGGCCGGAAAAGATCACGTTCATCGTGTCGGTGGCGACCCGGCCGGCGCCCTGGATCTTTTCAAACGGCAGGGTCGTCAAGTAGGCGACATTCGCCAACAGATAAAGCGTGATTACGATCCCGGTGCCGAAGGCCAGCGAGAGCGGAATATTTCGTTTTGGATCTTTTACCTCACCGGCGGTGAACGTGATGTTGTTCCAAGCGTCGGCAGAAAACAATGAGCCGGTTTGTGATACGCAAATGCCGACGAACAAACCAAAAGCTGTGAGCGCGGTCAGGCCGCCGTTATCGATCAGCGATCCGCGGACTGTCCAGAGATTGCTAAAGTTCGCGACTCCAGCGCCAGTCTTCAAGCTGCCGACGACAATTCCCAGCACGATCAATCCAAAAAGCGCCGCGAGCTTCGCGGTCGTGAAGGTGTTCTGTACAAGCTTGCCCAGCTTCAACCCGCGCGTGTTCATGAAGGTCAACAGAACGATCAGCAACACGCCAACCAATTGAGCAGTCGAAAGCGAGACGGCGTAATTGCTGAAGAGATGAATCGGTGCGATCAAATATTTGTCTTCGCCGATGGAAGGCACCAAAACGCCAAGATATCGAGCGAAGCCGACAGCCACCGCAGCAATGGTTCCGGTCTGAATCACCAGGAACAACGTCCAGCCGTAGAGAAATCCCCACATCGGCGAAAACGCTTCGCGCAGATAGACGTACTGGCCGCCGGCTTTCGGCATCATCGCTGCCAACTCGCCATAACTTAACGCCCCGACTACCGTCAGCACACCCGTTACGATCCACACGACTAGCAACCACCCTGGCGATCCGACGCGCTGTGCAATTTCGCCCGAGACAATAAAAATGCCGGACCCAATCATGGACCCGGCGACGATCATCGTCGAATCAAGCAGACCGAGACCGCGGATAAACCCGTGGGTTTTGGTTTGTGTGCCTGCGGCAGCTTCTGCCATCCGTTTCCTCCAGCTTGCTTGGCTGATTCTGCGGAACTGCTTGTCGTATTAAGACTGCTCAGGGAGAGTTTGGAACGCGAGCCGCAATTATACTTAAATGCTTCTTCGTGTCGAGCGTTTTCGACGTTTTCACCGCGACGTGAAGATTACGAGCTTTATTTCGCGATGTGGTTTTACACAAGATTGATGCGTGGAAAACCGCATTGCGAGTACAATTACGCTATAGTTAAATCCGAAGAATGAGATATCGATCCCCCCTGGCCGCCACGCTTATTTCGTTGGTATTCGTGCTTTCAAGTTGTTCGCAGCAGACTCGCGAAGTTTCCAATGTCACGCCGCCAACGCCGACGCCTACCCCTGAGGTTGCGGCTATTACCCTTTCAGCCCTCGATGCTTTGCTCAGCGATCAGTCGTTTGTGCTGGAGCTAAAAGCAAAGACTCGTCTGACTGATAAGCAGATCGCGAACCTGAAAAAGCTGTCGAGTGATGAAGTGGCGCGCATCCAGGCGTCAAATCTCGGGAAGCAGGCGCCCAATGCTGAAGATCCTCGCGGCCGGGCCGTCAGATCGATTCGAGACCAACTGGGAAATGAAAAGGCAGACGAAGTGTTAGCGCTGGCGTTTCAGCGCTGGTACAACGGCCAGGATCCCAGGAAAAATGACGCCACGCTATTGAATGGTCCCAACGCAGTTCCTTCCGACACGCGCATTGTCGTCAACATTCCCGCATTTCGAATGGACATTTTTCGTGACGGCGCGCTCTTCAAATCTTACAAAATAGGCATTGGTTATCAGCAGTTTCCCTTGCCCACCGGCTTTCGCAAAGCCGAAATGATCATCTTCAATCCGACCTGGACGCAGCCGAATGAATCGTGGGCCTCGAATCCGGGCGCGGTGACTCCGGCTGGAGCCGCAGGCAATCCGCTCGGGCCGATCAAAGTTCCCATCGGCGGCGCCAATCTGATTCACGGTGGCAAAGACCCGTGGAAGATAGGAACGTTTGCATCGCACGGTTGCGTTGGATTGACGAATGATGGGATTAAGGATTTCGCAAGGACTTTCGCTGACGCGACCAACACTGAGCTGAAGGAAGATACGATGTTGGCTTTCTTGAAGACGAGAACCCGAACACAGATCGTCAAATTGAGCATGACTGTTCCAGTTGAATTGAGGTACGAGACCATCGTCTTGCAGGAAGGCCAGCTCTACGTTTATCGGGACGTCTACAACCGGAACACGAACACTGAAGAGAATCTGCGCGCAGTATTCAGTGCCAACGGCGTCAGCTTTGACAGTCTGCCCGATGAAGAAAAGACTAAGGCACTGGACGCAGTCAATGCCATGTCACTGCATCCGAAGAAGCAGCTCATGCCGAAACCAACGATGCCAACTGAGCAGGCTTCAACCGACAAGCATGTGATGGTAGCCGAACGGAAGGCTGAAATTGCACGTCAGGACAGACTGCGCAATCAGAAGGAAATCGTCATCGATATTCCGTCATTAAGCGGAAAAGGCTATCCAGGACCGAAAGATCTTTATACCCCAAGTGGGAAGTTGGATCTCGAAGCGAACACGACGCCTAAGCCAAAACGGCCTCGCGCGAATCCCTCGCCTGAGGTTCAGTCATCGCCTGGCGTGACTCCAATACCGGCGCCGCAGTCATCGCCGCGCACTAATTCAACACCGGTGCCGCTGTCATCGCCTCGCAGGAATCCAACGCCGGCGCCTCAACCAACTCAGGTCGTCCAGCCTCCCCGAAGTACTGCTTCCCCGCAGTGATTGTCTCGAAGTATTCCGAGATGCGATCGAGAATCTCTTCGACTGAATGCGAATGATAAAGCGCGGTGCGGAAGAGCGCGCCGCCTCTCAGGCCCCGCGTGAATTGACCGGCGAGCTGTTTCATTCTTCCAATCGCGGCGAGCTTCGGCATGTCCTGCTGCAGCATCTCAAAATATTCGAGCAGCAGCGCGCGCTTGTCTTCGAGTGTTGGTTGAAACGGTTCGCGTCCGTGCGCGACATCTTCGATCTGGCGGAAGATCCACGGATTCGCCATTGCGCCGCGGCCGATTAATACGCCGTCGCAACCAGTTTCGCGAAAACGATCGAATGCTTGTTGAATAGTCGTGACGTCGCCGCTTCCCGAAACGGGAACTTTGACGACTTGCTTGATCTCGCGCACTAAATCCCAATTCGCCAAGCCACGATAACCCTGTTCTTTCGTGCGGCCATGCAGCGCGATGTGTTCCGCACCGCATCCCTCGGCGAGTTTCGCCGTCTCGACCGCATTGATCGTGTGGTCGTAATAACCGGCGCGAATTTTTACGGTCATCGGAATCGAGATCGCTTTCTTGATCTCGGTCAGAATCGTTTCCAGCCTGGGATGGTCCTTTAATAGGCCCGAGCCGCCCCCGTGCTTCACAACTTTCGGCGCGGGACAGCCGCAGTTCACATCGAGAATGTCTGCGCCAACTTCTTCGGCCATCTCTGCCGCCATGCGCATGCGCTCAGGCTGCCCGCCAAAAATCTGCACGGCGAATGGCCGCTCGTTTTCATAGAAGCGCATTTGCCGCTTCGATTTGGGATTGTTACGCGTGAGGCCTTCGACTGAGATGAATTCGGAGACCGTGAGGCCGACACCGCCACGCTGCTTAATCAAGCGGCGAAACGAAATGTCCGTCACCCCTGCCATCGGCGAAAGGATCAAAGGCGGATTGATCTCGATGTCGCGAATCTTGAAAGACTTCACCAAAGGCCTCATGGTTCGATTTTCACGGGAGTTCCCACGCTCACGGCATTGAACACCTCGCGAATGTCTTCATTTTCCAACGCGACGCATCCCCAAGTCCAATCGCCGGTCGCGCCGTTGCCGTGAATGTAGATGTCGCCACCGAGTGGAGTGTTCTGTGGCGGTGCCTTTTTCGCAAGCAACGCTTCCATAATCGAGTCGTATTGAGCTTTCGTGATCAAATGGTCGCGCAAGCCTCGCGCGGCGTGCGCCGCGTTTGGATAGCTGACGCCGAGCGAAAGGAAGAACGCGCTCTTGTCGTTCTTCGTGAAAATATAGAAATCGCCTTCAGGCGTGCGGCGATCACCTTGCTTAACTTTGTCGCCAACGGGACTCAATCCCAGTCCCACGCGATAAGTGCGCACGAGTCTCCTGCCCGAATAGAGAAACAACTTTCGTTCAGCCTTCTTGACGACAATTCTTGGTTGGCTCAGCGGGAGCGACAGCGGTTGTCGTTGCGGATTATTGGCTGGCGCTGCGAACGGTAAGACACCGAGCAGCAGAAGACTCTGAATCAAAATTACACTACAGAATCTCGTCACGTTCGCCACTTATAGATCCGAAAAGTCAAAACGGTTTTCGCTGATCAGTTCGACCAGATTTCCGGCATCACGTTTCGCGACATTACGCGTGCCTGGGACGCTCAACACTTTGAATTCCCTCAACGCATCTCGACGCTTCAGCGTAATCCGATCGCCGGTTTTCACGTTATGCGCCGGCTTCGCTTCGTGTCCATTCACCAAAACAAAACCCGCGTCGCAAAGCTGTTGAGCTATGGTGCGACGCGGGCAAAGACGGCTGAGTTTAAGAAAGAGATCGAGACGCAACGTGAGCTAAGAGGTAAGAGCAAAGAGCTCAGGGAAGAAGCATTATGATCATTAATTACGCTGCTCTTCGCCCTTTGCTCCTTGCCGTGGTTACGGCTTTGGAAAAATGCCGAGGATTTTGCCTTTGCCTTTGTCCTGTTTCGGTGGCTTTTTGGTCGCTGCCGCCGGTGGCACGATCTTCAACAGAGGCTCGACTTGGTCTTTGTAGCTGTCGGCAATCTTGATGTAAGACTCGTTGCGCAAACCCTGCAAATAATCCTCGCGCGCTTTTTGCGACCGCTCTTCGGTCATAGCGCCGCGGACATCGTTCTCGTTGAACGTCGGCGTGTTGCTGCCGGCCGTGCGATTGTCCACGCGGAGAATTTGATAGCCTTCGTCGGTCTTCAGAGGATTGCTGACGCCGCCGGCCTTCACGTCCTTGACCGCGCCGGCGATGTCCGGCCGCAGATCGGGAACGCGAAACAGTCCAACCTTGCACGGCTTCTGGCCATTCTGCGCGGTCCGCTCTGAGTATGCCGCTGCCAGCGTGCAAAAGTCCGCGCCGCCGCGCACCTGCTTCACCAATTCATCGGCGCGCGCTTTCACATCTGCTTCCTGCTTTCCTGCGAGGCCGAGAAAAATTTCCGAGAGCTCTACGGATTCAGGTTTGAAGAACTTGTCCTTGTGTGCGTCGAAATACTTGCGCAGCTCGTCAACGCTGAAACCGTAGAAGAGTTTCGAATCGACTTCGCTTTCCATCACGGCCTGTTTCATGATCTCGATCCGCATCGTTTGCCGCGTGCCGGTGGGGTCAAGGCCGGCCTCACGCATGGCTTGATCAAGTTTCTCGATTGAAGTAATGCCATTTTCTTTCGCGACGGCCAGCATTCGCTTGTTGACTTCGTCTTCGACACGCTGCGTCAGATCGAGTTCCTTGCCTTTCTGCAAAAGGAGCTGCTCGTTAATCAGCGTCGCGATCAATTCGGCTTTGTGCTTGTCAACTTCGGCGTTGGCCTGGGCCTCCGGCATGCCGTTTTGCTTCAAGGTATCGACGCGCTCTTTCATCTCGCGCTTCAACTGTGAAAGTGTGACGATGCCGTCGCCCACCTGGGCGATCACTTCATCGACGACGACTGGTTCGCCTTCCTGCGCGCGCGCCGGTGACGGGGAAACGAAGCAAGCTGCGAGCACAGCCAGCAGGGCAAGGGCTAATTTGAATTTCACGAATCGGTACTCCTTAATTCTTTCTGAACTGGTGATTGATTTCTCTGTGGCGTCCGGATGTGGCTAATTCTACCCGTCAGTCTTAATTTGCAGCAACACGCGACGAGCCACTGCCAGCACTTCGTCCTTTTCTTCGTCACTCAGCGCGAGCCGCAGAACGCCGCTCGGTGCGAAGCTCGCGCCTTCGCGAGCACTAATCAATTCCATCAATTTGTCAGGCGAAACACGAGCTTTTTCTGTCAATTTGATCGCGATGCCGTCGCGGATCCGGTCAATTGAAATAACGCCAACTTCCTCGGCCGCTTGCCGTAGCCGCGCATAATCGAACAGGTCTTCCACAGGTTCTGGAATGCGTCCGTAGCGATCTTCAGTTTCGGCAGCAATCGCCGCGAGTGCCTCTTCGTCTCGCGCCGATGAGACGCGTTTGTAAGTCCGCAGCCGCTGGCCCATGTCTGAGATGTAGCTTTCCGGAATTGCGACATCGACAGCGAGATTGATCGAGACCGACGTTTCGTCTTCGACCTGTTCCCCACGCAGCTCGGCCACGGTGCGCTCGAGCATCTGCGTGTAAAGATCAAAACCGAGCGCATCCATGTGCCCGGACTGTTGGCCGCCCAGCAGGTTACCCGCGCCACGCAACTCCAAGTCGAGCGCGGCGATCCTGAATCCCGCACCCAAATCCGAAAACTCTCTGATGGCTGCCAGCCGGCGTCGCGCTATTGGCGTCAATTCCTGCTCTGCCGGAATCAGCAAGTAAGCGTAAGCCCTGCGGTTTGAACGGCCCACGCGGCCGCGCAATTGATAAAGTTGAGAAAGACCGTAATTATCAGCGCGATTTATGATGATCGTGTTCGCACGGGGGATGTCTATGCCGTTCTCGATAATCGTAGTTGCGACCAGCACGTCGTACTTGTAATCAATGAAATCCAGCATGACGCGCTCCATCTCTTTCTCGTTCATCTTGCCGTGGCCTACGGCGATGCGCGCCTGCGGAACGAGCCGCTTCACCAGCGCGGCGATCGTCTCGATCGACTCGACGCGATTGTGAATGAAGAAGACCTGGCCGCCGCGCGCCAGTTCAAGTTCGATCGCGGACTTGATCACCGCGTCTGACGACTGCACGACTTGAGTTTGAATCGCGAGTCGATCGCTCGGCGGAGTTTCGATCAGAGACATGTCGCGCAATCCGCTGAGCGACATGTTCAGCGTGCGCGGAATGGGCGTGGCGGACAGCGTCAGCACATCGACGCGCTTCTTCAATTGCTTTAGGCGCTCTTTGTGCGCGACTCCGAAACGTTGTTCTTCATCGACAACAACCAAACCAAGATCTTTAAAGCTCACGTCTTTCGAAAGCATGCGATGCGTGCCGATCACCACATCGATTTCGCCGGCTTCAACCTTCTTAACCACTTCCTTCTGTTCCTTGGTTGATCGAAAACGTGAGAGCAATTCAATCTTCACTGGGAACGGCGCGAAGCGCTGGCGGAAAGTTTCAAAGTGCTGGTACGCGAGCACCGTCGTTGGCGTCAGCACCGCCGCCTGCTTGCCGTCCATCACGGCTTTGAATGCGGCGCGCATCGCAACTTCGGTCTTGCCGTATCCGACGTCGCCGCACAACAAGCGATCCATGGGTGTCGGCGTCTGCATGTCCGTCTTGACGTCTTCGATGGCAGTTTCCTGGTCGGGCGTCAGCGTGTATTCAAATCCTTCTTCGAACTCGCGCTGCCACGGCGCGTCCTGCGGAAACGCATGGCCCGGCACCAGTTTGCGCTCGGCGTACAGACGTAAAAGTTCATCAGCCATATCGCGCATTGCGCGCTTCGCCTTCGCCTTGGTCTTTTGCCAGCCGATTCCACCAAGTTTGTCGAGCGTCGGCTGATGACCTTCGGCGCTCGAATATCGCTGCACGAGATCGAGTCGCTCAACCGGAACATAAAGCTTCGCGTCATCAGCGTAATACAGCAGCATGAACTCGCCGCGCGGCTGTGGCGTAAGCTTCAGCTTGTCCGCGGGTTCGGTTGGTCCAAGATCGAGACTAACCAGCCCGCCGAACCGAGCTATGCCGTGATCGATGTGCACGACGTAGTCATCAATTTTCAGATCGCGAAAATCTGAAAGGAACGCCGCGGCGCGCGCTCGTCGCTTCTTCTCACGCTTGATTGCGGTCGAACGACGTTCGAGTGCGGGCTCGGCAGCTTCATCGAACAGATCGCCCTCGACATGAACAACTAGATGGGTACGCATGCCTCCGGCATGCTCTTGCACGCCAGAGGCGTGCGTACCAATTAACTCGAACCCGCCGGAGAGTTTTCCAAAAGTAACTACCGCATCGACTGCGGGAGATTCTGAAGTGTCTTCGAATGAAGTAAGGCGCGCGTTGACTTCGTACTCGCGCAGGATCTCTGTGACGCGCTCAGCCACACCGCGGCTCGGCATCACGAAAAGCGTGGTGGCATTCGCGTTTGCGTAACGGGTGATCACATCGCGCGCAAGATCCGGCAGGCGTCCGTGATAACGCATGACGGATTGGGCGGTCCAGTTGATCTCGGTGTCAGTACCGCGAGCCATAGCGAGCGGATCATGTGATCCGACCGGGCTATTTGATCCCGTCGCTACCACCACCCCACCCGGGCTGCCCGCGTGGGGACCCCGGTCTGCTCCGGGTTCTGACACGAACAGAAACAGCGGCTGCTTCTTCGCGCGCGCCTTGCCCACGGAAATCTTCGGCTGCTCCGCGTCGAGCGCAATTTCCTGATCGATTTTCGCGGCCGTGCGACCGAGCGCGCGCATCTCGATCCGTTGCCGCCGATCGATTTCTGCGCGCAATTCTTCAGCCGTCAGATATAGTTCTTCGGGACGCAACCCCAGATCATCCGCCGCATCTGTTTCCGCGAATCGGTCTTCGAGAGTCTGATACGCAGACGAAAGAAAATTCTCGACCGCCACCGGTTCGTCGATGACCAGCACCGCTTCCTTCAGATAATCGAAGATGCTCGAGCGGCTTTCATGAATGATTGAAATCAGCCATTCCCAGCCCGCAAAGTCTTCGCCTTCGTCGGCGAACACGGTGCGGTCGCGCAACGATCGCGTGAACCTCTCATCTCGCCAATGCATGCGCGCGTACGCAGCCCACTCGCGAAAATCGCGCGCGGTCACGATTAATTCGCGCATCGGTGGGATTTCGATCGTTGTCAGTTGAGTCGTTGAAAGCTGCGTCTCCGGATCGAATTCGCGTATCGACTCGACCGTGTCGCCGAAGAACTCGATGCGCACCGGCGCTTCATGCCCGGGAGGCCAGACATCGATGATGCCGCCGCGGATCGATAGCTCGCCGACAGCGCCGACGGGATCTTCGCGCACGTATCCGCCCGCGATTAATCGCTCGACTAGTTCTTCCGGAGAATGATCTTCGTCGCGGCGCAGGACCGCGCCGGCCTGCAAAATCTCGGACGCCGATACGGTTCGCCGCGCCAACGCGCGCGACGTCAGCAGCAGGAAGTCATTCGGCTGGCGCGCCAGCCGCCAGAGCGCCAGCGCCCGCCGCTCGAGAGTTTCCGTGTGCGGCGATCCGCCGGCGTACGGATCAGTTTCAGACGCCGGCAACACAGCGACTGCATCGCCGCAATCATCGACGCCACGTACCGCGCAGTACCAGAACGCGAGATCGCGCTCCCAGCTTTCGAGGTCTCGTTGCGCCGGGACGACCAGCGCGAACTGCTTTCCGGTCTCATGCTGCAGGGCTGCCAGGGCCAGCGCACGCGCCGGCCCGGCCACCAGTCCGCTGATTGAAATCACGCGCGCGCCGCGCCGAATCTGATCGAGCACACCCCGAAACTCCGCGCTCTCGTTCACAGATTGCAGCGTTGCCTGGATTCCCAAAAATGTCTCGGTGGCGGACGTCATGGCTCCATCAAAATCTCAAGCATCTGTGGATAGCTGTTCAGGAATTGCCGCGTGACGGAATATTGTTCTGTCGCTTCATATTCGACGCGTTTGATTCCATCTTCGTCAAATTGATAAATCCAGGCGCGGGGATACGCGAGCAAAATCGGCGAGTGCGTCGCGATAATGAATTGCGATTCCTGCTGGACCAGGTTATGAATCGCCGAAACCGCAGCCATTTGGCGCGACGGTGACAGCGCCGCTTCGGGTTCGTCCATGATGTAAAGTCCGCCGCCCATCAATTTGTGCAACAGCGTAGCCATGAACGATTCGCCGTGCGATTGGTGGTGCAGAGACTTTCCGCCGTAACCTCGCAAGTAGCCCGTCTCTTCCATAAAAGTCGCCAGGTTGTAGAAACTTTCCGCGCGCAGGAAATAATCATCGCCCGGCTTCTTATAACTTCGCACCAAGCCGAGATATTGATAGAGATCGGAATGCGTCTGCGTGGTTGTGAATTGTGATTGCTTGGTGCCGCCTTCGGGATTGTGGCCCAGCGCGATCGCGATGGCTTCGATGAGAGTGGATTTTCCCGAGCCATTTTCGCCGACAAAAAAGGTGACGTCCGGATGAAACTTCAACGACTTCAGCTTTCTCACCGCGGAAATGTTGAAGGGATACATTTCGGGGTTTTCGATCATTTCCCGCCGCAGGGAAATTTCTCTCAGATAAGGTTTGACTTGCATGACGGCGGGACTTCCTATCGCTCTTGTATTCGCTGAATGATATCGGTGGTAGAGAAGCCTTCCACAAAGGGCAAGCTCACCACGCGGCCGCCTGCGGCTTCGACTTCTTCGCGGCCATGAATTTGATCGAGGGTGTAGTCGCCGCCTTTCACCAACACATCCGGCAACAACTCGGCGATCAAAGCCCGCGGAGAAAGTTCATCAAACAGGGTTACGTAATCCACACATTCCAGCGCCGCCAAAATTTCCGCGCGATCATTCTGGTTGGTCAGCGGGCGGCCTGCGCCCTTTATTTCGCGCGCTGACGCGTCGGAATTGATTGCGACGACCAACGCATCGCCCAGCGCCCGCGCCGCCTGCAAGTAACGCACGTGTCCCACGTGCAGAATGTCGAATACGCCATTGGTGAACACGAGTTTCTTCCCCGCACCGCGGAGCCGCGCGCGTTCGGTTGTTAGCTCCTCTCGTGACAGAATTTTTTTGCGCATCGGATGGAAAACTAAATTGTAAGGGCGCAAATCGTAAACGGCAAAAGGTTGTGACCAGGACTGACTTCGCGTCAGTACCGCGAGCGATAGCGAGCGGATCATGGTTCGCGTCGGTACCGCGAGCGATAGCGAGCGGATCAGGAGGGTCCTTCAAAACTCACTTGATCCCATCGCAATCGCTCCGGGTACTGACAACACACGAGCTTCCTGATCCCGCTCGTGGTTCTGTAACTATGCCTTTTGTCTATTAGTCAATTACCATTTACTATTCACGGATTCATGACCGTACCTTTTATCGAACAGAATGATCAGACCGTCGCGCGCCACGAACATCTCGAGGCTCTGCGCACGCTGGTTGGCAACGTCTATCCAAACAAATTCAAGCGCAGCAACGTGACGGAAACCGTGTCTGGCGAAGACACGATCACTTCGATTGTCACCGCGTTTAAGAAGCACGAGCCGCAGGTCCAGGAAGGCGAAAAGCCTTCCGCAGAAGTGCTGGAATCCGCCAATAAGGAATTGAATAAGATTCGCGTGCGCGTCGCGGGACGCATCGCCGCGCCGGCGCGCGTGATGGGAAAAGCCGCGTTTCTGCATCTGTCTGATGGCGGCTCGCGTCTGCAAATTTATTTGCGCCGCCAGGACATTGTCGGCGTGCGCAACAATGCAGATGGCGGTGAAGTCGATGGTTGGGAGTTATTCGGGCTGCTCGATCATGGCGACTATATCGGAGTCGAAGGGTTTCTTTTCGTCACCAAGACTGGCGAGCTGTCCGTGCACGCCGAGAAGTTGCAGTTCCTCGCAAAAGCACTCTTGCCCATGCCGGACAAGATGCATGGCATCAACGATCCTGAAATTCGCCAACGGCAACGCTATGCGGATCTAATCGCGGGTAGTTTGAAGCTCGAACGCGATGCGAACGATCTGACGCCGCGCGAAGTCTTCGAGTTGCGCTCGAAAGTGATTCGCGAGATTCGGCGCTTTCTCGATGAGCACGGCTACATCGAAGTCGAAACGCCGATGCTGACGCCGTTGGCAACCGGCGCCGCCGCGCGTCCGTTCAAGACGCATCACAACGCGCTCGACATCGATCTCTTCGCACGCATCGCGCCGGAACTTTACTTGAAGCGCCTGACCGTCGGCGGCTTTGAAAAGGTTTACGAGCTGAATCGCAACTTTCGCAATGAAGGCATCTCAACCAAGCACAATCCCGAGTTCACGATGCTCGAATATTACTGGGCGTATGCCGACGTGAACGACATGATGGACCTGCACGAAGAGATGATGCGGTCGGTTGTGTACACAGTGCTGGGCCATACCCATGTTAGCTACGGCGATTACGACATCGACTTCTCACAGCCGTTTCAGCGATTGAGAATGAAAGAAGCCATCATCAGGTATCAACATGAAAAATGGCTTGGTCAGCCCAACCCGATCGAGTTGAGTGGCGGAATTGATCCGATGAGGTTGGGAGATTTTCATTACGCCGTCGCGCTAAGCAATTTTGTTGAAATGATTCCGGGTCTTGTTCTTTCTCTGTATCCAGGCCGAACTCTAAAAGAGATGCTTGAAGGAGAGAGAATAGGTAGTGAGGAGGAAACCAAGTTCTGGATTGGTGCGCGACGGAACTCAGAGAAAGTCGCCTTGGGCATGGAAACTTTGCCGCCGGATCGGATGGATTCCATCCTCGCAGGATCAATTGCAACAATCTTCGAGTATGTCGCGGAACGCCATCTAATTCAGCCGACCTTCATTACCGATTTTCCGAAACCAATCTCGCCGTTGTCCAAAGCTTCACCATCCGATCCTTCAGTCGCGGAGCGCTTTGAATATTTCGTCGGCGGCTTGGAATCGGCCAACGGCTTTTCTGAATTAAACGATCCGGAAGAGCAGTACCAACGCTTCAAGGATCAGATGCTTGCGCGCGAGCGCGGTGACGAAGAAGCGATGGTCATGGATGAAGATTACATTCGGGCGCTGTCTTACGGGATGCCGCCGGCGGCCGGCATCGGCGTCGGCATCGATCGTCTGGTGATGCTGCTGGCAAACAAGCATTCGATTCGCGACGTGATTCTGTTTCCGCACATGCGGCCGGAAAGAACAGAAGGCAGTAAGCAGAAGGCAGAAGGCAGCGAGCCTTTGGCAGGATCGTAGTTCTGTCAGAAGCCCGACCGTGAGGGAGGGCATGACGCGACTACTAACTTTTGACTGAAAGTGATTTTTGGGGGAACACGACTATGAACAAGAAACTTCTTGCAATTACGCTAATTGCGGCATTCGCGGCGATGCTTTACGCGCAGGGGTCGAAGTCGATCAAGGTAACCGGTTATCTGATCGATAACGCTTGTGCCGACGGCGCGAAGGAACTTGGCGCGCGCGCGAAGACCCACTCAAGGAGTTGCGCATTGATGGAGAGTTGCGAAACGAGTGGCTATTCGATCGTCACCGAAGACAACACGCGCTACAAGCTGACCGAGACGAGTAACGACAAGGCGGCAGAGTTGCTGAAGAACTCTAAGACCGCGAAAGGCGTGAAAGTAACCGCTGAAGGCGAGTACAACGGCTCGACGCTCGACGTGAAGACAATCAGCGAAGCGGTGACCTCAGCAAACTAGGTGTGAAGCTCGACCGTCTGCAAGGGCCACCGAGATAACTCAAACACAAAGAGAGCGGACACTCGGTCCGCTCTCAAAATAGACGTTCGTTGCTGAAGCTTCCCTCAGTTACGATCGGGCTTCTGACTCACTAATTATTTCGCCGGCGTTTCCTGATGGAATGCCGCCTGCCATTTGCTGCCGCGCTGCACCCAGACGCTGCTGGCCCACACCGCAGCGGGTAAAGCTGTTCCGCCGCACGTGCCGTCCTGCGTTCCTTTGTAAGTTATGATCGCCGTGCTGGGATTGAGCATGGTGATTTTCCAATCGCTCAACGAGAATGACTTCACCTCGCAGGGCATACTGGCCATCATCTCAGTCATCTCTTTCTTGGTGCCGACGCCTTGATCGCCGACGTTGACGCTGTCGGCTGACAACCACATTTGAAATGGCTTCGCGTCTTTGTTCTTCCAGGCGCTCCACAGAGCGGTCTCATTAGCCGAAAGTTTCTTCAGGATTTGCGCTTTCGTCATGCGCGGTTTCGGTTTCGGGGATGGCGAAGGCGATGCCGCCGGCTGCGGCTGAGCAAAACAGAAAGTTGCGAACGCAAAAACCAGTAGCGCCGCTAACGGTAAGTGCTTTTTCATAGTTTCTCCTCGGGTCGAAAAGTAGTTTGAAATCTTTGCGAACAAACAAACGGGAGTGAGTGCGCCGGAGTTCTACTACTTCGTGCCGGGAGTGTCAATAGAAAGCAGTGTCAGTACCGCGAGCGATAGCGAGCGGATCAAAGAGACTGTTATCAGTAGCGGTTCTAACTAGATGAGGTTTTGGTTGAATCGTCATGTATCCGCTCGCTATCGCTCGCGGTACTGACACGAGTCGGCACAGATACTCTGGGTCGTCCGCTAACGCGGACTTACTTCAACTGCGGCGCGTTCGCCTCGCCATACCTCAAGATCGTCCCACCGAAGCCTACAGCCCAGCCATGTTTTCGATCGACAAAGAAGAGTCGTTGTAAGGGGTGCGAGGTGGTGGCCGATTGAGAGAGCCAACGCGCGCCGCCATCGTTTGTATGCAACAGCAGGCCTTCGTTGCCAATGGCCCAGCCTTCGTTCGGATCGACGAACTTTACATCTAGCAGATCAGCATCGACATTCGATCTTTGCGCGAACCAGGTGCGGCCGCCATCGATCGTTTTGAAGATGCGTCCCGCTGTACCGACGGCCCATCCTAAATTGTTCGTGGCAAAGCTCGCTGCGGTGAACCGAACATTGGCGTCGTCGCGGATGATCCCGGTCTGCCAATTCGTGCCGCCGTCACTGGTTTGAATGATTGTCGCGCCAGCGCCGACCAGCCAGGCATGCGCGTAGTCGATGTATGCACCGCCGAGCAACAGGTGCTTTGTTGGTGAAGCTTGTCGCAGCCAATGCTCGCCGCCATCGCGTGTAGTGAACACAATTCCAGTTTCGCCAAACACCAGGCCGTGTTGACTGTCGGCAAAAATCGCGCGGACTAACCGCACGTTCACGTCACCACTTCTAAAAAAGACTCGCCGCCAACTGAAGCCTGCGTCTTCGGTCTTCAAGAGATAGGATCGCGGCTCGTCGTTAGTTCTTAGTTTGAGCAGATCGCGTTCGACGACCAGCCAGCCAACATCTTCACTCGCGAAATAGACATCCAGTAATGTGTCGCGGCCCAGGGCTGCGATCTTTTTCCAACTCTCACCGCCGTCGGTCGTGCGTAGCAGCGTGCCGTTGCTGCCGGCGACCCAGCCGCGATTTTGATCGAGAAAATAAACCGAGCGGAGCCAGGCCATTGTGCCTGAAGGTTGTTTGGTCCAGGTGGCGGCTGAGGCAGTGAGCAGTGAGCAGTGAGCCGTGAGCAGAATTAGCAATAGACTGAAGAGTGAAAGCCTCGCGCCGAAGGTGCGAAATAAAATAGCCAGGGGCAAGCGCGTAGCGCGCAGCCCCTGGAAACAGGAACCCAAAATACGTCTGCGCCCCTTTTGGGGCGCGATGAACGATTCTTTACGCATCCGGCCGTGCTTCTATTTCGCCCCTTCAGGGCTCCTGGGTTTCGTTTAGATCCTTACCAGGGGCGGCGCTGCCGCTTGCCCCTGGCTACTTTCTCTCGCGCTTTCAGCGCTCAGAAGATTCCATACTTAAACAAATTGGCGAAGCTCAGCACCTGGGTAAAGCCCATGATCGTTTGCAGCTTCTTCAGCTTGTTGCCCGGAACGATCACTTGATCGCCGGGGACGAGATAAGTCGAATCCGGCGCCTGGCCTTTGTAGATCGCGGTGAGGTTTACCGGGATCGGTTTCAACGTTCCGTCCTGTTGTTTGCGGAGCACCACGATCTTGCTGCGATTGCCGGTTTGCAAAACGCCGCCGGCTTCCGCGACCGCTTCCGCGACCGACAGGCGACGGCTCATCAACTTGATGCCCGGCACCGCGACGTCTCCGACTACGCTGTAGCGATACGAGCCAGCTTGATCCAGCGATACCGAGACTTGCGGATCGATGATGAATTCGTCGTAGCGCTTCTTGATCAGCTCGGCAACCTGATCCGGCGTCTTGCCGTTGACGAAGATGCCTTCCGGGATCAGCGCGAGATAGACGCGGCCGCTGGGCGGAATCTTCACGCCCTGCTTCGAGTAACGATCCTGGTTGAAGACGTTGATCGAAATCACATCGTCGGGCCCCAGTCGATAGTTCGTGAAGAAGTTGTTGTAGTACGGCACGATCGCTTCTTCTTCCGAAGATTCGTCCATGCGATTCGTCTTCCCGTCCGGGGTGACTTGCTGGTCGTCTTTGCTCTTGTCGGCATTCGCCGCCACCGTTTTGTCGTCCACGGCGACTGTCTTATCCGCGCCCTGCTGAGTTCCATCAGCCGAAGTGCGACGTTGCCGCGTCGAATTGTTCGGCGATTGCGCGAATGTCACGGTCGTGATGCCGAGCATTACCGCCAGAGCCAGAGTTTGAGTTAACAGCTTCTTCATGATGTCTTCACCTTCCAAATCGCAAATTTAACAATTTGCGTTACTCAAAACCTACGTACCCCTCCCAAACAGAATCGTCTTAATCGTTTCGAACATGATCGTGGCGTCGAGCGCCAGGTTCTGGTTCTTGATGTAGTACAGATCGTATTCCAGTTTCTTGCGCGCATCCTCGATCGATGCGCCGTACGGATACTTGATTTGCGCCCAGCCGGTCAGGCCCGGCGCGATCAAATGCCGCTGTTCGTAGTAATCAATTTCCTGCGCCAGTTGCGCAACAAAGTGCGGTCGCTCCGGTCGCGGCCCGACGAAATTCATGTCGCCGCGCAGGATGTTCCAGAACTGCGGAATCTCATCGACGCGAATCTTGCGAATGATGCGGCCGACGCGGGTCATGCGATCGTCGCCGTTGCTGGCCCAAACCGGCCCGTTCTTTTCGGCGTCCGTTCGCATCGAGCGAAACTTCATGAGAGTAAAGACACGGCCGTTTCTGCCCACCCGCTCCTGCTTATAGAGCACCGGCCCACGCGAATCGATTTTGATCAGAATGGCCGTGATGATCGCAATCGGCAGCGAAAGAATCGCGCCGATCAAAGCGATGAGCCGATGGATGACGACTCGAATGACTTCATTGGTGCGCGCGCGGCGGCCGCGGCTGGAAAAGATCAACCAGCTCGGCCGAATCATGTCGAGCAGCACGCGACCCGTCAGCCTTTCGTAAAACGACGCGCTCTCTTCAATCGAAACATCGCCCGAAAGACTCAGCCGCAACAACTCCTGCGTCGGAAATTGCCCGCGGCGATCGCTGATGGCTACGACCAGGCGATCGATATTTTCTTTTTTGACCAGCGAGCGCAATTCCGAAGTCAGGCCGATTACTTTGGGATTGATCAGGCTCTTGCCCACCAGCGCGGGATCGTTATCAACGAATCCGACGATGCGAAATCCGGCATCAGGGCGGCTGAGTGTTTCGCGCGCGATCTCAACTGCGAACGATCCTGAACCCACAATCAGAATTCGTTCGCCAACTTCCGGGTGACCGAGCACCCAGTGAATCGCCAGCCGCCATCCCACCATCAGCAGCAGCGCGACCGGCAGAGAAATCAACGACACGCCACGGCCGAGCATCACTTGCGGCACTGCATAAAACAGCAAGGCCAGCGCAACCCAAGCGAGACCGAGCGCTTGCAGCAGGCGCAGCACAAGTTCGCTGCGGTCATGCATTACGACGAAGTCGTACAGATCGAAAAGATAGAATGACGCGAGGCAGAAGACTGTTGCCAGCGCCGCTTTGTAGAAACCATTCTTAAGAATCAACGCTTCCTCGGCGTCGGCCACGCCGAGACGCATGTACACGGCGACGATCAAACCGCTGAAGAGCAGCATTGCTTCGACCAGCAGCAGCAAGATCGTTCGCGCGTTGAATCTGGATGGTTTCATGATTTGTTTCTTCCCTCTCCCAGAGGGAGAGGGAGTTTCTTACGAGACCCCATCCTCCTCGATATAGATCATCTCCGGCTCGCCGGATTCGCGGTACGCCGGTGCGTGTGGCGCATCTGCCACTTGCACCGGATCAGGAACAGCGACCGGGCGCGTATGACGCGGCTGATAATAGTAGGACGTGTCTTCAGCCTTCTCTTCCGCGCGATTAAGCACCACGCCCAGCATTCGCTCGCGCGGCAGTTGCTCCAGTAGTCTTTCCACGACTGAATACCGAGTTGCTGAGGCGCGCACGACTAACAGCGCGGCATCAGCGCGATTAATCAGAAGATTCGCATCGGTGAAGACGCCGAGTGGTGGCGCATCGATGATGATGTAGTCGAACAGCCGACGCGCTTCTTCCAATAAACGACTGAAGCGCGGACCGGAAAGCAGTTCCGCAACGTCTTCACGGGCTGCGCCGCCTGGCAGCAGATGCAAACCGGAAGGCTTCAGCTTCACGATGGCTTCCATTAATTTCGTTTCGCCCGTCAACACTTCGGAGAGGCCGTCGTCGGTTGCTATGCCGAGATACTTTGCCGCGCATGGCTGTCGCAGATCCGCATCGATCACTAGCGCGGTGACGCCGTCCGTCTGCGCCAACAACCAGGCCAGGTTGAGCGCGGTGAGCGTCTTGCCTTCGCCCATGCCGGCGCTGGTAATCACGAATGCGCGTTTGCCTTCGCGCTCGTTGGCTTCGAGCAGTTTCGTGCGCAGCGCCCGGAACTGTTCAGACTCTGGCGAACGCGGATCGGTGATCGCGACGAGATGTGGTTCGACGCGCGCGGCCAAGACTTCTCGCGAAGAGAACTCAGCGGCGCGCGCCGATCCAACAGCGCCCAAGGTTGCCCCAGCATCACGGAAGGCATTTCCGTCGGGGAGTGCCGGCCCGCCGGTCGCCTGCGCCGTGTGCGCAGTGGACGCTGAACTGAACGCCGATGGCATTCCGGTAAAGGGAGCTTTCTCCCATGGATGGTCTTGCCCGTTCCGCGGAACGAAGTAAGACACGTTATCCGGATTGCCGTTACGGCTGACTGAAGGATTGTTGTTTGGCTTGAAGTCGCGCGGAGAAGATTGCGCGCGCTTCAAGGCATCATAGACTCTGCCCATTGTTCCCCCTCCCGAGCCCGGAGCGTTTGAATGCCGCGCCCAGATCGTCGATTGAAGGCGGCTCGCTGCGAACGTATTCGTTAAAGACGATGCCTGAATCGTTCTCGGATGAGATTAAAGAAAATTCTTCATGCGTGGATTCGCTGCCGTGGCCATTTCCGTTTCCGTTTGCATGTCCATTACCACCATTGCCCATCGACCAAAGCTCGGCGCGAGTGGCAGCGGGAAAGATGCGTGCGGGAGCTTCGCGTTCTTCCATCTTCGGCACGCGCGGCAGGATGTCGAAAGTCTCGGCGACCTCCTGAATCATCGCTTTACTGATGATTTGCGCGCTCGCCGAGAATCCATTCAGCAAAGCATTGTCGCAAAGGTTGTTGATGGCGCGCGGAATTCCGGCGGTGCAACGAAAGATGTAGTCAATCGCGCCCGGCGAGAAGATGTCCGGGTTCTCAGCGCCCGCGACCTTCAAGCGTGAACTGATGTACTGCGCCGTCTCTTCGACATTCGGCAGCGCCTTGATCTCGCAACGCAGCGCGACACGTTGTTTGAGCTGGCGTAGCTCGGGATAGTTCAGGATGTCGCGCAGTTCGGGCTGACCGGTCAAAACGATCTGCAATTGCTTCGCCGTGTCTGACTCGAAATTGCAGAGCAGCCGAATCTCTTCCAGCACGGTCGGTGAAAGTCCGTGCGCTTCGTCCACGATCAGCACCGTGCGCAGGCCGCGGCTGTGACGCGAGTCGAGCACTTTGCCCAACTCGATCAGCAGATCGGATTTCGTTTCCCAGTTCTGAATGCCGAACAGAGTTGCCAGATGCTGATAGAACTCGGTGACCGACAGGCGCGGGTTGAAGATGTAAGCGACCATCACCGTGCGATCCAGGCGCTGCATCACCCAACGCAACATCGTGGTCTTGCCGGTTCCGACTTCGCCGGTCACGACGATCAGGCCTTTGCCGCTCTCGATGCCGTAGTGCAGATTGGCCATCACTTCGGTGTGCGAAGGCGTGAAGTAGATGTAGCGCGGATCAGGCGTCAGCGCGAATGGCAACTCTTTCAGTCCGTAAAATTCGGTGTACATATCTCCTCCGTTGAGTGGCGCAAATTGGCAATTTGCGCTACGTGAGAAACTTCTCAAACACGTGCGTCAGTCGCAGCACGAAAGCGAGTGTCGGTATTGAAACGATCGCGAACGAGATTCCGGCAGCCAGGGCAAATGCCCGACGGCGGGGAATCGCGCGCGCTTCAGCGGCCGTCAACAACTCCGGAATTGAAGCGAGCACGGGCAGACCCGTGTAGTGCTTCGCATCTTCGGTAGTTTGAATCGTGAACAACCGGCGAAACTCAAGAGCGAGTGCGAGCAGCAATCCGATCGCCAAACCAATGCCGAAGCCGGCCACCGTCAGCGCGAATCGCTTGGGCGCCACCGGCTGTTCCGGCAAGTTCGCCGGGTCAACCAGTTGAATGCCGCTGCTCTGCTGATCTTTCGCTGCGTCAGCGCCGATGACGACCTTCTGCTGTTGCGCCAGCAGGCTGTCGTAATTCGCTTTCTTTGTTTGGTAGTCGCGATCAATTGCTTCCAATCCCACCTCGGCGTTCGGGATCGCGTTGATGCGCGCATCGAGTTCGGCAATCTGTTTGTTAGTTTGGTCGAGCAGTTTCTGATTCCGTTCGGTATCGCTGTCCATCATCGAAATCTGCGTCTTCAGACTCAGGATGCGCGGGTCACTTAACTGTTGCAGCTTCTGCTTGCGCTCTTCGATCCGACTCTTCCAGTCACCAATCATCGAATCCTGTTGCGCCTTGATATCTTCGATCTGCTTTTTCTTAGCGACGACGTCGGGATGTTTCTCCTTGTACTGCGAGAGCAGGCTCTGCAACTCGCCTTCGTACTCCGATCTGCGGCGCACGAGTTCGGCCCACGCCTGTGTCGTTTTTGGATCGGTGGTGTTCTCAGCGCTGAGCACGATCTCCTGGTCGTAGCTCTTGGTGATGTCGGCAAGCTGGCTGCGATACGCCGCGGCGAGATCGCGCGAACGCCCGAGTTCTGCAATCAGAGCTTTTTGTCCTTCATGCAGTGCGGTCAACTGTCCGACTAATGCCTGCGACTGCGATGGCAGGTTGTTCATGTTCTGCTGCAAATACTTCAAGCGCTGGGTATCTATCGTGTCGAGTTCGTCTTTCGCTTGACGCACCTGTTCTTCAATGAACTGCTTCGCAGAAGTGCCGCCGTTAATCGTGTTTCTGGTTTGCTCGTCGATGTACTTGCTCGCGAGTTCGGCAGCCACGGCTTGCGTCGTCTTCGGATCGCGGCCGCGATAAGTGATGTTGAAGCCGTTAGTGATTTCGTGATTGCTCGTGTTGACCTCGACCTTGATCTGCTTGCGCATCGAGTCGATCAAAAGTTCCATCGGCTCGCCGCGGCGACGCTCTTCCTTGTACAGGTCGTACTTTTCCATCAGCGGTTGCAGCGAGCTGCGGCTGGTGACGACTTGCGCGATGCTGGTCAGTTCGCGCGTCAGCGTTTCTTCTTCGACTTGCGGCACCACTGAATTCGGCAACGTCGAAGGCTTCACGACGATCAGCGTGGTCGATTCATAGATGTCCGGTAGGCGATAGACGACATACGCAATCGCCAAACCAACCGCGAGCGTCGGCAGCAGGATGAGCCACTTGCGCTTGCGTACGATGTCGAAGTACTCGGTGACTTTGCGTGGTCGAAATTCAACACTCATTGAGTTGCTCCTTGCCTCACCGTTTAGAGGCCGCAGTTGTGCGGCCTATCGGGACAAGTCCCGACTCTAAACGAGGGATCGAATTACAAACTTGCCAATCTCTTCTTCGCTTCATCGGCTTCGGGGAAGTTCGCTTTCTCGCCCAAGCGCAGCGCTGTCTCAAGCTCTTTGCGGGCGCCCGACTTGTCGCCTTTGGCGTCGAGCGCTACGGCGAGATGGAAGCGATAGCTCGGCGTCGGCATGCCGTTATTGCGGCGCGCGGCGTCCTCATCGATGCTGACCGCTTTCTTCAACTGCTCAGCCGCCGCGCCGTACAAACCTTTCTTGTAGTAAACCCAGCCCAACGTGTCGGAAAAACTCGGCACACCCGGATTCGCCTGCACCGCGCCCTGGGCCAGACGCACGGCTTCATCCATATTGCCCTTGTTGTATTCGGCGTAGAGCCACGCGAGATTATTCGCCGCGAACACTGCGTTCTCGTCTTTCGCCAGCGCCTTGCGATAGTTGTCGATCGCGCCGTCGATGTTTTGGCGATTCATTTCGAGCATGCCGATCAGCGTGTACGCCGCAGCGTTGTCGGGACGCTTCTCAACTATCTTCGTGTACTCCGCGATCGCGCGATCCTGCTGATTGGTGTTGACGAACAGAGCGCCCAGCGCTGAGTAAGCAGCGAGATAATTCGCGTCGATATCGAGCGCGCGACGAAATTCAGCTTCGGCGCCCGCGGCGTTTCTCTCGTAGCCGTAAATCTGGCCTTTCAGGAAATGCAGACTGGCGCTATTCGGCTGCTGCGCAATCGATTGATCGACGCGCTGATGCGCCTGCGCCGTTTGGTTGCGGACCGCGTAGATGTTGATGAGGCCGCGCAGCGAGTTGAAGTTCGCCGGATCAATTCCGAGTGCAGTGTTGTAGAAGGTGATCGCTTCATCGACTTTGTTTTCCGCGAGCGAGACCGCAGCGAGATTCACGTAAATGTCCGTGCTGTTCGGCGCAGCGTCATGCGCCATGGTGAAATCCTGGCGCGCGGTTTTCGTATCGCGCATCTGCATGGCAGCCATGCCGTGTGCGACCAGCGCGTTCGCGCGCAGGTCAGCCAACATCTGCGGCGTCATCTCGCGATCGGGAGTTTCTTTCGTGATGCGATCGAGTAACTGCGTGGCGGTTTGCGAAGCGCTCTTCGCGTCGCCAGTCGCCAGATCGATCTGCACCTGGAGCAGCTTCGCGGGCAGGTAATCGGGATAATTGCGAGCCAGATCGCCGGCGTAAACTCGAGCTTGATCCGTGAGGCCCGCGCGGAAATTTGCTTCTGCCATGAAGAACAAACCCGCGCGCGAATTCGGTTCTTGCTTCAAAACTTCCTGCAAGTCGGCGATTGCGGCTTTCAAGTCGTTCGTATCGCCGCTCTGCATCTCGATGCGCGCGCGCAGGATCATCGCCTGCCGATCGTTCGCATCTTTCTTCAGAATGCTTTCGACTTCGGTTTTGGCGTTGGCGAGATCGCCACGATTCAACATCAGCTCCGCCAGCCGGTAATGACCTTGCGCAAAGTCTGGCGACTTTGTGACGACTTCTTTGTAAATCGCGATAGCTTCGTCCAGACGACCCGTCGCGCCATAGTAATCACCCAGCACCGAACGGCCTTCAGGCTTGTCTTTATCGAGTTCCGCGAGCGCTTTGTAAGCCTCTTCGGCTTTCGCGTAACGCTTGTTCACGAGATAGAAACTCGCAAGCACGAAGTGCGCATCGCGATTTGTCGGTTCGACCTGGACCGCAGCTTGAAATTCTTTTTCGGCATCGTCAGCGCGATTCGTTTGCACGAGAAACTTTCCGTATTCGTAGTGCGCCAGCGCCGAAGAATTGTTGATGGAAATCGCGCGCTGAAAAACGGCTTCAGCTTTCGCCAGGTCTTTGTTCGAAGCGTGAAAGCGCGCGAGACTCAGATAAGACTCGACACGCTGCGGATCGATTTCGATCGCGCGATTGAGTTCCGCGAACGCTTCGTTCTTCTTGTCCTGCGCGAACAGGACGCTGCCCATCAAGATGTGACCTTCGATGTGGTTCGCGTTCTTGGCGAGAATCTCTTTCGCCAAACGTTCAGCCTCGGAAACCGACGCCGCGTCCTTGCCGCCCATCAGGTAGTAGTTGCCAAGCTTCACCCGCACGTCGAGATTGTTCTGGTCCAACTCGGCCGTCGTCTTCATTTCTTCGAACGCTTCCTGGTAACGCTGGAGACCTTCGTACACCTGGGCCAATCCCCAATGCGCGTCGGCGAGCTTCTCGTCGATTTGTAGCGCACTGCGAAACTCAAGCGCGGCTTCCTGAAACTTCTTGTCTTTCAGGAGCGCCTGGCCACGCGCGACGTGTTGGGCCTTGGCTTTTTCGGGGGTGGTGCACGCGCCAATCAGGACGGCGACGGCAACGATGGAAATGAGGAGCAGAGAAAGGGTAGAGAACTTTCGGCGGCACTCGTGAATTTTCATTACGGCTAATCTCCGTGGAGTAACGCAAATCGCTGATTTGCGCTCACTGTCTTTGTCTCGCTAAATGCGTGTCTCTTCGTCAGCGGGCAAAGCCAAGCGAAGCGCTGTTAACGAGGAATTGGTGTCAAAAAACGTCACTCGCGCGCACTCGCGAGTCCATAGGTAAGAAAGGGTGAATTGGGAGTGATCTTCAGGAAAAATTGAGGGTCGGTACCCGGAGCGTTAGCGAGGGATCGGGCGATATTTTGAGCATTATTCTCGATCCGGTCGCTATCGCTCCCGGTTCTGACACCTCAATCAGTTAGGGACAAACGCCGGCAGCTCTTTCGCCGCCTGCGCTGCCAAATCGACGGCGGTCTTCTCGGCCTCAGCCGGCGAGTTTCCCATCGGGGTCATCACACGGACCAAAGCGCCATCCGATCGACGGCGGCGCACGCTATCAAGGACGGTGTCCACCTTGGCCCAGTACTCGCTCGCGACGGCGTGGCCGCGGCCCTGGTACCAGTAAACCATCAAGGCGCGTTCGCTGCCGTTCTGAATCAGGTAACGATTGGCTTCGAACGCCGGGGCATTACCGGGTGTGATCATCACGCGCCCGCCGTCGCTCATGACCCAGCCCGATCCCGGCAGACAATTCAGCGGACTGTGATAAGTCGCGCCGTTTCGCTGCGTTGCGTAATAGCCAACGTACAATGACGCGCTGCGGCCATCCGATTCGAAATTGCGCGCGACGTAATCGTCCGCGCGCAGAACTTTTTCCGTCTCTGCGTCGAATCGAACATCGTCACCTTGCTGACGCCACGATCCGATCTGTCGCGGAAAATTCTTGAGTTGCTGACGCGAGACATGCGCTTCACCTGCGTGTTCCCATAGGTTGATGATCCCGCCGCCAATCAGCAGCAGGATGAGCAGGAACCAAAAGCGAAATGAATTCCGGTGAGATTTCATGCCCTTAACGTTAGACAGGATTCACAAGATTTACAGAATTGGCAGAACGGTTTGTCATCTTGTTCATCTTGTTAATCCTGGCGACAGCCTTTCGAAATTTTGCGAGGCGATCAATCACCCAACCAGTTCCGAACAGCATGATCGCGGCCACGATGTAAATCACCCATCCCGAAAATGAATGGAAGAAACCATCAGCCACCCGCGTGCCGTAGTAGTGCGCTAACACGCCGGTGCCACTGACACGCAGCGCGTTGGTCAGAATCGCGATTGGCACGGCGGCGATAACCAAAACGATCGCGCGTAATGTGGCATAGACTTTAGTCTGTGTTCTGATTCGCGCATTAGCGTCTGAAGTTTCGAGCACCGTTGGCCGGGTAAAGTATGCATAGACCAATGCCAGAGTTACCAGCGTCATCAGCGATCGAATTCCGCTGCACGCTTCGACGACGGCCAGCTTCTTGGGCTCGCTCGCGCCGAGCGGCATCAACTCGATCACGTTACCCTGGCGGAGCACTGGAATGCTCAAGAAGGACATCGCGGCGACGGCGCAACGCGACGCGAAAAGCTGCAACGGAAATGCGATGCGATTGAAGATGATCTGCGGAATCGGAATTGAGAGCACCAGCAGAACCAATGGAACTGCCACGAACCGGATAAATCGGAAGCCGAAAAAATAAACGACGATGCTCGCCAGCATCAGGACCAGCGAAGCCCGCTGCACAAACAGTTCAGCGCCCGCGGTTCCGGCCCACAGCCCGAGCAACGAAACGGCGATTCCGGTCGCGCCGAGCCATGTCGCCGGCTGTGCCTTCCATTCGCCGATCTGCTTTCGCTCCTGCCAAATGATGAAGGCAATAACGAAAGGAATCAGCAGCCCGTGCGAATAATTCTCGTCGTGCCACCAGTCGTTTCCGAGTTTCAGCAGCACCGTGAAATACAGAAACGCGAGCGCCAAAGCGATGGCGATTGGTTGATAGATTTTGCGGGGGATGGCGACACTCATTCGGTTGCGTGACTCGCTAACGACGGGCAATTGTCAGTAGCGACGAGTCCGGAATGTTTCAAACGGGAGTAATAAGCTCTTCCTCCAAGATTCGTAAATGACCAATGTCCTATCGATTCCACGCGGCCCTCGCTCACGCAACTGCTTCTGACACGATCCCGTAGGCATCGATCAATTCCGCGACGTTTTTGCGCAAATCAAACTTCGCTTCGACAGTCTTGCGACCAGCCTCGCCCATGCGATCTCGCAACTCGCGATCGCTCAGCAGTTCCAGCACGCGCCGGCTCATCGCTTCCGTGTCGCCGCGATTCACCAGACAACCTGACGATTCACTAACCAATTCCGGGATTCCGCCCACGCGTGTAGCCACGACGGGTTTCGCGTGAGCCATTGCTTCGGCAATCATCCAGCCGAAAACTTCTTCCCAGCGTGAAAACTGGCAGACGACATCAGCCGCATGAAAGACTCCCTGTCCAAACGGATCATCGACAACCCCGGTCCACGTGATTTGATTGCTCAGGCCCAAGCTCTCAGCCTCTTTCACGTACCGTTCGCGATAAGCGCCGTCGCCCACCAAAACGAATTGCACATTCGGTTTCTGGGCAGCGACGAACCGCGCCATCTTGAGGAAATCGCTGATGCCCTTTTTGGGAATCATCCAACTCACTTGCGTCACGATCTGGCGATCTTCGGGAATTGAGAATCGCGCACGAAACTTTGTCGCTGCATCTCGATCAAAAGAAACGCGCGACAGGTCCACGCCGTTGTAAATCATCTGATAGCGATCGCGCGGCAGCAGGCCAATCTCAGTCATGCAGCGATAGCCGTAGTTGCTCACGCAAATCACTTTCGTAAATGGATTGCCGATAACTCGCGCCGCGCTGCGCTTCCAAAGCGGTGCGCTTACATGTTCGTAACCTTCTGGCCGGGAGTGATGATCCGTGAAAAAGATTTTATGCGCGGACTTCAGCCGCGCGACCCACGGGTACAAGCTGATGAAGCTGACATAGTGCAGGTGCAGAATCTGTGGATGATGTTCGCTCATCAGCCGCATCAGGTTCAGGCGCGCGCCAAAGTCACCGTTAGTGGAATTCGGGAGAGTCACAAACTGTACGTTCGGCAGATCCAAGAAATTGCGAACCTCATTCGTGGGTTCGGAAAGAAAGCAAAGAACACTTTGCCAGCCGCGCTCATGCAGTTGCTTTGACAGCTCGCGCGCAAACATCTCCGTGCCGCCGATACGCTGCGGCGCAACGCCGAAGACCGACATGACCGTCTTCGCGCCTTTGTTTGAGCCGTTTGAGTTAGCGTGCATTTGGGAATCGGCTAGTAGCGATTAGCTGGCTGCTTGCCGAGGATTCGTCGCCAGCGCGCCGTCATTCGCTCGCAGAATTGCTCCCAGCGCAGCGAAATTCCGAGCGACGCGCAGTACGCGCGATAAATGAACGGCGGATCCTCGTGTCGAGTGAACGCCGGTTGGAAGTTCGTCTTGTTGCCAAAGCCGAGGACGCGTTGATCTTCCGGCGAGAGCCCACCCAGGAAGGCCGCATTCAGCAGCAGCGGATGATAACGATTGTAGTAAACGTCCTCGTCCTGAATGCGCACGCGCGGATCGTGATAAGCGTAAAAGATCGCCTGACGCGGCTCGAGCATCGGCACGCCCTGTCGATGAATCACGGTTGTGTCGAATAGGAATGCAGTGCCGGCTGGACCTTTCAACTCAATCCGGCGGTCCATCGGCAGGTCTTTGATCTCGGCGCGCTTCAAATTGTGCGGATGTTGCTGCTGATGCGTTCCTTTGATGACATTGAAAGCGCCGCTGCGTACATCGGTGAGGTACATTGCAAGTTTGATCTCGCGATGAATTTGGGTTTCGACATTTTGGTCATACCACATGTCGCCGTGCCAACCATGAAAATCCTTTTTCGTCGGCAGAGACTTCCATCCCTTCGCTTCAGTCAGCTCATAGTTGGCGCCGAGATAGCGGGAAAGGATTTCCTGCACCAGCGGATGTATCGCGAGATCGACAAAGCCCTGATCGAGCAGCAGCACATCTTCGACCATCAGGCGATACGGTTCGGTGCGCTGATAACCATCGAACTGGTTCCAACGAAGGCGCTTCAACTTCGCCGCAAACGCATGCTGCATCCCGCGCAATTGCTCATCCGTCAGCAGCGATGGCAACGCGACGACGCCGTTTTGCTCAAGCTCTGTCGCCAGGCGATTAGCATCAGCCGGGCGGGCCTTACTCGAAAAGTTGGTAGGCAGGTTGATTTCGCGCAAGTTTCTCATCGGGGGACTCCGGCGAAAATCCTCTCGTTAGTTATAGGTGAAGCGTTGAGTTTCATTACTCTTCGCAACAGCATTTCGACGCCAACCATCGCGTAAAAGATCGCGAAACCTTCCATCGGCAGACGGTAGCGCGTGTCTGTGAATGTGAGGACGTACGGAATTGAAAAACAGATCATCACGAGCAGCGGCAGCTGTATCAGCTTCCGCGCGGGTGCTCGCCAGAGCTTTGCGAATCCGTAAGCGCCGAAGCCCAGCGTGAACACGTAGAACACGAGCCACATGAAACGCATCACGGCGACTGAGACTGACAGATCTTCGTAACCATAAACCGGCGGTCGCCACAGCAACCAAACTTTCTTGAACCACGTGCCGACTGTGTGCGCGATGTTTTCCCGAATGTAGCGCAGACCTTCCTGCATACCGCGGCGATGGGCTTCGACTTCGTTTGCACCGTCATTCCAAGAGACGCCGGGAACCAGTCGCCAATCTGGCAAGCCCGTCGCCGCCGGATTGTTGCCGATGTAGAAGTTGATTCCTGAATTCGTCGCGATGGGAACGAAAGTGTGCAGCACAAGATAATTTCGCAGCGTCCACGGCAGCACGGTGAAAATCATCGCGGCGGCGATCGCAATCCACACCGCGGCGGCTCTGCGGGAAAAATTTTTGCGCGCGAGCAGCAACCAAACGCCAACAATCGCCGGCATCATGAGCGTTGTTTCGCGCGTCAACGCAGCCAGGCCAAACGTTATTCCGGTCAAGACTCCAATCGCGACAGAGCTGCGACGGAAAGCCCACAGCAGCAGCGTCATGCCGAGGAACAGCAGGAAAAGATAGAAGGCTTCCGAGTAGAGCGTCTGCGGATAACGAACAAATTGCGGATAAACCGCGACAGTTAATCCGGCGAGGTAACCAACGCGACGCGTCGAAAGCTGTCGCACCCAAAGAGCCGCGCAGACGCCCGACAACGCGCCGAAGATCGCTAAAGCGATGCGTGCGGCCAACAAATTGACTCCCGCGACGGAATAGATTCCCGCGAGCAACCACGGATAAGCCGGTGGACGATAGGCGCGCGAAGCGATCTCCAAATAACCCTTACCTTCGATCAGATGGCGCGCAATCAGCGAATAGTAGTAAGGATCTTCCGTGTGAGTTTCCGGTGCTCCGCGCAACAAGGCGATGTAGGCCAGTCGCAGTGCCAGCCCCACGACAAAGATTCCGGCGAGCATGGCGAGATCGAACCGCCGATCGCGGTTGTCGAGAAGTTCAAGATAGCGTCTCAACGATTTCATCTCGCTTCCATTCGTCGCGCGAAGATTGCCTGAATCAATTTCGGAGACACACGCGATAGCCAGAGCGCGACGCGTGTCTTCCAGGTTGTCCGCAGCCCATTGGCCCGGCGAAAAGATTCACGCGCCTTTGCGAATTCGTCTTTCTCCAGGTACGCCTTGCCCAACTCGAATTCGAGTTCAGCGCGGCGTCGCTTAATCAGCGGAAGGAGTTCGTCCCGATCTTCTTTGGCGAGGTCGTAACTCTGTTCGACCTTATCGAGCACGCGCAGCTCGCGTGTGTGGCAATTGACCGCGTCACCGGTCAGACCATCCGCGCGACAGCGATACTTGAGCAGCACCCGGCGTTGATACGACAAGCGCGCGCCGTGATGCGCAAGCCGCAACCAGAGATCGAAGTCCTGCGCGTTGCGCAGAGCTTCGTCGAACAGCCCGACTTTGATGATTGGTTCGCGTCGCGCCAGGATGCCGGACGTAATCAAACTGCGTTCGGCCAGAACAAGTTCGCGGAAACTCACGTCGCTCTCCGCGGACGCAGAGTCCATCAACAGCGTCATGTAGGTTTGGCTTGCGGATTTCGGATCACCAAAAAACTCGGCGTCGGCGCAGACGAGATCGCAGCCGCGCTCACGAATGAACCTCATCTGATCTGCCAGATAATTCGGCAGCCAAACATCGTCCGCATCCAGAAAAGCGACGAACTCGCCGCGTGCAGCCCGCAGCCCCGCGTTGCGCGCGACGCTCGCGCCAAGGTTTTCCTGTTTCAGATAAACGATTCGATCGAGATAGGGAGCCAGCGCGAGCTCGAACTCTTTCGTGTCCGGCGAACCATCGTTGATGACGATGACTTCGTAGTTTGGATAGGTTTGAGCAAAAACTGATTCAAGCGTCTCGGCGATGAATGGCGCGACGTTGTAAGCCGGGATGATGATGCTTACGAGTGGCGCTGGTGGCATAGACTTCAGCCTGTGTTCCATTGATGCATCGGGCCTGCCGCCTGGCACTCGCGTCAGCACCGCAAACGATCCGTTGTCGCTCTCGTGCATGGTGACATCGAACGAGCCTTCGTTCATCCAGCGTTGCAACACTTCGAGTTCGCCCGTGCGCTCGGTGTCGTCGAGGAGAACGACCGCGCCGGTTTGCAGACGATCGCCAACTACCGGCATTAACCCATACCGGCCACCGAGGGTCTCTCCCGGTGGTCCATCGCAGATCACCAAATCAAAGTTCTTTGGCAGATCAGCCAGCGGCACGTCATACCAACTGAATCCGTCATAGTCGCGAATCGGCGCGGGCAAAATCTCGACATTTGGAATTTCAAAGTGCTCGATCGCCTCGAGCACGCGTCCGCGCCATTCTTCGATGTGTTCGAGCGAATAGGTTTTCACGCCGCGCCGGCCGGCGAGCAGACCCATCAAAAGCGTCGTCATGCCGCTGCCGCACTCGAGGATTGGGCCGTTTGTCGTGGCGGCGCGTTGCGCAACTTCGTGGAGTAGATCGATTCGGGCGGCAAACCCATCGTTGGCCCAGCCGTCCTGCAGCTCGATCAGCATCTCGGTGGTTGGCACGACACCAAGCGGGAGATGGACAATGTGTTCGATCGCGCGACGCAGTTTCATCTGCGCGCGGAATTCATTCGCGGCGCGCTTCAAAGGCGCCGGCACGAACTGTTTCAACGATCCCAAATTGAGGTTAGGAGTACTCATCGATTTCATCCAATGACTTTGTGCGCGGGCACGCGACGACGCGGAAGCGCGGCGGATACGCCGGTCAGCCAACTTTCAAATTCGATTGGCGAGAGGGCGGGATTGTCCAGCACGCGCGGCAGCAGCAGCCGATCCGCGCTTACGGAAGCGAAGCCTGGTTCGCAGGTGGTTGCCGAGACAACGCCGCATTCCTTGAGCCATGGCAAGAACGCTCGCCGGTAAGCGCCGCTCGGATAACAGAAATGCGTCGCGTGCTGGCCGGTCAGCGCGTGGATGCTTTGGCGGTTATCTTCGATCTCACGCAGGAAGAGCTTCCGATCGTTCGGCGTGCGATGACGATGCGTGTGCAGTTGAATATCAACACCGGATGCAGCTAGTTCAGTCACTTCGTGCGGCGCGAGGTTCTGCATGATTCGCTTTTCCAGCAGCAAGTCGTAATCGACCTTCAGCTTTCGCGCGAGCTTATGAGCCAGATCATCTTTTTCTTCGGCGGAAAAGTTATTCTGATGGGCGAACCTGAGCAGAGCGACACGCGCTGTCTCTTGCGCAGCAAAACTGCTCAAATCAATTTTTGAATCTTCCGTCGTCAAAGACTTGAGCTGAAGGTTTTCACCGCGGCCCTTCCACAACAGATACGAAGTCATCAGGTCGAACACCGGTCGCTGGTACTGCGTGTAGAACGTTGTGAGATAAAGAGTTACGGGCACGCTGAATTCAGTGATGAGAGGGAATGCGCGTGAATAAAAGTCCGCGGTACCGTCATCGAAAGTGATCGCGACGGCACGATCCGGCAAGTCGTTTTTGTAGAGCCGCTCAATTGCCTCCGCTAGCGGCAGCACAGCGCAACGTGAATCTTTCAGTTGCTGCAGACGTAAGCGGAAGACGTCCGCCGGCATGTACTGCGTATGGTTCCATTCATGCTCGTCGAGCAGGGAGATGCCGTGATACGCGAGAATCAGCAGCCGCTCGCCCCGCCATCGACTGTTATGGACCATCGCCGAGACGCCAACCGTTTTCAGCGATTGCAAGGTCGTTTGTTTGAGTCTCTTGAGCATCGTCTTTGGCTAGACTGTAGAAGTGCGTTGGCGTTTGAAAAGCATGAGCGTCATTTCTTTGAAGCTCTGCATTGCTAAACGTCCGGCAGGCAGAGCGGCAAACACTGCGAGCGAAACAATCGCGGTGATAACAAAGGCCGCGGCAAGTCTTCCGATCACCAAACTCCATGAAGCGAGCCACGGACGGAAGATCAGCAGCGTGGCCAGCGAACAAAGTGCGGCGCAGAAGGCCGGCGCGATCGTGATGTAGAAGTCCGCGGTCTTTACTGGACCTCGACGACCTGCAAACCAGAACAACAAAGGCGTCGTGATTAGAAGATCGGATGCGGCGTAACCGGCTGCGACTCCGAACGCACCCCACCGCAAACCGGCGACGATCGAAACGACTGCAATCACGGCGCTAATCACGCCCCAAGCAAACAATTCGCTCGCGCGGCCCTGCGTGGTGAAGAGCCAAAGCACAGCGCGAGTGACGGGTTGGACCAGCGCGGCAATTCCCAGCAACATGAAGATGCGTCCCGTGTCATGCCACTTGGGACCGAGCAGGAACTGCACCAACCAATCTGAAGTCGCAATCATGAATACAACTCCGGGCATCGTGATCATTGCGATCTTCTCAACGATTTTGAGAAACGCGGCGCGGTAGCGTGCGGGTGAATCGCTCAAGCGACTCAACGCCGGCACTGCGACCGACATTAGCGGAGCGTTGATTTGGGACATTGGCATCAACAACATCTGGTAAGCTCGCGAGTAAACGCCGAGTTGATACGCACCCCAGACTTTTCCGAGCAACAAATTGTCCATGTTGCGCGCGAAGTAGCTCATCATGTTGAAGCCTGTGAGATTCCCGCCGTACGAAACCATCGAACGCACACCAGCAGCGCGTGATGGCAAACTTGGCCGCCAGCGACACGCCGACCACATTCCCACAACCGTGACGAATGCGAGTACCAGTTGATTGATCACTAGCGCCCAATAACCAACGCCGTAATAGGCGGCGACGATTGCTGCGGCGAGTGCGATCGCCATCGCTGAGATTTCGATCCCGGCGATCATCGCAAAGCGCATCTGCCGAATCAGGATCGCTTCGTGCTGAATTGCCAAACCGATTAGCAGCGTTGAGACTGCGTAACCAAACATGATCCCGACGAGCCGCGGCTCTTTGTAGAACCAGACTGCCAGCGGCGCTGCCGCAATGGTGATAATTGCGATGGCGGCGCTCAAAGCGATGTTCAGCCAGAAAAGCGTGCTGACCTGTTGATGATTCAAGTCAGACCATTTCACTGTCGCCGTTGACAGCCCGAGATACTGAAACATGCCGAGGAAACCCACGACGATCGCGACCATGCCGATCAATCCGTAATCCAGTGGTGTCAATAGACGCGCCAGCACGATCGCCGACAAAGTGCTCAGGACAAACTTGCACACCTGCGCCGTGAGCGTGACCGCTCCGCCCCTTGCGGAGCGTGCGCCTAAATCGGCTTTTAAATGATCAGTTTGAAAATGCCGATCGCGTTCGTCGGCGAACTGATGCACTGGTGACGTTTCTGGTGACGACATCGTGGAAAATATTCGGTTGGGGCTCACGTGGTGGGGCGCGCCTGGCGGGAAAACTGCCATGAACATTATACAAGACCAAGGCCGCCGCGAATCCATGAATTTTGCGGAATGAGCAAAAATTTCTGCGAAAGCCCACGGTTTTGCCGTTAGAATCGGATTCCGGCGTGTCGAAAAGCTCATCCGTGACAAATCCTGACCTGAAAACAAGTACTTCGAACCCGCGCGTGTTGCAGTTTGCGCCGCGCGTCCCCTGGCCGCTCGATACCGGAGCAAAGCTGCGGAACTATCACCTCGCGCGTGTGCTCTCGGAAAATTCAGCCATGACTCTGCTGGCGTTTGGCGAGGATGGCGGGGACATCTCTGAACTGACCAAGGTTTACGAAAGAATCATTAAGGTCAGACGCGATGCCGGATATACGTTGGGAAAAGTTTTGCGCGGCGGTTTGGGAAGCACGCCGCTGCCCCTCTTGAATTACACGACTGGCGAAATGAAAGAGGCGCTGGCCGCCTTGCTGAATGAACAGGATTTCGATCTGGTCCAGACAGAAAGCGTTCATCTGATGGATTACCTGCCTTTGATCCGCGCAGCGCGTAGGCCTCCGGTCGTTGTCTGTGATTGGCACAACGTCGAGTCGGAATTGATGCAGCAGTACAGCGAGCGTGAAAAGAGTCTTCCGCGTCGAGCTTACGCGCGCAGAACAGTTCGATTGATGCGGGAAGCGGAACAGCGCGCGCTTGATGAGTTTGATGCGCACATCGTTGTCAGTGAAGAAGACGCGGAACGGTTGCGTGCAGTGAATTCCGCCGCCAAAATTTTCGTAATCGGGAATGGCGTCGATGCTAAGTACTATGCTTCCACTGAAAACGGCACCGCACAGAAGCTTCGCATCGTGTTTGTTGGTTCGATGGACTATCACGCGAACATCGATGCGGCGATTTACTTCGCGCGCGAGCTTTGGCCGAAGTTGCGTGAGAAGAAATCAAATCTGGTATTCACGATTGTGGGCCGCGATCCTGCACCAGCAGTGCGAGAGCTTTCATCGATCGCCGGCGTGGAAGTCACTGGCAGCGTAGCCGATGTGCGGCCTTACTATCGCGAAGCCATGGCCGCGGTCGTGCCGCTCCGAGTGGGCGGCGGCAGTCGTCTGAAGATTTTGGAAGCGATGGCCGCCGGAGTGCCGGTCGTCTCGACGAAGGTGGGCGCCGAAGGATTGCACGTTCGCGACGGAGAAAACATTTTGCTCGCTGAAAATGATCGCGAACTGATCGAAAGACTAACCAGAGTTGGCGAAGATGAAGCGTTGCGATCGAAGATTGCCACCGCCGCCCACGCTTTGATTGAGCAGCGCTACGATTGGTCGAAGCTCGGCGAATCGCTTGCGCGCGCTTACCGCGAGTTACTATCAACTGCTGAATAACTATTATGCCGCCATCGGGTTCGCTGAAGATTGTTTCACTGGTCGAAGCCACGACCATGAACGCGGTGGCGAAGGGCACGCTTGAGTTCTTTCGCACGGCGCGCGAACTGTCTGACGTTGGCGAAACGGCGATTCAAGGCTTGGTAGTTACCTTCGATCGTTCGAGAGATCCGGAGCAGGCGAACGAATTTGTGCGAACATTTCGGAATTCTGCAATTGAAGTTGAGGTCATTCCCGAACGTCGCCGCTTCGATTTGGCCGTTATTCCCGCGCTGCGAAACCTGATCGAGCAGCACCAGCCAGATATCGTTGTCACACATTCGGTGAAGTCGCATTTCCTGATATGGCGGTCGCGGCTTTGGAAGAAGTATCCGTGGGTGGCCTTTCATCACGGGTACACGACGACCGATCGAAAGATGCGCGTTTACAATCGGCTCGATCGTTGGGCGTTGCCGAAGGCCGACCGTGTATTGACCGTGTGTCGCGCGTTCGCGCGCGAATTGGCGGACATTACCGGCATCGCGTTGGAAAATATTTCAGTGCAGCACAACGCGATTCGACCGTCAGGGCCGCCAAGCGCGGCAGAAATCGAATCGCTGAGACAGCATCACGGCTTGGTTGAGAGTGATCGAATAATTCTTTCGATCGGCCGATTGTCGAAAGAAAAAGCGCACATAGATCTGATCGCCGCATTCAACAGACTGTGCGAAAGAAATCCGGAAACGAAAGCGTGTCTAATGATCGCTGGCGACGGGCCAGAGCGCGAACGATTGCTGACGGCAGCGAAGGATTCATCCTTCAGCGCGCGAATCACTTTCGCGGGTCAAGTCAGCGAGGTTCGGCCATACTACGCGATCGCGGATCTGTTCGTGTTGCCTTCGCACAGCGAAGGCTCGCCCAACGTTTTGTTAGAGGCAATGGCTGCGAAAGTTCCCGTGGTTGCTACGTCCGTGGGTGGCGTGCCTGAGATTGTCGAGCCTGAAGTGAGCGCGTTGCTGGTTCCGCCGAGCGATCCCTCGACGATGGCCGCGGCGATGAATCGTGTGCTGAACGACGGAGAACTCAAAGTTGCTCTGACGAAAAATGCCGCCGCGCTCATCGCGGCCAATCACTCACCTGAGCGGTACGCGCGTTCGCTGATAACGATCTATCACGATGCGATCAATCGTCGAAGCATCAGTACTTAGTCCAGTAATAAATCATCTTCACGTACTCGCCGCCGACAACTTTCCAGCCCCAACGATGCGCCCACCACAGCCCCGGCGTCGGCGTCTGCCATCCCGGCGGCGGACTGTCGATGCCGACCTCGATACCACTGCCTTCGCACGCGCGACGCATGGACCACAAAGCGCGGCGCGAATGATAGGCAGACGTAACGATCAGAATCTTTTTTAGGTTGTGCGCGCTTGCGTAGTCGCGAATCAGCAAGCTTTCTTCATAAGTTCCCAGCGCTAGACCGGGTATGACTTGAATTCGATCTTTCGGAACGCCCTGCTGTTGCAGCCGCTTCGCCGTCATCTCGTAGTAATGCGGATTGCGGTCCTCGCGATGATCCCAGCCGCCGATCAGGCCGTCGTCGGTTAGCAGAATCAGAGGCGCGCGACCTTCGCCGTACAACTGTGCGGCCCATCCGGCGCGCTCGATGTATGTTGAAGAGCCGCTGAGGATGACGATCGCGTCGGGTGAGGGAACTTCGGCTTTGACGATCAGTGCACGCGCGGCGAGCCAGGCGCAGATAGGCGCGCCCGCAAACATAACGACGACAATAATCAGAAAGCGACGGCGATGCGTCGCTTTCTTATTTGATATTCCTGTCGAATTCAATCTCTTGCTCTAGTCGTTTAGATGCGGAACTTGTCCCGCAGCCGGCAAGCGGACAAGTCCGCTGTTTGATCGATCCGAATATTTGTTCAAGAGCTCATCGTACAAGTCGAGAGTATTTTTTAGATGTCGATCGCTGGAGAATCTTTCTGCGACCAGGCTGCGACCGCGCGCACCCATCGCGCGGGCTTCTTCGTTATCGCTCAAAATCTTCACGAGTCGATCAGCCATCTTCTCATCGTCGCCGCTCGCGACCACATAGCCGGTTTCGCCTTCGACGATCGCTTCGCGAACGCCGCCGGCGTCGGTCGCGACGACGGGAAGTCCGGCGGCCATGTATTCGAGAATCGCGTTGGCGAAGCCTTCGGCTTTCGAACTGAGCACGCCGATGTCCGATGCAAACAGCAGTGTCCCGACATCGTCGCAGCGTCCAATGAAATGAACGTCATCAGCGATCCCGAGTTCAGCGGCCAGCGCTTGCAGGCTCGGCATTAATTCACCTTCGCCAGCAATTACGAATGCGGCATCCGGAACTGCGGCACGCACGCGGGCCACCGCGCGCAGAAACATCGGATGGTCCTTCACCGGATTGCGCAGGTTTGCGACAATGGTGATGAAGCGCCGATCACTCGGCAGGTTGAACTTAGCGCGAGCTTGTTCACGCGAAAGACCCACGGTAGCTTTCAGGCGATCTAAATCCAGGCCGTTGTAATGCTGGATGATTCGTTTAGGATTCACGCCTTCACGAATCAACTGGTTCTGCACCACCAGACAGTTCGCGATCACGCGATGCGCCAACCGAAACGAAAGCCGCTCAGCCCGCTTCTGCATCGGCGTGCGAAAACCTTCCGTTTCACCTTTCGAAGTTATGCGCGCCGGCACGCCGGCGAGAAACGCTCCCGCCATGCCGAAAATATTCGTGTAGAAACAGTGCGTGTGAACGACGTCGATTTGATTTGTTTTGATGAAGCCAACCAAGCGACGAAGCTGCTTAACGAAATTCCAATCGTAAAAACTGGTCAGCGCATATTCATGAATCTCGCCGATACCGAGTTGATCGGCATCAACTCGAAGCGAGCCTTTGTTCTGCAAGCAAGCTAAACGCACATTGCATCGACCGCTGTGATGAAGATCGCGCAAGAGTTGCAGCGCCTGGCGCTCGCTGCCACCTTGTTCGAAGCTGTCGATGATGAAAAGGACGTTTGGCTTCATTTGGAATCTCGAATTTGGAATGTGGAATTTGGAATCCGGGATTTGTAATCTGAAATCCAAAATCTGAAATTCGTCTTATCTAATCGGCTCCCAGCGCGCGTACCGTTCACCGCGCAAAAACTTGAACATCGCAATCACGGCCGCCACATTTGCGAGTACAAAGTAATGTGGCAGCGCGAGCATGCGGCTGCGCACGCCAAATTTCTCCAGCACCCACGCGAAAGTCGCACAACCGTAAACCGCGAGCTGAATCACGAATACCCAACGGTAAACCGTTAACGCCGAAGAGAGAGCACCAGACGCTGCAAACAGCGCGAGCAGAAAGAACGGAACCAGATAGCGCATCAACTTGTGCGAAAAAAGCTCAATTGCGTAGAACCCGCTGCGGAGCGGATTCATCATCGAGCGATGCCGCCACAAATCGGTGAACGTTTGCGCAATGATGCGCACGCGCATCTTCAGTTCATTATCATGACGCTGATTAGTTTCTTCGCTGCAAACTGCATCGGGCTCGTAAACGGTCCGTAAACCTTGCTCGATCATCTTCGTCGCGATAATGAAATCGCTGCACGCTTCGTGGTAAAGCGGCACGTACGCCGAACGTCGCACCGCGTACAGACACCCGGACGCGCCAATCAACGAGCACGCGCGGCTTTCCTGTCGCTTCAAAAAAGTTTCGTAACCCCAATATGATTTCGCGCCACGGCCCACCCGCGACTTGCTTGGATCGACGTAAATCAACCGTCCCGCCACACAACCCACGGTTGCATCGGCAAAGTTCGGCATCATTTTTCGAAGCACGTCGGGTTGGTAAAGACTGGTCGCGTCTGAGAACACGACGATCTCGCCACGCGCCTGCTCGACGGCTGCGTTTTGCGCGGCGGTTTTGCCCAAGCGCTGCGATTGACGATGAAGCTTCACGCCACGATTAGAAAAGCTCTGCGCGATCGCGTCCGTGTTGTCGCTCGAGCAATCCGATGCGACGATGATTTCCATCAAGTCGCGCGGATAATCCAGCGCCAACGTGTTTTCCAATTTCGCTGCGAGCGCGCGTTCTTCGTTGTAAGCGGTGATGATGATCGTGATCGAGGGTTGATATTCCGCGCGCGCAACTTTGCGCGGCCGCAGCGTGGCCAGCAGAGCGATGAGTAACGGATAACCGACATACGTGTAGAACAGAGCGGCAACACTCAGCCAAAATAGGATCTCACTTGCCAGTTTGAAACTCATGCGGCGGCGACGCGTCGATCGGCATCGATGATTGATTTGGTTGGTGGCTTGCTCGTTTGCCGTTTGCGTTTCTCGATGACTACGAACTTTCCGGTTTCGCTTTCATAAATGCGCCGGAAACAAACGGCATAGCCAACGAGGTAATAGACGTTCCACGTGTAAGCGACTGAGAGGAAGAAACTCGAGACCATGTAAACAAGCAGCGAAGCTTGCAGACCCAGCGCCAGATAGTAGAAGTTCGAGTGCTCTTTAACTGCGAAGGTTTCGCGCGCGATCACCGAGAGCTTTCGCAGCGGCTTCACCACGAACATCGTGTAAAGCACGAGCGCGGTCGCTCCCATTTCGGACGCGACTTGCGTGTACGAGTTGTGCGTCACCAGCCCGCGATACGACATGTTCGGCTGGTAATTACCCATGCCGATCCCCAGAAGCGGATGACGAATCGCGACGTAAAGCGAGCGCAAGAGTTCTCCCCGACGTGAATCTGCCGATCCTTCCGCATCCAAGCCGGGAATGAAGATCGAAAGCAGTCGCGTACCGTAGCCGCTCGGCGCGAGCACCAGAATTCCAGCAACCAGCGCGACCAGCACTGCGGCAACTTCAAACCGGCTGCGCTTGCCGATGCGCAGCGCGAAGAACACGAATGCCACCAGCATGCCCAGGAACGCGCCGCGTGAATAGGACACCAGGATTCCAGTGATCATGACCAGGGCGCAGGCAGCGTGCAGAATTTTCTTGCCGGCGCGACGAGATCCGAAAAAGAAACCAACTGAAATCGGCAGAATCGTCACCAGGTGCAACGCCATGTCGTTCGTATTTCCGAACAGCCCGGTGCCGCGACCCGACGCGCGATAGCCTTCCGTCAACGCCAACCCGAGACGGTATTCATTAATCGCCCCGATACTTAGAGCGATGGCCGTTATGATCGCTACGAACAGCAGGGCCTTGAGGCGCTGTTCAGTGCGCACGACGTTGACGATCACGATGAAGATCAGAATTCCACGGATAAATGTGCCGCTGAATTCCTGCCACGCGATCGCCCGATCAATTGCGAGTGGGATGGACACTAGTCCGGTAAGCAGGAACAGCAAAACGAGATTCACTTCGGACGGACGCGCGGTGAGCGAACCTTCCAAAGAAATCTGTGTAGCGAGAAAAATCGCGACCGTGATTACGCCGACGATAAGCGCAATCGAGTTTGTCCACGGCGAGGGATAAAGTTCGGCCGGACGAACGTACAAAAGAACTGTGAAGAGAAATAGCGCGGCGAATGAAAGCACGTGACCGCGTTTCAGGAAAGGCGCGTGAGTACCAACTACGGCTGGAACATTCGTGATCTTTACATCGTCGCGCCCATTCGCTGGGATGGCTCGGACTGGAGACAGTCTGGATCCTTCGCTCCGTCGCGATCGCTTAACAGTCTCGTAATCTGAAGGTGTCGAACGTTTGGGCATGCGCGGCACTCACTGACTCAGTAAAACGAAGAAGCGCAGGCTGGCCCCGCGCTTCTTAAGTAACTGTCGATCGTTCACGCTGACTGCGCGGTCTAGCTCGCAATAACTTCAGCGTCAACGGCGACCATCGTACGGACGCGCTCACGCAGGGCCAACTCAAACATGCGCGCTTCCTCGACTTCCTTGAAGGACAGGGCGCGCAATTCCTGCTCGATGCGACGCCGATAGTCCGATACCAAAGAATCAGAAACGCCTAATGTGGCGGCAACTTCCAATTGCGTCGCATGTTCGGGGCTCAAGTAGCAGTGCCAGAGCACGCCCAGCATGCGGTTGTATTGCTTGATTTTCCCGCGCACATTGCCGTGGAGATTAGTCAGGAATTTATCGACTGAGCCGGCGGCCTCCTGTTGTGATTCGTGACGCAAAAGGCTCTCTTCCGGGTTTTCCCGAAGATCGGCGGGGTCGTAGTGCGGTCCATCAGAGTCCGGATCGTCACCACCCAACGGCACGAGATAGATGTCCATCACCGGCAACCGCGACATTACGAGGCTGCGAAGACTGCGCACGTCTGCTGGTCCATCAATGGCTTCCAAAACGGACACGATCAGATCTTCGAGATCGGAATTGCTGATGACGATTTGTGCGTCGCCGGTGCAGCCAACCATGCGCGTGTCGCGCTGGCGAACTGGAATCATGTGCACGCGCTGCTCCATTTCATGTGAGCCGCGACTGGTCTTGTTATCTGGCCACTCGCTTAAACCATAAACACGATCGGCGAGCCGGCGATGCTGCTCATCGTTTGTGCCACTGCTGTCGAATCGCCGAAAGTTTGCGCTCGATTGAATCAATGTTGAGATGCGTCGCGCGAGCCGATAGCTTTCCGGATGACGCTTGCGCAGCTCGGCAGTCAACAGATTAGTTAATTCGATCTGGCCGATCTCGCACTCGATCTCAGCGTCGGTCATCGCGGTATCCAGGTAGTGCTGGAAACGCGATTTGGTAAGCAGTTGAACGAAGAGTTCCTGTGTCAGATCAGTGTAAGCACTGGTAGCCCCCTCTTCGATCAGCAACCCCGCGCTGCGCGAAGCTCGAACCAAGGGGTGGTTGCTAACGATGCGATGCAATTCGGCCCACAAGCGGTTGACGTCAGAATTGCGAAGACTCTCGACCCAATGTCCGGCCCGGGAACTTCGTTCTGCGGATCGGCTGGGGCGTGAGACTTCGCGAGGCACGCTGACGTTCATGTCTGGCGTTGTCTTTTGTGTGATTGATTTCACGGTAGTGTTATCCCGAAAGAATGAGAGTGGATGCTTGACTAGTTGGCAGCTAGTCTTTTGATCGAGCGATCATTTCATCCGATTTTGCGCTGCGCTGTGATTGTCGGATTGGGCCGCAGTGAGAAAAGTGCGAGATTGCTGGGCAAGCGAACTCGACTCAAAAGAGAGCGAGCGACGTGATCGCGACACGCATTGCTTTTCGTTGTCAGTTTCAATCCCGGAAAGATTTGCTTGCGCCTGATTGCTGTCAGGGCAAACGCGGGGATCTGGGGCTCGATGACCAGAATACCGACGAGGTCACCGAGGCTGCGGGGATCAAGGAGCGGATTAACTCCCCATCCAAGCTACGGACATACTAACAAAAATGCTCGACGATGGGCAACAATTTTTTACACGCCAGCTAAACCTTTGATTCCATGGGAGAAAGGTGTTGCCAGTGCCAGGTGCATCTTGGAAACCGGCCGGTATTAAAACTTTTTGGCCACTGAATGGGCGAATAGAAACATGACGACGCACTCATCAGCCAACAAAAATTTCTGCAAGACTGCGGCCTGTCCTTCATCAGAAACGCTACTTCGATTTCACCTTCACCGGCTCTCAATAGCGGACCGGGTTGCCATTCAAGTTCACCTCCACGGGTGTGACTTTTGTAATGCCGAACTCCAATTGCTGATGAAGCATCGTGGCGATACTGAAGATTCACCTTGCGCGAAGATACCGGCGCAAATTCGCGAGCTGGCCGAGAAGCTCCTGGCGAGAAATCGAGGCGCGTTCACTTTGCTGACTGATGTTAGCGATCGGCATGTGTCGCACTGATGTCGCCAGATCGATGCTCATTGGGGCGCGGCAGCTCGATCTCGAACTTACTTCCTTGACCGAACTGTGAAGTTACGGACACTTCACCTCCGTGGGACTTCGCCAGGTGTTTCACGATAGCCAGGCCTAAACCGGTTCCACCCAACTCGCGCGAGCGAGCGCGATCGACGCGATAGAATCTTTCGAACAAGCGATCGAGATGATGCGAGGGAATTCCTTCACCGGTATCTTCAACCGATATCCGATCAGTATCATTGCGCTTGAAACTAATCGAAACTGATCCGCCTTCCCGATTGAATTTGATCGCATTGTCAATTAGGTTTGTCAGCATCTGCATTAATCGATGTGGATCGGCGAACACATAACTCTCCCGCGAGACGAGATTATTGAGCTGAACGTTGCGAGATGCTGCGCTTGCCGAGACGCTGGCAATAACGTCTTCCACCAGTGAGCAAAGCTGAATAGATTCTGGTTGAAGTCTCACGTTGCCGGCTTCGATCGCGCTCAGTTCAAGAATATCGTCGATCAGCCGATGCATGCGTGCCGCATTCTTCTGAATAATCGCGAGAAAACGGCGATTGTTTTCGGGATCTTCCAGTGCGCCGGTTTCGAGTGTTTCCGCGAGTGCGACGATCGATGTCAGCGGCGTCCGCAATTCATGAGAGACGTTGGAAAGAAACTCCTGCCGCACTAATTCCAATCTTTCAAGCCGGGTTACGTCAAAAAAGACGCCGACCGCGCCGGCGGTTCCGCTCGCAGTGTGGAGGGGCGCAACGCGCAAGTCGAATACGCGCCGTTCAGGCACGAACGTTTCCACCTTCACGCCGGAACGCTCCTTTCCGCGGACGCCATCGAGAAATGCGTCATAGATTGCCGGGTTGCGAGTTAATTCAGTTAGCCGGCGCGAATTAATCGAATCGTCAACGTTTGAAAATAGATGGCGAGCCGAATGGTTCGAAGCAACTACGCGCAGCTCACTATCGATGACCAGCAGGCCTTCGCGCATTTCATTCAAGGTTGCATGCAAAAGATCCGGAGGGAATTCGGTCGAGCCCGCAACGTCCGATGTCGTTGAAGCTGCTTGCCCACGTGCCCGAAGTTGGAGCCAGCGGCCAAGCCCCAGGCCAAAGAGAAATACCGAGATTGAAATCAGCATCCAGCGAAACGAATTCCTTAGGAAAACGGACGTGATTAAGAGCACTGCGCCTAGTGCCAGGCAGGTGAAAAGGAAGCGCCGCGATTCAGCCATCGATTTGGTTTGCGGAAGTCGGAAGCTGTGTGCCGCATCCAATGAAGCGATAACCGACACCGACAACCGTCTCAATGCAGTCGCCGCAGGTTTCCAGTTTCTGTCGCAGCCGGCGAATGTGGACATCCAGCGTGCGTGCGTCGCCGTAATAACTGTAGCCCCAAACCTGATCGAGCAACTGCTGACGAGCAATGACGCGTCCCTTCTTCTTCGCCAGGACGGACAGCAATTGAAATTCTTTGTGAGTAAGCTTGACGTTGTTGCCATCGCATACCGCGCGGACGTCTTCGAAATCTATCTTCAACCGGCCATCGTCATAGCGCTCGCTGCCGTCTTCATCAGTACGGCGCATCACCGCGCGCACGCGCGCCAACAGTTCTTTCACGGAGAAAGGTTTTGCGATGTAATCGTCAGCGCCAACGTCGAGTCCGGCGACACGATCGGCCTCGGATGTTTTCGCCGTCAGCATGATGATCGGCGTCTTTCGCGTCTGATTCTCGCGCCGCAGACGACGACACAACTCCATGCCGTTCATGCCGGGCAGCATCAGATCGAGAATGATTAGTCCTGGAGAATTCTGCGACTCGAGCGCCAGCTTCAAGCCTTCTTCACCGGTTGAGGCGATCGTCGATTTGAATCCGGCGGCGTCAAGGTTGTAACGAACGCTCTCTGCGATGTCCGCGTCGTCCTCGATAATTAAGGCAGGTCTCGGCATAGTGGAACGCGGCAGCGGTTGTTATGAATTCTAGGTGGCTCGTGTTACGAGCGTGTGAATTAGTTCGATCACGAAGAAGGAAATTGCGGCAAAAATAGCTGCGGCGGGGATGGTGAGAATCCATGCCCACACAATTCGGCCGGCGACTTGCCACTTCACCGCGGACAATCGAGTCACTGATCCAACGCCCGCAATTGCTCCGGTGATGGTGTGCGTCGTGGAGACGGGAATACCCAGAAATGTCGCGCCAAACAGAGTGATCGAGCCGGCAGTCTCTGCGCAGAAGCCGCCGACGGGTCGCAGCTTGGTGATCTTCGATCCCATGGTGTGCACGATTCGCCAGCCACCTGCCAATGTTCCTAAAGCAATTGCGGCATGAGCAATCAAGACCACGTAAAGTGGAATCGCCGGCAGCGCGCCTTTTGCTCCAAGCTGAAGATTGAACAATCCACCCGTCGCCAGGACTGCCGTGATGATACCCATCGTCTTCTGCGCGTCGTTGCCGCCATGGCCCAGCGAGTAGGCTGCCGCAGAAAGCAATTGCCCGCGTCGAAATGTCTTGTCCACCTGCGCGGGCGTCCACCGATGGAAAATCCAATAGACCGCCAGCATTAAGAGGAAGCCAACGATAAAGCCGATCACCGGAGAAGCGACGATGAACACCAGCGTCTTGATCCAGCCTTCCGGCTTCAATAATCCGCTAACGCCACGAAATGCCGCTATTGCCGCGCCGCCATAACCACCAATCAGGGCGTGCGAACTCGATGTCGGCAAACCCAAGTACCAGGTAATGAGGTTCCAAACGATGGCGCCCATCAATCCCGCGCAGAGCACATACAAGCGCACGTCTTGACGAATTAGATCGATGCGCACCAGGTCGCCGCCAATCGTTTTCGCCACCCGCGTCCCAAAAATCGCAAAGGCGATGAAGTTGAAAAGCGCCGCCCAAATCACTGCGTATCGCGGCGAAAGCACGCGCGTCGAAACTACGGTCGCAATCGAATTTGCGGCGTCGTGAAAGCCGTTGGTGAAATCAAAGATCAGTGCGACTAAAACAATGGTGAGCGCGATGGCTACTGTCGTGGTCATCCGGTTCCGTCGTAGAGAAGTTTCAGATGAATGAAAGCGCCGGACATTCAATCACACTTTTGCGGGACAGGCCAGCAACTCAGCCGACAATTTCAGGAATCATCACGATGACTATGTTTGATGATGGCGGCTTCTGCCATGAACACGGTCATTTCGCAAATGTCTGTCACATAATCGCCGATGCGCTCAAGATGTTTCGCGACAAATAGCAAGCGCGCGTCGCGCGTCGCGGTCGAGGGCTCTTTGGCCATCAACTCGATCAGATCATGAAAGATTTGGTTGTAGAGGCTGTTGATTTCCGCATCGCGATTGATTACTTCGCGCGCGGCTCCGGCATCGCCGCGAGTAAACGCGTCAAGCGCGCGCGCCAGCATCGACGAAGCGATCTCGCCCATCTCCTGAATCCGAATGTGATTGTTTAATTCGGGCTCATCGTTAAGATCGATGGCCGCGCGCGCGATGTTGCAGGCGTGATCCGCAATCCTCTCCAGCACGGGAGCCATTTTCGTCACCGACATCACAAAGCGTAGGTCACGCGCCGCCGGCTGACGCAAAGCGAAGATGTCGATCGCGCGGCGATCAACTTCGACTTCGAGTTGATCGATCGCGTCATCATGTTCGAGTACCTCGCGAGCTTCCTCGGTGTTTCGGTTGGCCAACGAATCCATCGCCCGCTGTAGCGCGGCTTCGGCTTCGCCGCCCAGACGCAAAACTGCATCGCGTAAGGCATCCAACTCCTGATCGAGATGTCGGTGAACTTCAGTGCTCATCCAAATCTTCCCGTGATGTAATCTTCGGTCAACTTCTCGTTTGGCGCCGTGAACATCTTTTCGGTGCTGTTAACTTCGATTAGCTTGCCGAGGAGAAAGAACGCCGTCAAGTCAGACACGCGCGCGGCCTGCTGCATATTGTGCGTAACAATCACGATTGTGTACTGCTTTTTCAGATCGACGATCAGTTCTTCGATTTTTGAAGTCGCGATCGGATCGAGCGCCGATGCCGGTTCGTCCATCAGAATCACTTCCGGACGAATTGCCAAAGCGCGCGCGATGCACAAACGCTGTTGCTGACCTCCTGACAAACCCAGCGCCGAACTCTTCAAGCGATCCTTAACTTCATTCCAGAGAGCCGCATCTTTCAAAGCTTCTTCCACGCGACCTTCGAGTTCGCTGCGACTCGAAGTCACGCGATTAATCTTCAATCCATAAGCAACATTGTCAAAGATCGATTTTGGAAACGGGTTCGATTTCTGAAAGACCATGCCGACTTTGCGCCGGAGATCGACAACATCGGCGCCAGCGGCATAGATGTCGTCAGAGTCGATCGTGATTTTGCCTTCGACGCGCGTTCCGGGAATCACATCGTTCATGCGATTGAGGGTGCGCAGGAAAGTCGTCTTGCCACAGCCGGAAGGACCGATGAACGCCATCACCTGCCGTTCGGGAATTTCGATGGAGATGTCCTTCAGCGCCTGTGTCTTGCCGTAAAAGAAGTTCAGATGCTCCACGGCGATTTTGGTCGCAGCCGAGCGAAGCGACGCATGACTCTTCACTTCGAATTTTGGCGCGGTGAATGTTGCTTGCGGTGTCATGCTTAATTGAATTTCTGGCGCGTCAAAAAACGAACGATCAGGTTGATGGAAAGAATCAGCGCCATTAACACGAGCGTCGCCGCCCACGCCTGCGCATGCCATTCGTCGTAAGGGGAAATCGCGTAGTTATAAATCTGCACCGTGAGCGAAGCGATTGGCTCGTTCAAGTTTCGCGGATAGAAGCGACTGCCGAACGCTGTGAATAGAAGCGGCGCGGTTTCGCCCGAGACGCGCGCAATCGCCAGCATCGCGCCTGTAACGATGCCAGACGCTGCCGCAGGTAAGACCACGCCGAGCGTGACTCGCCATTGTGGAGCGCCGAGTGCCAGCGCACCCTCACGCAAACTCTGCGGTACGAGCTTGATCATCTCTTCAGTAGTGCGCGCGACAATAGGAATCATGATCAAGGCCAAAGCGATGCCGCCTGCAAACGCGGAAAAGTGCTTCATGCGCAGAACGATGACGGCATAAACGAAAACACCGGTGACGATCGAAGGAATTCCCGTCAATGTGTCAATCAGAAATCTCACTGCGCTCACAAACCAGCCGCCGCCGAACTCTGAAAGATAAATGCCGCACGCGATGCCGATCGGAATTCCCACCACGCACGAAAGCAGCAGCAACAGCCCGGACCCGACGATCGCGTTGCCGATGCCGCCGCCTTCGCCAACGGGGCGAGGAGTATCGACCAGAAAACCAAAGTTGAGAGCGCTGATGCCCCGCATCGCGATGTACGCGAGAATCACGAACAAGATTCCCACCGCCACGATCGTGCAAAGCGCCGTCAGTGAGGTCATTACCCAGCTGACAGACCGTCGGGCGCGATCGGATCGAGATAGTCTCATCATGCTCCCGCTGTTCCTCTCGTTACCCGCCAAACCATCAACCGCGCAATTGCGTTCACCACAAACGTCACGGCGAAGAGAATCAAGCCAAGTTCGATCAGCGAACTTAGATAAATATCGGCCGTCGCTTCGGTGAATTCGTTAGCGATTACCGAAGCCAGCGTGTACGAAGGTTGAAACAGCGACGCGCTGATCTCCGGACGATTGCCGATAACCATCGTCACGGCCATCGTCTCGCCAATCGCGCGGCCAAGTCCGAGGATTACCGCGCCCGCAATTCCCGGCGCACCGTTCACCAGCACCACCAAAGTCGTTTCCCATTTGGTCGCGCCCAATGCGAGCGCGGCTTCGCGTTGCGTGTTCGGCACAGCGGCCAGGACGTCGCGCACGACCGCCGAAATTATCGGGGTGACCATGATCGCCAGGATCACTCCGCCCGTTAGCAATCCAATCCCGGTAATCGGCCCTTGAAACAGAGGCGTCCAACCAAACACACGCGCAAGGCGCGGCTCGACATGCACGCGCAGGAAAGGCGCGAGCACGAAGATTCCCCAGAGGCCGTAAACGACTGAGGGAATTGCTGCCAGTAACTCAACGAGAAAAGTTATCGGTCGCGCGATCAACCGTGGCGCTTGTTCGACCAAAAAGATCGCTATGCCCAAAGACAGCGGCACGCTGATCAAGAGCGCGATTAGCGACGACACGATCGTTCCGTATATGAACGCGAGCGCGCCGAACTGTCCTTTGACCGGATCCCATTCGCGACTGGTTAGAAAACTAAATCCGAACTGCTTGATCGAGAGCGTCGAATGTGACGCTAACGCGACGATCATTACCACGACGATTGCTACGACAAGCAACGCCGCGCCCAGCATTGCTAGGCGAAAAATCGCATCGCCGAAGTTGCCGGTGGGTGAAAGTCGCTTGCGCCAATCAGACATGAAATCTATCGCAACGGCTTTCCACCGGAAGTGATCGAATTGATTTTCGTTTCCGCGCGCTTCACAATCTCCGCCGGCAGCGGTGCGTACTGCAAATCCTTCGCGAAAGACTCGCCGTCATGAATTCCCCACCAGAGAAAATCGACGACGGCCTTGCCTTTCGTCGCGTCCGTCTGGTCCTTGTAAACGAGAACGTAGGTGTAGCTGGAAATCGGATAAGCGTTCGCGCCAGCCGCGTTGGTGATCGAGACGCGCAGATCGTCGGGCGTGCTTGCGGCTGAACCGGCGGCTGCCGCAGTGACATTGTCGATCGTGGCTTCGACGAAATTTCCGCTGGCGTTCTTAATTAGCGCTACGGGAAGTTTGTTCTGCGTGGCATAAGCGAGTTCGACATAGCCGATGGTGTTCGGCTGTTGCTTGATCTGACCCGTGACGCCTTCGTTCCCTTTGCCGCCCTGGCCCACCGGCCAGTTCGGTGCTTTGTCCGCGCCGACTTTCTGCTTCCAGTCCGCGCTGACCTTCGCCAGATAGTCCGTGAAGACAAACGAGGTGCCGCTCGACTCGGCGCGATGCACGACGGCGATGTCAGCCGCCGGCAAATTCGCGTCGGCGTTGTCGGCTTTAATGCGCGCGTCGTTCCACTTCGTGATCCTGCCGAGGAAGATGTCCGCGATCACGTCCGGTGAAAACCGCAGAGGCTTCGCGATCCCCTGAAGATTGTAGGTAATTACGACCGCGCCCAGCACCGTGGGCACGTGAATCAACTCGGCCGGCGAAGCTTTCAATTCAGCATCAGTCATCGGGGCATCCGAAGCGCCGAAGTCAACGGTGCGCGCCTGAATCTGCTTGATGCCGCCGCCTGATCCGATTGATTGATAATCGATCTTCACGTTGGCGTGCGCCTTACCGTACTCGCTCAGCCATTTTTGATAGAGCGGATTTGGAAACGTGGCGCCCGCGCCCTGCAAGCGAATCTCGCTGCTCGAGCCGCCCCCGCTGCATCCGAATGAAGCGATCGATAAAGTTACGAGCGCGGCGAACGCGCCGAATTTTGAAAGTGACATTGGGGATCTCCTCTTCACGTTAGAAACTGAAAACGATCTGTTCCTGCAGACGATACTGCCGCGGCGTAAAAGCGTTCAGCGGTACGAAGAAGTTTGGAAAGTCGCCGCTGCTGTGCCGCTCGTTTTGAATGTAGAGCAGACTCTGCAGAGTGATCTTCTTCGCGATGCCATAGTCGAAACGCAGATGATGCGTGCGAATATTGACGCCGCTGTTCGTGCCAAGGTCATCATCGGTCACTTGCGAGATCATCGAGTTCGCGCCCTTCTGCGAAAACACATAGAGGAACGAAACGTCGCCGCGATTCACGATGCGGCCGACTTGGAACGAGCCGAGAAACGCATCGCGTTCCGGCAAGCCGATGCCGACATTCCGCGCGAACTGAATATTGAAAGCGACCGGAAACGAACGATTACCGCTCTTCCATCCCGCCCAGTTCAAGCGATAAGTCACCCGCGCAACATCGAAATCGGGCGCGGTGTAAATTGCGCCGCCGCTCGTCGTCGTCGCGTTCCCTGTGCCTGCGAGCGGGCCCGAGAGCGCGATGCCTAAACCGTTCTGCACAATCAAAGGCACGCCGGACGCGGTCGATGCCAACTGAATCTGATTTGGATTGCGATAGACCTGAACGTCGCCGCCGACCTGGCTGCTCCAGCGGTCGTTGAACTTCTGGTTCAGGAGCAACCCCTGATGGAAGAGGTTCGCAGCGCGCCCGGTCGAGCCGACTTTGTCACCGGCCAAAGCAAGCGGACTGCCCGCCGTCACAATCGCGACGTTCGGATTAGTCAAAATGTATTGGCCAGCGCGGAACTCCAGACTCGAGGCTTTGAAACCATTCTTCTTGAACGACACGACATATTTTTCGTTGAAGCCGTTGAAGCGAATGTCGTCGTCAAACAAAAATCGCGAGTTGTCGGCAAAGATTTCCTGCAGGCGTCCCGCTTGAAGCTGCGTCGCTTTGTTCGGGTGATAATCGATCCAAGCTTCGTTTATTGAGAACGAATGCTTCGCTGTAACTTCTCCGAAATCTTGATCCTGGCTGAGGGGATTGTTGAGTGGCCCGGTAGCAAGCTGTCCGTGGAAGCTCACTTTCGGATTGATGTCGGTATCGAAGTTAAGGCGCAAACGATAGCGCATGCGGGCATTCTGTTGATGCGTCAGCGGCGCGAATCCGGCGCGCGGCGTGGGATCGGCTTTGCGAAAGATGCCGTCGAAACGCAGGCGGAACTCAGCACTGAAGCGAAGCGGCCCGAACGAAAGCACCTTGCCTTCGAGTTTCTTTACGCGATCTTCGATCGGTGGAGGTTGCGTCTGCTGAGACTCCGTCGATGATGTTGCAGCCGTCCTCGCTAATTCAGCACCGGGATTGACCGCCTCCCCGTCGCCACTCGAATCTTTGGCAAGTAACTTCTCAATTACGCGCTGCTGCTCGGCGATTACCGCATGCATCTCGTCAATGCTTTTCTTTTGCGCCTGTAACTCTTCTTCAAGCGCTTTCAATTTTTCATCGGTGGCGGTGTCCGACTTTGCCGGCGCGACCGGCAGATCATTGACAGCGCTTTTGGCGTTGCTCGCCTGAGCCCGCACGCTGACTTGCACGGACAGGAAAAGCGCCGCGATGCAGGCTGCGCTTGCAAATAGACGGGTTGCAGATTTCGACATGGCATTCCTCGCTTGATTGTTTTGAAAAGAAATGCGCGTGCGTTTCGGAAGCACGCGACAGATTACCGGCAGCAAGTTACAGCGAAATGAATCACGAGTTAAATCGAAGTTAACTAGTGGCCGACAGCCGACCTTTGCCAATCTGCGAAATGTGCGTAAGCTGCGAATGTTTATGGACGACAGAGAGACACTTCTCGCCTTCATCCGCTCGATCAACGCGCACGACGTTGAAGGTCTCGGCGAATTGATGAGCGAAGGTCATGTCTTTATCGACGCGCACGGAAACGAAGTTCAGGGCAGAAAGAAAATGATCGCAGGGTGGCGCGGCTACTTCGAATGGTTTCCTGATTACTGGATCGAAGTGAAGGAAGTGTTCGCAAGCGAAACGTTGGAAGGCGCGCAGACGTTTGCGATGTTCGGCCTCGCTGGCGGTTCGTTCAAAGGAAACTCAGGCGCAAGTTGGCGTTTGCCCGCGGCCTGGAAAGCAATCGTGAAAGACGGCCGCGTAGTGCTGTGGCAGGTTTTTGCGGATACGAAAATTCCGTTTGAGGCCATCGAAGGCAACCGCGGCGGGTGACCTCCTTGGTGCAATCACCGCGCGCCCGGCATGTTATCGACTGTCGCGACGATCTTGGATGTTCCGTTGGCAGAGATCTTCCTTACTCGCGGCAACCAGTCTCGGCGCACGTCTCTGGTCGTGTGTAGAAATTCGAGCACCCAGACATCACTCCCGTAAACCGCTACCGCAGTCGGTGCCCACGGACTTTCAGTTTCGAGTAAGGTCGTGACCTCTCCGCGAGGCGTGATCCTCAAGACTCGCGCATCTCCGCTGTCAGCGACGTACATAACGCCGCGGCCGTCCACCGCGAGTCCACGCAGATACGGGTGTTGGTCAGTGGCTGGAATTGACGGCGCGCGAGCAGGAGCGCGGAGCGTGATGACCGTTCCGATCATACCTTGCGAAGTGATTCGTTTGATGGCTGAGTCTTCGGTGTAGTACAACGAACCGTCGGAACCCGCGATGAGCCCGCCGATGTATTGAAGCGGCTCGCCCTTAACCGTCGGCGGCAGCGTCGCTATCGCTGTGGTCGCTCCCGCGGGCGTCATTCTCATCATTCGCAAATTTCCCGCGGAACCCGACGGATAATAAAGATTGCCATCCTGAGCTATCGCGATCGGACAGTCGCTGGAGAGGAGTACGGTAGGGTCCACGCCGACTCTCAAAATTTCTGAGAGCGCGCCTGAAGGAAACTGAGTGCGAATGAATCTGTTGTTCTGGTCGATGGCCAACCAATGGAAGAGCGTTGTCGAGGGATGCGTCAGCCCGCCGCGCGCATCGATCTTCCAAAGCCCCGATCCGGTGTCGAGGAAATAAACCTGTCCCAGCCGATCCACTGCGATTCCCGCCCCGGGATGCGCCATGCCGAAAGCTGAAGGCATAAACGCCGCAGCCAAAAGCAGAAATCGACAGAAAACGATTCTCACGGTCATCGCGGTTCCCTCCAACATGGGCATTGAATTTTTCACACGCAGCATTGAAATCCAAAATTCGCAACACGCATCCGTGTGAACACCTCCAAGAATCAACCCGGAAGATAGATATAGCCGCTCGCTCGGGCTTCAATCCCAGGCCATTTGAGATCGCCGTCCTGCATTTCGGTTCGCGAGAGCGTCCATGTATCTTCGCGCGTTCCGCGCAGGTTAATGCTGCTGCCGTAGCTGTCCGTTTCGATTCGCGCGTTGGGATAAAATTTCTTCACGTTTTCCAGCGCGCTTTCATACGACATGCCAATCGACATGCCCGCGATCGTCCCCTTAAAAGGCGCATAGGCCTCCAGCCTAATCGGCGCCCAGTTGTCCTGCGGAGTCGATGAATAGAACTCGTTGCGAAAATAGGCATAGACCAGCCGGTGCCGGAACGTGATGGTCATTTCGTTCTTCACACTGCCTTTAATCACTTCGGGGTTTTGATCGCGAAGAAGAGTCTTTAGATCACCTAGCGTCGTCTCGGGCTTCAAGTCAACGCGACCTAGATCATCCGCCGCGGCTTGCCTCAACTGCTTCTCGCTGGAACAGCCGAGAAGAATGAGCAGAAGCAAGACGAGCGATATGCCGGGAAATTTTTTACTCATGCGATAGCCCCCCAAACGTAATGCCCTTAACGCCGCCTAGAACCCCGCCGGTCTTTCCTTTGCCACATTGAATTCACGTTCCAGCGCAATGCCGACCTGGCCTAGCAAACCATCGTCGAACAGACGTCCGATGAGCGTGATTCCGTGAGGCAAGCGACGCGGTGGGTTGAATTTTGGTAGCGGATTCAATGGATCGGGCGCCCAGTCGCTGCGTGCTTCCGAGACTTCAACGAAGCCCGCGCGCATCGTCAGCGACGGATGGCCGGTGAAGTTGGTGATCGTCAATTGCTCATCGCGCAACGACGGGACTATTAATAGATCAACCTCTCTGAATACACGCGCCATCTCGAGTGCAACTTTGCGACGCAGACGATCGGCTTGAACGAAGTCAACCGCCGAAAGAAATCGCGACTGGCGAAACAGGTTGGGCCATGCGTCTTTGACTTGCACCTTCAACTCGCGCAGTTGATTGTTGAGCGCCAGCTCCTCGAATGACGCTGCGCCTTCGGCAAACAGAATCGGCATGAGCGAACTGTAAGGCCAATCGGGCAGCGTCACTTCCTGCAAACGCATGCCGAGCTTCTTCATCGTCTCCATGGCCGCGCGATCCACATCAGTCGCGGGCGGCTCTTTCATCCATTGCGCGATGTAGCCAACTCTCAATCCGGCCACGGAAGCATTCGCGTTGAAATCGAGACGGCTCGGCACGCTCGACGGATCGCCTGCGTCCGCGCCGCTGATTGCGTGCAGCACGAGCAGAGCGTCTTCGACTGAGCGCGTCATGGGCCCGAGTTTGTCGAGCGACCAGCACAGAGTCATCGCGCCGGTGCGCGCGACGCGGCCAAACGTCGGGCGCAAACCGGTGATGCCGCAACGCATGGCCGGACTGACGATGCTGCCGCCGGTTTCGCTGCCGACTGAGAATGCTACCAACGCGGCCGAAGTGGCTGCGCCCGGACCGGCGCTCGATCCCGACGCGCCCTCTTCGAGCAACCAAGGGTTCATCGTCTGTCCGCCAAACCAAATATCGTTCAGAGCAAGCGCGCCGAGCGAAAGCTTCGCGAGTAATACTGCGCCTGCCTCATTCAATCGGCGGACAACAAACGAATCGGCAGATGGAATTCGATCGCGAAACGGTTCCGCTCCGTAGGTCGTCGGGATATCTTTCGTGTCGAGCAGATCCTTCACTCCGTAAGGAATGCCGTGCAGCGGTCCGCGATATTTTCCGGCGGCGATTTCCGCATCGGCCTGCTTTGCGCGGTGAAGTGCATGATCTTTCGTGAGCGTGATGATCGCTCTGAGTTTTGAATCGAACCGTTCAATGCGCTTGAGATAAATATTCGTCAGCCGTTCCGAAGTGAGTTTCCTCGATTCAATCCAACGTGAGAGTTGCGTCACGGGCGCGAAAGCGATGTCGTCATCACTTGATGGCAGCGAAACGTTCGTCGCTCTCGATCTTACAAACTGATCGCGCGCCGGCAGAGTCGGTATTCCCGGAAGCATTGGATTCCACAGCGTTGCGGGTACTTCGGTGTCTCTGATCGCAACTTTGCGTGGACCGGTGCGTCGTTCGAGATACTGCGCGAGCGAAGTGCGCCAGGTGTCGGCCGCCTGCTGTCGTTCGGCGGGAGTCATCGTTACCTGCATCAGCTTTTCGGCTTCGGCGAATGTCTGTGGCGAAACGGCCGGACCTGAACTTGGGCCAGTGCCAAACGTCGGCGGCGCGCCCGCAGTCGTTGGTGTTGGCGAAGGCGTTTGCGCTTCAGCCGTTAATGAATTTTTCAAAGCGACAGTTCCAACGAGCGCGGCGAGTGGAGCTTGGATCAGGAATTTGCGACGAGTGTTCATGGTGCCGAGAGATTATGCGTTGGACCTTAAGCGAGCAAGCAGGCAGACGTCTTTGGAACGGAACATCCTTTTGGAGTGCGCCGGCTTGACGGCGCTTTGTTATGCAGTTCCGCTTAGCGGATGTCGCTTGAAAAAGCGGCGTCAAGCCGCCGCACTCCAAAGACCCGCTCACTACCGTTCGCGGTTCTGTAACTTACCTGCGTCGCTTAGGATGTGCCGACCGCGCAATCGTCCTCAACTTCTTCACCCGATCTTCGTTGTAGGGCAGCGTCGAATTTTCTATCACCGCGTAAACCCACGTCTTTTCTTTCTCGACGTAATTGCGAATGAGGAAGACGATCTTGTCGCCGAGAAAGATCTCTTTCTTGAAGCCGGCTTCGGCGCCGTGATAGAAAACCAGTTGCTGACCTTTGCGCAGCCTGCCTTTGAATGGCTCGACCACGTCGCAGACAATGCGCCAATCTTCATAGCCAACGATGCGATTGACGATCTCGGCTTCGCGCACGGTCACGCGAGCGACAATCTTTGATTGGTTGTAATCGCGGCGGAGGTAACTTAGCGACGGCCAGTTGTCATCGACCTGAGCATTGACGATCAAAGCAAACGCGAACACCAAGAGAAGGCTTGACAGTAACTTTTTCATCTTCCAAAGAATCCCGGGTCCATCAAATACCAATTCAACAAGCCGGCTGCGAGACCGACGACAAACACCGCCATCACGATGAGCTTGTCAGCCGTGGTTTCGGGCTTGCCGGCCTTCGTCGGAAAGACAAGCATGAATAAACCCCCGACAATTCCGACCGGCCCGAAGGCAGCGACCTTCAGCGGATACTTGCGCTCTGTCATTAACTGGTGCCAACCCCAGTAAGTCAGACCCGCAAACAGGACGATGATAACGAGCGCGAAGATTCTGGTCTTGAGATGCTTCAATCAACACTCCTTGCAAGGGCAAAAAATTAACGAAGAGTTCTAATTCTATTCACTTGTCAGTAACGCGCAAGAGTTAACGTCACGGCCGACAATTCCGATAACGTTCGAACAACTTCTTTGGCTGCGTCGTAATCTAAGTTAGTGGCGACGCAGTCATCGCCCAGAGAGGTTCATAATGAGCACGCGACAAATTACTCTGCCGTTTCGAGCCAAAAGGGTGGAGTTCGAAAACGATCCTAACGCTGACCTAATCGGCCGCACTTACGAAGATGGCGAGGCGACCATCACGGTGATCGAGACCTGCCTGAACGATCAGCGCCGTGTCATGGTTGAGAGAGATATCGACGGTCACACGTGGTCGATGCCGGCGTGGCTTATGCGTCTGGTGTTCAAGGAAACGAAGCGCAAGCGCGCGGCTTAACTTCGCGCTATTCATTGTGGATCAGTCGCTCTTCGCGTGGGCAGCGCCAGTCAGAACTTCCCGCACTGGCATTGAGTTCAGAAATCCTTCTCGTAATGTTGCGTCATTCACATTCGATGCTATGTGATTGACGATCTTGGCGGCTTGTGAGAATGCTTCGCGAGCCGCAACCGAGTCGCCATTCGCCAACTTCAAACGGGCCAGTTCCGCATAAGTTCTCCAGGCAATGACCGGCACCGGATAGCCTTGTAGCTCATCCAGCGCGGCAGCAAATTCTTCCGTGGCCTTGTTCTTGTCGCCCTCGGCAATCGCGATTTGGGCCATCAGTTTATGAGCCACGGCAATGTACTTATGCACTTCATATTTTGTCGCGGTTTGCAGCAGCCGATCGGCGATCTCGCGGGCCTTGGCGGTATCGCCGGCGCGCAACGCGTGTTCGGCCATTGCGGCATGCAACCTAATGTTGTAGCGCCAGCGAAACCAGGCGTCGCGCTCAAAGATGTCGCGCACCTGGTGAAAAGCGGAAATTGTTTCCTCGCTCTTCCCGGCATGCGTGTAATCGATGCCCAGATTGATCAGCGAATTCGCTTCTGCCTCGAGCACGTGACACTCATGCCCGATCTTAAAGCCCTCCTGATCGAATTTAAGGGCGCCTTCAAAGTCATGAAGCTCGCGATGAATCCAGCCAATGCAGTTCGGCATTCGGGGATGCCAGAACAAGTCGCCGTTGCGGCGCGCCATACGAATTGCTTCATCGAGAATCGTCAGCGCTTCGGACATGTGTCCGAGGTTCGCTTTCGACAGCCCCTGAAAGAACATCGACGTCAACAGCAAGAAACTATCGCGCAATTCCGAAGCGAGTTTCCGACCTTCGACTTCAACCTCGATCGCCGCTTGGTATTCGGTTTGAAAGAAATAAAGACAGCCGCGCCAGATCAAGCCCGCGGCCAGCGTTGGTTTGTGATTGCGCGCGCGCGCACTCTGCACCAGGTCATCAAGGATCGGCTTCGCAACATCTGTTTCTCCGTAACACAGATGCTTGAGGGCCATCAGCGCCATGGTTTGCAAGCGCAGCTCTTCGCTGCCGGCGCGTTGCGCAGCCTCGACGGCTTCCCGGGCTCGCGTTTCCAGTTCTTCCAAACGGTGCGCAAAAAATAACGTCATCGCCAGCGCATTGAGGGCCGTCGCCTGTTGCTCCGGCCGTCCCAGCGGCTCCTGATATTTGAGCAACTTCTCGTAGTCATCCACCGAATCAGCAAAGCGGCTCAGCGCAAAATTCACGGCGCCACGTTTTTGATAGAGCCTGATCAGAGCTTCCGTCCGAGACTCTTCCGGAAGTTTATCGACCAGGCCGATCGCATGAGTGTAATGACCGGCCGCCTCAGCATTGGCATAAAGTGTCGTCGCGTTATCGCCCGCCTGAATCAGATATTCGATGGCGCGCGCGAAATCTCTGCCTTGCTCGAAATGAATCGCGAGTTGCGTTGCCAGATGGCCGGCGCGTTTGCCGTAGTGTTTGAGCAAGAGTTCGCCGGCCTGGCGATGAAGCATTACTCGGCGTTTGGCCACCAGATCACCATAAAGAAAATTTTGATAGAGCGCGTGCGAGAAGCGGTATCGCGTGGCGAGATTCCCGTCAGGCAATTCCTCTTCACCCCGCGTTTCAATCAGCCGATGATTCTTTTGCAAATGAGCGAGACGCTCTTCGAGATCGACTTCATCCACACCGAGTAGGCTGGCCACGACCGTGGACAGAAATTCGGTGCCTTCGATGCTCGCATATTGCAGCGTGCGCCGCTCTTCCTCTTCGAGCGTGTCGATCTTCTTACTGATCATGCTGCGAACGCTCTCGGGAACTTCCAGATCCAATTCCGCCAGCGGGCGGACGAGTGACCAGTGCGCGTTGCTTCGGGCGATGTCCCCATGTTCGCTCAAGTACTGCAAAAGGTTAGTCGCAAACAGTGGATGCCCTTCCGTTTTCTCATGAATCAGCGAGGCGAATTCGGGCGGAAAATCATTGGGCGTGAAAGTCGAATTCAGGTATTCGGCAATATGATCCAGCGTGAGCGAGTTCAACGCGACTTCTTCGCAAAGCCGGTGCGCCTGCATCTCCGCTTTGTAACTCTTCAGCGGGTGATTGCTCCGTTCGATGTCCTCGGGCCGAAATGTTCCGGCGATTAGCAGACGTTGATTCGTGATGCGCTGGCAGAGATGTCGCAATAAATCGACGCTGGAAGGATCGGCCCAATGTAGATCTTCCAGCAGCAAAACGATCGGAGACGAAGTCGAAAACACACCCAGCGCGTCACCCATCTCGCGCATCATTCGTTCCTTCGTAGCGCCGATGGTCTCCTGCTGCAGACGGTCAAACGCGCCGGTTGAAGTGAACGCCGCCGGCAGTTGCGTGCACCAGGTGGGCGCGTGCGTGCGCATCACCGCGGCCAAACGCTCGCGACTCGGTCCATCGAGCAGCGAACCGACCGCATCGAGAAAAGGAAGATAAGCTTCGCCGGTGCCGTATTGCTCGACGCAGCGTCCGCGAGAAATAAGCAGAGTCGGATAACGTGAGCGAGCGCGTCGTAGAAACTCGTCAGAGAGCGAGGTTTTTCCTATACCGGGTTCGCCGGTAATAAAAACTACTCGTCCCGTGCCGGCGACTGCTTGATCGAGAAACCCATCCAATCTCTTTAGTTCAGCGTCGCGTCCCACAAAGGCCACCGACGGTGAATCGATCAGATCCCGATCATAAATGATCGGAACGCCGGACCATTGCCCGGTAAGCGACGCGCCCAAGCTCCGCAGTGCGTCGGCCATCTCATGAACCGACGCGTAGCGCATGTTTCGATCTTTAGCCAGGGCGCGCGCGATAATCAGATCGAACTCTCGTGGCAACTCTGGCCGGACCAGGCTGGGCGCGGTCGCGTCGGCCGTGGCGATGGCATGCATAACCGCGAGCAGGCTGGGCCCAGTGAACGGTAACGAGCGCGTGGCTGCTTCGTAGAGGACACAGCCCAGCGAGAAAATATCGGAACGAGCGTCGAGAACTTCTCCGCGCGTTTGCTCCGGCGACATATAAAAAGCCGTGCCCAGCACCGTTCCTTCATCGGTTAGATTCATCAAAGTGAGCGCTTCGTTATCCACTCCGTCCGCGATCGTGCGCACGATCTTCGCCAGGCCAAAGTCGAGCACTTTCGCGCGGCCACGCGCGGTCACCAGAATGTTCGCCGACTTGATGTCGCGATGGATCAAGCCGACGTCGTGGGCAGCTTCCAACGCGTCAACCACTTGAATTCCGATATCGAGAAGTTTTTGAAGCGGTAACGCGCCATCGCTTTCGATCATCGCTTTCAACGTCTGACCTTCGAGGTATTCCATCACGATGAAATCGACGCCTTCAGCTTCTTCAATCGCGTGAATCGTTACGATGTTTGGATGGTTGAGAGCCGAAGCAGCTTGAGCTTCCTTGAGAAAGCGGCGCTTGGCTGAGAGATTGTCATTGGCCGTGGAAGGCAGAAGTTTGAGCGCGACGGTGCGCCCCAGCTTTGTGTCTTCAGCTTTGAAGACTTCGCCCATGCCGCCGCTGCCGATCTTTTCGATCAGCCGGTAGTGCAGGAACATTCGCGAAGTTTCGGCCGAATTCACGACTCTATTGTTGCACGAAATCTTGTCTTAGTTGCCGCCGGCCCAAGTTGATTCAAGGACAACGCCAGCTCTAATCAAAAGTTGATAGTTGAGGGGACTTTCATTCGGGGGTTCTGCAATGATTCGTGGTCAAAGAAGATCGTAGGCTCACTTCACGGCCAACGTCATCTTAGCAAAGTACTCAGTCAGATTGCCGTGGTGTTCCATCGTTTCGCGTTTGCCCCACGCAATGACGTAAGCAGAATAGGTTCCCGCGGGCAGTGAGATTTCGTTTCCGCCCGTCGCGTAGAAACGATTCTTGTCGCCGATGTTCTGCTGATATTCGTTGACGAATTCCACGTCTTTGCCGTCGGCGCCCTGCTTGTAGAAAATGATGCCGATGAAATCGACGCCCACCGGCGTCGGGTTTTTGAAGAGCACGTCAAAGCCCGCGTTAGCTTTCCACTCGTTCGAGCCGCCCACGCAATTCCAGTTGTCATCGACTGATTTGCAAATCCAGACTTTGCCCTGACCCGAGGCGGTGTTCCCGGCCGCGCGTGGTCCAACTGTGTCTGCCCCCACCGTGAAATCGGACGTGGCCCACACCTGCGCCTTGTTGTAGTGGTTCACCAGCCGCAGGTAGTACTTTCCCGGCTCGTTTATGGTAAAGCGCGCATAGGCAGTTGTGTGCTGCGGCGAAACTGAGTAGTCAACGTCGCGCACGTATTCGCCATCCGCGTCGTTCTTCGTCACGATGAAAGTCACGCCGGCGCCGGTCGGAACCTTCGGAAATGAATAGACGGCGTTTACGTTACGCAGCGTGCCTTTCGGGCTGAAAGTTTTGGTGGGATTGATGCAAGTAGCGGTTTCGACCGTGTTAATGCCGTAGTGGGCTTCGGTTATTTTCAAGTCTTCGCAAGTCTCGAGCTTGTACTGAGCGCGCGCAGTTGCGGCGACAACCAGCGAAACAGTTACGGCAACAGCGATTGAAAACAAACGGCGAGTGAACATGAACGAAAGCTCCTTCTGGGGGGAGCGCCCGCATCCTTGCGGGCGGGTCGCGAGCATCCTGCTCGCTGGAATTTTGTGCCGCGAATACTAGCGCCGCCGAAATCGATCGTCAACGGGCTACATACATGCGACCATTCCAGCGATACACAATCCGATGCAGCTTGCGGCCGTTGGCGTCGATCCCGCGATTGGTCAGGCTTTCTTCGTACGCGCTGAAACTTTGGGCCAGCCGACCGTTGACGATGACCTTCAGTTCAGTCGCACTCTTTGGCAACCCGACATCCTGTGGCTCAGCCATCAGCATATCTGAATAGATTTGATTGGTCGGCTTGCGGCCTTCGCGGAAAAAATTCTTGGGTACAGCTTTGTTGGTTGCCGGATCGATCTCGAAATAATAATTGATGAGCGAAGGCGGCATGCTGTTCGCCGTCGAGACTTCGATGATCTGCCGGCCGTTGAGTTTCGCGAAATCAATGCCCACCGAATTATCGACGCGCGAGTAATATCCATTCAACAACTGCGAAACATAAACGCGGCCAGCTTTCCGGTAAAGCAGGAACGCCGTCGATCCGTTGTAGCCGGTCTGGTAACAAGGATCGGCGATCAATGCCAGCCGCATCTCGTTATTGCCAAAAAGGTCGAAGCTGAAATCACCTTGCTTCCATTGCTGCCTTTCATCATCGGTAAGCGCGCCGGCGCTGCCGTGAACTTTGCACGCATCCAACTCATCGACGCTTGCCTGCCACCACGCTGCGTTCGTGAACTGCCCGAGCGCTTGCATCAACGTATGAATCGCCCTGGTCCTTTCCGGGAACTTCAGCAGTTCATCGTCTGAACCCGTTAACTCTTCCGGACATTCGTATTCAAGCTTCGGCAGCGGCTTGAATGCTGCGAAGGTCGCGTCGCGACACACGGGAACGGGTTTCGCCTTTTGCGCGAATAAGGAAGCGGTGGCACAGAGAATCAGGAAGAAAGCGCCGGGGATTTTTCGGTTCATCGTCTGAAGTTTGGGTTTGTTTATAAACTAACGAGCAACTGCTGCGTGTCCTCATCCCAACGCCAGGCGGCTTCACGACCTTTCAGATGAATGCCGCCGAGCCACTCGTCGATTCCATTCTTGATCACGAAATCCTCTTTGCCGTCCAACGCGGCGGCGCCGTGCTCAGTCAGCTCGAATGAAGAAAGAAAGATGCGGGCCGGATCCAACGTCGGATTGCCGCCATTCTTGAGAAACGGATTCGGCGCGTTGGCCAGCCGTTTTAGCTCGAGATAAATCTGCGCATCGCCGAAGCCATAGTCGCGTTCGTGCCGCAGGAATGCCGGAAAGAGAGACTTGAATTTCTGATGCCCGTTCGCGATTAACTCCAGACCCGCATTTTCGATCCGGCCCAAGCCGTTACGCGTCGAAGGAAACCGCTGCAGATGTTTGCGCAAGGCAGTCTCGAGAAACGGCAGCGCCGACAAATCAGTCTTCAGCAGATTGATCAAAGCCAACGCATCCGGCGCCGAGTATGCGTGCCAGGCATCTACCGCAAGGTCCATTTGCTCGGCCGTTACCTCTTTTCGGTCGGGGAAGAGCGACATCAACTGCGCTTCATTCAGCTGGCCCAACCCGTGAAAAATCTCAATGCCCGGAAAATCGCCGATGCAAATCAAACTTAATTTCGTCTCACCCAGCTCACGTTGCGCGAACCAATTGAGGAGGTAAATCAGATGGATCTGACAGAAGAGATCGTATTCGAACCAGAGCACAACTTCTTCGTGATCGGGAAACCTTCGCAGAGCCTCATGCTGAGTGCTTAGCTCCGTTGCACACTTTTCCAACGGCACGGCGTAGGATTGCGAGAGGTGCGCGGCGCGCAATTTCAGAAAATCGGGTTCGGGAAGATGGCCCGGCGCCGGTCCGCAGGCTAAAGCTTCACGCCAGGCGAGATGTTCGCCCGGCAGAGTGGTCCGCTTCGCAGTTGCGGCGGTCGAGTCGCCGTTGTGAATGTGAAGCATCGGGGCAATTCCGGCTTATGCTTGAATGAGAGGCATTCTACCAAAGAAATCGGGGATTTACTCGTGCGCAAAGCTCGCGAATCCGATGCCGGATCGAATACAATTGGCGCGGCTCGAAAGTGTCCGAGATGTCAACTGAACTACTCGTCAACTTCAACGAATTCTGGACGCGCCTGAGTGCTGATATCGCGTCAGCGCAAAGCTCCGTGTTCGTGCAGACGTTCGCGTTCGAAGGCGATTCGGTGGGCCGGAAACTTTCGCAGGCGTTGCTCTCATGCGCGGCGACCGATAAGCGAGTACTGGCCGATTCGTTCACACGCATCGTGCTCAGCGACCGCTTCAAATACTCGCCGGCGAATTACTTCGACAAAGAACTGCGCCAGGAAGCGAGACAGACCTCCGCGATGATGAGCGAACTGCGGAGCGCCGGCGTGCAGATTCGCTTTACTAATCCGTATGGCGTGTCACCGCGCGCGCTGCTCAGCCGCAATCACAAGAAACTGATCGTGATTGATGCGGTGGTCGCCTACATCGGTGGCATCAATTTCAGCGAACACAATGCCGCTTGGCACGACATGATGCTGCGTATCGACAACCCGGACGCCGTCAAATTTCTGGCTGAAGACTTCGCGTCAAGCTGGAGTGGAAAAGACCGGCTCGCACATTTTCACGCGGGCGATCTCGAATTATTAACTTTGGACGGCCGCCAGAATCGTCCCGCTTTCCAACGCGTGCTCGATTTGATCGATGGCGCGCAGGATTCGATCTTCGTCGAGAGTCCCTACATCACTTTTCCGTTCTACGAACATTTGCGCGAAGCCACGCGGCGCGGTGTCGATGTGAAGATCGTCACGCCGGAAGCAAACAACTGGAGCTACTTTGCGAAGTACGCGCGGCTCGAGTCATCGCGATCGCAGATCGACTTGCGCCTCTATCGCAACGGCATGAGCCACCTGAAGGCGATGCTGATCGACGACCAGTATCTGGTGGCCGGCTCGTCGAACTTCGATTACTTCAGTTATCGGATTTATCAGGAGATCGTCGCGATCTTCACCGACACGCGACTGATCACAGATTTTCGCGAGCGCGTGTTGCTGCCGGACCTGGCCAATAGTGTGGTCACCGATTGCCGCGCGAGCGAGTTGCGCAAGCAATGGCTGGGCGTGCAGAGGCGCATGCTTGATGCGGCCTTGACGATTCTTACGTAGAACTCTTCGAGCTCTGTTATTTCAACCAACCTTCTTTCAATTCCGCGATGCTGCTTTCGTTCCACGGACGATTGCTGAAGATGTACAAGCGGCGCGAAGGTTCGCGCTTTATCTCGAAGAATTCGTCAGTGGCGACGCCATAACTTCGCCGACAGAGCGGCTCGCGGAAATCGTCACCGGAGGTCAGCATGTTCTTGATCACCCGATCGTCGGCGCCCATGCGAAAGATCATCGGCACCGCTTCATCGACGGGCAGATCATCGAGCCAGCGATCTCCTACACAAAACGAGGCCAGCGCGGTCATCGACAGCGGCACGTTGTCGGGAAGTTTGGCGCGCAAGTCCCGTAACAACGATCGATAAAATTCCCGTTCCGAACTCGCGGCATCGAAATCGATTTGAATCGCCGAGACCGCTCCTACTGTCGTCGTCTTCATAATCAAATCGATCAGTTTCTGTCTTTGCGCGTCACTTAATGCCACGCGCTCGCCGGTTTGTTTCTGCGATTCAATGCGCGTGACGGCCATGATCTTGGTGTCCGGCGAAACTTCGAGCGGCTGATGACGTGGCTTGAAAATGACTTCATCGCCCTTCAACGTCAGTGTCTGCGCGAGATAAGCCACGGCAAATTTCTTTGCGTCCAGAGCGCGCAAATTCTCAGGCCGCTCCCAAGCCCACAGCACAATTGACGGAAAATGGTTTTCGTCCAGACGATTGCGAGTCCTCTTCGGTCGACATGAATCGAACGCAAACAAAGCAACAGCCGCAATCGAGAGGACTGCCGCCGTGCGTTTCAGATTCATTTTATCGATTGGAGCGAGGGCTATTCGCTTGTTCGCGGGCGTGATATGACGAGCGGGTCAACGGGCTGGACTGCACGTGCTTGAAGCCCATCGACATGCCGATGTCGCGCCAGCGATCGAATTCTTCGGGAGTAACGTAGCGTTCAACCGGTAAGCGGCGCGCGTGCGGCTGCAGGTACTGGCCGATCGTCATGATGTCGCATGAAGCAGCGCGCAAGTCTTTCATCAGTTCGACAACTTCGTCGAACTCTTCGCCGAGACCGACCATGATCCCGCTCTTGGTTAGCATTTCTGACTGCTCGCGATCACGGCGTTCCGCCGCACGCTTCAGCAACTTCAGCGATTGCTCGTAGATCGCATCCGGACGCACGCGACGATAAAGCCGCGCGATTGTTTCCGTGTTGTGATTGAGGACGTCCGGCCGCGCATCGAGCACCGTGTTCAGCGCGTCTTCATCGCCGTTGAAGTCGGGAATCAGCACTTCGATTTTGCATTCAGGATTGGCCGCGCGTACCTGACGAATCGTTTCGGCCCAATGCGCCGCCCCGCCGTCCGGCAGATCGTCGCGATTTACGGAAGTGATCACCGTGTGCGCGAGATTCAAGTGCTTCACCGCTGAGGCGACGTTGCGCGGCTCGTTTTCGTCGAGCGCGCCCGGCTCACCTTTGCCCACCGCGCAGAAGCCGCAGTGCCGCGTGCAGATGTCGCCGCCCAACATGAAGGTCGCCGTGCGATCGGACCAGCATTCGAAGATGTTCGGGCATCTCGCCTCCTGACAAACCGTGTGTAGGTTCAACCCTTCGATCAGCTTCAGCAGATGATTCTGATTCGTCGGATCGCCGAGACGAATCCGCAGCCATTCGGGCTTCGGCTGTCGCGGTTTGAGATTCAGGACCTGGAGTTCGCGGGCCATCTTTAAGTGAATTCATTCTAACACTCGACTAGCGTTGTGTCAGAAGCCCGACCGTGAGGGAGGGCCAGATTCGCGTGACGAGCCCTTCCTCACGGTCGGGCTTCTGACACGTTATACTTCAACGGATGAGCCCGGCCGCCGTTTATCTCCACACTCCGTTCTGCCGCTCGCGCTGTTCGTACTGCGATTTTGCGACAGGAATGTACGACAGTGCGAGCGCTGAGAGATATGTTCGGGCATTGTGTTCGGAGATCGCTGGCTGGCAGGAAGTCGAGTCACCCACGCTCATCGACACGATTTACTTCGGCGGCGGCACGCCTTCGCTTTTGTCGATCGATCAGATCGAAAGAATTCTGACGGCTGTCCGCAATCGATTTAAGGTTGCGGAAGATTCGGAGTTGACGCTGGAGATCAATCCCGGTGACGGCGGCACTAGAGGCGATTTCTTTCGCGACCTGCGCGGCCTCGGAATCAATCGCGCCAGTTTCGGCGCGCAGACTTTCGACGATTGCGAACTGAAGATGCTCGGTCGCACGCACGGATCGAGCGACATCCCCGAAACGTTCAAGCAGCTTCGCCACGCAGGTTTCGACAACATCAACTTCGATCTGATCGCCGGGTTGCCCGGGCAGACGAGGGCTGGCTGGCTGCGAAATCTCGATCAAGCCTTGGAGCTGCGGCCAGAACATCTTTCGTTGTACTTGCTCGACGTGCACGAAGGCACCCCGCTCGCCGATCAAATCAAACGCGGCATGCGACGCAAGCCAAACGACGACCTGGCGGCGGAAATGTACGCGACAATGATCGAGCAGGTTTGCGCGTCGGGTTACGAGCATTACGAAATCTCAAACTTCTGCTTGCCCGGTTTCATGTCGCGACACAACTCGAAGTATTGGACCGGCGCGCCTTATTACGGTTTCGGCAATTCCGCGCACTCGTACGATGGCGCGCGGCGGCGCTGGGCCAATGAACGGCACGCGGCGAAGTATGTCGAGTTAATCGATCGCGGTGAATCGCCAATCGTCGAACGGACTGAATTGACTGAAGCAGATGCGCGTTCAGAAGCGATCTTTCTGGGTTTGCGGTTGATGCGCGGAATCGATCTCCAGAGTTACGAGTTAAGGTTCGGACGCAATCTGCGCGAGGAATTCAATGGTGAACTTGATCGTTTGCGCGAAGCTGGGTTGATCGAATTCGATGAAGAGTTATTAAAGCTAACCACCCGCGGAGCCCTGTTGTCGAATGAAGTGTTTGCCGCGCTGACGTGAGGTTGAGCGCCGTAGGCGCCAAACATTTATGGTTCCGGCCGCACTTTCCATTTCTAAATAAGCTCCGTCAGGTGCGGCATGTTAATGTCGCTCCTGACGGAGCTCAATACGAAATTCAATCGGCAGTTCTACAAATATTTCGCTCCTAACGGAGCGAAGAACACCAACGGTCAGGCTTCCCGCTTCTCAGATCTCGTGACTCAACAACCCATCTCGCAACTTCGGCTCGAACCAGGTTGATTTCGGCGGCATGATCTGGCCGGCGTCGCTCACCTTTAGCAAATCATCGATCGTCGTGGCGAAGAGCGAGAACGCGACCGCAGCTTTGCCTTCGTCCACTAGTCTTTCCAACTCTTCAGTGCCGCGAATGCCGCCGACAAAATCGATTCGCTTGTCAGTGCGCACGTCTTTGATTCCGAGAATCGGATCGAGCAGACGATCCTGCAACACGCTCACATCCAGCGATTCAACTACGCCTACGGGACGCGATGTTTCATCTTTCAAAGCAAGGCCGTACCACTTGCCGTCGAGGTACATGCTCCATGCGCCTCGCTGCTTCGGCGACGCTGATCCATTTTCAGTCACGGCAAAGCTCTCACCTACGCGCGCGAGTAATTCTGCCGATGACATTCCATTCAAGTCCTTCACGACGCGGTTGTAAGGAAGAATTTTCAACTGGTTATCGGGAAAGACGACGCACTGAAAGAAGTTGTATTCCTCGTCTCCGATAAAGCCAAAACCCGTCTCCTTCAGTTCCGCGCGCGCGCGGCTGGCACTGGCCGCGCGATGATGACCGTCGGCGATGTAGAGATACGGAACGTCCGCGAAAGCATCGACCAGCGGCTGATAATTCGGCACGCGCCAGATCGTGTGGCGAATATCGTCGTTCGCGACAAAATCATAAAGCGGTGGATTTCCCGTGAGCGCGTCGGCGACCAACGCATCGATCTTTTCCTGAGCTCGATAAGTCAGAAACACCGGACCCGTCTGCGCGCGAATCATCAGGATGTGTCGTGTGCGATCGTCTTCTTTGTCGCGCCGCGTGCGTTCGTGTTTGCGAATGATGTCGTTGTCATACTCATCGACTGAACAGCAGGCGACGATCCCAATCTGCTCTTGATTGCCCATGATCAAGCGATAGAGATACAGGCTCGGCGTTTCTTCATTCGTCAGCGGGCAGTCTTTTTTCAGCTTCTCGAAATTCTCGGCCGCCTTCGCATAAACCTGATCGCTGTAGATCGGAGTGCCGTCAGGTAGATCGATCTCGGGCCGCGACACGTGCAAAAAACTCCAGGGATTGCCGGACGCCAGGGCGCGCGCCTCTTCGGTGTTGACGACGTCATAGGGAACGGCGGCGACCTGCGCGGCGCGCTCTTCGGGCGGACGCAGGGCATTGAAGGGACGGATGATTGCCATGAATTCTCCTCAACAAATTTTGGATTGTGGCGTAAGACTAACCGTCGGCGATATGATTTTGCAAAACGGGAATGGAGCGTCGGACCGCACGCATCCTTGCGTGCGGTCCACCGGCATCTTTGCCGGTAGCACTAAATGGCGGGCAGGATGCCCACGACCCGCCGACAGGGATGTCGGCGCTCCGGGAGAAGCTGATGACTGAACTCGAAAGAATTCTTGATCAACTCAAGCGAGCCTACGAAGGCGGCGCCTGGCATGGGCCATCGGTGAAAGAGGTACTGAACGGTGTCACGGCACAGCAAGCGCACGCGCGGCCGCTCGCCGACGGACACACAATTTATGAACTCGTTCGTCACATCGCGGTTTGGGAAGACGTAGGCCGGCGAAGATTGTCTGGCGATCCCGCTGAAGTCCCGATCTCTTCACCTGAAGATTGGCCGCCGGCAGACGACATGAGTGAAGCCGCATGGGAACAAGCGAAGGAGGCCCTCGATCGCGGTCATCAGGCGTTGGTGGAAGCTATCAAAGCCGTGCCTGAATCGCGTCTGGATGAACCGATTATGGAAGGCAAGTCGAGCGTGTACGTGACGCTGCATGGCGTGATTCAGCATGACTTGTATCACGCGGGACAGATTGCGATCCTGAAGAAGGGGATGTAACGCAAATTGGCAATTTGCGCTATTCACACGGGCACGCGGCCAAACTCCCTGAGCAATGGTTTCAAGTTCTCGATCACCATTTGATGTGCGGCGCCATTCGTCGCGACGATGCCGTTGCGGTTGTCCACGCGCACGCCGTTGTAACGCAGCGCCTCGCCAAACAAATCAGTCAGGCGGCCGCCGGCTTCGACCAGGATCACTTCGGGCGCGCAGGTGTCCCACTGTTTCGTGCTGGGCGAGAGATGCAGGTAGAGATCGGCCTGCTGCTCGGTAATCAATCCAATCTTGACGCCAACTGAGCCGCGCCGCAATTCATCTTTGAATCCAAAGCGCGCGCGCACTCGCTCCATTCGCGGACTGGGATGCGAGCGGCTCGAGGCCAAAATCATGTTGCGCGGATCGGTTTCGTTCGAAACTTGCATGCGCGCTGGCGGGCTTTCTTTTGCTTCAATCCATGAACCAGCATTGCGCGCGGCGCGATACAGAACGTCGCGAGTCGGTTGATAGACCACGCCCAAGACCGCTTCGCCGTCGATTGCCAATCCAATCTGGACCGCGAAGTCGCCATCGCGTTGGATGAAGTTCTTGGTGCCGTCCATTGGATCGATTAGCCACACGCGTTCCTTGGTCAGGCGGCGTTCGGTGTCCTTTGATTCTTCCGCCAGAATGCCGTCGTCAGGAAATTCCGTCAGCAAGCGATGCACGATCAGGTCGTTGGCTTCGCGATCGGCGGCGGTGACCTCTTCCATTTCCTGCAGCGCGTTGATTTTCTTCTCAACCAAGAATGGGCTGTGGTAATGCGCCAGCAGAACCGCGCCGGCATCTCGGGCCAGTTCGGTGGCCACCTTAATTTCGCGGTCCAGCTTCACGAGTTCTCCTCAGCTTCCAGTTCACGGGCCGTCTGCCGCACGGTCTCTAAAGTGATGTCGATGTCCGCGCGCGTTGTGCGAAAGTTTATGATGCAAGCGCGCAAAGCGAATGTGTCGCACAGCATCGCGTTCGAAAGATAAGCCCGTCCACCACGCTGCATTCGGTGCATGATCCGTTCGTTCAGCCGATTGAGCTCCGCATGGAGGTTCTCTCGTTCCTCATGGTTGTTTGCGCTCTTCATCTGATCACTTAATGACGCCGGCACGTAACGGAAGCAGCAAATGCTCAACTGCACCGGCGCGAGTAATTCAAACTCCGGATCGGCCTCGATCTGTTGGGCCATGTATTTGGCCATCTCCATGTCTTCCGCGATCGCTTCGGCGATGCGGCGCGCGCCGTAGAACTTCAGCGTCAGCCAGATCTTCAGGGCGCGAAAGCGTCGCGACAATTCAATCCCGTAATCCCAAAACGCAAAGCTCTCGAGCTCCGCGGTTTCGTGCACTTTCACGTATTCACCTTCAGCGACAAACGGTTTGCGCGCCGCCGCCGCATCGCGCAACAACAGACAACCGCAATCTACAGGCGTGTAAAGCCATTTGTGCGGATCGAGCGAAACCGAATCAGCAAGTTCCAATCCCGCGAACCTCGGCTTGCACTCTTTGACCATCGCCGCCGGTGCGCCGTACGCGCCATCGATGTGAAACCAGAGACCATGCCGACGCGCAACGTCACCAATCTCGGCAAGGGGATCGACTGCGCCGCTCGCTGCTGTGCCTGCGCTCGCGACTACACAAAAAGGTTTCAGATTGTTTCGCTGATCAGTTTTGATCGCTTCATCGAGAGCAATCGCATTGAAACAGAATCGATCGTCGCTGGGAATAATGCGCACGCTTTTCTGACCCAGGCCAAGCACGTCCGCAGCTTTTGGGATCGACATGTGCACCTGATCTGAAACATAGATCATCATGCGTTCAGCGCCATTCGCGATTCCTTCCTGCGCGACGGCGTGCTCGGCTTTGGCGCGATGCGCGATCAGCAGCGCCGTTAGATTCGCCATCGAACCGCCACTGGTCAGTAGTCCCACCGCGTTGTCGTCATAACCGATCAGCGAACCCAGCCAGCGCACTACCGTTCTTTCCACCTGTGCCGGGGCCGGGGCCGATCGCCACGAGGTGACGCTGGGATTAAGCGTCGAGGCCAACAGATCAGCGAAACCTCCGGCCGGCGTCGAAGGCGAGGCGACATAGCCAAAGAAACGTGGATGACCGTTGTGGCGGCTGCCGTCGATGATCGCACGACAGTCATCGATCAGAGATTCAAGTGGTTCGGCTTCAACCGGCAGAGACGTATCGAATCGCTGGGCGATTGTTTCGCCGGTAATTTGGGGAAAGACTGGTCGATCCGTAACGGTGCGGAAATATTCGTCCGAGAGAAAGACGAGTTTCTCCGCCAACTCCCGACGCTCCTCATCTGTAATATCGAGCGACGAGGCGCGCGTTACGGGTCTTTGATTGCGTGAATCAGACAAGATGCATTCCGGACTTTTCTTTATTGGCTCATCAAAACCTATCACATCAAATCGCCTGATCGAAGCCCGGCTTGCAGCGTGCGAATCCGCCCGCGTATAGTCAACGCGCTAACACGAATCACACCTGCCCGGGAGAATTCAACGATGCCGTTGGATGGCTGCGCGACAGCCCAAGGTATTGCACGTTATCGCGAACGTTTTAGGGAAGCAGCGGCGCATCACTTTCGTGAAGCGCAGAATCTTTGGCTGTCTTCTATTGGTATTGGCACTTATCTTGGCGGTCCTGACGAAGACACTGATCATCGCTACGCAGAAGCAGTGGTGCGGGCCGTAGAGTTGGGCGCAAACGTGATCGACACGGCGGCGAACTATCGTTTTCAACGCAGCGAACTTTCCATCGGCGCAGCGCTAGACCAATTGGCAGATCGCGGGTTCGCGCGCGAGGAGATGGTGATTTGCACGAAAGGCGGCTACCTCCCATTCGCAGGATCACCGCCACCCGATGTGCGCCAGTACGTCGAAGAGACTTTCATCACGACCGGCATCGCGACATGGGGTGAGATCGCCGGTGGCGCGCATTGTATGGCGCCACGGTACCTGGAAAATCAGCTCGATCAATCACGCGAAAACCTGAACGTCGAGTGCATCGATGTTTACTACGTTCACAACCCTGAATCGCAACTCTCGGCCGTTTCGCACGATGAATTTTGGAAGCGCATTCGGGCCGCCTTTGAGTACCTTGAGCAGTCGGTCGCGACCGGAAAGATCAAGAATTATGGCGTGGCGACGTGGAATGGCTTTCGCTCCGAGCCGGATTCGCACGATTACCATTCGCTCGAAACGATGGTCGAAATTGCGCGTGAGGTCGCAGGTGACGCGCATCACTTCCGTTTCATTCAATTGCCGGTAAACTTGGCGATGCCGGAAGCTCTGTTCTTCCAAAATCAAAAACTGGGCGACGAATATGTAAGCACAGTCGAGGCAGCACAGAGCTTTGGCCTGACCACAATGGCCAGTGGCTCGCTGATGCAGGGCCAGGTTGCCCGCGGCTTGCCGGAAGCGATTCGCGATGCACTCGGTTCGCTGGAAAGCGATGCCCAAAGCGGAATTCAGTTCGTACGCTCAGCGCCAGGAATTACGACGGCTCTCGTGGGTATGAGCCGCGTCGCGCATGTTGAAGAGAATCTGGAACTCGTGAACATCGAGCCGGTGTCCGCGGACGAGTTGCTGAGCGTCTTTGACCAGGAAGAGTGAAGGCAGCTTTGAGTTTTCAGTTTTGAGTTTTCAGTTGCTCTTGCGATTCATGGTCTGGTGCTGGTCGCCAAGTGCGGCCTGGCTTAACGAAACTTAAAACTCAAAACTGAAAACTAAGAACTATGAAAATCCTAATTGCAGATAAGTTTGAACAGTCAGGGCGCGATGGATTGAATGCGCTCGGCTGTGAAATTTCGTTTCAACCAGATCTCAAGGACGACGCGCTCGTCGAAGCGATCGCGAAAGCGCAACCCGACGTACTCGTTGTGCGCGGCACGAAAGTGACTGAACCGATGTTGGCCGCCGGCCCGTTGAAGTTGGTCGTGCGCGCGGGCGCGGGCTACAACACGATCGATGTCGCGGCGGCGTCGCGGCGCGGAATCTACGTCGCGAATTGTCCGGGGAAGAATTCAATCGCCGTTGCGGAACTCGCGTTCGCCTTGATTCTCGCGCTCGATCGCCGCGTGGCGGATAACGTGATCGCGCTGCGGGCCGGCGAATGGAACAAGAAAGAGTTTTCAAAAGCGCGCGGTTTGTTTGGCCGCACACTCGGGCTGGTAGGTCTCGGCAAGATTGGGCAGGAGATGATCCCGCGCGCAAAAGCTTTCGGCTTGCCGATAGTCGCGTGGAGTCGCAGTCTGACTCCTGAGAAGGCGGAGCGTCTGGGAGTTGAACGCGCAGACTCGCCGCTAGACGTTGCTCGGGCCGCCGACATCGTGAGCGTGCACGTCGCTTTGAAGCCGGACACGAAACAGATGATCAATTCCGAGTTTTTCGCGGCGATGAAAGACGGCGCGTACTTCATCAACACTTCGCGCGGCGATGTAGTCGATCAGAATGCTCTGATCGAAGCAATTCACTCAAAGGGAATTCGCGCCGGACTCGATGTGTTTGCAATCGAGCCCACGTCCGCCGTGGCTGAGTTCGCTGATCCGATTGCCAACGAAACGCGCGTGTACGGGACGCATCATATCGGCGCTTCGACAGATCAGGCGCAGGAAGCCATCGCGGCTGAGACGGTGCGCATCATCAAAATATTTAAGGAAACCGGACAGGTGCCGAACGTGGTGAATCTCGCGGCGCACACGCCGGCGACGCATCGTCTCGTGGTACGACATCTCGATCGGCCGGGCGTTCTGGCGCAGGTGCTCGACGCCATCAAAGCTGAGAGCATCAACGTGCAGGAGATGGAGAACATCGTCTTTGACGGAGCCGAAGCCGCCGTGGCCCGGATCAATCTCGACAAAGCGCCATCGACTTCGACGTTAACGGGTCTGCGCAACGGAGGCGGCAATATCATCGAGTTGGATTTGTTGACGCTTCAATGAACACGACGCTCATCACCGGCGCGTCTTCCGGAATTGGCGAAGCGTTCGCCCGCAAGCTCGCTGCGCGCGGGCATAATCTTTTGCTCGTGGCGCGCACTGAAGACAAGCTGATCGCGTTGTGCAACGAACTTGGGCGCAGCGCGAACATTCGAGCGCAGTTTGTCGCGATGGATCTCGCCCGGCCATATTCGCCGCAGCGTCTTTTTGACGAGACGGTGAAACGCGATCTGCAGATCGATTTCCTGATCAATAACGCGGGTTTTGGATCGATGGGCGATTTCGCGACTCTTGATCCGGAGCGCGAGTTGAACATGATCGATTTGAACGTGCGGGCGCTGGTGGATCTGACGCATCGATTTATTCATCCGATGCGCGAGCGCAAGAGCGGAACGATCATCAACGTGGCCTCGACAGCGGGATTTCAACCGGTGCCGTTCATGGCGACGTATGCGGCGACGAAAGCGTTCGTGCTTTCGTTTTCCGAAGCGCTGTGGGAAGAGAATCGCCCGCATGGCGTCCACGTCATGGCGCTCTGCCCGGGCGTGACTGAGACGGGATTCTTTGAAGCTTCGCGCATGCAGAAACCGCCGGCACGAACTTCACAAACGCCGGATCAAGTAGTGGACACAGCTTTGCGAGCGTTGAAGCGCCGCAAGAGTTCCGTGATTTCTGGTTGGTCAAATTTAACAGCGGTCGAGATGGAGAGAATCGTGCCGCGAAAGCTCATATTGCGAGCAGTCGGTGCGGTGATGCGACCGTACATTGGGAGAGAATCAAAAGGAAAGGAGAGGGGGTAGGGAGTTGGGTTTAGGGCGTAGAAAAGCAGCACTGATACGAACCTGGTTCATAATTGAGCTTTTTGCTTTCAATACTAGCCGTCGATCGAGAACAGTGTCCGGCTTCACTTGTGTCACTACAACCAACACCCTAACACCTACACCCAAACGACATGACTGAGAGAATCTACAACTTTAGTGCGGGGCCGGCGGTAATTCCGGTTCCGGTTTTGGAACAGGCGCGCGACGAGATGTTAGCGCTGCCGGGCGTAGGTATGTCGGTGATGGAGATTAGCCATCGCTCGAAAACTTTCGATGAAATAATTCAGGGCGCGGAAGCGGGTTTGCGCGAACTGCTCGGCATCCCCAAAGACTACGCCGTGCTGTTTTTGCAGGGCGGCGCGAGTCTGCAATTTGCGATGGTGCCGATGAATTTTCTGTCGCTCGATTCGTCTGCCGATTACATTGTCACGGGGAGTTGGGGCAAGAAAGCAATCAAGGAAGCGGCGAAATTTGGCACCGCTGACGCGGCCGCCAACATGGCCGATGGCGGATTCACGCGCGTGCCGAATCAGGATGAGCTGCGATTGAACTCGAGCGCGGCTTACGTGCACATGACTTCGAATGAAACGATCGAAGGCGTGGAGTTCAAGACTGAGCCCGAAGTCGGTGACGTGCCGTTGGTTTCCGACATGTCTTCGAATATTTTGTCGAAGCCGATTCCGATCGAGAAGTACGGATTGATTTACGCCGGAGCGCAAAAGAACATGGGACCCAGCGGCGTGACACTCGTGATCATTCGCGAAGATCTGCTGCCGCGCGTGCGCGAAGGTTTGTCAACGATGCTCGACTACAACACGCACGTCAAAAACAAATCGCTCTACAACACGCCGAACACTTGGGGCATTTACATCCTGAATCTCGTTTGCAAATGGCTGAAAGACAAAGGCGGCCTGGGCGGCATGCAAGCCGAGAACGAGGCTAAGGCGAAGCTTATCTACGATGCGATCGACGCGACTGATTTCTATCGCGGTCACGCCGATCCGGATTGCCGTTCGATGATGAACGTCACTTTCCGTCTGCCATCAGAAGATCTGGAAAAGAAGTTCGCGAGTGAAGCGACGGCGCAAGGGCTCGACGGGTTGAAAGGGCATCGCAGTGTCGGCGGCATCCGCGCGTCGATCTACAACGCGTTTCCGAAAGAAGGATGTGAGGCGCTGGTTCAGTTCATGCAGGAGTTCGAGAGGAAGAATAGTTAGCTTCCGTGGCCTACAAATTTGAATGGACCGCAGAGAAGGCGAGGTCAAACCTCGTCAAACATGGCGTTAGCTTCGATGAAGCGACCACAGTTTTCGATGACCCTCTGGCCCGCATCTTCGAGGATGAAGAGCACTCGGGTATCGAGTTGAGAGAATTGATAATAGGGCATTCGATAAACCAACGGTTGCTCGTGGTTTGTTTTACGGAACGGCAAGGTGAGAGAATTCGCATCATCAGCGCTCGTTTGCGTACGCTGAAGGAAAACAAAGCTTATGAAGAAAACATCGAGTAAGACACGCCGATCCAACGATATGCAGCCAGAATACGATTTCGATTACTCGAAGGCCAAACCCAACAGATTTGCCCGCCGCATCTCAAAAGATCGAACCGTCGTGCTTCTTGACCCTGAAGTGTCGAAGGTTTTTGCGGATTCTGAGTCGGTGAATGCGGCCCTACGTGCGTTAATAACCGCTCTGCCTAAGAACACGAAGCGCGACGCCCGCAAGTGAGATTGCCACTGGCCACGAGTCGGTAAGCGACTCTCAATCGCCTTAGTGAAAGGAAACGGATGAAACTGGCTGCATTAACGGTTCTTTTTGTCTTTCTCTGTGTCCTCTGCGGTTCGGATAATTCCGCGCAGAACAAGACTCCTTTGTCTCAAACCACCAATCCGCTTCCGGCGGAAAAACATCTCCAGAACATTCGCCAGCTCACCTTTGGTGGAGAGAACGCGGAAGCCTACTTTTCATCCGACGGCAAGAAGCTGATCTTTCAATCGACGCGCGAAGGTCACGATTGCGATCAGATTTACACGATGAACATCGACGGGTCGGACGTGAAGCTGGTTTCGACCGGCGACGGCCGCACGACCTGCGCGTATTTTTTCCCGGGTAACAAAAAGATTCTTTATTCGTCCACGCATCTCGGCGGCAAGCCCTGCCCGCCGAAGCCCGATTTCTCGCAAGGTTACGTGTGGGCGGTCTATGACAGCTACGAAATCTTCAGCGCGAATCCCGACGGGTCGAATCTGAAACGATTGACCACGTCGCCGGGCTACGACGCTGAGACCACGATCAACCGCCAGGGCAAGCTGGTCTTCACTTCCAAACGCGATGGCGATTTGGACATCTACACGATGGATCGGAATGGCAAGAACGTGAAGCGCTTGACAAATGAATTGGGCTACGACGGCGGGCCGTTTTGGTCTTATGACGGGAAGCAGATCGTCTATCGCGCATATCATCCGCAGACTGAAAAAGAAAAGTCGGATTACGTCGCGCTGCTGAAACAAAACTTGATTCGCCCGACGGTGCTCGACATTTGGGTGATGAACGCGGACGGTTCGAACAAGCGGCAGGTGACGCATCTGAACAAGGCGAGCTTCGCGCCGTACTTTTTTCCTGACGGCAAGCGCATCATCTTCGCTTCGAACGTCGCCGATCCGAAGGGACGCGATTTCGACCTTTACATGATCAAGGTGGACGGCACCGGCATGGAGCGCATCACCTTCAATCCGACCTTTGATGGTTTTCCGATGTTCTCGCCTGATGGAAAGAAGCTGGTCTTCGCTTCAAATCGCAACGATGCGAAGCCGGGCGACACGAATATTTTTATTGCTGATTGGGTTGAGTAATTTGGATGCGAAGCCGCAGAACCTAATCGAATCGAGGTGTCTATGATTCGCAAATTTCTAAGAGTTACACTGTTTCTCTCGCTGGCGCTCTCGGCCGCCGTATTCGCGCAGCAACCTTCTGGCCCCAGCGTCGATCGTCTCCAAAAGATCATCGGCTATCTCGCGTCCGATCCGCTCGAAGGCCGGCGCACCGGAACGAAGGGCGCAAACGACGCCGCGCAATACATCGCCGGCGAGTTCAAGCGGTTCGGCTTGCGTCCGGTTCTCCCGGAGATTCGCACGCGGAATGCTGCGGGCTCGGTCGAGGCGCGCTACCTACAACCATTTCCTTTCGTCTCAAAAGTCGAACTTGGGAAGAACAATCTGCTCTTCGTGAATCCGGGGAAGGCGGATGACATGGCGCAGTTCGCGGTCGGCGAAGACTGGATGCCGCTCGGATTTTCGACTAACGGTTCGATCAAGAATGCCGAAATGGTTTTTGCCGGTTACGGAATTTCGTCGGCGGAATTGAAGTACAACGATTACGCCGTCTCGAATGCAAAGGATCGCGTCGCGATCGCTTTTGCCGGCACACCGGACGGCGACAATCCGCACGGACAATTCACGCAGGCGGGCCAGATTAGATTCAAAGCCGCTGCCGCGCGGGCTGCCGGCGCCAAGGCGCTCCTGATTATCGCCAGCGAGGAAATTCTGCAACACGATCGCATGTCGCGACTGGCTTACGACAACGCGGGCGAAGCCGGAATTCCAGTCATCGTGATTTCGCAGAAACTTGCGAAGAAGCTTCTTAATGCAGAACTTGATGCGGCGGAGAAAGCCGCAGACGCGCGCACCTCGAGTGGAAATCCATTGCGGATGCCGCTGATGGGCGCGAAGCTGAACGTGGAAGTAAACGTCAATCGCATTGAATCACCTTCCTACAACGTCATCGGCATGCTGCTCGGCAGCGATCCGAAATTGAAAGACGAAACCATCGTGATCGGCGCGCACTATGACCATCTTGGCCGCGGTGGTGAAGGCAGCCTCGCACCGCGCGAAGGCGATATTCATCATGGTGCCGACGATAACGCCTCGGGAACGGCTGGTTTGCTGGAACTCGCGCGGATTCTCTCGACCTCAAATCCAAAACCGCGCCGGACGATTGTCTTTATCGCTTTCAGTGGCGAAGAAGAAGGTCTGCTCGGATCGGATTATTACGTGAATCATCCCGTCGTGCCGCTGGCAAACACCGTCGCGATGATCAATATGGACATGATTGGGCGATTAGCGGAGAAGAAACTAATCATTGGCGGCATCGGCACGTCACAGGAATGGCGCTCGATGGTAGATTCTGAGAACTCAATGCAGAGCGTCGCAGTTTCGGTGAACGCGCCAGCCGTTGGCTCAGGAAATATTTCGTTGAATGTGCCGGTGATGCCGATCGTGGTTGGCGCGAACGGCCAGCCCGTCGTGACCATGGATCCGGGCAAGCCGTTTCTTCTTACTTTGAACGAAGACGGCTACGGCCCCAGCGACCATTCATCGTTCTACGCGAAGCAAGTTCCCGTGCTCTTCTTCTGGACTGGAACGCACAACGACTATCACAAGCCCACGGACACCGCGGACAAGATCAACTATGAAGGCGAGGCGCGCATCGTCTCGTTCGTCGCCAACATCGTTCGCGACGTTGACAAGAGTGACAAGCGTCCGACGTACACGGTCGCGAAGAGTGAATCGCAGGGACGCTCGACCGGCTTCCGAGTCTATCTCGGCACGATTCCGAATTACGCCGATTCGAATGATGGTTTGAAGCTCGACGGCGTGCGCGACGATTCACCGGCGGCGAAAGCTGGACTGAAAGCCGGCGACAAGATCGTTAAGTTGGCCGGGCACGATGTGAAGAACGTTTACGACTACACCTACGCGCTGGGCGAGATGAAAGCCGGCCAGGAATATGAAGTCGAGTTAATGCGCGATGGACAGCGAATGACTTTGAAGATCACTCCGGAATCGAGGAAATAATTTGGAGTGCGCTGACTTGTCAGCGCTTTGCAAAGCGGCGACGAGTCGCCGCACTCCAAAAACAAAAAAAGGCAAAGGTTGAATTGGACGCGTGGGCGCCGATTCACCTTTGCCTTCTCAGTTTCTGCAAGTAACCCACCCGCTCCCGCAGGGTGTCACTGACTTACCAACGGGGTTCGCGGTCGTTGCGGCTGCCGCCACGGCCACCGCGGTCTTTGTCGCGACCGCCACGGCCACCGCCGCCGCCGTAACCTCCGCCACCACCATAGCCACCGCCGCCGCGGTTACCACCGCCGCCGTAGCCGCCGCCGCCAGGTCCGCGATCAGTTCTCGGTCGAGCTTCATTCACGGTCAAATTTCGTCCCGCGAATTCCTTTCCATTGAACTGCTCAATCGCCGCTGCAGCTTCTTCGGGAGTTGCCATTTCGACAAAGCCAAAGCCGCGCGAGCGGCCCGTCATGCGATCTTCAACGACTGACGCCGATTCGACCGTGCCTGCTTGCGCAAAGTGTTCTTTCAGATCCTCGCTGGTTGTCTGGAACGATAGGTTCCCAACATAAAGTTTCGTAGCCATGTATTTCTAATCCTCTGGTGCTAAGGGAAGCTCGGACGGGTCTTTCAATCGCTGGTGAAGTCTCTAACCTTCGCGGTGGAACGCGACACCCGATGCTCTGGCTTTAACGAGAGCGGCTCTCCTGGTTGACAACTAACCTCACTCTCTCTTCAGCCGAACGTCGTCGCCTTCAAGCACGGACCGGCGCCACTTCCGTCGTGGCGCGAGAGCAGGAATTAACGCGGGCAAGTATGACAGGCAAAAGCGCCGAAAGGCAAGGCCTTGAGGGAGTTGCAGCGTATGATTCAGAACCGTCGGCGCCTTCGCTCAGGTCTCTGAAAAGCCGCCGCAAACAGGCTGTTAGCGTTCAGGATTGTGAGTTTTTCCCCGCCGTAACGTGCGACTCCGATGAGCACTGCATCGACCTGCTCAGGCTGATTGGCTTCCACAGGCTCAATGTCTGCCTCAGAGATGGTGACCGTTTCCCGCAATGAATCGGCGGCCAATGCGAGTTGTTCATCACCCCGAAGGGCAATCACCAAGGGTAACTCGTTCGGCCAAGTTGCGGGTTCATCCCCGATCAGCGCGACCGGATCCAGTGTCGTCAGCATTCTGCCGCGAACACAAACAATTCCGAGCACGCTCGGCGGACTATGCGGCAGGCGCGCCGGACGTTTTCCTTCCGCAGTTCCTTCAACCTGGTCTTCGAACACCGCGAAGATGCGATTACCAGCAGAAAATGCGAACAGATCCCGCAGTTGCGGTTCGGCCTCAGCAGTTTTGTCGAAGGGTTTTTCGGTTGAGGGGATGCTCATGTCCACGCGCACTGGAGCGACGTTGGCTGCATGAAAACATGCGACTGTAAGGCTGTCAATCGAAATCCGACTAATCCTCAATGGGAGCGCGGGCGTCCTCGCCGGCAGTCGTTCAGTTTACTGTTCCACTCGACCGTGGTGTGGTTCAGACCGACGAATCCCCTGTGATACATTCAAGCGAAAATGAAGCAGCGTCACGGGAAAGGACATAGTGATGGACGATTTTGATCGCTATCGCGCCGAGATGAACGAGAAGCTGCTCGGCAGCGGCCACCTCGGTATCAAGAGATTCTTTGCGCTCGACACGCAGGCCTACGAAGATGGCGCGCTCGACAAGAAGACGAAGGAGCTGATGGGCTTGACGGGTTCGATCGTCTTGCGCTGCGACGATTGCATTACCTATCACATCAAACAGTGTGCGGAGGCCGGCGTGACGCGCGAGCAGTTCATGGATGCCTTCAATGTGGCGCTAGTCGTCGGCGGTTCGATTACGATTCCGCATCTAAGACGAGCGGTTGATCGACTGGATCAGGTTTTGGCGAAGTGAGGAGATTCCCTAAATGAGCCATCAAAGATGGCGACAGCTAATAGCCCCGGGCGTAAGCCCGGGGATCGAGTCAAAAAGACAATTGAAGCCCGCGACGCGGGCGACAGAGAAACGTGCCGCCCCTACGGGGCTAAAAAGATTTTTTTTCGGATGTAATCCCGGGCTCACGCCCGGGGCTATTAATCTGCCGCCCGCAAATGCGGGCTGGGCACGCTTTGCCCTCTGCCTTTTGCTCTTGGGCATCCTTCCTCTGTGTCCTCTGTGGTTGACATCGCCATCGTTATCGAAAGGTCTCGAAATGCCAGTACAGGAACGTGGAAAGATTCGAGCGCCCGAGCTTAGCGGCGGGCGCGGTTGGTTGAATACGGATAAGCCGCTGTCGCTGGCGGCGCTCAAAGGCAAAGTTGTGCTGCTGGATTTTTGGACTTACGGCTGCATCAACTGTATGCACATCATTCCCGATCTGAAGAAGCTCGAGAAGAAGTATCCCAACGAGCTGGTCGTCATCGGCGTCCACTCTGCGAAGTTCGAAAACGAAAAGGACACCGAGAACATTCGCCGCATAATCCTGCGCTACGAGATCGAACATCCGATCGTCAATGATGCCGACTTCAAGATTTGGAATGCTTACGCCGTCAATGCCTGGCCCACGCGTTACCTAATCGATCCGGCCGGTTACGTGATTGGCAAGCTTTCTGGTGAGGGTGGCTACGAAGCGCTCGACAAAGCCATCGCTGATTCGATTGCCGAGTTTCGCAAACGTGGTGAATTGAATGAGGCGCCGCTCAATCTGGTTTTGGAAAAGGCGAAGATTGGCGATCTGCCGCTCGCGTTTCCCGGAAAGATTCTCGCCGATGAAAAAACCGATCGGCTGTTCATCGCCGACTCGGATCACAATCGCATCGTCATCGCGAAGACGGACGGCACTCTGATCGAAACGATCGGCACGGGCGCGCACGGGCAGGACGACGGCGCATTCGATCACGCGACCTTCTTTCGGCCTCAGGGGATGGCGCTCGACGGTGACACTCTTTACGTCGCGGATACTGAGAATCACTTGATTCGCGCAGTCGATCTGAAGACCAGGACCGTGACCACGATAGCGGGCACCGGGCAGCAGTCGCGCGAATACGGCGAAAAAGGGATGGCTCGAACCATTGCTTTGAATTCCCCATGGGATTTGCAGTTGGTCGGCCGTTCGCTCTACATCGCGATGGCTGGACCGCATCAGATTTGGAAACTTGATCTTACCTTGCGCGAGATTTCGACTTTCGCCGGCACCGGTCGCGAAGCTCGACTTGATGGGCCAGTCGATGAAGCCGCGTTCGCGCAACCTTCAGCGCTGGCGAGCGATGGAAAAACTTTGTACGTGTCGGACGCCGAAGCCAACATCATTCGCGCGATCAATCTCGACGCTAATCCGAAAGTGAAGACGCTGGTCGGCGGCGACCTGTTTGATTTTGGCGACAAGGATGGCTTCGACAACGACGTTCGTTTGCAGCATCCGCTCGGGCTCGCGCGTTGGAACGGCAAGCTGCTGATTGCGGATACCTACAATCACAAAATCAAACTACTCGATCCGGGGAAACAGTTGGTCAACGGATTTCTGGGTGCCGGCAAACCCGGCCAGGCCGATGGCGAGAAGCCTTCGTTCTACGAACCGGGCGGGCTGGCTGTGGCGGGCGACAGGCTCTACGTCGCCGATACGAACAATCACGCGATTCGCGTCGTCGATCTAAAGACGAAAGAAACCAGGACACTTCCAATCAAGGGACTGCAACCGCCGGCGACGAGTCAAGCAGCGAACACGGACGTTTCGCCAAACTCAGAAGAAATTAAGTTGGCGCTACAGAAGATTCGCACCGGTGACGCTTCGATCGTCATCAACGTCGATCTGCCTACCGGCTATCATCTGAATCCGACGGCGCCGCAACGCTACACGGTCGCGATCGAAGCAGGCGGCGAGGCGCAGAAAAGCGCTCCCGTCACTGTAAACAAAAGTGGAAAGGGAATGACTTTACCGATTCGCGTGCCCGTTAACGTTGGCTCTGGAGCGGCAACCGCGCGCGCGTCATTCACCTTCGTCTATTGCCGCGAAGACAACACCGGGGTTTGTCGCATCAAGACACTGCAATGGATAGCTCCGCTTGAAGTGGTAAGCGACGCGAGCGCTTCGAGCGATATCAAGCTGACAGCTAAAGTTACCGGCGAGTGATCGTGTCCGATAGCGAGCGGATCAGGTGTCAGTACCGGGAGCGATAGCGACAGGAACAAGTGACTCCTCAAGTAAATTGACTGGCCACCTGGCAGCGTTCCTCCTGATCCGCTCGCTATCGCTCGCGGTACTGACACGCCCCCACTTGCTCCGCTGCTCACTCGCGGGTAACATCGGAACTTCCCTCTTAATCAACATCAAATAGAAGGAGTCACATCGTGGCTGACAAACCATTCCTGACTGACATCAAAACTCTGCGCGAACGCGCGCGCAAACATATTGAAAACGGCGCGGTGACCGAAGGCTACAGCGCTGATCGCGAGACCGTGATCAAGGTTCTGAACGAAGCGCTGGCGACTGAAATCGTTTGTGTGTTGCGCTATCGACGTCATTACTTTATGGCGTCGGGAATTAATGCCGACAGTGTCGCCGCCGAATTTTTGCAGCACTCAAACGACGAGCAGGGCCATGCTGATCAAATCGCGCAGCGTATTGTGCAACTTGGCGGCGAGCCGAATTTGAATCCTGAAGGTTTGCTGACGCGCAGCCATGCCGAATATGTCGAAGGCGATTCTTTGATCGACATGATCAAGGAAGATCTGGTTGCGGAGCGCATCGCCATCGATAGCTATCGCGAAATCATTCAATTTCTCGGCAACGACGATCCGACATCACGTCGCTTGATGGAGACGATCCTGGCCGTCGAAGAAGAGCACGCTGACGATCTAGTGAGCCTGCTGGGAGAACTCGGAAAGTAATTTGGAGTGCGGCGGCAAAGCGCAGCGGCGACGCTGCTTTCGATTACCGCCGCATCTCTTGATCGAAACCAATCCAAAGCGCCGTCAAAGCCGGCGCACTCCAAATTGCCTGACAATTCGCCAAACTATTCCGGTCGCCCAACCATCTGCCGAAACTGCGGCGCCCTGATTGGCGCCGGCGAAAACGAATGTCACGTCTGTGGCGCGCCGATCTCGCAAGCTGCCGCACGGCCGCTGCCGCTGCACGAACGTTACAACCTCAGCTACGCACGGGCGGTCTTATCGCGTCCCTACATCTTCACAATAGTTTTTCTGATCGCGAACTTCTTTGTCTTTCTGTTGATGTGGGGATTGAGCGGCACGTCAACGGCTGTGCTGTGGGCCGGTTTTCCGGAAGGAGTCCTGCTCGCTTTTGGCGCGAAAACGAACTACCTGATCGGCTACGATCACGAGTACTGGCGGCTGGTCACGCCTGTGTTCATTCATGTGAACTTGCCGCACGTGCTCATCAACATGTACAGCCTTTGGGTGATTGGCCCATGGGTTGAGAAGCTTTACGGCTCGGCCAAGTTCGTCGTCTTTTGGGTGGTGACCGGCATCGCCGGCGTCGTCGCAAGCTATCTGACCGTGATTCCGGGATCGCATCCCGGTATCATCTCGAGTTTCCTGATCAAGAGTCACGACGATCCGTCGGCCGGCGCGTCCGGTGCTTTGTTCGGATTAGTCGGCGTGCTGTTTGTGTTTGGCGTCAAGTATCGCCGCGAATTGCCTGAAGGGTTTAAGCGTGCATTCGGAACGGGGATGCTGCCGATCATTCTGCTGAATCTCGGGATTGGATTTGTGGGCCGCGGCATCATTGATAACGCCGCGCACATGGGCGGATTGCTTTCGGGAGCAGCGCTGGCCGCGGTCGTGAGCTACAAGCGCCCGGGACAATCAGCGAGCATGACGATTGCGTGGCGCGTGTTGCAGATCCTGTCGCTCTTGATAGTCGCGATTAGCTTCTTCATGGTCGCGAGAAATTTTGATATTACCTTTTGAGGAAGATTAATCCGGAGATACGCCGATTTCACAGATCGAATCAGAAGAGATGTGATCTGTGGCCTTCCGCGCTTTTTCCAATCTGTGTAATCTGCGCAATCTGCGGATAGTTCTTTAAGGAGACTTATGGAAATTAAAAAAGTTGGTGTGTTGGGCTGCGGCCTGATGGGTTCAGGCATTGCGCAAACGGCCGCGATGGCGGGATTCGAAACCACCGTGCGCGAAGTTTCGGAAGATCTGCTGCAAAAAGGATTCGCTTCGATCGAAAAGTCGCTTGAGCGTTTCGCCGACAAAGGAACAATCGCGTCTGATCAGCAAAAGGAGATTCGCGATCGTTTGTTCGGTACGACCTCGCTGGACGATTTGGCTGACTGCGACATTATCATCGAAGCCATCATTGAAAATCTCGACGAGAAACATAAGACGTATCGCCAGCTTGACGCTCTCTGCAAGCCCGAAACAATTTTCGCGTCGAATACTTCTTCGCTGTCGATCACGCAGATGATGTCAGTAACTTCGGCGGAGCGGCAACAGCGCTTCATTGGCATGCACTTCTTTAATCCGGTTCCGCTCATGAAGCTGGTCGAAGTCGTGCGCACGATCCTCACGGACGCGGCAGTTTATGAAGACGCGATCGCCTTCGGCAAAAAGTTGGGCAAAGTTCCCGTGCGCGCCGGCGATAAAACCGGATTCATCGTTAATCGTTTGCTGGTGCCGTACATGCTCGATTCGATTCGCGCGTTGGAAGAAGGCGTCGGCTCGATCGTTGATATCGATAACGCGATGAAACTCGGCTGCGGATATCCGATGGGCCCACTGACGCTCGGCGATTTCGTCGGGCTCGACACTACTTATTACATCGCCGAAATCATGTTCAATGAATTTCGCGAGAAACGTTTCGCGCCACCCACACTTCTCAAGCGCATGGTCATGGCTGGGCTCTATGGCCGCAAATCGGGCCGCGGATTTTACGATTACACGAAGGATCCAAAGAACCCGACGCCGATGAATTTGGTTTAAGGCGGGCCAACAGCGGAGCGCCTACCTCGGAGCGCCGAAATCCTTGTCGGCGAGTCGCGAGCATCCCTGCTCGCGTTTCTTTACCGGCAGGATGCCGGTGACCCGCACGCAGGATGCGTGCGCTCCAAGCGTGCGCTCCAATCCTTCCGCCTGTATCATTGTCTCGTCAATGCCTGGACCACTGCGAGACTCCTACAACCGTCCGATTCGCGACCTGCGCGTGTCGCTAACCGACCGCTGCAATTTTCGCTGCTTCTATTGCCTGCCGCACGGTGAACCGCCGATGGCTGAGAAAGAGCAAGTGCTTTCGTACGAAGAGATCGAATACGTCTGCGACATCTTCACCGAGTTGGGCATTGAAAAGATTCGTTTGACCGGCGGCGAACCGATGATGCGCCGCGACATCGAACAGATAATTTTCAAACTCGCGCAACTGAAAGATAAAGGCCTGAAGGATCTCGCGCTCACCACCAACGGCTACTTTCTGCCGCACCGCGCGCATAGCTTGAAAGAAGCCGGACTCGATCGCATCACGATCAGCCTCGACAGTTTGAAGCGCGACGTTTTCAAACAGATGACCGGCGTCGATGTTCTCGATCGAGTAATGGAAGGAATCGCGGCTGCGAAAGAAGCGGGCCTCGATCCGATCAAGATCAACGCCGTCATCGTGCGCGGTCACAACGAAGATGAGGTGGCTGATTTTGCCGCGTTCGCGCGCGAACACGACGTAAAGATGCGCTTTATCGAATTCATGCCGCTCGATTCAGGGCATGATTGGAACCGCGAGGATGTAGTTTCAGGCCGCGAGATTCGTCAACGCATTGAAGAGAGATTTCCGCTTGAACCGCTCGATGTCGCCCGCGGATCCGAAACGTCGTCTCGCTATCGCTTTGTCGATGGCGCGCCGGGCGAAATCGGGATCATTGCGCCGGTGACTGAACCTTTCTGCGGCGCCTGCTCGCGCATTCGTCTCACCTCGGACGGTCAAATTCGCACTTGCCTTTTCTCGACCCTCGAGCATTCTCTGCGCGACGTAATTCGCGACGGCGCTTCACGAGCGGAAACGATCGACTTCATTGAATCAGTGGTGATGAAGAAAGAACCGCGCCACTACATCAACGATCCCGGCTTCGTCACGCCTTCACGGTCGATGAGTTTTATCGGTGGGTAGTTTATAGCGCTTCGTTGATTTGCTTCACGGCGCGCGCGCTGGAATCCAGCGCTCCTTGTATCCAAGAGGAAAAAAACGAGAGGTGTTCGCCGGCGAAGTGTATTCGGCCTTCGGGCTGAGCGAACAGGACCAGATTGCCGAGGCCGGCGAAGGCCCACGCGCCGCGCGACCAGTCATCTTCCATCCAGATCTTCGACGTTCCTTTTTCGAAATTTCCGCGCAGGCCGGGAAACATCGGATCCAACTGAACTAGCGTGGAGTTGATGCGATCACTTTCTTTGAGCGCGGCGATCTTCTCAGCTTCCCCTGGACGCGCGTAAGTCATGATGATGCCGCGCGGGCCGGGCTGGCTCCACGTCGGTTGCCAAACTTCCACCGCGTCTTTGGTGAAAGCAAAACCGTTCAGGCCTTTCTCTTCCCAGGAGCGTTTCTTCGTTTGCAAATAAACGCGCGACACTGCGTCATACTTCAAGTCCCTGATCGCGGCAAGCTTCTTCTCTGCAAAGTTCGCGGGCATCACGACATTGCGCAGCAGCGAAAACGGCACCGCACACAGAATGCGATCAGCGGACAAGGTTTCCGGCTTTCCTTTGCGCGAGAAGGTTACGCGCGCAGACTTTTCGTCCTGATCGATCTTCACCGCGGGCGAATCGTAAAGAATCTTGTCCGCCAGTTTCGCCGCGAAAGCCTTCGGCAGCAGATCGTTTCCACCTTTGATTTTGACAAAGCGAGAAGGAGCACCGCCGAGCTCATCGCCAAAGTTCCTGCCCAGCGCTTCGGTGAAACCCGTCATCGGGACTTGCCGCATGCTTCCTTGTTCGAACCGCAACGCTGACAGGTTCGCCGGATACATTGGCTCCGTCGGCAGATTGAAGAGCTTGACGTACTTGAGCGTGAGATCGTGATTGTCGGGAATGCGCGCGGCGCCGGCTTCGGCATACAAACCATCAGAGAACGGCTCGCGCAGCGTGTGCACGCGGCCACCCGGGCGCGGACGCGCTTCGAGGATCGTCACGTCATGACCGAGCTGCGTAAGTTCGTATCCGGCCGACAAGCCAGCCATGCCCGCGCCGATGATAATGATCCTCTTCGGCGCCGCAGCGACGGTGATGAAGTCAAAGCGGCTGAGCGAAGCGCCCGCCAGGGCAATGGCACTACGCTTGATGAAGGTGCGGCGATTCATGTCTAGCGCAAGTTAATAACTTATGGTCGAGCCAATCAACTAACGCATCTCACCGCGTGGAAGTTCCCGCATTAACCCATCGGCAAGCCCATCTGCCGCAACTGCGACGCGTTGTCGCGCGCGCCCCAGCGACGATGAATCTTGCCGTCCTTCATCTGAAACCACTCCATCGCGACGACTTCAAACGACTTTCCGGTCACCGGGCCGCCGCGAAACGATCCTCGTGAGGTGCCGCGTTCCGTATAGCGCACCGCGACCGTGTCACCTTCCGCGATAATTTCTTCGACCGTAAGTTGGATGTCGAAGGCGGCTTTGATCTCGCGCCAAATGAGGACGACTTCATCGTAAGGACCCCAGCCAAGCACGCCGTAAATCAACGCGTCGTCGGTGAACAGCGGCCGCAAAGACTGCTCATCGCCACGATTGAATGAGTCAACATAAGCAAGTACCGTTTGTTTGTTAGTCTCTGCTGACACTTGCCGACTCCTGTCTATGGTTTGCGGCCGCGCGGTCGCGGAGTCGGCGACGGACTTGGTTCCGGACTTGCAGCCGGCGGTGGCGACGGCATTTCGGCGGGCTTAAAGCGCGGCAGCAGATCGTCACGCATCGCGAGCTGATAAACCGACCAGGCAACCGTCACCGCATCCTTTTTCACATCGTCTTCGAGGATGCGTTCGTAAGTATCAAAGTTCGTGTGCCACGTGTGCGAGTTGTACTCGATTGGATCCTGGCCCATGCCGATGCCGGGCAAACCGGCCTGGCTGAAAGAAGTGTTGTCTGAGCCGCCGAGGTTGCGACTGCGCGACGGGATCGCGCCGACCACGCCATCGTCTTTGAAGGGTTCGAGGATCTTGCGCATGATGCTGGCGGCTTCCGGCGGACCGAAGACGCTCGCGCCACGCACGCGGCCGGTGCCCGAATCAATATTGAAGTAGCCGCCGAACTTTTCGTAACCGGGCAAAGGTTTCTCGAATGATCCAAAGTGAGCTTTCACGTAAGCCTGCGAACCAAGCAATCCTTCTTCTTCGCCACTCCACAAGGCCACGCGAATCGTGCGACGCGGTCTGACGCCGAGCGTCTTCAGAATGCGCGCAGCTTCCATCATAATCGCGCAACCGATGGCGTTGTCCGTCGCTCCGGTTGACGCGTGCCATGAATCGAGGTGGCCGCCGAGCATGATGACTTCATCGGCTTTGTCCGTTCCCGGAATCTCGGCAACAGTGTTGTATGAAGTCTTTCCTTCGGGATAGATGCGATTGACGATGTTGAATTCGAGCGTCACATCGGTGCCGTCGGCGAGGACGCGCGTGATGCGGCCATAGTCTTCATTGCTCATCACCACGGTCGGCAGCGCTTTCGTGATGTCGAACGTGCGATTGTTGAAAGCGCGAATGCGACGAAACGCAAAGCCCGCATCGTTGACGCGAATCAGAGCGCCATTCGCTTTCAGAAACGCATCGAGCTGCTCATCGATTTGTCGCGCGGTCAGCGGTTTCGCCGCGCCGGGCACAGGCGTCGGGGTGGGCGAGGGCTGCGGAAAGCCGGCACCCGGTCGCGCGTTCGGGCCGTAGCGCTGCTCGGCCTGTTCGTCGGTCAGACGTTTTGCCGGTGGATTCAAATCGACGGGAACGATGGTGTGCTTGCCGGCCATCACGATCTTGCTGCGCACCTTGGCCTTCTGTGTCTCGAGATAAGCATTCAACTGATCCTGCGTCGGCCGATCGGGCAGAATCATTTGGTAAGCTTTCGCGATCACTGTTCCGCGCGTGCTCGGCGTCCATGACAAGACTTCGCACGTGAGCACATCTTTGACCGGTGCGACAATCATTCCTGAGAATCTTTCATTCAACCAACCCACGTGACCAAAATCCCACGGCTCAAGATGCGCGTTCGAGAGTCCCCATGCCGTCATCTGCTTCACGGCCCACTCGGCCGCCGCTTTGTGGTTCGGCGAACCGGTCAGTCTGGGACCGTAAACGTCGGTGAACATGTGCATGGTCTTCATGATCTGCGAGTTGTCTCGCTCTTCTTTGCGGATGCGTTCCAGCAGGTCTCTGTCGGATTGTGATTGCGCGAAGAGCGGTATGCTGAGCAGCGTGGCCACTAGGCCGAGGGCGAGCGCGCGGCGGTTGAGCATGATTTTTCTCCGGAGCAAATTCGGTTTAGAAAAGCAGCGGGATTATACTGAAGACATCAACCGTGTCAGAAGCCTGCGCGTGAGCAAGGGCCGCTTGCGCCAGGAGTCCATTCGGCTATAAGAGATTCCATCGGAGGGTAGCTCTCCCTTACGGCCGGGCTTCTGACACATAACTACAACGCCGAAGGCGTTAAGTAAAATAGCCCCGGGGTAAGCGCGAAGCGCGCCACTCTGGGATCACAATCATTTATATATTTTCCAGCCGGCTTAAGCCGGCGGCAGAGGATTAACCCATGACCACCGCATTCAAAGCAGCAACTGAAACCTCAGAACTGAAAACTGTTCTGCCCAATTCACGACGCATCTACATCAACGGCCAGCAACCCGGCGTGCGCGTGCCCTTTCGCGAGATCGATCAGAACCCTACGCGCAACTTCAAGAATGAGTTGGAAGCGAATCCTCCCGTGCGCGTCTATGACACCAGTGGCCCGTACGGCGATCCTTCCATTCGCACCGACGTGCGTGAAGGCCTGCCACAGTTGCGTCGCGAATGGATCATTGGCCGCGGCGATGTTGAAGAGTACGAGGGCCGTTCGCTCCAACCAATCGACGACGGCTACTTGAGTTTTGAAGCGGCGCAGACGGCGCGCGAGAAAGGCCGGTTAGAAGATTTTCCGACGCTGCGTCGCACGCCTCTGCGTGCGAAGAAGGGCGCATGCGTGACGCAGATGCATTACGCGAAGCGCGGGATCATCACACCTGAGATGGAGTTCATCGCGATCCGCGAAAACCTCGGCCGCGCTTTGGAGTGCGGCGGCTTGACGCCGCTTTGTAATGATCGTTCATCACTCACTCACCAACACCGCGGCCAATCCTTCGGCGCCTCGATCCCTTCATACGTCACGCCCGAATTCGTTCGCGACGAAGTCGCCCGCGGCCGCGCCATCATTCCCGCAAACATCAATCATCCGGAATCCGAACCGATGATCATCGGTCGCAACTTCCTGGTGAAGATCAACGCGAACATCGGCAACTCAGCCGTGCTCTCTTCGATCGACGACGAAGTCGAAAAGATGCGCTGGTCGATCAAGTGCGGCTCAGACACCGTGATGGATCTTTCTACCGGCAAGAACATTCACGCCACGCGCGAATGGATCATTCGCAACTCGCCCGTGCCGATCGGCACTGTGCCGATCTATCAGGCGTTAGAAAAAGTTGGCGGCAAAGCGGAAGAGCTGACCTGGGAAATCTTCCGCGACACTCTGATCGAACAAGCCGAGCAGGGCGTCGATTACTTTACGATTCACGCCGGCGTGCGTTTGCCTTTCATTCCGATGACTGCGAAACGCACCACCGGAATCGTCAGTCGCGGCGGCTCGATTATGGCCAAGTGGTGTCTCGCGCATCACGAAGAGAGTTTTCTCTACACGCGTTTCCGCGAAATCTGCGAGATCATGGCTGCCTACGACGTTTCGTTCTCGCTCGGCGATGGTCTGCGTCCCGGCTCGATCGCCGACGCGAATGATGAAGCGCAGTTTGCCGAACTCGAAACGCAGGGCGAGCTGACCAAGATTGCATGGGAGTATGACTGCCAGGTGATGAACGAAGGCCCGGGCCACGTTCCCATGCACCTCATCAAAGAGAACATGGAGAAGCAAATCGAGTGGTGCGGCGAAGCGCCGTTCTACACCCTCGGCCCGCTGACGACCGACATCGCGCCCGGCTACGATCACATCACCTCGGCAATCGGCGCGGCTATGATTGGCTGGTACGGCACGGCGATGCTCTGCTACGTCACGCCGAAAGAACACCTCGGCCTGCCCAACAAAAAAGACGTGAAAGACGGCGTCATCGCCTACAAGATCGCCGCGCACGCCGCCGACTTGGCCAAAGGTCATCCCGGCGCGCAGTATCGTGACAATGCTTTGTCGAAAGCGCGTTTCGAATTCCGCTGGGAAGATCAATTCAACCTTTCGCTCGATCCCGAAGTGGCTCGTGAATACCACGACGAGACTTTGCCCCAGGAAGGCGCCAAGCTTGCGCACTTCTGCTCAATGTGCGGCCCGCATTTTTGTTCAATGAAGATCACGCAGGACGTGCGGGAGTACGCAGCGCAAAAAGAGATCGATGAAGCGGCGGCGTTGGATGTGGGGATGAAAGAGAAGGCGGAAGAGTTTGTGGCGAGTGGTGGGGAGATTTATCAAACTGTCGCGGCCGAGTGATCTGCGGGCCCACATCGTTTCGTCGTGTTTCCAGCAGCGCACGTTTATCTGCGCGCCGCTCCAACGGAATCGATCAACCAGCGCCGTAGGCGCGGCATATTTGTAGCCCCGGGCGTAAGCCGGGGGTTCACGTCCCACCAAATGATCAAGCCCGCGAAGCGGGCGACAGAAACCTGAACAAAACGGCTTGTTGGTGCTAGTATTCACCCATGGAATCCCAGAAGATCATCATCGAAAAGCACTCTGATGGATACGTCGCTTATCCTCTCGGCCTCAAAGGCGTCGTTGTGGGCGAGGGTGACAGCTATGAGGAAGCGCTCGCCGACGTGCAATCGGCTATTCGTTTTCATCTTGAGACTTTTGGAAACGAAGTGTTCGAAGTTGATTCTCCTATTCTCGAAGTGTTCGTCGCGGAAGCCCAAATAACGGCTTAATGCCCAAATTCCCAGTCGACGCACCAAAGACGAAAGTAGTCAAAGCGCTCGTTCTGCTCGGATTCAGAATTGTTCGAGAGCGAGAGCACATTGCCATGGTGCGCGACAATCCCGACGGCACGCGAACGCCGTTGACGATGCCCAATCATTCTCAGATCAAAGGTTCAACCTTGCGGACGATCTGCACGCAAGCAGGAATCTCGCGCGCCGACTTTTTGAAGGCGTATCTGCAGAGCTAGATTGAGCGATGAAGATCACGCAGGACGTAAGGGAGTTTGCGGCGCAGAAAGAGATCGATGAAGCCACTGCCTCTTGAACTCGGAATGCAGGAGAAGGCGGAAGAGTTTGTGACTAAGGTGCTGAGATTTACGCGAAGGCGTGAGGGTGTTAATTTAGCGCACCATAGGTACTAATATGCTCCCCCATTGCAATTACGTACATACCGACAAAACAAACGGAGCAAAGACGCCGTGCCTTCACCAGACCTACCGCGGCCAACTCTGCGTCTTTCATGCGACGAATGTGCGGGAGAAAGCGAAAGACTTCGAGCGAGCGCTAGGCGCAATCCTCGACGAAGCCTACGCATCTGCTGATCCGATCGATTTGAACTTCAAGGGATTTGTTTTTCCGAGAGTTGATTTTAGGTACACCGAATTCCGTGGAATCGCAGACTTCAGAAAAACGATCTTCACCGATGATGCAGACTTCAGAGGCGCGCTCTTTCGCCGACCGGTCGACTTTCACGTCGCAGAATTCCGAAAGAATGCGGTCTTTGACAGTGCGAAGTTTGAAAACATCGCACGTTTTGCAGGAGTGCAATTCAAAGGACGAGCGATTTTCAGTAGCACAAAGTTTCGTGGCCGGACTGTATTTCACGGTTGTCGGTTCAGCGACTTTGCCGCGTGGCAAGGCGCGAAATTTGATAAACCGCTCACGTTTCAGGTGAACACCTTCGATCACGATGCAGACTTCCGGCGTGCTACTTTCTTCGGCGGAGTCAACTTCGAACGAACCCTTTTCAACAGACGCTCACATTTCGAGGGAACGCGGTTTCACGGTGAGGTTCTCTTAACCCAAACGCATATAGCAGTCCTAAAGAAGTTCGTCTCCTCTCACGTGAACATGGACGGCGCGGTCTTGCACACAGCGGACTTCTGGGACAACGAACGCTTAAGCCATTATTCGTTTCGTGATGCCTTCTTGATCTCTGTCAATCTCGCTGGCAAGGAACTTGAAAATTGCGATTTCACGGGGGCGGTTTTCAAATCGGTATTGACCCAAGGTTGGAAACCCGATGCTCGAACGCGCCGGAATACGAAATTCATTTACACCGACTATCAAACAGAAGAAGTGAAATGGTTGGACGGCGGTATGCGTCGCGCTTACACGCCAGTCCTTGAAAGCCGCGTACCCGCCGAAGGTAACTTCGGGGAAGGCGAGCACGCAAACTTCACATTCGTAGACTACTTGCGAGAACCTATTCGAATGAATATCGCGCTCAATGTGCCGCCCATTCTCCGTAGTGTGGTGACTAGTTACCTTCAAATCTTCACGGATTATTTGCAAGTCACGGACGGGGTTTCTGTGGAGCTTCGAACGCGTTTGGAAGGCTCACAATTGCGTGCTGAGTTCTTTGCGAAACGGAACTCTGATTTGCCGTTGATTCGCGAAGCATTTTCCGATTACCAACGAAATATCGGGTTAAGCATCGATGAGATCAAGCGGAATATTCCATTTCGAGAGAACACAACTAGACTCGAACGCGATCTGTTTCTTATGAAAATGGAAAGCGAAGTTAACGTTCTTCAGACAGAGCTTGGATACATTAAGGGTCCGCTTGCGCAGTCTCCTGGAGACCGAGAATTGATTTCGCGAATTGTGGAAGCGAGCAAGTCGCCAGGTGTTTTGTTTGAACCGCTGTCAATTGCTCCAGAAACACCGGATGCTTATGTGTCTTATGCTTGGGGCGACGACGCGTCGGAAGAGGGTCTTCATCGTGAGCAGATCGTGGACCTTCTCTGCGATACGATTACTTCGAGCGGACGCAAGGTGGGGCGTGATAAGGATCGAATGAGAAGTGGTGACTCAATCGAGCGCTTTGCGTTAGAAATCACCCGGGCACCTTGTATTATCGCGGTCATTTCAGAGAAATATCTGCATTCCGAGTTTTGTATGGTTCGAGAACTGTTTCGTGCTTATCAACGATACCAGTACAAACTAGACGAGTTTCAGAAAAAGGTCATTGGGTTGGTCTTGGATGACGCCAAGATGATTCTGCAAGATCATGACGCCGTACTGTCTCTGGCGGAAGAATGGAAAGAGAGACACGACCGGCTACGCCGCAAACAAGAGAAAGTGGATCCGCTACGGAAATCGCGTCTGGAATGGGAATTCTTGAATTTGATGGACGAGATGATTCCGCGGATAAGCGATATGCTATTGGCTATTAACGACATTCTCATGAAGCGGGGCTTTGACGAAATCGTCAGCGATGGGTTTAAGGAAGTTCTGAAACGGTTACCACCGCGCTGAATAGTCCCGATTCATCGCTGGGATGAGCATCAGAATAAACGGCAGTCCGTGAAACGGACGGCTGAGTTTTGGAGTGCGGCGGCTTGACGCCGCTTTTCATTTCGTAACCCAAAGCGCTGACAAGTCAGCGCACTCCAAAATCTGTCGCCCGCTAAAGCGGGCTTTTGCTTTCATTTCTCGTTGTGTTCCCAGCACTGAAGTGCTGGGCTACTCTCAAACGTCCGCTATGCGGACGAAACGAAACTCAAATTCCCAACCTCAACAACTAGAACTGGCAGAAAATCGCCTGCATTGTTAGTCTCTTAACAGTTAGCCCCGCCTCTATTATCGCCGGGTCGTCATGCGCAAACTGAAACAAATACTCGCTTTAACTGCGCTTCTCTTTGTTTCTCGCACCACTCTGGACGCGCAGGATTCAACAGTCGCCGTGGCTGCGCTGGAGATGCGCGGGCCGATGCCGGTGGTCGAGGTAAAACTCAACGGCCAGGGTCCATTCGCTTTCATGATCGATACAGGCGCTGGCATGCAGGCGGACATCGATACGTCCGTGGCCGAGCGACTGGGATTGCGCGCAAGTGGCACGGCCATCAATGGCGATCCGTCCGGAGAAAATGATCGAGAGGTCGCGACGGTCACGATCGATTCGATCGTGTTCGGCAGCGTTCCGAAAGGAACGCGCGCGCGCAGAACCGGCGAAGGCGCTGTCGAGTTTCGCAACGTCACCGCGATCGTTCGGCCGCACAAAATCACGAAGGATTATCCTGAAGTTGATGGCATCCTCGGCTTCGGTTTGTTCAGCGATTACTTGTTGACGCTGGATTATCCGAGCATGCAGGTAAGACTGGCGCGCGGTGAGCTACCGCCGGCGAACGGCGTAGAAGTTTTGAGTTTTGCGATCGAGAATCGAATTCCGATCGTCGAACTTGCGATTGGAAAGATCAAAATACCCGCGCACATCGACTCAGGAAACTTCGTTGCCGGTTTCATTTTGCCCGAAGAGATCGTGGAACAACTTCAAACCATCTCGCAACCGGTAAGCGTCGGCTACGCTCGCTCGGTGACTAATCGAATTGAACTGAAACAAGTGCAGCTCAGGGGCTCGATCCGCATCGGTGGGTTTGAATTCCTGCAGCCGATCGTTGAATTTCCGGCCCCCGCAGATACGAATGTTGGATTCAGGGTCCTGCGTGATTTCGTTCTTACCTTCGATCAAAAGAACAACCGCATAAAGCTGGAACAGCCCGCTAAGGCAAACTGACGGCCGCATTTCTGAAACCAATTTGGCCACACAGGCGTTAGAAGCTTCCAGTTCATGCTCAATCTGACTCTTCAACCCGAGAGGCCGCCAATGATTCGAAAATTTCGGTTTGCATTACTACTTCTCGTAGCGCTCATCGCCAGCGTTCCCGCAATCGGTACAGGAGCGCTGCCGGCGCAGACACCCGCAGCTGCGACGAATGCGCCGGTCACAATCCCGTTCGAACTTGTCACGCGACACATTATGTTGAAGGTCCGGATCAATAACTCGCGACCGCTGTCATTCGTGTTCGACACCGGCGACAAAGTCGGAATTGTCGATACCGAGGTCGCGAAGGAGTTGGGACTGAAGCTGGAAGGTCAATTGCGCATCGGCGGCGCCGGTGCGGATACTTTGCCTGCTTCGTTTGTCAAAGAAGCAAGCTGGACGTTGCCGGGCCTGGAGGGGTTCTCACAACCGGTGGCGATTGCCATGCCGTTGGGGCGGATGGCAGCGCGCTTTGGTCAGGATTTCGACGGGATTATTGGTTCTGACTTCATCAAGCAATTCGTCGTGGAGGTCGATTACCAGAATCGCGTGCTGAAACTCTATGACAAGGAAAAGTTCACTTACTCTGGCACCGGCGAAAGCCTTCCGATTCAGTTGAATCAGATGGGTCATCCAATTGTTGACGGGGAAGTAACGCCCCAAAACGGCGTCTCGATCAAAGGAAAGTTTGTGCTTGATCTGGGCGCGGGTGGCTCCCTGGTGCTGATGAGTCCAGTAGTCAGTGAACACAATCTGCTCGCGAGCGGCATGAAGACTATCAAAGCCATTGGCGTTGGCGGCGCCGGCGGACAGAGTACCGGACAGATCGGCCGCGTGAAGTCGCTGCAGGTCGGCAAGTTCACAATCACAAATCCGATCGTGCTTTTCTCAGAAGATAAAGCCGGTGCGATGGCGAGTCGCGCTCTCGTTGGTAATATCGGCCAGATGATCGCGAGCAAGTTCAAGGTCTTCCTCGATTACAGTCACAGCCGGATTATTCTTGAACCGACATCGAAGTTTGCGGACGCGATGGATCGGGCGACGTCCGGGATCGTTTTCACTACCGAAGGCAAGGATCACTCAACCGTTCGCATTAGTGACGTGCTGGAAAACTCACCGGCGTCAGAGGCTGGTTTGCAAAAGGACGACATCGTGCTGAGCGTCGATGGCAGGCCCGCTTCGGAACTGAAAGTCACGAAGATATTTGAGTTGTTCGAACGATCCGCTACGTACAAACTGACGATTCGCCGCGGCGAGCAAACGCTGGAAGTTCCTTTGACGCCGCGCAGGCTAATCTAGGGAGCACGCCCCAAGAAATTTCCGTCAACTTCAACAGTAGTGCGATCGTCGCGGCTAAGGTATCATCGCTCCCGTCTCCTTAGCCCCTGATGCAGACCGCAGAACTCATCCGAAATGCAGGCGTAGTCGGCGCAGGCGGCGCGGGTTTTCCCGCGCACGTGAAAGCGAACGCGCAGGTTGAGTACATCATCGCCAATGGCGCTGAGTGCGAGCCGCTGCTGCACAAAGACCTCGAGTTGATGGTGCATTATCCGGAGCGTGTCGTGCATGGCGTGAAGCTTCTGATGCAGGCGACCGGCGCCCAGCAAGGCATCATCGGCATCAAAGAAAAGAACAAGCGTGCGATCGATGCGCTGAATGCGGCGATCGACGATCCGGCGATTCGCTTGCACACGCTCGGCGATTTTTATCCCTCAGGCGATGAATACATTCTGGTTTACGAGGCGACAGGACGTTTGATTCCGCCGCAAGGGCTGCCGCTTGATGTCGGCATCGTCGTCAACAACGTCGAGACGCTCTACAACATTTCCGCAGCCGCCGACGGCACGCCGGTAATCGACAAGTTCATCACGGTCGCGGGCGCCGTTAACAACCCGGTTACTTTCATTGCTCCTGTGGGAATGAGCTATCGCGATGCGATTGCGATGGCTGGGGGCGCGAGTGTGAGCGAGTTTGCTGTCTTTGTGAGCGGCATCATGATGGGCAAGCTGGAATTCGATCTTGATCTGCCGATCACCAAAACGTGCGCGGGTTTGATCGTGCTGCCAACCGATCACACTCTGGTGCAACGCAAAAGTCTGCCGGTCGAGCGCATGCACAGCATCGGCAAATCCGCGTGTGATCAATGCAGCTACTGCACCGAGCTTTGCCCGCGCTACACGCTCGGGTACGACGTGCAGCCGCACAAAGTGATGCGCAGCTTGTCGTTCACCGCGACCGGCGAAGACATCTGGAACCAGTTCGCGCAACTGTGCTGCGGATGTGGGCTGTGCACTTTGTACGCCTGCCCAGAATATCTTTTCCCGAAAGAGGCGTGCGACAAAGGCAGGCATGATTTGAAAGAGAAAGGCATCAAGTGGGAAGGGCCGATGGAGGTGCAGCCGCATCCGATGTATGAATATCGCCGCACTCCTCTGAAGCAATTGATGCAACGGCTTGATGTGTTGCAGTACGATCGGCACACGCCGTTTCAACAGATGGAGTCGCACCCGACGCGCGTGACGATTCCGCTGTCGCAACACATCGGCGCGCCGGCGCAGCCAATCGTCACTGCCGGGCAAACAGTGAGCCGCGGCCAGTTGATCGCGGATATTCCAGCGGATAAGCTCGGCGCGCGTTTGCATGCGAGCATTAGCGGCGTGGTGAAAGATGTGACTGGCGCGATCGTGATTGAAAACCAATGAAGAACTATCCGCAGATTACGCAGATTCCACAGATTAGACAAAGACATCGGCGTCAAAGAGCGTCATTCCACGCAAAGGCGCAGAGCCGCAGAGTTTCGCAACGGAAAATAAGGAATTAACCCCAGCGCATGTTTTGATCTAATCACCGTAATCTGTGTAATCTGCGGATAACTCATCATGCCAAAGAACTCTATCGGATTAATCGAACTGTCCAGCATCGCGTCCGGCTATCTGGTCGCTGATGCGATGTTGAAAGCGGCGGATACAGAGCTACTGCTGTCGCGCTCGATCTGCTCAGGCAAGTACATGACGATGGTGCGTGGCGACGTGGCGGCGGTCATGGCCAGCGTGCAAGCAGGCGTGTCAGCCGCGCGCGGTTTCATCGTCGATACGTTCATCATTCCCAATCTGCACGAATCAGTCTTCCCGGCGATCTACGGAACCAACAAGATCGATCACATGGAAAGTCTCGGCATCCTCGAATCATTCTCAGTCGCGTCGTTAATCGAAGCCGCCGATGCGTCGGCGAAAGCTGCGGACGTGATGCTGCTGGAGATTCGTCTGGCGATGGCCCTCGGCGGCAAAGCTTTCGTCACGATGACCGGCAATGTCGCGGCAGTTCAGGCCGCTGTCGATGCCGGCGCCAGCGTTCTGGGCGGCAAAGGATTGCTCGTTAATAAGATCGTGATTCCCGCGCCGCGCATGGAGCTTTTGAAAGAGATCGTCTGACCGATGCGAAAGCGCAAAGTCGCCGTCAGGGTCAACGATCTGATGCAGACGGACTATGTCTACTACTGCACTGAGCCAGCCGGCAGAAACTTTCATCCGGATTTCAAACCTGAATTGACTCCGAAGGAAATGCTGGCACTCGGCGTTTTCGGTGGCAAGTACATGACTGATTGCCGAAAGGAGTTTCCGGCATCGTGGTTCAAGCACGCAAAGCTCAATCCCGATCGTCACGATCCCGAGCTGAACTTCTTCAAAGTAAACGCGTCGCAACCGCTAACAGTTTGGAAGAAAAAAGGTTGGATCTATCACGAAGATCCGCGCGGTTGGTTTCAATGGTACTGCCGCTACTACATGGGGCGCAGATGTGTTGACGACGAGCGCCAAATCAAACGCTGGCGCGCGGTGCGTCGTCACTTCGCGCAAATCAGGAAAAATTGTCCGCCGCGTGCGCTTGATTGCCGGCCTAAACAAAGACAGGCCTTGCTGCACTGGGCGTATGATTCCCGAAGGATCTGACCAACGTGAAAAAGCGAAATCTCAAACTCGTCGCCATCGCTTTGGTGTTCGCCCATCTGATCATTTCAATGATTCATGGACGCGCGCACCAGGGAGCGATGGTCGCGCTAACATCGTGGCAATCCATTTACGTGCTCGTGGTGATCACGGTTGGCCCGATCCTCGGAGCTGCGTTTCTGTACTCTCGTTGGCAACGTCCGGCCGCGCTGCTGCTGGCCATATCAATGTTCGGAAGTTTGGTCTTCGGCGGTTGGTATCATTTTCTCTCCGCGACCACTGACAACGTCGCCGCGGTGCACGGTGTCTGGCATTTGACGTTTCTGTGGAGCGCTATCGCGATCGCCATTTTGGAAGCGGCTGGGCTCGTGGTCGGGGCTTGGATTTATCAAGCGACGGCATCACCCTCTCGTTGAATTCCGAACCGTACTGTTCTGTGCCCGGTGATTTTGTGATAGGCTCCGCGCCATCAAGCGGCATATTGTTTCGGGTTGCTGGGCCGCAGAAAGATGCCTCCGATTCACACTCGGATAACCACCATTCTCGACTACCTCATCGCAACCTTTCACAGATTGAAAGGAGAGTTTCATGTCACTAACAAAGCGATGCACGGCTGAATTCATCGGGACGTTCTGGTTGGTTCTGGGTGGATGCGGCAGCGCGGTGTTGGCCGCGGCATTTCCCCAAGTCGGAATCGGTCTCCTGGGAGTTTCGCTCGCGTTCGGTCTCACGGTTTTGACGATGGCGTTCGCGATCGGACACATCTCGGGCTGTCATTTGAACCCGGCGGTTACCGTTGGCTTGGTTACCGGAAAAAGATTTCCGGTTTCCGAGTTAATCCCTTACGTGGTGGCGCAAGTTGTCGGCGGCATCGCCGGCGCGGGCGTGCTCTATATCATCGCGAGCGGCAAAGCCGGATTTAGTTTGAGCAGCGGATTCGCTGCGAACGGTTACGGCGCTAACTCGCCGGGTGGTTACACGCTGACGGCAGCGTTGACTGCGGAGACGGTGCTCACGTTCATGTTTCTGATCGTGATTCTCGGATCGACCGACAAACGCGCGCCGAAAGGCCTCGCGCCAATCGCGATTGGTTTGTGCCTTACGCTGATTCACTTGATCAGCATTCCGGTCACGAATACTTCGGTGAATCCTGCGCGCAGCACCAGCCAGGCAATTTTTGTCGGCGGTTGGGCCATTAAGCAGTTGTGGCTGTTTTGGGTCGCGCCGATTGTCGGAGCCGCAATTGCGGGAGTCGCTTATGCGTGGTTGGGCGCGGGCGAGCCCGAGGCGACGACGACAGAGAAAACTACTGAAGTGAAAGTCGCGGCGGCGGCCGCCTAGTAACGTCAAACGCAACCAGTCGCTTGAGCGGGATAACGGCTTGCACCCCGGGTGGCGGTTGCACACCGAATTCCCGCTTGCTATCGCGCGTGGTTGTTGGTTGCGCGCTGCGATAGCTGAGACTGCACCGTCGGATTTACGAGCCCATGAAAAATCTCGTCCATGCGTTCCGGCGAGTAAGGCATCCCGTGATCTAACCACCACTGCAATTGCGCGAACAGTTGATTCGAGATGAAGTTTGCCAACACGGCGCTGGGCACCGCTGCCGCTGTTCGATTGGTCAGTCTGGCCGCCAGCGCCTCATCGATCTTCGCGCTCAAGTACGCCACGCCATGCTTGAAAACGGCATCTGCTTTTCGCGAGCGCTCGAGTCCTTTGTAGAAGCGATGATAGTCCTGCAAGTGAGCGAACAAGTGCGCCACCGGAATGAACGAACTTGAGCCTGCTTTGTCCCATTCAATGTGTTGCGCCAGCGCGTCGAGAAACTGCTCCCAGTCTTTTTGAAACAGATCTTCCTTGTCGCGAAAGTGGGTGTAGAAGGTTGAGCGGCCGACATCGGCTCGATCGATGACTTCCTGCACCGTGATATCGTCAAAGCGTTTTTCTTTGACGAGTTCGACGAGCGCGTGACCCAACTGATGCCGGGTGCGTTGCGCGCGTCGATCGGGTTTCTTTTTTCCGCTCATCGTGCTTCATTCTTGAACACTAAAAGCGCGTTTGTCCATGAACGCGCCCTGAGTTCAGCTTTCTTGAAACCCGTTGCTAATCTCGTCGTAAATTGAGCGTCACCTTTCTTGAAGTGACAAATCCGCAAGACCTCAGAGGGGGATTATCAATGAGATCGAAAGCACTTTCATTAATGACAGGCGTTGCGTTGGCAACGATTCTGTTCACGGCGTGTTCGGCAATTGCTCAGCATCATGGTGCGCTTATGGGCAACGAGCCAGCAGGCTCGAGATCGATGACCAAAGACGACGGCGATCCAATTTCGGGTGAATGGAATGTGTCGTTTATTGTTCCGGGACACGGCACGACGCCGGCAACGTTCACATTCAAACTCGACGGCGAAAAAGTAACGGGCACTTGTTATTCCGAACATACGGGCGCAGGAACTATTCGCGACGGTAAGTGGGCCGGCGGCAAATTGAGTTTTGTGCTCGACTTTGAGAAGCATGAGTCGATTGCCGTTAAAGGTGGGCTCAAGGATGGAAAGCTGGCGGGCGAATTTACCACCGAAGGATTCACCGCGAACTGGGAAGCTAAGAAAAAGGATCGGTAGGTAGCAGAGTTTTCAATCTTCGAAACGAAAACGGCGAGTGCAGATGAACTGCGCTCGCCGTTCTTGTTAGCGTAGAAGTTTCTAAGAACTGCTTACCAGTTCAATTTCAATCCAAACTGAAACTGTCTGGGATCGTAGGCCGCGGTCGGACGGCCGTAAAAGCGGCCGTTGCCCGCGCGTTGGTTAAAGGTGTTCACGTCGGCAAAGAATGGCGATGCCGCAGCTTCGTTGAAGCGATTGAATAGATTGAAACCCTCGGCAATCACATCCAATCGAAGGCGCTCGCCGAAGCGAATCGAGCGCATCAGTCGCATGTCGAGCGAGGCGTACCCGTGCGTGATTCCCATGTCTCGGCCGAGACTACCATTGGTAAATGCCGTCGTGGGAATGAACAAAGTGGCGGCGTTTACGCTCGGGCGATCGTTTGAACTTTGTAAGTCGCCGTTTGAGTCGCTCCCCGAGATGATATTGAACGGCCGACCCGACGAAACTTCGATGATCGGAGCGAGCGTGAAATCAGAAAAGATCCGACGCATCGCGCTGTCGGAACTGCGCCAGGCCGCGGGTGAACTCAATGCGCCGCTGAAGACAAAGCGGTGGCGCTGGTCGAAGAGCGAGTTTGCCCGTTCACCGCGGAAGTTGCGATTGTCCTGCGGCTTGAGCAACGTTTGCAGATCGCTGGAGTCATCAATCGAATGCGACCACGTATAAGAAGCCACGAACTGGAAGTTGTTAGCGAACCGTCGCTTTAGCTCGAGGTTCATTGCGTGGTAGAACGAGTTACCGTCGGATAGCTGAGCGTCAACTTCGCCAAACGGCGTGATCGGGCCCGGCGTCCGGAGGCTATTGGCTGCTGTCAGCGCGGCGTCAAAAGCGGCTTTGTTGACTGCGCCGCCGGTCGCCGAGGCGATGAAGAAATAGTTGGGGCTATTGGGGCGGAAGAAGTTGGCGGCGATGGGACTGACAACTCCCTGGCCCAGTCCGTTGCGGCCAACCAATCCGGGAATGATTACGGTATATCCCGGTGGACATCCCGCGCCCGGACAAGCAGTCGGCAAGCTAAACAGCAAAGCCTGGCTGTTGCTCGCCGGCGCAGTCCCAGCAAATCGCCGGAAGTTTTCAATCAGAAGATCGGCCCTGGGCGCGTTGATGTCTTGTGGGTGCGGCAAGTGATGCGCGCCGACGAAAATGTAACTTCCCGAAATCGACATGTCTTTCGTCAGTTGCCGCTCGACCGTGAAATTTGCCTGGTTGGCGTACGCGTATTCAAAGTTTTTGCTGACGGCCAGGGTGAACGGGAAGAGTGGACCGAAGCCCACGAATGTTTGATCGTTGAAGCGTACTCGACCCGGAAGATACTGGGCCGTCGTCGCTACGCCGGGGGTGGTTAGACCAGCCGGGCACAACGCGTTCGTCGTGGCGCTCGAGCAAATCGTTCCCTGGAAAATTTGCAGCAAGTTGATCGAGGCGTTTGAAGCAGGGCTGCCCGGAAGCACGCTAAAGTACTGCTGTTGCTGGGCCGCGTCCGCGATATCGGAGTTGAAAGCGACTGCCAACAGCGGATGATCGTAGAACAAACCGAAGGCGCCGCGAATCACAGTCTTGCCTTTTCCTTTGATGTCCCAGGCAAAGCCCACCCGCGGAGCGAAGTTGTTTGTGTCACGCGGAAAGCCCTGTTGCACATTGACTGCGTCCTGCGCCGCTAGCATATCTGCGGCTGACAAAGTTATCCCCGTCAGCGGATCTCTAAAGCCGATTGGCGCAATGGTGTCGGTCAATTCAACGTCGTAGCGAACTCCATAGTTGAAAGTGAAGTTTGGCCGAATCTTCCAACTGTCCTGGGCAAAGAAAGCCAGTGGTTTGTTCTTGATCGAGCTGTTGGGATTGCCAAATCCCTGAATAAACGCCGAGGGGAAACCTAGCCCGTAGGACTGCACCGGGGTGATGTCCGGGGCCGTGGCCGGCAGGCCGGTAATGAAGTTCCCCAGTGTGCTGGCGGCAACTCCGCCAAAGTTGAACAATCCGGGAAAGTTCAACTCAAAGCGAGCGCCGATGTTAATAAAGTTAACGTCGCCGCCGAACTTGAATGTGTGATTGCCGCGAATGTAGTTAACGTTGTCGGTGAATTGATAACGCTTCTCAGTCCGGTTAACTGGAGAAAATGGATTCGAGCCCATGAACGCCGACCCGATTACCTGAATTGCCGCGCCGGGAATCTGCGAATCAAAGGTGGCCTTGCGGCGGCCAAAATTGAAGCGCCCTTCGTTCACAATTTTGGTTGAAAGAGTGGAAGCCAAAGAGGCTACAAAAGAGTAGTCGCGCAACGTTTGAATGCCGGTGCGCGAGAAATCATTTTGTCCGACCGTTTGGTTTTGCGATTCATCCTGAATGCCCGTTAAGTCACTCGGATTGTAGCCAAACCGCAAGGTCATGTTGTTGTTGCGATTGAAGGCATGATCGCCACGCACGGAAAAGAAACTTGTTGATTCAGAAATCGGAAAAATTCGCGCCAGACTGTTGAGCGCGCGAAACGCGATTGGCTGACCCGCCGCGTTAGTCGTGATGAAGTTGGGCACCGCGTTGTTGTTGGCCAGCGAGGGCACTGGCGCGCCGGATATGAAGAATCTTCCGCCAATGACCGACCCCGCAGTGATCGCGCCGCCAGGACTGCGCAACGTGCTCACGCCGTTCAGTCCAATTTGTCCACCGGAAGACGCGAAGGTCGCGTACGTAATCGCGCGGCTGATGCGTGCGGCATCGCCGCTGGCAAGTTCGCCGTTGATGAAGTTCGCCTGTGCGGCCGTGAGGTTGGTGTAAACGTTCGTGAAAGGCAGAAAAGGCGCGCCGATTGTGACGCTACTGGTCAAACCAGCGCCGACATCGCTGGTAAAGAACCCTGACTCCTGCCGGCGTCTTTGTTCGAAGCTGGCAAAGAAGAAAGTTTTGTCCTTCTTGATTGGGCCACCAATCGTGCCGCCATACTGTCCGCGAGTGAATGGTGGTTTCTTATTCGGATCGTTATCGATCAGCGGCGCAAATGCGTTTCTCGCTTGAATCGACTTGTGCCGGATGAAACCAAAGATGTTGCCGCGCAGTTCATTCGTACCGCTCTTGGTGACGACGTTCACGATGCCGCCCGTCGCCCGGCCAAATTCAGGCGCGTAAGAATTGGTGGCCACTTGATATTCCTGCACCGCCTCCTGGCTCACCGTCGAGCGCGCAGCGTTGATCGAGTTGTCCGTGTAGTCCGCGCCGTCAACCTGCACCAGCGTCGAGCGGCCGCGCTGGCCGCCGATGTTCAGGCCAGAGGTTGGCGCTGGCCCAATGGGCCGTCCGTTGTCTCTTCCTACCGTGGAAATCGTTAGCGCAAAGCCAGTGGCGCTGCGTTCGTTGATCGGCAGATCGTTGATTCGTTCCTGGTTAATCGTCGAAGCGACCGAAGTGCCGGATGTTTCAACGAGACTAGGCGCTGCGCTCGAAACGGTTACCGTGGCGCTGATGTCACCTACTTCCAGCGGAACGTCCTGCGTAACGGTTTGTCCTACGCTCAGCGGCACGCTCGGCAGGATGGCAGTTTTGTAATTGTTGGCTTTGACCCTTACTTCGTAAATGCCCGGTGGCAGATTAACTATCTTGTAAAATCCGTCGTCGTTTGCCGTCGCTTCGCGCGAGAGATTCGTGGCCGCGTTGCGCACCGTAATCGAGGCATTGGGCACCGCGGCGCCATTCTGATCGCGAACAGTTCCCTGCAAGTCAGCCGCGTTCGATTGGGCTTGTGACATCGCGGCGGTAACGCAAACCAGCATTACAAAGCAGGCAGACAAAATTCGCGTCGAGATTCCGTGTCGGGGGTTGAAGGACGAAGGCATTTTTATTCTCTCCTTTTGACTGACTTGGAAATTTTGGCGACAACTTTCCTACGCACTATCACTAAGACTTACTGACCGGCATTAACAATTGAGGGGAGGATGATTTTGAAAGCTATGAATGATTTGCATCACCGCGGTCTCTGCTAAAAACACGTGCATTGACGAACGAACTCTTAGTCGCAGGCAGTTTGTACCCTAAATCCATTCGCGAGGCAAGAACTAAAGATCGCAAGGGTTGGATCCGTGTCTGCGTTCAGCCTGTACGTCTCAAGAACGAAAAAGGTTTCGCTCTGCGGCGGCGCGTCGCGCGTGCCATAGCGCGCCGAATTTTCTCGCTGGCGCCAAAAGCGCGCACCGCGACTTCGGCCAGTCCGGGCACGAAAGCGGCCTTCCGAAGCAATGAACATATTTTTAGACGCGAATCGAAAGTTTCGTCGTAAGCAGCCGAGTAATCGCTTCGCAGTTGACCAAGATTCGTTGAAGCGGACTGAAGATATTTTCCGATTTGATCCGCCACCAGTTCGCCGCTCTGTAGAGCCATCAACATCCCGCTTCCGGTGAACGGATCGATGAAAGACGCCGCGTCACCAATCGCCAACAAGCCATGCAGCGGCGCGACTGAATAGCGACCGAAACCTTCGAGTGAAACCCCCAGCCAGGGTGATTGGAGGCGCGCGCTCCGCAGAGTTTCCTGCGCACGCCGATTCTGGCAAACAACTTCGCGCATCACCCGATCGGCATTCGCGCCGCACGCGCGGGCCTCGCGCGCTGACACAATGAAGCAAAGATTGCTCAAACCATTTTCAATGCTGCTGAGTCCGCCGTAGCCGCTTTTGTAGAAGTAAATTTCGCAAGCGCCGGGCATGACGCCGGTGTTTTCCAGGTGCGCTTTGAAAGCAACCATCGGCGCGCGGTCGCGTCGCGGGTGCTCGTTCGAATTAGCGTGGCGAAGTAAAGCTCGAGTGCGGCCCGTTGCGTCAATCGTCACCGCGCTCATGAATTTTGCCTCAACCCCATTTTGTTTCACGGTGACGCCGCGCACAGTTGAGTTTTCGATAATCAGATTTGTGACCTGAGTTTCTTCGACGACTTGCGCCCCGGCGTCAATAGCGCGTCGCAACAGGCGTTCGTCCATTTCGGCGCGGCTCAATCCAAGCGCGATGCCGATTGCGCCGAACCATTCACTCGGCACGCGCGCGCTGTGACCGCTGCGCGAATAGAAAACTGTTTCGGAGAGTTTTGATGGGAGCGCCGCAATCATCTGATCTGCGACGCCGAGTTTTTCGAACAGAGTTACGCACTCGGGCGAGATGAACTCGCCGCAAAGTTTTGGCCGCGGAAATCGCGTCTGCTCGATGAGCAGTACGCGCGCGCCCCGCGTCGCCAAATTTATCGCGGCGCTCGATCCGGCGGGACCGCCACCGGCGATGATGACTTCGTATTTATCGTTCGAATTCACGTTAGTAATTCGTTTAGAGGCAGGACTTGTCCTGCCGGGCGCGCTCTAATGCGCGCTCTAAACGGCCTGAATTGCACTACCTCGCAGAATCAAACGCGCCGCGAAATGCTTTTCTATTTTCAGATTTGTCAGGCCGGCGGATCGGCCGATCGCCTCCAACTCGTGCGGCGTCCAGCTTTTCAAAATCGACAGCGCGCCGTCTTCGCGGATCAGACGATTGTGCAAAAACAATCGCGCAACCGTCGTGTAGAGAAAGTACGCAACCTTGCTGCGCTCCAGATCAATTACGAAGATGCCGCGCGACGCGACGCGCGCCATCTCGCGGACGATGTTTGCCGCGCCGGCATTGTCGAAATGATGCAGCGTGAGTGATTGAATCGCGTAATCAAAAGTCCCATCCAGAAACGGAAGTCGAAATCCATCACCCCGAACTGCTGCGATCTCTGGATAATTGCGCGATTCGTCAAGAATCGATTGCGCCGATCGTGCGTTCAGCTCCAGCCCAACCAGCGAAGCCTCGCGATTCGACTCCCGAGCCCAGGTAGCGATCACGCGCAGCAACTCACCCGAACCGGCGCCGACATCGAGCACCGAAAAAGATCGCAGGCCGACGTCCTCGATTTCCTTCAGCAGTGAATCGCGCAAAGCATTGGCATCGCCCAGCCATTCGTTTATCCGCCGCAATTCAACCAGGCAACCTTCGTACTCTTCCGGCGTGTAAGTGCCCTTGTCGAGATTCTCAGGCTCGAGGCTGCGTTGACGAAACTTTTCGAACATGAATTATCCGCAGATTACGCAGACCAACAAAACTGAAAAGGATCAAGCCCGACCGTGCCGTTGACGATCTTCAATCTGTGTAATATGCGCAATCTGCGGATTAAACTCGCTGCACCACTAGCGCGCTATTCTTCGATCCAAAGCCGATGCAGTTGCAGAGCGCCGTGCGCACGTCAGCTTCACGCGCTTGCAACGGAACGTAATCTAAATCGCAGTCTGGATCGGGTTCATCGAGGTTGATTGTGGGAGGAACAAGACCCGTGTGCATTGCGCAGAGGGCCGCGCCCAATCCGGCTGCCCCGCTCGCGCCCTGCGGATGTCCAATCTGGGATTTGGTCGCCGACATAGGAATGCGCTGTGAGTTGCAGTTGAGCGCTAGCTTCAAAGCGTTCGTTTCGATCCGATCGTTCAGCACCGTCGAAGTGCCGTGCAGATTTACGTAATCGATTTCGCTGGGACCGACGCCGGCATCTGCCATCGCAAGCGCCATGGCGCGCGCCGGTTCGTCGCCGCCTTCCTGCAAACGCACGCGATGATAGGCATCACAGGTTGAGCCATATCCGATGATCTCAGCATAGACTTTGGCGCCGCGCTGTTTCGCCCGCTCGAATTCCTCAAGTACGTAAATCCAGGAGCCCTCGCCGAGTACCATCCCCGATCGATTTCGCGTGAAAGGCCGCGAGGCGCGCTCGGGCTCGTCGTTCCAGTCAGTCGTTAACACTGTCAACAGATTAAATCCGGCAAGAATCCCAGGCGCGAGCGGAGCATCAACGCCGCCAGCTAACATTACTCCCTGACGGCCCAGGGCGATGTGCTGCGCCGCATAAGCGATCGCATCGGTCGAACTGGTGCATCCGGTCGAGACAACGTGCGACAGACCGCGCAGGCCGAACGCCATAGAAAGTTCGCTCGACAAAGTTCCATGCGTCGCTGCTGGAATGATGTAAACGCTGGCCTTTGAATGCGAGCGGCCGTTGTACCAAATCGCGTAGTGGTCTTCGACGAACGGCAGACCGCCGCCACCGGTTCCAATCTCAACCCCGATCTCTCGACGCTCTTCAACCGAAAGCTTTTCGCATTCGATACCCGCGTCCGTGAATGCTTCGCGCGCTGCCGCCAAGGCGAGAGGAACCGTGCGCGGAACATGCTTGCGGTCCTTCGCGCTCAGTTGGGCTTCCCAATCAAAATCCCGAACCTGCGCCGCGATTTTCACCGGCGAATCAGAAACGTCGAACGATTCGATCCGTCGGACGCCGCTTTCGCCGCGCTGCAAGCCGGCCCAGAATGCTTCGCGGCCGATGCCAATTGGCGTGACACACCCCATGCCGGTGATGACAACTCGGCGCGGAGCTTTGAAGCTACTTAGCATCTGCGGATGGCAATCTGCTCAGATTCGTAGTCGGAGGTAAGCAAGCATAGCATCGCGATACTGACGATAGCTAATTTTGTTTTGCGGATCGATGGCGGGTTGTTTCAGAGGTTGCGCAAATCTCTATCCAAAGGCCAATGGTCGCCGACAAACTCAAGGCCGAGGCGAGCCACGCCATCAGACTTGATTTCGCGCGAGCGAACCGTGGCGAAGCGCGAAACGCGGTCAGTCACGCTGGTAATCTTGAGCATGCGACCGGGACCGACATCAAGGCTCGTCGGGACACAGATTCCGAGCCGGCTGATGGCTTCAGTTACCGTGTGTTCACGCATCGACGGTTTACCATTCTGGTCGAGAGTTTCGACCACTACCTCCAACGGAATGTTCAGGCGGGGCTCTCTTCGCTTCTGCGCGAGCGGCAGCCTTGTGATTCGCCACAACGAAGGCTGGTCGCTTTTCATTGGCAGCAGAACGTAGCGGCGCGCGGGCTCTTCCAAATAACTCGGCGGCGCGTCCTTGCCGACAAAAGCCACGCCGACGCGAAACAAAGTGGGTTGCTGCGTCACCAGGGAAACGTGTCTGACCAACGCCCAAACCGAGTAAAGAGTCTTGAAGTGATCAAACGAACGAAGTTGATAAGGCAGCGGGATCATCACTCGCATCAATCGACCGACATCAACCGGCCGCGGCAAGGTGAAACCAGCGCCGAACTGACTGACATCGACGAGTCGCGATTTTTCGGTCCACTCGTAATCGACGCTCTCGCGGTAGAAAACCCAAATGGGAAGTTTCAAAGGCAGTCGCGCACGAATGCGGACCATGTTGCTAGTCCTTACCAAGATTCAGTCCTCCTTGTGATGAGAGGCGGGGCAGGTGAGCGGGGAATTTGAGTATAGCGAAAAAATAATTCCCAACGTGCTGTCAATTTGCGCGATCAAAACTGGAAGACAAAAAGAGCCGGAAGCCCATAAAGCTCCCGGCTCTTCCATTTTCAGATCGACGAGTTCTGGTTACTCGACCTTGGTGCCGCACTCGTTGCAGAACTTCGCGCCCGGCGCCAGCTCCTTCTGGCAGTTGGAACACTTCGCGGGAACTTGCGAAGCGCCGCAATCGCTGCAGAATTTCGCGCCGGCCTGGAGCGACGCCCCGCATTTCACGCACTTTTGGGTTGAAGGCGCCGCTGCCGGTTCTGATCCGCCGCGTGGTCGCATCGCATCGGACATGGCGCCGGCCATCACGTTGCCGACGGCGAAACCCGCGCCGAGGCCCGCGCCCAATCCCGCGCCACCGCCCTCGTTCTGGGCCGCATCGCGCATTGCCTGCGCCGCCTGGAACTGCGTGTACTTGCCCATGTCGCCCAGCACGCCCATCTGCGTCCGCTGGTCCATCGCTTTTTCGACTTCTTCGGGAAGAGAAATGTTTTCGACGGTGAACTTTGTCAGCTCTAACCCGAGCGACTTGAATTCATCCTGAAGTTTATTCTTCGCAAACTGCCCCAGCTCGTCATAATTCGAAGCAAGATCCAACGCCGCGATCTTTGATTCACCCAGCGCATCAGAAAATCCGCTGACCAAAGTCCGGCGCAGTTGGCCTTCAATGTCTTCAGTCACGAAGCGCGCATTCGTGCCGGCGATTTGTTTGATCAACTCGCGCGGGTCAGCGACGCGCATCGAATAAATCCCAAACGCGCGCAGACGAACCATGCCAAAGTCACTGTCGCGCATCATCACCGGATTGGACGTGCCCCACTTGCGATCGGTGAACTGTTTCGTGTTGACGAAATAGACTTCCGATTTCATCGGCGAGTTAAATCCGTACTTCCACGCGCCGAGCTTTGAAAGGATCGGCGTGTTGCCGCCTTCAACCGTGTAACGGCCCGGGCCGAACACGTCGGCGATTTGGCCTTCATGAACAAAAACCGCCGCCTGCGATTCGCGCACGATTAACTGAGCGCCATTCTTGATTTCCTGGTCCTTCACCGGGAACCGGTAAAGCATGGTGTCGGTGGAGTCGTCGAGCCACTCGATAACTTCGATGAACTGTGCAGTCGGGCTGAGCCGGTCGAGAATTCCCATGTGTAGTCTCCTTGTGTGAACTGCCAGGTATTATACGGTGAAAACCTGTGACGTGTTCAATCTGTCGGCAGGTCACGGCGTGTTAGTACGGCGAGTGGAGGTGTCAGAACCGGGAGCTGTAGAGACCGGATCAAGAGGTTCCTCTTTCCCTATGTTCAGCGATCTCGCTTGATCCGCTCGCTACCGCTCCTGGTTTTGGCACGATGCCTCCAGGCGATGATTGCCAGAGCTGCCAATCCACCCAGCGAGTCGATCAGGCTGTCGTGCAGCGAAGCTCCCCGCGACGGCACAAAACTTTGGTGATACTCGTCAGTCAGGGAATAGACGACGACGACGAGCAGCGAAATCCAAAACCACCGCGCGCGCAGAAGTTCGCGTGACGACGTGCGAAAGGCGCGCGCCGCCAGCCCCGCCAGAATCGCATATTCGACCACATGCCCGGCTTTGCGAATTAAAAGATGGATCGTCTGCAGCGTTGCTTCACTCGAATTCGGAAACAGCCAGCGCAGCGGTCGCACCAAAAACCCGGCTGTGTGCGAGCCGGCCAGCAGATCGCTCGATCCAATGAAGATGAGTGCGGCCCAGATCAGGAGTGGGCCGTAACGAGAAAGGCGCCGGCGCGACGACGCGGGGTTAAGATTGCTCAGCGGACGATTCAGTTTTTCTTTAGCCATCGATTGGAAACAATTCTGATCTTTGGACTCTAGTTGCTGGTGCTAAGATTGATCACAGCGCCATAGACTCCCGCCACGGCCATCGCCATTCTCCGATAATCAAGTCTTTCTGGAGTATCGTTCGCGGTGTGATAGTTGTGATTACGATAGAAAGCGGTGTCGGTGATCATCAGAGCGTCATAACCCGCTTTCCAATAGCTGAGGTGGTCTGAGAAATCGACGCCGGGAACGAATCGTGGGGCGTTAATTGAATAGACCGGCAGCGACGAAGCCCCGAGCATAGCGCGCTTCACGCGACGCGCCAGACTGCTTTCGCCGAGACTGCCCACCACCGCGATGAAGTTTCCTTGTGATGGATAGAAGGCTCGTAGCAAAGACACCGGGAAACTCTGGGAGTCGGGCGCATCGCTGAAGTAACCGATCATTTCCAAAGACAGCATCGCCCTTACTGAGATTCCAGCATCGTTCAGCGATTGTGCATGGATCACGCTCCCCATGTGCGCTGTGCCGAAGTAGGGTGGCTCCTCGAGAGAGAACGCCACCAGATCAACTTGCAGAGGCAATTGCGCATGCGATAACAGTCGCGACAACTCAATGAGTCCGGCGACTCCGCTGGCATTGTCATCAGCAGCCGGATACTCGTGATAGGAATCGTAGTGCGCGCCCACGACGATGCGTTCGTTTGACTCAGGCCCTAACGAACAGATCACATTGCGATAGGTGTTGCCAGAGATGGTGAATGGTTGCTCGCTCACTCGGCCGCCGCTTTCGGCAAGTCGGGAATGAATGTAAGCGGCGGCGCGATCGAGATTCTGCGGATGAGTCTGGTCTCGCGGCAGTAGTTGCCCGGAGAGCATCCGCACATCGGTCTCAAGTCGTGCCGGATCGACCGCGACGGCTTGCGTGGATTGTGGCCGGGAGAGCAATGGTTGAGTAACCCAAAACCACGCCACGATTCCACACGTCGCGATGATTAGGCAAAGGATCAGCGTGATTCTGGCCAGGCGTCGTCGTCGTTCACGCTGCGACTGCCATTGAGTTTCGATTGAAGAGGCCATGGCCGAGCTAGACCGAATAGATGGTTTTGTTAGAAGGGAATCTTGTAAATCCAGTCATGAGGACCAACAGTAAGAAAGATTACATCGCCACCATCGACGAACCGGAATAGGACTCTGTAACTTCGATCTATTCGAAAGCTCCAAACCTGCTTGCCTTTCGGCTCGAGTTTCTCAGTGTGAAGCGAGGGGTAAAAAGGATTCTGCCGGAAGAGCTTTTCTTGCTTCTCAGCCTTCTTTCGTATTGACGAAGGCAACTGGCGATACCGCTTGAGGAATTCGTCGGTGAGGAAGACTTCCACGCCACTAATTCCGAACGTCTCTCAGGGACTTAATATTGGTCAGTCGTCCGGCCTTTACGTCTCGTTCGGCGCGAGTAAGGCTGGCGAGGAAATCCTGACTAAACAGACCAAAATCTGCGGCCAGTTTTTCGAAGCGTGCCGCGTCCATCTCAACCACTACGCGATTGTTCTTCTTCTTGATTGTGATTTCGAGCGTCGCCATAGCTTGATGCTAATACCCTTGCGCGGTTTTTACAACGCCGCCGCGCCGGAAACGATCTCGATGATTTCGCGGGTGATGGCTGCCTGACGAACGCGGTTCATGTTCAAGGTCAGCGAAGAGATGAGATCGCCGGCGTTCTTTGAAGCCGCATCCATCGCCGTCATGCGAGCGCCTTGTTCCGAAGCGATCGATTCCAGCAGGGCGCGGAAGATTTGCGTCTCGACCAGACGCGGCAGCAAGCGAGTGAAGATCTCCGCGGGCGGCTGTTCATAGATGTAGTCCTTCACTTCGGCCGATGCTTTGTTCGCATCATCCGATTCGGCGGCGCGCGAGATGGGCAGCAGCTGCTCGGCGACGATGCGTTGGGTCAGAACAGTTTTGAACTCGGCAAAGATCAGAAAAACTTTGTCGATCGTCTCATCTTCGGTGAAGCGTTTGATAATGTCATCGGCGACTTCCAGAGCCTCAGAGAAATCAACTCGGCCTTTGCCGGTGAGTCCGACGTATTCGCCGGCGACCGTGGCCCTGCGGCGAAAGAAATCGCGCCCCTTGCGGCCGACGGTGAGAAATTCGATTGTTTTGCCAGCGTTTGCTTTCAGAAACGCCTGCGCAGCTTTGATCAGATTCGCATTAAAAGCGCCGCACAAACCTTTGTCGGCTGTGACCAGCACCACCAGATACTTTTCATCGCCGCGCGCATCCAGCAGCGGATGATGAAAATCTTCCGTGGTCTGCGAAGCGAGATCGGCCAGCACGTCAGCCATTTTGTTAGCGAACGGCCGCGCGTTGATAACGCGATCCTGCGCGCGCTTCAGCTTCGCCGCCGAAACCAT